>BNJS01003878.1_pt1:0-292500 | contig 435934 bp, 776 predicted proteins | sample 8540461 | NCBI WGS metagenome assembly BNJS01 (sample SAMD00202454, study PRJDB9452) | human saliva metagenome | isolation source: human saliva | place: Japan
GGGGTTACGTATTGCTGTACTTTTGAAAAAGGCTTGTCCAGCACAGTGGAATGTCTCTATCTGTAATTGTTCTAATAAAGAGGTCTCCTTCATACTATGCCCTTTCTACTTTGTGAAATCAACTCTTGTCTTATGATTTTTCCCCATGCTATTTTTCGGCAATGCATCATAATATACAATTCGCTTCGGCACTTTATACTTCGCTAAACGACTCAGTAGATATTGTACTATATCTTCTTCTGTACAGTCTGTTACCACGCACAAGAACAGGCACTTGTCCCCATTTAGGATCTGATACAGGGATGACTGCACATTCCTGAAATCCCCGTCCATTCCGTATAAGACATCCTCGATTTCCTTAGGGATAAATATTCTCGCCCCCAGAAATGATAATATCCTTTTCTGCGGTTCAAAAGATATAAAAAAATCCATCTTCATCTACGTAGCCAATGTCATCTGTATTAAAAGCACCTTGAATAGGCTCTTTGTTAAGGTATCCTTTCATCAACATCGGCGATGAAATCCACACTTCTCCCACCCCTTCTTCATCAGGATTTCGAATTTCAATGGTAACACCCTTCCAAAGGGATATCCCACAGAGGCTAGTTGTAGGGGATACTCCCTGAACACTAAAATGTCGTACTTTGTGCAAAAGGTTTCTGACATACCATACGTCTTATACACCGGTAAGTTTCGTTGTACGCACTCTTGTAACAGTGGCATGGGAATAAACTCGCCACCTAATAAGTATAGCCCGTAAACGTTGGCGCTTGTATTCGCTCCACTATGCGTTGTAACACAGTGGGTACCAAAGGATACCATGGTGACTTCTTCGTTTTCTAATGCATCTAGTACGACTTGTTCCGAGAACTTTTCACGAATCGTCGCTCTTGTGCCATTATACAAGGTACGCAAAATAATAGATAAGCCACTGACATGGAACATAGGAAGTACTACAAGCCAATTGTCATCTTCCTCCACGCCAAGCACTTTAGCAGAAGCTTTCACATGAGCCTCAATCTGTGACCATCGCACAGGGACCGATTTGAATTTACCCGTTGTAGCACTAGTGTTAATAATGCAAAATACTGTGTCATCAGATGGATTCCATTCAAGACTATTCTCACAATCTGTAGAATCTATCAACATCCCTCTGATGCCCATAGTTACCTATAAAAGAGTCCATGTTATCAATTATCTTCACCATCTATTTGAGTAGATGCATGTTTTACATTATTATAGTTTCTCGTTCCCTAACATCTCTCACCATGTATATAGGAGAAAATAGCCTTGAAATCAGTATCTATACATGTAGAAAAAGCACAAATACTGTCGATCCCTCTTGACTATGGCTATACTCAGAACTAGAAACATCTATAATCTCTATATCACATACGTCTTCCTTTCTGTGTTCGCAATACCTGCGCCATTTTTTTCCGACATCTAACAAAGTGCTGAACGCCTAGTACTTTCCATTTGCTCTGATACTTCTCGTTCGGTCAGATTCGTATTCAGCAATACCGTTTCTATACCCAATGCAGATAAAGCAAATAGATGTATCGCCATGGATACAGAGTTTTCTGCCCATAAAAGCAATACGACTCTCTCCTCGAAGATGAGGAGCGAGTCGTTTTGCTGTAGCTATTGTTACAGTCAACACATCTCCATAGGTAAGTTCGTTTAAAAAGTACTTATCTCTATGTGTCTGTGCTCGTTCATATAACCACTTCATAACCTAACCCATTAAGGGAATTTAGGGAATTGTTTGAAATCAGGTTTACGTTTTTCTTTAAATGCATCGCGACCTTCTTTACCTTCGTCTGTTGTGTAGAACAATAAAGTCGCATCCCCTGCAAATTGTTGTAAACCAGCTAAACCATCTGTATCAGCATTGAAAGATGCTTTCAAGAAACGAAGTGCCATTGGAGATAATTGAAGAATTTCTTCACACCATTTCACTGTTTCTGCCTCTAATTGATCAAATGGAACCACTGTGTTTACAAGACCCATGTCCAATGCTTCTTTCGCAGAATATTGACGGCATAAGAACCAGATTTCACGAGCTTTTTTATGGCCTACTAAACGAGCTAAGTAACCAGCACCGTAACCAGCATCAAAAGAACCTACACGAGGGTCCTGTTTGACCAAATTTTGCATTTTCAGATGCGATGGAAAGGTCACACACGATGTGTAACACATGACCACCACCAATAGCAAAACCGTTAACCATAGCGATAACAGGTTTTGGCGTGATGCGGATTAAATGTTGCAAATCCAACACGTTTAAACGAGGAATTTTGTCATCCCCCACATAGCCGCCATCACCACGAACACGTTGGTCACCACCGGAGCAGAACGCTTCTTTTATCTTCTCCTTGACCATGGTTAGCACCAGTCAAAAATAATAACGCCTACTTCTGCATCTTCACGAGCAATCGTGAAAGCATCGATTAACTCCATCACTGTTTTTAGGGACGGAATGCATTACGCACTTCTGGACGATTAATCGTAATTTTTGCAATCCCATTATATGTTTTCATAAATTACATCTTCGTAATTACGATCTCAATACTTTCCAATCGAGATTGACTCATAGTTACCTCCAAAATGATTAGCTATTGTCTAAATACTCTACACAAATATTATATCAAAAACTATAGTAAAAATTTATAGCACTATCTACATACTTGGTACAGCTCGATGTGCCATAGCTACGCAATCTCATCTAAATGCAATACACCCTACCCCTAAATAGATAGCTACACTTAGATGCTCTTGACTACGTGCAATGCCCTACTTTTACCACCCTACATTGAGACCGACACATTTATTTTTCAGTTGCTCTAAGGCTTGTGCCGTAGCACCCTACAACAGCCCCTTTACTAACATGATCATCTTGAATCAACTCTTGTCGTTCCGCTGCTACTACAGCCCGTTCAATAATTTTAGGAATAATCTCTGTGAAAGCTCCTCCAAAATCTACGGCACAGACTACGAATTCCCTAGAGCTTCAAACTCTTTTCGTAATGCCATCTCTTCTGCACGACTTTCAGAAATAGCAACATGCAGTGCAGCTCGTCCCAACGCCAATACTTGTTTTTCCATACCCTATGTCTCCTGTTAAGAACTATGTCATATTCTTAAGTATACAGTATATTAAAACATGTTACCATCAATTTTTTTATAGACTGGACATGTATATGACTACTATACTGGATAAACTACTATCCCCTCTGTATAGTAATGTATCTTTTAACGAAAAATAGCTGCACAAGATATACTTCTTGCACAGCTATTCAAAAAGACATCGTAAATAACAGAATAGGACATAAAGATAGCATCATCAAGTAACTCTATATACATATGCGTTACCTTAGAACGCATTACAGTTAGCTACCTACAGCGTTTCTACCATGGAACGAACATATTCATATAGTTCTTCTTCACCATTAGGGCCCCACTCGACCAATTTGTTTCACAATGGCACTACCTACGATGGCACCATCAGATAGTGATGCCATTGTTTTTAGCTTGTTCCGGTGTAGAAATGCCAAAGCCAACAGCTACAGGAATATCTGTATATTGGCGAATCTGTTGTACGATGCTAGCAATGTCTGTTTTTATGTCACTGCGCATACCTGTTACACCAGAGAAGACACACAGTACACAAAACCTTCTGCTTGACTGGCAATCTCCTCAATCCGTTGCTCTGAGGTAGGGTGCAATTAAAGAAATGACAGAAACTCCATGTGCCTTCGCTTGATGCCTTAGTTCTTGTTTTTCTTCCAATGGGCAGTCTGGCACAATGACACCCTGGATACCCACTTCTTCACAGCGTGTCATGAAACTTTCAACACCATACACATAGATAGGGTTCAGATAGGTCATGAACACAAGAGGGATGGTCAACGCATCATCACCGGTACGCAAATCGTTGAACCATCTCAAAAATATCATCTGTTGTAACACCCTGTGGATAGAGCACGCTCACTGGCTGCTTGAATGACAGGACCTTCTGCAACAGGATCGAGAAAAGGAATACCGATTTCAATTAAAACTTTCGCTCCCGCCTTTTGCCATAATGCGAATGTATTTTTCTGTTGTTGTAATCCCTTGGTCACCAGCTGTAATGAAAGGGATAAATGCTTTCTTTAGTGAAAGCCTGTGCTATTGTTATTTTATTCATGTAAGTTCACCCTCTATATCTTGCCATAGCTGCTACGTCTTTATCACCACGTCCAGATAAGCAAATGATGATGCTTTCATCAGGGACTCAATGTGAGTGCCAACCGCATATGCATGTGCCACGGCGTGAGCACTTTCAATAGCTGGAATAATTCCCTTCCATGCGAGATAGATACTCAAAGGCATCCACCGCTTCATCATCTGTAATCGGCACATATTGAGCACGACCACTATCGCGTAAATAAGCATGCTCTGGTCCAATACCCTGGATAGTCTAAGCCTGCAGAAATAGAAATATACTGGTGCAATTTGTCCATAGGAGTTTTGGCAGAAATAGGATTTCATACCATGGAAAATCCCCTACTGTGCCCTTTTCGTCATGGTCGCTGCATGTTCTTCCGTATCGATACCCTTTGCCTGCCGCTTCACAACCGATCAAAGTTGCACGTCCCGTCATCTGGAATAAAATGATAGAACATACCGATCGCATTGCTACCGCCACCAACGCAAGCTAACACTGCGGCTGGTAATTTACCTTCTTTTTCTAGAAATTTGCTCTCTTGCCTCACGACTGATGATGGACTGAAAAGTCACGTACCATCATAGGGAATGGATGAGCGCCCATAACAGATCCTAATACATAATGCGTGTCTGCCATACGATTTCGTCCATTCTCGCATCGTTTCAGATACTGCATCTTTTCAAAAGTACCAGTACCAGATGTAACAGGATGTACCTTGGCACCTAATAGCTCCATACGATATACATTTAAGAGCTTGTCGTTCACAGTCTTCTTGTCCCATGAAAATTTCACATTCCATGCCCCATTAACGCTGCTACTGTGGCAGTGGCTACACCATGTTGACCGCACCCTGTTTCTGCAATCACTCTCGTTTTACCCATTCGTTTTAGCCAGTAACATTTGGCCCTAGCACATTATTTAATTTATGAGACCCTGTATGATTTAAGTCTTCTCGTTTTAAATAAATCTTTAGCGCCCCCAAATCTTTTTGTCATTTGTTCTGCAAATATATAGCAAAGAGGACGGACCTGTATAGGACACATGTAAAGTCTTCTAATTCCTTTTGATAAAAATCTGGATCATTTTTATACGTTTCATAGGCTTCTTCCAGTTCAATGATGGCATTCATTAATGTTTCTGGCATGAATTGTCCACAAATTCACCAAAATAGCCATGGCGATGTGTTGTCATACTCTATCTCCTCATCTATGTGTTACTGTCTTAATTAATTGTGACATAGTTCTAATTGTATTTAGCATCTTTTTGTCCATTTGTTTCTAGACTACTACTCATGTCGAGTCCATACGGTTGTAATCGTCGAATGGCACGAGCTACATTGTGTAGTCCCTATACCACCTGCTAGGTAGTATGGGAACCTGTACATCTTCTAGCAATGACCAATCGATGGTCTTACCCTGTGCCTCCACGCTCTTCCTTAGAGTAGGCATCTACCACCAGTCCATCGATAGGGCGCTTGCTCCCCATGGCAAAATATCTTCTTTACCTTTGCACCTGGATTGCTTTCCAAATCTGAACGGATTCTAATTGTTCTTCCTGTAGGTGATTCCGTAACGTTTCAATATAGTCTATAGTCTTCATCTCCATGTAATTGCACCACTGAAAGTGGTACCGTCTTTAGCAATCTCTACAATAGTAGGTATCGTTTCATTTACAAACACACCTACACGTGAGATGCATCTGTCACCGCTTGTAGTTGTTAAAGCTACCTTGCAAACTTCTTGCAATGGATTGAGCTTGTTCTATGGTCACTTGTCGTTTACTCAGGTGCAAAAGACAAAGCCCACATAATCTGGTCGTGTCTCTAGTAATACAGGAACTGTATCTACTTGAGTTATACCACAGAATTTTACTTTTAGGCTGATAGTTCTGTCTGTCACTGGGTTAGATTCTGACTAGTTTGTAATGTCTCTAGTTCTGATAGCATTAAACTTTTTACTTCAAAGTTATGAAATCCATTTTCCTTTCGCTTTTCTGCTATCATTTCTCATGGTTACTATAGGCAAAACGTTTCGGTCTGATTGGTCCCATATATTCAGCCAATTTCGCCACTTTATCTGTAGACTTTCATAAAAGCTTTCACCCATGAGAGCAGCATGAATCTTGTTTATCTCGTAAACGTTGGATATCTGCCGCTGTGTCTAGCCACTTTCAGAAACGAAAATAACAGAATCATCCACTAAATTTGCGTAAACGAATACTGTTGTTCACGTCCACCGTAAAATCTTTTAAATTCCGGTTTATTCACTCCAATGATGCGTGCTCCCTATGTTAGCAGCTCGCAACACTTCTGTTTCATCATGAGCCTCTACTAAACAGGATAGTCCCTAAGCTATCTGCTAGCTCGTGAAAAGCGTCGTCATCGTCTCATCATCCAAGATGGCAGCAATCAGTAATATAGCCGAGGCGCCCCCATAATTTTGCTTCATAGATTTGGTATGCATCAATGATGAAATCTTCCGAAGTACAGGAATATGTACAGTTCTCTGCAATGTCTTGTAAATACTGAGGGGACTACCCTAAAAAGAAATCTGGCTCTGTCAGTACGGATATGGCTGCCGCTCTGCCATTTCATAGTCCTTGGCAATGTCTAAATAAGGAAAGTCTTCTGCAATAACTCCCTTTTGGATGGAGACGCTTTTTTCACTTCACATATAAAATTAAAATCTAATTCTTGTAATGCCCTGTTCAAAAGGGAAAAGTCCTTCGTATGTGCATTCTTTCTACTTGCTGTTGCAACTCTGACAAGGGTAGCTTTTCTTTTCGCTTCCCTTGACACGTTTTTTTCAGTAGCAGCAACTATTTTATCTAATATCATAACTATCTCTATTTCTATCCTAAATATTTCTGCAATAACCTTATTATCATAGTATGTATATGCCAAAATTATCATCAGTAGTATTCATATAGCTAAATGATATCCGTAGTAGTTCCTGAATCTGCACTATTTAGTTACACAAGATACCTAAATACGTCTAGAATATGCTATTCCTCAAGGATATCTCCACTATAAAGTAATGACAACTACCGTCTATTAAAGCATTTTGCGAGGCTTTACAAATCTTGAAAGCGCTCTGCTCCCGCACCGAATACAGCAGTTCTTCTACCGTTTTAAATGCATCTTCTAAGGTTTACTTCTCCATCTTTAGCTAGATAGTATGCCATGCCCGCATTTGAGTATCACTGCTGTAGCATCGACCGCTTTTATCTTTACCTTCTAGTAAAGTGCGTGTAATCTCTGCATTTACCTGTGCATCTCACCCTACCAAGTTCATCCGCTGTGGCATAAGTCAAAATCCCATAATCCTTAGGATCTAATTCATAGGTCTTGAACGTGCCGTGATTGATTTCGCACACTGTCGTTGTCCCTGTAGCTGTAATTTCATCTAGTCCCATCACTACCATATACGACAGCACCACGATGAACACCTAAAGTTAGATAAAACCTGTGCCAATGGGTTCCACTAAGGACCGATCGTACACACCCATCAGCTCTACCGTTGCACCTGCTGGGATTTTGCCAAAGGTCCCAAGATATTAAATACCGTTCTGACCCCCCATAGCTTTTCGTACAGGACCTGCGTATTTCATCGCTTCATGATATACCGGAGCAAACATAAAGCAAATATTTGCTTCCTCTAACACTTTTTCTATTCTGCTCCATTGAGTTCTAGTTTCACACCCTAATGCTTCTAGTACATCAGCAGCACCACATTTGCTAGATACGCTACGGTTTCCCATGTTTAGCGATAGGGAATGCCCTGCGCAGCTAATAGGATGGCTGACGTTGTAGAAATGTTGAAAAGTACTACTGCCATCTCCACCAGTACCTACGATTTCTACCACTGTATGTCGTGTGGCACAGAGCCCAGCTTTTTTCGCATCACTCAGCAAAAGGCTGTAATCTCTGTAACGCTAGGATCCCTTTGCTTGTAATCCTCCCAAGAAAGGTCGCCATAGGCACTTCCTGTACATTGCCCACTCATAATAGCGTTCATCGTTTGCTTTTGCCAATCAAGGCATATCTTGACCCTCTGTGACGAGGCGTATTGCATGTTGAATCATTTAGTTCTCCTATACATACAATCTGTGATCGAGCTATAACTATCATAAATCATAACCATAGATTGTTATATCATAATCTGTATAAATAGTACTTTGCCCTTGTATTTTCTCTCAGTACATCTTATTACGCAATAGATGGTTTCTAAAAATTCTTAACCATTTGCGTTCCCTGTGGTGTCAAAATAGATTCTGGATGGAATTGCACACCATAAATCGGATGCGTTCTATGTTCCATGGCCATAATTTCTCCATCTGCGTACGAGCCGTTACCACTAGTTCATCTCCTAGGGTATCTTCTAAAACTGCTAAGGAATGATACCGCGCTACTGGGAACTCTTGAGGGATGTCTTTCCATAATATGGATGGATAACATTGGGTCGCCACGCTTTGTTTACCATGCATCACTTCTTTCGCATATCCCACAGTAGCTCCGAACACTTCGCCCATGGCCTGATGGCCCCAAGCAAATGCCTAAGATAGGAAACTCTCCCTGGCATGTTTTCTAGTAATTCTTCATACACTCCTGCATCTTTTGGTCGTCCCGTTCCTGGTGAAAGAATCACACATTCAGGTGAAAGCTCTTGAATTTCTTTCACTGTCATTTCATCACTGCGGATGACTTTAATATCTTTTACTAAAGAGCCAATCAACTGATAAATATTGAAAGAAAAACTATCGTAATGATCGATAAGTAATACCATGTTACACCTCCTGCGCCAATGTGATGGCTGTCACCATAGATTGTGCTTTGTGGATGGTTTCATTATATTCATTCACAGGCACACTATCTCGCACAATGCCACCGCCTGACCGAACAAAGACTCTTCCCTCTTTTGCCATAGCCATGCGAATGCCAATACACACATCCATATTGCCAGAAAAATCTAAAGTATCCTACGGCACCGCCATAAACACCACGAGGGCTTTTCTCTAATTCTTGTAAAATCTGAATAGCACGAATTTTAGGAGCTCCCGATAAAGTACCTGCCGGTAAAGTAGCGCCAATGGCATCTAAAGCATCAAACTCTTCTCGCAAGGTTCCTTTCACAGTACTTGTTAAATGGATAACATGAGAGAACCGTTGTAGTTGATGTAACGCTTCTACTTGAACGGATCCGAACTCACAGATTTTACCAATGTCGTTACGGCCTAAATCGACAAGCATATTATGTTCCGCTAGTTCTTTTTCGTCCTGACTTAGCTTAGCCTCTTGCGCTCTATCTTCCTCTTCATTCTTGCCCCGTGGCAGTGTGCCCTGCAATAGGGAATGTGTAGACGCTTCTATCTTTGTAATTTCACCAATGTTTCTGGAGATGCCCCGTTAATTCCACAGACTTACCACTCATGTAGAACATATACGGAGATGGGTTCATCGTTCTTAGTACACGGTATGCATTGAGTAACTTCCTTGAACTTTTCGCTTCTCGACGATTGGATACGACGGCTTGGAAAAATATCTCCTTCTGTGATGTAATGTTGTGTTTTTCGTACTACCTCTTGGTATTCTTCGAGGTAAACTCCGAGGATGAAATTCACTTTCTAATACACCGTCTCGATATGAGCCTCTTCGCCTTCTTTTCACTAGGTCTGCTAAGGGCTTGTAATTCCAGTTGGGTCCGCTCATAATTACGTTCTATATCGTCTGTGCGCACATGACCGATGATATAGATTTTTATTTTTGTAATGATCGAAAGCAATGACTTTATCGAAAGAGCATAAGGTCCACATCATTAACCATGCTCGTATCTGTATCACTGATATGTTGATCTAAAGGTAGGTTCTAAGTATCGAATGTATTCATAGGCGAAAGTATCCTACCAATCCACCTGTGAAAGTTGGCAATTCTTCAACCCTAGGGACTTTTATATTGACTCAATATATTTCGAATCTCTTCCGCTGGATTATGACATGTGAAAGTACGTGTCATATCTCCCTTGATCGTCATAGTATGATTTTTGCATGTGACTTCTAACAATGGATTATATCCTAAGAAAGAATATCGCCCCCAGTGATGGGTGTTATCTGCACTTTTCCAATAAGAATGTATGAGCGCTCACCTTTTTTTAAAGCTTTCAGTACAGAAATAGGTGTGCGAATATCCGATAATAATTCTACGTAGACCGGTACGATATCATAGCCCTTGTCCTAATTGTTTTACCGTTTCTAATGATGGTTTCATAAGTCCTCCTGCAATAAAAAAACTCGCCCTAGACGTAACTGTCAAGGACGAGTTCATATGCTAAATAGCTGCACAAATGTACAGAAAGATTCATATAAATCGCGGTACCACCTTGTTTGAATGCATGCATTCCTCTTTGCAGGATACTATCATATCCCTCACGATTAACGCTCATGACACGTTATGCTATACTAGGACATATTGTCCGTTCCCCATACCCTCGGTGGTCCATTTAATAGACTGCGTTCTGCGGGGCTCTCAGCTACCCCCACTCTCTGGAAGTGCACGTTCTATTTTTTTATCTCCACCTCATCGGTTTTCTGTAGGCGAGTATTAAATTATGTATCAAATCTTATCATACTAAAATACATTTGTCTACTGAATAGTAACATTTTTCTATAATTTTTATAGAATAATCTATGTATTCTATAGTTGACTCCCTATAGATATACATATACAGAATAAAAGCTAATTATCTCATATCTACCCGTTATATGATTCATAGCATTAGAAAATTAAATCATTGATACATCAGTATAGTAATCTGTAAGATATTTTACTATCACATTGATCCTTTACTCTTATAGAAGTTGCTTTAAAACTGTACCTCTACCTGTCCCAGGTGCTGATGCTTGTCCCTAAGTACCAAAGGTCAAAGCAATTTCCCCAAACACATGGCCACAAGTCCGTGTCATCTGCCCTAATGTGTCCCATAGACATGGTAATCCGTGGTAACTGCGGATACCTTTCCGTTAACTCCTTTTGTAATTGTAATACGGAAAGTACATCATCATTTGTACTGGCATCAGCGCAAACTTAATCACTGTGCATCCCACAGATATCATGCGTTCTGTATAGAGATGTAATGTTTCTATATCTGGTGTACTTTTGAAAGTTATGATAACTCATCACCGTTTGTATCCCTTGATGATGGGCTTGCTTTCATAATACTGACCGATTGTCATCTGTATAGGCAAACAAATTCTACATCGATAGCTTGCACTAAGTCTTTGATTTCACAATCACTTGTAATAGATTTGATATATTATCACTACATAACGGCGTTTCTCCACCTTCAGCTATCGTTCGCCATGTAAACAACACAGGGCATATCTGCAACTCTGAGTGCACTTCCTCGACGAATGTTACTATTATTGGTATATACTCTATCTTCAGATATATTGAACATCTTCATCCACATATCTGGGCGCAATTCAATGAGGGTCCACCTCTGCTTGCACTGCCTCTTGCACCTGTGAAAGTATATCCTCTACTGTTGGTCCTACAATAGGAACGCAAATAGCACATCGATCTCCTTGTATAGGCCCTTGTTGTTTTGATTTCATAGTATTCCGCTCCCTAATTATTATTTATACATAGACAGCCATGTATCACTCAGCTAATACACCCCAATGACTAAGTTTATCTTTTAGACATATGTATGCTGTTACTACTATACCACATAAGCACAACACAATAAAAGCCAAATCACGATGAGCGTTCATTCATGATTTGGCTAATATAAATATTCTATCCGTATGTGCACATCATATTCAGTACTATATAAACATGATACACTTGCACTACTACTAAAATAACTATTGCTCTGCTTTAGATTTCAGGTGGTGCCGTTTTGACAATAAACGCAAGGGCAATCACATGACCTATCCACACCGCTCCCATAACGTACAATGCTACAGGCATATTGCGCATACCATAAGCCCCAATACCCTAATAAAATAGACACGGACACTAAAAATATTAATCTTAGTGCGTAGTGGCATGCCACTTTTATTTTTAAACGGTTCTACGTAATTTGCATAAAGCTTAGAGTTTACAAACTTCTCATGAAAATCGTTTCGAACCTCTAGCAAAACAAAATACAGCGAATAAATAAAACGGTACCGTTGGCAATAAAGGTAATACAACTCCCTAAACGATCCCTAAGCCAAAAGCTAATAGCACCTAATACAATCCAAATATAACGAATCACACCCGTTGATTCTTGTACCTTTTTGTTACTGTTTTCTTTCACTTGTCACCCTATATAAGATATAGTATTCTGATACGTTTACCCATATTTGAAAAATGTTGGAATATCCTCTTTGTTTATACTTTCAACCTCAAAATCTGAAGAAAAGGATATTGTGATATGCCACAAAATACATCAGGATGCATCTCACTATAAAATTGACTAAACTTTGCAGTCTGACGTACTCTGTCTAAAAATAAATTAATTTTTGCATCTCCAATGTAATTTCTCATTCTATAATAAATAATCTTTGCATCTCAAAGCACATCTTGCAATGTAGTCGTTATATTACAATATAATTTTAGATACGCAGAGAATACCCCTATACCATTGATAGATTATAGTCCTATATTCCATACTAGTGAACAGAGCATGATAATAGAGGATAGCTAACTTACTTCGTTAACTATCCTCTATGGTATATCATTATGTACTGAATGCTAGTCTATCATACTGTGTATTAGTACATAGACATAAGCCAACGTCCATAAGACTTTATAGTATCCTTGTATTAGAATTTGTAAGTACCTTGAATACGAGTGTAGTTACCTAATTTAAAGTTTTCTCCACCATATAATGTATCACGTTGTCCAATACTTCTTCGCATCAAATGTGTAGAATGCTTCTACGTAACAAATCTTTACGAGGAACATAGCCACCACCCTAATGTAAAGCTATCGGATACCATCTAGTAACGATCAGGCAAGCACCTGTACCATTGCCACCGAAGAAGGAACCATGAGCAAGTATTTGTAATCCATGAACGCATTCCAGCTACCTGGTCTTGTGTAATCAGATTGACCAGTCGTCAAGACGAGCAGTCCAGAAGTGTGGAGTACCTCCCATAGAGTGACCTTTCACTGTGAAGTCAGCTGTATTTCGTACATGATCAAAGTTTGTATGACTCGTTCATAGTAAGCGACCGAAATCACTGTGATTCAAAACCATAATCTAAGGAAAGTAAATCGCATTATGACCTAATTGATATAGTGCACCGATGGCAAAGATATTTTGCTAATCGTTAGTTATGCATACGTATCATTTGTTAAATCTGGAACTTCAGATGTTAAGCATCTCCATAAATTGGATCATCTGGATTGATATCTCCTGCCCAATCTGTATTATGTCCGGTAATACCTGTGTGAGTTACCATCTTAGTTTTCAGCGACCTGCGTTTGCACTTGTATGTTCATTATTGTTCAAGGAACGTAAGAACCAAGCTTGAATGCCTAAACGTGGATTGATTTGCGTTTTATATTGAGCAAAGATAGCTTTTATCGATGGCTGTAAACCGCATCGTTCTAATTTTAAGCCAGTCAAATTTTAATTGGTTTGCAACTACTTTTCTCATAAGAGCAGCACGAGGTAATGTAATACCTTGTTCAAGTTTTTAATACTCTAATTAATTCTCTCAAATATAGTTCTGGGAAAAACTGCATTTTGCCTTTCAGTATAATCACTGGTTGTTGTCAGCAAAATTCGGCAGATTTTAATGTTTCGGCAATATCAACATCATTCATTTTTACTGCCTTTACCAGATACGTAGTCTCCTTTTTCAAATATTTTCTCAACTTTAGAATTTATATTCTTTAATTGGATTATCAAGTTTTCGCTTTCAGGAGCGTTTTGAAGATATTTTCTATAATATCCATCATCAGTAAGAGTATAGTTATCAAAAATATTTTTATTTTGTCATCACGTGAGTCTAAAGAATATTCATTATCTTCAATCCATTGTTTACGCGCAGCCCATTCTAGCAGCAGCCTTATATCCTTCTTCAAGCTTAGCTTTTATTTTTATCAATATATTCCTTGCTTAATAAAGTTGGGTCTCCTAAACTATGCAAGGCAAATTTTGAATTAACAGACTCTAAATGATTTACCATACAACTCTTTTAAGATTTCGTTTTTCTTTAACAGCTTTTCGGGCTTCTGCTTCATCTTTTGTTAATAGTATATGGTGTAATTTTCCACCAGATGGTAAGAATCCATCTGAGCCATTAAGTATGCTTTTGTACCATTGGCGTCTTCATCATACATGATGTTTATAACTTTTCCAGGCTTTTCAGTTCTATATGCCAAGTGAGTAGAGTTACTAATTCTGGACATGTTTTACCAACAATCTCAGCCATACGCTGTACAATCTCAGTACGTTTTACAGCTCTGTTCTTCTTCTGATAAGTTGGCCATTGTATTTTCTAAATCCGGTCAATTGCTCTCCACATAGATTTTCGTTCTTACCTCTTTAAAGTCATTTTAAGTATCTTTTCCATAAAGAATCCCTTTTGAGGAACTCTTTTCCATCTCCTCAATCGGGAGTTTTCCACTCATTGCCGTACATGCCTTCATTAAATGTTGTATAGTTGGCTTGTTTAATCCAATAAATTCATCCAATGTTGGAGCTCTAAAGTACGTAGCGTACGTACTATGGGTATAAGCAGAATCTGTAATACCAGTGCTTGCTTTGAAGGAACCAATACCTGTACGGAACTGATTACGGTCATCAGTCCAAACAGCACGAATACCATCAAATGTTTTATTAAACCAATATCCAGTAGTACCCATAGATTCAGATAAACGACCGATGAGAAGTCCCAATGGCCTTTGGAGCTAGTTACATCTAAGTTTTCTAAACGCTGTTTATTTAGGGTCTCTAGAATTTACTGTTGTACTTGCTGTATCAATAGAATGATTTCCACTAGCACTACAAGAACTTTCACATTTGTGATGATCGTTAATTCTAGCATCTACACCCAAAGCGAACTCGTTGCTCAAAACCATGTTCTCTTTCATCTTTTAAGTTGTACTCTGCACTACCCTACATAGGAATTACTTGTATACAGAGACTGAGGACGTTCAGAACCACCATGAGCCATTAAGCGTGCACGGTAATCACCAATAAATTGAGTGCCTACTTCTTTATTTGCATCAAATGGACGATCAAAGAAGTGATGACTATGTCCCATATCATCGCCATTGACGCGTAGCTAACGAGTATTAACTTGAGCTTTTGAGAAATCGGTGTTGTGATCCTGTACTACTATTCGCTGTACTGGTGTTTGTGCTTTCGCATTTGTATCTTTACTATCACCACCAGAACCGAATTTTAGGTTCACACCAAAACGATATACACGAGCTTGAGTAGCTCTATCATCATCACGATGATCAAATATATTATTAACACCAAAGTATACTAATGAATCATCGCCAAATTTACGTTGTACCATGGCATTCCATGTACCGTAGGATTTTTCTTCGTATTCATTAGACACATTATAAATAGCACTATCGGAATCAATTCCACTAATCCAGTAGTTGGAACGATGCGTATTACTATCCAACATTTTATGGTAATAGTCTGCCCAAAGTTGTGCATTCCATTTTTGTTTCATAGTGTAATACCAAAAAGTCAATTTTATTAGTTGGTCGATTTAATAAATGTCTAGGCATTGTTGGATCAGATTGGTTTAAAGCTTGTAGACGAGTCCAGCTAAGCGCGTACTCCAATGATTGCCAAATTTATGTTTCCACTCTAATTGGGCACCGGTAATTTCTAGCTTTTCCGATATTTTTAAAGCTATAAATTAAATCTGGTGCTTGCATCCATTTATCTTGTTTCGATAATTGTGGAGCCCTAAATCTAGTAGTTCTCCTGTAAAGTATACCGACATGTAGTTAGTATTACGGTTTTTGGAAAAATGCCAAAGCGAGCATAGTCATTTTTGCCTTCCTCCTTCAAAAACTAATGTCGATATTTTTGGATGTTTCTGGTTTCAAGTTAGGATTACCTGCCCAGTACCATCCTATTTTTAGCTACACCTTGTGCTACTGGTTAGAACCAAACATTTGCCAGTTATACCACATCACCCATACCTGGTTCAGCGTAGCCTAGTACTCTACATTGACTTTCAAACGACGATGCGCATTGAGTTTACATTATAGGTAGCCCCTCAAAATTCCAGGATACATGACTACCGAACAAGTTACTTTTATCGATCACGAACTGTTGGTTGTACTAGCAAATCTTTTATTGACCTGCCAAGCATCAGATAAGTACACATTAGTTTTATTAATAGTGCTTTTCCCTTCCGTGATACGTTGTTCACGTTCACGGTATTTTTTCAAGGAATTTAACACCTTTATATTTTTGGTGCTTTTAGCTCGTTCTGCTGGATCTAGGGATTCACCTTGAGTAAAGTATTTCACATATACCGATGATCCATTTATGTTATTTTCTTTTTAATGCATCATTGAAGTCGCGAATTTTTCCCAGTGTGCATCATCTACACCAAAATCTGTTAAGTTATTATAATATGAGGATGGGTCTGTTGTCAATAGGATCATCTAATTTATGTTCACGGAAAGTATTCATAAGTAATCGGCGGAACATCGCTTTCTTTTTCTGCTCCATAGTATTCATAATCTTTATCCCAAATTGGTAAACCGTCTTTACTTGGTTTAAATTTGAAATCATGAATATGTGAATAAAACACGCAAACTGTTGTCACCAGGGCGACGCTCCAGACGATCTACACCAGCTACTCAATAAGTTTTATCGTAATCCCATGGATCAATATATCGTGTTTTTACATTTGGAGAACTTTTTAAGCGACTACCAAACCCTAGTTTCATGGGTTTTGCGCAATCCTCAACTCAACGTGTGTTTATCCCCAATAGCGGAGTTTGCATTGAAGCGGACATCAGTTTGACGATGATCAACATCATCAATATACTTCAATTCATTCTTACCTTCATATTGAGAACGACCAGTATAGTTAATTAAAGAAATATCATTTTCATTAATACGAGAATGATTCAACTCTAATTTCCAATCGCTAGCACCACCACGACCATTCCAAATCATATTCATGGTATTACGATTGCTATCACGTTTGAAATGACGTTGTGGTTCGAATGGAGATGTACTATGTTTTACATCACGTTGTAAATCTTCTGTATAACGGTTTAAACGAACTTGGATATTATTTTCTTTTATTAATATCGTAAATTGCATTCAAACCAATATCAGATGTAGTCGCCGTAGAAACGAAGTACATTGGGCTTGAATTCACCTTCTAATTTATCTCCCGTATCTCTTCTTTCTTGCGTAGCATATACAGGTAAAATATCCCGTTTACTACCAGAGATAGCTACACGCACTTTACCCATTTGACCAGAGTCAGTGCGCATAAAAGAAGTTGGAGATGAACCCTGTTTCCCACCTTTACGCACGAGAGCCTTCACCATTAATTTGGATTGTTGGTTGCAGCTTTTTAGTGATGATGTTCACCACACCACCAATTGCATCAGCACCATATTTGGCACTAGCAGAACCTTGAACAATTTCAATACGTTCTACATTTTCTGTACCAAGACGCATTACTTCATCCGCAGCACCACTAAATTTAGCTAAGTCACCAGTACAGCTTGTCCATCTACCAAAATTAAAGTATGGCGAGCTTCGCACCACGAATAGATACACCTACTACGACCCATGGAATCAACAGTTTTAGAGAGACGCCACTTTCAGTGAAAAATGATATCTTCTACTGATTTAGCTTGTTTCTGCTCAATATCTTTTTAGTAATTATATATCTCACTTGTTGTGAGTTATACTTGCTTCTTCATGAGCTCTATCAGCTGTTACATACACAGAACCCCTCAGCTTGCACTGCGTTCGAGTACATCAGGCCTGGTAACGCCATATCCATGTAGCGATAGCACAGGATAACATAAAGTATTTTTGTTAGCTTTCTACGAGATGTCGTCATTGCAATCTACTCCCAATTTAATCAAACTAAACTAAAAAACACAAAAATAATACAAAATGACAAAAATATCATTTTCTCTTAATTTTATATTAATATGCATTCATATCTACTCCAAAACGGTTTCAAATATCCCATTTCGATCATTTGCGATTATTTCTCAAAAATACGGAGTTAGATAAACAAAAAGCTCTTTGTCAAAATGTGGGGGCTACTCATATGAAGTTCTTAGCACTAGCTATCTAAATAGCTAGTGCTATTCTTTTTCTTAATAGAAGTATACGAACTCTGAAACGCTCAAAATGACGCAACCCATAACTTATTCTCTTTAATACTTTTATGTTATTATTACATCCTTCGGTAAACCCATTGGAGTATGGTAATACAAAGGCATTAACAATTTGAGGGAACCAACTAACAAAGGAGACTTTAAAATTACTAAACTCCGGTAAATGACAGTTTTCTACTGCGTTTAGCCATAATTGTAGGTGCCTTTCTATGTTAGGTATGCTGTATGTCTTAAATATCCTTCTAAAGGCTAATCTAAGCCCATATGCACGTCGTAGGTCATCGGATATACGCAATATTTCTAACAGCTTTACTCGCTCGCTTTCAGTTAATTTATTAGGGTTCTTCATAAGAACCCTTCGGTTATATTTGAGCGTTCTAGAGTGTGCCACTAGCCTCTTTTGCTCACGCTTACGTACACGCTCGAGAGCCCAATCCACCAAGCGACACACATGATAACGATCTGCCACAATATGTGCGTGAGGGAACATAGTTTGCATCACTAACCTAAATAATGGAGACATATCCATAACGATGTATTTAACCTGTTCTCTAGCTTCTTTAGAAAAGGTTTTAAAGTATTGGATAAGAGCTCGCGTATCTCGTTTAGGTAAAATGTCTACGATAGAATGATTGTTTAAATCGGTTATGATAACTTGATACATCTCACCTTCGGCATTTCCTTTATATTCATCAATACCTAGCACAGTAGGCAATTGTGTAGGCTTTGCAATGGCTAATTTAGAGCAATACCGAATGGCTGTAGATACAGAGACGTCACTGCGTTTAGCCATCTCAGTGTAGGATCCTTTTTCACCTAATTGTCTAAATAGATACTCCATATTAGTTTTACTGAGTCGCAAATAGCGGCAAACAAAAGGGTTCTTTTCTATGAAAGTATGATTACATTCCTGGCACTTGTAACGTCTCTGTAAGTAGGTTGCAGTCACTTTGTGATGCTGTGCAGCACCAAACTTAACATCTCTCGGACGTTTACCTTTAGACTTTCTAGTGCTTGCTCCACAATGTGGACATACTTGCTCAGCTACCGGCATCTCAAGTGTATAGTGAATAGAACCATCTTCATTAACTTTCATATATTTAATATGTTCCTCTTTAATTTTAAAGACAATTTCTGTATAATTGACGTTAGACATATATGACTCATCCTTTCTTAATGGTTTGGTTGCTTTTAATGATACGGTATGAGTTTATATATGTCTATTTTATTGCAACAAAAAATGTTGGTGACTACTCTTATATGAGTAGCCCCAACATTTATTATAGAGCCCAAAAAAAGCCTAATGGATACGGTTTTCTCATCGTATTCATTAGGCTTTTCTATGTATTTCCTTTCTCGTGCTCTATACCAGAGACTACTGTTACATCAAGATATGATACTTAGAATTTATATGTTCCTTGGATACGGTGTAATTACCTAAGGTAAAGTTTTCACCACCATATAATGTATCACGCTGTCCCAATGCTTTTGCATCAAATGTATAGAACGCTTCTAACAATAGATCTTTATGTGGCACATATCCACCACCTACTGTAAAGCTCGAATACCATCTAAGTAACGATCTGGTACAGCGCCAGTGCCATTACCACCAAAGAAGGAACCATGATCAAAACGTTTGTAATCGATGAATCCGTTCCAACTACCTAGTCGTTTGTAATCTACATGACCAATATCAAATCGCACTACCCAGAAGGATGGTGTATTTCCCATAGCACGTCCAGTAGGTATAAAATTAATGCTACCAGGTACATAATTATACTGAGTAGCTTCCATTCATAAACCGACCATAGTCTGTCTCTATTTTGTCCATAGTCTATGGATAAAGACGATTGACCCATTGTATATTTCTGCACCGATACCAATCACATTAGCAAGACCTTTAAATGTAGCCGAAGATGTATCGTGGCCACTTGCAATTGTACCGTTGTACTGTCATCGCCAGTAGATTTTAAATACCAAGCTGTAAGGCCTAATTGTTTACCCTACCATGTGGCGAGTTGTACATATCCAGCCCGTTTCACTGCAGGAATCACTATCACGTTGTAACACAATACCTTCCGCAGGAATAATTAGCACCTGTATATGGAATAAATGCTTCCTAGGTAATTTACTATGACCATCTGTAGCCTCTAAAGCACTTACTATTTCATTGAAATACTAGTGCTACAAGGTATGGATACATTCCTGATTGATACGTTTTCGAGATCGATAGATTCACCTGGTGTGCCTACATTTAAATAGTTCAGTTTCATATAATGCATCACCAGCTTTAGCTAAATCTTCATCTTTAAAGGTAATATCTTTCTCACTGTACCCATGTTCACCTCACAGAGTTTTTAGCTATTTCCATTGCTCGTTCTTTGTAGGCCTTGATGATCTTCTTTATTGGATTCAAACCATTTTTGAGATATTCTTTTCTATTCTTTACCCATTACAGCCGAATCAGAAATTTTCAATTTAAATAGTGGATTATCTAGGTTTGCACCGCTTGGGTTGGCCTTAGGTTTTGTATAAAATGTGTTGGAATCCACTGGATCTTCATAATCTGCATCCTCATCTTCATCATGATGAATAGATGTACCAGCATATCTAAATTCAATATCCGGCAACTTAATCGGAACCGTAATTTCTTCATCCGCTTTTTTAGCCACATTGTACTTCTTAAAGCCTTTATCCTTGCCATACGCCTTTATAGCAATCTCTTGCATACGAGCAACAACACCATATTGGGCCTCGATATTGGCATCTAATTTAGTAGTAACCTCTTCAAGTTCTTTTGTTTTTGCCTCAATATCTTTTCGATATTGCTCTTTCTTTTCAGGCGTATCGGCAATGTATTCATTGTCCATTTCATCTTTCAATGTAGCAATATCACTAGCAAATTCTTCTTTCTTGTCGCTTAATGATTTGTAATCCCCTTGTAGCGCTTTCAACTGTTGATAGAAGTTAATTGTATTAGGTGCATCTTTCACCACTTTTTCGACTTTTGCACCACCAACTAATTTTTTCTCTTCATCAGAAAGGCCTGTATAATCGAAGGTTGTACCCTACAAACTCATCCACAGTCGGAGGACGTTTTGAACTTAGTAAATATCGCATGAGTGTACGCAGAATCTTCAATACCTGTACTGTGGCGGAAATCACCATAACCAACGCGAACTTGGTCTTTTTCACCAGTCCAAACAGTTCTAATACCATCGAACTCTTTGTTAAACCAATAGCCTGTGGTACCGAATTTTTCAGTCAAACGACCAACACTGAAATCCCAATTAGAATGATGTTGTGTTACATCTAATGTGTCTAACCGAGTATGGTTAAGTCCTCTAGATCCTGTTGTTTCATGAGCTGTATCTACACCGGATTGACCTTGAGCAGATGCCACCACTTTCACATTCGTATTGTCATTAATACGAGCATCTACACCAAGACGTAAACGACTATGGAAACCATGTTCGTTTTTATCCTGCAAGTTTTTCAATGCCCCATCACTAATCGAGCTGACAGCTGTCACGCGGTTAGCCGGTCTATCAGACCCTAAATGGCTATCCCCACCTACACGAATATCTCCTACTAGTTGAGCACCTTGTTTTTCATGTGTATCAAACGGCGTTTCTAAAGAGATTCTTTCACAGATGGAACGGATGACATAGATGGTGCAGACTGCAACGATTTTTCTGTAGTAGCCTTACCATGACCACCTATCACCTGTCCATGGTAGTACCCTGCATGTGTAGAACCGTCTGGACCAAATTTTAAATTCATACCGAACCGGAATTGACGGCCTTGTAATGCACGGTCATCGTCACGATGATCAAATAGATTGTTCACACCAAAGTAGACAAGAGAATCCTTGTCGATTTTTCTGTACAATCATATTCCAAATACCATATGTTTTTCGTTTTATACATATCTGCCGTTTTTGCGGTTGAATTCATAGGTAATGATGGATTTATCATTATTTTCTGGGTTCACTTGAGATGTAATATAATTACCGCCACCAGATACAGAGTTACTGTCTCAGCATATTGTAGTAGTAATCTGTCCAGATATTACCGCTCCAACCGCTCACTTTATCTTCCAATTCTAGACCTAAGTCTAATTTATGCATTGGTTTATCTAACAAGCGTTTTGGCATATCTGGATTGGATTTATTGACCGCATCTAAATAAGTATAACCAAATTTCAATTTCGCATGGTTACCTAATCGTTGTTTTACTTCTAATTCAAGACCATTTTATAAGGCTTTACCAATGTTTTTGAAAAGTGTACAACAAGTCCGGTGCATGGGCATACTTCGTTGCACCAAAGAATGTACTTTTCATCAAGGTATGGATAGAAATCCATGAGATGCCCAGTATTAGCTATAGTCATATAGTTACGAATTTGATTGCGGAACGCCGTCAATTTCATATAGGTATTTTTATTTTTCCCTTCAAAGGAGATATCAATGTTTTTAGATGTTTCTGGTTGTAGATTAGGATTGCCCACCCAGTACCAACCTAAACGAGCACGACCGCCAGACAAAGGAGCCACATTGGTGATAGTAGGACCAAACATTTCAGTTATAATATAGTTCACCCATGCCAGGCTCTGTATAACTAGTACCAATATTGGCTTTTCAATCGACGATGCGCATTGCCCGCCCACATTATGAGTGACCCCAACATTAAATGTCATATGAGATCCGAACAAATCGCTATGATCTAAGCGTACAATTGGTTGTAAAATAGTATTTTTGTTGAGTTGCCATGTATCTTGGATGAAGAAATGTTGTTTTTTAAGACTCACGCTACCTACCGTTTGTTGAGTTAATGCGTTTATTATATTCATCTTTGAAAAATGACCGCCATTAAATTGAGGTCGTACAATTTTGAAAGACGGATCTTCCATGTAATAGAATAAAGCTAAATAATCTTTTATTAATTACAGGTGGTTTGACCCCATCAATGGTTTCAGTACCTTGATGACCTGGTCCGAATTTAGCAATCAATTCTTTTATTATACGGAATTTCATTTAATTTATCGTTAAATGCCTTGAATCGTTTCAATGCTTCTGGATTACGGGATTCCATATTGTTTGGTGTATATCCAGAGTTATACACAAAGGCCATGGAAAGCAGCAGGGTCTAGATTAGCCTCTGGGTCTAAATAGTTTTTGAAATCTTCATAAGTAAACTCTGGTACACTCGTTTTATCTGCTATGATCGTAGCCATACCATTCTTTTTCTTTATCCCATTGCAATACGCCATCACTATTTTCTTTGAAAGAATGACGATAAATGGTACTTTCTGGTTTACCATGTTTTACAGCTAAACTTTTATCATAGTCCCATGGATCAATATTTCTAACCCATGTATGAGGTGCACTTTTTAGACGGCTACCTTGCCACTTTCAGAGGTATAGCCGATGCCATAAGAAACTAGATGGTTATCATTGACTTGCGTATCTCCAGTAATATCAAGACTCCATTGTTTATGGTCCACATTATCTACATAATTTAATGTGTTTTTACCTTCATAATTACTGCGACCAAAATCACTAGTCAACGTAACATCATCTTCTTTTGTGCGCGTGTAGTTTAGTTCAACTTTCCAGTTGCTTTTTTCATCTTGTCCTGTATAGGATAGATTACTCTTATCTCTGTCCAAAGTTGAGTTTATAGTAGCACTCTGGCTCATCTTCAGAGTTTGTCCTCTTAATAAAGCGCTCTAACTTTTCATTGTATCGATCAGCACTCGAATGTGAAAGAGTTTCGATCGTTTTTACATCGTAAATAGTCCGCCATTCCTAAATTGAGTTATTGCCATAATAACGAAGAGAGTTTTAGGAAATACTTCATTCACAGCGGCATTACCAAAAGGAACTTCTTTTCGTTCGTTAGCGGCATATACAGGCACGATATCTCGTTTACTACCGTGGATGTTGACACGCAAGTTTCCATGTTGACCAGAATCAGCACGCATGAAGAAATTACTATATGGGAACAGTGTTTGGTCACCACGAGAGCGTAGGCTTTCCGCATTCACTCGGATATTTGCGGTCTTGTTTGGTTTGTTAGTAATGACATTAATAACACCGCCAATCGCATCGGATCCATATTTGGCACTCGCTGCACCTTGAATAATCTCAATGCGTTCTACATTTTCTGTACCCAACCGTTGTAACTCATCACCTTGACCTTGGTACTTAGCAAATTCCCCCATCACAGGTTGTCCATCTACTAGGATTAGCGTATGTCTTGGCTCAGATCCACGAATCGATACACCTACGCGACCCATACTGTCTACCGTACGAGTCACACCAGCCTGAGTAAATACAATATCTTCTACTGACTTAGCCTGCTTTTGCTCAATATCTTTCTTGGTAATGATTTGCACTTGTTGAGATGTATATTTTGCTTCTTCTTGTGCTCTATCTGCGGTAACATACACAGAGCCCTCTCCATATACAGGTGCAAAACCTCCCAACAAATACCATGAACATGCCATCCAACTCATGACAGCACTCTATTAATAGTCGTTTTTGATACGGTTTATGATACGCATAGCATCCACCATCTTCCTTTTTAAACACAAAATAACAGATGATAACGTTAATCGTCTTATTGTAATACTACTCACAAATCATATCTACTCCATATGGTTTTCAAAATGCTCCATTTGATTCACGAATTGTAAAATTATGTGATATCCATCACTATTCATATCTGGTATCTATTCACTGCACATTGTATAATGGATTGATATTAAAGGTCTAATTCATATTTTAATCGATACAAAAAGGCTATAGCTGATACTATCAGTCTATAGCCTTGTAGTAGTATAACTACTATTTGCATTCTATTGTATTATTTTAACAACGTCTTTAGGGCTGCTACTCTTGTTGCAATCGTTCATTTTGTTCTAATAAACGATTGAGTTTTTGCCTCTTGTTCTTCATACGACGCTCTTGTACTTCATTATTAGATTTTTCTAATGCTAACTCTTCTGAAAGTACTTGTACTGTTGCTGGTGGTGCGTACTGTGGTACATCGTCACTCAAGCTATGTCCAATTCTAAAAAGTAACCCCTCCATTATAGGATCGTTGTTGCCCGCAAAGGCAATGCCTGCATTAAACATGGTTCCTTCATCTGTATAATGGGCTACCCCTAAAGCAAATCCTGTTTTACCAGAGTTATGGCCCACGCCCGCCATAATTTGTGTAGGTTCAGTCGACTTATACGCCACTGGTTTTAATGCTGCCAAAGCTGCATTTATGGCATCTCCTTCTCGGCTTTCACTACGAAGGTCCTGTACCTCTTGACGAACCCCATTCACCAATGTATTCCGTTTGGTTCATAATGTCACCCATAGTATTGTTGATGCTTGTATTAAGTACACATTTTAATTGGGCCACATTAACAGCATCTGTATCTAACGTACCTGCCGCCACATTGTTAATTTGACGAGTTAATCCTAAGTCTGCATTACCAACGGATACTCCACCCTAATGAGCTTTTCCCATGCAGAGGCACCTTGGAAATTATTTTTAATCGCTTGCACAGCCTCTAATTTTTTAGATTCTGCATCAATAATTTTTCCTCGATGCTCCGCCGTTAAAGTGTCAGCTGCATTGCGAATCTCAGTAGTGGCACCATAGATACGATCATACTCAGCTGAACGAAGTATGGTATTAGATTTGTCGATTGTTTCATTCTGCTTCTTTAATGATTGTTTTTGTCCCTCATAGCAGTTACATCTTTTTACCACAGTACTCATATCCATAGCTACTTTTTGTAGTCGGATCATAGCCCACTGTGAAAGCTTGACCCGATGTAGAGGATAATGCACCTAACGCTACGGAAGAATCAATTGTTGTTTTCGAACCTAAACCAATAGCAACACTGTTAGAGGCATTTGTAGCTTGACTTTAGTTCCCATCGCTATACTATCCACACCATTAGTAATCGTTTTAAGACCGATTGCTATACTCCGATTACGGTCAGTTTTGCTCTCTTGTCCGATGGCAACACTTTGCAAACCAATAGAATTAGCATATAAACCGATGGCGGCTGAGCCATATCCACGGGCACCTAGCTCTTCTCCTGTCACTTGATGCTTCTGCATACCCATAGCAACGGAATAGTGACCATAAGCCTTTGAATGTACACCTATTGCCGTAGAATATATCCTTGCGACGAACTTGATGTGCCGGACTGCAGTAGAATACACACCAATTTCACCATCTACTAGCTCTGTATTAGCCACACTATTATTGCCGATAGCAATAGAGCCAACACTACCTGTTCTAGCCCCAGTACCTATGGCAGTTGCCGCATAATAAGTATGATCTGCTCTAGGATGCTTTGTCTCATTTTTAGCATCTGCCCCTATGGCAACAGAAAGTCCTGCTGTAGCCGTCGAGTTTCGACCAATAGCAATAGAGCCATGAGATCCCTTATCATTCGTACTAGCCCCTCTACCGATAGCAATTGTTTCTGTATCTTGAGCCTTTGCTCCATAACCTATAGCTACGGCTGTTTCACCACTAGCCGCAGAAGCATCACCAAAGGAAGCGCTATAGTTGCCTGTTGCATTGGAGGCATGACCAACCGCTGTCGATTGAATACCCGTTGCATTTGCAAATGCCCCATAGGAAGCAGATCGATTACTAGTAGCTGTAGCACTATCTCCTACGGCTGTTGTATGCGTGCTAGAAGCCAGTGTTTCATTACCAATACTGATAGAGCGATCACCGGTAGCACCAAATCGTTTATTTTCTGTCTCATTGATTGCTACACCAATAGAAATAGCACGGTTACCTGTCGCATAAGAATCGGCTCCAACTGCCACCCCATAATCTCCACTAGATACAGCATACGCACCTACTACAGTAGTATTCACATTCGTTGCCTTTTGCTTTTGTACCAATGGCCAGTGCATCTGTATGTAAAGTTGCAGTTGCATTTAACCCAAGAGCCGTCGCATTACCACCGCTAGCTGCGGAGTTAGCACCAATAGCCACCCCTTGGTTACCCTGATGCATTGGCATTAGCCCCCACAGCCAATGCCACGTGACCTGTTGCACTGGCATTACTACTGCCAACAACGATGGCTGAATCTTCCGCCATTATTGGTGGACATTGTACCCTAGCACAAGAGTAAGCACTGCCAACTTAGACTGATGTTTTTCAAATTTCATTCCTAACCTCTACCTTCTCATTGTAACTACCTATTATTTCTGTATCATAACATTCATTTTTACAACTGTATAAGATTAGTATATCTCTTTTTATTGTCAATTTAATTCATATCTCTTTACATATGAGTATAAACAAACTTAATACAACCTATGCCAATACGATTACACCTTATCATTATAGCTAACTTTCATGATTATATATTTATATTTCATTGACACTTATCACAGCTAGGAATATAATTATAAATAAGTATGAATAGGGCAAATAAAATATTCATGCTATATGGGTATATTCTAATTTAATAGTGAGGAGAGTTATTATGAAATCCCTTTCAAAAGCGCTATGATTGCAGCATTAGCAGTAACTGCAGCATTTGGCGTATCTCAATCTGCTGATGCAGCGTACATGTTAAATTCTGAAGTAAAAGATGCAACTCCAGCATTACAAGAAGCAGCTTCCATTGGTGTTCGCACATATGAAAATCCAATGATGAAAGACGCAATGAATAAAGATGCTATCGTAGTTATGTCCTTGGCACTACTTTCAAAGATACTCGAGCTAAAAAACAATTGATGCAACAATCAATGAAATCAAAGCACAGCATCCAAATGTAAAAGTAGTCACTGCTTTCACATCCCATATCATCATTGATCGCATCAAAGAAACAAAGAAGGTATTACATACCCCTACTCTGAGAAGCATTAGACCAATTAAAAAGCTGATGGATACACTCGTGTTGCTTTGACAACATTAAATATGATTCCTGGTATGGAATATAACTATGCAGGCGCTGTATTCAACCATCATAAACAAGACTTCTAAAAAATGACATTAGGTGTACCTTTAATGTACTGGATGGGTCAAGAAGAACAACGCGATGATGTAGAACAAGCATTAAAAGCATTCTCTTCTCAATTCCCTATGATGCAAAACGAAAAGATTCTGCTGTATTGATTATGGCTCATGGTACTCCAGATCCTTCTAATGCATACTACGCAGTTATTCAAGATCGCATTGACTCTATGGGACTTAAAAATACATACCTTTACACTGTAGAAGGATGGCCAAATCTTGAAACAGTAATCCCTCAATTAAAAGAAAAAGGTATCAAACATGTTACATTAATGCCATTAATGATGGTAGCTGGTGACCATGCAAACAACGATATGGCTGGTGACGAACCTGATTCACAAAAAATATCCTTATGAAAGAAGGCTTCACTGTAGATACATATCTTCATGGTGCTGGTGAAAACCAACAAATCCGTGATATCTTTTGCTGAACGTAGCTTCGAAGCATATGATGCATTAGTAAAATACGATTGTATTTACAATATTATAGTATTTAATCAACATAAGGGGATACGATTTCGTATCCCCTTATTTGAAAGAAATAAACAATGAAAACATACCTTTAAAAAATTTGTAGTGCTGTTTTCTATTGTCTACTTCTGTTACTATTGGGAGGATGTGCAAAAACTGGTCCTACTACAACAGAAACAACTCGCACTGTATCTTACCAAGATCAGTCCTATACATATCCCTACTAACCCTTCTAAGGTTGTAGCACTATCTAATTCCATTTGCTAAAATGATTTATGCTGTTGGTGGTACAGCTATTGCTCGTGTTGAAAGTAATGACAAGCTACCTAGTGAAATCGAATCATTACCTAGCGTAGGTCATACTGCCACTCCTAAATATGGAACAATTAGTTGGGTCTACATCCTGATTTAGTGTTAGGCTTTACCTAGCCAACATGAAAAATTTAAAGGGCAACTAGATAGCAACAACATCCCATCTATTTTAATTAACTACGATGGAATCAATGATAATATTCCATTATTAACATTATTAGGGCAGATATTTTTCCATACAGAAGATAAGGCAAAATCTGTCATCGAAAATTACAATAAAAAAATCGATACTGTGAAAGCATCGATTCCAAAAGATAAACCTGTCAAAGTTGCTGTATTACGAGCTACAGGCAAGTCGGTAACAGCAGAAACCCACTAGCAATCACAGCGTCTATGGTTCGTGAATTGGGCATTACCAACGTGTAGAACAACATTTAAAAGATAATGTGACTTCTAAAAACGGTGCCTTATTCTTTAGAAACATTAACCGTAGACAACCCTGACATAATTCTTGTCGTTACCATGGGTAAAAAGGATGAAATCAATGCAACCTTTGCCAAAGAAATGACTAGCAACCCAGCTTGGAATCAATTACAAGCTGTTAAAAATGACAAAGTCATCTTCTTACCATCCCAATGGTTCTTATTGAACCCTGGACTAGAAACACCAGAAGCTATGGCTGAATTAGTTAATATTATCTATGGTGTGAAAGTACAATTAGATAAAAGTAACACTTTCTGAGGTACCTTTTCAAACTAAATAATAAAATGACCACACTGAGTATGTGAATTACTCTTTGTGGTCATTTTTATTATAAGGAAATTGACAAGTTATCCGTCCATTTAAAGTTAACTTTTTGTTTTTAATTGTTTACTTTGTATCACCCTCTATCTTCTGAAGCTTTTGAAACGTCTTCTATTAGTTTACCTAAGTCAATTGCATTTTTTTGAAGTAATGACAGGTTTGCCTGTTTTTACTTCGATAGATTTTCTTGCATCTCCAGCAATTGAGCCACCTTCTTTTGCTACCTTTTTGTTTTCTTCTAATCCTTGTGGATGAGTAGCATTAGCTATATCTTTAGTTGCAGTTTCTGCAAAGCATATTTAATATAAGCTCTGTTGTAGTCATATTATCTCTAAGGTTTTGTTTTTTTAGCCCTTTATGGTCTTTGTATTGTCTTGTTGTCATACCTGACCATGCCTTTGTAATTTCGTTGGTTAGAATTGCATATTCTCTACCTTCTTTAACTCCATGATCTTGCCAAGTATCTGTTAACTCTTTACGCACTTGAATAGCTTGTAGTCTTTGGTTTATCCATTCCCTCGTATATCCTTTTTACATATGTTTCTAAGGCTCGATCAATTGTTAATTCTGGATCTACTATTTCATCAATTCTTTCTTTTCCTACTTCTGCAAGCCACAGTTTGAAATGGTTCAGCCTTTTGGTGATGGGACAGACTGAATAATACGAAATATTCCTTGCATATCTGAAACATCAGTCAAACGTACTTTTTACCATCTGATGATTTAATTCTCAGCTGCTTACGATATTTTCGTACAACTGAATCACCTCTCTTCATCATTCATCTTCCTTTTTTAATACTCGCTCCAATAGTACTGTCTAGGATTTTTTACTTTCTGTTAGTACTCCAACTAATATCAATGATCTAAAAAATACCATTCTTCTTTTTCATTATCCCAAACAGATCGAATATGGTTACCCTCAAATAATTTTGTTTCGCTATCCATTTATTTCTCCTTTACTTTCTCTACCAACTATCTCCCTGTCATCATGAATTATAGAACTTTTTCTACAAAAAGATAATCTCAATTTTACCTTAATTCACAAAATACATATCCTCAATAATATAAAAGACACACTATCTGTTCATCTCGTCATTTCGATCTCAAGTTAATATAAATTTGTGGTTCTATCTTATCAATAAGCATCTCCCTTATGCAGAACCAATCCAACCATGTCCTTGCACTGCTCATATCTGACAAAGTATTCATTAACAATGATACTTTAGAATCGAGTGTAGCTTTCATCATAGCTGTCAGGAGATCATCATTTAAAGATAACTCTACTTCATGCTTCAGCTTAGCACGAGGTTGTTCATCCTGTACCAAATCAACTACAAGAAGAATTGTACATTCTTATATTAACATTTACACAAAATACTCTAATAGTTACCCTTTAATTTTTAAATTTTAACTTTCCCAAGAAATATCTATAATATCAAGACTATCATCAAATTTAACAGCTAAAATTTCATCACTTTCTTCTGGAGAAATCATATAATCTACAATCATTACATTCTCTCCATCTGTCCATAATCCAATATTCGTAACTTTCATACATTGTACAAATTCATTTACATCTTCTGGTAAATCAAGTTCTAATTCTTCTTTATGAAATGTAATATATGTATTATCTTCTAATAGATATTCTCCTATTACTTTTCTAGCTTTTTATGTTATATTCATCAAAAATTTTGTAAAAACTTCGTAAAATTATCTAATAATTCTGTTGTGATTTTTAGCTGGTTTACCATACCAAAGTGTTGTATTAATTCCATTTACCTCTTCTTCCCACAATACAACAACATCGTCACTAAATTCCATACCATCGTCTAATCCATTTACTAAATCTAATTCTCCAAAAATTCATGTTTTATTTTTTTCCATATTCTACCTCATTACAATTTTTTTATTTATTCTGTAAATTCACTTGTTACATCTATCTAATTTAAATTAGACTTTATATCCCCATTTGAAATTAATTTATCGGTATATACTCTAAAAACAATATCACAAAGATTTCCTTTTCATCATACCCAAAATATACAGGATACTGTCCATCTCCAAAACCAGACTGAATCATAGGAATTGATAAATCCGTATTAGGAATTTTTAAAGTTTATCCAGTCTCCATCTTCTCTTTGAAATTTTTGGATTTTTCATGGCATTTTCTTTAAATTCCTTTTGCAAAAATCATCATAAATATTTTTTCAGTATTTTCTTTATACCACTTCTCTACAAAATCACAATATTTATCTCTTGTTTCTACATCAACTATAGTTGCCAATCCTGCATCAACCATAAATCCAAAAAAATACTTTCATTATCTACACCTTCTAGGGTTTTCATCACCTTTTAAAGCTTCGTAATAAATCACAGGCTTATTTTTCATTAAATTTTACTCTTGTAAGTACATAACGATAGTGTTCTTCTTCGATTTCTGCTACCAAAGTTTCAATGCTATACTTTCCTCTTGGTACTTTGGTTAAGTAAAGGTTTTTCTGCTCTACTCAGCCAAACCAAGGGATCTCTTACCAAAAAGTTCTCCCGTAGGAAATATGATTTCTTCCCATTTCTAAAACAAATAATTTTTTTCCATGAATTTCATTTTTTAAAAACTTCTGCATAGTTCATAGGGGCAAATTAATAAATGTTTTTACTGTTTCATATTTTTTCAATCCATTCTTTTTGTTGTATTCATATATACTCCTTTAAAAATTTATCGTTCTACTCCTATTCCTAATCTTTCACCACGTATTTTTAAAAAAATAGTATCCACATCCATATCAAACATCTTGCTTTTGAAAAATTATTTCTTCAAAATTAGTCTTTGGTAATCTTTAATGATATAAAGTTCAAATTCAGCTGAGATCCAAGAAGCAAATTTAAAAAGCAATATCTTTATGTGCGAATGTACCACTCACCTCTGCCAACTTTTACAAATAAGCCTTTGGCATTTGTAGTCGTTGCCCTATTTCTGTGGGGATAATGTAAAAGGCATTGCTACTCATCTTTTTAAAAACCCCTCGAATTCGAGGGGTTAAATTCTGGATTATTTAACTTCTCCCAAATTCCTAAATTTTACAATCATCTAAATATTAGATAACTCTAAACAACACATAGATTATTTATTTTAAGAGTTTTAATTTTTGTAGAAGCACTAAAACCCGATTTAATTCAGTCGAATTTGACCGAATTAAAATTATTTATCAATTTTACTCATTAATATACCGTTATTGTATCAACTATTGATTTATATACTAATACAATTATTGATTTATATACTAACACCATCAGTACATATCCCCAAGTCATAAAAATCAGCATAGCCCAATGGTTATGACTATGCCAATATAAAAAGTTATAGACTTCCTTATTAAGTTTTGCTCAAATGCTACAACAAACCCCTGTATCCGTATGTAAAGGAAACTCCCCTACTTCTACATCGGTTTCTAACAGCAAATACTGTTTTCTAGTAATTCTTCGGTCATCACATCTTTGGTGATCCATCGGCTAGGATATGTCCTTGATAGAGTACACCAACTCGATGGGAATATTGGGCAGCTTGGTTCAATTCGTGAAGAACCATAACTACTGTTAACCCTTCACGGCGATTTAAGTCCTGTAATAACTCCATAATCTCCAATTGGTGGTTAATATCTAAGTATGTGGTTGGTTCATCCAAGATTAGTACTTTTGGTTCTTGCGCTAATGCCATGGCAATCCATACACGTTGCCGTTCTCCACCAGACAAGGAAGATACTAGCTGATTCCGCAAATGACTCACTTGTGTGGCCTCTAAGGGCAGCATCTACCACTTCTTTATCATGAGCTCCCTTGTTGCTTCCACCAAGATTGGTAAGGGAATCGACCACAGTTGACGAGTTCTTCTACTAACATATCTTTCGGGATAGAGGGCACTTGTGGTAAGAATGCCATATATCTAGCTAACTCTTTATTAGAATAGTCCTTTACCTCTTTCCCTGCAATTTGAATGGTTCCTGTACTTTTAATAGCACTAGTAATGGCATGCAATAAGGTGCTTTTACCACAACCATTAGGACCGATTAAGGTAGCAATTTCACCTTCATAGACCGTCCAATCGATGCCTTTTAAGACTTCTTTTTCACCGAAGGAGACACGACAATCTTTCACAGAAATTACTGGTTTTCATTAGTCATCCCTCCTCAATAAATACAAGAAGAATGGAGCACCGAAGAAAGCCATAATGATACCCACTGGAATTTCAATAGGACTAAACAGTGTACGTCCCACAGTATCGCTAATGACTAGTACAAAAGCTCCTAAGAAGGCAGATCCTGGCAACAAGAATCGATAATCGGTACCTAGCATCATGCGCGCAATGTGCGGAATAATCAATCCCTACGAAACCAATCAAGCCCGCTACTGATACAGCACTGGCTGCTAGTAATGCTGCCACGGCAGTCATCATAAACCGTGTTTTTCTCAACGGCTAAGCCTAAACTACGAGCTGTTTCATCACCTAAGCTAAGTATGGTCAATCGTTTTGCCCCTAAGAAAGCAAATACCAAGCCCCCTATGGTATACGGAATTAAGACATATACTTGTGGCCAACTACGAGCGGCTAGACCGCCAACCATCCATAATAATGCCCCTTGTACGCGATCCCCGTAGAATACAAGCAAGGCAGATATCATGGACCCTAGGAATGCTGCTACTGCCACACCTGCCAAGATAATACGGCTTGGTCGTATGCCCTGTTTCCAGGCTAAGGCATACACAAGAATGGCTGCCGTCAAAGCCCCAATAAAAGGCAATGAATGGCACTGCATATTCTAAGTAAGGAAATAAAATTAATACTATGACACCAGCTAATCCTGCACCTGAAGAAACACCTACGATTTGCGGATCTGCTAATGGATTTTTCATAACTGCTTGTAAAATAGCACCTGCTACTGCTAGATTTGAGCCTACTAGAGGCCGCTACTATATTTCTCGGTAAGCGAATGTTCCATATAACTAGTGAGTTCGTATCAGATAAAAGTGGGAGACCACAATGTATGCCATATTTGAGCTAATGTAGTCTGGGCGGACCCCAAATACTAATGATAAGATTAGGGCAGCAATCGCTGCTGCCCCAAACACTAGAACGAGAAACATACGCCATGCATTGCGTGTTTGACTCGTTCTATTCATTATTTCTTTTCTTTTCCTTCTACAAATAACATGTCGTTACGTTTTACATCTGTGTAGAACAATGCGTTAACAACGGATGCAGCAATGGAGCTACCACCTTTGTTACCTTGAATTGTAATATAAGGAACTGGAGATACTTCTGCTAAATAATCTTTAGATTCTGCAGCACCTACGAAGCCTACTGGGATACCAATGATCAAAGCAGGACGAATGCCTTCTTCTAGAGCCAAGGCGCAATACTTCGTATAAAGCAGTTGGTGCATTACCGATCGCCACGATTTGGCCTTCTAATTCTTTTCCGAATGTACGCATCGCAGCAATAGAGCGTGTTACGCCTAATTCTTTTGCCATTTCAGCCACTTTTTCGTCACGAATTAAGCAATGTGCTTCACTGTTATGAAGTTTCAACGCTGGTTTAGAAATACCTGTGCGCACCATTTCCACATCAGTGTAAACATGAGCGCCATTGTTTAACAGCTGCAATACCTGCTGCTACAGCACCTTCACTAGTACGGAATAATTTCGCATATTCTACGTCACCAGACGCATGAATGGTACGAGATACCACACGAATTTCGTCCTCAGTAAATCCCATGTCTTTCACATATGGGTAAATAATTTCCATACTTTTATCTTCAATTGCTTTCGGGTTTTTAATGTAATCCATCGTAATCCTCCCATAGAGTTTTAAATTCTTCTACTGTTGAAATTGTCACTGCCCCTTTCGCCGGTGTTGGGCGATCGATAACAATGACATGAACATCTAAATCGATAGCAGCTTGTAACTTTGTATCTGAACCTCCCTACAAGGCCAGAGTTTTTCATCACTACTACCTCTGCTTTTTGTATCTTGGAACATCACCTTATTCATGTTATAAGAAAATGGTCCTTGCATAGCGATGGTATGCTTAGGAGATACTCCTAAGTCTTCCATCATTTGTAGCACTTCCGCCGTCGGTAATACTACGTGTCCATACTTCTGCATCTTGTAGAGCTTCAGACTTGGCGAAAACATGCATGGTCTTGCTACCTGTTGTGAGATATACCACTTTACCTAGCTCACCTGCTAGAGTAGCTGCCTCTTCCTCATTACTCACATGATGTAATTTATCATATTCTGGCAATGGCACTTCTTTCCGTTCAAAACGAATGAAAGGAATCTCCATATCTGCTGCAGCCTCACGAGCTGTGGCAGTCACAATCGCTGCATAAGGATGGCTCGCATCAATGAGCATCGTTATGCCTTTATTTTGAATGAGAGCTTTCATTTCCTCTAAATTCAAACGTCCTTCATGCACTTCAATGCCTGGATGGGATGCTAATTGCGCCCCGTATTGACTCACTACAGACACCAACACAGGTAATCCTGTATGCTCTTGCACGGCTACTGCCAAGTTACGGCCATCCATAGTGCCGGCTATAACCCAGATCACAGTTTATATCCTCGTGGTGTAATGATTTTACCATTTTCCACATAGGTTTGGCTATTACCAATGATAACTAATGTTTGCATATCAATTTCTTCTTTGTGGAAATGTTCTAAATCAGAAATGATAATATGTTGACCTGCACTGCCTGCTTTTTGCACGATACCTACTGGAGTTTTAGGGTCGCGATGTTGCAATACTAGTTCACGAACTTCATCTAATTGAGTGACACGTTTTTTACTGCGTGGGTTGTACAAAGCGATAACCATATCACCTTCTGCACAGAGAGCTGCACGTTTTTTGATTAAATCCCATGGTGTCATCAAGTCGCTCAAGCTAATAACCGCAAAGTCATGCATTAATGGAGCACCCAACACAGCTGCTGCCATGTTCACAGCACTCAAACCTGGTACGATATGTACAGGAGGACGTTTTTCCTCTGCCACTTTATTAGCCAATTCGATGACAAGACCAGCCATGCCGTATACTCCAGGGTCACCACTGGATACCACCACCACGTTGTAACCTTCTACAGCTAAGTCCACAGCTTGTTGGCAACGATCTACTTCTTGCATCATGCCTGTACCTACAGTGACTTTATCTGCTACAAGGTCTTTAATCAAATCTAAATAGGTAATGTAACCTACCACACGGTCTGCTTCTAAAATAGCTGTCGCGTGCTTCAGGTGTCATGAAATTCTGGGTTACCAGGTCCGATTCCGATGACTTGTAATGTGCCCGTGCAATGGCTACGGTTGTTCTCGGAAATATTGTTTTTGTGCTGCAGTAGCTCCTGCCCCTGCGCTAGTAATAGTGCTGTCGTTTCGCATACGTTTCCTACTCCTATGGTTTGTTTAACAAAATTTGATTCAATAATTTGTGCCTCTTCAATACAAGGGGCCATTTCTTCTTGTGTATAAAATTGGATAGGCCATTTTAGTGCTTCCATGGCTTCCAATAATCCTACTTTCATCAGCTTTTACGATGACTGAGGTCGCTCCCTTAACGCTTAATGGGGACCGTTTCTACGTTTTGCAATGATTCTGACTACGGCTGAAAGTATCAATTCTTTCGGTGTATCACGGCATCCGATGCCCACCGTCATAGTCGGTGGTCGCACACCAGTGTGACACCTATGCAATCAATGAGTTCTATCCGTAATCACAACCTTTGGCTCATCCCTCCATGGGAATGCTTCCTCTGGATGAAAGAGAGCATAGTCCACTTGATGTGCTTGTACAGCACTTTCAAAGTCATCCGCCAAAGTACTATCCAAATAATATTTGACTAGTTTCTCCATTGACGATAGCTGCATTCACCTTAATAAGCATGGAGAAGTCTTCTACCTTGGCGCCTATCTTGCGAGCCAATACATCTGGTGCAGGCAATTGATTTACATCTGTCGCCGTTGTAATCACCGGCGTAGCGCCTGTAATCATGGCTACCTCGCTAGTCCATTCATTAGCGCCACCTAGATGACCAGATAAAAGACTAATCACAAAGTGACCACCTTCATCCATCACCAAGATAGCTGGATCTTCCGATTTATGCTTGATGAAAGGTGCAATCATACGCACTACAATGCCTGTAGCCATGATGAATAAAGATACGGTCATAGTCTTTCCACAACTGTTCTATATGTGGTTTCAAAGAAGAAAAAGATATAGCTGTTTCGCCACTTTCACGTTCTTCTTTTTCGTAACAGTCCACCACATGTTCCTGTACGTAGGCACTACGCACTTGTTGTCCTAGTGTAGCTCCCCGTTTTGTAACAGATACAATAGCAATCTTCATTACTTTTGCATCTCGATACATATGAGCAAAGCCTTTGTCATAGAGTTTAGATAATTCATAATCTGTATCTAACACTCGGCTTACTACGATCATAGCTTGACGGATAACACCTTCTTCTGCAACTACATCGGCAATGGTTTCTAGTGTACCACGAATGATGCGTTGATCTGGCCAAGATGCTTTCACAACGATAGCCACTGGTGTCGTTTTATCATAGCCACCTTCGATTAATTCCGCTGCCACTTTATCAATCATTTGGACAGATAAGAAAATACACATTGTTGCACCATGGCTAGCCAACATGGATAATTTTTTTCTTTCTCAGGCATTGGGTGTTCTGCCTTCCATGCGAGTGATGATGACAGTTTGCGTTACATTTGGCAATGTATACTCTTGTTGCAATGCAGCTGCTGTAGCCAAGAAAGAGCTTACCCCAGGTGTTACATCGTAGGTAATTCCCATTTCTTTTAAGGCATCCATTTGTTCTTGGATAGCTCCGTAGATAGCAGGATCACCAGTGTGTAAACGTACCACTGTTTTACCTTCTGACACGCTAGCTTTTGTGACTGCTAATACATCATCTAAGCTCATAGATGCAGAATTATGTATTTCACAGCCTTCTTTACAAGCTTCTAAAATCGCTGGATTTACTAAAGAACCAGCATAGATGACTACGTCTGCTTCTTGCACCAATCGATATCCCTTGCGGGTAATTAATTCCGGATCTCCAGGGCCTGCGCCCACGATATGTACTTGTGCCATATTATGCCTCCTGTTTCACTGCAGTTACGATAAAAATAGGGCTCAATGGATTTAATAAATGGTACGGGCCAGCTTTTCTGAAACGGCTCACTTGCATTTGAAATCCTTCATAAGTATACGGTCTACCTTTTAGTTCTTTCAAAATGGTGTACCCTGTTTCCATAGTCACAGCAGTTACCACGAGACGGCCACCCACTTTTTAACAGCCGTGTCGCTTCGTCCATAATGGTGACCCATACCACCAGCGCTACCGCCGATGATAACAGCGTCTAATTCTGGTAAATCTTCCATACCTTCTGGCGCTTTTGCTTCAATAATTGTTAAGTTTTTCACGCCAAATTTTTCTTGATTTTGGCGAATTAAATCTGTCGCTTTTTCAAAGCGTTCAATCGCATACACATGTCCTTTAGGAGCTCCTAAAGCAGCTTCGATAGAAATCGAACCTGTACCAGCTCCTACATCAAGAACCACGCTATCCTCTTCAATGCGAGCTTCATTCATAACAACCATGCGAATTTCTTTTTTCGTCATGGGCACATCGCCACGAATAAATTCCTCGTCTTCAATTCCAAAAAAATGTCTCATCCTAATACCACCATTACGGAGTGGCCAAAGCCCTCCAATGTTTGTAATTCTTCTAATGTACCGCGTTCAATACGCTCATCTTTATAACTCAATCGTTCACAAGCAGCCGCTTTTGTATCCTTCGGCCAACCATGTTCATCGATTAAATATTTTGCAATATAGGCAGGATTCTGTTCAGGATCTGTTAAGAATCCTAATTTACGACCTTCCGCATAATACAAATCTTTTTCCTCTGGTCGACGACCGTGAAAGCTCATTAAATCTGCATTATGCCACACTTCACCAAGTCTAGCAAAAGCAAATGTCATGGAACTAATACCCGGTGTCACATCGATAGGATTGTTAGGGAATTTAGTTTTCAAATATGGCAATAAGGAATAATACCCCGTATCACCACTGACTAAGACTACAATATCATTGGACTGTAGTTGCTGTCCCATCCACTCTGCCATAGGTGCTAGTTTTGCAATAGGAAAGGTTGCCTGACCAGGCTGAGCAAAATCTTCTAATGCCCGTTCACTTCCTACCAGAACTTTAGCCTGTTTGATTAGATGTAATCCTCTAGGTACTACATACTCTGGATTCCCAGGGCCAATACCTACGACATACAAGGTATGTGCCATGATTCTTCTTCTCCTATTTTCCTTCGCTACCTCATCGACAGCCAATATAGTGCCATCTAAGGTAGATATGATAATACCAACCTTTGCATCTTGCGCAATATAACGCATAGAACGCAAGGACGCTCGATCCGCTACACGCTGATAAATACCCTCTAAATGCTCCCGTTCAATAATTGGCATAGCCGCTTCTGTAGTACGACAGTCCATCAATTCTTCACACACTTGTTGGGATGCCCCTTCTAATGCTGCATAGGCAACAATCGTTTCCATACGTCCATCACTCATGCGGTTATGGGTATGAAAACTACCGCTAGCCAATTTAATAATTTTACCAATGTGACCAATGATAAGGATATTTTTTAAAGCCAATTTTTGACACATTGTTCTAACATAAAAGCCAATAAAATTACTTGTTTCTGCCATTTGATTGATAGAAATACCCTAGCTGCTCTTTTTGCAATTTCTTGCCCTATACGCCCTGGTACAAGGATGGCTGTTGTATAACCGGCTTCTTTCATGACACGCAATTGAGGTACTAAAGAGTTTTTGAACCCTTCTTCACTCATTGGTTTTACAATACCCGTGGTGCCAATAATAGAAATACCGCCTTCAATACCAAGAGTGCCATTCAACGTTTTTTTCGTAGCTAAGGTTTCCCCAGCTGGTACGGATACTTTCACATGGATGCCCATGCCCTTTAGGCACGAGCTCATCGAACACATAGGAAATCATCGTTCTAGGTCCTGGATTGATAGCAGGGTTCTCCTACAGGATAATGCCAAGCCTGGTTTCGTTACTAGTTCCTACCCCAAATCCAGCTTCATAGGTAATGATTCCCGATTGATTTAATGTCACTGTAGTCACAATATCTGTACCATGTGTGACATCCGGGTCATCGCCACCATCTTTCACAACCGTTACCATTGCCTCCGTTGGAGACATTACTTCTACTTTAGATATAGGCACAGTAATGAAAGCATCTTGAGGGTTTCGTATAGAAACTTGGTCAACGATTTCTTCTTCGATTAGGGCTAAGAGTCCAGCTTTCACCCCTGCTGTTGCACAGGAACCAGTGGTGTAACCACCACGCATATCTTCTACGTTCATAGTCCCTCACATGATAAAATAGGAGCATCTATTGGGTGATGCTCCTCTATTTGATTAAGAACGGAAATTCACAAATTGTAATTCCACAGGTAAATCTTGTTCACGAAGCATCGTAATCACTGCTTGTAATTGATCTTTGTCTTTTCCTGCTACACGTACTTGGTCTTCCATAATTTGAGCTGTCACTTTTAATTTCATATTTTTGATGAGTTTTACCACATCTTTAGCTACCTCTTTAGAGATACCATTTTTGATGGTTATAACTTGGCGAACAGTACCACCAGATGCTGGTTCAATTTTGCCATACTCCAAGTTTTTTATGGCCACATTACGTTTCACCATTTTGCCTTTTAGCACATCGATGATAGCCCCTAATTTATATTCATCATCACAATGAATTTTAATCGTATCACCATCATGTTCTATATCTGCTTTTACTATTACGGAAATCGTAGCGTGTACCGATTTCTTTTCTTCGCTTGATTTACTGCATTATCTACTTCTTGCATATCCACTTCGGATACAACGTCAAATGAACAATCTTTAGCCATATAAACCTCCAATAATTATTTACATGAACAGTTTAATTATACCCTACTTCCCTTATATTTTTCTACCTTTATAGTAGCTTTTTGTTATAGCTTTTTAGGAATGTAGTATACCTGAAAAAAAATACCTAATGAATACAGTGTTGATTCCTCTATTCATTAGGTATCTATAGTTCCATATCAAAATTATTTTCACGCCATCTTTTGTGCGTTCAAAAGCCAACTTGCTCCGCAGCGATTTCATATAAAGCAATGGATACAGGATTTTCTGTTCCTACATCACCTACAAGGATGGATGTCCATCAGTTAATTCACGAGCACGTTTAGCTGCTAATGTTACCAACGTGTACTTTACTATCCACTTGTTTTTTTCCAAATCTTTTTAAATGCGGTTCTACCATCATAGATGTAAAGTCTCCTCTGTATAAATCACTATATCGTGAGTTGCCCATAGCGACTTAACCCATTTATCTTGTTGCTCATTACTATAGCGTTTATAAATATATTGAATCTTTTTCTTTATTTGCGACTAATCTTACAGGTTTCTGCTCTCAAAATAGACGCCGTTCGTTCAATGGCATCTTCTAAATCGTCATTGACGACAATATAATCGTAGCGATGTGCTAAGGCTAACTCTGAACAAGCTAAGGATAAGCGCTTTATGAATCACTTCTTTATCATCCGTACCACGACCATGCAGACGAGATGTCAACACGTCTAAGTGACGGCGGCACAACGTAAATAAAGACAGCATCGCTGTAAGATTCTTTTACCTTCATAGCACCTTGAATATCAATCTCCAAAATCACGCTTTTGCCTTCTTCTAATAAGTTCATGACGTGCTCTTTCGGTGTACCATAATAATTATCGTACACTTTTGCATATTCCAAGAATGCATCTTCTTTGATTAATTTTTCAAATGTATCTACATCTCGGAAGAAATAGCTAATGCCTTCTTCTTCTCCCACCCGCGGTTGACGTGTGGTCATCGATACAGAATAGACCAAGTTTGGCATTTGCTTTGCGGAGTTCTGCTACAAATCGTGCCTTTTCCTGCCCCAGATGGTCCTGAAATGACGATTAATATTCCTTTATCAGACATGATAACTCCAGTACTACTTACACATTATTCTATATTCTGAATTTGCTCTCTTACTTTTTCTAACTCTACCTTCAATTGTACAACTGTATCTACAATGGTGATTTCATTCCCCTTAGATCCCATCGTATTCACCTCACGGTTCATTTCTTGTAACAAGAAATCTAACTTACGTCCAATAGGTCCCTTCTTCCTCAAGTATTTCCTTTAATTGTACCACATGTGAGGCAAATCGAGCAATCTCTTCTGAAATATCTACTTTATCTGAAAGTATAGCCACTTCTTGCATAAACCGTTCTTCTTGAAAAGTCTACGCCCACTTTTATCTAGCATAGTTTGGATCCGTTGCAATAATCGCTCTTCATGGTGTGCTAATGCTACGTCTCTGCGACTTTCCATATAAGCAAATAATGTTTCAATCCCTTGTAAGCCGTTTTCGTAATATCCTCTTTCATCGCAATGCCTTCTTTAGCACGCATAGCAAGAACACCGTCTATAGCTAATTTTTGTAGCTTCTTCTAAGGCACGACCTATCGCCTCTTCATCAGTAGGTGGTTCTTCTACAGTGATCCAGTCTGAAGAAATGGACATAATAGCAGATAAAGGGACCTCTTTTCACATCTGCATAGAAACCTTCTTCTACTAAAAATTGTTTTAATCTGTCCACATAAAGCACGGTTCATACACAAGTCTTTTTCTTGCTCGCCAGATTCTTTATATAAAATAGACACCTCTACCTTACCACGTTGAAAAGGCAGATTGGATTAACCGTCGCACTTTTGTCTTCAAAGACATTAAATTGTTTTAGGGACTTTTTAATAGTAATGTCACAATAGCTTGTGTTTACTGTTTTAATTTCTACTTGAAACTTCCTGTTTCCGTAGTCACTATGTCAGCGACCAAAGCCTGTCATACTGTTCATGGATTTACCTCGCGTTTCCGATTCTATTTCTTACCTTTCAGTATAGCACGGTAGGACGTAAAAATAAAACGTTTTATTTGCTCTAATCTATACCTACCATTTAATTGTTAAAATTTGTATCTCTTTAATTCAAATAGCTATCTCTATATCTCTAGTACTGAGTAGTGTCATACTAAATATAGGATGCTATTAAAATGCTATCCCTCTTCTCTAATAAATTAATGCTATACGCATTGTCATCTTTATAGTAAGTATACTACATATGTAGTCAATCATTTTTGTAAAGTACTTATAGAACAATTAGACTATTTCTTTTATCGTATAGCAAGTCATATATCAATGATATGTTACACTCAGATATCACATATACAGATACACCTATAAACGAAAGGATTCTCATGAATTTAGATGGTTTAACATTGTCTGTGTTAATACGAGAACTGAACGACCAAAGTCGGAAACGGTCAGATTCAACGTATTCAGCAGATTGATAAAACAAGTATACTTTTTAAAAATCAATACACCTACCACAAGTCCCCTACTTAGTGATTACTGTAGGCAGCGCTCCCGTCCATCTATGTAACAGACAAAATCGTGGATGCTCCCAAAAGAGCCCTACGTCTCTCATTATGTATTTACGCAAACATATTGAAGGAGCTCGCATTACCAAATATCGAGCAACTACATGGAGACCGTATCATCCGCATTACAGCCGATAAATTAGGCTTAGATGGTTCCATCGTTGTAAATGAAATCTATGTAGAACTAATGGGCAAATATTCCAACTGTATATTCGTGCAAAGATGGTATCATTTTAGAATCCCTGGTTCATGTCACACCACTGATGAATCGTGTTCGCTCAGTGGCACCCTAAAGTTACCTTATGAGCTTGCCTCCCAATACATCTCGTGTCGACCTCATGCAGTTTCTCTGGTACAGAGATAACACAATTACTACAATCCTTTTCCCAAGATACAGTAGGGCAATACCATTCGTCATATCTTTAACGGCTTTTCGGTCCCTGTCCTATTAGATGATCTATGTTATCGTATGGGACTTTACTCCCTACGACACCCGATGACATCAGACCTCATTACATGCATCACCGAAGGACTAACCAATTTGCAGTCTCAACTCTTAGTGCTCAAGGATTATTGCAATACACCACGGCTACTGGCAAACGTTTGTTAACTCCTATTCCTATCTCTGAAAGTTCTCCCCACACCATTGTTGACATCATACAGTATCCAACGATTTCTGAGGCCCTTTCACAGGATGTGGCAAAGCTAGGAGCCATTCATACAGCAGGAAAAAGAGCTAGAAAAATTATCGCCGCAGCTATCAAAAAAAGAAGAAGGTCGTCACGAAAAATTAAAGCTGAACTAGATGATACATCCAAAAGCAGATATGTATAAATCCCTACGGAGATTTGCTCATGATTTATAGCTACTTGCCTCATCACTATGAGTCGGAAGTAACGGTGCAAAAATGTACTATCTGACTCAGCTGAAGATATTATTATCCCATTAGATCCCCCATTATCCATCACAGAAAATGCACAGGCCTATTATAAACTGTATCGGAAGATGAAAAACCGAACGAAAAATGGACAATACCAACTAGAACAAAGCTACCATGCGCCTTTCCTATTTGGAATCCATTCAATACAGTTTATCTTTAGCTACGACAAAACAGTCTGTCCAAGAAATTCGCAGTGAATGTGAAAGTGCAGGCATCTTGCGTCAATCTAAAAAGCCGATTCCTTTCAAAAATAAAGAAGATAATTTCTTACACTTTACTATTCCTAATGGCGATGTCTATGTGGGACAAAATAACCAACAAAACGAATACCTCACCAACCGTTGGGCTAACTAATGACCTATGGTTGCATACACAGCATATACAAGGTTCCCACGTGATCTTGCGGTCTGACATTGAGCCAGATATTAAAATGATTGAAGCCGCTGCACAAATCGCTGCGTATTTTAGCAAAGGGAAAAATACGTCTAAAGTAAACCGTGGACTACACCTTTAGTGAAACATATTAAAAAAAGCCACCTGGATCACCATTGGGGTATGTCATCTTTAATACCCATAACGACTATCGTAGTAGAAACCGAAGGCACCTGAAGGATATATGGAAAATAATCAAACTAATTAACTAGTTCTATCGTCTGTTTAACATACTAATCTTCATTCATTCTGATAGTAATATATTTGTTAATGTAAGTAAAAGCATATACATTGACACAAAAAGGCTATAAGCATTCATAACGTTTGCTTACAGCCTTTTTATCATTCTAAATCATTATGTATAGCACTCACTATATAATGCATTCATTTTACTACCCCAATACATCTGCCATGGCTTGCACTGTTCGTTCAATGGCGATATCGATAGTCTCTTTATCAATTGTTAAAGGTGGGTTGAAATAAATTACATTTCCTAATGGACGTAGTAATAAACCTCTATCCAACGCTTTTTTATAGATTTGATACTCCCATGCGCAAGGAGCCCTCAAAGCCTTCTTTTTGTCTCTTTATCTTTGTACAAGTTCGATAGCATTGATCAGTCCCATACGACGGATTTCACCCTACATTTGGATGGTTGCCTAAAGCTTTCAATAAGGCATTGTGTAAATAATTCCCCATATCTTCAGCTTGTTCCAAAATATGCTCATCACGCAATGTATCAAGGACCGCCAATGCAGCAGCACATCCTAGTGGGTTTCCACTATAGGTATGACTGTGCATGAAAGCTTTCATCGTATGGTAATCATCGTAGAAAGCTTGGTAAATCTTTTCTGCCACTACTGTAATAGACATCGGCATATAGCCACCAGTCAATGCTTTAGATACGGTCATGATATCTGGCGATACTCCTGCATGGTCAAATGCGAATAGCTTACCTGTACGACCAAAACCGGTAGCAATTTCATCAGCAATCAGTAACACTCCATAACGATCGCAAAGTTCACGCAACTTGCGTAAGTACTCTGGCGGATACATTTTCATACCTGCACAACCTTGAATCAAAGGCTCTACTATGACAGCCGCCAACGTGGAACCATGCTCTGCAAAATCTTTCTCCATATGCTCAAAACATTCACAAGAACAGTTATCTCTCGTTGTATCATAAGGGCAACGATAGCAATCTGGCCCTTGTGTATGAATAGTTTGATCCATCAACATTGGCTTTATAAATTTCTGCAAATAAATCCATACTGCCAACCGATAAGGCACCGATTGTTTCACCATGGTAACTTTCACTAAGACACAAGAATTTTTGACGCTCTGGATGACCTGTTTGATAGTGATATTGGAAGGCCATTTTTAAAGCACATTCTACAGCACCAGATCCATTATCACTAGAGTGAAAGCGTGTTAATCCTTCTGGTACTACTTCTTTCAAACGTTCCGCCAAAGTGATGGCAGGACGATGACTAAAGTTAGCAAAGATAACATGCTCCAATGTATCTAGTTGTTGTTTAATAGCCTCATTTACCCTTTTTGGATGGCAATGACCCAACAAATTACACCACCAAGAACTGATGATATCTATATATTCTTTTCCCATCACATCATATAAATAACAACCTTTTGCATGGTCGATTACAATCGGTGGCAATGTTTCATAATCTTTCATTTGAGAACATGGATGCCAAATTAATTCCAAATCCTTCTTTGCCCAATCTTTCATGTGTATACCCATACCTCCTACATTTACTATCTATCTTATATATTATCAAATAAATCTATCTCCCATGATGGGATTTCACTATATCCTCATAGCACTCTAACATAGTGTCTACATCCATATGCAAGGATATTGACCTGGCTCCTACTCGACTCTAATACAGGAATGCTCTGTCAATCGTTCCATCATCACACAATTATCTTCTTCCATAGGGATTCCCTGTGTATTGATTTACTAATGATACCTTTTACAGGAATATCTTTGGATTGCAAATAATGAATTGTCAACACTGTGCTGTTGATCGTCCCTAATGCTCGCTGTGGCTACTACTATAGTGGGTAGTGCTTAAAATCTTTCACCACATCTTCTAGCATATACAGTTCTGTATCTGTCATATACAGATGGGCATATGATTCCCCACTCACTCTTCTACTGTTGTGTATGCATGTGTCTCGCTACGTGGCAGAAATTATTTATTCACCATGGTTCTATCGATGACTCTTCCTTCATGACGAGCCGCCAAATGGGGCGATACTAGCTTCATCAAATACATAGGATACCAATGTGTCATCTCCTGTGAAAGTCCTGCCACTTGTTTCACGTACCCTGCATCACTTTCAGTAAATGCTAGAGCACTGCCACTGACTGCTGCTTTGTAATAGGCTACATCATGACCAGACTCTCAGTGCTTTAGCCATAAAAGCTGTAATATATGTTTTACCTACATCAGTTCCTGTCTCTAAGATATATAAACCCTTCGGGTTTCTGAATAGTTGTCATGATTCTATCCTTTCTTACGTTGTATATCTGGCTATTGTCTCTCTGTAAGATCATATAAGGTGCATATAGAAATCATATATGCACCTTATGTACGTTCACTATTTGTGTACTATCAAAATTGTAAATCAAACGTTTTGCAATGACTGCTCGCCAAAGATACAAAAGGAAAAATATCTGGGATCACTCGGCAAGGTAAAGCACAGATAAACAGCGCATCAAGCCCAATTGGTTTTCCTAAATATAAATCCTAATTTCATATAAGTAGAGCATCCCCTACGCATAAACGATGATAGGTTTACAAAGGATGCTAACAATCGTTTAAACGTTAATGTCACTGCAAGTTTCTATCCATGCGACCCTGCCACAAAAGCCCCAATAGCAAATCCTAGAAGATATCCAAATGTAGGTTTTACGACATACATAAGTCCGCCACCTTCTGTAAAAATTGGAACTCCTGCCAGCCCCAGAATTAAATACATGACGACACTCATTCCACCAAGTCGACTACCTAAAATTAATCCTGCTAGTGTAGTAAACAATAACTGCAAACGTAAATGGCAAAAATACGGAATCGGAATCTTTAATGAAACGCCCTTACCGCTACCAAGGCTACAAATAAAGCCGTCATCGTAATTTGTCTAGCACTCATCGTTCCTCTTACATTCACTTCTTCTTTCATGATACGATTCTCCCTTGATCAACAATACATGATGATAAAAAATGTCTTTCAAGTAGTATTAAAGCACTATCAGAGTTTATTGTCAACCCAATATGTTTGCTAGAGTTTGATAAAAGAACCGACCACTTTAATATCTTCCATAGTGTCACAGTGATCGGTACTAATGATTGTATCTTATATATATATATCTATGTTTTAAATATACGTAATAAATCTAAATAAAAATATTGATTAGCAAAATACCCCAAAAGCCTTTCCATCAATTTGGGCTAGTAAGACTTAACCAACTCTTTCTACATTTGTTATCTGTGCTGTATCTTCTGTTTCCATGTTAATGGAACCACAGAAATATATCCCTTAATGTGCCCCTACATCGGTTGGTCGTTCTTCTTTTTGAAAGCCTTGGTCACCTACAATCCAGTAATATTCTCTACCTTTTGCATCTTTGGACGAACATCGATAACATCTGTATATTCTTGGAACCCTTGATGGAACACTTCTCACTCTGTTCCCAACCCACAGGACCTTCTTTTTAGAAATTAACATTCAATAAACCTTGGTATTGCCCGTCTTCACATTACCTTTATAAAGTCTGTAATAAATGGCAGAATTCTCCATACGTTTTTGGCTATATCGCTCTAGGGACAATGCTAATGATGGAATACCATACATCAATCCCTCCATAGCTGCCCCCACTGTACCAGAACAAATCGCATCAGACCCCAAATTAAATCCATGGTTAATACCTGAAACCACCATATCTGGTTTGTCTTCTTGTAATAAATAGGATAAAGAAAAACTTCACGCAGTCTACAGGCATGTACCTTCTACAAAACACCATTCTAGGATTCTCACCATCTTCGCCTCATTTCTTTGGCACGGATTGGTACTTGAACAGTTAATGCACTAGATTTTGCACTTTGCTCAACTTTAGGTGCCACCACCGTCACACGGTGATGTTTAGCTAACTCTTGTGCTAACCCTTGTATCCCTGGAGCCCATAGGCCATCATCATTTGTTACCATCATGCATATTCGTACTCATTATCCCTTCTATAGCAGAGATTTTTCTACTGTTTTTCATGGCTGACCGCCTCTCAAATTCAGTATGTAACCAAATATCAACGATGTCTAATGCCAAGCCTTGTCCGATAACACGTTCACCCATAGTCAGTACATTAGCATTGTTATGCTCACGACTAGCATGAGCAGAGAATGTATCATGACATAATGCGGCACGAATCCCTTTTACTTTATTCGCTGCAATACCGATGCGATACCTAGTACCACATGTCAAAAATACCACGATCAAATTCACCTGCTGCCACTGCTTCTGCCAATGGTTTCGCCACATCTGGATAGTCCATAGAATCTGTGGAGTATGATACTCCAAAATCTTTGTACTCAATGCCTTGTTTTTTCTAGCAATCCTTTATCAGCCTCTTTTCAAATGAAATCCACCATGATCACAACCAACTGCTACTTTCACTTTTATCCTCCTTACTACAATACTTCTTTCAGGTAGTATATGTGAAAATATATATCTCTACATACATGTAGTATCCGTTGTATTCTCGTTACCTATGAATACTATACTTATATATAGCTAACATCATATTTTTGTATCAATTTTCACCACTTATGCAGTTCAATTCTTTTCGTATATACTCCACAATTTGTTTACAGTTTTACTATATACCCCTTGAGTTTGTCCAAAAGGATCTCACCACATCTCCGTGCTCTCCACCAAACTCAGCAAGAGTCATAATTTTTACTATCAAAAAGGAAATTGACGAAGTAATATATGGTCTTCTGTCATAGCTAATACATAATCTGCAGCTTTACAAAATCTATTTTTAATGGACGAGAGCTATGTTCGCTAATATCTCGCCTACTAATTCTTTTGGAACGGCTACTACCGGATTCTTCACTGACCTTAGCCCTGGTACACAAAATAGACCAGTAGACAGCGTAACTACATCCACATGTTGTTCACGTCCAACTGCGCGTGCAATCCCTTCTGCCATGGGACTACGACACGTGCTTCCTGTACATACAAAATAATAAATTCATAATCACTCTACTATACTTTTAAAGCAATGTTACATGACCACCACTGGCTCTTCTAAGTTGATTCATAACGGCCACGCCAAGTCCTACTGGTGCACAGCCTTCCACAATCAATATATCCACACCAATGTCGTTAAACTGTAATCAAACTATCGTATAAACGATTGGCCAACGCACATAGGGCTCCTGCTTGTTCACCATATACAATAATATCTCACTGGAAAGTGCAAAATTAGAAAGTACTGCATTTAAATTTTCTAAAGTTTCCTCTGAAAAGTAATAACCCAATTCTCGGCTTTCTCACAATCTTCCCTGTAACATAGTTTCCTGCTGAACTATTGTATCTATGATGTCTTTTATATGTTCTGCTACTGTTAATGACTGTCCCACTAACACTTGCATCGGCATGTCGGGTGCATAATGGCGATATTTCATCCCTGGCGCTTTCGGTGCTTCGGTAGGGTCATGCAATGCCGTATCATATACCACATGGTCAGCCACCATTTCAAGCATCTCTTTGTAACACCACCGGGACGCAAGATAATCACCGCATCATCTTCGACTTGTACGACTGTAGATTCTACACCTATTTCACAGGGACCTGCATCGACTACGGCATGAACACGTCCTTTCATATCATGCAGAACTGCTTCTGCAGTGGTTGGACTTGGTCGACCTGAGAGATTAGCACTAGGCGCTGCGATAGGAACACCTGCAATGCGTATCATCTCACGACATACGTCATGATCTGGGCATCGTAATGCTACCCGTGAAAGTCCACCAGTCGCTCGTTCTGGCACAAGTACTGACTTTTCAAAGGTAATCGTTAAAGGTCCCGGCCAAAAGGTATCCATCAATCTTTGTTCTAAAGGAGTGATATGTTGTACTAAACGATGTACCATAGATTGGTCACATACATGTAAAATTAAAGGATTATCAGAAGGTCGTCCCTTGGCTGTATAAATGCGATCCATCGCATCTGCTGCCAGTCCATTAGCTCCTAAACCGTAGACCGTCTCCGTAGGTATAGCTACCAAATCCCCTACACGAAGCAAAGTACCGGCTAACTCCACATCATTTGCAGTTAATAACTGTGTCTCAATATGATCTCACTACTTCCATATCATACCTCCTTTCCTATGTACTGCTTTCCTATGTACTATTATATCACTTATAACAAAACTTATTTTTAAACTATATGAGACAGTAATTTTCAACTCTCATCCTTCCTCCACAAAGCGAGCCGTATATAAACTTTTGTTTGTACAGGATATTGTTGATTACTACAGATAGAGTGCCATATAGCTTCGAGCAAATCTCAGTGGAACGTAAATTTGTGGAGAAGTATATAGCGCTCTATCTCCGCTATCACATGTACCGGACAAAATTTTTATATAGAAGAGCGTCACTCCCAACGCACTTTCACGAATGATACCAGCGATATCTCGTTGATACACTGGCTCACTCATATTTCTCGTTTCTATAGCTAGTTTTAGATACCGCCTCTTCTTGACCTTGTCCAATTTCGATGGCAAGGTAACCACCATCTTTTACCAATCGCCAACCTTCACGAATGATAGGAACATAAAACTTTAATCCTGTAGTTCCCCCATGTAATGCAATGTGAGGTTCGTGTAATACTTCTTGAGATAATGTGTTCATCTCCGCTGTCGTAATATACGGTGGATTCGACACAAGCACATCAAATACTCCTTCTAAGGATGTGATTTGTTCTCCAAATAGAGACTCACAAGCATCCATTACTCGCTTTATATTCACGTACCTTTGCCTATATTCACCTGTTCTAATAGTTGCTTTTATGTCACTTTCTACAGAATCTTGAAACATCAGCTAATTCTAAAGATGCGATTGTCCTCAGCCACCGCCAGAGCTTTATCCGAAATATCTACACCTACACCCAGCGGCATTTGGCAAATAATGTAATAAGCTTAACAAAATAGTACCCGGACCAGTGCATAAGTCTAAGATGCGTGGAGATGCATCCACATCATAGAGATCTAGTATATCCTCAATTAGTGTTTTCCGTATCAGGACGGGGAATCAATACATGCTCATTGACATAAAAAGTCTAATCCCCATAAATTCTTTATGCCCTGTAATAGCTGCTACACTATATCCCTTCGCACGTTGTACAACTAGAGGTCGATAGGCATCTAATTCAGCTTTGTCCAAAGGTCGGTCAAAAGTTGACATATAAATACATGCGGTCACATCCCTAAATATGAGAAAGCAGTACTTCCCCATCCAAGCGGCTTGATTCTATGCCTTTTGGAGCGAAAAATACTGCTCTGTCCATTGGAGCATGCGACTAATGGTCCATAACTCCTTATCCATGTTGATTTGCCTCTTGCATTTTAGCGGCTTGTTCTGCTGTTATCAGGGCTTGGATTAATTCATCCATATCCCCATTTCAATACAGCATTTAATTTGTATAAAGTTAAGTTAATACGATGATCTGTGACACGACCTTGTGGATAGTTGTATGTACGAATACGCTCGGAGCGATCACCTGTACCCACTTGGCTTTTACGGTCTGCTGCCATAGCGGATGTTGCCTCTTGCTCTGCTTTATCTTGTAATTTAGCACGCAATACACGCATTGCTTTTTCACGGTTTTTGAGCTGAGAACGCTCATCCTGACAAGCTACCACAATACCAGATGGTTTGTGTGTAATACGAACAGCAGACTCCGTTTTATTGATGTGCTGTCCGCCCGCACCAGATGCACGGTACGTATCGATTTCTAAATCTTTTTCGTTGATTTCGATGTCGATATCTTCTGCTTCTGGCAATACCGCAACAGTTACAGTAGACGTATGGATACGTCCAGAAGATTCTGTATCTGGCACACGTTGTACACGATGTACGCCACTTTCAAATTTTAACTTAGAATATACACTATCGCCTTCGATGGAGAATACTACCTCTTTAAAGCCCCCTAATTCAGGCTCGTTCGCATCGATGATGGTACATCTCCAGCCCTTGTGTTTCTGCGTACTTTGTAAACATGCGGAACATCCTGCAAACAAAGCTGCTTCATCACCACCGGCACCACCACGAATTTCGACGATAATATTTTTATCATCATTTGGGTCTTTTGGTAATAACAAAATATGTAATTCTGCTTCTAATTCATCACGACGAACCTTGAGTTCATTCAATTCTTCTTGTGCCATAGCACGGAAGTCTTCATCAAGGCTTTTATCGCCCAATACTTCCAAGGCTTCTTCAATACCAGCTAAGACTTGTTTGTATTGACGGAATGTGTTAACCGTATCCGTTAATGACGCATGTTGACGAGTCAGTTTACGCCATTCTTCTTGGCGAGCAATCACATCTGGGATCAGAAATGCGTTGTTCCAAGTCTAAAAATTTATCTTCAATCACTTGTAGTTTATCTACTAACACGGTGACTCCTTTCTATTCTTCTTCGTATGCATCTTCTTCACTAGGTCGCACCGATGTTAAGCACGAATAGCCACTTCAATTTGATCATCATCTGGCTCTCGTGTTGTCATATACTGCAGACATCAAGACCCTGGGAGCGATCATGGCTTTCACCAGTGGGTTTTGAGAGCGTCCAGCAGAATCGAATGAGCTCATAGGAAATTCCAGCCACTACAGGCATAAGAGCTAATCTCGATACGATGCGTTCCACTAAATTAGGGCCATCCTAGAAAACGCGAATACAATATACTCACTACCATGACGAATAGCAAAAGTTTGGTACCACAACGAGCATGTAATCTCGAATGGTTTCGCACATTTCTTCCACCGTTAATGGTCTATCATTTTCATAAGTGTGAATGGTTTTATGCTCCGCCCCATGATACTGAAAGACACGTTTAATATCTGGGGTTAATCCGATAGCAAAAATATATAGTAAAAAAAGAACTAATCGAATGGTTCCTTCATATAGATTCAATATCATATGATCTGAGCCAGCACCAGGCATAAATTTTGCCAGCCACGTTGGCAAGGCAATAAATAATGCGGCTGCGATGAGCACAGATACAGCCATAGTGATGGCGATTTCCTTATTTGTGACTTCTTCCTCTTCTTCTCCAGAGGCTTGTGCCGAAAAGGATAAGGCTTTCATGCCAATCACTAAGGATTCAAACAAAGCTACAGTTCCACGTAAGAAAGGCAGTTTTAAGATGGGATACTTGTCTTGGATAGATTTTGTAGGTTCTTCTTTTACCGTTATAGTTCCATCCGGTTTGCGACAAGCTGTGGCCATAATCTTCGGACCACGCATCATAACCCCTTCAATCACTGCTTGACCACCGACAAATTTCTTGATTCGTTGCTCAGTCATAGGTCCTCCTGTAAAACAAATATAGGCAGAGCCTTAGCTCTGCCATTTAATTTGTATAGTTTGTGTACGCAATTATTTGCCGTAACGTTTGTTAAATTGTTCGATACGACCGCGAGCTTTAGCCGCACGTTGTTGGCCTGTGAAGAATGGATGGCAGTTGGAGCAAACGTCCACGCGAAGATCACCTTTAACAGAGCCAGTTTTGAATGTGTTACCACAACCGCAAGTTACAGTTGCTTCCACATAATTTGGATGAATTCCTTCTTTCATGTATATACACCTCTTTTCAACGTCTAAACTATTCCTAAAGATTATAACACGAATCCCGTTATCTATGCAATACTAGGGACTATGACTTATTCAGATTTTTTCTGTTTCTAATTTTTAGCCTCTGCTCGTTCTTGTTTTTGCTTCTTCTAAGGCTCTTCTAAATCTACAGAGTTTAAGATTTCTTTTAGTTCTAAAGATTTCTTCTAGAGCTTAATGTACGCCTTTTGTCATTTGCACGTAATCTTCATCCCAAGCACGGATATCGAAATTTAGGATTGTAACGTACCCCAGCTAGTGCATGTTAATTGTTTTTCATGCCATCTTTATTTTCTGAAAGTGTACCTAATACTTTATAAATTGAATAATTCACAACTCCCATGATTAGTCCTCCTCTACTTCTGGTTTCACTTCTGTTGGTACTGGTACAATCTCATTGACTAAAGTAGCTAATGCCTGTACCCAGTTTGTTTCGGCTTGCCCTTTTTCTATTTCATATTGTTCTAATGAAGTTTTGAAAGATGTAGTAAATGTAGCTAATGCTTCTTCTTTCACCACTTGACGACGGCAACTACCCATCAATTGTAATAATGCTGGTGTTGTGGTTACCATGGATGCCAAGGGTGCGCACCACTTGTTTTTTCCTTCTTCACTATTAAAATAAGTATACCACAAGAATGGAGCACTTGGATGGTTAAAATACCAACGATATTCTACTGTATCATCTTGTAAAATAGATTGTTCCATAGCCTCTTGTACAGCTGCATCTTCCGGAGATGCTCCCAATGGAATGCCCGCTTTATGTTCCAATGTGACAGACACATCAATGCCTTTCATAGAGACTTGTAAATAATATCCTTCTAAGGCTTCAAACATGCGTTGCATATAGGTTGGAATGCGATAATCTCCATGCATATATCCATCTTCACCCATGGTTGGATGTTTCGGGTTCATGCTCACTTGCACGCCATATAGTGAAAGTCCATAATGGGCTAAACTAAATGTTTCCATGGATGCCAAAATTTCGTGAGGCAATGGAATGAAGTTCGTTTGTTTATACCCATCTTCAACGATTTCACAAATGGACAGATCTCACTTTTTCACAGGGTCCTAATCCATAACGGAACTCATAGGTTTGTAAAGGAGCCCATTCTCGAACTACTTCTAAATGGTTTTGCAGAATCATAAACTGCAAAGCTACTCGATTCATATTCAATTGATCTTGTACGGCAGACACAGGAATAAAGTAACGTACAGTGCCTTTCTCGCTCACATTGTTCACACGAGCCGCCATTTCTTCCATCGTCGTTACTGGTGCTGTAAACATGCCAGATGTAGCTGCTACAATGTGGTCAAAGATGACATCTTCTGGCCATTCCTTGATCACTGGCGCTAATGGATATAAACTACGGAATAAATCATAGCAACTTTCAGAGGCTGTATAGAACAGCAAACGATCTGTTGGAAGAGTTTGCATAATTTCTTCTGCAATAGCTGCGTATTCCTCGAAAATAAGCAAGAGAATAATTCCCTCTGTATTCTTATGGAAGTCGATAACTTCTTGCATCGGCACAGACCATTGGCGACCGGCAGACACCCCTTCATAATAGCCCTGTAGCACTGATGAAGTCCATCAATTCTACGCTAAAGGAAATACCGTAAATTTCCTTAAACCCTGCTTCATCATAGGGCAAGGACCAAACATATCTACTGTAGATGTTTGAGCAAGCTCAAATAATTCTTTTCGGTGTAATGCCCCACTCACGGACTTCTACCACTTTGGGAAATGATTTGATCTAATACTCTAAATCTTGCTATTTCTTGTACGATAGCTGGTCCTGTAATACCCTACTTTTGTAAAAAGTCTCAATGAGACGTCTCATTTGTTCTGTCATATTATACCTTCCCCGCCGATTGGCATACATCATATAAAGGGCATTCGTCACATAATGGTTTTTCGTGCTTTACAAATCTTTTCGTCCATGCCAGATCATCCAATGATGTGTCGGCACTCCAGTGTTCCATAGGAATTGCTTTTTCAGTTTCTTTTTTCTACTTCGTCTGGTGTTTTACCCTTTGGCTATTCCCAACCGATTGGACACTCGGAACACATGAGTATCTACAGCAATGGCTGGTGTATCAAATAGAATGGATACTAATACATTTAGCAGTCTTACGACCCTACCCCCGGCAATGTCACTAAGGTATCAAAATCTTTCAGGGCACTTCACTATTGTATTGTTCCACTAAGAATTTTGCATGTTTCATGAATATGTTTTTGCTTTAGAACGATATAAGCCGCAATCTTTAATGAGCGCCTCTAATCCAGGTATGCCTAATTCATACATATCTTTAGGTCGCTATATTTTCGGAAAGAGTCGTTTGTGTTACAATATTGACTCGTTCGTCTGTACATTGTGCAGATAATGCCACCGCCACTAGTAATTCAAAAGGCGTAGTAAACTCTAGCGCTGGTTTTGCATCATGGTAGACTTCTCCCAAGATTCGTATTTGCTCTGCCTTAATGGCTTTTTGTGATTCGCATCGGAGCCTTCTCCTCTAAGATGAAAAACTATGTAAATCATGTTATAATATAATTCTCAATAGAATATCATCAGTTAGATACTTTCATCTAACCTACTATATAGTGTATCATACCATAAAGAAAGTCTAGTAACAAATAAGGAGATTATATATGACAGAACAAGAAAAAGAAATGACTATGGAAGAAGCATTAACACGCATTAATGCATTGGCAGCGAAAAAGAAATCTGGTCAAATCTTTAACAGAAGAAGAGTTAGCAGAAAAGAAAGATTTATATGAAGTGTATTTAGGTTTTATCCGTGCCCAAGTGGTACAACATTTGGAATCTATTGAGTTTGTAGATGCTGAGACAGACAGCAGATACTGTAGAAGTGGATGTAGATTTAGACACACAATACTTTACGGAAGACAGCATTAATATGTCTCAATACACAGAGAAAGGATTTATACATTTTTAGAAGAACCCTTTGTGGAAATCCGAAAGAAAGGTAAAAGATTTCTACTTCGTATGGGTTGTTTATTATCTGAAAATGGAGCCAATGCGAACCAAATTGTATCGAGATATGCGATCGCGCAGCAGCATATATAGAATTCCAACAGATCATCTTTACATATCCATATTGCCTACTCTAAATATTTTAATTAATATTCATAGTCCAGAAGATTGCTTTTACATCCTTTTAGAAAAGGTTCAATATATGGGAGCCAATATGGATATTATTTCCTCCATTAGTGTCTTTGACTTGGACTGCATTACGTAATGAGTATACTCTTGATGAATTTTCCCAAAGAATCTAGAAGAGATTGCTGAAAAAAGATCCTCCCCTATTCGAATGCCACATCTGCCATCTTTGCAGGATTTGCCTGTGGAGCCTTTTCCCATCTTTATTTGGGGGTACTATTATCTCCGCTGGATTACTACCTTTCTGCGCTCTATTAGGATTTCATCGTAAAGTCTCATATTATCGTTTTCAAATTAATGGCTATATCAGCATTGCCTGTGCTGCATGCGGTATCCTCTGGATTAGCCTTTTCTATCTGGTATGTATCTTTTGACTCTGCCGATGTGATCTATGCCATGATCGCCTGTACATTGTTTATGGTTCCTGGCATTCCTCTCATTAATACAGTCGATGATTTGCTAAACAATCTACATTTTGGCAGGCATACTCGAGCTGTACATACGTTACTTATTGTGGGCAGTATGACTGTAGGGATTAGTATGGCACAATATTTTAATCATACCTACGACTTTTACGCATTTAAGCATTGTGCAGACAGCATTTCCTTGTCTTATTAGGTGCTGCCGTGGTGGCGCTGCTGGCTATGCTGTCATGTTTTTATACGCCAAAGCGATTATTACCACTCATCGGTATCGGTGGCCTCATTGCCATTTTAGTCAAAAATACATTGATATTTTACATTTAGGGATTTCTCCGTATTCGCGCTACCTTTTATCGCTGCTGCTATGGTGAGTTTATTCTGTTTGAAAAGCGACCTCGGCACTGCCCAAAACATCCTCTCAAAGTGTTAGCGATTCCATCATGCTATCCCTCTCGTACCTGGCGTATTTATCTATCGATTTTTATATGCCATGTTACACATTAATTCACTCACATCTGCAACCTTAGTCGAAGCCATTCAAAGTGGAGTCACTGCCATCCTAATCATCATATCCATTGGTAGGCGTAGCGATTCCTTCTATTTTTAGCTGGTAAAGATATTAGATGCTCGAAAAGAGAAAACTACTAGAAAAGTTTATTAGAGTAAACGGTATACATAAGAAAAGGACTGATGACGCTCAAGAGATATCTAGTCACTTTGCTGTAGTATTATAGATGAGCTTCTACAGCTGCTTTTTAATTCTTCTAATGGAATGAAACCGATTTTACGATCTACGATTTCACCATTTTTGAAAGATAGCAAATGTGGGAAGAATTTCAATTTTGAAGAAATTGTGCCAATTCAGGTTGTTCGTCAGTGTTTACTTTTGTCAATGTCACTTTGTCGCCTAAGCAGCTGCCAATTCATCATATACTGGCATCATGCGAACACAGTATCCACACCATGGTGCCCAGAAATCCACAACAGTTACTTTATCATTTGTTGCTACTACCTTTAAAATTTGCAGATGTTACATCAATAATTGCGCTCATGTTAGCCTCCTATTAAATTTGAATCAATACACAATCTTGAATCACTTCAAGACCTAATTCAGTTGCTTTCACTACTGCCGGTTTATCCGCACCTGGTTGTAGCCAAACGGTCTTAATCCTAACTCTTTACAACTATCTAGAGCTTCTAAACCCAACTTTTTCTGGCACAACAAAGTCTACTACAGTAGGTACTACTGGCAACTCATGCAAGCTTGGATAGCATGGTACGCCATCGATAGATGTAATATTAGGATTCACTGGATACACTGTATATCCCTTTATTGACAAGATGTTTGAAAAATCTTATATCCGAACTTATCGGTTCTTGTTGTAGCACCTAAAAACGAGCCCACGTTTTTTCTTGGATCAGCTGTTTCCATTGACATACGTATCATCCTCGTTACTGTACTATCATACCATAATATCGAAATTTGTCAATTTAATTATATCTGATAACACTTTGTGAGGAAATCTTTATGTAGTAATTCATCAAGAGATGTCTCTTTCTCTACACCTAGGCATCATCCCGCTCTAGAACCCTGTGGGACAATGCCAACCAATGCCCATATGTGTTCGGGAGATGCTCCTTGATCCTGTAAAGTCACGTATGGCAATACTCTGTTGTCGTTTGGATAAACGATATCCTTCTTCATCGATCAACTATGTGGTACATGACCATATTGTATCGCAGACAATCCTAGCATGAGCTAAGGCAATTGATGTCCCGTAACAGAGTAAATCATTCCTCGAATGACTTCTGTAACTCCCATGTCATAGTCATCAATAACTACCGCTAAATGGTCAGCATATCCATGCCATCCCACCGCTTTCCAATATGATATCATCGACATAAGGATTGTACCTCATACTGGACACGACCTGTATACATCTATAAACTACCCTCTTTCATAGGCATGCTGAAAATCGCCAGGAAGGAGCCTCCTCACCGTCGGTGGCATTCGTCAAAACAATCACCCATCGTACAGCATGATGTGACTCTCCTTGATGAGGAGCACTGCTAATTTTCTTGTAAACGGTCGATTGCAGTAGCATGTGATACAGGCGCTGCTGCTGATTGCAATTGCCATTGATATTGTTCATAACGAGGTACTCGTTGTGACTGACATGTCGCTCTTCATCCCAAGTGAACCCCAGCCAGACAAGTCTTTCAGTATATGTTCTGCATAGGCATTGATCGTTTGTGTATCTACATCTTCGATGCGAACGATGTATTCTCCATCCTGTCGCGACACAGGGATAAAATGCCACCCATATATTCCTACATGACATGTCCTGTAGGACTCGGTGCAAAACGGCCCTTTCATAATCGCCCTCAAGCCTCTTTCAGCTGAGGTTTCCCCAACGTTCATACAAAGCTTCTAATTTGTTGTCGTGGCTAGCTCCTCAGATAACGTTCATAGTCAGACACACTGCCTTGATTGATGGATCCTGCAATTGTACGGTGTACATCTTCACTGTCGCTTCATACCGCGCAATCCGACTCCACCTTAGCTAGCTCTTTTCTCAACATATATGCATGTTTTGCTTTTCGGTGTAGCTACTACGTCAGCACACTTTGCTTCCACAGAGGATGGTGCTTGGACCCGTAGATTTAGTGTTTTCCTTCTCAATGCCACTGTAATGTATCTGGAGTTTGTGATAGATTGGGCTGTCATTTACTCATTCTGTGCGCTTCTAAATCTACTGAGCCGCCAACACTGGATCGTTCAACAATTTTCTCTTTATAGTATGAATAGTTTCCATAGAACTCTTCAATCCGCCAGCTTTCTAATACAATAATTCGCTTGGCTACAGCATCTAATAAGTATCGGCCATGAGAGATGATAATAAACGTCTCTTCAAAATTGTTGTGTAACGCTTGCTCTACTGGTTTCTCTTGTGGTGTATATCTAAATGGTTTCGTAGGTTCGTCAAGGATTATTACGGCCTTCTAAAAATAACTTTAAAAGAGCTACCCTAGCACGTTCTCCACCAGATAAGTCCCCCTACCAATTTAAATACATCATCACCTCTAAATTGAATGCTAATATACTACGGCCGATTCCTCTGACATATCGTAAGGTGACATCACTCTCTTGTAAACGGACCACAGTAGGATGCAACTCCTCATGTTCTTGTGAAAAGTATCCTGTCTGCACTCGATTTCCTGTGATAGAACCATCAATAGTATCGAGCTCCCCATGATGTTTTCATAGGCGTAGACTTCGGCTCCATTTTGCTCTAATTAAAACTAACTACATCACCACGGCGGTTGTAGTGATATGCGTAGCTACTGGATCGTGTCTCATCGTAACCGAGCTATATCTTCCACCATAAGCACTCGATCCGCGCTCATTTCCAGCTCGGGAAACGTGATGCAAACTCGATCCTGGCCCTGGTGCCTCTTTAACGTCTCCAATCGGTCCACTGAGATTGACGACCACGCGCCATTTTAGATTTTACTACCCGGTCTGTATTTGCCGACGCATTCTTCTGTTTTGCGAATGTGCTCGCAAGGTTTATCATAGGCCCGCTGGTACGCTCAGTACGTCGCTGTTCTCGTTGCCCAAGAACTGGCTATAACTCCTTTGTACATATGCAATTTTTATGATGTGCCAGTTCTACTCACTCTGTAGCCACTCGATCCAGGAAATAGTCGGTCGTGGCTGATGACGACAATGCCACCTTTATAGGACTTTCTTTAAAGTATCTTCTAGCCATTCTAGCATCGGCGTTATCTAGATGGTTGGTAGGTCGCCCGTTAAAACAGAAAGATGCCTGAGGAGTCGCACCAAAAGCCTTTGCTGCCAAGCACGTGCTTTTTGTCCCCCAGAAAACTCCACTGGCTCTGTAAATCTTCATCAGTAGCTTTCAGCCATAGGCAATGCGTTGGCTTTGTTTTCAATCATAGCCTCTAGCCATCCCACTGGTCTTTGTGCAAATAGGCCAAGCGCTCGCATCTTGCTCTGTCGCATCGCCGGTGCCTAATTCCTTTCGTCAAAGCTTTGTAACTGCAATTCTAGAGTGCTGTACGTCGGCCCATGCGGCCCTGAATTTCTTCTTCTAAACTAGCATCACTTCCTAGATTCACATCTTGCTGCAAGCAGCCCAGTGGTGCATACTGCTGTCTTCTTCACAATCGATACCTGCATCGTGCTCTTTCGATGCTAACATGCACTTTCATCAGCGTCGACTTTGCCTGCTCCATCAGCCTACTAAGGCTAGACGTTCCCTTGTCGAATGCAGGTAAAGGATACATTTCTGAGAAGAGCTCACGCATCACCAAAGGATTTTCCTAATTCTTTTCTATTCGGATTTGTTCTCATATCGCTCACTCATCCTATTATCTGTGCATTAGCTATACCTTGATCTAGCAGTTACTACTGTCCTATGCATGATAGTCTCATCAAACCATCTAATCACATAGGTACGTCATATTGAGTAGCACCTTAAAATGATAGTCAAGGCTTGTCTAAACTTATCGTCGTGCACCTAACCTCATGAGTGATGCCCTGGATATCCCTTTGGTTGACGCGTTTCACCGAAAAGAAACTCATCCCGAAATGTATTGTACAGGACGACACTCTGCTTTCTTGCGCTCTCTACATAGGTTCGATGTGTGAGATACGACCCATTGATCATGTCTAGAGTCTTATGAGGTGTCACACTCTACGGATACGTCGCAATGTATGGCTTTGCTGGCAAACGCTCGGTCATACTCCCACTGTGGAAGGCCCTTTTTCTGATGCTCACATAAGAGCCTCAGCTGTGGCTGTAGGAAGTGTTTTCGTAATCGATTGTTTCATAGGTTTGGTTTTCAGATTGTCCATATAAATGGCGCCAAGGACTCACGTGGCGAATGCACGTCTGCTAAAGTACAACAAGGGACCGCTGTAGATACGCACCATGTAATCGCCTACTTTGTCATCGTGAGGACCCGACCAACGCCAATCGCTTATCGTTTCGTCGTAATGGAAATAGTCTATACACGTCGATGAGTAGGGCCTTTGGCTCTACTACTCGCGAAAGTCTCTAGGTAGCTCCCAACCAAGATAGGTCGCGCTTGCTCAGGCATGTATGATCGATTCCATAATGGTCCCTCACCTATCGTAATTCTCCGACTATATCATGATCTGATATCAGCTCATGTCGCCATGACACGTCGCACATAATCTCTTGTTTCTTGAAAAGGGAATAGCATCCTATATCGTTGTTGAAAATCATCCTCCCATCCATAGGTTGTGCATCCATTCTCCACATGACCACGCCCTGCATTAGAGGCAGCCAAAGGCCAAAGATTTCATTGCCTTTAAACTCTTCTTAATCAAATGCGACAGATACCAGGCTGTCCAACTGCATATTTACGTGTTCGGTCTTTGACATCTTGGTCTGACATAGCTAGGTTGGTTTAACCTCATGCCAATCTTATGCGCACGTTTCAGGCATCAACTGCATTAAGCTAGGGCCCCTGCAGGCAGGGACTTTTGCATTGGTATCAAACTCATCCTCTGCATAGACAACGGCACGCACCAATGATGTACTGCACATGGTAGGTAGTCTGCATGTCTCACGCACGCACTCTTCATGAGCAATCGGATAGCGGCATATTGCTTGCTACAATAGGGCCTGCCTGTATTGCACATACAGGCCGTCAGACTAACGATGAGCCATACGCAAATGCTGGTGGATACTCTCATAGCTTCCTCCTTGTGAAAGTGGTCTTCTCGCCGTCTCTTCCACAGTCTTCGCAACTGTTTTTCTAACTGTTTTCATAGTACCAGAATTATCGATAATTTCATGACTACGCACGTTTCTCATCTAAACTCATTTGGCTATGGATCCGGTCTAATGCCTTCTTCTTCCGTATATGTATTCCGTTTCATCAACCGCTCTAACTGAGTCTCTTGATTGACATACAGATGCTCATATTTCATCCATTTTTGTATACCAATCTGTTTCAAACAACAATGGAATGTCATATATAATCGCTGTAGCCCCTTTAGCCTCGCCATTCTTCTTCTAATACCTGCATACGATGTCGAATATGCGGTTGCAAAAATACTATTAATCGTTTCTAACGCGGCATCTGGAAAACACTAGAGATCCTACGTAGGCAGGATCTCAGTGTACCATCTGACAATAACAGCGTATCGTCCCAAAGGCCCCACTTACTCCTGCAGTCCAGGTGTCCCCTGGTCTCTACTACTCTCTAGCCACATCGGCATCAATAAAAGGAACACTCTTTTTGGTAACCATCGCAGCACTGTGCTTTTACCAGAGGATGCTCCTGTAAGTCCCTAATTTTATACATAGCTACTCCCACAATTGATTCTAGTCATACACATTATATTTCTATATAGAATACATACATCCTATGTAAATTTATTATTTTTACATCTGCCCAGTCTTTGCACTATGTACATCTACTTGTAGTGGTACCTGTAGTTACCACTTGCTCCATGCAATCACGCAAAATTGTTTCACTACTTCTGCTCTATCTCGATAACTTCCAATACGAGCTCATCATGAACTTGCAATAAAATACGAGATTGTAACTTTTCGTTTCCAGAAACGTCTACTTCGTTCATAGCTTTCTTTGATGATACGTCTGCAGCAGTCCCCTGAATTGTGTAGTCTATAGCTGTACGTTCCGCAAAAGATCGGCGGTTAAAGTTACGACTATTAATATCTGGCAACGGCGTACTCGTCCGAACATAGTACGAAATCCATACCTGTTTCATGAGCTTCGTGCACTCATGCGATCCGTATATAGGATTTAATTTGTGGATACCGGCCAGCCATACAACCTCGACGTATTCTTTTGCCTCTGCTCGAGTAATTCCTAAAATCACGAGACAATCCAAAATCACTAATCCCATAAATGATACCAAACTGATATAGCCTCTGCACGAGACCGCCCCAGTGGAGTCACTCTTCTAAGGATTCCACCCAATACTTCTGGCTGCTGCAAACTTCGATGAATGTCCCTTCCATAAAAAGCCTGAATTGTAGCTGATCTTCGGATAAACAAATGCTAAAACTGCGCAACTCAATTCTGGAGAGTAATCGGCGCTCACAAAACATATCATAACCATCACTTGGTTTAAACAAGGCACGGATTTCTCGTCCTTTTCACTGCAGTACTGGAATATTTTGTAAATTCTGGATCAGAACCACTAGACGTCCGTAGCAGTGACCATTTGATTGGAAAGATGTATGAATCCGATTCGTAGGTGGATCTCACCAACCTCTTCAAAAACCTTCTAAATAGGTAGACACCAATTTAACGATAGACCGGTGAGCTTTCAAAAATTTGCTCCACAATTTCATGCTCATTGCGCAGCATATCTAACACTTCTGCATCAGTAGAATAGCCGGTCTTTGTCTTTTTAATAAATCGGTAATTGTAATTTCAAACAAAATCACACCCACTGCTTAGGAGAATTAATATTAAATGTTTCCGCCTGCTAGATCATAGATGTTACCTTGCAATGCGTTGCCACTTCTACTTTAAAGCGTTCTAACGTGAATGTAATTGGTGCTACATCCATATAGATACCATGCTTCTCCACATATATAAAGGGAAGCAGTGGCAATTCTATCTCTGTATATAACTCCCAAATACCTGCTACATGCGCTTCTTCTTTTTCCGCATTTCTATTCATATTCCACAATGCCTGGACTTTGCAAGGACCATTCTGTCACTTGTAGCCGGAATCGATGGCTGACAAATCGTCCATCATGCGTCGTCACCATACAATTCGCCTCGTGTAGGATCCATTAGATAGGCTATCAAAAGTGCAAATGCGCTTTATTATGAACGGCTCCATCTCTTTTGATAGAAATATGTTTCTGTTTTCTGTTCCTTTTCAGCACTTCAAACAAAAAGTTTTGCATTGTCAGTACACTTTTGAGCTCCATCTAATACACATTCAATATGCGAAGACATCTGCGAATCCATTAATGACGAGTTGCTTCTCACCATTGTACATATAGATTGCTTCTACTCGTCTCTAAAAGGATGTTTGCTACCGCTCTTCCTTTTATCGACAACACTAAGGGTTTTATCTTGATAGTAATCTCCCAGGTCACTTTCAACGACATGTTCTAATTCGTTTCCTTCCGCTGGTGGTGCTAAAAATCGTCAAATAGCACCTTCTTCTTCCACACCCATAGCTTTTCATTAATCGTAAGGAAGTCACCGCGTGAAAGCCCAATTTCCCAAATAATGGTGTAACTTCACCACGATGTACTACTGGTACAAACTGTTCTAAGGCGGCATATCCATATTATCTGTTTTGATGGTAGCTGGTTGATGTGAAATAAACGCTAAGTCTTTATTGTCTACTAATCGTGCCTTTCAATCCTACCTTTTGCTCTTTCGCTCATATGTTCGTAGTACACCTATTAAAGTACCATATACTGGTTTAATAGTTTAAGCTGCTGTTTTTCACCCACACCCTGGCACTCCTGGAATATTATCTGAAGAAATCGCCTCCATCAAGGACTTCGCCTCGATCGCTCATGGAGGGACCATAGCCATAGAGAGTTCTTCCATATTATCCATCGTTACATGGAGCATATCTGCATGCCTTTTCAGTTAAGCATACACTCGCATACTGATCGCGACTCATTGTAAATTATCTCTCATCTCCTGTAATGATGTGCACTTGTAAACCAAGATCCCCATTTCTTACTTATGATCCAATGATGTCATCACCTTTCAAAGTCTCCTTCTTCAATTACAAGCACAATACCTAGAGATTCCAATACTCTCTGACTAAAGCTAAACTGAGGTACGCAATTCATCGGGTGCACTTTTGACGTGTACCTTTTGTAATCCTCGTAGATATCCAGTACGAAACGTTTGCTTCCTTTATCAAATGCCACTGCAATATAACCTGGCTGAATCTTCATCTAGCTTAGCAGTGCATAGTTAAAAATCCATAGACGTATCTCGTAGGGACGCGCTATGCATTTTGCACGGTGCAGTGCATGCACGATATAATAAACTACTGCCATCTATAATCGCCAATCATCGATATATCTCCTGTTTACTATGTATACCTTCATTATATCATATTTCCTGACTACGTGAATAAAATCTATACATACTAAGCTTACAAACCCTAGGTACATAGCAGTACTTTCTAGAAAGAGAACCTACAGTTGCAAAACTATCCCCCTATGATATACTACTTTAGTAATAATACAGTAAATCACAAGGAGGTGACTCAATCCACATCCTAAACCAGTATTAGAAGCGTAAAAACTGATGCTGAACGTCGTGCGAAAACTCTGTAGCAAAATCTCAAATTCATCAGCTACTGTAAGACTGTAGAAGTTGCTCAAGCAGGCGCTGTAGAAGAAGCTAAAAGCACTAGTTCATGCCAAGCGTACTGATAAAGCAGCCTCCAAAGGCGTTCTTCATATACTGCAGCCGCAAAAATCCAATTTAGCGCTAGAGCAAATGCTCTATAATGAATCTCTGCAAAGAGGGTTACAGGAGAAATGTAATCTCTCTCTTAGTTAACCCTCTTTTTATATCATCTCTATATCTGAGATTCACCGTAAGATACTAATATGTACGGCAGTATCTACTGATTCTAGTATTCCTCTATAAAATTATCAAGCAAAAGCATAACAAAAGGAGCTGACTTTCATAGCTCCTCGTCGTCATCTGTTCTGCTGCCACATCTCCATCAATATGTGCACCTAATTCATTACGTTGTAGATGTCATCGCATCACGCTGATGATAACCTGTATATCGTTTACGTTCTTCTTGTTTAGCTAAAGTCTATTTGATGACGTAATTCACGTGCTGATATGCAATCTCCAAACCTCAAAATTTGGCTTTCTCTTCTTCCCCATCACTTGTTACCGCAGATTGCTTTTTATATTGACCTTTTACTGAGACTTCACGCTCAATATAAGCATCTGCTGTCTCATGAGTACCCGTAAAGACTTCGATAAAATCCGATGATATACGCTGTTCATCTGCTGTAAAAGGTGCGTGCTGTCGTCAAATACAGAATAATTTTATATCCCTATAGGTCCCATAATGGAGTAATCTATGACGTAACTCTAATCGGGCATGTCTCTAAAGACTCCTGCTGAGTGATTTCAAGTCAGCAATCAAAACAATACTTGCAATATCCATCTACAATTAAAATATCTTTTTCATAGTATACCTATTATCGTTGACGTCTGCCTTCATATAAAGAACCGCTGCTGCTACAGAAGCATTTAATGAGTTAATTGTCCCAAACATCGGAATCGTTACCAGCACATCGCACAACTCTTGGTCAACCGACTTAGACCTTTTCCCTCATTACCAATGACCAATGCAATAGGACCTGTCATATTCACATCATACATCACAGTCCCATCCATATGAGCCCCCATCACCCAGAAGCCTTGTGCTTTCAATTGCTCAATAGTCTGTGCTACATTGCCAATTTGCACCAATGGAATCGATTCTACAGCTCCTGCAGAGTGTTTTACTTACCGTCGCATTTAACAGGCGCATTATGACGCTTTGGAATCAGCACTGCCGTAGCACCTCACACACTCAGCCGTACGGATGATAGCGCCCATATTATGAGGATCTTCCACCATCCGTTAAAAATCAATAACGGATGCTCTTCCGTACATGCCAGCAATACATCTTGTAACTCTTGAACTTCACAGCGTTTACCAAGTGCTACCACACCTTGATTCGGCACATCACTAGGATATTTCTGTAAATCCCGTTCCTTCACGCGACGAACCTCGACACCCACTTTTAGACTTTGCCAGACCCAATATCTCTGAAGAGAGCATCCTTGCTTACCTTCCGCCACTAAAATACGATGAATCCTGAGATCCGACTTCAACGCCTCACGCACAGCATTACGACCCACTAATAAACGTATCCATGAAAACCTCAAACCTTTCCAACAGCAATACTACCTATATTTAGTTAAAGCTATTGCCATTACATAGCATCTATGTCATATCATTATAAATCCATAAAACTAGCCACTACTGGTCAATTACTTTCATTATACCACTAAAAGAGAAGAACCCCAAAATAAGACATGAGCGCCATCCTGAAACGTTGTCACTCCACTAGTATATAGGAGACAGCGCTGCATATTACAGAGAAAGTCACGTTTATTATATCTAAATCAAGAAATGCAGAAGAGCGCGCGTCTGGATAAACCTACTGTGGTGATCAGCTTTCGTGAAGGAACATATCGTGCCTTCCTTCCCACATGAGCGCTAGCATGAAACGTTGTCACTCTATATACTTTTGGGAGTACATAGCCATAGGCTTCCGCATAAAGATATATTTTCATGTCATATAAGGAGTCTGTGGTATTTTTGATGATTAACTAGATGACTCAGAAGAACGCCACATGTTCCGGAGCAAACCTACCGTAGGATCAGTTTGCGGAGGAATGTGTACGTTCTCCTGCGCAGCATCAAAAAGGCGCCACAGACTTTCAACTGCAAATCAATTGCGATAGAAAGCCTATGGCGTATTTATATTCATGCTACAATGTGACGACGTTTCATCAGCAAAGCGAATTCGCATGAGAGCAGTAAGTCGTCCTGCATCTCCCCTTGCGATAGGTATGCTAACAGCGCCTCAAAGGCCGTACTCCTACGATATTCTTGTATACTAGCACTTTTTCGGTACATGCACATTACTATTGCGAGCCCGCTTTTGCGACAGACCTGCTTCCTCTCTCTGAGACAGCTGGTTCTAAAGGCCTGTAACACTTCCAGCTTGTGCTTTATCAATAGAAATGAGGCCCACATCATGCAAAGTATTTGTGTTTTTGTAATCCTGTTTCTACGACTCGATTTCTGATAAAATAAAAGTATACACACCATCGCCAATGTAGGCAAGCATAAGAGAGTCCTCTAGAGGACCCTCTCCATTTTGCTTCTACTTTCACAGCAGATTTTTAATTTATCAATCATCATCGATCGTAGCTGTTTGTATCGATTAAAGTTCACGTCCACTGTGCCCCTTTGCGGGAGAATCTTCGATGACAATACCAATATTTCGCTAATTCATCACGAATAGAATCAGCAATACCCCATTGTTTTTGTTCACGATGCACATTGACGAATATTCAAGATGACTTCCATCAATTGATTATATTCTTCATTACTAGTTTCTTGACCTTTCCAGCCCTTCTAATAAAAACCAAGAATATCTAGCATCAATTTTAAAGATTTCTTTTACTTCCAATCAAAGTGCTATGACATACAGTACCATCACAACTTTGTACAGATTGGATAATAAATGTTAATTTCTTTTGCCAAACCATATAATGGTGCTGTTGCTAACGCTGTATTAAAATCATCACTCATAGCTGCTTCAAACTCTTCTTTATAATGACGAGCATTTTTTCAATAATTCTGCTGCTTCAAGTTCACACAATCCTTCTGGACGATCTTTCTAAATACAATAAGTTGTCAATCACAGTTTGGAATCGTTCAATAGCCTTAGTAGCTTCATCTAAACGTTCATCACTGAAGTCCAATGGACTACGATAATGTGTGACTCAATAAGAAGAAACGCAATGCATCTGCACTATATTGTTCTAAAATATCTTTTACCAAGAAGAAATTGTTTAGAGATTTCATCATTTTTCTTGGTTGATCGTAATAAAACCATTATGAACCCAATAGCGTACTGCTGGATGATGTTCAGAACATCCTTCGATTGAGCAATCTCATTTTCATGATGAGGGAAAATCAAGTCAGATCCACCCACCATGGAAATCGAATTCTTCACCTAAATATTTTTGGCTCACAGCAGAATATCTGATATGCCAACCTGGTCGGCCTTGTCCCCAAGGGCTTTCCCAGAATGGTTCACCCTGGTTTCGCTGCTTTCCATAAAGCAAAGTCCATTGATTTTCTTACGGTCATCCACATCAACACGAGCACCAGCTTCCATATCATCTAATGTGCGACCAGATAATTTGCCATAATGCCTGAATTTTCTACACGATGGTACACATCACCATCAACTGCAGAGGCATAGCCATTGTCAATCAATGCAGATCATGGAAATAATTTCTTCCATATGCGTAGATACACGAGGATATACATCAGCACGACGCACATGTAAGGCATCCATCACTTCATAATAGGCATCAATATAGCGATTTGATACCACATCCCAGGATACACCTTCTCCATTAGATGTATTAATGATTTTATCATCTACATCTGTGAAGTTTTGAACATATGTCACTTTATAACCAACATGACTTAAATATCGGCGAATCGTGTCCCAAGTAACAAAAAGGGCGAGCATTGCCGATATGAGGATGGTTATATGGTGTCACACCGCATACATAGATGCTAACTTCCCCCTCTTTCACAGGTTGGAATACAGATTTTTCACGAGTCATCGTGTTGAAAACTGTTAGTTCTCTCATTAGAAATAGCCTCCTTGTATGCGCTTAGCCTAAACGGCGAAGCACTTTCTCTTTTCCAAATAAGGTAATAATATAATTCAGATCCGGACCATGCATTTGCCCTGTTGTAGCCACACGAATTGGCATAAACACAAATTTGCCTTTCAATCCAGTTTCTTTCATAATTGCTTTAATAGATGCTTTTACTGCATCCGGTGTGACTTCATCAAGAGCTTCTATTTTTTCTTTAAAAGCTGCAACCACTGTTGGGTAAGATTCTTCTGCTTTCACAGCTGCAATCTCTTCTACGTGCTCACTATCTTCTACAATCTCATCTTGGAAGAACTATACCTACTTCATCAACAATTTGCGCACCATAACTAATATGATCTTTCACACAAGTACACAGCATAGTTAGCCATGCTTGTTCCTCTGCAGATGGACTTTCACTAGCATAACCGGCTGTCACCAAATGAGGTAAGCATAATTCGTACAATGCATCTGGTGTTAATTGTTTCATATAGTTAAAGTTGATATAGTTCAATTTATCAATATCAAAGACAGCAGGTTTTCGCCACTCGATCCATGGAGAATTTTTGCATAATTCTTCCTTAGTGAACAATTCTTCTTCCCTTCAGGAGCCCAGCCAAGTAATGCCAAGAAGTTTACAATGGCTTCTGGCAAACTATCCTAACTCACGGTATTGTTCAACAGAAGTAGCCCCATGACGTTTACTCATTTTTCTGCCATCTTTACCCATGATTAAGGAAATATGTCCAAATGTTGGTACATCCCATCCTAAGGCATTATAAATCACGATTTGACGTGGCGTATTGGATAAATGTTCTTCCGCACGGATAACGTGAGAAATCCCCATCGTATGGTCATCTACTACAACGGCATAGTTATAGACTGGAATGCCGTCAGATTTTAACGATAACGAAAATCACCAATGCCATTAGATTCAAAGGATACGTGACCACGAACCATATCATCAAATGCTACTGTTTCATGCAATGGTACACGTAAACGAATGGTTGGTTTACGACCTTCTGCTTTGGTAAGCAGCTTTTTGTTCCTCTGTTAAAGTGATGACAATGTCCATTGTATTTGGTGTTTCACCACGACCTAATTGCTCTTCACGAACAGTATCTAACTCTTCTTGAGAGCAATAACATTCATAAGCATGACCAGACTCTAATAATTGTTGTGTCACTTGATTACTAAATATCTAATCGTTCTGTTTGGCGATACGGGCCATACTTCACCACCTGCATCAACGCCTTCATCCCAGTCCATACCCAGCCACTTAAGAGCAGCTTTTAATATTTTCTTCACTTTCACGAGTGGAACGTGCTTGGTCAGTATCTTCCACACGCAATAAGAATGTACCTTGCTCCTTGCGAGCTAATAAATAGTTAAATAATGCGGAACGAGCTCCACCAATATGAAATGGACCGGTTGGACTCGGTGCAAAACGAACTTTCATGAGTTATAACTCCTCTCTTTCATACATTGAAACAACAGCTTGTGCGGCTATACCTTCTGTTCTTCCCAAGGCACCTAACCCTTCATTTGTCGTTGCTTTAATACTAATTCTATTAACGAGGGATTCTTAAATCCACGCTTAGATTTTTCTTTTCATTTGTTCAATATGAGGCTTCAATTTGGGAGCTTCTGCAATGACCATGATATCTGCATTGTAGATTCCAAAAATTTGAGTCCTTTAATAATTGTACCACTTTTTCTAATAATAGCCTACTAGAAATCCCTTTGAAAGCATCATCTTCTGGTGGAAAATAATACCCAATATCTCGCATTCCTGCTGCCCCCAACATAGCATCCATAAGGGCATGAATCAAAACATCCGCATCAGAATGCCCATCAGGTCCAATAGGACTATCGATAGAGACACCACCTAATACGCAAGGTCTTCCCTCTTTTGAAACGATGTATATCATAACCATACCCAATTCGCATCATCGGTTCTACTCCTAAATATTTTTGCTATCATCACATCTTCTGGAACAGTCAGTTTAATGTTTTCGCCGATCCTCCTTCTACAATGTGAACTGTTTTTCCTTGAAACTCAACCAAAGATACATCATCAGTACCTTGGTAGCCATGCTCTTTCGCATATGCATGTGCTTCAACTAAGATTTCTTTTTGAAAGCCTTGAGGCGTTTGCATCGCATATAATTCAGATCGGACTAATGTTTTCTTGTACAGTCCCCTTTGGCATCTACGCGCTTAATCGTATCTACTACAGGAACAGCTGGTACCACAGCACCATATTGCTTGGCTCCTTCAATCACCCGATGTGCTAATCCTGGTTTTGCTAATGGTCTAGCTCCATCATGTACAAGAACAATATCCGCTGCAGACGACACTTGTGACAGTCCAGACGCCACCGAGTCTTGACGCTCAGCACCTCCTTCGAGTATAACGTACTGTCACGGAATATCCATCGCTTTCTACTTGTTCACGAATATATGCCATTTCATCCCTTCGATACCACTACAATCACTTCATCTAATCCATCCAGCGTTTCATATGATGCAAGTTCCATTGTAACACTGTATATTGTCCCAAAGGCATACATACTTTATTATCCGTATATCCCATTCTACGGCCTGCGCCTGCAGCAATAAGATACAACTAATCATTTTGACCCTCTCTATTCTTCTGGTTTCCTCTACACGAGCAAAGATCATCCGTCCAGCGCTCGTTTGTAGTACAGATGTAACAGTAGCATCAACGACTTGATCCACATAGTCCACACCATTTTCTACTACAATCATAGTACCATCATCTAAGTAAGCAATCCCCTGATGTGGCTCTTTACCTGCTTTTGATGATATGAACAGACAATGTTTCACCAGACATCATTCTAGGTTTTATAGCATTGGCCAGATCATTTAAATTCAATACAGATACACCTTGCAAAGTAGCTATTTTATTCAGATTAAAGTCATTCGTAATCGGTTTCCAGCCTTTATCTACACTCAACCGAATTAACTTTAAATCTACTTCTTGCATATCATCATAATCGAAATCTACTATCTCCATCGAGTCTTGTAACTCTTCTGCATAGATTGTAATAAATCTAATCCTCTTCTACCACGATTTCGCTTTAATGTATCAGAAGAATCTGAAAGCTTTTGTAATTCTTCTAGTACAAATACAGGTACTGTAAAGGTCCTTCTAACAATCCAGTTTTTACAATATCCATAATCCGACCATCAATCACAACAGATGTGTCCAACACTTTCGTAGCGCCTTTGTAGGATTGTGGAATCGTCTCTTTTTTTGTGGGTTCACCTTTCTTACGTAGCCCTCAGAAGTGTATAAGATACCATCGCTTTATACAAATCTGGGACCTTTATCCATGCCCAAACGAATCCCAATATAGCCTAGAACAGCACTGAGAGCAATAGGTAAATATGAGCCAATAATTGGTACTCGCTCAAAAAGCCACACCAATTAAATTAGCAATTATGAGTCCAAATAATAATCCTATTGTGCCAGTCACTAGTGTATGACTAGGAACTCGACTTAAAATACGTTCAATTTGTTTTGCTATTGTTAACCCTACACGTAGTATATATTTAGAAACTAAATACCCAATCATGGCCGCTACTAATGTTCCTATCGTATAATACAAAATCATGACGATCGATATGCCAAATGCACCCATCTGTAATATTTTTCATCCCATAGGAAAGTATAACCGTAGATAGTGCATCAGCGCCAACATAGCCCTATACTACCCAAATAAAATAGCAATAGCATAACGCAATAATTTATGAGATCATATAGTCACCTCCTCTTTTTCATATAAAAAGTATACCATGCCCTATGTGTAATTCTCATGAAGCATACATATAAAACTACAGAGCTGTTTAAAAATATGCTTTTCATCACTTCTTGAATGCTAGTAACACCTTGTATTGATGATACCCCTCTTGTATTCCTTTTAGTTGTTTTACATTGCCTGCAGGAATAATAAACTGTTTGAATCCTAGTTTCTTAGCTTCTGCAATCCGCTGCTCGATGCGTGGAATGCTACGAATATTACCGGTTAATCCAACTCTCCAAGAATGACCATATCAGGTGGTACTGGTTTATTTTTAAGTTAGATATGATGGCCACTGCCATGGCTAAGTCACAGGCTGGTTCATTCACTTTCAAACCACCAATAATTGTGACATACACATCTTTATTACCTAATGTAAACCCACATCTTTTCTCTAAGACAGCCAATATTAAAAATAAGCTTATTTAAAGTCATAACCAATGGCTGTCTCGTCTGGGCATACCAAACGCTGTGGATACGACTAAAACTCTGCACCTCTACTAGAATAGGTCGAACGCCTTCTAAAGTAGGCCATATATAGCAGAGTCCAGTTTTCCTCTTCCGAGCGTTCCGCTAATAGCGTTGCTGATGGATTTAATAGCTCGCCCAAGCCTTCTTCTTCCATGGTAAATAGTCCAGATTCAGAAGTAGTACCAAATCGATTCTTAATTCCTCGTAAAATACGAAATTGATAGGATCGTTCACCCTCAAAATACAATACCACATCCACCATATGCTCTAGCATGCGAGGTCCTGCTATAGTACCATCTTTTGTGACATGACCAATGATGATGACTGGAATATCTTGATCTTTTTGCAAAGCGTAACAATCTAGCTCAGCACATTCATGAACGGACTAACTACTACCAGGGCGCAGACTCTACAGAACCTACATACATAGTTTTGGATAGAATCTATGACAAGTAGCATAGGTTGACTTCGTTTCGCTTTCATTTAATATAGTATCTAAATTAGTTTCCGCTTGTACTAAGAGATTAGAACAATTAATGCCTAATCGGTGAGCTCTCAGCTTTAGCTGCATATCTGATTCTTCTCCAGAAGCATATAAAACTTTTGCCAGAATCTTCCGCAATACGTCCAGAGACTTGTAATAACAAAGTTGACTTGCCAATTCCTGGGTCACTCACCAAGCAAAATCAATGCTCCTGGTGCAATACCACCACCTAATACTCGGTCCAATCTCCATAGCCTGAGGTGATTCTCGCAATCGCCCCTACTTCAATATCCGTCAATGCTTTGGGCTTATCTCTTCATCTTGTACTGGTCGATAGGACGTTACATGTTTTGTTTTTATTTCTGGTTGTAGCTCTTCTTCTACAGCTGTATTCCAGCTCCACACGCCAGTACAACGGCCCAAACCATTTCGATGACTCATTACCACATTCCGAGCAGAAAAAGACTGTTTTCTTTTTGCCATATATGCCCTTTCTATATGAAAATAATGCGCGTCACTGAAAAGAAACGCGCACTACTTTTCAGGGCAACACCGTTTATTTCGTACCGAAAATACGATCTCCCCGCATCACCAAGACCAGGTAGAATATACCCATGGTCATTTAATTTTTCATCTAATGCAGCTACACAGATGCGTACGTCAGGATGCGCTTTATTCACAACTTCTACACCTTCTGGGCTGCTACTAAACACATTAATTGAATTTCTTTCGCACCTTTTTCTTTTAATAAAGAAATTGCTGCAGCTGCACTACCACCTGTTGCTAGCATAGGGTCTGGTCACAATAATACGACGCTCAGATAAATCAGATGGTAATTTACAATAATATTCTACAGGTTGCAAATGTTTCTGGATCACGATACATACCAACATGACCCACTTTTGCCATCGGCATTAGCTCTAACAAAGCCATTCACCATACCAAGGCCTGCACGAAGAATTGGAACGATACCCACCTTTTTACCTGCGATTTGTTTTGCCAATTGCTTCTACTAAAAGGCGTTTGTACTTTTACATCTTCTAGTGGCAAATCACGAGTAATCTCATAGCCCATTAATAAAGCAATTTCTTCAACAATTGGCGGAAATCTTTTGTTCCTGTTTCAACAGAGCGAATCAACGTCACTTTATGTTGAATCAATAGGTGTGTCATTACATTTACGTTCATAATAGTACTTCCTTCTTTCTACGCATACATTGGATACTGTTTGCACAGCACTGCTACACGTTGTCTTTGCTTCTTCTTGAACCGGCCATCTTCTGGATGTTTAATACAAGTGCAATGATGCTGCAATTTCTTTCATATCATCTCACTGTAGGCCACGTGTTGTTAATGCTGGTGTACCTAGACGAATACCAGATGTAACAAATGGGCTTTCAGGGTCGAAAAGAATTGTATTTTTATTGCATGTAATACCAATTTCATCTAATAGATGTTCTGCTACTTTTACCTGTTAATCCAACACTGCGAAGATCCACTAATAGTACATGCGTATCAGTACCACCAGATACAATTGCAAAATCCTTCTGCTTGTATGCTTTCGCCAATGTTTGAGCATTCACGATTACCTGTTTTGCATACTCTTTAAACTCTGGTTGTAATGCTTCACCAAAATGCTACTGCTTTGCGCTGCGATAACATGCATTAAAGGGTCCTCCTTGAATGCCAGGAAGATATGGCTTTATCAATGGCTTTTGCATATTCTTCTTTGCACATAATCATCACCGCCACGTGGTCCGCGCAATGTTTTTATGTGTTGTTGTCGTTACAACATCTGCATATTCCACTGGATTTGGGTGTAAACCTGCCGCTACTAATCCCGCAAAGTGTGCCATATCTACCATAGAAAAATAGCGCCTACTTCATGAGCGATATCGGCCATAGTTTTTAAAAATCAATTTGGCGGGAGAAGCACTGCCACCACCGATGATCATTTTAGGCTTATGTTCTTGCGCAATCTTACGCATTTCTTCATAATCAATGCGTCCAGTTTCAGCATCTACACCGTAAGGGAATTATATTGAAAATATTTACCGGATACATTCACTGGAGATCCATGTGTTAAGTGTCCACCATGGATAAGTTCATCCCCATAATCGTGTCGCCTGGTTCCAATAATGCAAAAGTACACACCAAAGTTCTGCTTGGGAACCAGAATGTGGTTGTACATTTACATGTTCAGCCCCGAATAGTTGCTTCGCTCTTTCAATTTAGCCAACTCTTCTACCATATCGACATATTCACATCCACCCGTAATAGCGTTTGTGTGGATATCCTTCTGCGTATTTATTTGTCAATACGCTACCTTGTGCTTCCATCACAGCTTGAGACACAAAGTTTTCCGATGCAATCATTTCTAATTTGTTGCGTTGACGACCCAACTCTAATCTCAATCATTTCTTGAACTTTTTGGGTCCTGCTGTTTTACATAGCTCATGGTAACCTCCTGTGAAAGAAACATTTTTAATCTATCTTTTTATTATAGTAATAATCACAGTCTTTTTGCAAGGTAATTTAAGAATAACCTGGCTGTTACCAAAATATATAATTCAACTTCATCCTTTGTTTTTCTACTGTGCTGAAATAGTTTTTCCCAATAACGGGATATCGCCCAAAATAGGAACTTTCTGCCACTGATGCATAGTTCGCCCTGTCCATCAATCCACCAATCACTAGCGTCTGTCCATTCGGGTATCTGCACCCTAGTTTTTAGCCTGTCGTCGTGGTGATTCGATAGGCTTTTCATTTCTGGCACTAATGTGGGATTACTGACTTCTGCCTCAATCACCGTATCAATTCGATTGTCTTTCACTATAAATGGCTTACATTGCAATCGTATGCCCGCCTCTTCATACTGCGTACTAATGCGAGAAACTCCATTCTGTATAGACTCCACTGTCACTGGTACTCGTTCTCCAATTAATATGCGAGCTTCTTCACCATTCATCGTCACGATACTAGGCCTTGCGATTAAGGCCATACGACTGTTCCTTCCTTCGCCACCACATCTGGATGGACTGAGAAAGAGTACTGCGTGCCACTAGGCATATAACCAATATGAAAGTTGCCCTGCTGGAAACTACCCTTTTTAGAATGAGTACTAGAGGAACTGCCATCTTGTAATCCAGGGAATGACCATTGTACGCCTAGTTCTTTTGCATATCCTTTTTCCATGGCTAATACAGCTACATCCAACTGCACCTGTTTTGGTGTGCTTTGCCAAGTAGACAGCAACTTCTCTACTTCTATAATCTCATGCACTGTCCCATAATATATAACCTCATTCGTAGCGCTCATGACTTGTATATGCTCTTTCGGGACAATAGTCTGTATTAATTGCTGTAGCTCTTCTGGCGTCGATGTATCAGCCACAATCCTACGGACACGTCTTTGATCTTGCTTCATTCCTTCCACAACAAAGTGTTCCTGGTCATCATACACTAAAAAGCTCTAATCGTTGCCCCAACTTTTGTATGGCCACAACTCCATTTTTTCTCTTTCACTTGTAAGGATACATTTCCTTCTAAATCCTTTCTAAGCCCAACTACTGAAAGCCCTTCTGTTCTCGCTATGGTTTGCACTAATGTTTTTAGGGGCATATCTTTTCGCCACCATTTGAATTTCTTTTCCTGAACACTACACCATATACAAAATACAAAGGTCATGACATACATAATGACTATTCTAACCATCGCACTCCTCCCCTATCTTTTATAGATACCCGCATCGATTCAATAGCAACAACTTGAACACCATCGATCACTTCATGTACCCCTTACGATGTGCGTAGTCCCATCAATCGCTAACACTGCCAAGGGGTATTCCCTTGTACAATACCTAATAACTGAACTGTATGAGATACTTGCTTAGGCTGGTTGTATAGGCCTCTCAGAATGAGCATCCGATCATGACAGTATCCCCCTCGGATGATCGACTCCGATGAGTCCTATGAGACTTTCTTTTCCCTTTATGATCTACGTCATGTGTCTCCTCATTGTCCTTATCTGTTTTCCGCCTCTTCCGTATCTCGCATTGGTATGTTAGAAGCAAAACTATCTACTAAAGGGTACGCCTGAATTACATTACGAACGGATATAGCAAAGATGCCTGACCTTTCTGTCTCATTTTGTAGTATCCTTATGTCCATACTTTTTACTCTCTTTTATGTGCATCATGATTCTTCTCACTTTTTATTTGTCTGCGTTGCATGTAACTCTTCTTCCTTTGCTTGTTGTATAGGACTACGCAAACTTTCTACTTCTGACCACGCTGACTCTCTCCAACCTAGATAGCAAATGAGGCATATTAAAACGGTCGTCCCAAGAACGAGACGACCGTGTATACGTACATAAGTTACTATTCGATTGTAGAGGTCTTTTCACAGATGATACTTTCATCATGCCCTCCCTAGATATGATTAATATCCTTTTGGATGTAATTGATGCCAATTCCAAGCATCACGAATGACTTCTTTTACTGTACTATGAACTGGTTTCAACCAAGTTTTGAATGAATTTTTCTGAGGATGCAATTAAAGTGCCAGGATCCCCCTGCACGACGAGCTCCATAATCAACACGAAATCAACGCCGTTACTTCTTTTGTAGCTGCTACAATTTCATTTACACTGAATCCATTACCGGAGCCTAAATTGAACACATCCGACTCACCACCATTGTACAAGTATTCCATAGCTAGAATGTGAGCCGACGCTAAATCATTGACATGCACATAATCACGCACGCAAGTGCCATCTGCCGTATCATAGTCTGTACCAAACACAGTGATAGATTCACGTTTGCCTAATGCCGCATCGATAATCAGAGGAATCAAATGAGTTTCTGGCGTATGATCTTCTCCAATTTCACCTGATGGATCTGCTCCTGCTGCATTGAAATAACGCAATGCTACAAATTTAAATCCATAAATCTTACTGTAATCACGAAGCATATCTTCAATCATCAATTTTGTCCGACCATACACATTGGTAGGATTCCATTTCGCATCCTCTGTGATAGGAACTACTTCTGGTTCACCATACACAGCTGCTGTAGAAGAGAACACTAACCGATTCACACCATGCTTACGCGCTGTTTCTACCAATCTGTAAGAACCTACTACATTATTTTCATAATAAATGGATGGATTCGTCATAGATTCCCCTACTTGGGAATGGGCTGCAAAGTGCATAATACCATCGATATGATGCTTTTCAAGAACCTCTCCTAATTTAGGATCTACAATATCCATTTCGTAGAAAGGAACTCCTTGAGGAATGGATTCTACATGGCCTCTAGATAAATTATCCACAATCACCACTTGATGCCCTGCTCCCAATAAAGCACGCACTGTATGGCTGCCAATATAACCTGCGCCACCTGTCACTCAAAATATTCATTCTTACTTCTCCTATGCTTTTGAAAGTTTTTGGACCCAATAGTTTTTATAGACTTCTACACCTGGTTGATTGAAAGCATCTACTCCTGCCAACTGACCTTCAAAAATAGATAGCCCAGCACATGGTGAACATCAACTCACCTAGGTGGAATGCATTCATCGTTGGCACTTGATATCTTCCATTGAATCGACCATCACTAGCCAATGATTCCGCATTGGATGCTAGCGCTCGCACGATTAATAAAACCTAAATCAAGACCAGCCAAAGATTCTAACTTACTATATTGATCATACATGTGAGGCACTGTTAAGGATACATGCCAATCTTCTACATCCACAAAGGAAACTACTTTATCATAGCGACCTTCTTGATGCTCTTGCGTTTGAGCATGCATATCCGTAGTCCCTACAGCCACTACTGGAGTACGTCCATAATGACCAGATTTGTCAGCTTTTTTTCTTTACCCAAGGATTCTGCCAATAATTGTACATACCACTCAGATAAGGATTTCAATCGATCTGCATATGGCATAAACACTTCAATATGACGACCATATTGTTCAGAACCAATATATTTTAATACGGCACTTAATAAAGCTGGATTCTTCCACACATCTTCGTCTTGAGCAGCCTTATCAGCAGCTTTAGCGCCTTCTAAATAAGCGCGAATATCAAAGCCTAATAACGCTCCAATCACAAGACCCACTTGAGAATACAGAGAAGCGACCTCCAATTCCATCAGGAACAGCAAAAGATGGAATCACCCCATCCTTCTGCAACAGCTAATTTATGAAGTAAAGTTTCTTTTTCATCAGATCGAGGATCTGTGACAACTACAACTTCATAATCGATCATAGCCACTTCTAACGCTTCCTTCACAATCATAAAGTTTGTCATTGGTTCAATCGTAGAATCCAGATTTAGAAATCAATACCAATAATACTTTGTAATTATTAGGTACATGAGCATGGTCTTCTAGGAATTGTTGTTCTTTCCATTCTCGTTGTAATTGCTTAATCAACTCTTGCGTGCGAACAGGATCTACATTGTTGCCACTGAAGTACATGCGAGGACGATAGTTTCGTTCTTCATCTGTCATAGAGTTCCAAAACTCCACAATGTACATCAAATAGCACCTTGCCACCCTAAGAAGGGACCCTCCGATGCCAAAAACTAACTACAGTGCTCACTTGCTTAGACGCTAACGCTTCTAAACGAGCCATCACATCTGGATTATTGATATGCCCTTCTACTACATATGGCAACTGTGGAAATAATACTAACTCAGGTCTCCATCTTTAGATAAATGCCCTTTTCACAACACCGTTATGACGAGTTTCTTTAGCTGCCTCTAGCGCTTCGGAAATAGCAGGCCCCTAATTGTTGTACATCTGTTTCAGTGATACCTCCTGGTAACATCATATTCGTATAATCATAAACAAAAACCGGATTCTAATTGAACTTGTTTCCATAAATTCCTCCCTATACTGCGGGTATGATTTAATTTGTATCTTTATTGTACATCAAAACCAGGATAGATGAAAAGGAAATATCCATAAATTTCTAACAGTGTTACTTTTTCAGAATTGCTTTTCTAGCCAAGGCATCTGCTCGATCATTATAGTGTATACCAGAATGGGCTTTTTACCTTGTGAAAGTCGATACGAATCTGAGAGGCCCACTCTTTCATAATCTTTGCATAATTTGTCGTTAAAGGATTGATTTTGTTTCCATCGACCGGTAGCCCCACATTTCAATCCCCATATAATCGTAATACAAAGGAACATGACGTATATCGGTGATCACAGCATACTTTACTACATGCAGGGCAGCCAATAATTCTCCAGATACATTCCAATATTCCACGTATTTATGGTCCGCTGTAGCCAGATAAAATTCAATCTCTTTCTCTCCTACCAACATAACTCCGCCACTGCCTCACCATGCCCAACTTCTTATCGAAACTACCATCGATAAACGCACGTAGATCACACGCATCCTGGTCTAGTATAGATTGTATATTCTCTATCTTTCTTTGTTTGTTTTGTGGAGGAGCGCTATGGCTAAAATACTCTTACAAGGATACACCCGCTTTTACTTGTTTTTCATCACGACTCGCATGACTGGATTGTTTGGTAGATGCAATCTGATGTCCCACAAAATTTTCTGCTTCCTCTTTGGTAGGAAAATGACTTATATTGCGCCCTGAATCAGCCTTTTACCTGCGTTTCGCAATCTGCCCAAGTAGTATAAACCCCCACATTTCGTCCCACCGAACTGCGTGTAATATTTCTTTGCCATAGTTACTCCCATTGTAAGGAGGAGCTACTGTCCCCTCAACGACTGTTATCAATGATGTAGGTTCTACCTGTACCTGCATTCCGCGCAATCCAGCACTCACATATACAGAAGAGATATGTTCAATACTGGCATCAAAGAAAGTAGGAAATGCTTTCTTCATACCCTAATGGTGAACAGCCCCCTCGCAAGTATCCTGTTAATGGCAACAATTCTTTCACGGCTATCAATTCCACCCGATTTATTGCCACTCACACGAGCAGCCTGTTTCATATCTAGCTCCCCTCTCTACAGGGATGCAAAATACTACATGACCCTGTCACATTTCCCTTTACCTACCAAAGTCTTAAATACTTGCTCTGGTGGTATCTGCAGTGATTCCGCTACATGAACACCTGCCGCCTGTTCCTCAGACCATTCATACGTAAATACTTCATAAGGAATATGATGTGTATCTAAAATACGTAAAGCATTCGTTTTCTTATGCCCCTTTTCTTTACTCATAGTGCCTCCTATTTATTGGTGATCTTCGAGATGTTTTTAACTCAATCTTTAATGTGCCATTTTCATTGGTAGAGATTTCAATAAACTCTCGATCATTCATGTATTCAACTGGGAAAGAAATTTCAATACCTGTATCTGTTTTAATCTTATGCTGTTTCCCCATTTTCGTAGCATAAGTCCGGCTCACTGGCAATGGTTCTAATAAATCTTCTTCTGCTAACTCTTTCATAGCTGCTTCAGCGTTGGATTGGATTAGATCCAAAGACTTGTTCAATAATATGGCGAGCTTCTAAGGTATCTGATACTTCTGCATTTTTGGCGAGTAGTTCCTTCGTTTTTGCCATAGCTGCTACACTATTTTGCTCATGTGCCTTAGAAATACGATCCACTACTGTGCGCACTTTTTCACTGTATCTTTTAGACGATGGATTCATAGTGACCTGAAAGATTCTCTCTTCCAAGAAATGCATTTTTCTCTCCATCATATTCACCTTTTAGGTTCAAACAAACGAATCGACATATCCGACAATTTAATACTTACAAAGGCGTATAATTTTGTGTCACTGTGGGCAATACAACTCGATGTTCCACTAGCTTTTGTGGCTAACGAACCATCTTCTTCTGAATATAAATGGTGTGTATATCCATCCTAGAGCTTTACACAACAATATACACAGGTAAGGCTGTTCTCCTTGCGCTTCGCAAACAATCATATCTAATACACAAGGGTCCATGGCTTGTGCCATATAGGTAAATAACGTCTCTCCTAGCTCTTTACCAAAGTCAACAAGTTTGATCTCTTTATCATGGAATTGTTGCACTTTTCGGCCCCATGGAGTATGTGAGAAATATATCCTGTCCTAGCACTTGGATCTTGTAAACGCTTTCATGACATGCGTTTCTAAATAACTTTGTATTTCTGGTTCTTCAATGTCCATCGTATGATCCGAATAGGCCGCCATAGAAGATGTAAAGTCAAACACTTCTAATACTGCTGCATTAATTTGCATAGTTCCTCCTCAATAACAAAGAGCTTTGCCAGTGACAAAGCTCTACTGTTCGATACATGTTGCCTTTTCACATAGTGATATGTTTTTCTAATCCATCGCGCAAAGACCACGTTGGGGCATACCCCTAATCGCAGCTTGCTTTCTCTGTACTCAATAAAGAATGTTTAATATCACCTATGCGTGGCTCTTTGTACTCTCGGTTAATGGTGGTATTCGTAATTTCTTCAAGGGTATTCATCAAATCATTTAAAGAAATACCTGTACCAGTACTTACATTGATAATACCTGTTACATCATCACGCAAGCCCAATATATTCGCTTCCACTACATCATCTACATACACGAAGTCTCTCGTTTGTGTACCATCACCGTAAACTACCAATGTCTCACCCTTTTTGCTACCTGTTCACAAAAGATACTAATCACGCCACCTTCACCACCATTGCCTTGACGTGGGCCGTACACATTTGCATAGCGATAGCATATATACGGAAGTCCAAAGGATTCTTCATAAATTCGCAAATATCCTTCTGTAGTCAATTTTGTCAAGCCATAGCAAGAGCGAGGGATTCCTTGTAACTCTTCTGTAAGAGGTAAGGCCTCTAAATCTCCGTACACCGCTGCAGAAGAAGGCATCAAAAACTTTTTAACCCCTACTTTTACTGAAGCTTGTAATAGATTTAACAATCCCATCAAATTAATATCACAATCTTCTATAGGATTCACCATAGACTCGCCTACCACCGTTTGTGCCGCCTCGTGAAACACATAATCTGGCTGAAAGTCTTGAAATACATCTAGTATCTTCGCATCACGTATATCTAATTCTACAAACTCTGCTTTTTGGATTCACAAATTCGCGCAATCCACTGCTTAAGTTATCTATCACTTGAACTCGATGACCTTCCTTGATCAATCGATCTCACAAGATGGGACCCGATAAAACCAGCTCCACCAGTTACACATATATTCATTCTTGTTTCCTATCTATTAATTAATCCTATATACAAATCTATATGATTATATCTATTATTAAATTATAGTATTTAGAGTGATTAAAACAAGACTATTTAGGGAAAAAGTATTTTTATCTCTCTAGAATAGTCATAATAAAAAGCCAACAGGAATGAGGGATAATCCTGTTGGCTTTCTACAATATATAGTTATACTATAATGTTATTAATTCAAACCATATACTATTCTTTTTAATGAATATAAAAACAACTAATTTTTAAAAACATGGCATGAGCGATAATATATCCCACTACGCAACTTGTAAAGACTCCAATACAACCTGGTAAAAATAAAAGCTATGGTTGATAACGAATTTACCAATACGAGTTGTACCAGAACGGTCAAAAAGCCGATACATGCAAGGTCAGATGGATAGGTAGGGTAGCACAAAATATGCATAACAAGCAGGTATAAAGGATAACACAATAAGTGGATTTACTCCGACACTAAGCCCCATTGGCTACTACTAATTGCAAGAGCTGCTGCTTGTGGAATTAACCAATTTAGAAATAAGAAATAATACAAATGCATATGTCCAAGGTTGCTCTACCACAATAGAAGATAATGTGTCTTTAAACACTGGAATATAAGCACCGAAATATGTTTCTGCCATCCACGCTACACCATATACTGAAATAACTGCAATCATACCAGATTTAAAAAGCAGAACCATTTGTGACATCACTCACTTTAACTTTACATACAAGCAAAATAAGGGCTGCAATCACAAGCATGGACATTTGGATTGTCAGAGTCATAGATAATGGTTTCCATAAGCCTTTTGCATTTTGGAACTAATGGCAATAATTGATTTGGGAAACTACCGAATAAAGCAATCACAAGAATACCTATTAAAAATAATCGTTGCCCAGTAAGCTGTACGAGGTAAGTCTGTATTAAGGTTAGCTTCTTTATTTTCTGCATAAATATATTTACGTTGTTCAGGATCTTGAATACGTGCTTGGAATGGTAGGGTCATTGCAAGATCTTTTGCCTCGACGCATACTCCAAAAGGCCAGCTACTAAAACTCCACAGAAAGATGCTGGGATTGTGATGGATAAAATGGTAACAACGCTAGCAGGAAAATTAACAGCTCCCCAACATAGCTACGACAGATACAACTGCAACAGATGCGGAGATGCACAAATACCCATTTGAGAGGCGACGGAAGAAACTGCCATTGGTCGTTCTGGACGGATTCCTTCTTTAATAGCGATATCATAAATAATTGGGAATATAGTATATACAACATGGCCAGTTCCACATAATACTGTTAAAAACCAAGTTGTAATAGGTGCCAAAATTGTAATTTGTTTTGAGTTTACTACGCAATACTTTTTCAGCATATACTAACATTACATCCAGCCCTTTAGATGCTTTGCAAGAAACCTGAACAGGTAACTACTGCCATGATAGTCAGCATAACATCAATAGGGGCTTTCCTGGTACAAGTCCAATAACGAACACATAAAATACCAAACCTAGGCCAGATATAGCCGCTAGTCCTAATCCACCGTATCTTACCCCTACAATTAAGCAGGCTAGTAATACAATAAATCCTAATAAAATAATCATAAAACTACTAAGTCCTTTCTAAAAATAATACTTATCGATCCTTTATTATACGATAATACGTATTATAAAAACAGTGATATTCCTCCCTGAAAGGACATTTTCCCTATGAAAGTTTTTTATTGCATACTAGATTCGGCTTTATAAACAGGGCAAAATCATTCTAAACTGGGCCGTCCTGCATGGGCCGTTCTAATCCTTACTGCATCGCTTCGTTCCTAGTTAGCAAAGATACGGCCTCAGTCGTAGGCTGTTTCCAATCCTTCTTCGCTTCGCTCGAACTCTTGGACATCCCTGACATGGGCCAATCTAATGCTTACTGCGTCGCTTCGCTCCTAGTAAGCAAAGATACGGCCTCAACATGGTAGGTCTGTGGAAACATATCTACTGGTTGGACTTTCACCAGCTCATAACCATGTTTTGTTAATATTTCTATATCTCGTGCCATGGAGGATGGGTTACATGACACGTAAACGATACGTTGTGGTGCCATACCAACGGCAGCCTGCAATACATCTTCTTTGCAGCCTGCACGGATGGGATCAAATACGATGACGTCTGGCTTGATACCTTGTTTATACAACTTAGGCATTTCCATGGCTGCATCGCCTACGATAAATTCTGTATTATCATAACCATTTCGTTCTGCATTCTTTTTTCGCATCTGCAATGGCAGGCGCCACGATTTCAATACCGATGACGTACTTTTGCTTTATGCGCTAAGAATAAAGATATGGTTCCCGTTCCACAATAGGCGTCAATCACTGTTTCGTGACCTTTTTAAATCTGCAAATTCTAAGGCTGTATCGTAGAGCACCGTAGTCTGCTCTGGATTGACTTGGAAAAAGGAATGCGGTGATAGTTGAAACGCCAAATCTTTTATGTAATCTGTAATTTGGTCTTTCCCATAAATGGTGCGATTCCTAGGACCTAAGATCACATTTGTTTGTTTTGGATTATGATTTACAACAATAGAGGTGACCTTTGGCAAAGCCTCAACGATACGATTTGCCAATTCTGTTCATATGGAATCGTTGCTATTCTGCTCACAAGGATAACCATCCATTCCTCTTTGCCAATACGGCCTATGACATGACGAATTACGCCTCGTCCTTTATACTCATCATAAGGCTCGATGCCTAGTTCATGCATAGCATCATAGCAGACCTTGCGGATTTCATCATTTCCCCTCATCTTGGATAGGACAATGCTCGTGGTTAATAATGCTATGGGATCCTTTTTGGTAAAAGCCCATTCTCAGTTTTCCCAATGTACCACCTACAGGCATTTGCATCTTATTCCGATATCGCCACGGTTCTTTTGGACCTATGCAGGGTAATACCAATTCTGGATCACACTTTTGCAATACGTTCGATAACAGATTTTACAGATTCTGTTTTTAGTCGTAATTGTTCTGTATAGGACGCATGTTGTAATTGACATCCACCACAGTCTCCATATACTTCACATTGAGGTGTCACACGCTCTGCAGACGGTGTCATAACTGATACAATGTCACCTACTGCATAATTTTTTTCTTTACTAAGTTAATTTTTCACTTGTACCGTTTCGTTGGGCAATGCATACAGGTACAAACACAGTAAACCCTTCGTATCTACCTACCCCTTCACCACTACTACCCTGTACCATGAATGTCTATGACATAAGTCTTTCCAACGCACACCGGTGCTATTTGTTGTTTCTTGTTGCTCATGTATATCCTATATATCCTTTAATTAACGTCATTTTTCTATTATTGCTTATTTTTTATTATATCATTTTTTATACAATCTTCTTAGCTAATTACTAAAAATTTGTAACCCTATAGTTAGCTTCTCTACGCAAACAAAAAGCACATAGCCCCGTTGATATACCTCATCATAGAGTGCTATATGCTTATGTATTATATTTCTTTTTGTTATTGACCTAGTGCCTATATCCCTAGAAGATTAAGCAAACACATTTCACTGTATTCGTTTATTTCGCTAAACGATTCCGAATGATCGCTGCCCCTAATACCAACACTACACAACCAATATGGAATGGCAAGCTATAAGGCTCAATATGCGAGTGTTGCCATAGGATCATGTTGAATCATACTAGCCGACACCCAACCAAGGATACCACCACCCACATATAAAATAATAGGAAATTTATCGATCAGTTTAACAAAGATGGTACTTCCCCAAACAATGATAGAGTACAGTAACTAACATACCTGCCACCACAAGGCCAAAATGACCTTCTGCAGCTGCTACAACCCTAATACATTATCAATACCCATGACACCATCGGCAATGATAATAGTGGCAATAGCACCCCAAATGTTATCTTTCGCTTCAATGTTATGGTCATTATCCCCCTCTTTCAATAAGGAGTAGCCAATCCAAAGCAACATAATGCCCCCAATGATGCGTAGGGCCGGAATATTATCTAGGGCTTCAATAAACAGAATCGCCATCACTAGTCGTAATACAATCGCACCTGCTGTCCCCCAGAAAATAGCTCGTTTTCGTAACTGCTCTGGCAAATTTTTCGCTGCCATCCCAATCACAATGGCATTGTCACCTGCCAATAATATATCAATAATAATAATTTGAAGAATTGCTAATAATCCTTGTGTTGATGTAATATCCACCATATCCTCCTATATATACTACTTAGAATACCTCTATTATATCACAGCGACTTATCTAGTGATAGTAAAAGAGAGGATAGTGAATATATCATCTATCCTCTCCTTTATACTGAACGTATCCATCAGATACGTTTCTTATGTAGTGTACCAACACTTGTGCAATTAGATGTTCTTTCTGTTTATAAAAACAATGTACTTCTCTAATTCAAAACATATACTTTTTACATTACGACGACCGAATTGAATAGCTTCATCATAACTATCCATAGCCAAGTCAATTTTATGACCAATAATCGCTCCACCTGTATCATCAGCTACTGCATAGCCGTAACCTTCTACATACACTTCTGTACCCAGTGGAATGACACTCGGGTCGACAGATACATAACCTCTACGCAACGCATGTCCACGAGCTGTATACGATCCAGACTCATAGCTAGAATATGCACTTGCATCCATTTCTATGACTCTGCTGTACGAGGATGGTGTTCCTCTTTGCACAGATAATTTTGCCATAGTGGCACTATCTGCAACGCCTGTTTCCGCTAGCCCATAATGGCGCTGAAAGCGAAGTAAAAGCGTCTTTGGTTCCACTCCCCAAATACACCATCAATGCCACCAGGGGAGAAACCACTATTCAATAATTTTTAATTGTATTTCTTCTATGTGACTGCCACGTTCACCAAATTGTGACGTTGCTTCACTACGGGTATTACGAGTCGCAGGCTGCGCCCCGAATTTTTTTTGATTTTCTAGCAGAGCACGCATTGTTTCCTTGCCTACTCTACCATCTGGAGTTAACCCGTGCTCTTTCTGAAAGACGAGTACTGCTGTATTCAGTATTATTCCCAAACACTCCATCTGCTGTGTCAAGCAAATAGCCTTGGGATACTAACAACGCTTGTAACTCTTCTACCTCTTTACCGCGATCCCCACGTCCTGATGTTCCCAAAGCTGTCGCCATGGAACACAACAAGAGGAATATCGCTATGAGAGTTATTTTTTCACGATGTTCACCTCATATCTAAATGCTTACCTATTTTACCATTTTTTGGGAGATACGTCAAAATTTTAGGCTTTTTAACACTTATTTACCACTTATTGCCTATTTTTACACTTCTTTTCCCACATATAGTAGAAATATACTTTCACAGAAATTGTCAACTACTATATATACCCTCAATTCTCCATATTTTTTACAGCATTATAACTTTTTCTCATCGTTTTGAACCTATTATGCTAAATTAGCATAGGTTTAGGTGCTTATGATTCTAAAAATTTACATAATTCAACTTATAAATATACTATATATGCTCAAATATAGTGTATATATTTAAATCTAATATGACAAAGATTGACATTATAATACATACCGATGCAAACTAATAATAAACAAAAAGCTGTAATGAAATTTCTTTTCATTACAGCTTTCAATCTAAGCGTTAACACTCTATATATGTATTTAAATATTTTTGCCCACGGACTAGTTCATCTTCAGAAGTTTCTTCTTGATGATTTCGTCCTGCTAAGCTAAGCACAATATATCCTAAGATACCTGCTACAATAGATCCAAGAAAGATACCTACTTTGGCCATTTCTTGCGCTTCTCCAGGCGGGAATGCTAGTAAAGATACAAATAGACTCATGGTAAAGCCGATACCGCAACAAAGAGCAATACCATATACTTGTAACCAGTTCGTTTTAGCTGGCATTTCTACTAGTTTTGTTTTTACAAGTACAAACAAAGTACCAAATACACCGACTTGTTTACCCACTACAAGACCTACTGCCACACCAAGAACTACTGGATGAGCAAAACTATCCAATGTAAATCCATGGAAAGACACGCCTGCGTTAGCAAAGCCAAATACAGGAATGATCAAATAGGTAACCCAATTACTTAATGCATGTTCCCAGTCTGATAATGGAGATACGCGACGTCCATCACGTGTACCGCTAAATGGAATAAATGCCGCTAGCGTTACCCCTGCTAATGTGGCATGTATACACGATTGGAACACACAGAACCATAGCGCCACACCTAATACTAAGTATGGTATAGGCCGCGTGTAATTCATACGATTAATGTAGAACAAGATAAGGACGATTACCGCCGCCGCAAAGAGATACATCAGGTTGTAACTCTGTCGTATAGAAACAGGCAATGATCACAATAGCCATCAAATCATCCATAACAGCTAAAGTAGTTAAGAATACTTTCATCGCAATAGGAGACGCGACTACCTAATAAAGATACGATACCGATAGCAAATGCAATATCTGTAGCCGTTGGAATCCCCAACCCTTATGAAATTCAGGATGATGCCCTACTACGAGGAGATAATAAATTAATGCAGGCATTAATAATCCAAAAAGGCTGCAATACCAGGCAAAAATCGTTTTGCATTAGTATTCAGTTCGCCGTCAATCATTTCACGTTTTACTTCTAAGCCTACAAATACACGGCCATAGCCACATCATTGATCCATAATTCAACAGATAATGGACCTAATTTAGCATGAAGAAGTGAATGATACAAACTTTCTACTGGAGAGTTTGCTAATAGTACTCCCACCACAGCAGCTACGAACAAAAAGCACGCCACCTGCCGATGGGGAGGTAAAAAGAGATACAATTCGATTCATAAAATTACCCCTCTACTATGTAATTGTACATAAACATGTTAAAAATATGTCGATATCTATTATAACACTTATTACTGTCTATATCTATCGAAAATATTCTATACCTTCTATGTATACAAAAATTCACTACAAATTTCCTTTGTATACATACACTTCTATAACTAACGGCTACAACTATATCTATTCCCGACCTTCCCACACTTTCTTTAATCGTCCAATATCCGTTCGATATTGCTTCCCTGTAAAGTCAATGGTCTCTATCATATTATAGGCCTTACTCGTTGCTTCTTCTAATGTAGCTGCTATAGCCGTAACTCCTAAAACTCGCCCTCCTTGCGTTACAAAGTTGCCCCTGCTGATCTTCTTTTTGTCCCACTATGAAACATTAATATATCATCGTCCATTCTTTTTAGATCACCCTTAATAGATCTTCCCACCATAGGTGATACTGGATATCCCTCTGAAGTTAACATGACGGTAGCTGCATATTCTGGTTTCCACGACACTGACATACCTTCTAAATTACCTGTCGCTGTCGCATACAGAATAGCCCCTAAATCGCTTTCCATAAGCGGTAGAATTACTTGTGTTTCTGGATCTCCCAAATCGAGCATTGAACTCTACTACCTTCGGACCTTCCGAGGTAATCCATCAAACCGACGTATAAGCAGCCCACATAGGGATATCCTTCTTGCGACATCGCTCGTACAATAGGCTTCAAAATAGTTTCTACGATTTCCTCTTGCAGAGCCTCTGTCAAAATTGGTGTAGGACTATAGGCACCCATACCACCTGTATTGGGTCCTATATCACCATTTCCCAAACGCTTGTGATCTCGCGCTCCAATCATAGGCAACACATGTATGCCATCTACAGAACGACAAGAAGGACAACTCTTCCCCTACCATATATTCTTCAATCACTACAGTAGCATTCTGTCTCTGTTAATACCTTTTCTAGTATTATTTCCGCTTCCGTGAAACTCTTACAAATTGTCACCCCTTTTACCTGCGCAAAGTCCATCTGCTTTTAATAACGATAGGTAGCCCTAGTTGCTTCATGATAACTTGTCCCTCTTTCATAGTGGAACAGATTCCATACTTAGCAGTAGGTATCCCATATTGTGTCATTAACTGCTTTGCAAAAGATTTTGACCCTTCTAATTGAGCTGCCCCTCGGGAGGGCCCAAATACAGGTATACCGGCGGACCGAATGGTATCTGATAGTCCCGCTACAAGTGGTGCCTCTGGTCCCTATCACCACAAGATCGATATGGTGTTGTAACAACCACTCTACCAAAACTAGATGTTTCCTTCCAGTCAATCTTTACAACTGTCGCTATGGATGCCATCACATCGCTACCTGGGACCACATACACCGTTTGCACACTGGGACTTTGATGTAGCTTCCATACGAGAGCATGCTCTCGTCCGCCACTACCTATGACACAAACTTTCATTGTTACCTCTCTTACGCAATTCATTGATTATAACGTTTTTACAATATCCCTATCCCTTACTATTGTACACAGTAAATTACTCTAAGTATTTCGATACTATACATCTTCAACCACTAGCACTTTTCCATTCTCTAGATACAAAGCATCATTACAGAATAACCGCACCGCTTCCGGATATATACGATGCTCCTCTTGTAAAAATCCGTTCTGACAAGCTATGCACTGTATCTCCTTGATGTATAGGTACTATGGCTTGCATAATCACAGGTCCCTGTATCGATCCCTCATCCACAAAGTGAACTGTACAGCCTGTATTTGATACACCTGCCTCTAAGGCTTGCTGTTGTGCCTGTAGGCCTCTAAAAAGCAGGTAATACTGAGGGATGTATATTCAATATCTTATGAGGATATGCATCAAGTAGCGTCGGTCCTACGATACGCATATATCCTGCCAAAAGAATCGCATCTACCCCATGTTCTTGAAGCCGCTTAAGTATCTGTGTTTCAAAAGCAAGGGCGCTTTCATAACTATTTCTTTCTACAAGATAGCAAGGAGTACCCCACTGTTTTGCCTTATGCAATAGTCCAGACTCAGGAGTATCACTAATAACAACTACAATATCTCCTCGAATCTTCCATTTTGTATGGCTTCGATAAATAGCCTCTCCGTTGGAGCCTCTTCCACTCCCAAACAAAGCCAGTCGTTTACGCATGGAATGTTTCACCTACGATGGTAACCTCACCATCTCCTTCTGTTACGATACCGATGGAGTATACTACTTCTCCTTGTTCATGAAGCAAGGCAACAATAGACTCTACTACTTCCGGTTTAACCACTAATACCATGCCAATCCCCATATTGAAAGTATGATACATTTCTTTTGGCTCTACGTTCCCCCATCTTTGTAATAGTTTAAAAATGGGTAATACTGGCCACGCATTACTATTAATCGTTACTGCCATACCTCTAGGCAATATGCGAGGAATATTATCATAGAAGGAACCACCTGTAATATGAGCCATACCTTTCACATAGCCTGCCTCAACTAACGGTAGTATCTGTTTCACATACAATTTTGTCGGCTCTAATACTTCTTCGCCAATAGTACGACCTAATTCCTCAATGTACGTATCTAATGGTAATTGTTTCCTCTCTAGAATTATATGACGCACTAAAGAAAATCCATTAGAATGTAGCCCTGATGATGGCAATCCTAATACTATATCACCTACTTCAATAGTCTCCCCCGTAATGCATTGTTCTTTATCCACTATCCCCACAGCAAAACCAGCTACATCATAATTACCATCACCATAAAAGCTAGACATTTCTGATGTTTCCCCACCAATTGAGGCACAACCACATTGTTCGCAAGCATCACTCATCCCCGAAATCAGGCTTTCAATATGATCGTGATTGAGCTTGCCTACCGCAATATAATCTAGAAAAATAAAGAGTGTTGCCCCTTGTGCCACTACATCATTCACACTCATAGCCACACAATCTTGTCCAATCTGATAATGTTCATTCATAAGAACGGCGAACCGAATCTTTGTACCAACTCCATCAGTACCTGATACTAGGACTGGTTCTTTCATGGAGTGATTTGCCAAGGAAAAGCGCCCACTAAAAGCCGCCTAATGAGCCCTAGTACCCCCGAGGCGTATAGGTTCTTTTCCACACGATCCTTTATTTTTGAACGAGTTGATTTCCAGATTCTACATCTACCCTGCATCAAGATAGGTTACTGGTTTTTCATTGAAAGTCATAGGTATCTCCTGATTCTACTCCCTAGGGAAGATTACTTGTATAGTGACCATTAAAAACATAGCCAAACACAGCTGTGACGGATTAAGTTCTTTCATAGACGCTACCAAACCATCATGGGATATATAATATAACCTATCCACACCAATGTATGTTCGTATCTCTTCTAGGTTGCGTCCATGGGCAATGAGTTCACTCTGCACAGAGGTATCGATGCCATAGTAACAAGGAAACTGTATCGGCTCAGAACTAATACATAAATAAATTTCTTTTCGCTCCTCCTTGGCGCAATATATCGACGATAATTTGACTAGTTGTACCGCGCACAGTCGAATCATCTACTAAAATAATACGTTTACCTTGTACAATATGTGGCAATACATCCATCTTTTGTCGAACGACCAACTCTCGCTCCTCTTGATTGGAGCTTGATGAAGGATCTCTCGAGCTTTATGATGCCTCACTAATCCTTCCTCATATAGGAATTCCCGACTCCGTGCATATCCCATAGCTGCTACGGTACCTGAACTGGGAATAGGCATGACTAAGTCTGCTTCATATTGTGCTTCCCGCGCTAATTGTCGACCCATTTCAAATCGTGATTCATAGATGCCTTGTCCATCGATAACGCTATCAGGACGAGCAAAATAAATATACTCAAACACACAAGTATGTTGATTATGTACCGTCTCCGAAATACAAACTACTATGAACTCCCTTTTCATCAATGATGACTATTTCTCCCGCCTTCACATCTCGTAGGAATGTACCATGTACAGCATCAATAGCACGACTTTCGAGGCTAAGATATATCCATGCTTACTTTTACCGATGCAAAGGGGTCGATAGCCCTTGTGGATCTCGCACCCTGATCAGAGTTTCCTCCAGTGAATATAACCAAAGGTATGCTCCTTCTAAACATCGACAGGTCTTTTCTAATTCGATCTTCTAGATTCTTCTCTTTCGATCAGCCCAATACATGTAGTATGATTTCTGAATCTGTTGTTGTTTCAAACACAGCACCTTGATCTTCTAAGTCCTTACGAAGATCTAATGTGTTGGTTAAATTCCCATTGTGAGCCAGCCCTATATTTCCACATTTATAAGAGCCTAGCAATGGTTGTATATTCTGTACTTCACTAGCTCCTGTTGTGGCATATCGTACATGTCCAATGCCTATATGACCTCGTAAATGATCTAAGTCAGCCAAGGCATCTTCTACCAGTCCCATTCCTTTTTCGACAGTCACAAGATCCCCATTAGAAACAACAATCCCTGCACTTTCTTGGCCACGATGCTGTAATGCTATAAGACCTTCATATACACATTTTCCAATTGACAACGTTGTATCAAATATACCAGACACCCCACATTCCTCGTGAAGCTTATCTAACACACTATCATTTTCCATGGTGTCTCCCCGTGTCAGTTTGCCAGTTCCTATACTCATATACGTGATGAAAACATATAGAACTTCTATCAATATAACAACCCATGAAACTATGTACAATATTTCACGAATTGCAAGTTTCTAACTATTAACTTTATTATAACTTGACATATCTCTATCAACAATACGAACTCTTACTCAAATTATAAAATTATATTTACAATCTCGAAGTGTCTCATTGAGATCCCATAATTTTTCGTTTACCAACCTTTTATTTCCTTGTATACTGTAAAGTATACGAAGCTTTTTGCGTACATATCGCTCCTATTACATCGCATCGGAGGTACTATGTCAGTTCATCGTCTATTCGTCAAAAACGTTACCCTTTTCAAAGTGAGGTCTCGCCAACTCCTTCGTACGATCCAAGAAGATTTACATATACCCATTACGAAATCTTACTATCTATGAACGCTAGTGATATATATGGTATCAGCGAAGAAGAATATATAGCGAGTCAAAACCTTATTTTTTCAGATCCACCAACAGAAGAATGCTATACATCATTACCATTACAAAAAGATGAGACTCCCATTGCCATAGAATATGTACCTGGTCAATATGACCAACGATCTGATTCTGGAGAACAATGTTTAGCTATGTTAACATCTCACACTCATGGAACGGTTCATACCGCTCGTATCTTTGTACTAACAGGCCGGGTCTCAGAGAAGAAACAAACAGAATTATCCAATTCTTCCTCTCCTCTATTGACTATCAACAAGCTAGTCTAACCTTACCAACTATGCCAGCACTCACATCACCGTCGTCAAAAGACATCGAGTATATAGATACCTTCCTCACCATGACAAAAGATGAGTTATATCACTGGATGCAGCAGTTACAATTAGCCATGACCATAGATGATATGTTGTGGTACAAGCATACTTTCAAAAGGAACAACGACCTCCTAGCATCACCGAAATTCGAGTCTTGGATACGTATTGGTCTGATCACTGTCGGCATAACACATTTTTAACAAATCTCACGAACATTGCGTTTTGAACCAGTCAGATTTCACTTTACCAATACAAAATACCCTACAAAAGGTATATATCCACTCCGAGAACAGCTGGGCCTATCTCAAACAGATCCTACTCTAATGGACATAGCAACTATTGGCGTATGAAAGAGCTACGCGCCAAAGGGTTGCTGAAAAATCTCGATAGTTCCGATGAAATCAATGCGTGTACAATTATTGTACCTGTAGACGTCGATGAACATGAAGAGGAATGGTTACTGTCCTTTAAAAATGAAACACACAATCATCCCACTGAAATTGAACCATTTTGGTGGCGCTGCTACTTGTCTTGGTGGTTGTATCCGAGACCCCCTCAGCGGTCGTACCTATGTATATCAAGCGATGCGCATCACTGGCTCTGCCGACCCACTTACACCTCGTTCCTCTACGCTACCTGGTAAATTACCGCAATCTTATATTACACCACAGCAGCCAGTGGTTTTTCTTCCTATGGCAATCAAATCGAGGTTCCAACTGGTGAAGTGCGAGAATATTACCATCCCGGCTACGCAGCCAAGCGCATGGAAGTAGGCGCTGTCATTGGGGCTGCACCGCGCCATTCAGTGCACCGTGAAAGCCCCTCTCCTGGTGATATCATCATTCTCGTAGGAGGCAAAACAGGCCGTGATGGATGTGGCGGAGCTACAGGTTCTTCAAAATCACATACAGATCAATCACTCACACACTGTGGTGCGGAAGTGCAAAAGACCCTCTGACAGAGCGCAAAATTACAACGACTATTTCCGGAATCCCCAGCATGTGCTTGCATCAAAAGATGCAATGATTTCGGCGCTGGTGGCGTCGCTGTTGCGATTGGTGAACTAGCACCAAGTGTATACATTAATCTAGATACGATTCCTACCAAATATCATGGATTAGATGGTACAGAACTAGCAATTTCTGAATCACAAGAGCGAATGGCTTGCATTCTATCTCCTACAGATTGGCCTACGTTCCAACACCTTTGTAACCAAGAAAATATAGATGCCACTATCGTTGGACATGTTACCAACTCTGGTAAGCTTGTCATGGTATGGAATGAGGATAGGATCATCAATATTCATCGTGACTTTTTAAATACTAATGGAGCTGCACAACATGCCGTCGCTCATATTATGGCTCCTAACAGTAAAGAGGGATTGTCTATTTCAAAAGGAAATTCATTTACCTCATCATTATAATCATTCGCACGTCCTCAATCCTAGCAACTCGGTTTCATCTAAGACTCCAATCTTTGCTATCACTTCTACAGCTAAGGTCTTCAAGAACAGTTCGACTCCCACCGTGGAGGCAATACGGTGCTATTTCCTTTCAGTGGGGCCTACAGAAAAACTCTCGTCCAAGGCATGGTTGCCAAATTACCTATCTTACAGGCACGACATCTACCACAAGCATCATGACACATGGCTTTTGATCCTACTTATCTGAATGGAGTCCTTATCTTGGAGCTCAATATGCAGTGTTGCTGAGCATAGCGAAATTAGCCGCCTTAGGAGGAGATATTCGTAAAGCTTATGTATCCTTTCAAGAATATTTTGAAAAGCTTAAAACTCCAAACGCTTGGGGTAAGGCAGTGTCTGCTCTGTTAGGCGCCTATGAAGCACAACATCAGTTACAAGTAGCTGCTATTGGCGGAAAAGGATTCTATGAGTGGTTCTTTTTATGGATCTATCTGTAGCCTCCTACACTGATTTCTTTCGCCGTCACAACAGAACATATTGAGCATATCCTATCACCCCACTTTCACCAAGCTAATCACACCATTATTTTAATGCATGTACCACAACAGAAAGATGGCACACCTGATTGGGATATGTTCAAATCTCACTGTCATGAACTATATCAATTAAATTTGAATCACTCTATTTATAGTGCCTACGTAGTCGAGCAAGATGGGATGGGGACTGCCACTGTAAAGCATGCTTAGGCAATCGATTAGGGATGCCTATATGATGCGGAGGTTCTAGAAGCACTAGGTCAATCCTTGATTACACCAATGTCTGAGAAGATACCTTATTCTATCCACTACGAGGGTCTTTACTCATAGAAGTAACTCGACTGTAGCCGATGTCCCTCACATCTAATCCCCATATATACAACATAGCAAGCACTATAGAAACACCACACATTATATATAGGGATACTATCATGAATTTACAGGACTTAGAAATATCCTATGAAAGTACCTTACAACCTATATTTCCTATCCATGCAGATAGTAAAAATAGCCAAACGACAACTGATGCTATCAATCTAAGAAAAATCCTCTCTTCACATCTTTCCTATGAAAATACAATTTCCAAGTATATACCCTCTAACAATATATGGAACCAAAGAGATCACTATCGTTCCACTCTAAATTAACATCACCTAGGGTAGTCATTCCTGTCTTTCCAGGAACCAACTGCAGTATGAAACAGCCCGTGCTTTTACTGCCTGTGGCGCGAACGTAACAGAGATCGTAATTTGCAATCGCTCTTCTCAAGAATTAAAGGATTCTATTGAACGTATAAAACGGGCTATCGATCAATCCCAAATCCTATGTTTCCCAGGAGGTTTTAGTGGCGGCGATGAACCAGCAGGGTCTGGGAAATTTATTGCTACTTGTTTTAGAAATCCCTCTTTACAAGAAGCAGTAGAAGAACTTCTATATCAACGAGATGGAGGTTAGTATTAGGTATTTGTACGGATTTCAAGCCTTGCTAGAAATTAGGCTTATTACCAAGCAGGACATATTCAGCCTATAACAGAAACAAGTCCTACGTTTAACATACAATACTATCGGTCGTCATATTTCTTGCATGGTCCATACAAAAGTTGTCTCTACCTCCTCCCCATGGCTAAGCTCAATGCCAGATAGAGAGACATCTACACTAGTTCCTATATCACACACGGAGAGGGTCGTTTCATTGCCAATGAAGAACACACTTACACTCTATATACACAGCATCAAATTGCCACCCACTATGATAGACCCCTATGGACAACCAACCCTATGATCCTCAGATGGAACCCCAATCAATCTATTGAAAGTATAGAAAACTCATTGAGCCCTAGATGGTGGGAGTTTTTCGGGAGAAAATGGCGCATATTGAACGTGTTGGACCTGGAATCCATAAAAATATAGAAGGAAAACAATATATGCCTATGCATCTGGGTTTCTTACTTTTACAGATTAAGTATTTAAACACATAGGTAACCTATGAAATAATCTGCATCTCAAACCCGTACATTTTGTCCTATACCCCTCATTGATAAAGCTACAGGTTAGTTGATGAACTCAACTAACTCTATATTACTATCTATATATATCTAATCTAGTTTATCTTTTATTCTATCGGTAATCCGCACCATTGCTAAATACAGTTAACCAACTATAGTTAGGTACTTCTACAATAATGCTCACATCAGAATAACTCACGAGGCCTGCGCTGTGATTTGAAAATTTGTACTATTATAGTCCCTTTTCCATTCTTTTTGGTAAGACTGTTTTTACAAAAAATAGACCAACCGAAGTTGGTCTAAGTGGTCTCGAGGACCGGAATCGAACCCGGTACGGTTATTTCTAACCGACGGATTTTAAGTCCGTTGCGTCTGCCTGTTCCGCCACCCCGGCATGGGTGGAATTTGTGGAGGCGGCACCCAGAATCGAACTGGGGAATAAAGGTTTTGCAGACCTCTGCCTTACCGCTTGAGCTGTGCCGCCAAAAGTGGAGCGGAAAAGCAGAGATTCGAGACTCGCGACCCCGCCTTCAGCAAGGCGGTGCTCTACCATGAGCGGCTATTTCCGCAAATGGTGCCTCAGGGCAGGGAATCGAACTGCCGACACACGGATTTTTCAGTCCGTTGCTCTACCGACTGAGCTACCGAGGCAAGTAGTGGCGACCCCGATCGGATTTGAACCGACGATCTTCGCCGTGACAGGGCGACATGTTAACCGCTACACCACGGGGCCAATTGACTACTTTGTTGGTATACCCCTATTTCCAATATCTCGTCAACACTTTTACATCATATTTTTATAAAGTTTATAAAAATACTATAGAAAGGCGCTATTGCACAAATCTTTTCTGGATAGGATTGTAACCTATCTAAATACACTAAAGCATTTTATTATCAATTCATAGACCTGTCAAAGTATACCAACTACATGTCTTTTAAAATGGAGTTTGTCATATGCTCTATTCCCCAGGAGGAACTCGGCCCGTGTCCTGGATATATAATATAGGTACTGTCTAATTCTACTAATTTCTTTAATGTCTCTGCATATCCTGTGCATTGCTCATTGAATGTCTTCACTCTTCCTATCGTTTCCATTAAATAGTGTATCTCCCAGTAAACAATGCCTTCTTATAAGCAATGCAAACACTGCCTGCACTGTGACCAGGGTTTCCCAAATCATCAGTTCAAAAGAACCTACTGATAACTTTCCCTTCACGTAGGGGCAGATATGGTGTCACAAACCTTTCTTTATAGGCTGAAGGCATACGTCTTTTTACACGTAACAGTTCATCATCTTTAGGATGCATATATACAGGAATATCGTAGACATTTGCAATTGTATCAACAGCACAAATATGGTCTGCATGTCCATGTGTTATGATAATACCTACCGGTTCTACATCTCCTACTTCTTTCATAATATGCGTTCCCATGAAAGCCAGGATCAATAATCAATGCTTGTCCTTTATCTTTTTACAATATAGCAATTTGTTTTTATACAGTCCTTGTAGCGTTCTTACGATGTCCATCGAATCGTTGATATCCTTTTCCCAGTCTTGGCAAAAATACCCTCTCCAAAAATCCTGGATGTAACAATACTAGCAAAGTAAATAGTTCCAACCTACCTAATAACATATCTATGATACAAACTAATTTTGCCACTGGAGAAAGTATAGTAAGTGTTTCTGTGGGTCCATATGTGCCAAATGCAAGGCCCTACATTTTCCTAAACTACCTGCTACTAATGGTAATGTATCTCCCACCGATACACCTGTTGCTGCAATAATAACGCAAGAAATACCAGAAATACAAGCATATATAAAAAGAAAAATTGTTGAGTAATCTGCTAGCCATTTATTAGGCAATACATATCCATTAAGTCGTACCATTTGAACCATATCAGGGTGAATCGCCTTTCGTAGATAAGAAACACTACTTTTCCTCAAAATAATAATACGAATGATTTTTCAAGCCGCAGCCCAGTAGAACCACTACAACCACCAAAAACATACCCATAAATAAAACCATCTGGCCTAAACTTGGGCCGCTGAGTTATAGTCAACAATGGAAAAACCAGTTCCCGTCTGCATAGAAACAAGGGTAAAGATGGCATCTGAAAAATGTGTTCCCACTATACGACCTTCATCTACTGCGAAATTAGCACCAATGTAGAACCAATACTTAAGTTATCAAATATATGCGATATTCATAATCGCGCCAAATCTCTTTAATACTACCGTTGCCATACAGATTGATACACCGCAAAATTACCACCTGCCAGTATCATAAATACCGTAAGTATAATAGAGACCGCATAGAGTCTGCATACCTGAAAAGACTTCCAGTCATAGGCGCAAATCCACCAGTAGCAACCGTGGAAAGTCAAGTTAATAGCTTCGAAATAAACCTACTCCTGCCACCCATAACAATAGGGTGCATACAGTAGTAAAACGAGATAAATACGCAATAAGTTCCCTGCTATAGAACGTATTCTAGGGTAGTACAATGCCTGGTCGTGGAACAGAAGCTTCCGCCTCAAATAACGATGCCATCGGTTCCTAAGTTACGAAGGAAGGGAGAGAACTAATACAATCATCCCCCATACCACCGATCCAGATGGTAAGTCCTCGCCAAAGAATAATGCTCTTGGCAATGCACTGACATCATCAATCATAGTTCCACCGGTAGTGGTAATACCTGATACTGCTTCAAATAAAGCTTCAATATAACTATCAAAGATACCACTCAAATAGTATGGCAAGGCCGCGAAAATTGATGCTAATATCCATGTGGAACTAACTACTAAAAATCCATCCGCAAACTATAGGTATTCGATTTCGTACCAAATCGATATAATAGTAAGCCTAATACTCCAGTCATCAATAGTGAGAGGAAAGAATAATATGGAACCCTTTCATCTAAAAGACCAAAGAGGAATTAAGATGAATGCAGATAAAACAAATAAAACTTGGGCCTACCTACGCACTAATAGTTTGAATGCGCATAGTCAGTCTCCTTTCTTCTTCCTAATCCCTTAATCACTTACATAGGAAAGTAAAGCATTTACATGTTCTGTAATGTAAAAATAACAATGTGATCCTTCAATAGTAACGTGTCGCCTTTAGGCACCATGGTATGATTCATCGCTTACGACAGCACCAACCAAAGCTTTTACCGAATCTTTCAGATCTTTCAAATACTGATTCATCAAAGAGAGTCGCAGTAATTTCAATCTCCACAGCCTCTGCCCTAGAACCTCTCAAGGTAGATATATTAATTAAATTTTCCTTCTCGAATCAACCTTAGAATTTGACCAGATGTTAATAGACGAGGGTGAAAACGCTACATCAATACCAACTTGTTCCATCAAGGTAATGTATTCTAATCGACCAACTCGTACAAAGGCTTTAGGAACCCCTAAATGTTTTGCTAATAAAAGCCACTAACAAGTTTAACTTTATCATCATCTGTCAAACAAATAATCACATCATTATCGCTGATTTCTTCAGCTTCTAATAAATCAATATCTGTACCATCTCCATGAATGACAATAGATCGATCGACTTGCGCTGCTAATTGCTCACAACGATCTAAATTTTTCGTCAATGACCTTCACATCATAGCCATCTTTTTCAGCAGAAGTGTCAAGTTTCGACCAATCAAACCTGCGCAATAATAACTACTCGTTGTGTTGGATTCGTTTCATGTAACCATTCCTCCACTTCTCCAATGCTGTCCTTAGCACCAAGAAAAATACATTATCTCTATATTCTAACGTACTTTTTACCTGAGGAATAATCATCTCTCCACCACGCATGATCCCTACAACAAGAACGTTGGAAGGCAATGTTAAAGAACGCAAGGAATACCTGTAATATCTAGATTATTTCTGATTTTTAAATTCTGCTAGTCTCACAGCACCACTGGCAAAAATCTTCCACATCAAGAGCTGCTGGTGTCTTTAAGATTTTTATACATCTCACGGGCCGTTACCATTTCAGGATTGATAAATAAATCGATACCAAGTCTTTCTCTAATAGATGCATTGATATTACTTTCATATTCATTATCTCGTACGCGACAATCGTTTCTAGGGAATCCTGCTGCTTTCCTATCATACAAGCTAATATATTGACTTCATCTGAATCAGTAACTGCAATTAACATCCCAATATCTTCAACACCGATTTCTTGCAGCAAAGAGATGCTACCATTTCCTTGCACTAGATTCACATCGAGATTGTTTTCCAGATTTTTAATACGCTCTGGGCTTTTTCAATCACGTATACATCATGTTCATCTTGTACTAAACGCTGTGCTAGGGAATACCCTACTTTACCAGCTCCTACTACTACAATTTTCATCATGTAGCCTCCTTATTCAGCTGCATCAGATGTAACATGCTCTGCCTCTGCTACGATGGCTTTTCCTTTATCAGTCAATACAGTCCAACCATCTTCTTGCACAATCAATCCAACTTTTCATCAGATGTCCTGAGGGCCCGTTTAAACGCAGCTTTACTAATGTTAAATTTATCTCTGATAATCGGAGCTGACGTAGTATCACCATACGGCATACGACCATGTCGGCCACCTAAATAGGTCATGATGTAGGCTCCATCCGTAGCCAATGCCTCTTCTTTGACAGGGCGCATTGAAATATTGATACGTCCATCGTCACGTTTGAAAGTAATTCGGCCTTCTATCATTTCCCCCACCTTCAAACTTCTTGTCATTTCACTACAATGCATAAAAAGCAATCCAACGTTCTGGTGTAATTAAAAATGCCCCTTCTGATGTCATATTATAGATGCACCTTTTCACGGAGTTACCAATTTTAGCGTCTGTAGCCGGTTTAGAAGCTCGACGCATTGCGTCATCCACATCCATAGATACAGCTAAACGTCCCGATTTATCACTATATGGTCGTACCCAAACTCGATTCACCATTTTGTGGCCGGCCACGCATTTCTGCATGAGGCATAAAATTCACGCTCTGTTCCTACTTCTACGAAGCAACCAAAGTTTGTTGTATTAATGACCTCAACATATCAATTTGCCCTTCTTTCATAGCTGGCAAACGCATACTCGCAGTTAAGCGCCCCTTTGGATCTTTGTATAGAAATACTGTAACTTCCTCACCTATTACTACTTCACTAGTTTGTTGATCTTTATAATAGAATGTCATCATTCGTATTTCCCGTTTGTCCATCTAAAAAGATCCTTGCTCACTTTGTCGAAGTACTTTTAAGGTTGCAATTGTATTTTCTGATAAAGCATTTGCCATATTAGACTCCTTCAAAGGATTCTCTCGGTGCATCCTTCCATAATTCTTCTAGACCATAGGTGACGATATTCTCCTAAATACATGGCAGATGATATCCTCAAAAATCAAGAAGAATCCAATCTCCCTCACGATAACCTTCGCGATGTAATACAGTCATCCCCTGTTCTGCTCCTACATCTTCAATAGCATCTGCTACACTTTTAGGAATGTTTGATATTGTTAGCGGATACCACTAAAAAGTAATCTCCTAGCATGAGTTAGTCCTTCCATATCCATAATGGAAATATCTTCACCTTTTTATCGTATCCTGCTTGGGCTAAAACTTTACTACCTCTAAAATTTCTTGCTTCTTTTTCATTCTAACTCCTTATCTACTTGTAGGACTTCCATGGCTCTGTAGTCACACCATCTTCATTCTTTCCGTTGTATATCATCTTGTGGATTCTTATCATCATGTTTTCGGTGGCTCTCCTATAACAGGTGTCACCTCTCCATCAATAGGATATCTCCTACCGTGATTCCTACCAATTGTTGTAACTCGATAGGATCTACATTCCAATAGTCAACCCCTTTAATAGTCTCCGGTGATCCTGGCAGAATATACCAACGAACTTTTTCTTTTGGGAAATCTACTACTTTAGTTAACAATCGAATCCCATCCCAAGTGCTTACGTTAGTACTCATATGACTCCATTGTCGCCACACGCGGAAAGAGGTTCCTAGACTAACATGATTTCTTTCTCGCTCAAAAATAGCCTTTAGCAATCGTTCCTGATGCATTGTTCTAGTTAAGGTATTAGTACCATCATCTAAATAGCGCATATACCCATAGCTGTTTCACTGGTCAAATCTTGATATCCTTGGTGAATATTGATATCGATTTGCCCTGTTGTATCATCACGATGAACCATAGATTTTTCTACATACAAACTAGGCATCCCAAATATATCTAGCATCGAATAAAAGCTATTACGATCACTACTGCATAGTAGGGAATCGTGATATGAAACATATCCTCCACCACTGCTTTGTTCAACTCTAATCCTCCCTGCGTACTACATAGTATTAATCTGTTGGGTTCATCATTATGACGATTTAATAATTTTTGCTATTACTAGGAATCCCAATAATCTGCATCGTCTTTTGCATCCATATTAAAAGCTATCAGTAGATAGCATCCGCTTGTTGCGGTTGACTGGAGTCTCACACCAACAATAAGCATATAGGAAGTTTTAATTCGAGTTCAAATCTACAGAGGCCGTAGCATTAACAACTGGTAAATTTTGTATTTCATTACTACTTGTGTCTGTTGACCAGTAACTCCTAGTAAACTTCGTATACCGATGATGAGTGCTCCTACCAGCAGTTACTAGTACTAGAGCAGTAAGTATACGTCCCCAACGCATTGATTTGCGCTTTGGTCGCACCTTTATGTCGTACTCTGTTCTTTCATTTATGATTCCGATGCCTCTAGTAGTACCTATCTTTCTACCTCGAATTGTATCTACATGTATAGTAAGACCAAGACTCTGGCAAAAGTGTCAGATTGTCCATCATAGGCTGGTACAACTGCTCGATTTAAAGTCTATAAAGTGCCAGCTGTCTCCATTCGTCTACACCAGGAAAAATTACGGTTAGGCTCAATGTAATCAGCTAAAAATATAATCTTATCTAAGATGCTCACTGAGACGTGCTACCCTAATGTATGTACACGAATGATCTAGAAATATCTACGTCTTCGATTATGAAGGCGTAACTTTGCATAGGCAGCTCCTGCTGGACCATGTAAGAGCGCTCCATTGTTCAACATCTCTGGTCTACTTCTATATGCCCTCTTTCACTATGTCTGCATCTCTTGTAATGATGATTCTTTCATCACATCATGTAATAATGCAGCCATGTGCGCTTGTGTTTCATCGATATGATACGTTCTTGCTAACTTTTCGCCATTTCCACTACACCTAATGTATGTGTAAAACGTTTAGGTGACAATTTTGCTTTTACATGTTCTGTTGCTTTTCTATTATGTTATAGTTTGTATCACAAAGTCTATACCTTTCTATCTACTCTAAAAGCTTTGCATTAACTTCATGATCTAAATACATATGCCCCACTATTAACTACCACTAGGCATATACTACAGAGAATCAAACTTATACACCATACATCTTATGGTCCTTAATATATTGATATACCAATCGTGGTAGCATATATCTTGTGGATAATCCATGTCGCAAACGATAGCGAAGATCTGTAGCCGATAATTTCATTTCTGGCACTTCTAAAGATATGAATCGACTGCCACGTTGACCAAACCATTCAATAGTCTCACCTATATCATCAGTAGCACCAGGCCGAATAGCACCAATAAACTCGCATATATCAATAGGTCTTCAATATATTTCCAAGAGGTAAGCTCTGTATTGTATCAGTACCCGCAATAAAGAAAAATTTCGTATTCGCTCCATATACCTCACGAAAATAACGCAGCGTATCAATAGTATAGGACTTACCGTCACGTTTCATCTCACATCAGATACCACAAAGTTAGGATTATCCAATACTGCTGCTTGTACCATGTCCAATCGATGCTTTGCATCAATTACATCAGTATCCTTATGCGGAGGTTCTTTGCTGGCACAAAAATAACTCTGTTTAAACCAAATGCCTCTAACGCCATTTCTCGCAATCATCAGATGACCTAAATGAATAGGGTTAAAAGGTGCCCTCCAAAAATGCCGATTCTCTTTTCCCTTATCTACCATGTAACCACGCCCCCTACACACACTAGAGATACCATGAAAATTATAGCTAATACAAGGCCATAGTACTTCCATTCATAAGCGCCCTTTAGGGCGACTTTCATATACTGAAAGTATAGCTTTTGATATGCACTAGTTTCATCGTACCTGCCCATGGCATAGACAGAAATATTTATAACTAGTCAGGCATCTAATCCCATTGGTCCACGAGCATGCAGCTTTTGTGTACTAATGCCAATTTCAGCTCCTAAGCCAAATTCAAATCCATCTATGTAAATCGTGTAGATGCATTCACATAGACTGTAGAAGCATCCACTAAGTTCATAAACTGTCTCTGCCTCTACTGGGTTTTCTGTAATAATCATTTCCGAGTGTTTTGTACCAAATGTATTGATATGAGCAATGGCATCATCAATCGGGAAGATACTACTAAAGTTCACAACATAGTCATTATATTCTGTAGACCAATTATCCTCTGGCAGGTTTCACCTGAGAAGATAAAGCTTTGAATTGTGTATCCCCATAGATGGCAACGCTTTTTCTTTCTAACATAGATACAATCTTAGGCCCTAAGTCTTGCATGTCTTGCTTCATGCAATAGAATCGTTTTCCATCGCATTACATACAGATGGTCGCGACAATTTGCATTTTCCAATGCCTGTAATGCCATCGTTTCATCTGCAATGGCATCCACATAGCCATGAACATTTACTCGCTCCCTGTTTCTATAACAGGAATTTTACTGTGTTCACTACAAATTGAATCAACCCTGCTCCACCACGTGGAATCATTACATCGATCCATTTACGTTGTGCTAAAAATTCACCTACTGCTTCTCGCTCAAGAATAGATACTAGTTGAACCAGCTCTTTAGGGGCCCCACACCGCTCTAAGGAACCTTGCATAATACGTACTATCACTTCACTTGTGCGGTATGCTTCTTTACCACCACGAAGAATGAGTGGCATTGCCTGTCTTAATGGCTAAGGCAGCTGCATCAACGGTTACATTAGGGCGTGCTTCATAATCATACCAATGACACCAATAGGAATTTGTCGCTTTTCAATACGCAATCCATTGTCTAAAGTTCGAGTTTCTAACACAGTACCAATCGGATCTCGTAAGGTAGCTACCTGACGAACCCCTTCACAAATACCTACGATGCGTTCCTTCGTCAAACGAAGACGATCCATCATCACAGATGGAACTCCATTCTCTTTTTAGCTTGAGAACAATCCATAGTATTCGCTTCCAAAATGGTTGGGATTGCCGTTTCTAAATCACGAGCAATCTGTCTCTAAGATACGAGTTTTTATCTCTGAACTTAGCCTTGTCCCTGCCATAGACGCTGACCGTGCTGCTTTACCTAAATTTTCAAAATATGCAGTATATGGATTCATAATTTACTCCTGTCGTAAGACAACTGCAGTTATCTCGATGTACCACTACATGATAGGTATCACGAACGCCTAGTATAGTAGGAATATCCTGTGACTTATGTCCTTTAATCTTTAGTAAATCAGAAAGATTAAAGTTTACAATACCACAGGCAATTTCTTCTCCATCGTGAACGATAGATATGGTGTCCCTTCTTCAAATTGTCCTTCAGCAGACAAAATACCTACTGGTAAAATACTGAGATCCATTAGTGAGTAATGCATCACGGCATCCCTTATCTACATGAATGGTACCTTGTAAACGTGTGCTCAAATGCCATCCACCGCTTTTTAATTTGCGGTACATCACGATGAAGCCAGAAATGCGTCCCTCGTTCTTCTCCATTCATAATGGCTTTAATGCTATCTGAATGATCCCTCAGAGGCAATCACCATATGAACACCAGAATTTGTCGCAATATGAGCAGCTTGTATCTTCGTATACATACCACCTGTACTCTAAAGAGGAACCAGCACCACCTGAAATTTCATAAATATAGGGCGTTAATGCCTCTACTTCATGGATTAATGTAGCATTTGGATCCGTAGATGGATTGGCCGTATATAGCCCTTCGATATCAGACAAAATAATCAATGCATCTGCATCAATAATACTGGCAATGTTAGCAGATAATGTATCATTATCACCAATTTTAAATTCATCAATAGCTACCACATCATTTCATTAATAATAGGAATCACCCCTAATCCCAATGAGGCGCTGTCAATGTATTCCTTAAATTTAGATAATGACTGCGTTTTACCGTATCTTCCCGTGTTACCAAAATTTGTCCTACTGTATGTCCATACTCAGCAAATAGTTTTTCATACATATGTAGTAAAATCCTTGTCCCACAGAAGCAGCTGCTTGTTTCAAAGGCAATATCATCAGGCCTAGATGTAAATCCCAATGAGGAAGACCTGCGGCAGTAGCCCCAGAAGAAACTAAAATCATTTCTTTCCTGCATTGGCTAAATTACAAATTTGGCGGACTAATACTTCCATTTTATCAATATTAATTCGTCCATTTGCATGCGTTGAGTGAACTTGTCCTACTTTGACAATCACCCGTTTCGACTGTCGTAACTCTTCTCTCATCGCTTCACCTCATCTAAATTGATTATCTTGGCAACTCAATTTTTGGATCTTTTTGCTTTTGTACAACACACCATTATGTCCAATAATTTTGTACTAATTCTGCGCCTAACATATCTGCTAAAGTCTGGCAAAAATTTCTTTTGGGTCTTTCTAAGCAGTTATTTAATACTTTTACTTTAATTAATTCACGCTTTGTAATGGCTGCTCTTTGCACTGTCGATAACTGGATTTTCCAATCCTCCTTTACCAATCATAACTACTGCTGGCATAGTACTGGCCAAAGCACGCAAATATCGTTTTTGTTTTTCCTGTCATTCTATCTCCTAATCATGGAATGTAAATCGCTGTTCACCGATGACTACTTCATCACCATCTTGGATGCCACGTTTTTCAATTCCGCATCTAAATCCATGTATCGCCAAATTTTTGGAATCTTCGTAGAAAGCTTGCTCATCATCAAGATTTGTCATAGCCACCAATTTTTCAATACGGGAGCCACTAATAATGTAGGATGCATCATCGCCACGAGTGATGACGAAGTCTGTATCAGGTTTTTGCTTCATAGTATACAGTGTCATCCATACTTCTGGCTCCGGTACATAATTTTTCCACATAGTACCACGCACGTTCTACTAAAGCTGGCAAGCCTTCTCCAGTCAATGCATTGACCGCAAATACTTCGTAGTCTTGATCTGCAAAGTATTTTTGTCACTCTTAGCAACGTTTCTTCATCTTGTAACAAGTCCGTTTTGTTCAATACAATTAATTGTTTTTCTTGCTTAATTTTTTTCACTATATTTGGCTAATTCTTCGTTAATTTTATGGAAATCTTCGATAGGGTCACGACCTTCTAATCCAGATACATCCAACACATGTAACAGAATATTACTACGTTCTACGTGGCGCAAGAAGGAATGTCCTAAGCCAATGCCTTCACTAGCCCCTTCAATCAAACCTGGAATATCTGCCATAACGAAGCTTTTACCTGGTGCTACAGACACTACCCCTAATACTGGTGTTAATGTCGTAAAGTGGTACGCAGCGACTTCTGGTTTTGCAGAAGACACTTTGCGGATGATAGAGGATTTACCCACGCTTGGGTAACCCCAATAATCCCACGTCAGCTAACACTTTTTAATTCAAGGTTTAACCAACGTTCCTCACCTGGTTCCCCTTTTTCAGCAAAAGTTGGTACACGATTGGCACTGTTTTGGAACCGAGCGTTACCACGGCCACCTCGACCACCTTTGGCAACCATGTAGGTTTGTCCATCTTCCACTAAATCCGCCATTAATTTACCAGATTCTTCATCTGTTACCGTTGTTCCCCAGGAACAGAGACAATTAAATTTTCAGCGCCACGGCCATGCTTGTTGGCACTTTGCCCAGCACCACCAGTATCGCCTTTGAATTGACGTTTATATCTAAAAATCAACAAAGTGTATTGATATTTCTGTCAGCTTTTAAAAATGATGTCAGCACCTTTACCGCCATCGCCACCATTCGGTCCCCCTTGTGGCACATATTTTTCTCGACGAAACTACTCATGCCGTTACCGCCATCTCCCGCTTTCACTAATATACGGGCACGATCTCATAAACATATTTTTATCCTCTAGCCCTATAGATAGAGCGGCCGAAGCCGCTATATCATAGAGTTTTTACAATTTCTAAAGCTCGATCCAATTGTATATCTTGTTTCGGATTTTCTTTGGACGGCTCTACTAATTCGTCTGGTTCAATACCAATACCATCAATCACTCTATCATTTGGTGTGTGATAGCGAGCAATAGTAATCTTTAAACCTTCTCCATTTAAACCTTGTATAACACTTTTGTACTGTACTCTTTCCATAACTCTTAGTACCAACAATAGTACCTGATTTGGTATCTTGTACAGCACCAGCAATAATTTCAGTAAGCGCTCGCATGAATTGCCATTAATCAGCACAACTAACGGTAACTGCTTGTGCTCTCCATCAGACATATACATTTTTGCGTACTATGTCGTGTTTTTACTGTCACAATTGGCCCCTTCGGAACCACATATGACCGATCCCTTGTGCCGTTGTTAATAAACCACCTGGGTTATCTCTGAGATCAAGAATTAACCGTTCCATTCCTTGTAAGTAACTCTTCGTGAGCAGTTTGAAACTCTCCTACTGTTTTTCTGCAAACTGAGATATGCGAATATACCCCAACACCTGGTTCTACCATACGACTTTTTAACAGTCGGCATAACAATCGTTTTCGCTCAATCTTAACATCTTGAGTTTCACCGTCACGTACAATACGAGCACCACAAATGTACCAGCCTCACCTCGAATATAGCGTTGCGCCTCTTCTCGTTTAATCTCTGAGACTGGCACTCCGTCGATGGCAAATGATTTCATCACCCTTTTGCAACCCAGCAGCCTCCGCTGGTTGGCCTTCCATCGTAGCTCCCAACTTTGAGCTTGTTCTCTTCCGATACATCTAGAAGTAGACCAATTCCACTATAGGTAGAAGAAGTATGCATCTCCAATTCTTTCATTTCTTCTTGATCCAAATAGGAAGTATGCTTATCATTCGTACCTTTTACTAAGCCTTTTAACATGCCTAAAAAGAGTTCTTCCTTTGGTGGCTCATCCATAGCCATTCTTGATAGTTAAAAAGTATGTATAGGAAAATTTTGCAAATCCTAAGGGAGATCCTGAAATATACCAGAAAAGCTGTTAGAACCATGAGTGAAGACGCAATTGCTATAACAACACCAAGTGCAATAAGCTTTACCTTACTCCATTGTGATACCTTGTTTGCTAGTCCCATTCCCTCATTAGTATGAGGATACGGAGGCATAGGTGCCCCCGTATATTCATTTACATCGTTCCAAGATGAATTTGTCTCTTGTTCTTTCATGGCAGCCTCTATAAGTATCCCATTGGATCATGAGGCTCACCATTGATACGCACTTCAAAAATGAAGATGCGGACCAGTAGATCCACCTGTATTACCCGAGTAGGATACTACTTGGCCTTTAGAAACAGTTTGACCCGCACTGACTGCGACTTCACTATTATGAGCATATAAGGTAGACATACCATTACCATGGTCAATGATAACGCTATAACCATACCCACTGATCCAACCTGCTTCAACTACAACACCACCATCAGCGGCATGTACTGGTGTACCTTCGTCAACACCGAAGTCAGTGCCCGCATCGTAAACGACTTGTACCGTAGATTGGATGAATACGCCAACCAAAAATCAGAGGTAATTGGAGCATTAACTGGTGCAGCCAATTGACCAGTACCTATACCCATGTAGTAGCTTCTGATGAGCCGCCACCACCGCCAGAACTACCAGCTGCATTAGCCGCTGCTACGTTCTGCCGCACGTTGTTGTAACATCGCTGTAATACTTGCAGAAGCCATTAATTCATTATACGCCCGTTCAGCTGTGTCACGGTCATTCATAGCTTTTTCTAATACAGCTTGACGTTCTGCTTTTTTCTTATATAAGATCTTCTTTTTCTTGTTTTACTTTTTCAAGTTCCAATACTTTGGCACGATCTTCTTCAAGCTTTGCTTTTTACTAGCAATTTCTTCTCGCTCTACCTTAATTGTATTAATTAATTCTGTATCGGAATGAAGAATGCGTTTTAACATCTCCATACGATTTGGCAAAATCACTAAAGTCTTTAGAACCAATCACCACATCTAGATAACTGAGTCGACCATTAATATAAATGTCACGCACTCGTTTATAGAATACTTTTCTCGAGCTTGAAGTTTATCTTGCGCCGCTTTTTAATTCTGCTTCCGCTTTTTGTGATCTCTTGGTCCAATTTAATACGGTCAGCTTGAACTGCTTTTAATTCAGCTGTGGCTGTATCTAATTCAATTTGTATAGCATGTAACTGTTCATATACGGTACCAATGGTTTCTGCTTCCGACTTTTTATTCGCTTCATCTGTCATCTGTTGTTGAATATTTGACAATTGATTCGTCAAGTCTTCGTCTTCTGCATGATACCAATACGGTGTAGCCATCATAAGAGAGAACCGCATAGTAAACCAGCCACTAGTTTAACTGTTTTTCTATCCATGAGTTCCTACACTTTCATATATTGTTTTAACAGAAATAGTACTACCGATAGCACCCACAATAATACCAACACCTACTAATCCACCAGATAGCTGATAAACAAATGGCATTAATGGTATCCAATGGCATAAATGCAAAGTTAGCAACTATCTTGAGCCGTCACATATTGATAGAACTGCCATGTAGCAAGGCCTGCAATGATACCACCAATGGCACCTAAGAACATACCTTCTAATAAGAATGTGCCAACTGGATAAATCCATTCGTAGCACCCACATATTTCATGATTCCAATTTCTTTTACGACGCGCGAACGCAGTCAAACGGAATTGTATTGGAAATAATGACCATCATGTTGCACCCAGCTAAAGCCAATCAAGATAATTCCACCGATACGAATAATCTTTGTCACTTCAAAAATTTGCTCAATTTACATCTTGTCACATAATGAGCACTCTCTACTTCGGGATATTTAGAAACTAATTCTGCTGTAGATTTAACTCGATCTGAGTATTGAACGTCAACACATGATGTAGGTAGTGGATTATGTCCATCTAGAGTCCACTAATTGTTGTTGTTCTCCCAAACATTTCTTTAAAAGCGTTTCATCAGCTTCATCTTTGGTAACAAATTCAATTTTCTTTAAGTCTGGTAAGGCTTTTGTTTTTGCCTAATTCCATCACTTGTGGTGTTGTTAGAGTATCTTTCAAATAGATACTAATTTGTACTTGGCTTTCTAAATGGGATGCTAAATTATTTGAAATTCACTACCCCACAAGCAAATACACCTCAAAATAAACAATGACAATGCCACTGTGAAATAGATGTCAAATGACATCAATCCATTACGTCGCATAGACTCAATGGCTTCTTTTATAAAATAGATAAATGTTCTAATTTTCATGGAATTCGGCACCTCTCATTTGATCACTCACTACGGCCATTTTCTGAGGCAATTACGCGTTTATTCAAATATGACACCATATCCATATCATGAGTCACCATGACAACCGTTGTACTAAAGAATTATTAATCGCTTTGAATAAGTCAGAAATATCACGACTCGTTTGAGGATCCAGGGTTTCCTGTAGGCTCATCCGCAATGAGTACTAATGGTTTGTTGACAATAGCTCAGTAATAGCGACACGTTGTTGCTCACCACCACTTAGAATCTTGTGGTAAAATCGTTAGCTTTATCACTAAGTCCAACTAAATCAAGTACATTCAACACTTTATCTTTAATAACTTTTGGCTTTTTCTTCAGATAACTTCCAGGGCAAATGCAACATTTTTCAAATACTGTTTTAGATGGCAAATAAGCGGAAATCTTGGAAAACAATACCTAGTTTTTCTACGTAAGTATGGTACTTTTGCTCGACTTGATACGCGTTACATCTACATCATTTACAAAAACCGTTCCCGAATCAGGTTTTACCTCATGTGAAAGAAGTTTAATAAATGTGGTTTACCTGCCAGGTGTCTACAAACTAGTACAAATTCTCCTTTTTCAATATGAATGGATACGTCCTCTAAAGCGGCTGAACCATTATCATAGACTTTATGGACATTTCTAAATTCAATCATTTTATCCTTCCCTTCTATTTTCTCGCTATACCGCGTTTTGTAGCAGCCACAATGTCAGCAGCTGTTAAGCCATATTTAGTCATCAACTCTTTTGGTGCACCAGATTCACCAAAGGTATCCCTTTAACACCTACAAATTCCATAGGTGCTGGAGCTTCTTTTACTACCACTTCTGCCACGGCACTGCCTAAGCCACCGATAATATTATGTTCTTCAGCTGTAATAATTAATCCCGTTTCTTTCGCTGCTGCTACAATTGCATTTGTATCAATTGGCTTAATAGAGCCATGTTGATAACTCGTACAGAAATACCTTCTGCTTCTAGCCGCTGCGCTGCTCTCCACAGCTGGACCTACTAAGGCACCACATGCAATGATGGTAGCTTCCTTACCATCCCGTAATTGCTGTGACTTACCTGGTACAAATGTATATCCTTCTGGCGTTACATCCTCTACACTGAAGCGACCGATCGTACATATACAGGGACCTTTATACTCCAGCTGCCCATGTAATAACTGCTTCTGTTTCTGCTGCATCAGCCGGTACTACTACCGTCATATTGGGCACTGTACGCATACAAGAAATATCTTCTAAACTTTGATGGGTCGCACCGTCTTCACCCACTGTAATACCAGCATGAGTTGCACATACCTTTACATTTAATTTAGGATAGCATACGGCATTACGCACTTGTTCAAAAGCACGTCCTGTAGCAAACATAGCAAAAGAAGATACGAAAGGAACTTTTCGCTGCCGCTAAACCAGCCCCCACAGAAATTAAATTTTTGCTCTGCAATCCCCTACATTGAAAAATCGCTCAGGGTATACTTTTTAAATTCATCCGTTTTTGTAGATTTTTGATAAATCTGCATCTAATACAACAACATCTTTGTTCGTAGCGCCCTACTTTAACTAACGCTGTACCATATGCTTCACGAGTCGCTTTTCCCATGATTACACCTCCAACAATTCAGCAACAAATTGATCACATTCTTCTTGTGATGGCGCTTTGCCATGCCAACCTGCTTGTCGTTCCATAGCTTGTACACCTTTGCCTTTACGGTATTCATAATCACCATAGTTGGTTTATCTGTGGTTGCTTCTGTCTGTTACTGCTCCATGTAAAGCATCTAAATCATGGCCATCCACCACAATCACATGCCATCCGAAGGCTTTGAACTTTTCATCAATTGGCAATGGACTCATAACTTTCGTAATGTCTCCATCAATTTGTAATCCATTAAAATCTACGAACGCAGTAAGTTAGACAATTTGTAATGCGCTGCAAACATAGCTGCTTCCCATACTTGTCCTTCTTCTATTTCTCCATCTCCTAAAACGGAATATACACGGTACGATGCTCCATCAATTTTTCCAGCCAATGCCATACCACAAGCAGCAGAAATCCCTTGGCCCAACGAACCTGTAGACATATCTACGCCTGGAATATATTTCATATCTGGATGACCTTGTAAAATATGGTCAATTTTACTCAAATTTTAGTAATTCTTCTGTTGAAAAGAACCCTTTTTCTGCCAATGTTGCATACAAAAGCTGGTGCAGCATGTCCTTTGGATGAACAAAACGATCACGATTTGGATCTTTTTTGGCTCACTAGGATTCACATTCATCTCTTGAAAGTATAACAAACTCATCACATCAGCAATGGATAAGGATCCACCTGGATGACCAGATTTTTGCTGCTGTTACAGCTTTTCACGATGTTCACACGAATCGCTTTTGCTTTTTCTTGTATCAATTGTTTTTGTTCAAGTGTTAACATACTATACCCTCCGTATTATAGCACAATTTTAAGGTAAATTATTTATCATGCAGCATGCCAATAGCAATGCGGGCATTCTCTAAGGCATTTCTTCGTAGTTCATGGATGTTTTCTAATACAGCCTCTATGAAAGTTTTTTGTTCCAAAAACATCTACTGTACGTGTCACAATAGGTTCTACTTCCAATGTATGTAAATCACCTATTGGCTCTTCACCAATCATATGAAGAAAGTTTAAAAATTTTTCGGATCATAGAGATCCCTAAACAAGGTGTTTCCATTAACGCACTAAATACTAATGCATGGGAGCCGAACACCTATCATGACATCCACACACTACTCAACGACAACAACTCTGTCGTAGTATAGGAATCAGCTGAAAACCGTCGATGTCACTGTCATACGTTTAGCAATGGCTTCTGCCTCTATCGTATCTTCTCTATGTTGCATGGGAATCGAATACGATTTGGGCATCCTTGGCTATCTGAATTTTATCGAGAGCTCACCAATATAGACTGATACGCTGTCAATCTGCCAGACGTACAGAAACTCCCAGCAATAGGTCTGTCAAAGTCGACATCCCATAGGGCCTCTAATATTTCACGACCTGATGTGGTCATCCACTGGATGCATTCCTAGCACCGCATCCGCCGTCCACGGCAATCGGTACATCATGAATACCCAGTGAAAGCAACTCTTCCTTCGATGCATGGTCACGTACGGTAATCATGGACACTTGATTCAGCACACGTGCTACTGTAGTACGGGCTAATGATTTTCGCAGAGGTCCAATACCTTGTGCATAAATCATCACTCGTTTTCTCAATGTATTCGCTAAAAGCGATAATGCTTAAATAATAATATAAACTATGAGCGCTCGTTACATCTTGTAGCAAACTTCCACCACCACTGATGAGCATATCGCAGGAATGTACCGCCTGGTATATCTTCCACATATCGAAGCGACCTCATGGCTTTCACTTTATGAGTACTCATAGTTTCTACTGGGTTTCCAGAGATTACGGTAATCTCCGCTTGTGGTTCTAATTCCATCAATGCCTGTAAGATAGCACTCAATAACGCTTCATCTCCGGCATTACTGAATCCATAATAGCCGGAAATGAGTATCTTACACATGATGATCACCTCTGGACTGGTACCATCGAATACCATATCCCAAAAAGCGGAATGCAATAATGGCTAACACACCTATAGCAATCCCCAATAGGATTCCATCATATCCACGTGCAATTGACATATAGACAGGAGTTCGTAAATGGCAGAACGTTTCACCATGGAGCAATACCAATCACTGCCGCCACAGATAAGATAAAATGCAAGACCATAGGGAATGCGTTTTTTCCTGCAGCATAGACCGCCAACATAAACGCAGGATGATCAATTAAAAACTCTTTTTCACGCGGTCGAGCATACATAGTATTTTCTAAGAAACGTCGCAATGCAAGTTCCCAAGATGGCACTGGTACACCCGCTGTATGACCACTACGGCCTACAAAGACATAGGCTACCACAGCCAAAGCGCCAACAATTAATAAACTATAGACTTTAATATCAATTTGAACAAACTCTGTAATGAATGTTTTTATATCCCTAACGGAAGAAATCATTCTCCCTTTCCAAATTGGAAACCGTTGTAAATAGGCAATAGCAGTTAATACCACTGGCGCCACAAAGGTTAATTTTACGCCATGGAATAAAGCAAACTCCGCAAAGAATTGTGTACTACCTAACATAGCAGCAATGCTTATACCATTAATGGCAGCAATAGCAGCCGCTACTAGTAGATATACAATAGCTTCTATAGTACTTCTCCAAGGAGATAATCCTTCATGATTACATTTTTGACCAACAGTCCATCACTAGCGTCATCGCTAATACAGGTGCTGCAATAGCCGCAACTAATGCCCAAAAGCCGTAACAATTTTTCGTTCCGTTGTCATCAAAGTAGATTCCTACTGATAATAAAGTCCTACTACGAATACACCGAATAGGTAGGATCTACGTAAACGTATAAATTGCCCTAATGTCAAGGTACCTAAGCTAATAACTCCAGTCATGGTCAACATCCGCAGTAGTGTATTTGGTGTATATACTGGATATATCGAAGCTTCTCCAATCGTAAAGCCCCGTTCCTCTAATCGTTCCGTCACACTCTTGGCAACAAATAGAGTGGTTTCCAAAGCTGTTCGATTATCAACACCTTGTTCATAAAGTGGGAAAAGATTATATCGAATATTGCGTTCAATATCACTAATATAAAACCATTGTATAAGCTCACCTGGAGTCAATTTCCTAACTTCTTCTTTCGAAACAGAATATAGTCTTCCCACCTTATAGTGGTTAGCATTTGCCATCTCTAAAAAGCCTGCTTGTGGAAAGTATTGCAACTGATTCATTGCTTCAATTCCCACAAGTGGAATATTACGTTGTCCCCAATTGTTCTAATGTACGATCGGCATGAAAAAGGATATCCTAAGGCTTCCTTACCTACAAAGACCATTCCCGTCACACCTTGTATCCCATCAATACGTTGGAATACATGATCCACATCTTCCACAGACACACCTTTGTAATTAGTTGGACGTACGATTACATGGAAACCCTAAGTCAGATACTTCTTGTGCCTGTAATCGTGAAATCCCTAAATTCATGTCTTTCAAAGAATCGCTTGGTACAGCTAATCCTATCATAGGGTCCTATAGATGTTTCTAGGACATTAACTTTATCCGCCCTAAAACGACGCACCAAGTCTTCTTGTGTTCTTTTAAAGTACGCTTCTTTTCAGTGATACGCTCCTATGTAGGTCATCCCTGGCTGTCCACCTGTAATCTGCATTTGCTCTAAATCATTCACGTCATAGATGCGAATATGACCTGCATCTTTTTCTTTTGCAATGTTCTATCATAAATAGCCAATGCGGTGATTCCAGACTCTTTAGCAGCTTTCACAGCCTCCGTGAAAGACCGTTTTTCATACGAATTAGATCGAATCAACCCATCATAATCAATGATGTTCTCAACTCGTTCTTGTTCTACCTCTGATTAGATGCCGTTCACGCACTAATATAAGTCCACTCACTATACCAATCGCTAGGAAGGCAAGGAGAATCCATGTATATGGATAGTTTTTATGTGATTTCATTATTCCTCCTATGGTTCTACAGGATGTACATACACACATGAATTTCTTCATGTCCCTGTTTCTACCCGATCCAAAACGACTGGAATTGGAAAGTCATTAAAATTATACACCGGAATTGATTTTACAGCTCCATTCGATAACCCATGTAAACTAGAGCCTCCGATTGAAAGCTTTTTCTGTAGCAAATTGTAGGTGTTTCCTTCAATCTCCAGTTGACCTTGTAAAATCAATTTACCACTTAAAAACCACCCTACATTGATGTGACCTTCACAATCACACCTCGATTTGTAACTTCTACTGTTTCAATTGTTAATGTATTAGTATTTTTATCAGACAAGCGTTGTTCAATCAAACTGCTTTCAAATCATCCTGATGAATCACAGCTTCTATATGACCTTTTCCTAGGCTTGTAAACTGTAACCGTTGGTTCATATACAAGTCCGTAGGTGATACCTTCATTTGGCGTAAATCAAAATGTAATCGCTGTACACGAAGTTGGCCCTAAAAGTAACACCATCTAAATCCCACCTCTAAAATGTGTCAATATCACCAAAGGCAAGTTTGATTCCTGGAGATGATTCCACTCGCAATGACTGTCCTTCCGGATGTAGTGTGTTTTTGCAAATGGGATTCTAACTGTTCACTAGCCAATCTTGGTAACAACAATGAAAAATCCGCCTATCACGATACCGACAATGGCCAAACATATAACAATTGTTTTAAAAAAGAAATTTCTCACTGTCACTCCATTATATTGATAAATTCGCTTCTTTCTTTAAAAAGCCTTCCATAAATTGATCTAAATTACCATCCATGACAGCTTGCACATTACCTGTTTCCACGCTAGTACGATGATCTTTTTACCATATTATATGGGTGGAACACATAGGAACGTATTTGACTACTCCCACTCAATCGCTTGGTACGTACCACCCTAATTGTTCCTTTAGTTCTGCTTGTTTTTCAAGCTCTAATTCAAACAACTTTAGCTCGCAATAATTTTAAACATTGCTCACGATTCTGAATTTGAGAGCGCTCACTTTGACACTGCACAACGATACCCGTAGGAATATGAGTCATACGAACAGCAGAGTCCGTTTTTGATTAATGTGCTGTCCACCCGCACCACTGGCACGGTACGTATCTACCTGCACATCCTTCATATCCAAATTAATCTCCACAGTTTCATCAATTTCAGGCATCACATCTACAGCACAGAATGATGTATGTCGGCGCGCTGCTGAATCAAATGGAGAGATACGAACCAATCGATGCACCCTTTTTCTGATTTCATGTAGCCAAAAGCATTTTCACCCTTTGATCAGGAATGTAGCACTTTTTAATGCCTGCTTCATCGCCTACTTGTTCATCCATAAAGGGAAATGCTATATCCTTGTTTCTCTGCCCACCGCAAGTACATGCGTATCAACATAGAGCACCAGTCTTGTGCTTCTGTACCACCTGCACCAGCATGGAATGTTAAAATGGCATTATTTTTATCATATTCACCACTTAGTAATAACAATACTTCACGATGCTCTACTTCTGCGGTCAATTTGCTTTACGATGCCTTCCAGTTCACTCTCCATAGAAGTATCTTCCTCTTCTATAGCCATTTCTAGCATCAATTTCGCATCTTCAATGTCCGCGACTAGCTTTTTATAGCCCTTCTACGGCATCTTTCAGCTGCGTTGCTTCTTGCGAAATATCACGAGCAGAATCTGGATCATTCCAAAAATTCTGGATCACTCATTTTTATATCTAGTGTGAGGATACGTTCTTCTTTTTGAGCGATGTTAAAGTGAATCCCTCATTCCAAAAATACGCTCCTCTAAATTGTCAATAGGACCTTTTAAGTCTTCTAACAATTCTTTCACCTCTTTCTTTAGCACAATAAAAATGGCCGCACAGGAGATGATATCACCTCGCTGTGGGCCACGAGAAAGTCTAGTCTACGTTTTGTGGTTCCAACACGTCTTCATGGTGGGTCTTAGCATCAGCTAGATGATCAACCGGTTCTTCTTCAGCTATTGTTTCCACATTAATTTGGATTCGGTATAAATACATAATCGTATCATCCGTAATAGCTTCTTTCGTACGTTCAAACATATCAAAGGCTTCAAATTTGTACTCTACTAATGGATTTTTGTCCATAAGCACGCAATCAATACCTTCTTTTAACATATCCATAGAATCTAAATGTTCCATCCATTTGCTATCCACAACTTTTTAGCATAATTGCTTTTTTCTAATTCTCGCATATTAGCTTCACCAATCATGGCTTCTCGTTGTTCATACTCACGATGTGCAATATCAATTAGATGTTCTTGTAATTCAGCACGACCAAATTCTTCCATTTGTTTCCACTGTTAACATACCTGGCTCTAAGAAATAAATTTCTAAGTGTTTCAATAAGCCTTCGTAATTCCATTCTTCTGGATATAGTTTTTCATCTGCATACTGGTTCATAGAACTGATAATGAGGTTATCTACCATATGCAAAATTGTGTCTCGCTAAAGGATTGATTATTCAAAATCAAGCGACGTTGTTCGTATAATACTTCCCGTTGTTGATTCATAACATCATCATATTCCAAGATATACTTACGAATATTAAAAGTTATGATTTTTCTACTTTTTCTGTGCTCGTTCAATAGATTTCGTAATCAAGGAATGTTCGATTGGTTCATCCTCTTCCATTCCCAATTTATCCATCATACCAGCAATGTTATCGGCTCCGAAAATACGCATTAAATCATCTTCCAAGGACAAGAAGAATTGAGAAGATCCATTATCTCCTTGACGACCGGAACGGCCACGAAGCTGGTTATCGATACGACGACTTTCATGTCGTTCTGTCCCTAAAAATGTGCAAAGCCACCTAGTTCAGCCACTCCTTCTCTAAGGAAATATCTGTACCACGACCCGCCATATTGGTAGCAATAGTTACCATACCATACTGACCAGCATTAGCAACAATCTCAGCCTCTTGTTCATGATGTTTTGCATTCAATACGTTATGTGGTATACCCGCTTTTTGTCAGCATATCACTCCAGCATTTCAGATTGTGTAATCGATGTAGTTCCCACCAAGATAGGCTGTCCTGTTTTATGTCGTTCTACTCATCGCGTACAACAGCTCGATATTTTGCTGCTTTAGTTTTGAAAATAAGATCTGGCATATCAATACGAGCCAATACTTTATTTGGTGGAATTTCATATACTTCCAATCCATAAATATTATTGAACTCTTGTTCTTCCGTCTTCGCTGTACCAGTCATGCCAGATAACTTTTCATACATACGGAAATAGTTTTGGAACGTAATGGATGCCAATGTTTGACTTTTCACGTTCTACTTTTTAAACCTTCTTTTTGCTTCAATAACTGATGCAATCCGTCAGAATAACAGCGACCAAACATAAGACGTCCAGTGAATTCATCGACGATAACAACTTCGCCATCTTTCACCACATAATCTTTGTCTCGCTCCATCATAGCATAGGCACGAAGAGATGCGCTTAGCAAATGATTCAACTCCAGTTAGAGGAATCATATAAGTTTTTCAATGTGTAACATTTTTCTCAACTTTAGTGATCCCTCTTCTGTAGGAGCAATTGTTTTTGTTTTCATCAATTGTATAGTCTTCATCTTTTTACAAGATGTGGCACAATTTTAGCTAATTCATAGTAACGTTCTGTAGAGCGTTCCCCTGGTCCAGAAATAATCAATGGTGTACGGGCTTCATCAATCAAAATAGAGTCCACTTCATCCACAATTGCGTAGTTTAGGGGTCGTTGCACCATTTGATCAGCATGCACTACCATGTTGTCACGTAAATAGTCGAAGCCAAATTCATTATTTGTACCATATGTAATATCAGAAGCATGAGGCTTGTTTACGTTGGTCATAATCTAAACCAGCCACGATAAGACCAGTTGATAAGCCCAAGAAATTATACAATCGACCCATCCATTCGCTGTCACGACGTGCTAAATAATCGTTGACAGTAACAACATGGGCACCTTTTTCCTGATAATGCATTTAAGTACACTGGTAAAGTAGCTACTAACGTTTTACCTTCACCTGCTACGCATTTTCAGCAATATTACCGCGATGTAACACAACGCCACCAATCATTTGCACATCAAAATGACGCATCCCCCAAAAACACGTTTAGAAGCTTCACGAACAACTGCAAAAGCTTCTGGTAAAAATATCATCTAATGTTTCACCTTCTGCTAATCTTGTTTTGAACTCTTCTGTTTTTGCTTTCAATGATGTATCACTTAATGCTAACATGGACGGTTCTAATTCATTGATCTCATCTACGATCAATCAGATTCGTTTAATTTTCTTTAGCATTTTTATTTCCTAGTAGTTTTTGTATAAAACCAAACAACTATATCAACTCCCTTATATTAGTGGAACGAATTTCTTTTCAATACTATGTATCTAGATTATTATAGCCTACTAGGCTGTAATAGTCAAAAAGAACTGATATTATCTATTAATATCAGCCCTTTTTATCTATTTCGAGTATAAAATCGCAAATGTATGGAATCACTTAACCCAACTTCCAGGTTCTAACAATCCCATATTTACCATCATGACGTCGATATACTACATTCATTGTTTCAGTATCATCATTGAAAGAACATAAAGAAATCATGTCCCACTAAATTCATTTGCAAAATAGCTTCTTCCACGTTCATAGGTCGCACTGTAAAGTGTTTTACGTTTTACTACTTCCAACTCTTTTTCTTCTTGGATAGGTTCTACAGGTGCTACATCTATATGAAATCCTGTTTCCTTGCGGAAACGTTTGGCCAATCGAGTTTTATGCTTTATGAATTTGACGAATAATTTTATCTACCACTGAGATCGATGGCTGCATACATGTCAAGATTGCTTTCAACACCACGCAACACTACACTTTCTACGAAGCAAGTCACCTCTACTTTGCGTTCTTCTTTTTCTAAGGACAATAGCACTTGAACTGTTACAGGTGTTTCAAAATAACGAGATAACTTTTTCCAACCGTTTTTCAATATATTCACGTAACGCTACTGTTACTTCAAGATTTTTCCTCGTACCGATACTTTCATAGTACTCACCCTTTCTGATGTTACATATATTATGGTTGTATTTATAGTATTCGCCGTAAAGATGAAAAACTCCTTTAATTTCACCATATATATTTTTAATTTAAAAACAGTAAACCGATTAACAAAAAGACTTAGGAGTACCCTAAGTCCTTTTCCTATATTATGCTTTATATACGTTAGCCGCTTGAAGACCACAGTTGCCATCTACAATTTCAAATTCTACTTGTTGTCCTTCGGATAAAGACTTAAAAGCCATCTTCTTGGATTGCAGAAAAATGTACGAATACGTCGCTGCCATCTTCTCTTTCAATAAAAGCCATAACCTTTTTCTGCGCTGAACCATTTTACTTTCCCAAGCATGATAATTCCTCCTACCTTTAATACTGCAAGCGATTTAGATTATCTAAATCTTGCTTTCATGTTATCACTATAAATGTATGGTGTCAATCAAATTTTAACTTTTATTTTTTCAAGTATTTTCTATATTGATATAATTCATTAGCATTATTATTCAATTATGCTAATTTTCACTTATAAAATGAGTATTTATTATGTGTTCAAAAAGTATTTTTATTTAATACGTTTTTCAATTTATATTCACTTTTTATTTTTATTTTTATGAATTATAAAATTTATCAATTATCAGTATAAATCTTTATATTTTTCATTTTGTTGTTATTACTCCATTTGAATACTCTTTGCTTACACAATACATCAGATTTTATTTTCAAGCAGATTTTTAATTTATTATAAATAAATTTTTATACATCTTGTATATTTCCCACAAAAACATTCTATATAAAAACTCCCAAGTAGTTATACCTTGTGTATTAACTAGCTTAGGAGTTATCTATTTTATTATATATACTATTCATATCGAATAACTTTTAGACAAGAAAGCTTTTGTCCGCTCATGTTTTGGTGTATCAAACACTTCTTCTGCAGTACCTTCTTCTAGAATCTCGCCACCATCGACAAATAAAACTCGCGTTGCTACTTCTTTGGCAAAGCTCATTTCATGAGTGACAACTACCATTGTCATTCCTTCTTTAGCAGATCTTTCATAACATCTAATACTTCACTAACCATTTCTGGATCTAACGCAGAGGTTGGCTCATCAAAAAGCATCACCTTAGGTTTCATCGCTTCTAATGCACGGGCAATAGCTACACGTTGTTGCTGACCACCTGACAATTGTTCTGGGTAGGCTTCCGCTTTGTCTGAAAGTCCTACTTTTCCCAACAAATCATGGGCAATTGCTTCTGCATCTGCCTTTGGAAAAGTCCTCTAATTTTTGTGGTGCCAATGTAATATTATCTAACACTGTCATATGAGGGAATAAATTAAATCGCTGGAATACCATACCTACTTCTGCGCGTACATTGTTTATGTTTTCTTTTACATTCAAATTCATTCCATCTACAATGACATCCCCAGAGTAGGCTCTTCTAAATAGTTCATACAACGAAGCACGGTACTTTTCCCTGATCCAGAGGGACCAATGATAACCACTACTTCACCTTTTATCGATTTCAGCATTAACACCTTTCAGTACATGTAATTCACCGAAATATTTATGTACATCAATTAATTTAATCATTTAATATTATATTTCCTTTCTAAGTATGCAACAGAGTCGGAAATGGTTAATGTCATAATTAAGTATATCACCCGCTACAGCAGTCCATATTTCAAAAAGAGCCATAGGTACGTGCAATAATTAATTGACCACGACGTGTCAATTCCTCAAACCCAATGACTGCTACCAGAGATGTATCTTTCAACATGGCAATAAATTCATTTCCAAGTGGTGGAATAATTGCCTTTGAAAGCTTGTGGCATAATAATATAACGCATCGTTTGGAACCATGTTAATCCCAATGAACGACCAGCTTCCATTTGTCCTTTTGTTGATCGATTGAATCCCTGCACGGAATATTTCTGACACATAGGCTCCAGAATTAATAGAACATGCCAATACAGCCGCTAAATAAGGGCCCAATAGACTCTGGTGCACCATTGGCATTTACAATAGCTCCTAATAGTTTTGGCCCACCAAAGTAAATCATAAAGATTTGTACTAGTAATGGTGTGCCTCTAAATAATTCTACATAGCATTTTGCAATGAGTCGAATCACTCTAAAGCGAGATAAATTCATCAAAGACACCACGAGTCCAATAAAGTCCAAATCCCACACTCATAAGAGTGATCTGAATTGTAATTCCCGCTCCTCCGATCAGTAGAGGTAGAGAATCTACAATCAACTTCAATTAAAAATCCATCGTCAACAATCCATCCTTTCATATACACACAGGTAAGGAGGCTAAAAAGCCTCCTTATATATGTACCTTATTTCCTTCGTATGTCACGGGCATATCTTTTCGGCATATCTGTTTTTAAACCATTTTTGGTATATTTTGTTTAATGTACCATCTTGCTTCATCTCTGTCAATGCTTTTATTCACACTTTCAATAAGGGCTGTATTCTTCTTGTTCATAGCTAACCCAAAGTATTCTTTTGTATTAGGGTACTCAATGACTTGCAATTGTTCATCTGCGTGCTTAGCCACGTAGTATTGCGCCACTGGAAGGTCGATTAAAGCACCTTCAACGCCGCCATTTTCAATTCTAATAAGGCATCACTTGTGTGATCAAAGTTTTTAACCACCGCTCCATCAATTTTGCTCCTCAAATCAGCTCCTGTAGTTCCCATTTGCTACAGCAATAGTTTTTTCCACCTAAATCCTGTAACCCTTTAATGGGACTACTATTCTAACAACTACAGCCATACCTGATTCGTAATAAGGCATGCTGAAACCAACTTTTTCTGTCCGTGCTTTAGTGATGGTCCTACCAGAGGCAGCTATATCAATTTCTCCATTATCTAATGCAGGGGACTAACCCATCAAAAGGACATTTTAAATTCAATTGTTTTACCTGTCCGTGCAGCAATCTCTTTTGCCACATCAATATCAAAAGCCTTGTACCTCTTCTGAACCTTCATTCTTAAACTCAAAAAGGAACAAAGGTTGCATTGGTTTCCACTTTTAATACATTACCAGTCTGTGCTTGTTCTGACCCTATGAGATCCCACATCCACCTAACATAGCCACTACACCTAATGTTACTAATCCTGTGCATATCCATTGTTTTACATTCATTTTCATCACCATTCTCCTTTACTTCTTAATTGTGTTCTGTAATGTATGCACCGATTATACATCTAATTGTATATTTAGTCAACATAAATTTTCATATTTTTGTATTTTTATTTACCCCACCTATATATAAACTATAACAACAAAGAATATCTGAAATATACGCTATATCCTAACTACTTACAAATACGTTATCCTATTATTAGCTTGAATATCTCACTTTATGCCACCAATTTTTATTCATAGAATATACACAACAGAACAATTTCTGCTGTGCTTCATACAACTGACCTGGTCTTTTGCCCCCACACTCGCCTGCTGGAAGGTTCGCTCATAAGCTGTGCTCCCCACTACTACTTCTCTCGATATCTCGGCAGGACTTACATCTAAGCCGCACCATGCTCACAACTTTTCGTTGCTTATGTGGATCATTTTGCCTGCGACTGGCCTCGACTTTCAACCACAGACCCGTAATATGATTTTTATTATAATCGAAAGAAATATATTTGTCCTCTTCTTCCATCATGATTTTTTATGTTTCCTATATCATTTTTATATAGCAAACTTAAAAAAGACTTGCTTTTTCATCAAATATACATGATATCAATCTATCATATCTATCACATTCTCACTAATACTATCAGTTTCTCTAAATTTTCAGTGCATTTTTGTCCACTCTGTAGGGTATATTCAAGGCCTTTAAATTGATTAGTATAATGTGTGTACTAAAGTAAACGAAGAATTTTAAAACGGTGCTATTTCTAATGGAATTATCACCGTTTTCAGTAAGTTAGGAAGGGTTTTGCACATGTTTATGTTATCATTAATTCAAGAGTCAGGAGCATATGAGCAAGAGTCTAGCAGCTTAGAAGTCATCTCTGCTCAACTTTTGCAAATGATTCAAATGAAAAGCCAAACTTTATATGTGCACTCTGTGCAAGTGTCCAACTATGCAGTTGCTATTGCATCGAGATGGGCTTGCCAAAGGTGAGAATTGAATTAATTCGTCATGCTTGCACCTTCATGACTTAGGATTAATTTGCTTACCTACCACAACATTAATGAAGTTCCTTACTTCAATCGTCAAGAACTTTCAAGTACAAACAACATCAGTGTTTGGTGCCAGTATGATTGAAAAATTATCCATGTTGTGATCAATCATTCCATACATTAAATATCATCATGAAAGATGGGATGGCACAGGATTTCCTAAACATTTACGAGGAGCTAATATTCCATTAGGTGCTCGCATCATTGAATTGCTGATTACTATGTCACATCCATTGATCCTTCATCAGATACGACATTACAACCTCGTAGCCAAATAAAACAAGACTTATTCCGTCATTCAGGGAACACAATTTGATCCAGAAATTGTTAAAACATTCATAGAAATCTTAGGGATAACCGTAGGCTCCACTTGCTGAAAGTGAGAGCCTTTATGTTTACTCTAGGAAAATAGTTTTTCAAAGTATCTGCCGCTTCTACTAAAGTGGCTCCTGTGGTATATATATCATCCACAATGAGTATTTCTGTTGGCATTGGTACCAATTGTAGCTTTAGGTAGAGAAACTAAAAATGCCCCTTCATATTCTGCTTGCGTTCTTCTTTCGTCAATGTCACATCGGCTTCGAACCATCTAATTTAATACGTATATCTTCCAACGCCATTGCTGTTGTATCACCCAATTTTTAAATAATAGATCTACTTGATTGTATCCACGTATATGACGTTTACTTTCACTAATGGGAATAGGCACCACTATATCAGGTGTATAACGGATATCTGAACAAGTAATTGTAAAACGTTGCAAAAAGGGCGGCTCCTGGAGCTCGCTCCTTTTTCTAATGAATCACTATATCGTGTAACATCGTTTTGATGCCACCCCATATAATCGGCCAGTATATATATCCAGTCTAAAGAAGAATACCTGAATCCCTCTATGCGGCGCTCATGCCATACTTCATTGAAACAAAGCTGTACACCATTCGCCTTGCGCATACACATCTTTTCCACAATGAACACATGTTGGTGGACACAAAATATCCCAAATTCGCATTTAGAATTCCCCCTCTAGTCGCTCTTTGAATAGAGTATATCGATATTGGTTATCTTCTCGAGATACAGCCGTTTCCAGTGCTTCTTGACTGCCGATAATTAGCACTTTATCTTTTGCCCGTGTGATAGCTGTATATAACAGATTTCGTTGCAGCATAATATGTAAGCTGAAATAAATGGCAACAAAATGCGAGAATATTCACTCCCCTGCGCCTTATGAACGGTAATGGCATACGCTAAAGACATAGATAGCATATCTTCTTCATTCATCAGTACTCGTTTATCTGGAAATTGTATGTCACACTTTCAAGGATACTCGTAATCAGACCAATCTCTCCATTATACACATCTTGCTCGTAATTATTCTCCATTTGAATGACTTTATCTCCTACTCGGAAAATGTTACCATCTACTTTCATCTCTTCTCGATCTGGATGTTTTCGGATTTAACATTCTTGTAAATACTTTGAAATGGCACTACTACTCAATAGGCCCTTTACGCATAGGACATACAATTTGTATATCTAAGTCAGATTCCACAGACTTCAATTCTGTTTCATAAAGCTCTTGTAATGCTGAGTACACTGTCCACACTATGTAGCTTCTTCAAAGTAAAACTCCTCGCACTGGGTCAATTCTGGCATCTCTCCATGCATTGATTCTATAGGGCATTATCAATGATTCGATGCCCCTCTTGTTGACGATAGATATGATGTAATTCCTGATAAGGAACTACTGTACTTTGTAACTATCACGTAATACAAAACCGGCGCCTATAGGCGGCAACTGATCAACATCACCGACCAATATCACAAAAGCCGTTGGTGGAATCGCTTGTATTAAGGCATAATAAAGTTCTAAGTTCAACATTGATGATTCATCAACGATGACAACATCTACATCTAACTGATCATCTTGGTTTCTGCTAAATTGATATCCACCTGCTACCGCCTCTGGTTCTAGCAACCGATGAATGGTAAACGCTTCTTGTTCTGTCGCTTCTGATAAACGCTTGGCTGCTCGACCTGTTGGTGCACAAAGTACAATACGCTTTTTATTCCCTTGTCGAAACCCTTCCACTAAAGCTTTTAATAATGGTGGTCTTACCAGTACCAGGACCACCTGTAATAATAGAAAACCGATGACTCAAAGGGCCATAATGATAGCTTGTTTCTGTTCGTCTCCCAAAGTCATTCCCTGCCTAGCTTCATATTGTTCGCTTTACAGTATGTCCATCAATAGTTGCATCTGGATCCGACTCTAAAAATTCACGCGTAAATGATACACTATCATCCTCTGCTCGGTATAGTTCAGGGCGATAGATATCCACGACATCATCATACTCCACCTGATAATACACTTTAGCTTCTAATAAATATTCTAATCGTTCAACAATAGAGTCAATATAGTCATCACCTAATAAATTCGACAGTTGCACCATCAATTCCTCTATGGGCATGCAAGTATGTCCATATTCAGTGATCTGCTTCATCGTATATAGAATACCTGCATCTAATCGGTACTCACTATGAAAAGGAAACTCTAAAGCATCTGCGAATCTATCGACTACAGGGAATGGTAAGCTTTCATCAATGCGAAGCAATTGGTACGGGTTATGTCGAATGACCTCTACTGCTTTCGCACCATATACCTCATATAGCTTACGGCTCCAGCGATTGCTCATATGGTAGGTGGCAAAAAAATCATTAATATCTTGTAGCACCCCTTCTCCTAGCAAGGTGCGATATAAATCTTTTCTCACGCGTTTTCCTACATTGGGGATTCCCAAAATAGCCATAGGGTTTTCTTCTTGCAATACATCTAAGATAGATTCATTAAAGTAGTCCAAGATTTTATCTAGCGTTTTAGGCCCTAATCCTTTGACCCCTAAATTTTCTAGATATCGCCTAGCCCCAGCCATCGTATCAGGCATAATACGCTGCATGCTTTCCACTCGTATCTGTCTACCATATTTTTATGTACTACCATCGTGCCTTTTACTTCTAGCTCATCTCCTACTTTAGGCACTTCTATGTTGCCAGCACAAGGATGATCCTCATTTTGAAAGTCTCGTACGATAAATACGCAAAAATCATTCTTTGGTGATGCATATATGACACGGTATACAGTTCCCTAATATAGTGATCATAGGATGCATTGGGTAAAAGCCGCAATGACAGCTTTTACTACATCTGCTACATTGCTGATATTTTTCAATCTTTAATATGGCTAACACGCTCATAAATTGGCTGTCTTTCTTCATATAAACGGAAAATATATTCAATACTTTCTTTTAACAAAGGACAGATTTCCATATCTAAATCATCAAGAATTTGCTTTTACATCACGTTGGATTAACACCACATAACCAGATTCACGCATCAGTTCAGCTGTGGCATCACATAATACAGTGCCACCACCAGTAGCAATGACACTCGCTTTTTTGTGGCTCACTAAATCTTGAATGACTTCAAGCTCTAATTGATGGAATTCATCTTCTCCATCATGAATAATAATATTTTGAATAGATTTCCCTGTTCGTTCTTGAATCTCTGTGTCTACATCGAAAAACTCAAGTCCCAATGTTTGTGCCAAGGCTTTTACCAATGGTAGTCTTCCCTGCTCCAGGCATACCAATTAAGAAAAATATGTTGATGAATATGGTTTTTTTCATATTCTTTACAAATACGAATCACTTCTCCCATAAACTCTTTGGCATAGTCCTCTAAATCAGGATTATTTAAAAGATGTAACAGCTAAATTTAACACTTCTTCTTCTCGTTTTGCATCATGAATTTGCATTTGATGCTCTTCTTTATATTTAGCAATGTCTACTACAATCGATAAACGTTCCTCGAATAAACGAATCAACTCTTTATTAATGGCATCAATTTTTGACGACTTTCTTGTAACTTCATATCTTTATCCTCTTTTATATTCTGTATGCTGTAAATGCTCTAAGGCAAAGGCTTTATCATCTTCCATTTGATCAATGAGGGCTTGCAAGGAATCGAACTTTACCTCTCCTCGAATGAATGCGAGAAACTCTACAGTGGCCACTTTTCCATATACATCATCGGAAAAATTGAACAAATGGGTTTCATAACGATGGTATTGGTTCGTAAACGTTGGATTATCCCCCCATATTTCCTACTGCTCCATACCATTTGCCATCTATCTGTAGCTGATTTACATAGACACCATCTGCCGGTGTTGCCATCTCATCTGGGAAATGAAAGTTCAACGTAGGAAATCCTAGGGTGCGACCTCGTTGATCTCCTTTCACTACAGTCCCGGTAAATCGATATGGTCGACCTAGCATTTGGTTGGCCAGTTCAATATCACCTCGCAATACACTACTGCGTATAGCTGTGCTAGATATGGGAGCATCAATCCAATCATAGCGCACCAACTCTTGATCGTGAACTTCTATGCTTGGATACAACTCTCGAATCAGTGCTGAATTACCTTGTCCCTTATATCCAAAGTTAAAATTGGTACCTACCACAATTTTAGGTACATTACGGTTGGCACAAAGATTATGAATAAACTCTGTTCCAGATTGTGCCAATAATGCTTCGGACATAGGCAGTTCTAACAAATAGTCAACACCTAACTCTGCTAATACAGCATACCGTTCTTCTCGTTGCAGTAAACGAGGTGGAATATGCTTAGGTTGTAATATAGTAAATGGATGGGCATCGAAGGTAACAATCACAGAAGCTCCCTTATGCTCTTTGGCACTATCAACAACTTCTTTAATGATCGATTGATGACCTAAGTGCAGTCCATCAAAGGTTCCCATACCATATACAATGGGTTCCTGTATCGTATCTAACTCTGATATCGTATATAAAACGTTCATACTAATCCTTATCTTTTTGAAATATGAAATAGAACTTTTTATTTCAGTGTACTCTTTATTATATCACAATCCTAAAGGATAAACAGTAGTACCCATGTATACATGTCTTTCAAAGATATTCCAATGATAAACTTGAACTCATATATAAAAAGATATAAACCTAGACAATACTATGAAGTCATACATATAGTATGGTATATAAAGAAAACACCTAATATACAATACTGTATGTTAGGTGTTTGATAGATCTATGTATAATCTAATTATTATAAATTGAGCTGATTACAATACCGCTTTATAATTTAAATACGACAAGTCAAAGAACTTTAACCCATAGACTTGGAAAAAGGCTAATTCTGCGGGATCAAAGTTCCTCTAACCCTAGCCATACTCTGACCAGGTTTGATATTAGTAGCATACCACCATTCACCAGTAGAATGATTATAACTAGCCACATCCAATGTTCGATTTTTCATAATCATAGGTAAAGTATTCTGTTGATACATTACTAATTTGAGTATTACCCATTGTAACTTGAGGAACATACACTGTATTAACCGCTATTTTTATAATATGGAGGTTTATATATACATTAACTATGGATGTTTTTATCGTAATAAATACCTCCATCCATATGACCATCAGTTAAAAATAAGATTAGGTTGTTATTTAAATACTTTTGGATAATGTACCGTTGCATAACTATTGGAAGCAAATAGCGCACAAAATGCTACTAAGGCTACCATGAAAACTCTTTTTATAGCTACTAATTTTTTTCTTCTCTAATTACCATCATATCCCCCTTGATATGTATCAATATAGACATATATTTATATCTCTTTTAAATATATATATATCCACTTTCAAAGCGCTATCCAACCGTCGCAAGATACTCATAAAGCCATTCGCATCATAAGCTCTCACTAATGTGTCTACTGGGTTTCATCTGGCGACACACAGAAAGTTCCATTCAGTTTCACTGTATGGATCGGCACTTGTTTTTCCCTGTACTAGTCGAGTATGGTTAATATCGATTAATATACACCGCTGGCAAGTGCGTTAACAACGCATCCACAGGTTGCACAGCTCGTTCCACCAGTGTTTCTAATTCTTCAATGGTTTACAGACTGTTCAATGTTGCATTGTCCCACTGCAGTACGGCATAGTTGTGTCATCATGCCGCATAAATCAATCGATAACATATGTCCCGTAACAAAGGCACGCACATAGGTACCCGCAGAGCATCGTACTCGAATCGTAAAGAATGGAAATGCATAGGCTAGTAACTCGATGTCATAGATATGAATCAAACGAGATGGCAGTTCAAATTCTACTCCCTGCCCGCGCTAAATCATAAGCACGTTGCCCATTGATTTTGATAGCCGAATACTTGGATGGCCGTTGCTCAATCGAACCCTTGAAGGACTGCACTGCCTGTTTTAGTTCGTCCCCAACTAGGGACCCTCAGTCATATCTAGAGTACGCAGTACATTGCCAGTGCTATCTTCTGTATCTGTTTCAACACCAAATTTACATTCTGCCACATAGGTTTCTACCGATAGATTCCGTGTATTCAATAGCTCTCGTCGCTTTCCCTACAAAGATAGGTAACACCCCATAGGCTAATGGATCCAGGTCCCACTATGACCGATACGTCGTTCTTTCAAAATGCGTCGACAAATCCCAATCGCATCGTGACTCGTAATACCTGGTGGCTTGATTAAAGAAATAACTCCATCCATTAGTCAATCACCGCTAAGATTTGTTCCAATGCTTCATGGATAGGTCTTTCGATAGAGCAACCGGCGGCTCGAACATGACCGCCACCGCCAAAATGACTGGCAATTTGGTTCGCATCACGCACTAGAACGAATACTTGCACGAGTCAAGGTATCGGTTTTTGCTTTCAATACGATGGCCACATCCACGCCTTTGATGTTTTCGAATCATATCCACAAATCCATCGGTATCATCCCCGACACGCTCCATAATAGGCAATGTCAAGGACATGGAGACCACTTGTCCATCATGATGAAAACGAACTTGCTCTAACACTTCTTTCAACACTTCGATACGGGCCTGTTCTACTTGTTCGATAGCTTTCAGAAATCACATGAGGCTCTGCTCTGCTGTTAAGCATAATCCAGCTTCATCTCCATCGTATGGGCTGTTGTGTTAGAGAATTTAAAGAATCCTGTATCTGTAGCCATCGCCATATACAAGGCTTGCCCCATCGACTGAGTAATCTCCCAATTCCACATCTCTTACATAGGTACGCAACCGTTTCTCCCGTAGAAGAAAAGTCGGATCGCAAATATAAACCATCGGCGAATTCTGTATTAGAAATATGATGGTCTATATTAAAAGTAGGTGCACTCACTCGTACACCTACTTCCAATTCGTTCAAATGTGCTAGCGTCCAGAATGAGTAGCATATCCGATGTATAGCCGTTTTCTAAACTTTCCATAGGCTCAATCTTGGAGCATAAAGGAAGAAAAAAACTTTTCAGGAATTACATCATCTACTACCATGCGAACGACTTTCCCTTGGGCTACCAAAGCTTCATACATTGCGAGCATGGAACCAATAGCATCTCCATCAGGACTAACATGAACCGTAAGAAGAATGGAATGGGCCGTATCAATCGATACTTTTAGTTGATCAATACTAATTTTCGCCATTATTGTTCCTCTTGTTTAATAGAATTTAATAATCCTTCGATGTGCATACTGTAATCTAAGGATGTATCTGCATCAAAGGCAATGCTAGGAATGGCACAATTGAAGCACCTTTCCTAGTTCCGAATCGGAAGTAGCCAGCGCTTCTACGCAAAGTCTCTAAGACTGTCTCCGCCTCACTGCCGAATAAACTTACATAAATCGTAGCTTCGCAAATCACCTGTAACACGCAATATCGGTAACAGTAATAAATCCGATGCGAGGGTCTTTCAACCCACGCAATAAGATTTGACTTGCTTCTTGTTTAATAAACTCTTGTAATTTTCGTACACGAACTTCGCTCATGGATACCTCCTATAATGCTGGAGCAATTTCTTCCATTTTGTACGCTTCGATGACGTCGCCTTCTTTCACATCGCGGTAACGTTCCAGGAAATACCACATTCTAAAAGCTTGTAGCTACTTCTTTCACTTCATCTTTGAAACGACGTAAGAGTCGATATGACCCTCGTGGATAACGATCTGCTCACGATTGCTGAATTTCAGAGTTATTAGTGATTTTACCTTCTGTTACATAAGAACCAGCAACGATAGCTTTTCGGTGCTAGAAATCACTTGGCGAACTTCTGCACGGCCTAGGATAACTTCTTTAAATTCAGGAGTTAACATACCACGCATAGCAGCTTCGATTTCATTGATTGCATCGTAAATAACACGGTATGTACGAAGGTCAACACTTTCTTTTTCTGGTTTCTTTTACGTGCATCTCGCATCTGGACGCACAGTTAAAGCCGATAATAATCGCACCCGATGCAGAGGCTAACATCACGTCAGATTCATTGGATAAAGTACCTACTGCGCTGTGGATAATATTGATGCGTACTTCTGGGTTTTTAATGCCCTCTAAGGATTGACGTAATGCTTTCTACAGAGACCTTGTACGTCACCTTTAATAATAATATTTAAGTCTTTCAATTCCCTTGTTGCATTTGGTTGAACAAATCATCAAGAGTGACTTTTGTTTTCGCATTCATTTCAGTAATGCGTTGTTTTTCAATACGTTTTTCTGCAATAGAACGAGCTTCGTTGTCATCTACAGCGAACATCACTCCACCAGCTTGCGGCACATCGGATAAACCTAAAGATTTCCACAGGCATAGATGGGCGAGTTACTTTCACTTTTTCCCCGCGTTCATTCGTCATGGCACGTACTTTACCGTATGCCACACCAGCAAGGATTGTTTCCCCTACACGTAAAGAACCTTTTTGTACCAATACTGTACATACTGGACCACGGCCTTTATCTAATTGTGCTTCGATAACGATACCTTGTGCCTTGCGGTTAGGTTTTGCTTTCAATTCTGCACTTCTGCAACAAGCAAGATAGTTTCCAACAGGTCTTCAATACCTTTGACGTTGTTTCGCAGAAACAGGAACCATGATAGTATCGCCGCCCCACTCTTCTGGCAACAATCCATGTTCGGACAATTGTTGTTTTACATGGTCAGGGTTAGCACCTGGTTTATCCATTTTGTTGATAGCAACGATAATTGGCACTTCTGCAGATTTCGCATGGTTGATGGCTTCGATGGTTTGTGGCATTACACCGTCATCGGCAGCTACGACAAGAACAGCAATATCTCGTAGATTGAGCACCACGTAAACGCATGGCTGTGAAAAGCTTCATGGCCTGGCGTATCTAAGAATGTAATTTTATTACCTTCATAGCGAACTTGGTAGGCCCCGATATGTTGCGTAATACCGCCTGCTTCAGAAGCTGTTACATTGGTAGAACGAATCACATCCAATAAAGACGTTTTACCATGGTCAACGTGACCCGCATGATCGTAACAACTGGTGGACGAGCTTTGTAAGCTTTCTGGACTATCTTCGATTTCCACGATTTCTGTAGGATCTTGTTCAGGTTCTACTTACTACTTCTACCCGAAGTCTTCCGCTAATACCATAGCCGTTTCCACATCAATTTCTTGGTTGATAGTGGCCATAACACCTAACATCATCAATTTTTGATGATTTCAGATACTTCACGGCCCATTTTTCAGCTAATTCTTTTCACAGTCAACGGACCAGACAATTCGATGGATGTAGCAATCGCTGCCTCAGCCTTACGACGTTCTTCCTCTTTTTGTTTTGATGATGTTGCTCATTACGTTGTTTAACTTTATTCTTATTTTTGCAACGCAGAGATACTAGAGATTGGCTACGTTCACCTTTTTCCCTTTTTATCTGTTACGACGTTCATTGCGGTTTTTCATTACGATGTTCCGATTCAAAACGGCGATTTTCTTTTGACGATCTGCTTCACGGCTCGCCTGACGATCACGACCTTCTGGTTTTTGCGGTCATCGCTGGATCTACTTGCGGAATCTCTAAACGACGTTCACGACGTTGTCCATCATTGCGACGATCATTATTACGGTCGTTATTGCGGTCAAAGCGTCCACCATTATTAGGACGATTGCCACCATTGCGGTTATCTGGACGTTGGTCATTGCGACCTTCTGGACGACGGCCATCACGGTTTCTGACCGTTGCGTTGATTAAAAGCGAGAATCTCCTTGTCTATCATTGCGGTTATCTCGTTGACCATTGTTTTTACCATCTCGATTGGAAAGGACGATCCGCGTTTTTCGCCACGGTCACCACGATCATTACGGTCATTTCTATCATTGCGATGGTTTCTATCTTGTTTAGGACCACGTGATCACCTTGGTCGTTGCGATGATATTCATGCACTTTCTTTTGTGGTGTTCCTTGTGTTTCTTTAGGTGCTCCACTTTGTGCTGGTTTTCCACTATTTCCTAAAGATTGTTTAATCATAGACAATTGTGAATCCTCCACTGTACTCATATGGCTTTTCACATCAATGTTATGTTTTTAACGCGCCAATGACTACTTTATTTTCTACGCCTAATTCTTTTGCTACTTCATATACTCTTTTTGGACATCTACATTTCCCCTCTACTGATTCTTATCTATTTCAGTCTAGCAAGGATTTAGCAAATCCAGCATCATTTACTAATATAACTGCTCGCATTTCTTTTTCCCAATGTCTCTGCCAAGTTTCTTCCTTTGTACCTATCAAGCGCAAAGGAACCTTGCTGCGTTTCGGCTAAGTGTATATATTTCTTCGCATTATTAGGGGCACAATCTTCCGCCATAATCAACAATGGGTAGACCTGTCGCTTCACAGACCGTTCCACTATAAAATCGCCGGATAACAAGCGACCCTGCTCGTTGTGCTAAGCCCTAATATGTTCAACACTTTTTCTTTATTCATGGATATTGTTCCTTTAAAGATTCATAAATTTCTTCTGAAACTTTATGTTTTTAATGAACGACTCTAATCGCTTTGCCTTATAAGCCATATCTAAGCATTCTACCTTCGCTTCCATAGTAGGCGCCCCGACCAGGTGCTTTCCCTGTCGGGTCAATGGATATTTCTCCCGTCGGACTCAATACAACACGAGTCAACTCTTTTCTTGGGATGAAGTTCTCCACATCCCACACAAATTCGCATAGGCTGAGACTTCTGTTTCATCTTATTCGTCATCTCCAAACGCATCTAGAGATACAATATCTTCATCATATGCTGCAGATTCTACATATTCTCCAGCTTCTGCTGCTTGTGTTTCACTTTTAATATCAATTTTCCAGTTTGTCAACTTAGCTGCCAAACGTGCGTTTTGTCCTGCTTTTACCAATCGCTAATGAAAGTTGATAATCTGCTACTACTACGGACGATGTTTTTCCTCGTCACGAGCCACCACGCTCACTACTTTTGCCGGGCTTAACGCATTCGCAATATACACAGCTGGATCTTCATCCCACTTTACGATATCGATTTTTCACCATGCAACTCATCTACAATAGTTGTACACGTTGGCCTTTAGGACCTACACAAGCACCTACTGCATCGACTTCTTCTTCACGGGAAACAACGGCGATTTTAGAGCGCATACCTGGCTCACGAGCCACAGATTTCAATTCTACAGTGCCTTCAGCAATTTCTGGCACTTCCAGTTCAAACAAGCGTTTTAATAGGCCTGGATGTGTACGAGAAATCATAATTTGAGGACCTTTTGTAGTTTTCTTTACTTCTACAATATAGCATTTGATACGATCCCTACTTGGTATGTTTCTGATGGAATTTGTTCAGATACAGGCAAAATAGCTTCTGTTTTACCTAAATTGATGAATACATTCCGACCTTCAATACGTTCTACCAATCCAGTCAAAATATCGCCTTCACGGCTGGAATATTCATCGTATACGATATTGCGCTCTGCTTCTTTCAATCGTTGGATCAACAATTGTTTTTGCCGTATGCGCCGCACTACGGCCGAAGTTTTTGGTGTTACATCTACTTCAATAATATCGCCAGTTTCCATGCGTTTGTCTAACATACGGGCATCAGCCAAAAGAAATCTCTAACTCTTCATTTTCAGGAGTTTCCACAACTGTTTTCTTAACAAGAACTTTGTAATCTCCTGTTTCACGGTTAAAGTAAATATATGCCTCTTGATTAGAACCTGGTTCTTTGCGATACGCTTGTAATAAAGCTACCTCAAGAGAATCAAAAATAATTTCTGGTGCTACACCTTTCTGTTTAGTAACTGCTAATACTGCCTGTACTAATTCTTGACTCACTGCTTTCCTCCCTTAAAAAAATCCAAATGTAGTCGAATCTGTGCAATGGCTGCACGCTCAAGATCGATGGTATCCTCTTGAACTCGAGATCGTTATTGTGTCATCAGAGTATCCCTGTAAGGATCCTGATATTGCTTTTTACCATCAATAGGTTTGAAATAGTTGAATATCTACATCTCTACCATGATAGCGAATAAAAGTCTTTTTCTTTTTTCAAAACTCTATCCAATCCTGGAGATGATACTTCCAATAAGTAGTTTTTCCTTAATTGGGTCTTTCGCATCCAATACTTCACTTAACTTTTCACTTACCATTTGGCAGTCATCTAAGTCGATACCGCCTTCTTTGTCTAGGAATACGCGCAAGTACCATTCCCGCTCATGTACATATTCCACATCCACAAGCTCTAGCTCCGTAGATTCAATAATTGTTTCTACTACACCGGACACAAACTCCTCCACGGCGTCTCGTTTCATCTTATCCCTCCTTGCTACAGTATAAGAGAAAGAGTGAGCCTGAGCTCACTCTTTAATAGATTCTATAAAAGTTACTTATAGTATACCACAAGTGTGTGAAAATAGCTACAGTAAACCATTACGTTTTAATGCTTCTTCCCACTCTGCTTCTTTAAATCCCACTAGTACTGTATCTTCCAATACAAGAATTGGTCGTTTCACTAGCATACCATTCGTTGCAAGAAGTGCTAACTTTTCATCTTCTGTCATGGTAGGCAATTTATCCTTGATACCTTCCACGATAGATTTGTCCAGATGTATTAAAGAATGCCTTAATATCAGCTTTCTTACTCTTAGGTACCACACACCCAGTTCTTCCGCGGTAGGGTTTTCTTCTTTAATATCTCGATGTGTATAAGAAATACCATGGTCATCTAAATATTTTTTGCCCGTTTACAAGTCGTGCATTTGGGATATTCTATGTATAGCATATATTTTCCTTTCTACTGTACTATCAATATCTTCTATCCTATATCAATACTACACCTTATTACATATATCATCACAATATTATGATTTAATAAATTCTTGTTTCAACATGTTGAATAAAACTTCTGTCATCTCGCTAGCAGCAAAGATATACTCTTTTAATCTACCACGTTCTTCGGCTACTTTCATGGCAGATACTTCAAAATGGATCTAATACAACTGACAATACAAAGGCTCTATCTCGTGCAGTTTCTTCTGTAAAATATCCACTAATTCGCTCCCCCTTCTGTAGGTTCAGAAGCGTTCTACCTTTACAATAGGACAATATTCATACATCATTTTACGAATCACAAGCATAAAATGTTCCTTATCTTGTAGGAACTGTTTCGCTTCGTCTTTAGTCATGCTAAAAAAATATCTACTTTCACTCGCTCTGTATCCTGATGAGTTGTCATAGAACTATGCTCCTTTCGCAGCTAAGAAAGATAGGTAACAGCGTTTTTGCTTCATAAATATCTGCCTTGCTTGTCACTTCCCAAGGTGAGTGCATACTAAGTACGGCTACGCCACAGTCAATGACATCCATACCAGACAATGCCATAATATAGGCGATAGTACCGCCACCACCAAGGTCAACACGACCTAACTCTGCTGTTTGGTAAGAAATATTATCAGCATCCATCAACTTGCGAGATCAATGCCATATATTCTGCATTGGCATCATTGGATCCACTTTTACCTCTGGAGCCAGTAAATTTGTTAAACACCACGCCACGACCTAAGAAAGCAGCATTTTTTTCTTTTCAAAAGCACTCGCATATAGAGGGTCAAAGCCAGCACTTACATCGGAAGATAGCATGCGGCTATTGGACAATGTACGGCGCACTGCTAATGGAGACGTATGTCCCATAGCTTCTAGCAGTTCTGCCATAAAGTTTTCAAAGAATCGAGATTGCATCCCCGTTGCACCAACGGAACCACTTTCCTCTTTATCAACCAGTAATGTGCATGTCGTTCTAGATACGGATTCTGTTTCCAACATAGCTACTAATGATGTATACGCACATACGCGGTCATCTTGCCCATAGCCAATAATCATGGAACGGTCAAAGCCTAATTCTCGAGCGGCACCAGCTGGCACAATTTCTAATTCTGCAGATAAGAAATCTTCTTCTTCAAAGCCATATTGTTCTTTTAAAACCTGTAACACATAGGCTTGCACACCCTCTTTGAGTTCACCTTTGACAGGACGACTACCGATAAGAAGGTCTAATTGTTCCCCTTCTACTACTTTAGCTGCCTTTTTCTCCATTTGTTCTTGCCCCAAATGCGGCAATAAATCAGTAACGCAGAACACTGGATCTGTTGGACTTTCACCAATCGCTAATTCCACCACAGAACCATCGCGTTTCGCCACTACACCGTGGATAGCTAGTGGCATTGTTACCCATTGGTATTTTTTAATTCCTCCATAGTAATGTGTATCTAATGGAGCTAAATCACTATCTACATATAATGGATTTTTGTTTAACATCCAATCGAGGAGAATCGATATGAGCTCCTAGAATATTCATACCCTCTTCTATGGGTTCAGTGCCAATATGAACCATAGCTACTGCTTTTTCATGTGCACATAATCACCTTGTCACCAGCTTGCAATGCATCTCCTGATTTCACTACATCTTGCATATTGCGATAACTTTTTGCCTCCGCAGCTGCCACAATTTGCTGTACACATTCACGTTCTGTTTTACCATGATCTAAAAATGACGGTACGCAGTAGATAACGCTTCTACTTCACGTAATTGTTCTTTCTGTATTCATGCCAAGCATTTCTTCGTTCCATACTTCATTCCTTTCTAGATATCTAACACTATATATTTATTATCTAAAATTACATGTGTTACACGTGTAGTATTACTGTCCACACTTTTCATATACACATTATCGGGCATATAATTCCTGCAAGCCCCTTTGGTGCATTGGTAACAACTTTTGAAATAAAATATCGTAAGCCTACATGTTTGCTCACTGATTTTCCTACATACCAATGTACTCCAAAAATACCATGCTCTTTGCAGGACCCCATCGATAAAAACCCTATGCTTTTACAACACCTACTATAGGGTCTAACCGCAGCGGTTCTTTTACACTGAGACATCGAGTTTCGCCCTGATTGCTTCTGCCTAAAAATTCTAGGCTGGGTTACGATGGATTCAAATATTTTTGTTCATGCCGTGAAAGCCATAAAAATAACGAGTGCGCCCTTTCTGGCCTCTGCACGGCTTGTAGCCTTTTACGAAAGGAAATCGCTGAGCAATCATCGCCGCACACACCGCATCATGCAATCCATTATGAGCTATTAGGTTAGGGCCTTTACCCTACTCATCCATTGCTTTGCAGAGCATATTGTTGCGATGTGTGATGTACCGTTCTTGCATAAATACTTGCAAATCGTACCACGGTACTTCATCAATGCACCTGTGACATAAGGCATTATCCATTAAGACCCTCAATACATCAGGGCCCCAGGATAATAGGGATGCCATCATCCCCAATAAACTGTAAAAAGCGTTCACAGCCTCGTTTAAAAGACACCCCTTCTCGACGAAGTTGCTCCATCGTAATATGAGTTAGCTGCTCGACGGAATGATGCATAACCGGCAAAAATTTAGGTGTAATGAACACCTCAAATCGGTCCACAATGTCCAAACTTTCATCTAACTTAACAGCTCCTATTTGTATGATTTCTCCTGTAAAATGGAAAGCCTGAGCGTCGTATCATATTCGGTTCTATGCTATATGGCTGATTCCATTCTAAATCAAATACAATATAGTGCATGCTTATTTCATACCCTTTCTGGCTAACATCGTTCGTACTGCGTCCAGAACTTCTTGCTCTTGAATCATGGATAATCCGATATACTTTCCAGATCGTAATACTTGATTCATGTTTTTACTTACATCATAGGTGTCCATCGTTTCCAGGACAATCGCATCCTCCGTAAATGGTCCATATAGGACGGATTCGATGGTCCAAATAAAGCGATGACAGGTACTTTTTGACTTACCGCTACATGCATAGGGCCAGAATCATTGGTAACGAGGCAAATGCATCGTCTCATAGCCGCTGCCAGTTCACCAATACTGAACGCACCTGTAGCTTTTAATTGCAGGCTCTTGCATTTCATCAATGACTTCCTGTACCATCTCTTCATCCATAGGTCCACCAAAGAATACGATGCGATATCCATCTCTTGCCAATGTATCTGCTACATGAGCAAAGCGTTCTTTATTCCATCGTTTCTGAGGCACTGCGCTTCCTACATTAAAGCCTATCAACACATCAGAGTCTACTACACCCTGTGCTGCATAAAACTCTGACGCTTTCCTTTCCCATTCTGGAGAAGTAAATAACTCCAAGCCTTGATGTTCTACAGGATACCCTAACTGTTCCAATACATTCATATACATTTCTGCAGCATGCACTGTTTTTCGATTCAATGGTGTCACCTGTAGTCATCAAATAGACGGAATAAAAATGACTCATTCCCTGTAGTCACTTTTTCCACCCAATTTCCATGCTAAATAGGATGTTCTTTCATTAGGGATGTAAATTAATCACTACATCGATAGGCCCTTCACTACGAATTTGCTTTGCAATCGCATTGAGGCCACTAATACTGTATGAACACCTTTTTATCCACTTCGACTAATTGATCAATGTAGGGATTATGACGATATATATCAGCCAACTTCTTATCAATCACATATGTAATATGGCTTTCAGGTGCTATCTTACGCAAAGCATGGATAAACGGCGTGGTAATCACCACATCACCCTAAATGCATCAAATAGGTCACAACGATGCGTTTTCCATTTAACTCTATCATAAGTTCCTCATTTCCTTCACATGTTGTAACACAGTCTCTACAGAAATTTGATCCATACAATCCATATCCTCTACTAATGGATTATCCAAAGTAGCTTGATAGGTAGGAGACTTAATAATGCGAGCATATTCATTTCCATATGGTCCGTCTGCTCTGCACATGTGGTTCCAAACAAGGCAATCAAAGGCTTTTTCAGGCACTAGCGATGTGTAATGGTCCTGTATCAGCACTAATATAAAGTACACTATGACGAATGACCTCTATTAGCTCAAGTACATTCGTCTGCCCAATTAAACTAACCACGTCACTACTATCCACACCAGCCACGATTTCTTCTCCTTTAGATGTGTCATCTGCCGCACCTACCAGCACTATTTTTCTCCTAATGCTGTTAGTTCCTTACACAACTCTATGAATTTAGGTATAGCCATTTCTTGGCAATCCACCTGGCACCTGGCGCTATGATATATGGTCGATCCACATAGATTCCAAGACTCTGTAACTTGCTAATGGCTTGCTCTTTTGCCTTCTCAGATGTAGGTAATGGAAATATCACTTCATCTACATCACAGCCTAAAAGCTCGTGCCGTATCTAAATAGCCTTCTACGAGATGGTCTCGTTTATGCTGTCCCACCAATGGGGTATTGACTAGCCAACTGCCTTCTCGTTGTTCCCCAGTAAGAGTATTTTTCTTAGCACTGCTCACAAGTGCGACTGCTGCACTTTTTGCCCAAGATTGTAAGTCTAATGAAATGTCAAATTTTTCTTATGTAATATTCCCCACAATTCTATCAGATAAGGGATTCTTTTTAATCGCGTTTTATCAATCAGAATGACTTCATTTACCCATGGTTCACCAGGGGATAATATCCTTAAAGCGCTCATGAACTGCCCATGCAATATGTGCATTTTGGGTATTGCTTTCGGATGGCATATAAAGTTGGTAGTGTATGAATGATATCACCTAACGAACTCATTCTGATGAATAAAAATTCGTATATCTTCTTTCATATAGTATCCCTTTCTTATCTCTTGATGTATATTCTTCTCTAGTATACCATATATCCTCTATTTTCACACTATGCCTACAAGAATCAAAAAGGCTGTAATAAAATTTGTTTTAATTTCATTACAGCCTCTATTAAAAGTAATCAACACCAACTACATCTATGACTCAATATAATGGTAAATCCATGCCCCTCGGCACGGTATACTAGCATATCATATGATCCTAATATCTGTGACAGTATCACAATTCCATATATACTAAGCACTGTATATATGACATGTAATGCACGTACTACAATTTTTCTAATCTTGGTCTTCCAAACAGATTTTTCATAGCGAACAAAGAACACATCTGGATGTTCCTGTTCCGCTGATCTATCTATGACTCGATACACCACTATACTCGTTCTAATGGATAAAATGACTGCCACACAGGCCAGTACAACTAATCCATACTGAACCCACAACGGCTCTCGAACAAAGGCTTTCACCACTAAGATACCGATTACATCTACAGCCCCAGTACATCCCATAGCAATAGCAATAAGAATTGCCACCATACGGCCGGACATAAAATGTAAAATACTTTCTAACGTTGTCCCTACGGTTTTCTGCTGTTGTCTCTTCTTTAGGAGTAGCAAAAGGATTAAACCCAATCCAACGATTCAAACACCATAATTGATACATAGCCCATACTGTAACATAGGCTAAACAAATGTGTAATTCTGTCATATCCTACCTCCGTTACTGTAACAATGTCTTATCGATGCACTGCAAATAGAATCTGTATAATCCTATCTGTGTTGGTTATCTTGTCTATATTATAACATGAGAGTTATTTCTAATTTCATGAAATCAATGCAAAATAAAGGGTTTTTAACTAAAAATAGTTACTGCTTCTTTCATCGTATTGGATTCTACATATAGTGCTTATCTATTTGAACAATAAAAACCTTAGCTGCAAAGACGCATCTAAGGTTTTATCTTGTGATTACTATACTATTCTGTTTCTTTCTATTACAGACCCAATAACTTACGTCCTTCTTCCCATGCAAAGATAGGCTCTAAGAAGGTCATTAAGTTTTCTTCTTCAAATGGATACGCACGCATGCCAATAGATTCAGCAGCTTGCACATCAGATGGTTTATCTCCTACAAAGAAAACTACCATCTACATCCACATTCCATTCCTCAATAGCTTTTCTAAGCATACCCAGACTTGGTTTACGGCACTCACATGTTTTTGTGTAGGCTTCTATCTTTCCTTCTGGATGATGTGGGCAATAGTAATACGCCAAGATTGTAACACCTTGCGCTTCTAAACGACGAGACATCTCTTCATGTAAAGCCACAACCTCTTGTTCTGTATAGAAACCACGGGCTACACCACTTTGGTTGGTCACCACAATAATATCATACCCTCGCTTTTGAGCTTCTTTCATAGCATCAATAGCCCCTGGAATAAACTCCAATTGCTCTGGATTTGATAAATATCCCACATCAACGTTAATGACGCCATCACGATCTAAAAATAATACCTGTCTTGTTTCCATTATTTTACATACCCTTCATTATCTCGTAATAATGCACAATATTCATGAACCGCTTGTTCTAATGGTGTAAATCCTTTGTCATAACCTGCAGCTAATAACTTTAAAGTATCTGCTTGCGTATAGCTTTGATATTTACCTTTTAATATTTCTGGAAAGTCAATATAACGAATGTCACCTTTTCCAGCAAAGGAAATAACCGCTTTCATAAATTCATTAAATGTATGGGCATGACCCTGTTCCACAGTTGAATACACCACTGATCTCAGGATGTTCCCAGAAATAGAAATTGACATTCACTACGTCCTTTACATAAATGAAATCACGAGTTTGTTCTCCATCTCCATAACCATCGATTCCTTTAAACAACGTAATTTCGCCAGTTTCCATCAATTTATAATACATTTGGCGCACTAAAGGAGGCCATCTTATCCTTATGTGTCTCGTTAGGGGCCAAATACATTAAAGTAACGTAAACCCTGCACATTGAGATTGTAAACTGTTTTTATATTTTTGCCACACATCGATCAAATAATAATTTTGAGTATGCATAGGGATTCAATGCTTGCTCGCATTCAGGATCTTTCTCTAAATCCCTTTGTACCATGTCCATAGGTAGATGCAGAGGATGCATAAATGAATGGTGTTCTTCGTTCTTGACAATAATGAAATAGATTTTTAGACCCCTTCATAGTTGTTTTTCATCATGAAACGGCCATCATAATTCATAGTGTCTGCACAAGCACCTTCATGAAATACCACTTCAATAGGGCCGCAGTCAAAAGGTATTTTGTTCTACTGCCGTATCAAAATCTTCATAATCAATATAGTCTGCAAAATCAAGCATTTCGATGTTGCGAATTTTACGACCATCTGTCAAGTCATCCACGATAAGTATATCGTTACGACCTTTGTTATTTAATTCTTTCACAATATTGGAGCCGATAAATCCAGCGCCACCTGTAACAATAATCATAGTGTTCCTTCCTCTACTGATCCTTGAATTTTTTCAATGATGCTCGTCGTAGAATATCCATCTTGAAATGGTAAAATTTGAACCTCTTCTACAAACTCTTTTTCCAATCACATCTTCTGCCTTATAATCGCCACCTTTAACCAAAATATTTGGTCGTAACTGTGAAAGTACTTTCGGCTGGTGTATCTTCGTGAAAACAAGACAACCCCATCTACAAATCCCAACGAGCTCATTAATAAAGCACGATCTATTTCATTGTTAATCGGACGACTTTCACCTTTTTAAACGTCGCACAGAAGCATCAGAATTAGAGCCACTACTAAATGATCCCCCAAATTAGCCGCTTCTTTTAAGTAGGTCAAATGCCCACGATGCAAAATATCGAAACATCCATTAGTAAATACGACAACTTCTCCACGGTTTTGCCAAGTACGAATCGCCAAAGCCTCTACAGAATACAGCATTTCTTTCTCTTCTTTTTGGCTTTCATCTTAGATAATAAATCTAATAATTCTTGGCGATGAATCGGATGAGTTCCTATCTTAGATACTACAATGCCTGCTGCTGCATTGGCTGCAACTAGAGCGGCTCGTACAGAAAGTCCTGCTATCAAGGTAGTTAACATCATAGCCACTACTGTATCATCCGGCGCCGCTCACATCAAATACATCTTGTTTTTGTTTCTGCGTTGTGCCATATTACCGTCTTTACGAACGAAGGTAACTCCTTTAGCAGATCGTGTGACAACGATGAACTCCAAGTCCATTTGACTTTAAGATTTGATGCGCTGCTTGCACAACAGCTTTCATCTGTATTTTTCCACCTCCTCAGCCAACAGCTACGCTTAGTTCTTTCATTGGGGGTAATACAAGTGGCTCCATTATATTTTTGACCAATCAGATCCTTTAGGATCCACAATCGTCATAATGCCATGTTTTAGTACGTTCGAATACTTTTGCTAATAAGGACGGTTGGCAAACACCTTTACCATAATCCGAAATCACAAGCCCTTTGTAATTTCTTTTCGATTAGTACATCCAGCCAATGTAAGATGTGCTCTTCACTTTCTTCTGTGAGAGGGTTTCGTTGCTTCGTAATCTAGACGAACAATCTGCTGTTGTCCTCCTAGAATACGTGTTTTTTGTTGTGGTGGGAATACCATCCTCTACAAATACTCCATGACTATGGATTCGATTATCCTGTAATTGTTGTCGTACAATCATGCCATGTGCATCGTTACCAACACGAGCTGCCATATGTACTTCACAATCTAAACGAGCTAGATTATTGGCTACATTCGCAGCTCCACCTAGCACCTCTGTTTCTCGCTCTACCACATTCACTGGTACTGGAGATTCTGGAGATATACGTGTCACATTACCAAAAATATAGCGATCCAACATGCAATCTCCAATGACACCCACTCGTAAAGAGGGTAGCTCTTTCGTTAAAAAGGATTGTAATGTGCGATTACGCATACTCTTCTTCCACCAATTCACATAAAATATGACCTGCTAAAATATGCATTTCTTGAATGCGCGCTGTCACCTTAGAAGGCATAGCAAACGTTAGGTCACAAAGTTCTCCCTAATTTTCCACCGCTTTCACCTGTGAATGCAAAGGTATGCATACCTACATTGCGTGCGGCCTCTACAGCTTTCACCACATTTTGCTATTACCAGAGGTAGAAATACCGATTAGAATATCTCCAGAACGGCCTAAGCCTTCTACTTGACGAGAAAATATATCCTCAAATCCATAGTCATTGCCCATGCCCAGTTGGGATAGATGTGTCCGTGGTCAATGCAATGGCGGCAAAGAGCGTCGCTCTTTTTGAAAAGCGACCAATTAACTCAGCTGCTATATGCTGTGAATCTGCTGCAGATCCCCATTTCCACAAAAATAATATTTTATTTCCCGTTGCCAATGCTGCTTTGCATCGTGCCGCCATTTCTTCTATAACATTCATGACCTCAAATGTAGCACTTAAGGTATCTACATGGTCAGAAATACTAGCACCAATAATCGGATGTAACTCACTCATGCTTTAAATCCTTTCCATGATTATCAATAATTCATGTAGTTCTTGTAAAAGCTTTCTACATTATTAAATTGACGATACACAGAAGCAAATCGAACATACGCAACTTGATCTACGTCTTTAACAAAGATAAAGACAATTTCACTAATACGCTCCGTACTGATTTCCTGTTCTACTTCCATGCGAATTTGTTTTTCTGTTTCATTAACAATCTCTTCCAATTGATCCGTAGACACACCACGTTTACTACAAGATCTCCAAAGTCCATTCATCAATTTAGACCGGTCAAATAATTCCTCTTTTTGATCTCGTTTAACCACCATAATGGGTAAATCTTCAATAACTTCATAGGTTGTAAAACGTTTTCCACAATTCATGCATTCTACGACGACGAATGTTATTTATCATCTGTGGAGCGAGAATCTGTTACTTTAATTTTCATCATGATGACAATATGGACATTTCATAGGTAATCCTCCTATTTTTCTTCGCAAGAATGTATCTACTTGGCGACGAATTTCCTATAAAAGTATCTAACATCTCATAGCGCTTGCGATACATATTCCGCTTATGTGTCTTAGCTGTTTCATACGTTTTTTCGTTCTTCTTCAACAGGAATCACAAAAATCTAGCATCTTCGCTCCCTACATAACCACCTAGTTCTTGCCAAAACTCATCAAAATTTACTAATTTATGACGATGAAATCGCAACGTATGTGAGTTGGAGAAAAACCTTCATCCGACACCGCATATATATGCTGAATCCCCATGTTAGTTGCTAGTTGGCGAAGCAAGAAAAAGATAAAGTTTTTGTGGGTCGATATCCATGCATTTTTGTTAATTGTTTTAGCCCTACTTAGTCCATCTTTATATCCTTGAATCGTACCTACCCAAATGCATGGGTTTCTGTGTATCCTTACCAAATCTAAAATTAATGTGGTATAAGCCATGCTCTTCATAACGCAAACACTAATGTCAGAAGACCTTCTTTTTCTTTGTCCTGAATAAAAGCAAAGCTTTTGCATCTAATGCTAACTCTTCAGAGTTCCAAAGTATGATACCTTCCTCATTAGGATTATACAATTGTTGAATCGTACTCTAAAAAATAGTCTGGCAATAAGGAAAAATGACGAATGATTGCATCTGCACGTTCAGAGGCTCTTGAATTCTTATACAAGAATACTCGCGTTACTACTTCCCATATGCCTTCCTGTACTTTCAATAAAACCAGGATATGCCTCATAGGAGTCAGAAGAACTCTTGTAACCGAGTCATTTCGCTCTATTCTTAATAGCTCGAAGGGTAAAAAGACTAGCGTTCTTCGTTTTTTCTTGCCAACTTTGACTCCTATATATGGTTTTTCCTAATTTCCATTGTTGCTTTGCATAACTAAACACAGTACGTCCTCCTCAGGATATTCTACATCACATTACATTATACCCAAATTCACAATGAAATTCAATCTTTCAGGTCCTAACCCCTATCCATGTAAAAGAACCTAAACTATAACGCTTAGGGTTCTTTATATAGTCCCTATCCAATGAAGGCTCAAGGTACTACTTATGTTATTGAATTATAGATACATTATTGACGACCTGTACTACCTATGCCACCTGTGCGAATACCACAAGCATCATCATCATGTGTCAACAAATATTTACAGAAAATGCCTTGTGCAATTCTTTCACCTTTTAACAAAGCTACAGGCTCATCAGTCATATTATACATAGCAATCATAATATGACCTTCATTATCTTCATTGTTATAATAATCGGAATCAATGATGCCTGTACTATTAACTAGGATCAAACCCCGTTTTAATAGCCATACTAGAGCGAACATGAATCGCTAAATATTCATCATAGTGCATGAACGCTTTTTAACCCAGTGGGAATCAAAACTGTTTCTTTAGGATCTATTACAATAGCTTCTGCACACTCAATGTCATACCCTGCACTCTCAGAAGTTTTGCGCTTTGGTAAATTAATATCATATCCCTCAAACGCAGATACCACTTCAAATCCACGAATATCCATGTTACACCTCTACTACTTCAATAGTTCTTTACGGGATAAATTGATACGGCCTTTGTCATCAATTTCGATGACTTTTACCATAATTTCATCGCCTACATTCACTACATCTTCTACTTTTTCCACACGTTCTCTAGCTAACTGAGAAATATGAACCAATCCTTCTTTACCTGGCAATACTTCTACGAAAGCACCGAAGTTCATTAAGCGTGTGACTGTACCCATGTACACTTCCCCAGCTTCCACTTCTTTTTGTCAAGTTCGTAATGATTTGGATTGCTTTTTCAGCTGCTTCTGCTTCTACGGCAGCAATGGAGATAGTGCCATCATCTTCGATATCAATTTTAGCACCTGTTTCTTCAATGATACCTCGAATCACCTCACCACCAGTACCGATAACATCACGGATTTTATCTGGATCAATTTTCATCGTTACAATGCGTGGAGCCCATTTAGACATTTCTTCACGAGGTGCGTCGATAGCTTCCATCATTTTACCCATGATGTGCAGCACGACCTATGTGACTTGTGCTAATGCTTTCTAAAATCTCACGAGATAAAGCCGGAAATTTTAATATCCATTTGGATAGCCGTCACACCTTTGTAGTACCAGCTACTTTAAAGTCCATGTCGCCTAGGGCATCTTCCATGCCTTGATGTCTGTTAAGATCGTATAATGTGCATCTTGTGTCACAAGACCCATAGCAACACCCGCTACTGGAGCTTTAATAGGGCACACCCGGCATCCATCAAAGATAGGAGTAGAACCACACACGCTGGCCATGGAACTAGAGCCATTGGATTCTAATACTTCAGATACCAAGCGCATAGCATATGGGAATTCTGCTTCTGTTGGAAGCACCGCTAATAATGCTCTTTCAGCTAATGCACCGTGACCGATTTCACGGCGTCCAGGAGCACGAGAAGAACGAGTTTCCCCTACGGAGTAAGATGGGAAGTTGTAATGATGGATATAGCGTTTTTCTGTATCTAAACCAATGCCATCGATGGTTTGTTTTTTCAGATAACGGAGCCAATGTACAAATGTTTAATACTGTGTTTGTCCACGTGTAAATAAAGCCAGATCCATGTGTTCGTGGTAATGCGTTTACTCGACAAGAAATTGGACGAACTTCATCTAATTGACGACCATCTGGACGGATTTTTCTACCGTAATCATATGACGTACAATTTCTTTTTACCATTTTTTCTAAGGTAGCATAAATATCGCTCGCTTGTTCAGGGAATTGTTCTGCGAAATGAGCTAACACTTCTTCGAATACCGCTTGCTGTTGTTCTTCCCGTTGTACTTTATCCGCACAGCGTACAGCTGCATCTAATTTTGCATGTGCAGGCACGAACCGCTTCTGCTACAGTTGGATCGATTTCTTTTGGTGGAGACCACGTTTAGTCTCACCAATTTCCAGCCACCATCGATTCTTGAAAGCTACGATTTTTGATTTCTTCATGTCTGTCATGATAACTTCTAAGATGATGTCTTCAGGGTTTCATTTGCTTCCCCTTCTACCATCAAGATTGCATCTTTTGTACCAGCCACTACCATATTCAGTGTAGTTTCTTCTAGTTGTGCTTCTGTTGGGTTCACAACGATAGAACCATTGACTAGACCCATACGTGACACCCTGCAATTGGGCCTGCCCATGGAATATTTGAAATAGACAATGCTGCAGACGCACCAATTAATGCGCAAATTTCAGGTGCATGGTCATGATCAACAGACAAAACTGTAGCAACTACACGGACTTCATTACGGCTACCTTTATCGAATAAAGGACGAATTGGACGGTCAATTAAACGGCTGTTTAAAATCGCAGACTCTGGTGGACGTGCTTCACGTTTAATAAAAGCCACCTGGGAATCTACCAACAGCATACATTTTTCTTCATAATCTCACTGTCAAAGGAAAGAAGTCGATATCTTTCGCTTCTTTAGATGCTGTTGCTGTAACCAATACAACTGTATCACCATACTGTACCAATGCAGAACCACTTGCTTGTTTTTGCTAACTCGCCAGTTTCAATCGTTAACGTACGACCTGCGAGTTCCATTTGGAATCGATTCATTCCATGCCTCCTGTTTAATTCTTTATCCTTTAAAAATCTCTATACTTGGTATTGATACGAGAGGGGAATGACAATTTAAAGCCACTTTCTTGGCGATGTCACTTTTATTTCTCTTCTCTAAAAGGATTTATAGCTTTCTATAATCGTATCCTAATACGCTAATATCTTTAGAAACATCATAGCCTGTAATACACACTAGAATAATAAATAACATTACATCAATATTTGCGTACTCCGTAGGGTATACTATCACTTTTGAATCTTAATATAGGTAAAAGTTCCAGTCTATCCTGGCATAAAAATTCAATATCACGAACTAGTTATGTAAATATGGATTTTTAAAGATAATTATTCATTAATCTTTTCATTACCATTGTATTTCAATCTCATTAAAGCTATTATAAATTCAAAATAAGCAGACATTTTATTTTTGTATTTTGAGGTTCCATTTAGAGTTAACAATTTGTCCATCTATCTTCTTCGTTTCCTTTTCTATAATCATAGTTTCTATTTCTATATGATCGTTGTTCTGTACACTGATGATGAGTTGTACTAGCTTCAGGCAAATAGATATCAACAAGATATATGTGTCTATATTATTGATACATAATTCATTATGCCATAATGCCCTTTGCCTAACATACCAATAATATTTTTCTTCGTCGACCGTATTCAAAAATTTTCAGGCATTTTCTCTTCTTCTGGTGTTGGAAATATCTGAAAGTCCACATCCAATCTCACTAATCAATAAAAATGGCATAGCATCCGTACAATAAGCATCCTCTTTATATCTACACAGATGAGTCATGTACTATATCAAAATATTTGATTCTAGCTGCTTGCCCGCTAATGATAATCTGCGTATCATATATCGTTTTTGCTCTTTTGTTTGTGCATCTTCATACATTTTAAGCTAATTATCTTTTGCTCTATTAAAAATTGTGAGCAACTCTGATGGACTACCATCATCAATAATTCGATTACCTAAAAATAGAGTAAACAGCCACTTTGTGTAAATATTGTCGTTTCTTTTCTTGTTTTCTAATTAAATTAGTTCCCTCTTAATATGATTAATTGTATGCGGGAATCTACTTTTATTATCTTTAATTTCGTTTACATCATAAGTAAAAAGATATAATATTTTCCTTCCTATCTGAATGTTTCATAATCCATGATTTTCAGAGGTTCAATATCGATAACTTTTCTTCTTTTAAATACTCATTTTTATGTATTAATTCTTGGATTTCAGCAATAGTTTTAACCTCTATTCCCCAAGCGATTGGTAAGAAAAATTCTTCTGCCATCACAAGTTCAACATTGGTCTCTGCCCATTTCTTGCCTCCATCATCTTCTTCAGAATAAGCACATAGTTCTTGCCTGCTTAATTTTTAGGAAACTCTAATCGTTGTAATTTATCACCTTTATAGTCAGTTGGTGCTCAGATTACTTTTCTAGATTTGAAGTAGCGTTCATCTTCTTTATTAGCAGGTATGAATAATAACTCATGAGATTTTTCTGCTCCATATTCATAAGTTAATCGTAAATTACACACTATGCTTTTATCAAATGGAATATCATTAGGAATCACAGCTGAATATGGGCTTGACATCATATCCATCTCCTTTTAACAATGTGAACTCGTATTGAGATACACCTGAAGGAGTTCAAATACATCTTCTATAGGAATATGCACCTTTTACCGACAATCGGTTCAATTCCTTGTCCCTTTGATTAACTTAGCTCTCCTATTAATCGTTTTGATAGACTAACGGTTCTAGAAAGTCTTTCCATAAAGCTATAATGAAAAATCATCATTTTCTATCCCAAATTGTTCTTCAAGTTCTCCCTGCATTTTTCTAATAAACGGCATCCATATAAAACATCCTCTCTGCCTGATAGTAACAAAACGAGTGAGAACCCTCATATAATATTTGCTCGATATGAGTTATAAATGTTATTTTTCTTACCCTTAATTAAATGTTTGCAGTCTTCTAAAAATGTATTGATTTGTTCATTAATATTGATTTTTAGATGTTTAATATATTCTCCAACTTTATCAGAAAAAGTAAACCATTCTTCATCTTGAAAATAGATACTCAAATTTCCTACTTCAAATGTCATTTCCTTGAAGCCCAAATATCTGATACACCCTTTGGCATAGAACATCCCATACTCTCCAACTTCAGACAAAACTTTTTGAATTTCACTTTTTATGGATGAAACTCTTCGTGGATGACGTTCCCTAAAACTCCTCGATACGGCAATACTGTATCCAGTAATTTGTGATAAAAGGTATCTAATATTGTAAACGCCAGGAATCATTATCTATATCAATTGAAACTAACATATCATTTCCTACAGAAAATCTCTTATAATTTCTCTGTACTTTGATAATAAAATGCTGTGCCAATACTAAAAGGAGTCTTCTGCAGCCAACCATATTGCATTTTTGCAGCACTATTAAGCGTATGAGATAGCTGAAATTCATCATATATATCAGGACAACAAAATGACAAGAGGAGCCCTCAACTTCATCATCAAATAAAGATAATAACTTTCTTGTCCCCTCAAAACTATTATTTCTAATAGCTTCTGTCATTGAATAAGTTTCTGTTATATTTTCGATCATTTTTATAGCTGATGAATGGTCACAAGGAATTTAGTAGTCTCCATATCTCAAAATGATTAGTCTGTTTATAGCTGATATAAAGACGTTTAGTTAAAGGAATGCTTTCTTCTTCATCCATAAACTGAGGATACAAAGAAAAATATCCACAATAATATGATTAAACTTTTCTCTTTTGGGAGTAATTTTGAGGGAGATATACGAAACCTAATGTTTCCACACAGTATCTAAGAATTTTGATGAAATGACTCCAAAGATATATTTCGACTAGAAATTAAATCGAATCCGTCATAAACTTCAATACTATCATTATCAAACATAATGTTAAGCAACTTTTTATTTAACTGTAAAGGCAACTTTTACTTTTCCCTCACGAGAAAGTACTTCTTTATGTATAGTAAAAGCACTGATTTTTCTTTGTATAATGCCTCAAAAATAAATCATCACTACCAACAGTATAATTCTCATAATTAACGCTGATAGGTTCCTGGGGTAGTCGAATCAAACCTAGAATCATTTTATATACGCCAAAGACTCCCATGACAGAAAGATATTTGCTGCATGATTCCCTAATAAAGCGTTATCTCGTTCGAATCTCTCTCTAAGGCTTTCAATTCACCCCAAGATTTTAAATTTGTTTTATAGTATCGATCCACTAGCAGAGTATTATTAGGTGGCAAATTCGACCAATGTCTAATCTCACTATATAATGGATTTGTTAGAAATTGTGAAATTTCTGATACAATTTCACTATCACTTGGGCGGTCTACATTACCTTCATGAACTATTAGCTGAGAGGTTTCATCATCCGAAATTAAATCCAACTTTGTAAATAAATGTTCAGACAATTCACGCAAAAATTCCATAAACAATCGATTTTCAAGTGTATCATAGGTATGCCGTTTCTGTACAGCCATTATCTTGTTATTAGCAGATGCTATCTTTTTCCGTAAATTGTGTCTCCAGATTTCCTGCTAATCCATCCCATACTATAACCATTTAATTCTCGAACTTTATGTATAGGCATAACATTTTCTCGAATAATACCGACTCCGCATAGTATCTTTCATGATGGATTGGATACTGTTCAAAAGATTCATTTATGATTTTTCCTAAAACATCTTGCTCAACATTCACTGTAGCTTTGGAAGATTTCTCCCAAAGACCTTTTAAATGATAGTCAAAATAATAATTCTTTTCTGATGATATAGCCTGTATAACGCAGTTTTGTAACCACAACAACAGGCGTGCTCGTTTTCTTTCAGGATTTGTACCTTCTTGTAAGGTTTTACAAAAGATTCATATGATGTAATTCTACTCATATATTTTCCTCACTAATTCATAGTTGCCAATCACCTTATTCTCTAATCCCTCTTCATTAATGTCATAAACAGCATCTTCTGAATAAGAAAGATATTTAGCACTATTCACATAAACTGTCCATACCCTTGCTCTCTAGCAATAGTAAAGTCTTTTTGTAGAGAAGCAAATTTGTTATCAATTAATATTTTTCTATGTTTTACCAAGCTATGGCGACCTTTTTATCACGTGTATCATGCCACGTAACTTTGGCATTATTTTTGTACAATCTGATCTTCCAAAGGCAATATGCATTTCTTTTCTAAGTCCATATCAACCTCATCTTCGCTTATGTTAGATATATTCATTAACTCTCTAACTGTTGGGTAATTCACAATATAGAACTCAATAGATTGCCATGCACGGTGCCTAAAGCTCTTCCCTACCCGTCTAATTGTTCATTAATATCTTCTACAACTTTTTATAATTATCTAATATTTTTCGTTGAGCTTCAGGAATATTATCTAGTGTTCTACAAACCCAAGATGGAATGTCCTCCATGCATTTTTAGGACGCTTTTTCCATTGCATTGACTGCCTCTATAAGGTTGGCTTTTCTTTTCGACCTACTAATTCTGTTGGACGAGGGAAATTGATAATAACACCTCTATCGAGCACCTTGTCGACAACGATTTTTGTAGTCTCATCTTGATTCATCGTTCCTACCCAGACAGCATTTCTCCTCATTGGTAAATGGTATGGTTCAATGCCTGCTCTAATTTTTACGGATACAGAAGGAAGATCATCGTTCTGCTGTGTTCGTCTAGTTTCTAGTTTACTTAAAAATTCAATAAAATAATATTCTACATGAGCTAAATTCATTTCATCTAATAAAAACAATACCTATAATTACTATATAGATTTACCAGGTTCAGTGCACTGCACTAAAAATCGTACTACATCCTCTGGCTCAAACTTATTATCAATAGAGTTAAAATATCCCAACATAGATTCACTAGCTATCCCAGTTAGGTTGTACAGGAACAGCACAAAATTAAATCCTCCAAATGCTGCATATAACTTTGGTAATTCTGATTTACCTGTGCCACTAACACCAGATAATACTGTAATAATGGACCAGTCTTGAATTTTTAGAGCAGTATGAAACGCATAAAAATATTTCGTTTATTAAAATATACTCCAAATTTTTCGCACTCAGCTATATATACCATTCAACCATTGAATTTCTGTTATTTCTGGAAATACATTGAGTCGTACTGATCGATTGGCTTCTCGCTTGTCTCCTTGCTTATCTTCATTCCCTTATTATCTACCACATTAGGGTCTACCTCATTATTTTCTTTAGTTTTTAACATGTTTCCCAAAATACCTTGTTTAATAGCTGCGATACGAGATTACGCGCCGGTTATCATTTTGAGTCCTCATATCGATTCTAGTCATGTATTCTATCCATTTTTGTCACTATTTATCTTTTTCTGAGATTCAGTGAGCTCCTGCTCTAGTAGCTTTTTCACTTTTTAAGGACTGTGTGGTGGTAATAGCTACACTCATATTAGCATTTTGTTCTTCTAGGACTCTAAGGTTTTCTGTCAATCCATTAAGTTGTGTTTTCGAGAATAGAGTACTTTTCTATATCAACCATATTACTCATCTTATCCCTAAGATGTCCATTTTCTTCTTGTAAACTCGTAATTTTTCAGTTGAAGGCGGTCTGGCTCATCACCGTACATCGACTTGAAATGCTCTGCGGAATCTTGTTTCTCTATCATTTCTGATAGTTGCGCCTGAGCTTTTATAAGCTCTTGTTTTGTTATTTCTAGTTGATTCTGTAATCCTCCCGCCAGTACACTAGCTTGTTCTTCAACAATTTTATTAAAAATTAGCCTCGTTTCTCGTCAAGGTTATTTTTCTATGTTCTAATCTGCGACGAGCCAGTTCAATATCACTATTCTTTTCTAAAAATGCATTTTTCATTTTCAAATTCACAACGTTCATCATTTAAAACTTTAAGATTATGGTTATAACTTTTGAATCTTACAAGTCTAACGCTTCTTCTTTCCTGTTAAAAACCTCTGGAGTTCACTATTAAGGCGCTCTTCACGTAGACGTAGTTGCTCCTCTGACTCAAACTCTCTTTCAATCCTTACACACCAAAATTTTCACGTTCAACTTCTTGTTGTTCTTCAAACTTTGAATATTCCTTGTCTAAGGTTTCCTTAAACGTAGTCATTACTTCTACTTTTTCTCCGCTATGCCTTTATATGCATCAGCTAGTTTTTCTAGACCTTTACATTCATCCTCTAATCTCGCTTTTTCACCATCAATTTCATCTTCTAACTCTTGCTTTTTGCTGCTTCAGGAACTTTAACGTGCGCCCATTCCTCTTGCTGCTCTTTATGTGAGGCGAATTTCTTCATCTTTTTAAATTCTGCCTATTCAATATTGAGTTCACTTCTGATACTATATCTTCTTTTTATTATTTTTATTTCCATATCATTTTCTTCACTATCTTTTTGTTTGAGTTTTGCTTTACTTCGTCGATTCAATCTATTCTAGTTCAATTTAGTACTCATAGCTCTTCTCCTATCGTTTTGTACAACAGTAGCCATTTTATATAGCTTCACTCAAGTACATCTTCTGTAACATTTAATATCATTGCTGGTTACCATGTTTTCTTTCAGATATGACTATTTCAGGTGCAGAAACAAATCCTTGTTCTACAACCTTTTTCATTACTTCAGGATAGTGACACTTTAAAAATATAAAAACAATACCCTAAGGCCCTCTAATGTGCTTCTTTTATTGAGGCCTTGTCAATATTAGTAGCAACTACCGTTTTAAATACTGCTACCCTCCCCACCTCTTGATAAAGATTGATTCAACAGTTCTTCTTTTTGTAATCGAGCAAGGTTTTGCCTCTATATAAGCAAGAACTAGTGTGGACTGCATATTTTGATAAAGTCGATGTAGAAAATCTACCACTCCTAATCTTTTTCTTTTAGAGTTAAGAAACCATCACGAATCCTTCAGCCATCTGTCATACTCATCCCTACAGTGAACTGGTAGTATATCAAGCAAGGCATAATTCTTCTAAAAATAATCATTATATACTCGATCCTCAGATTGTTTAACTCCTAAAAACTTTTCTTTTTGTCTCCACATCTTTAAACTCCAGAACAAATGCTATAGCATCCATCAATAAATGAATGATGATTCAGTAAAGCCTTGGTTGTCTTCCACCTGTTCTACGGAATGTGCTATTTTTGCTCTCTTGTTTTTAACTCCTAAAAATCGATAATAATACTTGGATATTCTTGACACAATTGATAGATTCCTTTTTCTGGCTTTTCTTAAGGAAGTTAATATAACTTGAGTCAAACAATTCCATAAATCTGGTTCACTCTTATCAGACATTTCTTTTTAAATGATAAGCCCAGCTTTTATAAAACAACTCTGTAATCACCCTCCATCATGGTCCTAATTTTGTGTTCCTTGAGCAATTAAGTTAACTCTAAGTAAATACTATCGATTCAAAATCTCTTTTGACTTCTGTCGATATTCTTTTTACCCTTCAAGTAATAGAAGAATAGCCATTCAAATACTATACACTTCAGTTATATAAGAATGATACACTTCACTCTCTATTGCCCCACCTTGTAGGCTTTCTACTTCTTCTTTAGCTTTTTCAATAGAGATTTTTATCAGATTTAATTAACTGTTCCAATTCTTTTGTACTAGAGGGTTCTTGTAACTTTACATTAATATTTTTCTCCTCAAGTCCTCTCCTCTTTTAAAGTGCTATATATCTTTAGAGTTTTATTATTTTCTAGACTGCCACTCCCAGGTATATAACTATCTAATGGAAATAATTGCTCTGACTGACCTTCTGGAAACCATAATTTGATTTCTTTTTAGCAAAGCTCCTTTACAGTGAACCCAATATACACCCTTTATATTCACAATCTACATCCTGTATATTACGAATAGCAATAGGAGACTTTTCTAGAGTGTAAATCATTATATGCTTCTATAATCTTATATATATCACTTATATCTATTGGTATCGGCTTATCTTTAGGCTTTCCATACTTTTTCCTTGTACACTAATCGATTCCCTCTTGTTCCAAAGTTTTTACTTGTATAGTATCATCTGATTCAGAGCAGACTGACCCTGTTTTCTAATTCATATTCTTTATAAATCCTATATTCATTAACTTCGAGCTTCCGTTAATAATAGAGGAAGATACAGTATTTTTCTTTTATCATTAAGTTTAAAGATATACCGTTTAAGCGTTTCTACAGGAAAATTATTTGTCTCCTCAAGTACCTGGTTAACATATAATTTTCTTTATCAGATAAATCAATATAGTTTTCCTTCAAAAAGCTATTTGCATAAAGTCTTGCTAAAACTTCTTTAGCAAGACCTACTTCTATACATAATATATTCTGCTATTTCTTCTGCTACCATCGGTTCATGTGAAAAGTAATCCCAACACTGCTTCTTCAAAAATCAAGATTATTACATACTCTATATTCCGATATGACATCTATTGATACTTCATACATAGAATAGGAGACAAAAAATCTAATTCCTTTTCTTCTACCGGTATGATTGGGAAAAGTTGAGGGAATATTTTTAATGTTTTATATAGCTGATGATATTATGGTTCATGACTGATTACCGCTCCCTATTTACTATACATAACTCATATAACCGTTTTCACTGCAGGAATACAAAAATTCAGACAACTCTGACCACTTCTTTTGTAAAAAGTGTGGAATCTCCTATTACTGTTAATAATTTCTTTTGCCTACTTAATGCCACACATAAACGATTTTTTCTTCACTGATAAATCCATAATATTGACTACGAATTAATTCTAACCTTTTTCATTAAATAAACCATTATCCTTAGAAAGCCCCATATAATGTTGTAATTCACTATTCACCTTTTGAATATCACTTGAGCTTTTTGATTGTGTTGTTCTTACCACCGATAAAAATAACCACATCAAATTCATTTCTTGAAAGGCATCAACAGAACCTACCAATAATCTTTCTACAAAATTTTCACCAAATTCTTCTTTAATGCGTTGTTTAATAGCAATTACTTGTTCGCGATAAAAGAGATTATACCGTAAGAATACTCCTCCTGGTTGGTTTATATTTTCTAAGAACTTCTAGAATTTTTCTATCTCACAAATCCTTCGACGGCTCTTGTTTACTCGTTCAGCATCCCCATTGTGCCGGAACATCATACCACTCTACAGGAAATAAGGACTCTGTCAAATTATGCCTAAAATATTCTTCTCCTAATGGTGACTCAAAGCTTCTCCATATGGCTTTATAAAAATTATCACTAATAAAATTACCTCAACATTGGATGCATACGATATTGTTTATCTAAAGTAATCGTCCTACAATATCCGTCTTTTTCTAGTTCTTTTGCTTTTTCAAATAAATACTCAAAAACTCTTTCTTATTATTTCATTTAATCCATCGATAGAGCCTAATCTTTCCATACTTTCGTAAGTTTCAGTATCATACATATGCGGCAACTGCCTCATGATCACCTACAAGAATAATCTTGCCCTTAGCCTGTGACATAGGTATCATTAGGTCACTTGGAATAACACGTGCTGCTTCATCCACAACAACTACTTCATAGGAAGGATGCTCCCATTATTGACAAACTTAGCCGCCCTGAGTGCTCTACCTTCACACTGTTGAGTCGTCGCTGCAAACGCTACATTGTAATGACTCATTGTTTTCAATAGTTCGTTTTTATATCCCTTTGAAAATTTTGCAAGAGATTAAATACAATCGCTCTCTTTATAATCTATAAACTCCTTTAGTTTACCTTTTAATATATATATTAATTTTAATATGTGGATCTACTTCCTTTTGTTCTGGTATATTTTTCTATACACACTGATAAAAGATAGCTTTTAATATGCTTTAAATCTTCTAACAAATTATCTGTAGGCATAGTACATTGACTAGCTTCTTCTAGAGTTGATAGAATAATTCTATTTTTCTATCTTATCATCAATACCCAAGTCTTCTAAACGACCACTGCAACACTCTGGCATTCTCTGCTCCATCATCTAAAAAGCTAATTTTTAGTTCTCAACTTTCTAATTTGAGTTATTAACTCTTTATTCATTGGTATTATATTATTTTTGTAAATGCATAGATGTGAAATCATTTTCTATATCATCAATTTCTCTTAAAATATCTGAGTCTACTACCTTTTTGTTTTGCCATACTCAGAAATGCTATAGCATTTTTAGTAGGATATAATATATATGTATTATACGCACTAGCTATCAAACGAGCTTCATCTGTTTCTTCTAGCTTAGGATTTTTCTTAACTAGCTTTTTTTCATACTCACTACACCATTTATCAATGGTCAGTTCTGTGATATTCTGTTCTCCTACTTTTTCATTACCATGCTTTACAGTCGGTAATGAATATACAAAAACACTCGCCCTATTAAATTATTCAGCGCATCATGTTGATAACTAGATAATAAAAACTCGACCAGATTTCACCTCTCTTTTATCCAATAGTTCACTTTCCCGCTCTACTATTCCCGAAATTACTGTTGTTTTACCCGTCCCTGGTGGACCTTGAATAATAGCAATATCTGGAGTATTTAAGGCAAGTTCTATAGCCCTAGTTTGCTTATTTGTTGGCTCATGTTGAAATATTTTAGATTTTACCGCATGAGATAATGGTTTTATATTCTGCTTATATGCATTCCTGTCATAGTTACCAATTCTGCAACTCATAGAGCTAACTTTTCCCTCAAAATATAACCTAATAAAAGGGTTTGCAGATTTACCTAATTCAATACGTTCCCGTGCCAGTTCTCTACGCCTCGATTTGCGATTTATCTCCTAAATCGATACACTTGCATATGCTATATTAGTGCTATTTAAAAACTCTTTTACCTTTTTATATCGTATCGCATTATCTTCTAACTCTACAACAATCCCATGATCTTTATACCTTAAAAATTTCACCAAAAATATATTCTCGCGACGATCTTATATCTTGCAATCCATTCTCGATATTGTCTCCATAAATATCATAAAAATATTCCGGTATCTCTTTAGTTAAAAATATTCGTTCTCCCTTGAATGACTTCAATTGCTTTTTATTATAGTTCGCTGCTGAATATAAATTTCTTTATCATCAGATTTGTAAGTACTATAATTTTTAGCATTAGTTGTATGTAGCCAGCTTCACGCACATTTTTTAATTTCAACTGTGATTCTATGCGGTCGTATATCTTTCCAAGTATCTAAATAGCTTCTTTTTATATCACCTCGCTAAAAGCTCTTTCTTTTGAAAATTCTATACGTGATATAGGTCTGATTTTACCTTCTACAATTAATAGACGCACGATAATTACGATTACTTACCTTTTTCTCCTGCATAATGCTTATCTTCATTATCTATTACATTACTTTACCTGTAAATTATAATTTTTACCTACGAGCATAAATCTATCTTGAAATATATAGTTTTCCTTATATTTTTGGAATACTTTTTGAAATTTTACGATCGCTTTCATTTAATCTAACATAAGGTATATAAGTTTTTCTCCTATAGACAATATAAAGTTTGTTGCTGGTTCTTCTAAATTATTGTGGCTTACTTCAGCTTAAGTACACAAAGTGGATCTAAATCTCTTCCTTCGATACGTCCAGAATTCTACAATATATAGTCTGAAGCTTCTCATCAGTAACTCATCTCCACAAAAACTTCAAATTTGATTTTTTGTTTTTAACTTCTGAGTTATCTTTCTTTTGGTCAAATGATACTATCTATGGCAACTGTTAAAAAGTTATTTTTACATATAGCTCAAATAACTTCCCTGTTCCTAGTTTAGTTCCTCCATCAAAAGCTTGTTTTTGTCAATATCAATTTTTTGAGATATCTCTGTTCTTACTGCTACATAAAAACCCTCAGAGATAATATCATCTTGTCTTACTTTTAATTCGTTAAGATTCATTATTCCACCTTAATTTCGATATAATATTGTATTTCTGTTTCCGTATGCATAATATTTAATTGCAACAAATCTTTTGTTTTCGTTTTTTATATAAATAATACGATAAATTTCAGAAGAATCTGTATAAAAGAGCACATTTATAGTTTTTATGCCAATCACCAAGTATGAATCCTTCTCTTGTAATTTGTAATCTACATATGCACATCTTCTATAGCATTTATGTCAAAACCCTGTTTGTACCAACCTTAATGGTACATCAATAGTTCCTTCCTGTAGCTTCATGTATACACGTCCACTTTAATTTACGTTGTTTCCCTCAGTGACTAAAAAGAAGTTATCACTATTTTTCAGACTTACCATCACCACGGACAATCGTTATTTTGTTTACCAGGATAATCACTAGCATAATAACTCATTCCACAATGTTTGCATCGCACCACATGATCATAGGATTTTACTATATATCTATCCATTCCGCAATGTAGCTCAGTGCAATAAGGTTAGATTTTCCCTTCTATTCAAAGTCTGTTGAAATAATGTATATAATTCATTAGTAATATAAAATCCATAAGGCCATTTTATATCATTACTGCTTGCGGATCTCTATCCAAGGTAAATTAGCAATTAGAGACAATTCCTCCACCATATCATAGTTAATAAAGTTTCTCTATTCGTGATGTATATTCTTATCTACTTCTATCTCTAACCTTCTAGATGCCTCTCCAACAAAAGGATGTATATCTGTTAACAGAACAAATGCAATCATCATAAAAGTAAATGCATCTGAATACATAGTATTAGGTGAACCTTTATAGATTTCTGGTGCGCCATAGCCAGGAGTTTTCCCAACCTGATCCACGGTATTCTGCATTTTCTAGGTAGTCTCAAATTATCACTATCAATAAACCAAGTTTCATGGTAATCTTTCTCCTTAGAAACAAAAATATTTTTTAGAGATAAACCGCCATACACAAGTCCATTCATATGGATTCTAGATAACGTAACCGCTGCCACTAATTCAGCATAATAATCTTTTACGTAATCCACCGGTTGCTATATAGTTATCAAATAATTTTGCAAAAGTCCGGTGCAGTTCTATATTGTTCCTCTAACCATACACTTCTAGATTCTATATCTAATCGGTCATTTTTACGAAAATACGTTTTCTAATGAGTCCATATCTTCTAATAACTCCATTGTATATCCGATTGTATCCTCTAAAATAGAACAACGGTAGTATAATATTCGTCTTTCGATGGGTAAGATACGAACCATATCATAGACTTTATTTTTAAATAAAATCGTGTCCTCACTAAAATATTACCATCATTAGATGCACTAATACAAAGTAAATTTGATAAGTTGGTAACATATACTGTCCCTTTGCGCACCTTTTGAAAGTTCTTTCATTAACAAATATTGATGTCCATATTGATCTGTAACAGACCTCAAGCTTTGTTTGTTCATCATCCTTTTGAGTGGAATTCACTACATTGTTATTCATATATATATTCCTCATTTATCATATATGCTAATGTTTTATCATCATTACCATGCCAATTTTCAACCCAAAATCGAACCTTTGAAAAGAAAGATTCTCGTAACTCTGCAATACTTTTCCCATATTAATTCTTTGAGTAAATAATTCAATGGTATCGTCGAGTAATGGTGCAATTTCAACTCCATCTTTTGTGCAAAGAATAGCTCCTCAAAAAGTCCTGAAAGCTTCCTTCAATGCTCTCTATCTCACTAATTGATAAAAATTTCACTTAAACCAACTGTTTCATTTAAGTAATATTCTGATTTATCATCAAATATGCTGCGAACGCCTTTATCTGTATAAACAGAAGCAACTCCATCACCTAATCTAGCTAACTTATAGTAGTTTCCTTCGACAATACAAACTAATACCGTACAGGTACAATCTTCAATATGATAGCCTTGCTTATATAAGCTAGATTTCCATTCTTTATGGGTTAAGCGAAAAAACTCCTTTAAATCTAAGTCTTTCAAAGAGCAACTTTTTGCTTCAGTACGTTATATATGGTTTCACAAATCTGTTTTGATCCGTGCTGAGATAATTTCTTAGAGCCCAATCCGTCTGAAACAATACAACACCATCCATCGCCGTATGATAAAACAAGGAAGCTATCCTGATTAATACTATGATAGCTTCCTTGTATACTTACCCCACTTCCTTCTAACTCAATATGATACATTTTATTACCCCAATAGGCTCATAATTTTTATATAATCTATAGGATAATGTACTCTAGTACGATTACAAATATCCTCTAAACTATATAAATCGCATCACACTTTCAACTGCAATGGAAAATATATTTTCAAAGGCACTTTTTCAGTAAAGTCCCTTCTTTCTCGCTTATATTACCATCACTAAGCAAAAGAATAGAATCTTCTTTAGGAATTAAATCTAATAATATATTCACTCCTCTTCAGTTACATTACCTTCATATGCAACCTTTTCATAGTCAGCTAGTGTCCCCTAAATATGCTGTTCTTTTTCCCCATTGATATACTTTTATATTCTGTATTTGAAGTACTATTTCTAGCATGTATATGTTTCATTCCCGTTAACATATACTTGATAATTCCATTTTACTATCTTCTATCATACTTCCTGAAGCATCAATTATTATATGCACTATCATTATTCATCCCTCAATAGATACAGTTAATATAAGTTACTATGAAAGTCTTCAAAACTCTATACCTGCATCATGATTAGATGAGATATTATACAGATTAAGTTCATTAGGGTTATTTGATTTTACACGGTTCGATATAGACATGCTTATCGTTTTAAAAATACTCAATAATTCCATCCGCACTATCCGCACTAAATATTGTATTTGCATTGCCCGTAAAGGCTCTTAAAACATTTGAATTTGCTGCTTCTTAGTACCTACTGCAAAAACGTTGTGTCTTAGATGATTTACCAGTATATATAAAGTTATTAAGTTCATCTTCCCAACTATCAGTAGGCAGTCCATCAGAAACTAATATGACAGCAGGGATATAGCTAGGGGATGGTGTTGTCTCGGAATCTTCTAGCATATCCTTAGCCATCCTTAAAGCAATACCAATTGGGGTAGGTCCATCTGGAACAAATGGTTCTATTCCTTTCGCATCCAATGATTGGGCATCAATAAACGGTATGTAGTTCTATTCGTTTACCAAATGTAATAATAGATACCTGCACTTCCAACTCTCTTGTTTGTGTCTGAGCAAACGTCTGAATCATCTCTTTTGTAGCTGTATATAACGCCTCTATTTTTGCGCCATACATGCTCCCACTTACATCTAATAATAAAACAACTGGTAATGGTTTTGCCTGAGGTACTTGATATGCACTTGGATCAGATGCCATACTTGCTCTCCTTTAATTATTTATCTACTGGTTTTTACAATAAATCTAAACTCTATACGTCGATTTCTTTTCATCTTTAGGGTCTATATTCGGTAATGGTCTTTGTTCTCCATATCCAGCAATAGAAAATAAACTTTGCCCTTCATTATTTTTCATACTAGAGAAAGCATAGTCATTTTATAATCCATAAATTTCCATGTATAGCTAGCCCGTTCCGTTGATAAATCTAAATTTGTACGATATCCGCCTTTCAACGGTATAGAGTCTGTAGTGACCTTCAATCATAATTGTATCCACCACTTTCCAGTTAGGAGCTAGTTCTGGATTTTCTTTCATTTCTAAAATAGTTTTTAGATATGTCTAAAATCAGCCTCTCACCATCTTCTGTTAGTTTACTTTCATTTTAATTTAAATACTCCATTTGACTTCTTATCTAGGGTACTTAAATTATTAACGCCTTTATCTTGAATCCGGAGTATTCCATTTTTGGCATCTAGTTTAACACGCTCTTTATCTTGCTCTGGTAACTGATTGTGAATTTTTTCCTAAAATTTGTGCTCTTTTGTTCGTTTACATTAGAAATATTTTCTACACTTTCTTTATACACCAATATCATTGATACCAGTGCTAAGATAAATATAAAGTAAGACACCCGCCATCAAATCACTAATTGAAATTGAATAAGGATCTTTTTGCTCCATACCGTCATCATATCTTTCCATATTAAGACTCCTTACTATATTCTATTAATATAAATTAGATTCTTCATAAGTAGCCATTTTTAGGAGCTTCTTTTTAGAGACTATTTCTTCAACACTTTGTTCAGATATTACATCAGATTCTGGTGAACTGCCTGTTACTTTTTATATTCAATGGAAGTTTCTATAGCTACATCAGCCCCTATCACTCATAAGCGCAGCATACGCGTCTGCTGAAATATTACTCACTTCATGAAATGATAATTCATTCACCTTTATCTTGTTTATATAGCTTTTCATCTTCAACATCATACTGTTTTCTATCATCAGATGATTTTACATCAGCATTTACCAAACTGATTCACTACTATGTTTTTATAATCAATATTTCCTGTTTCTTTATTGTCTATGTCACTATATTTGCTACTGCTGTAATATTTTACCGTTTCAGCTTTGGAAAATTTTTCTGAAGTAATTTCTTTTTAATAATTCATCTTTTTAAATTATTATAGTCACTATACTACATCTCATGAGTTTTCAGATTAAGATTTGCTTGTTCATCCAATTGTGACTTTCAATTTTCTTCTAAATACTTGCTTGATTTTATATATGAATCGAGATACTCTTCCTGATTTTCGAAATTCTTTTCAGCATTTTCTAATGTTTCTATACTGGATGTAATCACCCCTGCAGCCGATCACCTTGTTTGTAATTGTTCAATATAGTTATTATTAACAGTGTTGATTTCTTCCTTAAATACTCGATGCATATCCGATAAATTCGAGATTAAATACCTCTTGCATTTTGCCCATAACTTCGAGGAGTATTACTAGTATTCACCATATACTGTTCAAAATGTTCCCAAAAGATTTTTCGTAGCATCTACATTAGAAGCACTTAGGTTTTTAACTTCTGTTTTTATACTTTCGGTAAAGCTAATAATTTCTTTATTTTGATTTTGCATAGTATCATTATATAACCCTAATAGCTGTGGAAAAATCTTGTGTCTGAGCTAGTCATAGTAGCTACAGTCTGATTTAAAGAATTAACTTTATCCTGCAAATCTTGTACTTCTTTAGATACCATTTTTCCCACTGTTCTTCCAACACCCTTGACAATCTTATCCATGGATTGAACAAAAAGCATCTTCTATTCCTTGTCACATGTGTTACTAATTGCGCAGAAGATTGTGCATTTCCTCTGATTATATCTCCTAAATATTCACTTTCAGATTTATATAATACAACTAAATGCAGTGCATCTATCAACTTACCATATTCTCTTTTTAAATCCTTTGTAAATTCGATTAAAGTTATTACATAAAACAACGAAAACCCAATTCCTACTAACGATGTAAAAAGGGCGGTCCCAGAACTGCTAATTAAAGCTCCCATCTGATGAATCAGTTCACTACCATTAGAGAATATATTTAATCGATGCAAGCCTATCGTTAGCCTAAAATGTCCCTAATATTCCTGCGCCCGTCAGTTGTGGCATTTGCTGACGCCATAAATGTCGATCCAACTGAGCGAATAAGTTGGACACCTTTAATGTTTGATGGATATCCTCTTTAAGTAGATATCATTATTAATGATATATGTATTAACCTTATTAGTGACCAAAGTCTTCCATTGATTATATAAAAGATTACCTTTGTAAAGCCATCGTAATATCTTCTAATGACAATTTATTCCATGTTACGATTACATCTTGTTGTTTTCCTTCTCCTTCGCTTGTTTTTCTCTACATTGTTCTGACTAAAAAGTTTTTCATGCGTTGTACGTAAAGAACTAGCATTATCATCCAATATATCAATATCTTTCCACAAAGACCATACAGCGAAAACTGTAATCATAAAAACCAGCACCCACGTACCAATATTTAATATTCCTTTGAAAGGCACAAATTTAAATAAGAGAGCTACTACAATGAACACTGCAAGGATGCCAATCCCTTTAAAAATATAACTCTTTTTCATACATTCTCCTTATTCTCTCACTATAATAAAATTATCTGCATTACTTAATCTGAACTGTATTCATATCAGGTATTTAAATTATTGATATATGGTTTTTATACTTTCCAAAAACATCTTTATATTGTCAATAGATACCTTTAGATCTTCCTCTATATAGGTGTTAACTATCTCTATATAAGGATTCAATAGCTTGATAACTAAATTATATTGACCGATTAGTGTTTGATTCGTACACAAAACCACAATCTCAGAAGGTCTCTTTATCATTCCCTGGTAAAAGTTTATTAAAAGAAGCAATGTACTGTCTTTTTAATTTTCAAACTCCCAAAAACTTTTCTTTGAAAGTATTTCCTAAAACATGTAATAACCCATCTATTTGTTCAGTTGGTATTTCATGAATTGTATACCTCTTATGGCAATGATCAATCGCTAATGAAAAAACTTCCATCTTTATTTTTATATTTATCAACTCTACCCCAACAATCTACAATTTCAACACTTTCTATGTTGCCCCCTATCTTTCTATATCGATAAAAATACGATCGCCTTCTCTGATATGGTGTATCCATGATACTTATCCTGTACAAGTCTCGGCATATGACTTATTTCATTACTATAATAGTCTTTTTCCAGTTTCTTTATTAGCAATTCGGCTATCTTCTCTTTTTACATACTTTCTACGTGATGAATCGCTACCTTTACCAATTTTTCGTGCATACATGCCCAATAAAACTATGACCATCACTAATACTATTAAGATCAATTCATTCATAATATCCTATATTCACTCTCATTCTTACTCAATGACCTTCATATGTGACTCTCATTATTACAGACAAAATGTCCCCCGAAGACACCATCTTCGAGAGAAGGACATGTAATTAGTTTCATTATACATTAGGCTCACTATTTATTCAATGATAAAAAAATATTTCTCATCAAGTTTTAAATTTCACTTTATTATACTACGAAAACACTTGACTCCACATCTTATTAAAAATTGAGTTTTTATTTTCCAACTGCAACGCAAAAACAGCCCCTACCAATTCAGTAGGGGCTACCTATGTCATACAGTAACTCACAATATAGTGTTTTTAGCTCAAATTTTTCTGGATTACAAGTATCATAGTTGTTCAACTACACACCAGAAACTTCCTACAAAAGATTATTACCTCTGTTTCACCCACCGCTGATAGCCTTTCCACAATAAGAAATACACAACAGTGGCCGCTACAATGACAACTGTCAGACGCCCTAGGGTTATCTTGCAGCAAAAACTGCATCATGTCCTACGATTACTTCCAATGCTGTGAGACGGAAACTTGCAATTAAGTTCGCAATGATATAGTCCCGCAGGAAATCTGACTAATCGCCCCTAATGCAGTGATGACACCACTAGGAAAGTACGGAATGGTACGGGCAAATAACATGACAGCTAAGCCATTCTTTCCGCTAAAGTCATCTACTTTCAACAAAAATTCACTTTTTTCAATGACCTTATGAGCCGTATCACGCAAGATGTATCGCATAATCATAAAGCTCAGCACAACACCTACGGTTTCCGCTAGCCAAGAAATGATAATTCCCGGAACGACTCCAAAGAGCAAGCCATTGGCTGTGGAAAAGAAGATGGACGGCAAAAATCCTAATGCATTGATCAATACATCCAAGACAAAGCTAATCACCATGGCCCAAGGGCCATAGGGACTGCAATACTTCTGCCATGCGATTTACATCACCTGATACGACAAGTTCCCACATATCATCATAGAATCCTGGAACAAGGATATGCACTAGAACACCTAATGCTACCAATGCTCCTACCAACCCTAATTGTATGTATCGTTCCTTCTTCTTATCATTCATTCCCATACCTTCTTTTCTAAGACTTCTTAGCCTCTGCCATCCAATAGCAAGTTTATCAGTGAATGGCACGCACTGCTGTTTTTAATGTGTTCTTCTGCAATCACAAGAAATGCTGATTTCGGAAGTGCTAATAATTTCAATATTAACATCTTCATCGGAAAGAATACCAAACATTTTAGCTGCTACACCTGGTTGACCTAGCATACCAGCCCCAACGATGGATACTTTTGCCATATTTTCATTGATAATGCACTCTTCCATAGACATAGTAGTGCTCAATGTGTCTAACACTTGTTTTGCCAAGTTAACATCATCGCGAGTGATAGTAAAGTCATGATATCTGTACATTTATCATCTGTGGTGCGAATACTTTTGCACAATCATATCTACATCGATACTTTTTATCTGCTAAGGCTTGGAACACTTGATGTGCTACAGCCTGGAACATTCTCTACACCTACAAGACTCACTTTAGCAACATTTGTATCATCTGCAACGCCTGTAATGGCATATTGATTTGCTTTCATTGTATATCCTCCGAATAATGGTTCCTCTTCATCACTGAAAGTGGAGCGAACATGGATTGGCACACCATATCGATGCCCCATCTCAACCGCTCTTGGTTGCATAACACCAGCACCCAAACGTGCCATCTCAAGCATTTCACCATAGGGTGATTTCTTTCAACTTAATAGCTCCTGGCGCTACACGTGGGTCTGTAGACATACACCATCTACCATCTGTGAAAATTTCACATACATCCGCTTGCACAGCACCTGCCAATGCTACGGCTGTTGTATCGGATCCACCACGACCGAGTGTCGTAATATCCCTTCCTCGGTTCTACCTTGAAGCCTGCCACCACAACGATATTACCATCATCTAAAGCACGCAATACACGTTCTGGGTTAATATCTAAAATACGAGCTTTTTCCAAATGCATCACTCGTTGCAATACCAGCTTGTTCGCCAGTCATAGAAACTGCTGCATGACCCTTTGCTTGGAATGCTAAGGCCATCAATGCACCGCTACCTGTTCTCCCGTAGAAAGGGAGTCGATCCATTTCACGACCATATGGCATAGACGTTACTTCTTTCGCCAATGTCACTAAGTCATCCGTTGTATCCCCCATAGCAGACACAACAACAACGATACGATCATCAGCTTGTTTATCACGCAATACGCGATCTACAATGTTAAATATTTTTCAGGTGTTGCTCCGAGCTACCACCAAATTTTTACACTAATGCCACTGCAATCCCTCATCTAATAATATATAGTAAAATAATGTCTCTAATAATCTATCACACTACACCAGTATTGTAAAGGATTTTTGTATACTCTTATTTTGTTTTTATTATACATTTTGTCATTTACAGTAGATACTTTATATGTTCAAATTCATGGACTATCACTACTTATATATAACATATATATGACCTAACTCCTGACTGAACTTCTAAATCAAAAGGGCAGTTGCACAAAATACAACTACCCTTTTTATCATCGATGATAGGCTATCCAGAGACAACCTTTTCTTCATGTAATTAGCCTTCTACTACGATATCTTTTTCAGATTCCCCAAAGCCGTGGATGTTGCAGTAAGAAGTTGCGATCAAACGACCAGATTTTTGAAAGAAGCTACTACTACGCCAGCAGATTCAGTATGTATAGGACCTTCAGTTAGCACCTGTAGGAGCTTCACCATGTACGTTGAACTCAAGACGAGCTACTTCGTAAGGAAGTTTTGTACCTTCTTCTACATAGTATAATTTGATCCAAGAAATGTGATGTTCTACTGTATTAGGATGCGCAATGTCTTTTGCCCACTTCTAATTCGATAACTACACGTTCACCAGCTTTTTACAGTATCAGGTGCTGTAATAACTGGAACGTGTTTTTTCTGTTGCAAATTCCGCTGTTTTTACATAATTAGTGATTGCCATAGGTATAACCCCTTGAATTAATATCATATCCAAACATGGAAACCTTTCCATGTAAAGCACTAAATTAGTACAGTAATATTGTACTTGTTTTTAGAAACTTAATCAAGGACTATTTTTAAGTTTTTTTCGATATGGTTTATGCATAACACTTCTATTTTTAGCATATTGTATTAATAAATAGCATAGTTAGCAACTTAATTAGAATTCAATGCCTCGTTTCGCTTTGATACCTTGTTGATACGCATGCTTCACAACTTTCATTTCCGTCACCGTATGAGCTAGCTCAATAATCTCTGGCTTTCGCATACGTCCTGTTAAAATCATATCCAATCGTTCTGGCTTGTGTTGCAACAAGTGTACTACTGTTTCTACATCCACTAATCCATAGTGAATCGCATAATTGATTTCATCAAGAATAATGAGATCCCATGCATCGGATTGCACTTCTCGTTCCACCATAGCCCACGCTTCTTTTGGCTGCTTGCTATGTTCTTTTCATCTTTCTTCCGACTCTTCTTGTTTTATGAAAGATAAATCCTTTCCCCATGGAACGGATTTCTACGGTAGGCAATAAATCTATGCCTGCCAATTCACCATAATTGGCACCACTTTTAATAAATTGTAATATTAATACCTTGCGACCACAGCCAGCAGATCGTAGCGCTACACCCAACGCTGCTGTCGTTTTTCCTTTACCTTCACCTGTATTGACTAAAAATTAATCCTTCTGCCATATATTTCACCTATCCTTACATACCATATATACTAATGTCATTACCAATTATATTCAATCTTAAAATATAGTAAAACCACCCTACTATGGCAGGTGGTTTTGTATTCTAATCACTCTATCTTATCTGTGTGAGGTTTCCACCTTGTAGCATATTTAAACACTTCACACTGACACTCACTTCTTTTATGATTGCTTACTATATCGTTCGCAGGAGTCTACAAAACTGCTTAGCAGCCTCTTCACTACCTGAAAAATTAATATGCAAATAGGAGGCTAATACATTTTTTATGTGCATATCCACCTTGATAGGCTTTTGGCTTACGACCACCTACTAATTCAAAGGCCCACGGAAATGGACTCTGTGTCGGAGTCATCGTAGAAAAATGGAATTCATGTCCACTAAATGATCTTTTCACAGACCCTAAAAATATTAGGTTCTAGCATAGTGGCGCTCACATATCCTACCCGTTGCAATGTTTGTTGCATTTCACAAGTAGCTGGCACTAATCCCACCATTGGGCATGTATGTCCTTCAAAATCCGTAACAGCCTCTGTCATATACATCAATCCACCGCATTCTGCATAGATAGGCATTCCTTGTTCACTAGCTTACGAATGCTATCCTGCATAGATGTATTGGCGCTTAGTTGCGATAAAAACATCTCTGGGAAACCACCTCCAAAGAACACTCCATCTACATCAGGCAATGCCGCATCTTGAAGTGGACTAAAGTAGTGAAGTTCCGCCCCTCTGCCTCTAACGCTGCTAAGCTAGCTGGATAGTAGAAAGGGAAAAAGCTTCATCCATGGCAATGCCAATGCAGCCCGTTTTTCTACCGCCGTAACAGATTTTATATCCTCAGCAGGTAAACTTACAGCACTTGTCGCAAGTTCTACTAAAGCATCTAGGTTGACCATTACTTTTACCGCATCACGAATCGTGGCATCGCTTCTGTAGGGTCGATTTCTGTCACAGGTGTTAAGCCCAAATGACGCTCTGGAGATTGCATCCGTTCATCTCGACGAATCGCCCCTAGTACAGGGACTCCCAGTTTTTCATAGCAGAACGAATCATATGCTCATGATTATCGGATCCCAATCGGTTTAAAATGACGCCTCAAATTGCACCTCTGGATCATAATCACGGAAGCCTTTTGCAATGGCTGCCGCACTTTCCCCATGGCCTTACAGTCAATAACAAGTACCACTGGAGCTTGTAAATCTTTAGCCACTTGGGCAGTAGAACTTACACCTTCCCGTCCTCCATCATAGAGGCCCATTACGCCTTCAATAATGGAAATATCTGCTGTTTCTGCTTGACCTACAAAAATGGAACTAATTTATGCGAGGTACATGCCATGTATCTAGATTATAACACTCTCGTTGGCTAGCATTTTATGAAAGCCCGGATCAATATAATCCGGGCCCACTTTAAATGCCTGTACCGCCTTGCCCTGCTCTGTCAAAGCTGCTAACAGCCCTGCTACTATCGTTGTTTTCCCTACACCTGAATTGGTGCCGGCTATGACAATTCTTGGTCGTTGTACAGTGTTCATAGAATACCTCTTAGCGATCTTTTACGTTTCGCCAAAATTGTAGATAAATAATTTAATTTTTGTGTCAGATGGCAACGCATCTACATTGCGATATACTTCTTCTTCTGGTAAACCCACACGAGAAATCATCACCGCCTCTTCTGCCATATCATGTTTACGAAAGTGTATCTTGTACTTCTGCAAAGTTTCTATACTTTCATGATAACCGCATCATCAGCCACTGCTAATACAGCATCGATTTTTCTTTTGGTGCCGTCGCAGGAATGATAGCTAATACTTCTTCTTTTTCTACGATTGATATCCAGGGTGAGAACCGATAGCTGCAGAACGCAGTCACACCAGGAATCGTTTCAATCTCAAATCCAGCAGATTCTACTAAACGATACACATACATGTATGTGCTATAGAACATTGGATCCCTAAAGTTAAGAACACAACTTGTTTACCTTGCTCTAATAAACCAGTAATGATTTGGCGAGCTTCTTCCCAACCTTTAGATTGTTCATCGTCATCTAATACCATTGGAAATACAACAGGTACGATTTCTGTATGCTCTTGAATATATGGTTCTGCAATATGCAATGCTACAGAGCCATCTTTCTTTTCTGTTTTTCGGTGTAATAATAACGTCTAGCTTCTCCCATAACACGAGCCGCTTTCACCGTCATTAATTCAGAATCCCCTGACCTACACCAATACCATACTATTTACCTTTCATAAGGACACCTCTTCTATCTAAACAGGGTTGGTGAAAGCCACTATACCCAACCATACTCGAACTTATTCAGTATATCATGAATACTATCTAATGTATATGAAATTACACCTTGGGCTCAGCCTCATAGGCTCTTTTAGAGAGCCACAAGAACACTCCATCTATACCACTAGATTATAATCGGTTTTTGATACAGCCCTTCCATCGCATCTGCCAAATGTTCTGCGTAAATGTTTTGAATCTGGATACTCACCAAGACCTTTTTGTATTGTACTACTTCATAGCCTGCCCTCGTTTAATACCGATGTCAAGCTATCTTCTTCATCTCCAAATAAATCATTTAATGCATGGTCCCCACACACCAATAATAATGGATGCAAATGCACTTTTTATGGATATGTCCTTCTTGTTCCCAGTGTTGCAACACATCTTCTGGGGTAGGGAAGTTCTCTAATGTAGCAATCGATGTATTACGAATGCCTTCATGTTGTAATTTCAACTGTAGTACTGCATAAAGCATTGCCTACATTAAACCCACCATGTCCCACTAATAACAAGTCTTCTGTGTTAGGGACGTTCAAGTTTTTAATAAAACGATCCATTAAAATTTGATAATCATCTGGCACTTCTTCCTCTTGACCCATGAAATACAGTAATGGACGACCAACTGCAATCTCTTTGATGGAGCTCTTGCCCTTGGAATACCATAATGTTTTTCGAAGTTTATCAAACTCAGCGCCTCCCACTAAATGCGTTGGTTGTACAATGACACGTTCAAATCCATCTGCCATAATGGATTCCATCGCTTCTATTTCATTTTGGAACACAATATTTCTATCTTTCAGTTGTTTTATGACAATACGTGATGTAAAGCCACACGTACTTCATGCGTAGGATACGCTTTACGAATCGTCTCAACCACCGGCAAAATTTGATTTTTCTCTGGCACTATCAACTGTAGATCCAAAGGATGTAACTAAAATAACTTCTTTCATGTTGATACCTCATACAAATAATTAAGAATATACCTACCATATAGTGTATAAAAAATAGCATTCTGTAAAATAAATATAAATCATCATCTAGCCACTTCTCGTACACTTCATACAGTAAGATCTGATATGCAGTCATATCAACACATAGATTATCAGTATAACAAAAAGGGTTACCCTTATTTGAACTCGTAATAGGAAAAAGAGCTATCTCTAGTGATAGCACAACTAGAAATAGCTCTTATCTATATTATTTTACAGTAATAGCAATATCATCGTCTTCCACGACAACATGAAGTGTTTTACCTCACCTGCTCTGCCTTCCAGAATAGCATCAGAAATTGGATCTTCTACTAATCGTTGGATAGCACGTTTCAATGGTCTTGCCCCCATGGCAATATCGGTACCTTCTGCTACGATTTTGCCATAGCTTCATCAGATACTTCTAGTTCCATCCCTTGTTCATGCAAACGAGTCGTCACTGATTGTAACAAGATACGTACAATTTGTTGTAATTGCTCTGTTTCTAAGGCATGGAATACGATCATTTCATCCACTCGATTCAAGAATTCTGGACGGAAATGTGCTTTTCACAGCTTGCAAAACTTTTTTTAGCAGATTCCGTATCTTTTTGTATCCCCAGACTCTTTGGCCGCTAAGAATCCCATAGCAGCAGTGTCTTCTTTTAGATACTTAGCACCCAAATTGCTTGTCATAATGATCACTGTATTTCTAAAGTCCACTGTACGACCTTGGTTATCTGTCAATCGTCCATCATCTAAAACTTGTAATAATATGTTAAAGAAATCAGGATGTGCTTTTTCCACTTCATCAAAGAGGATGACACTATATGGACGACGGCGTACAGCTCTGTCACTGACCACCTTCATCATAGCCCTACATGGCCCCGGAGGCGCTCCCACTAGCGACTCACCGCATGTTTTTCCATATATTCTGACATATCGATACGAATCATAGCATTTTCATCACCGAATAGATTTGATGCCAACGATCCAGCTCAACTCTGTTTTACCCACCCCAGTAGGCCCCTAAGAATAAGAAGGATCCAATTGGACGTTTCGGATCTTCAAGCCTGCTCTAGCACGTCGTACCGCTTTCGATACAGCTACAACGGCTTCTTCTTGTCCGATGACACGTTGATGAAGTTCTTCTTCTAATTTTTAAAAAGGCGCTCTGACTCTTCTTCTGCCACACGAGATACTGGAATGCCACTCCATTCAGATACAACAGCAGCAATTTCAGATTCTGTCACCACTAATTTAGATTCACTCTCTTTGTTACTATCTTCTTGCTTAGATGCAATATCTGCTTCCAATTCTTTTTCTTTATCTCGCAACACTGCAGCTTGCTCAAAAATCCGTGCTGTAATGGCTGCTTCCTTTTCTTTGCGGACACGAAGCAGTTCATCTTCTAAAGGCTTTCACATCCGGTGTTGCTGTAAAGACAGCCATTCGCACTTTAGAGGCTGCTTCATCCATCACGTCGATTGCTTTATCTGGCAAGAATCGATCCGCAATGCTAGCGGCTCGATAAATGCACTGCTGCTGCTAAGGCATCATCCGTAATTTGTACTTTATGGAAAGCCTCATATCGATCACGTAAACCCTTTCAAAATGTGCAATGCGTCTTCTTCACTTGGTTCTCCACTTTGCACCGGTTGGAAACGACGTTCCCAAAGCAGCATCTTTTTCAATGTGTTTCTTATATTCATCTAATGTAGTAGCCCCAATGACTTGGAAGTTACCTCGTGCCAAGGCTGGTTTTTAAAATGTTAGCCGCATCCATAGCACCCTTCAGATGCTCCAGCTCCAATCAATGTATGAATTTCATCAATCAAATACAATCATATCATCATGCGATTGTACTTCATCCATCACTTTTTCTCAATCGTTCTTCAAATTCACCACAGTATTTAGCCCCCTGCCAGCATAGAACCTAAGTTCACAGAAATAATGCGTTTATCTCGCAATACATCGGGAACATCACCGCTTACGATTCGCTGTGCTAATCCTTCGGCAATCGCTGTTTTACCAACACCAGGTTCACCAATTAGGACAGGATTTTTTGTACTGACGGCTTAAAATTTGTATCACTCGTTGGATTTCTGTATCTCGGCCAATGACGGATCAATTTTCCTTGTTTTGCACTTTCATTCATCAATCATAATCAGATATATCGCCTAAATCACCTGTACCCCCTTGTGCAGTTCCACCTGTTTCTTCACCGCCACGATGGCATTGATTTTTCAACTACATCTTCTGGACGAATCCCTTTGGATGCCAATAGTTGCATAGCCACGCCGCCACCATCGGACAATAGACCTAGCAAAATATGCTCTGTTCCCGATATAGTTGTGACCTCGACTATTGGCCGCTTCTGCTAAATTTTATAACGTGTTTAGTGCAGGCGTCATTTGTAATTGGCCACCATTATGGGTACTACTTGCAACAGCTGCTACTACCTCTGCTTCCAACTCTTTTTCCTTTGATAGCAAGCGCAGCTAATGCGAGCTGATACAGATTTTTCTTCCTCTACTAGCCCTAATAGTACATGTTCTGTCCCCACATAATATGTTTAAATTCTATTGCTTTTTCTTGGGCAATCACTAATGCTCGTTTAGCCCCTTCTGTATATCTTTCTATCATAATGTTCCTCCTTTTGAACCTTGTTCTAATATATCTCGAATCACTTGTGCTCGACGACTATCTCGCTCTTGTGTTCCCTACATCGTTGGCTTGCCACCTAGCTTACCCTAAAAATTAGGTCTTGTAATAACTAATAACTCTTGAGAAATTTAATGTGACAGGTAATAGTTTCATATCGACGCCCTAATTGTACATCACTAATCAGGACAATGCCTCTTCTCCGGATATGCGCCGTGCGCGACTTACAATACCACAGGACCGCCACACTCGATCTTCAATGCCTTCTCGATCCGTACTCCACAGTCTCAGATCTCGACGCTTCTTCTTCTTTTCACAATGCCTCGTACAATCTGTGAAAGTTGTTCAATGGTCGCCTCTTCGCTAATCCCCATTGTCTGTTGATTTGAAATTTGATACACATGGCTAATCTTCAGATCCCTCACCATGAGCCCTCGCACTAGAATAGCCTGCTGAATAATACTTCGAATAATCAGCTGCAACTTCCCAGTCATAGCCAAGGCCGGTACATGCACCATCACCGATGCTCGTAATCCTGTGCCTACATTCGTAGGGGCATGCAGTTAGATATCCAAACTCCTTGGAAAAATGCATAATCATATTTGCTTTTCAATGGCATCATCAATGACCATTGCCTTTTGATACGCTTCTTTTGATTGTAGGCCTACCTCCATAGACTGAATTCGCAAAATGATCTTCTTCATTTTACCATAATGGAAATTCGACAATCCTCTGAGATAATAACGCTTCGCCCTTGATACGATTCCGCCAATTTCGGAGATATTAAATGCTTTTCTACTAATACATCTCGTTCTATAGGCTCTAATGTTTCTAAATTAATCTTTTTGTAAACGTCGTACCATGAGGCAGCTTGTAAAGGATTCATCGCCAGATCGCATTTGTTGTTCTACTGTATCGATAGCTTCTTTTTCCCTCGACTCGTAAATGGTATGCCCTTTAAAGTTTCTCGCCAATCGTATGCGACTAGATAATACTATGGGATGAGCCTTTTTCATTTTCCATTCATCCAAGGAGACATCGCTTCATCTAAAATTGTTTGTAACATAGCTCCTCCTTATTTGGATCTTTTGACTCTTCTAACGAGTTTAATTTTGTCTCCGAATGTTTTGCTGCTTTTTCAAATAACTCCTGTTTAACAGCTTGTACCAGACTCATGTCTAAGCTGTTGAATTTGTTTCTCCACTTTTAAAGCTGCCGCCCTCGTTGGTACTCGCCCTCGTAGGAGATGGAACCCTGTATCCGTTTAATCAAAGTAGTCAGTGATAAATGCACTATAGTCAAGTATCACAGCCCTAATCTGCCAAGATGGTTGAACTCCAGGTGTCATTCATTGTGGGCACTGAACAGCCTTACTAGAATTCAACGTCCCCTGCGTGATAGATGGCATTGGCAAAAAGTTGATTATTAAAAATGTATCATCAAACATAGAGGAAAAACATGGAACTTTGTCCTTGTTCTTTTTGACTCGCACATTGCGTGCAGTAGATGTGTCTCTTTTACACCATTTACAATCGATGTCATATGAACACTAGCCTGCTCATGACTACAAGATTCACATTTCATCACACCTCCTCATTGACAATATTCATAATTGCTCTATAGAATCGTTCTGCTGATTCTTTTCTATATTCCATAGGCACATCTGTTAAGATTCTAAGAAAGGCTTCATGTAACATCGCCGCTTCCCGCTTAGTAATTCGCGCCTCTTGCATGTGTTGAAATAATACCTTATCTACATGACCAATTGTGATCTGTGGTTCTTCCTCATTCTACGATGCCATGTTGCTGCAAGGAATCAGAACATGCGTTGGTTGTGGCTCTAAGATTCTTGTAATCGTAATGGATCCACCTAATCCACGTCAGACTGTACTATAAACCCTCTATCATTAGAAAATCGTGTACTCAATACATAACTAATCTGCGACGGTGCACAGTCTAATGTTTCTAGCTAATTCATTACGTCTAACAGTAATACTCTTCTTGCTCTTCTAATAGTTTCGTCAATATAAATTGTTCAATTTTATCTGCTAATACGCTCATAACTTCCTCTTTTCTGAGTTGTATCTAATAAATAATAGGTTATACACTCTAATTTGACCTTTGTCTTTTTAACTTGAGTACAGTATATCTGACTTTTTGACCTTTGTCAAATACTTTTTGACTTTTGACTTTTTATGTTAAAAAGTAGCATATCCCATTGGATATCTACTCCTATATGTCTACTATTCTTAGTAAACAATTCCGCTCTTATGTGTATATTTTATGTGTTTTTTGTTATGTTGTTAGGTTTGTGTATGTTTTGTTTGTTGTGTGTTAGGTTTGTGTGTAAAAGCGAAATAGTATGATAAGACTCACCTAGACAATTATTGACGGCTACCCTAATTTGGAGTCCAAGAATAATTGTGCAGAACGGCTATCTTGTGCAAATGTGAATTGATCTACTAAATCAGTTGCATTTGCTTCTTCTTCTACTTGTTCTTCTACGAACCAGTTCAAGAAGGATACTGTTGCATAATCTTTTTCTTCTAATGCTAATGCATATAAGTCGTGAATTTTACCAGTGATCATTTGCTCTGTGAGCCAATGACTGCTTTTGCCACGTCTAATGGATTAGTCAAAGTAGATGCTGTATTTTTTACATCACCTAATGTTACTTTTTCGTTGTTGCTTTGTAAGTAATCGATAAATTTGAAAGCATGTGTACTTCTTCTTGGTATTGTGCACGTAACCATGCGGAGAAACCTTTGAAGTTAGCATCAGCCATAGCTAAAGAAAGAGCTAGGTAGTGGATGCTGCATTAAATTGAAAAATTACTTGTTCATTTAAAGCTTGAGCTACTTTTTGATTCATTTTTATTACACCTCATATATACTATTATAAATTACTGACAATAAACATATTGATATGTTTCCATATCGTGATTTCATTATAACAGATTCATCGAAACAAATCAATATACTTTTCTATTTTTCGATTTTTATCATTTATTTTTAAATTTGAGAATTATTTTATGATAATATCAACTGAAATGCTCAACTATTCATGCATGCTTTTTGAAAAGAGTATACTATCTATGCAAGATCTTTATTACTATTATTTTACAATGAGTGGAGGTGATGATGTATGATGAATTTTATGACCCATGCTTTTAAAAAGTAATAAAAATCTACAGAGGGGAACAAAGTAAGTCTACATCATCTCTGGTTTCTTGGGGACCAGTAAGACTACGTTTATACAGCAATTGATTCAAGAATTACCAGACCCATCCAAGATACTAGTGTTAGAAAAATGATTTTGGACAGGTTAATTTAGATGGAGCCATCCTTAGAGAAAAAGGCTATACCGTTAGAGAGTTGACCTCTGGCTGCATTTGTTGCAGTTTAGCTAGGATTTTAGACGGGCTTTGGCAGATATCCTGAGACACAAAAAGAATTAGAGTATATCATTATTGAACCATCTGGGGTTAGTCAATTATCAGATATTCTGGCCATCTGCGAAAGATCCATCTATCGCCAAACGCAGTCGAGCTCACTGGTTGCGTGATCCATTGTGATGCGATGCGAGGCTCTAGTATTACAAAAATTTTGGCATCTTTCTTCAAAGACCAAATCGCCTACTCTAGTCAAGGGTCTTTATTAGTCATCAAGAGATGATCAGCTTTTACATGAAACATTGGAAATTATCCGCATCCTAAATCCAGCGGCTCCCTATTTATATATTACCTTGGGAAGAAATTACACTTTCAAAATATATTTCCATGCACCCACATGAGCAGGCAGTTTCTTCTTTAGCTCCCTACACAAACTATCGAAAATCACAAAGGCCATCATACAGATCGGAACCATCCAGAAATTCCACATCGCGATCACATTGCTCACCATGCACAAGCAAAAGATTCTTTCTTGACATGTACTGTAGAATGTACCTTGCCTAGAACAATATCGGAATGGCACTTGCATTTACAAGCCTTAATCGACACAATACAAGTGGCCAGATTTTGCGATTAAAGGTTGTATCCCCTTTCCACAGGTGGTCAAGCCTTGGTACAATATAATGGAACTAGTTTGGAGATTACTCCTACTACATTACATGATTCCTATTTAACCATCATTGGACCTTCCTTAAACAATGATGCATTGCAATCTTTATTAATGGTACGATGTAAATGAGTATGCAAAGATTCCTACCTATGTGTGATGGGATTTCTCGGGTCTGGAAAACCACTGCCATCACTGCAGGTATTGAAAGTCACAAAATTTCTAATGTTTGTCTGTTTCAATTTGAGCAGGGCCCTAACAAGTCCTGCTCTTTCCGACGACCGAGTAAAAACCTTTTCTGTCGATGACGATCCTGATTCTGTTGTTACGCAATGTTGTGAAGTGTTGCACAACCATACCTACAGAACTTTGGATTGAATGGAGACGGCGTGGGTTCTATCGAAACATTTGAACGTATCTGTTTACAGTCTCCCTTAGGAGATATGCTGCAGATATTCAACACATTTATTATGTAACAAATCCTTCTTGGATTAAAACACAATTACCCTACTTAGGTGCCATTCCTTTATCGCAAATACGATATAGTAATACAATCCTATTAGGGAACAGTACAAACGAAAAAGGACAAACAATATACAGAACTTGCTCCAGATAGTACATGGATTGGATGTCAAACCATTCAACAATGGACGTTGGCAAAACCTATACAAAAGGCAAAATCTCGGTGGAAACCATATGCCTTACTGATATTAGCACTTCCATTTGGCTATATCTTTTATGCCCAACCAACGGATTACTATGACAACAGCGATTATGTTACAAATGGTTCCCTTCCTACTCTTGGGCACAGGTATTTCTGTCATTGTCGAGCAGTACGCTCTCCCTATCGGATTGAAAAGTACCTGCATCGTTTCTCCTATATTAGCCTATGGACTTGCCATTGTAATGGCCTGTACCATGCCACTATGCGACTGTGCTGTCATCCCTGTATTACGAAGCTTAACACGACAAGGTATAGCTCCTAAGGTGAGCCTATTCTTTACGATGATTAGCCCTTTGCTGAATCCCATCGTGCTCTTATCTACGTATTATGCCTTTCCAAAAGAACCGATGATTCTCTGGGGACGGCCTATACTAGGAATTATCTTGGCGTTCATTGTGAGTCAATATTGTGGCCCTCGCATCTTTGGCAGACATGATGCGTTCCCACCATGGAAACAGTTAACTCTCGTAAAATCCCTGTCAAATGACACTGGATTTTTTGGTAGATTACAAGAAGAAACATTACGCCTATTGCCCTTTATCTTGATTGGGTCTATACTTAGTAGTGGGTTACAGTATATTTACCGAAACAATGGTTACATGATATATCCCTACTGGATCTATCTTAGTCATTTTCGCCATGATGGCTCTCGCCTTTTTCGTATCCATCTGCTCCAGAGCAGATGCCATCATAACTCGGTCTTTCATCAGTGTCATTCCACTACCTGGAATTTTGGCATTCTTAATTTTGGACCTTTACTAGATATTAAAAACTATGATTATTGCAGAACCTATTCCTAGCTCTTTTCGTGAAAGTATATAGTATATCCCTCATCGTGGGTACATCTATGCATCATATTATATTCACTAATAGGAGGTTATGCACTATAAGTATATCCCTACTGTCAACATTCACGCAGCTAGTAGAAGTTATCGCTTCTACTAGTTGCAGTCTATCTTTATTATCCAGTAACAACAGGCTCTATTTATCGCCTTATTGCTCCTAATTCCTATATCATCGCATTATTATGGGCGTTGACATTATTATTACTGTGGGGCACTGTAAGAAAGCTAGTAGAAACATTTTCCGTAAATCCTATGGCTCTTCTTATAGAAATGCTATTCTCTATGGTTTAGTGTACATTATTACTAAGCCCATCTATCTTCCAAGCACAAGCATTTGCATTGCCTGCAGAAGAACCTGTGGACCAAGTCATTGCAGTAACAAAAGAACCTGTTCCTACCAATGACTACAAAAATATTGGTGATGGCATTGATGATGCACATCGTCACATCACATTAACATCAGAAATTACTACGATACGATTTTGAAAGTATCTAACCATTGAAAAATACAAAGGCTATCGGTATCCGCTACGGGCTATGTATCCTACCACGATAAAGCCTTGCAATGTAATGACTTTGTATTAGCTCGTGATTTGATGATCTGCTGCGTAGCCGATATGGCTCCATTTGGATTACCTACTGAGTATACATCCTCTACTCCGTTGTTAGAGCACAGTTGGTATCTATGGGTACTATCGGATCACGTAACTTCCACGGTGTAGAACAACCATACATCATCAACAGCAAAAATTACAAGCTGACGCTATCGACGGTTATATTTTTCCTAACTAATGGGTACACACAGCCTAAGATATAACAAAACCACGTATATCAGTATGTATCACTGATGTACGTGTTTTTCAATATAGGCTCATTCGTATTTATTACTATTATATGCTAAAATAACTAATATATACAATTTTATAGATGTTACCAATACTAAATTGAAAGGAGTATTTTATGAAACGAATGGCTGAGGCATTACTCTCTCCTGTTTTCGCTCTGTTTTTATTTTTCTGTATACAAACACCTGTGAATGCAACTGATATTTGGGTAGCTACTGACCGGTGCGAAAACATAGATACCTATATTATGGATGATACCATTTCGTATGGCAAATCTGAAAAATGGTCCTTGGATATCTGTTTCTGTAAAACGTCTGTACAAAATGGTCGACTAAAAGAAGTATTAACGTGGAACTTTATTAAGTTTAAAAACAGATCATGTGGCGCTATTACACTAATACAATGAGAGGAAATAGTTCCGTCGTAGATTCTGGTAACAAAATTTCTCCTATACACAATCAACAACATTGGTTGTCAGTATTATATTGATGGATACTATATCTATTAATTCTACACATTTTTAAGTATTGCAAAAATAAGACTTATCTTCCTTATTACAAGTATGAAACAGAGGAATGTTGACACATGTTGAGCAACATTCCTCTGTTTTAATAGATATGTTTTATTGTAGATTTTTGTAGCTTATTATCTAAGCATACAATAAGTTATTAGAGTTTTATTAATAGAATGGGATGCCGTATCACTACGCGGAATGCTGCAAGTGCTGCGGCTTTAGCTTCTGCTGGGTACTGTAATCTTCACCCTTTGATACATCTATGAGTCCGATTTCCTCTTCTACCCCTACTAAAGCTGAGTGTTTTATTATCATAATCATAGTCAAACACTAATCGAGAACCATCTTGTGTACTCTCGGTAGTCTCAAACTAGGATCATATTCAGTACGAGTTGTAACAGATAAACGATAATATGGTGGGTTATAGTTTTCCAATAGCAATCGAGCGCTTATTTAAATAAAAATTGATAGCTCCTTGACGATAAATACGCATATACCCAGGATCATTTGCTACACTAGCTTCTGGAGTCAGTGATAGTGCACCTAACCATACCACCATGGTTACAAGTAATGGTTTACATAACGATTTCATAAAATACCTCCTCTTTACACCTAGGCTGATTATCCTAACTATACAGCCTATATACCTCCAGCAGATATAAATACATATAGTATATACCACATAACTATTCGAAATATTAATAGACTTACCATCATAGGATCTAAGGTAATCTCCATAAATCCTCTTGACTGATCGTGAAGAGCAATCTCTCCCTGTAGAAAGTGTTTTTATTTAATTTACCATTTCTAATAGGAATGCCATACATTGCAATAAATGCATTTTCTACCATCTCCATAACTTAATCCTGATGTATCAAAAAACGAAGTGGACTTCCATTTAATATTGTCACACCCTGTAACAGTTCCTCCACCTAGTCTAACCCTCATTTTTATAATTTGCATATTCCCAATGTTCATCAAAATCATTTCCCCATTTTTGTTGGTCTACCAAATGTCTGCTAGCCTCATCCTTTGTGGAACCAACATGTATACAGATACACTTTCAGATTATGAGTACTGGTATTTGTTTAAATAGTGCCTGACCATTATAAACAATTCGATCCATACTATTCACAAATAGCAAACCACAGGTAATGCACGGGTCCTGCTGCTCATGTATAATGACAGTCCCCACACCAAAACTTTCTCATAACCTACTAATTTTCTGTGACATCTAACACTTGGGCCCCATTAATATATCCATTTTGGATGTTGACACCCTTGATCCCATCTAGAGTCTTCCATTCTCCAGACATTCTGTTCACTAAACTTTTGCCTCATACTACTGTAATCGTGTGCATGCACCCCTGTTGAACAGACAAGAACTTACTGCTAGGGCAACCGACTAAACATAGCATATCTTTTCCCCTATGAAATAAAACCAGTGTTATCTTTGTTATAGTATCTATTTATAGGTGGTAATTCCATTAAATTTAAATATATCATGACCTATTATAATCTATATATGTTATATTTTGTGAGATACTATACAAACACAATGAGATCAGCCATACTACTGTTGTAATTCCACGTCATAAAGTTTTTGAGTATGATGTACTAGAATAGGCTGGAACTATATCATTAAAGATAATTTATGGTATTATGATCCTCATAGTCATAAAACCATACATCTGTTTCAGATTAGGGTATGGCTATATATATCAATTAAATTTATATTCAACAGCTATCTTAGTATATAATCACCTAAGTCAAATTTTTCTCCTCCATATAAAAGTATCTCTACTATGAATACCTTTGCATTGAGATGTATAAGAGTGCAGACACATTAACATCCTGTAATGTGTATATCTGCCTCCTACAGTAAAAGCTTTGTACACCATCTAAATAACGATCTGGTAATGATTAGTTCCATTACACCGATAAATGATCCATGCCTCAAAGTATTTATAGTCTGCATATGCATTCCAGGAACCAACATAGTTTTTGTTCTGGATGCACATCTAACCGAATCGTCCAGAATTTGGGTATGAAACAATACGTCTACCTTTTGAGTAATAATCCACTATTATCAGGTATATGGGTTCTCCATTTAAATATTTTACCAAAAGTGTTCCTATTTTGCCCTATATCTGCTGACACAGTTACACGTATCAGATGGCTTCCATACCTTCCTCCGAGACACATTGCTATCTGATTATATTGATACCACATCATTTCCAGAAGCATTCGCATACTGCAATGTATTAGTCGAATCATTGATTGATCGCATATACCAAACGTATACCCCAGTGGCGATCTATTTGATGTTTTCAACTTGTGTAAAGAACGCTTTTATTAACAGATGGAATCGTATCTTGAACAAGTACGTTACCAACAATAGGAACACGATACCCTTCTTGTTCTAACAAGTGTAAAGGAAGTGAACTATTATTCTCTGGTTTCTGACTCACTCCTCTAACAACAACAAGACACGTTTAGCTAATGGTGAAATATTACTCTTCACGAATCCGGTCGCTCTAGAATCCATTAGGTAGTTTCTTAGTCAATGTCATCCATGCTGTATCTTTATTCCAAAGCGATGTAATTGCTTTGGCTTTCCTTCCTCTTGTGTCATGCGAACAAATTTGGGAGCATCAAACTTAGTGCAATGATTCCACCGTATCGTCTACCGATTCGTCGTTCGAAATCCTCTAGCACATCATTTCCTAAATAGGTTCCATATCCATAAAAACTCTGAATGTAGTTTATAGGATCCATCTTTAACAAACCAGAATTAGATACATTCCCTAGACCAATCCTCTGTATTTTCACCTACTTGCATTGTTACATCCCAAAGCTTTTTGTAGTATCTTTTTCCTATGATGCTGCTATCATCAGAAGCGCTCTTAGTATATACTTGTGGCATGTCTGTGAGTCATATATTCACCGACAACTTGACCAGCCTGTTAGTAACAGTCACTTTCCTCCATATGAAACTATTCATATAGTATTGACCACTTCGATTATGTAATTTTTCATACAATTTAGGATCATCTTTTCAATGACCTTCATATATGTGTCTCTAACTTCTTTTTCCTCTTCTGGAGATTGAGCTGCCTCTAGTTTTATCACGTAGTGTTTTAAAGATTATTTACATGCTACTCTACCATCTGTATACTCTCCTGTTAAGCCCGTCTTATCAATGAGACCTTGTCCTAACCATTCATCTTTTGTCGGTGGTTAGTGAAATGATGTTTTAACGGCATGTGTATAAGCAGAATCGGTAATACCCGTACTACGATGGAAATCTCCATATCCCATCCGTACTTCTGTCATCGGGCTTGACCATAGCTCTCACACCATCATAGGGAATCATTAAACCGAGTGTCAGTCGTGCCAAGGGCTTCATATAAACGACCAACCGACCATTTCCAGTCATTCTTATGATGATTGACTTCTAATCATTTTACCGCTACTGACTGTGTGCCCTGCATGCGTTCCAGCATCAATTGACTGTTCTTTTCCTATATGATTTGGCCTCTACCGCAGCATCATGGAGGTGTCTTTGAGTCGGATTCCTTTCACCTACCTGTACTGAGGAACTAAAAACCATGATTAGCCTTTTCAAAATAATTTTATACGCATCCTATTGTACTTGTGCTGTCCTCTAGCCTCTGTAGGTTTCTCTTTACCTGTAAAGCTACTCCCACGCACCACGATAGGACCCGTAAAATGTAAGGGTTCTTGGATAGATTCTTGACGGATGAACCAATTCAACGGCGTATTAAAGTTTTGCTAACCTTGTAATTCGTTGGTAGCTGCTTTCACTACTATCTGCAAATTTCATGTGTAAACCTACTTTATACATTCGCTCTTGATGAGCTTGGGCATCATCACGATGATTAAAGATATTATCAACACCTATGTGAGGCAGGGAATCTTTTTCCTATTTTCTTTTTGGATCATAGCATTCCAAATAGCAAAACTTTTTACTTTCGTAAGTTTGTTTTCCTTCTCTGCAAAAAGCATATTGTGAATCTCCATTGCCCAAATCATTATGTACATAGTTACCATTATTTTGCAATGGTATTACTATCTAACATATGAATATAGTAATCTCCCCAAAGAGATGCTTGCCAACCAGATTTTTATTTTCATCTGCAATCCTATATCGATTTTGTGTGCAGGTTTGTTAATAACTGTGCCGCATCGTTGGATCACTGATATTACGAGCGTGCAAATAGGTATAGCCGAGTCGTGTAGAAAGGTTAGTATTGAGGGCATATTTTATTTCTCCTTCTACGCCTGTAATTTCAGCTTTCCTATATTTTAAAGCTATAAATCATATCTGGAGAGTCATCCACGTATTCTTACCTGCATCGGGTTAAAATTCATCAACTTCCCGGTAAAATAGAGTTTGTCATGTAATTTTTAATATCATTATGGATCACCATCATACGACTGTGTAATCGTTTCGTATCATATTCAAAACCTAGGTCTACATTGATAGATTTTCTGGTTTTAAATTAGGATTACTAATCCAATAATAGCCTAACTTACCAACACCAAAATCATATAGCATCCCCTGCTACATTTCCCAGTTATAGTATAGTTCCCCCATACCTGGTTCTGTATAAGCAGTTCCTACATTGGTTTTTGATTCGATAGTTTCTATTTCCATGTACATAATGAGTTAGCCCTAAATTAAATGTCACTGTATTACCGAATAAATTACTATTGTCCCATCGAAGGATGAGTGTGAAGAATGTATTCTTATTTAACTGCCAAAAATCTGAAAATGCAATATTCATTTTCTAATCTTTTGAAGTGCCAATAGTCTGACGATTTCTACGACTGGTTTCCTCTTCTGTAAATGTTTTCCCATGCCATTTTAACGTTTTTGGCATCATAGTATCGACGCATAATAATATCATCATCTGGCAAATCACCATCCTCATTAGGGTGTTCGTAGGCTTTCATTTTTCAGCACGCAATTCTTCTGCAAATGTATGAATTCTATCTTCATCTTCTACATCGTTGGTATAATCCTGATAGGTATAACTAGGGATGACCGCCTTCCTTGATGATTTTTTATATCCATATAATTCTATAAGCCTGATCATATTGTGGTATATCTGCTTCATCACGATATAATGCATAATCAGAACTTTGGAACTAGGCTCACAACACCTTTATCACTATGAGATTTTTATCAAAAGTCCCATGGATTTATATATCTTGTATATATAGACTTTGCACTTTTCAACCGACTACCTGAGCCGTTCTCTTCACTATAGCCCACTCAGTAGGATAGAAAATGATGGTTACCTACTTGTTGATTTAAAGTGGCATTTAATTTCCATTCACGGTGCTTCACATCATCAATATAATGCAGCGTATTTTGCCTTCACTAGGAGAAAAGATAGCGGTGGATGAAATCGTTTTATCAAATTCTTTCTGATTATAAATAGATGAGATCAACTTTCCAGTCTAAATTTTTGATTATTTCCTGCGTATGTAGTTGGTGTCTCCATCGTTCTATATTTCTTCCATAATGTACTACTGGATCAGGGGCATCATTGGAATGTTTAATATCCCTATTTGTATCTTCCTTCAATATGTAGACTGTACACTGAAATGATGATTTGCATTGGCATCATACTCAGCGTGAAAGTCCTAGCTCTTTTAATGTCTCCATAGTATCGTAATGCATTATGCACACTCCCAATTGATTCATAGCCCCTATAAATTCTTTTTGACTATAAATAGGCGTAATATCCCGTTTACTACTATATGAGAAACTCTACCTTTCCCTATATTTCCGGAATTGGCTCTAATAAATATATTCTTATAAGGTAACACACCATGGTCGCCTTTTATTCTACGTCCTTCTGCATTCAACTCCAGTTGACTATGTTTAGTCGGTTTTTGCAGTTACCACGTTGATGACGCCACCAGCATTCGCTCCATGTTGCGGAAGAAGCACCTCTAATAACCTCAATACGATCAATGGATTCTGCCTAAACGTCTGCAATTCATCCCCTTGACCTAAATAGGCTTCCATCTCACCCATCACTGGCTGACCATTAATTAGGATTAGTGTATGACGAGTTCTGCTCACGAATTGATAGAGCCCACTCGACCCATAGCATCTACAGTTCGACTTACCCCTGTTTCAGTAAAAAATAATATCTTCTACAGATTTAGCTTGCTTGTTAGCAATATCTGCTTTTAGAAATCACTGTTGTTGATAAACTTTCATCTTTTAAACTTTCTATAATTGGTTGCACTTACATATGCAGAATCTGCTGTTGCCTTGCACACTGTAATGAGAAAGTAAACACAAGATGCTATAGCCCCTGATATCCATGCTCTCTTGCTATACATCTTACACTACATCCTTTCATAAATTAGTAATGATTATCATATTTACTATATGCCTTTCAAATAGGTGCTGTCAAGAACAAATTTTCTCCTCATAATTTATTAAAAGTATAGGATTTTATAATCCCGTCAATTGTAGTATGACAGCACAAAAGCCATACCCTATCTTTTCCCAGATAAAGGGTATGGCTTTTTATATCAGTAGTTTCTATATTAGTATTTTTCATAACTAAACTATTTCTACTTTTATTATTGTGGCAAGTTATTGACTTGATCAAAGAGTTGTCTACTTCTTTGATGCGTTGTTCATTGCCCATCACTACGATATGATTATCTTTGTAAAGACAGCTTCGATAACATCTGCTAAGCCTTGTAAAGTCTTCTACTGTTGTATCTCAACACTTGTTGTCGGAAGGCTGTCATTTGTGCTTCGTCGGTTTTTGCTATAATACAAGCTCATAGCCCGTGCAGCTTGTAGGAATGGAGTATTCGATAAATCTAAGCTACTCATAGTGCCAATGATATATTTACGCATTTCACGTGGGGACAATTCTAATTCCGTAAATATGTTGTTGGTAGTCCATCATAGACTTTCAATGTATTTTTCTAAATTTGGATCACGATAGGAACAGAATACCATATTACCATTGTTATGGAAGTTCGCAAAGGCACCGTATGCGCCGCCTTGTACACGAATTAGATTCCATAAGTAATCATAGCGTAACATCGTTTCCAATACGCTCATCGTACCGGTATGCGTACCACCATGATCACGGAAGTTACCACCCTTAGCCACATATTGTACTTTACCAGAGGTAGCTAAGCCTTCGTTAACATAGGAAGCGGTCATGTTCAATTGTGCTTCCCAAGTGTCGTCGCTTAACACATTGGTAATGGCATCTAAATGATCTAAGAAAGCAGCTAATTCTTCGTCTGTACCTACGAAAGAAATTTCTAAGTTATCTTTACGGAACAAACGTTGTTGTACTTTCATCAACTGCTCTGCTACACCAGAAAGAGCCGTTTCATCGTTTAACACTTGCACTAATTGACGGAAGTAGCCCAATGTATCTTGATCGCGGAATTTACCAATATTGGATACTTGTGCCAGCAATAAATTAGTCACGATTGTATTACCACGACGGAATGCTTCTGTATCCCAGATTGCTTTTCGTTTCTTTCAACAATTCTACTAAACGGTCTTGTGCTGTAAATTTCGTACGACCAATGATTTCCCCTAAGATAGATGTTAAATGACCTATATTCGAGGCCAAGGCTTTACTGCGAACCACTGCTAATGGTACGAATGCATCTCGTTCATTATAGATCGACACCGGCAAAATATCCATCGTATAGCCACCGAGGGTGGAGTTGATTTCTTTTGCTACTTCTGTATAGGTATATCGTTCTGTATCCAAACGTCCTAATACATCGGACAGCAATTCCGCATAGAATACTTCTTCTTCCTGTAAGGCTTCCATATTGAAATGTAAACTTACATAGTTGATACCACGAGCTGGTACATCAATGTGATGAATACGAATTCCTTTATGGTCGATTTCACGACGTGGCGTCACCTCTACTGTTGGTGAAATCTCTGAAAGTTCCAACAACGGAATCGTCGCCAATGCTTCTTCCGTATCTGGCGTCATTTGCATGTCTTTTAATTTTGCCGTTTGATCCACAATATGTTGGATTTCCTCTGCACTCATATTCGCTTTGATAGCAGCTAGCTTCTCTTTTTCTTGATTTTTCTTTTCTTCTTGTAATCCTTTTTGTGGATATAAAAGAAACTAATGCTTTATAGGTGTTATCTCAAGATGTATGTGCGAGTAAGTCTTCAAAGAAATCTGTTTGCAATCCTTCACGAATTTCTTTCAGTACAGGCTCATAGCGTAATAATTCAATTGGATCTTCGTCATAGAGCCAATTATCCATGACACGCAATCCGTAGGCAAGACCGATAGGCCCGGCCTCAAAATCCGCTTCACGTAAAGTAAACTCAATGCGGTTTAAGGATGCTTCTAATAGTTCTTTATCTAATCCTGCATCGACTAATTGACGTAATGTGCTTTCCACTACTTCTTTCGCAACTGTCCTTGCTTATCTAACTCCCGAACCAGTGACGCTAATTTCAAGCAATGGCTGACGAATGCCATCCATATAATAACCACTCACATCACTGCCGATGTTAGCTTTTACAATCGCTTCTTTTAACGGCGCAGATCCAGATGTCAACAACGCATGGGTAAGCACTTCAAAGGCCAAACTTTGGGTGAATGTCATCTCTGGGAATACATAGGTCAAGGAATGAATGTTTTTCGCTTTCACTCTCTTCTTGGCCAATCCCATATGGATAGGCTGCTACTACACCTTGTGTTAACAGCGTTTGCATGCAATGGTAGAATCTACATCAATAGCATGGAAATTAGACAAATATTCATCATTGATAAAAGACAATGTTTCTTCAATGTTCATATCGCCGTACAAGTAGATATAACTATTGGACGGATGATGAGTAAGACTCATAGAAAGCTAAAGTTTTCATAGGTCAAATCTATAATGTTCTCCGGATATCCACCAGAATCATGTCCGTAGGTCGTATCTGGATATAAGACCTTCATCTTATGATGATCTAGCTGAGAATCTGGCGAGGAATAGACCCCTTTCATCTCATTATATACAACACCTTTATAGGTCAACGGATCTTCTGGCGTATCTAATTCATAATGCCAACCTTCTTGCATCACAATCATTGGATCTTTTGCTACGCGAGGATATAATACGGCATCTAAATAGACATCCATTAAATTGTGAAAGTCTGCATCATTTTACTTGCCACTGGGTAAACCGTTTTTATCGGAATAAGTCATGGCATTTAAGAATGTATTTAAAGATCCTTTCACTAGCTCTACAAATGGTTCACGCAAAGGAAATTTGCGAGATCCACACAATACAGAGTGCTCTAAAATATGAGCCACCCCTGTACTATCATGAGGCGGTGTGCGAATGCAATATGGAACACTTTATTTGTATCCTCTGTGTCGATATATAATAAGCGCGCACCAGACTGCTCATGTTTCATCAAGTAGGCTGTACCATTAATTTCTTGTACAGCTTCCACGCGTTCTACGCGAAAGCCTGCATGTACTGTATCTAATTTCATAATACCTCTTTTCTCTATAGACTGAGTACAACAGCCAGCCCACTATATTAGGGCTAACCGTTGTTACATAACGTCATTATGCTCTTTCTAATATATTATGTATGCCATTATATCATGTTCTCAATGAGAATCATAATTTATATCTTTAGTTACCACCCAATCGCATAGGCATGGATAGCTGCTGCTCCAATCCATAACACAGTTCAATTTTATACGATTTCCTTATGCACATAAAAGTTAGCATTTCTGCCTCTAAATACCGTGTAATTCCATCACGGCACAATCACGATAGATGGCCCAGCCTACTATCATATGAATCATTTCATAATTGTATTTCACGCAGGCTGCTACAAAAATAGAAATAAAAATCGTATCCCATATCCAACGATCCTGTACACCGAAGTAGAGCTTTTCCCTTCTACTGGTGGTCGTACATGACTGAAGCTAAACAATTCTAGACATTGCCCTAAGGCAAGACCCAGCAACTCCCAAGACTACTTGTACGATAAGGCGACCAGAAACACCGGCTATTTCTACTTGTCCCGATACTATATAGCGACTACAAGCATACCTAACAGTTGTAACCCCTTGCTAGCATCTCTTTCCGCTGTTCACTAGCCGTTGTTTGGGTATCAAATATTTGTTGGAAGGGTGTTGTCACACGGTTCATAATTAACGCTACAAATAATGCTAATAAAGACCACATATTATACCTCCCTAAAAACTATCATCAATTTATTTAGCTCTAACTGGTCATAGGTACCCATTAATCACGAGCAGAATGCATCGCCAACAATGGTAAGCCTACATCCATAGTGCGCATCACAAGTTGTGCAGAAGAAATAGAGCCTACTGTAGGACCCTCGGGCATATCCGACCGATTCACAAAAATTTGGTGTTGAATACCATGTGTGATTACAAAGATCTGTGACGATGGCCTGTGCTACCGCATCACCTGCATAGGATTGAGAGCTGGCAATCTTTTAACACAACCCACCATTTAATGTAGGATGAGTTTGTAATATCATTCTTTTCTCCATAATTAGGATGGTATCCATGTGCCACATCGAGGAAATCTATAAAAGCCTTTGGCAATATCTGCTTCACTAGTTTCCTCGGTGAAGCCCAATGCTCGATACAAACGGCGCACAATATTCGGTAATAACATAGAGGCACCACCTTGTTTCGTACGACTTCCTACTTCTTCATGGTCAAATAAACAGATCATGCGAATCGAGAGCCTGTTGCTGTTTGGCTGCAAAGTATCCCCCTGCAAGCGAGGCATAACAAGAGGTCAAGTTATCCAACCGTGGAGCACTATTATATTCTGCATCAAAACCGACTGGATCCACTGTATCCGCATTATAAACAGTCAACTCGTAAGACAAAATATCTGTAGGATCATGACAATTTCATCCGCTAGTAGAGTGCTGTAATGCTACCTCATCACTTTCATAGTCAGCCCCCACATTCGCATAGTACAAGTGGCAACATTTCTTTTGCTTATTGAATACAGCTTTTTCATTCACAGTACGTTCATATGAATGGCCAAACTAGGAATAGTAGCTACTGGGACGGCTAAAATCTACATGGTGCGCTTCTATACCTAAAGAATCTTTTTCCTAGTGACGACAAGACCGGCCAGTGAAGAGGTCTATCAAACCAAGTATATTGAATCATCCTCCCCATGCCTTCTACATTTTTAAGGTGCCATATCCTTTTGCCGTTTTCATAGGGTTTGGTTTCCTCTAAATCCGGGAAAGTCTGTGAGCAGAAGCAATTTCGCAATGTATCTCTTGGCGTGTCACCTGATAGGAAAGGCAATCAACGTCGTGCCATGTCATCGATGACATAGTCCCCTTGTCCTAAGTTCCACTCTTCATCCACGGCTAGCGGTGTAAATCCTGTATCTTCTAGCCGTCGATGCGTCTCTTCTACCGTATGGTATGGCGAGTAGAACTTTCAATATATTCAAAAATCACCATACATCTCTGTCACATCATACTGTTCGCACATACTATCCTCCTAGAAAAATGCCGCAGGTACATCGTACACTATGGCCTCTTCCATGCTTACTCTGGTAAGCCTACTTCTTCTAGGTTTGTGGATGGGATCGTTTCAATTTCACCAGCATCGCACAACTCTGCTACTTTTTGGATCAATTGGTAATCGACCTAGTAACAACAAATTATACTTTTTCAACACCTCATCAATATGGCTTTCACCAAAGATTTTATAATCTTTTCCATTGTCTGGACAACGGAAGTAGGAGAAGTTTTCTACTACCCCAATGATAGGCACTTGCATCATGTCAGCCATTTTCACAGCTTTTTCAACAATCATAGACACTAAGTCTTGAGGAGATGTGACCACGATAATACCATCCAATGGCAAGGACTGGAATATCAGTCACTAGCACATCACCAGTTCCTGGAGGCATGTCCACAAATAAATAATCTACATCGCCCCACACTGTATCGGAGAAGATTGTTTCACACAGTTTCCCACACAGGACTCTCCATAACACAGGATCTGATTCATCATCTAATAGCAAGTTGACGGACATGACCTTAACGCCATTCTTAGACACGATAGGGTACATTAATTTACCGTCATCACTGCGCACTTTATCCTTTAAGCCAAATACCTTTGGAATCGATGGGCCTGTAATATCTCCATCGAGAATCCCAACGGATTTCCCTTTACGGGATTGGCTAACAGCCATTAAACTTAGTGACCAAAGATTTACCTACACCGCCTTTACCAGACACGATGCACGATTACCTTTTTGCACGCACTTCTATCATTTGTTTTTACTGTTAAATCAACTGGTTTGTTGAGTGCCGCAACCGCCGGAAGAACCGCAGCCGCCGCAACCTCCATTATCTCCACATGCCATGATAAACCTTCTTTCTATATGACTGAAAGCTTCAAACACTTTCACTTCTACTCGATAACTACATTTCACACTTGTAAACGTATGTTATTTCCTACACAAATATAGGTATATCCCTATTATATCATAGGATATCAAAATTTCCGAGAACAAAAACTAATTTTTCAATATAGAAAGGATTACTCACCACACAGTACTCTTTTGTCAGCTCTCCAATGATTTGCATGCACCTTTTTCGAATATCTTCCAAGGATGGCACTGTATAACTAAGCGGAAATGTTGACCATAAGCCTCCATCGGCAGCGAAGGCTCCGCTTTTACAATCCCTACTTTACGAACGATCGCTTCTTCAAAGAACGCATCACAGTCTACATGGTCGGAGTAATGTCATCCATAGGAACATCCCCTGATGGCTCTGTCAACTGCACCTTAGAACTGCCATATGTACGGAATGTCTCTAGCATCACTTGGCATTTTTCTAATACACCTTACATACCCTTTGAATCTGCTCATCATAGTCGATATGTTCTAGTACATATGACTCACTACACGTTGTGTCACTAGCGGCATTTGACCATCACAGTTGTTCTTCATGATTTGAATGAGCATGATCACTTCGCTCGGTCCATACAAGAAACCTACCCCGAAGTCCTGCGAAATCGTTTTTAGAATACGAACCTGCGTAAAGTACCCGATTATCTGTATCCATTTCTTTTGAAAGTTGGCACTCGTTCTCCAGCAAAACGAATTTCTCCATATGGATCATCCTCGTAGATAAACAAGTCATATTTCCTTGCCACTTCACAAATAGCCTTACGTCGTTCTAAAGACATCGTAATCCCTGTTGGATTTTGAAAGTTAGGAATCAGATACACATATTTACCGTTTCCTGACTTTTGCTGCTTCTTCAATGCCTCTGGAATCATACCATCTCCATCAGTAGGAATGCCCACCGCTTTTTGCACCTACACTGCGCACTGCATTAATAGCGCTCGTAAATGTATGCATCCATATATACTTCATCGCCTGCATCACAAACGGTTCTAGGGCACCAACCCTACGTCTTGTCCAGCTCCCACAGACAGCAATAATTGTTGTCCTTCCGATGGCATATGATGTACATGAATCAATCGCTGCAATGTTTGTTCTGCTAACTTGGCATCACCTTGCATAGGTCCATATTGAAGAATTTCCAATGGATTTTGTATGTACAATATGATCAAAGGCATCTTGGATTTCTTTCACAGGTACTACTTCTCCCGCAGGATTTCCAATACCAAAGCTGATGAAACCGGGAATCCCAGCTCCTCGTTCAAATACATCTCGAATGAATTAGGCCCTTTACTGATGGACCGTTCTGGCAATGCAGATGCCATAAGAATCCTCCTTTTATTCAAATACATACGATTATAATACGTATGTGAAATCATACAATTCTTTTCTTGTATTATATGCTTCATCCTATCAATCGTTGCTTACTGATATGATAAAGCAGAACAGCTAAGTTGCTCCTGTTATATATGATAGCTATGACGCACTATATCTCTATATCTACGAAACCAAACTATATCCGTAACATATGATACATAGATAGTTAGTTTGCTATATGTGCTTGTTCCTCGATCGTTAACAAGCAATCTCCACTTTCAATGCGGCTGCCTTCACGAACATGGATAATACCTACGACACCCGCCACTGATGCTGTAATGGTCGTTTTCCATTTTCATGAGCTTCTGTTACTACCAATGGATCACCTTTTTCTGCAGCTTGACCCGCTTGTGCCACAATTTTTACTACAGAACCAGAACGAGGTAGCTCCTGCTTCACCTGGTTTTGTTGGATCACTTTGTGACGAACTACACCTGTTGTTTTGATGTGTTTATCGTGAATTTTAATCGTCCTTGGTTGACCATTTAATTCGAATAAGACATGGCGAGTGCCATCTTCATCAGCTTCACTCATTTGAATGTATTTAATCATCAAAGTTTTACCTTTTTTCGATAGTTACTTCGATAGTTTCACCGCGCTTCATACCAAAGAAAGTTGGTGTATCAATACACTCACATCAGAGTATTCTTGTTTAAATGTGCTGAATCAGAGAATACTTTCGCATATAAACAATGAGCAATTACATCTTCATCAGTAGTGCCTGCACCTTTGTCGGCTAATTCTTTACGAACCGCTTCAAAGTCTACAGATGGTAATGTCGCTCCTGGACGTCCATCCAATGGAGCTTCCCCTTTCAGAATAATCTCTTGCAATCGTTCAGGGAATCCCTAAATATGGAGTACCAATGTAACCTTTTAAAAATTCTACTACAGATTGTGGGAAGTCCAATGTATCCCCTTTGTCGTAGATATCTTGTTCTGTTAGAATTGTTTTTGCACATAAACAAGGTCATATCCCTACAACTTTGGAAGATGGCGTTACCTTGATGATATCACGAATAACATATTTGCTTCATGATACATACGTTTAATATCTTCCCAACGATCGCCTAGACCTACGCTCTTCGCTTGTTGTTGCAAGTTAGAATATTGTCCACCAGGCATTTCGTGTTGGTATACCGTTGTATTTGGATAAGAAGAGGTATGATCTACCCCTTTGTAATACGGACGAATGAGATCCGAAATAATTAGATGCATGTTCCATATATTCCACATTCATCTGTGGTTGACGATCATGGCCTGTCAAACCATAGTACATAGAACTCATGCTTGGTTGACTTGTCCCATTGGCAAAGGCAGGTACGCTAAGTCCACAATGTCTACACCTGCATCTACAGCACGACCATAAGAGTAAATGGCATTACCAGAGCCTTCATGTGTATGTAAATGAATTGGTAAGTCGATGGCATCTTTTAAAGCACTCACTAAATTATATGCCGCTTGTGGTTTTAACAAAGCTCGCCATATCTTTGATTGCGATAATGTTAGCCCCTGCATTCGCTAGCTCTTTTACCCATTTTACATAATAGTCAAGGTTATATTTGTCACGACGAGCATCTGAAAATGTCACCTGTATAACCTAAAAGCCAACTTCAGCTACTTTACCCTGGTTAGCGTACTTCATCGTCACTGCTTTGCATTATCTAAACTATTGAGCTATCGAAAACACGGACTACATCGATACCATTATTGCCTGCTAGACGGATAAATTCACGCACTACGTTATCTGCATGACATGTCCCAGCAGCATTGGAGCCACGAGTAACATTTGTAACAAAATGTTTGGCGCGTTTGCGGAACATGCGTAATCGTTCCCATGGATCTTCGTGCAGAAACGGTACGCCACATCAAAGGTAGCGCCACCCCAACATTCTAAAAAGAGAACAAATTCGGCAATCCTTTTTGCAATACGACCTGCAACACGAGCCATATCGGTGGTACGTACACGTGTAGCAATAAGATGATGCGCATCACGCCATGTTGTATCTGTAAATAATACGTGATTGGTCTTGAATCCATTTCGAAAATTTTCTGGTCCCAACTCATCTATCGCTGTTTTGTCCCACGCCGCTGGTGCTCGCTGGATGATTGGAGGCATCACGATTGGATCAAGTGAGCACTTCTTCTTTATGACCATTGTAACCATTCACTGTCACATCAGCGATATAACGAAGTAATTTTTGTGCCTCTATCTTTATCTTTTTGAGGTTGAACAATTCAAGATGTTCATCGATAAAGTTTACATTATAATCACCAGTTGGAATACTTCGTGTTCTAGCACATTCACCAAAGAAATGACATTCGTTTCACCCACGAATACGGAACTCATCAAAGCAGCGAAGCATTTTACGAATGACTAGCTTCTAGTAGTGCGGGATGTGGCTTTTACCAGTCAGGGAATCATAATATGGGTGATAGCTTTGCCCTGTAAAAGCATTACCACCATCTAGAACGAATACCAAAACCGCCAGAGCTGCGGTGCGTCATCAATTTACCTGTATCTGGCATGAAGTTGTTGTGCGGATCTTCTCGTGGTATACCGGCGTTGGATAGCCACCCTTCAGCAGCGAATTTGATCTTGTTCGGGAATGCTACTTCTGAGCTATGTAATGTACTGTCTGCAATACAGGTTGAGTGAACAATATCGATGCCTGTAATCATTTCTGTAACTGTATGCTCTACTTGGATACGAGGGTTGACTTCGATAAAGTAGAAAGTACCATCTTCTGTTGCCAAAATTCTACAGTACCAGCACCTACATATTGTACGTGTTTCATGAGTTTTTACAGCCGCTGCACAGATACGATCACGAGTTCTTGTGGTAAGGCAAAAGCTGGTGCCGCTTCTACTACTTTTTGATGACGGCGTTGAATAGAGCAATCACGCTCGTGTAAATGCACAATATTACCGTGTTCATCACCGATAATTTGCACTTCAATATGTTTCCGGCTCTACAATGGTTTTCTACATATACATCGTCATCGCCAAAGGCCATTTTTAGCTTCCGATTTTGCACGATCATAGGCATCACGAAGTTCTTCATGTTTTTGTCACTTCGCGCATACCTCGGCCGCCACCGCCATTCACGGCTTTGATCATCAATGGATAGCCATATGTTTCAGCAAATGCTTCTAGCTCAGCAAAAATCCTTCAATGGTCCCATCACTACCAGGAATCATTGGGATATCTGCTTTTTCGCTTGGATACGGGCATTTACTTTGTCCCGAACATCACTAAATGTTCTACTTTGGGGCCGATAAACGTAATCCTTCTTCTTCACATCGTTGTGCAAAAATGTGCATTCTCTGAAAAGGAAACCATATCCAGGATGGATCGCATCTACATCATGTTCCTTTGCAATACGGATAATATCTTCAATATCTAAATACGCATCAACTGGCTTTTTACCTTCTCCTACTAAATAGGATTCGTCAGCTTGATTACGGTGTAAGGAAAGCGCATCTTCGTTGGAGTAAATAGCTACCGTGCGAATACCCATCTCGTTACAAGCACTGAAGCACACGGATAGCAATCTCACCACGGTTAGCTACTACTAATAAAACGTATATGTTTCATTGTAATCCTCCTCAATTTTGGTATTCAAACCTAATACCTTTGGGAATAGGCATTTGTATACTTCATTATACCCTAAACGTTGAATTTTTCTAGCAATAAACAGGGAGTTATTTTTCATATTACGAAATAAAGTAAATAATTTTACACTTGTAAGGAAAAGATAATAAAAAGCCGACATACACATTGAGGACTCTTTGTGGAACAGAATATGTATGTCGGATTTTTCTAGTTTTATATATATGTCAGCTGTTTTATAGTTTACCATATAGTTCGATATCAGAAATGAGTAATTTATATACTAGGTATCTGATTCTGTCGATGACAATTTTTACATTTCAGTCATAAATCTTTTGCCATAGCATTAGAATGTATCTTTATATCTGCCATACTCAAAAGAAGAACTACCTAATTTAATTTTAGTCACTTTGTATCCATCACTGACAAACCAAATTCCATAATAGCTATCTGGATAGCCAACACCATAAAACCATTCGTTCTTTTGTAATAAATGTTGGTTTCCATAGGCATTATATACTTGTTTTAAAGGTATCCCCTACAGAAATACCTCTAGCAGTGGCTCCATCTCGGTTTTGTATAGTAATCTTACTAATATGTTCTGCCTCGCTAGCATTTGTGATACCAATGCATATTCTGAGTATCATAGATTATACCACCATATCTTAAATGATATAAAGGAACTACCTCAATAGCCATAAACCATTCTTGTATTCAATATCCTCAGACGTTGGTTTTACCTAAGCTTTTTGATTATATCATTCACATGAGCCCCCATAGGAACCCCTGCAACTGTAAATTCCCAGTCCGCTAAAAGATTTTTCCAAAATGGTCTCTACTATAGTTTCTGATATACTCATAATCTGCATCTGTATATTTCAGCAAATCGGCATCTCTTCTGCTCGTTGTCTATCTGCCTCTGTTTGTACAGTTTCCTGTGCCAAATAAAGTTATCTAACTGCTTACTCAACCAACTCGCTTCTACAGCCATACTTGTAGATGCAATATTCGCTACTAAATAGAGCTGAGACAACTCTTACTACTAATTTTTCATACATCCCCTATGCTATCACACACTATTTATGATGATTAATTGTTATACTTACTATTATATAATGAGATGATTCATTTTACTAGCTCGTAGCCTTTGATTATAGTATTTTTGATGCTCGTAAGCAGGACAGCAGAAAATGAGGACCACTCCTCGGGTGATCCTCATCTTCTTATATAATCTTATGTAATTCACAAAAACTATATTACTTCATCAACATTTGTTTTCTAATTTCATTTTCACAATCCGTTTTACAGAAGTATCTAGTGTTCTTGTGTTGTTGTGCCAGCTCGTACTGCTTTCAGCAAGGCATTATAAGCCTCAGTCATATGTGTATATTCATGGCAAATAAGAACAATATCTGCATGCCAGATTGAATGGTTTTAACTGCCATTTCTCCAAATGTATAGTGGTTTTGCTACGGCGCCCATTTCCATATCATCGGTTACGATAACACCTTGAAGCCCAATTCGTTGCGCAATAAACCATTCATATGTAGGGCTTAAACTCTCTAGGTTTTCTGCATCAAAGGCTGGATATTTTGCATGAGATACCATAATCATATAAGATGTTTTGAGGGGATGTGAGAATCGGATCCTTATATGGTTTTAAATCTTCTGCTAACAATACCTCTTTCGTAGCATTAATGGTATTTTCTTTTTCATGAAGATCCACATCCGCTTTACCGATACCAGAAATGTTTGAAAAGAAAATTGTAAGCCATTGTTTTCATAAGCCTTCGCCACAGTGCCTGCGTGTTGCACTACATGTTCTGGATCATTTTGACTGAAAAAGAACGTCCATAGGTAAGTCCTAAGTCAACTACCGGTGCAAAAGTTGAGTTAAACCCTAATTCTGCTAATTCTTGGCTAGCTTGTTTCGCATAATTTTCAGCCACTGACACATCTTGTGTGCCAAGATCTTGTGCAGCTGGTACTTTTACAAAGGCCATCTTGCATACGAGCTGCAGCACCACCCTCTTGAGTCTGCCGCTAAAGAATAAGCCAATTTTTCATTCTTTTTCGCATAACTTTTGCAAGTCCCCTAATAGTTGTTTTTACTTGCTCTTTGGATTGCATATTGCGGTCCGATAAAAACAACACCACCAAGTGGTACTCTCCCAACTATATTTCATATCTTCGTTGATAGACGTACCATGAACACCAATCACAACTAATTGGCCTACTTTTTCTGGGTCCGACATAGCAGTACAATTTTATCTGCTCGCTCATCCACCGTTGATGTTCTTGTCTGTTGCAATCGCGTGTATCAATTTGCTCTGTAGAATTAGCACCTGTAAACGAGCATCCTGAGGATGCGATTAACGCTAGCTACTACAGATACTGCTCCACACTTTTTACATACTTTCATCGAGTTCCCTTTCTATTGATACGAAGATCTACCAACGTTCCTGTCATATCATCTAATAACCATTGACCATTGACTTTAACCATTGTCACTTCACCAGTAAATGTCTGTAGTTTAATGCGCCCATCTAACGCATCCTTCGCATTCAATTTATATTGGAAAATAACTTTTATTAGGATCACATAGCTTGGCTTAGCATCTACGATCGTACTAGAAATCGTTGTGCTATAGCCTTGACGCATACTATCTAAACCACCCAATAATTGTTGACGATTGGCAGTCATTAAGTTATAGAGCCTGAATAATTTCTTGATTCGAGATAGCTTGGTGATACGCTAATAATGCTTCTTTTTGCTTCATTGTAATTTGTACATTCGGATCTACTGGTGGTGCCGGTTGTTCAGCCTTCGATTTAGATATCTCTGACCCTGCCTTTTTAGACTTTGTAGACATCATAGTCGTTTTGTATCACCGCCAGCTAATACATCAGCCACTTCAAATATAGGCTAACAATGAGACCTAAGAAAATCAGCGATATCACAGCGATTGTGGCCACTTCTTTTTATAGAACTTTCAGCAGCTAGGTTTTGCTATTGCTTCTTGGGAAGAACGATCAAATTGTTCTGGCTGCCCATAGCATTAGGGCGCAGCATCTCCGGCAGAAAATAAAAGATATGCAATATATAAATTACCAATAGGTACACACAGTAAAGTAGAACCATCCACTATGTCCAGTATCATGAAGACGTCTTACGGCAATCGCCACATTAGGAATGATAAAGATTCGATTGGCAATGAATATGCCAATCATTAGCATACTCGTGCCATATAGGATGGCATCTAATGAATCCATCGACATGACTGCTAATTGAGCAATAGCAATGACAACTAAACCTATCGTCCACTGAATCAAAGAATACCCAATAAAAAGCACGGCGTAGGTACGTCCTGTAAATGTAAAATACCGTTCTAAAATTCATGTTTTAAAAATCTGATAACACACTAAAACTATTCTGTGACATAACAACCTGTTGTTTTGTATATACAGGTTGTCCTTGTGTCATAGTATTTGGTGCTCCTCCTACTTGTCCCTGCGGCATCACAGGTTGACTTACAGGATTCATCTGTTGTTGTCCCTGTAGGAATCCTCCTGTTTGTTCAGCTACAGGAGCAGCATTTTATTGTTGCCCTGTGGTGAGCCTCCTGTTTGTTCGGTTGCAGTAGAGGCATTTGTGTTTGCCCCTACCCCATGTCCACAGTGTTTACAAAAATTTAGCTCCCTCAATGATCTTATTACCACAATGCCTACAAAACATGTATATCACCTCTTCATCTTACTCTATCATTATTTCCCTAGAAACTTAACGTTTCTGATTTCAATAATTCCAAACGGATATGCTCTATTTCCTTCATTTAACGCTCTTTTTTTATGGCTGCGATTTTTCTATCTTCTACCATTCCAAAGTGCTTTTTCTTTAGAGCGATACCATTTTTCATCTCCACTCACTAATACATCGGTGCCGTCTTCTGTAGTAATGTCGTATTCACGTCCTTCTTTAGAGTCATATACTTGTTCACCACGTATGGTTTTAATGTTTTCTTTAATACTTTTTACATCTTTAGCTGCCCAAGTATATACAATATCATATACAGTGGATTCAATAGGCTTCTCCGAATCACTAGATATGTATTTAACTATCATAGTTATCATTTGCCACTTCCAGCCCCATTATCCACACTTTGCTTTTTCTGGATTGCCTTGCAGTATATACTGTTTATGAGATTCTGTACTATAACTTAAGCTTCCTACTTTTTAATACAACTTCTTCTACAAATTCATTCGTTTTTACTTTTTTTACCATCATCATAGCGATACCAACTTCCAGACAAATCTGTCGTAGTAAATACTACTGGGTTCGCATCTTTGGTTTCTAAATGAAAACTACATCCTGTTAATACCCCTATAAGTGCCACCAGTGAAAGGCCTTTCATCATTTTTTATTGAGCATGTTTCTTACCTCTCCGTTTTATAGATAACGATACCAACAGCTGTAACCCCAATAATCGCTACAAAAATAGCTACATTTCTGTAAATCGGTGTTCCTTTAGAAAATACGAAACACTTCTTCACCTTTTGAGAACGTAATAGTACTACCGCTAATTTCAGAAGCATTTGACATTTCTTTATTAATATCTCCGCGTACTGTAATCGTTGTATCACCTAGGGCTTTTCCATGTAAAACATATATTGCTCTGTACTATCCCCATATGGAAAAATCACATTCCAAAGCTCAGTCATTTTAGGCCAGGAATATATAATTCTGTAGGCATTTAACAATTCCTTTTTCATTCTGAAAGATAGCTGTCACTCTCAAGTACTACTCTTAACTGAATCATCCTTACTACTAATCACTCTGCCATTTTGCATCTAATGGTTCTAACTTAATAAATTCATTTGCATAAGATTCGATTTCTTCCCTTCACCTGTTTCTTTTAAGTAGCTTTCCTTCTTCATTCACAGCAGTTGTTTGTAATGACTTCTCAAAGAACTGTATAATTTCTTCTTTTACTTTTTCTCACCAATATCAACTGTTGCTTCCCATTTTCCTTTAAAATCGTTGTCAATTTCAATATCAGAATCTATAGTACCGCACCCTCGCTAATACTACAAGAAAACAACATAAGAATATCATTTTTAATACTCTCCTTATGATAATATGTCTCCCTTATAATTACGATATTTTAGTGCATTAATCCACACCAACAGTAGTCCCTTCTCGTGATAACCGCATTAAGCCTATAACCATAGTAGAATAAGATCTAAAGAATCCATTAGAATGAGATACGCCTCTATAATGAACTAAAACCTTATTTCCATCTATATCAGCAGCATCTATCTGTATATTGGACATTGTACTTCTTATATATTCATTCTGCTTAAGCCATCCATCAATACCTCCCACCGCTTCTTTTTTTGTTGCAGTCAAATATTTATAGGATTCCCGATCATTATTGTCTCCTCGTGCCTCAAAGATATAAACGTGCAATTCTTTTTAGCCTCATTAGAAAATCCTTGTCTATCTTTTTCTTTTTGTTCATTTTAAAAAAAGTGGATATCTTTAGTATCATCTGCTTTTATCTCAATGGTATCGTAATTTTTCTTTTCTTCTTTATGTTCTTTTCGACTTCATGACTGGTAGTGATGAAGAAACCATATTATTAACCACTGGTTGATCTTCATAACCAAAAATAGATTCCCACCAATTGCGCACAAACAAATTACGCCCGTTGCGATCCCAATTGACCACTTCTTATGCCTTTGAATTCTCTCTCCTATATTAGAAATCATCTGCATTACTTTATCTTTAAACGTGACGATCACCAGTTGGTTCCGCTTCAATAGGCGTAGGTTTTAGACGTTTTCTGGCATACCTTCTGATGTATCATCTGATATATCCTCTGATATATCTTCTATTATTTTCGTCAAAGCCATTCTCTTTTAGCCTCGCTCCACAGTTCCCACAAAAGTGGACTCTGTGTCCTCAACCTTCGTTCCACAGAATTTACAAAACATATATCCTCCTTATTACGCTACTCCCTCATCTCGTACTAGAACTATATAAACATAACTTTTATAATATGCTTTTTATCAAATGATTTTGGAGTTACTCTTAATCTCGTTTAACTAAGCCCTAATTCTTTACATTCCTCTAGTGTTGGATCATAATAATTTTTCCGGTTTACCATATTCATTTATATGAGCATCGCCTCTTTGACACATAAAATACAACTATATAATCGCCCCTATGTAAGGAATACATGTTAGTAATATCCACCAGCCACTTTTTCCAATATCATGGAATCTTCTAATAGTTATCATCCAAGATGGTATAATTAACAGTACATTACCAATTATAAACAGCAGTGTAACAATTCCACCAGATAGTATAAGAGCTTCCACTCCAGAAGAATATCTACTACTCTGCTATGCTTGCTCTAAAACAAGGAGAATATACATACCTATCCAAAGAAAAATTGGTGAGCTGCACCTTCCAATATTCGCCTCTAGAAGCACGACCACTAGCAGTAAAATATTTTTCTTTAATCGCCCGATTCCAATTGCTCTGCATATCCAAAGCAATAACTGCAATTTTTTCTTCTTTCGTTTGTGGCACATATACTGGATACATAGGGTTTACCTTTAAGAGATACGCACTATTTTCAATGCCCACCGAACCATTCATTGATGCTAGTCGTTTCATTTCTTCTCTATGTAATACATCTTGCCTAGGATACGGAATATGAGGATGAGACGCTCCATTTTGATGGTTGGGTACCATGCTCATAGACCATGATTGATAAAACCCTTGATTCGAACCTCGACTCATACCATCCTGTTTATACATATTAGTTCCCACCGCCCACAAAAATATCATTTCTGCTGGATTTTTCTGGGCCGCAGGATTTGCAAATTTTCACAGACTTTTCCGGACTTTCTATAGAATTATTAGATTCAATTGATTGTGAGCTACTTCTTGTCCCTTTTTAACATCCGTGCTGTCTTTACTCTTCAGTCAAATAAGGTACTACTATTAACGGCATGTTGTTCGCATGTGATTCTCTACCGTTTCAAAGTTCTCATTCTGTGTCTCTATGGATTCATGGGTCTGCTGATTCTCCTAACTGGTAGTTGTTTGCCACAGTATATACAGAATTTACTTTTATGCACTATCTCTTTTCCACAAAATATACAAAAACATATATGTCTCCTACCTAATCTATTTATTGGTTATTGATGTCATCTAATGTTTGCTGTATTCCCTATCATCATTACTCTTGCAACACCAGTTTTTATGTCTCCAAGGTTTATACTCATTATCTTTAATGGATACATCGTATTCTACTAAAACCTTATCATCATACGTTCTAATAGCTTCCACTCTCGTAATTTTGATTCTTGACTCAGGTTCCGTAAACCCTTTAACCCATTCATTATACGGCCCCACTTCTTCACGTTTTCGAGGGCTCATTAAATCATATACACGTCTAAAAATCATTAATATCAAGCGCTTCAATATAATCAGTAACTACCTGTTCTGCACTTTTAAAAATCATCTTTTTTTCTCGCTCTTTTTGAACTTGATCATACGAATCATCTTTTACATTGGTATTTGATTTCGTACTCGTCTTCGGCTCATCCTTCTCCTTTGTATTTACAGATTCTTTTTGTGTATGCACTTGTGCAGATTTAGGTACTTTTTTCTGCTTAGTCTCACCGCTATATGAAAAATAGAATATCGCACTAATTATTACAGTAATAATTCCAATAACAATAAAAAGTACACTACGAGACCCCTTTTTCTTTTTCTCAACAATCACTTCCACAATTTCTTCGGGCGGTACACTAACATGCAAACCTCTAGGAACATCTGTATTAGAAACGTCTTGAGATAAACGGGACTTCAATTCCTTTATACGTTCATCATTTTTATACTCTATATGTTTACTCAAACTCTCTAGTGTATTTTCATTCTTTTGTGTATCAATAGGCGTGCCACACCCTTGACAGAATGCGGCCTCTTCAACCTCTACTTTTGCTCCACACTATTTACAAAACATAAGCCCTCCAAAGTATACTTGTACGCATATTTTTTCATCTTTAACTATATCATAAAACTAGCACTCTGCCTACTTTAACATACCCCATCCTAATAGCAAAATGACGGATGGTCATAATCAGATTTCTCCACAACATTCTAGGTCCACTATGTCGCATAACTTGACGAATTTTTCTCGATAGGTAGGTGCGTAGCAATGTGTTTTTACATTGCACAAAACGTTTTATGTTCCATATGTGGACAATGCTGCACCCTGGACTCTGCATAGGTCATTACGTCCTGACATTCTTGGCAAAGTTCTCCTTTTTGTGTTATGATTGCCCCTGCAATATATTTCGATCATGCATTTTTACTGTCTTCAATTCATCCATACGTTTCTTTTTCAACAGAACTATCTATTACATCTTTTCATCATTTTATCATCCTCATATATATACATATCTTGACTGCCTCACATAGCCTATACACGTTTCACATCGATTCTATTGGTCATGTCCTATCCTCGTATTCCTAGTATTATGAAACCAGACATGTATCAAACCATGTAAGATATCCTGTTCTTATGATATACTGAGACATAATTATTATACCATGCATTTTTAATCCATACTCAGATACGTCTACTGGCTGCATTACGTTCCTAGTTAGGAGTTATATGAACCCACTATTACAATTCACTCTGTCCTTAAATCATTCACCTTGTTCCATGAATCAAGCTATACGAGAACAAAAAGTATCCCAAGCCATGCGTCGTCGTCTTCGACGGGAAGGTCGTTTTCTATCAACAATGTTCCTGCCACTTGGGATACTTTGTTGCAACCTGGCGATACAGTTCTTGTCTGTTGAACAAAGACTCCCCATGAGATCCTACACCTATGAATCTTTCCATCATGTATGAGGGACTCCCATATCTTGGTGCTTAATAAACCTGCTGGACTTTTGATGCATCCCACCTCTACTGAAAGATTATCTACTCTCGCCAACGGTGTCTTGCATTACTTTCAGCATACAAATCCGCAAGCAAGCTTTCATCCCATTCATCGATTGGACAAAGACACATCAGGTCTTGTTATCATCGCTAAAAACGCCCTTGTTCAACATGCTTTTACAAAACAAAAAGAGCCTATTCAAAAAGTCTATGATGCTATCACTGATGGGATCATTCCCTCAGATGCACTATCTATACACTATCCTATCTCTCGCAGAGAAGGCAGCATTATTGAACGTTGTGCCTCTTGCGATGGTCAACCTGCACACACTGATATAACAGTTCTAGAGCGATACTCCCATCATGCCCATGACGATGTGATTTACATACTGGACGCACTCATCAAATTCGTGTGCATCTCCAGCACGCTCAGGATACCCAGTGGCGGGGGATGACCTATATGGTGGATCCTTAACTTGCAATCCCAACAGTGCTTACATGCATCGACTCTTTGTTTCCTTCATCCTATGAAAAACCAGTGGATGATGTTAGAGCTCCATTACCAGAGTATTTCCATCACATACCAAATAAAAGCAGACATCTTCCACTATGAGAAGATGTCTGCACTCTGCTCTGAGTTAAGCTTTATTATGCAGCAATCTATTACCCAGTGTCAACTACTAGTAAAAATAACCTTTGCTTAGTAATCTATAATAACACCAAGATAACAACTGAGATCTTATTGCTACAACCCTAATACATTTTTAATTTTATGTTGTACCATGGCCCGAGTGCTTCACGACCAGGCCCTCAAGTATTTACGTGGGTCAAATTCAGCTGGATTGTTTACCAACACTTCACGGATACTTGCTGTCATCGCTAATCGCAAGTCTGTGTCGATATTGATTTTACAAACTGCCATTGTAGCCGCTTTGCGAAGCATCTCTTCTGGTACGCCTTGTGCTCCTGGAATAGCACCACCAAAAGATTACATTTTTCAACGAATGCTTGCGGTACAGAAGACGCTCCGTGTAATACGATAGGAAATTAGGTAACAATTCACCCTACTCGTTGTAATCTTTCAAAATCTAAGTATGGAGTACCCTTTAAATTTGTAAGCCCCATGACTTGTACCAATCGCGATAGCTAGAGAGTCTACACCTGTTAATCGAACGAACTCAGCCGCTTCATCTGGATCTGTAAATAATGCATCTTTTTCACTTACGTTAACATCATCTTCTACGCCAGCTAGAACGACCTAACTCACCTTCTACTACAACGCCATGTTTTATGTGCATATTCTACAACACGGGCAGTTAACTCAACATTTTTTTCAAAGGGATGTTTAGATCCATCAATCATAACAGATGTAAAACCGCTATCGATGCAATCTTTACAAATTTCGAAATCATCACCATGGTCTAAATGTAAAGCAATTGGCAAATCTGTATCTAACAATGCTGCTTCTACCAACTTAGTCAAATACACTGGTTTTGCATATTTACGAGCCCCTGCAGACACTTGCAAAATCAATGGAGCTTGCTCCACTTTTGCCAGCATCCACAATCCCTTGGATAATTTCCATGTCATTCACATTGAATGCCCCAATGGCATATCCACCTGCATAGGCTTTTTCAAACATCTCTTTTGTAGATACTAATGGCATAATTGGCCTCCTTGTCATATCTATTATACATATCATTAATGACTATCATATCGTTATTATACCGTATCTAATAGAGCGATTCAACCAAAATCTAACTCATATTAATTGAGAATACTCGTATTCTATGGTACAATTAAAAATAAGTCTTTCAGATTCAATTTGAATCTTTCAATATAGGAGATATCATGGTTAACCGATTTTTTACAAGGTACCCTCATCTTGACGATTGCCGGATTTGTTGTGAAAGCTATTGGTAGCTTGAACTGGATTTTCTCTTATCTCGCGTTCTCAGTGGTGAAGGTATCGGTATTTTACCAAATGGCATTTCCCGCTTACTTATTGGCCTTGCAGCTATCTGAGTGCAGGAATTCTATCGCCATTTCAATTATGACAGCAGAAAAACTAGCCAAAGCATGATTTATTAGGAGCAAAGAAAGTATTCTCTATTTCTTTCAAAATGCTATTTGTCTTAGGACTACTCTTTAGCATCTTAGTCTTTGGATCTGCCCAATGGCTTATCGACATTAACTTTATCACAGATCCTAGAGCCTACTATTCACTGATTGCGTTGGCTCCTGCTGTATTCTTTTGTCACATTAATTTCTTGTTATCGAGGTTACTTACAAGGTTGGCAAATGATGACACCTACAGCCATCAGCCAAATCGTAGAACAACTATTGCGTGTTGTGGTCATGCTTGGTGCTGCCCTATGTCTTGTTGCCTTATGGATTGGATATAGCAGCCGGTGGTGCTAGCTTAGGAGCCGGTGTTGGTGCAGTAGGCGCTCTTGTAGTGCTAGTATATTATTATTACCGATTGCCAAAACAACTCGAAGAGCCCATGACGGACTCTACTCCACAGGAAAGTTCAAAATCCATCATTAAACGATTGATTAACTTATCCATTCCCATCGCCTTAGCGAGTATGATGTTACCTATTGTAGCCATGCTAGATGTGAGCGATCATTCCAAGGCGATTGATTGATATCGGCTATCCACTTCGTGAAGCTACAGAGCTATATGGATATCTATCTGGTATGGCCGTCCCTCTCATCAACTTGGCCACGATTATTACAGCGGCCATTGCACAAGTATTGTACCTGCCATATCCAATGCAGTTTCTATTAAAGATATAAAACAAGTGTACTATCGTACAGCTGGTTCTATGCGATTGACGTTTGTGGCCACCATTCCATTCTCTGTGATGTTGTACATCTTAGCTGAACCTGTAGTGTCCACGATTTATAACGCACCACGTGCCGCAGAAGCTACACAGATTTTTAGCTTGGGCCGTACTTTCTTCCTCGGCTTACATCAAGTGACAACTGGTATTTTTACAAAGGCTTTAGGAAAAACCTCGCATTCCAGTTATCAACATGGGAATTGCAGCCATTGTGAAAGTCATCCTAAACTGGGAGTTAACAGCCCTCCCGCACTTGGCATCGGTGGCGCTGCCTATGCAACAGTAGCCGACATTGGATTTGCAGCTCTACTCAACCTGATTTGGATCCATCGACATCTAGGATACTTCATAGACCTTATCTTACTAGGGAAAAATATCGTCTCCGCAGCCATTATGGGGTGGGTATGTATTATGTCTACCCACTATTGCATGGTTCCATCCCAACCTTCTTTAACATCATGATCACAGCTATCATGGTGCCCTTATCTATGTCATCATCATGATTCTATTGAAAGGCCTTAACAAAAACGATGGTGCTAGATTGCCTGTAGTAGGACGATTCTTTAGATAAACAAAATAAGTGATTATGTAACATGCCTTTGTTGTATGGTGAAAAGCTATCCAACAAGGGGCATTTTTCATTTTTCCTAGTGCTGCTATATCATTCTCTCCTATCTAAATGTATCTACATACGAATCTATACAATTCTATAACCACGAGTAGACCTACTTATAGTACACAAAATAAAGAGGGTTATAGGACAAAATGAGTTGGTAGACTAATCCCAATCTTTTTGTCAAAGATATATCATAATTATGTAAATCACTCCATACAATTGCATCTCCCCAGGTAGGGGTTTCTTCCTCTAGAGTTTGTCTTTCTAACATCTCTTTATATATCTTAGCTATACTTTTTATCCGTTGGCATCACCTTAAGAATCTCATCATATGGAAGTGGGTGTGGAGAATGCATATAACACCACCAAAAAACAGCTTTTATTCTGCGCTCAATAGATAATCCTCTATGGTCTCGTAACATAGCCCTTAATTGTGCATTAATGCCCCCTTCTATCCTGTTATTCGTAGCCGGTAACGCTCTTTCATCAGCTAATGTATCTTTAAGGTAGGTAAACAATATATCCTTCTTCACTAACCGCCAAAGAGATCGTTCTGCTTTTACCAATCTCTCATGCTTAAGGCGTAATGTACCATATTCATCTCGTGTCATTTCGCTTAAAAATATCTTATGCTTGTTAGACCAGATCTGCAATCGTTCTTCCCATGCTTTTAATTTCTTCATCTGTATGTATAGCCAATAAATCTTTTGCTAGCACATATAACTCTATTCAGCCAATGTTTTTGGCCTAGACTGTAGTATATCTCTTAACTTGGCAATACACATGATATAAGCACCTTTGAACTTTAGTCGTTTTCCAGATTTTCTTACAAGCCGTCTTGAAACCAGTACCACCGTCAGTAACGACTATATTTGGTGAAGCAATCCGTTGTAATAAAGCCTCCCATGCCCCTGTATGCTCTGTATCTACATACATACCAACCCAATACATGTATCTCATCAACATATTAATACACATGCTTTCCGCCTAAATAAATGCCGTCAACAAACACTATATCCTTATGCTCCTCTACCTTTAGGAGGCATAGGCCATATCTCCCAAAATTGTGCTGTATTTCGTCTAAATGTACGACTACTTACAGACATTTCATCTTGGGTTTTTACCGCTTAACAACCATTGAATAAATTGATGAAAGTGCTTTTGTAGTACGATCAATTACATTTTGTAAAAAACCGTCTTACATTCGGGGCGCTGCCATCTTTGAGTTCCTTTTCTTGTTTTTCCGTATTTATGGCAGGAAATCCACAATTTATGCATTTTATTTGATTCATTATTCAATTCTCTAACTATCTACTATTTAGGAAAATTAAATATCAACCAGCACAGTAATTGCAAGGGGTGTCAGACTTTTTACCAACTCATTTTGTCCTACCTCAAAGTTTTTTCAAACAACTTTAAAAATTCAATGAGCCTAGTATTTAACTAGGGCTCATCACTATCTCATCCAACTCATTTTGTCCTATAACTCCAAATAAAGCCATATCTAGATACAGCTCTCATATAAGTACCATTATTTTTATTTATAGTTTATCATCTTATACGTAAAGGCTCTTTCCCTTTTGCTCATCCCATTAAAAAGTATGTGAAAGAGTATAGAATGGATTAGACCTTATACCCATAAGCCAATACATACCCTAGAGTATGACAATTATCTTCTACCTTGTTCTAATTCTAGAATCGTTGTTCCAATTGCGCAATACGAGCTTCTGTGGAAGCATCTGTTGTTTTCTTGGACTCAGGTCCCTACTTTGATACTAAATCCACCATTGAAGCCTTGATTACCACTGCCAAAAACGGTACCAAGATTAAACTGAATATTTTCATTTGGTCTGTAGAACGCACCTAATGCTGCTGCTGTTTTACCTTTATAATGACCATATCCTACTGCTAAGCCTAACCCTGTTTCTCCTTCAGAGAAGTTTGGATGTAAACCAGCTAAGGCATAGCTAGATGCAGTTGCTTGACGAAGAGATGTTTCTAAGTTAACACCTGTAGAGTGCATTTGTCCCAGTGCATTTTCAGTTGACCTACCGTCACTGCATCATGCGCATCTACACCATCTGCTACTTTTTACTAAACGATTGTATTTAGCTTCTATATATTTCGTTTCTGTAATGGTCGGAGTTTTTTCATAATCTGGTACCGTTTTTTTTGCACCTAAATGTGTAGTCACTTCTTTATCTGGATATTTAACAGTGTAACCAGATACATCACCCGCATCATGACCAAAAGCAATTGTACCTTCTATTGTAGCCACACTTTCATGCCCTACTGCTGTACCATATTTAACCAACGATCCTGCTTTGTGCCCAATTGCTACACTACTTTCAGCCTTAGCACCAGTATATCCACCGCCAATTGATGCTAGAAGCTGCAGAGTTAATCCCTTAGTCCCACCTACAATAGTACTACCATTACCTAAGGTCATCGCATCACGAGCACCAGCAATAGTTGCATATTCACCATTTGCCACATTTTTATGTGTCAAATACCTAGTACCGGTAAATTCACGGCCTCCACCGCCTAGTACGGCTGCACCCACACCAACAGACTCATTTTTACTACCACCAAATACAGTGGACCACATACCAGCACCCGTATTACCCTAAAACCACCAACAAGAGTACTTCCAAATCCATCTGCATTATTAATCGAGCCTCCCATAACAGAACCAATCTCACCACCGGCATTGTTACCACGGCCGCCAGAAATCGAACTATATTTTCCATAGGTACCATGCTGAGTACCACCAGAAATAGAGGAGGCTTCGCCATAAGCAATATTATCTTCTCCTCCGCTAATCGTAGCATAATGACCATATAACTTAAATTTAGGCACTGCCTCAATCTGATTTTTATGTCCACCTAAGATAGAACCATTATGGATTTCTTCGTGAACCGTATTTTTAAAACCACCAACAACAGTCGTGAAATCGCCTTCCGCCGCATTATTAGTCCCACCAAGAACAGCACTATTTTTCCTTCAGCCTTATTAACTTCACCAGTATCGCCGCCGCTGACAATAACACTACCATCACCAGTTGCTTCATTACCTGGATTAAGACCGCCCTAATACTTGCCCAGCCGCACCCACCGTAGCTGGTGTCATCAGTGCAATGGTGCCTGCTGTAATGCCAACACACATGCTGCTACAGCAGAACTAAAAGCATCTTACTCTCCATGAGAGTTACTCTCAGCAGTCGTGATTTCTACCACTTTTGTTACAGACGTACCTATTTTTTTCATTCTGTCTTCCCTTTCCTATAGACATAGAAAGTACTGCGCCCACAGATACTTTTTCAAAGATATCTCACGAATAAATATTACCATTGCACATACATTCATGAGATTAGCATAAAACAACCCCATTATATCCTATTCATCCTTAATATAACAGACCTTTTTGATCATGAAATATAGTTATGGTAAATACTAATCTTGCAAAAATCATATAAATAAACATCATGTATAAAGTACATACAAAAAGAAAGCAGCCCCCACAGGACTGTTCTTCTATATCAACCTAATCTAGGTCATTATCTATTTGTCTTACGCGTTTTTAGCGATTTCAACTAATTTTGAGATGCAGCTGCATCATGTACTGCCAAGTCAGCCAACATTTTACAGTTGATTTCAACCCAGCTTTTTGTTAAACCAGCGATGAAAACGGCTGTGGGATAAACCATTGATACGGCTTGCTGCATTGATACAGGCGATCCATAATTTACGGAACTCACGTTTTTAGCACGACGGTCACGACGAGCATAGTATAATGCTTTCATTACGGATTTGCGTTTGCTTTTTGAATAAGCGAGAACGTGTACCGCAGTAACTTTAGCTAATTTTAAGATTTTTATGACGTGCATGCGCTGTTACGCCTGTTTTTACTCTTGCCATTATTGTATTCCTCCAATATCGTTATATAGTTTACTAAAATATCTCAATCTTATGCGTATGGTAGCATTTCACTACGCGTTTGTAGTCAGATTTGCTAACCAATGTTGCTTTGCGAAGATTACGTTTACGTGGAGATTTTTCTCTAAAATATGGCTTTGAAAGCTTTTTGCACGTTTGAATTCACCACTACCTGTTACTTGGAAACGTTTTAGTCGCTGCTGTTTCAGGTTTTAATCTTTGGCATTGTTCTTCTCTAATTACCTAGCTAAAATCATTGTCATGTTTCGGCCTTCTAGTTTCGCTTCTTTTTCAACAACCGCTTGGTCAGTTAATTCACCAGCAAAACAGAGTCAGCACATTAAGCCCCCAATTCTGGGTGAGCTTAATTCACGACCGCGGAACATGATCGTTACCTTAACTGTACCATCACCTAAGAATTTGCTGCATTTTAAGTTTTACATAAAAATCATGATCTTCGATGTGAGGACGAAGCTTAACTTCTTTCAATGTGAAAGTTTTTGCTTCTTCTTTGCTTCTTTTTCGCGTTTTTGTTGCTCATAGCGAGTATTTACCATAGTTCGCAATACGACAAACTGGTGGTTTACCATTGGGGCTACTTCTACTAGATCTAAATGTTGTTCTTCTGCCATAGCTAAAGCATCACGAACAGACATAATACCTAACTGATCATTATCTGCACTTACGACACGAACTTCGCGAGCACGGATTTCTTCATTAATACGCGGTGTATCTTTGCGCTAATACTAGTCACACTCCATGGGGATAAAAATCGGATGGCACAGGCCATCCGAGCATAATTATCAACTAAATGTACCCAATATTTCATGACATTGGGTGAGGAAGCGGATGACTTCTACTTCTTAATACCTGAATAGTATATCTATTCAGGCGTGATTGTCAAGCTTTCATTAGCGCTATCATTATTCTATCCTACCTAGTTAAAGTGTGATAGGCAAGAATGTCAATAACATAGCAATAAATATGGCTGCATCAAAGTTAGCCACCCGAATTTTGTTCGGCCAAATTACGTAATACCTCGCAGAAAATTAAAGATGGAGCCTACGTATGATAAGTTATCGTGCCTCCGGTGTCATCAATGGAGCTGCCAAATGTACTAAAGCCGGTACGATCCTGTGTAATCCCTACGGGCAAAAGGAAAACAGGGCTCCTTTCCATAGAAGAGGCCATAATCCATAACTGATGATACCATCTAAAATACTTTACAACCGCGGTGCTATAATCACCAGTAAGACCATCTTGTGGCGGTCCAATGACACCCACTAGCTCCACGGTGAAAAAGTCAGAAGCGGTAATAAAGGCATTGGAAATTGAGGATCGCTTACTGTTGCCGGTCTTTTTGTTTTAACCACTCACCAATACGAGTAATTTTAGCATCGAAGTCGATAGTTTTCACCGATGATAGCTCCTAGTACCATAGAAATGATCACTCATCATAGGCCCTGTCGTTTGCAAACTATCGTTGATAATCACCAGCATATACTGCATAGTCCTCATTCCTAATAAGAGAATGATGATACCACACACTATCATTGAGTGTTTTCTTTTTAAGTTCTCTTTCAGTGCGGTGTCGTATGAATAGCCCCAAAAGACTACCACAAATAATCAATACCACATTAATGATCGTGCCCATACCATGCATGGATAGTTCCTCCTGATTTGAAAATAACCACACTATCATCGCCATCAATTTCATGCATGGACTTTCACCGTTTCTAAATGGGATGTAGGAATATTTTTGCCTACATAGTCAGCGCAAATTGGCAACTCCTCGATGACCTCTATCTGCAAAACAGCAATTGAATCGCACTCAGGTCTGCCGGCTTCCGCATAGCGCATTTAAAGCAGAGACATATCGTCCTGCCCGTAAACAACACATCGTCTACGAGATCACAATTTTTCCTGTTGTATCAATCGTAAATCGTTCCCCACTTGTATCAGCCCCGACCGAAATCATCACGGTGCAGGGATACATCCATTGTGGCCATCCACCTGTATGCCTTCGATCGCTTCAATTTGTGCTTGTAACCGTCTTGCCAAATACACCGACGTTCAATCCCAATGATAAGTGCATTGGATAACCCTTTATTACGTTCTAGTATTTCATGTCCAATACGTCGGATAGCACGCATCATGCCTGGTTCGTCAATTAAAATACGTTCTCCCACAACTTTCCTCCTTTATCGGTTATGCTCTTTCGCATATGCAATACCGCTAGGAAGTCCTCTCGGTAGGGCTTCAAAATGCATTTCATCTCCCTGTCATTGGATGTTTTACTGTCAGCGTGCGTGAATGTGAAACTTTGTCCTACAATAGGAAGAAAGTCCATTTTACGGAATCCATAAGATGGATCATTCACCACTGGATGTCCTATAGGCCAAGTGAACACGAATTTGATGGGTCCGTCCTGTTTCCAGCTGGCACTCAGTAGTGTATGTTTTGCCATAGCGCTCTAATCACCCGGAAATGTGTAACAGCTTCTTTACTATTTTCAAAAACTACCGCCATTTTCATGCGATCTTTTAGAGTGTCTGCCGATAGGGGCTTTAATGGTCCCTTCCTCTCTGCAATATTCCTTGCACAATGGCATAATAGGTCCGCTTTGCCGCGATCCTTCACTTGCTCAGCCAAGCCTACAAGTGAGACTCATCATGCTTAGCCGCCATCATCACGCCAGATGTATCTTTATCTAAGCGATGCACAATGCCTGGACGGATTTCCCCATTGATACCAGATAAATCTTTACAATGATACAGCAGAGGCGTTTACTCAGGTTCCCGAATAATTTCCCACTGCTGGATGTGCCACCATACCTCGTGCTTTATTGACCACGATCGTATAGGGCATCTTCGACAATACATCTAAAGGAATATTCTCCGCTTCCTCAGATACTTCTTGTACTTCTGGTATAGTAACAACGATTTCACTACTGCCTGAGCTTCAAAGTTAGATTTGCCTGGCTTCCCATTGACTTGTACATGCCCCTCCTTCACTAAGGATTGCACATAACTACGAGATTGACCTAATTCTTTTGTCAAATATACATCGAGTCGTGTTCCTCTCTTCGAGGATCTCACGATATATCGTTTTTCTTCCACATTACCTCATTATTTCTGACTTTCATGAGACCAAAAATACAGAATAAGCAACGGCACACCGACGCAAATCAGCGATGTCTGCTGCATTAAAATCGGCAAATCCGAAAGTCAAAAATCTACTACGCCACCAAGATAGAGGTGATCAGCCATTGCCAAGGGCCCCACCTAATAGTTCCGTACCGATACGAGCATACAGAGGGGCTTTTGCCAATCTGTGGCGTCCTAGATATAACGCCGTTAGCAGTAGGCTACGATTAACAAAAATATCCATCGTTGGTACATCAAAAATCCCAAAGGCTGCCCCATGATTCACGATATGGGTCCAGTGGAATACCTCAGGAATCACTCGTTCACCGATTCGAAAAATGCGTTTGTACATACCATTTTGGAAACTTGATCCAAAATGATTGTCAAAACAGCTAGATATACACAGATCATCGACGACCACCCTCGATCTGCCCATATGTTTGTAATAAAGCACCTAATCTGGGTTGTTTCTTTCGGTTCTGTTTACCGCTTCGTGGCTTCTTGCTTTGTTTCGCGCTACCATTTCGTTCTCTGACTTTTAGATCTATTCCCCGCTGCTCGTGGTTTTGCTCTGTCTTCTACATGATTATTTTTCTTTTATCTCGAAGCGAGTTACCAGTACCATTCACGATTGCGTCCCTTACGAGTTGGATCTTTCGGTTTCTCTCGCTTCATCGTTAAACCAATCCGATTGCGTTTCCACATCTACGGAGATAATCTCTACTTCAATAATATCACCCACAGCCAACACGTCTGATGGATGCTCATGGCGAGGCAGGAACTCACTCTTATGTAATAAGCCATTAATCTTCACTAGTCTACGAAGGCTCCAAAGTCTACTACATTGTGAGACAGTCCCTTTTACGACAGTTCCCACTTGATATCTTCTAAACTGACAATCTGTTTACGAGTCATAGGAGCCAGCAGTCTTCCCGTGGATCTCGGCCTGGTTTTTGCAAGGCTTCCACAATATCGCGAACTGTCGGCACCCCGCTTCTAGCTGGCTGCTAAAGTTCTCATCGACAGCTTGCACTAGCTTTTGCCGATTCTAATGCGTGGCTTTATTGCGCAGATCTTTAATGTCAATCAAGGCTATCTAATACTCCTTGTACTGTCTTCGTAAGACTCTGGATGCACCGGTGTTGCATCTAATGGTTTTCACCGCTACCATGTGCAAGAATCCCTGCACATTGTGTGTAAGCTGCAGGTCCTAATCGGGCCCACTTTCAGCAATTGCTTTACGATTGGTGAAAAGCTCCGTGCTCCTTACGATATGCAATAATATTGTTCGCTACTGTGTTGAAATACCAGACACATGTTTTTAAAATGGCTGGAGATGCTGTATTTAATTCAACACCTACCATGGTTTACCACCGTTTCTACCACCTGATCTAAGGTTTCTCCCAATTGCTTTTTGATTCACGTCATGTTGGTATTGCCCAACCCCAATCGATTTAGGATCGATCTTTACAGATTCTGCCAATGGATCTTGTACACGACGAGCAATCGAGACAGCTCCACGAATAGATACATCTAAGTCTGGCAGCTCTTCAATGGCAAGCTTAGACGCAGAGTATACAGAGGCTCCCTGCTTCATTTGTAATAATGTGGTGGCAATCTAGACCTTCTTCGGCAATCATATTCGATGTAAACTGTTCTGTTTCATAAGAAGCAGTACCATTACCAATAGAGATTAACGTAACTCCATATTGGCGAATTTTCTTAGCCAGTTCTTTACGAGCTTGCTCTTGTTGCTTTTCACTCATGGTGAGGTAGTACGCACCATAATCTAGCACATTCCCTTCCCGATCAATGATAGCCATCTTACAACCTGTACGATATCCTGGATCAAGTCCCATGATGACATGGCCAGCTAATGGCGCTTGCAACAACAAATTGCGCAAAGTTCGTGCCGATACTTTGATGGCTTTGTTCTTCTGCCTGTTCCGTCATGGCATTGCGCGTTTCTCGCTCCAAGGATGGATACAATAAACGTTTATACCCGTCAGCAATGGCCTCACGAATGAAAGAATGCGACACCTTCGCATCACCTTGCACAGTATCCACCATATATTGGATATATGTTTCGTCTGGTACGACAAAACCAACTTTTAACGCCCCTAGTTTTTCTCCACGGTTCATGGCTAAGGTACGGTGAGACGGTACCAAGTGGATTGGCTCTTGATATTCTTCATTTATATTGCAAGAATCGCTTGGTTCACTTCTTCATCACCGATGAGCTCCGTTTTTCATACGGCCCCATTCCAAATGGCTTTGCGAAAGTATTGTCGAACATCAGCACGTTCACTAACTTCCTCCCGCTACAATATCCATCGCCCTTGCAAGAGCATCTTCTGTCGGAACCTCATCATTGATATAGTCCACAGCCAATGCCTGCAACTGTTCTTCTGTAGGAACCGTGAACAACGCTTGTGCCAATGGTTCTAGACCACGTTCTCTCGCCATGGAGGCACGAGTACGTTTTCTTAGGTCTAAATGGCAAATACAAGTCTTCCAATTCCTGCAACTTCATAGCCTTAGTGATGGAGCTGCCAACTCTTCTGTCATCTTGCCTTGTTCTTCTATAGATTTTTGTGACTTCTTCTTTACGTTGTAACAAATTACTGAAGATATTTCGTACGCTCTTCTACTTCACGCAATTGTTCATCTTTTCAACTCTCCCGTTACTTCCTTACGGTAACGAGCAATAAATGGCACTGTATTCCCTTCATCTAATAAGGTGATGGCCGCTTCTACTTGATGCGGTTTCACCCTAATTCAAAGCAATAATTACATGTATTTCCATTTTATATCTTCCTTTCATAGGTTACAAAAGTCATAGGGTGATTCCCTCATGACCTGCACCTGCTATCCGTTCTACCTCTTGCCAGCCCTCTTGCTCATAGACATGAAATTCCACATCACCCTCAAAGGACTGATGCAATTCTGTTACATACAGCCGATCTGCATACGGTGCCAGCTCGCATACACTTGAGCTCCACCAATACAGTACGCCAAGTCTCTAAGTCCTTCGCTGCCTGAACCGCATCCTCTGGACTATGGAATACTTTCACTCCTTCATAGGGTGGTATGTAACCCAGTTGCGATGTAATGACCCAATGTTCCCGATTAGACAACAAAAATGGCAGAGACTCTAATGTGTTCCGTCCCATTATGATGACATGTCCAGTAGTGCGCTTTTTAAAATATGCTAAATCTTCTGGAATACGCCAAATCAGTTGATTATACTTGCCAATAACACCATTCGCAGCCACTGCCACAATCATTGCTAACATATATAACTCCTATATCTTGTTAATTCTGTCATCAATCCACCTATATATCACCGTATATACCGCGATGGATTCAAAACTAGATTTGACCATGTGCCATTACGCCATACATGCAAGTATATCCTCGGATCCATCCATGTCATATATAAACAGCTCACGGTCATCGATAGTTTTCCTAAATGTTCATATCCTTCTAATGTAATATCTTCTGGTTTGAAATCATAGAAATTGGTAATCTTCGGATTCATCTGCAACACTGGTGCTGGCAGCGCTTCTCCTCGACGCTCTAATTAGGTACGCAACGCTGCTACATGATTTTCATAAATGTGAGCATTATTGATAACGCCGTAAATTGACCTGGTTTCAGTCCAGATACTTGTGCAACCATATGCCAATGCCGCGTACTGTGCCGTATTGAAAGGCACCTAGACCCATATCACCACTGCGTTGTACAAGCATGCAATTCAATCTGCCATCTGTCATCACCCGCAATGTCTCATACGCACATGGTTGTAATGCCACTGTCTGGCAAATCTTCAGTATTCCATAATGTCACGATCATACGGCGACTTTGGGATCCTTTTTGTAGCATGTCCAATAGATTATCTAACTGTTTATATTTGCTTGCAATTTTGGTAACCATAAGCTTTACCAATGGTTCCATCTTCAGCATCCATTCATCCCAAACTTTCACATTCATAGCCTGTAATTGACGTACGTCATTGGAACTGTAATTGCCAAATCCACACAATTCTTTTATGGCTGTTTTTGAAAGCCACAAATTTCGTCGTTAAAATAGGAAACTCTTTCTCCAAGTCAAACTGCATCACTTGGTGTGGTAATTTAGTACATCGCAATGCCCGTACGATTATTGGCATAATATCCATGATCCAATATATTTTCTATAATATGTAAAATGTGTATCAGCTAAACTCATGTATGCCTCCTTATCAGGTCTCAATTACCATCAAGCTCTTATCCCTGTCGATCTTTAAAATCAGAAATAGCTTTCAAAATTGATTACCATATTTCGTAAGTTCATATCTCCTACACCTTTCACATTGGCCATATCACCTAATAGTCAATGGTTCTTTGTCCTACCATATCTAACAATGTAGCATCAGAGAATATCATAAATGGCTTGACCCCTTCTGCTTTTGAAAGTTCCATACGACAAGCACGTAAGGCCTCAAATAGACGTGTCCTTGGTCGCTTTCGAATGGCAACTACTAGACTGAGCTTAGAACGAGCATGTAGAGGTCGATGCTCGCCGACTTGAATAGGCATCCATCACTGGTTTTACGGCCATGCAATACATCATGACCCAGTTCCGTCACAGATACGATAGGGATACTGACCTCCAGAAGAATGGATATACCCCATAGCAATTAAACGCTTGATAAATCCCTTTAATCTCTTATCTGCCCACCGTTGCAAGACTCCAAATACAGGAATTCTATGCAATCGGAATCGCTCGATACGCTCTGTATGATGGCCTGCACAATATCTGCAATCATCGTCACTCCATATCGTTCTTCTGTACTCCAAATCGCCTGCAATACAGCAGTAGCTTCTTTTTGTCACATCTACAGCCGTTCATGGGCTGATCACAGATTACTACAATGATGACAGGCATCCCACGGTCACTTGCTCTCCAAAAATAGGACAACATAAACTTGCGCAAACACATAGGCGTATAGCCAATAATCAATCATAGACTGCAACATATTTCGTTCAATTCGCTGTCGTTCTGGTGGCAATCACTTTGACTTAGATATGTTGGTGAACGCTACATCTTGCCCATTGTACGAGTAAAAATACAATCTGCCGGAGCTCCATCTCGACCCGGCACGCCCCGCCTCTTGGTAATAACTTTCCATATTACGCGGCATTTGGTAATGGATCACATAGCGAACATTGCTCTTATCAATGCCCATACCAAAAAGCATTCGTGGCTACCATCACTTGCACTTCATCGAAAGGCATAGCGATTCTGCTGATACTTTCGCTCTTCATCAGACAGACCACCATGGTAGTAACCGGCTTTCACACCGGCCCTGAGTAACTCACGATGTACCTTTTTCCACATTGGCCCTCGTGGCACAATACACAATGCCTACATCATTGGATTATTCCTCCATAATCACGGACATAATCCGTCACGCTGACTTTCATGAATAACGGTGAAAGCTAAATTTGGACGATCAGATCCTGTAATATGAACACGGCATCTTCTAACCCAACAAACGCTTCATATCTCGTTCCTACTTCTGTGGCACTCTGCTGTGAAAGCCCCCACCACTGGTCGATGTGGCAAGCTCGCAATAAAAGGACCAATGGCTGTAAAAGATGGCCTAAAATCATGGCCCCACTGGGATACACAGTGAGCCTCATCAATAATCACTTGGCTAATCGGTAATCCTCTTAGAAATTCACAGAACCCTTCAGATTCTAATTTTTCTGGCGCTAAGTATAGTAATTTTAATCCGTCCTTCACGCAAAAGTACGATATTTTTATTTTGTTCCTCTCGGCTAAGGGTACTATTCATATAGGCTGCAGGCATACCTTGCTCTTTTAGGGTATCCACTTGGTCTTGCATCAATGAAATCAACGGAGAAAAAGACAATGGTAATGCCCGCCTTTAACATAGCTGGAATTTGAAAGCAAATCGATTTGCCTGCCCCTGTAGGCATAATCCCTAGCACATCTTGGTTCTCTAACAAAGCTGTCACAGGTACCTCTTGAGCTGGACGAAATTAGTGTACCCATAAAAATGTTGTAATGCTCGTAACGCTCTAGCATCCATATATCCTTCCTCCTATCAGTGTATTTCATCGAATCGTATCTATTCATTATACCATTTTTATGGGATGGTATAAACTGTTTACTCTGAAGTACCCCCTCTTTTCTGAACTAGCTAACTAGCATAGCCCAGTCTCTATCCCTCTAGTCTTAATAGTATATATACCTCATATTCTATGACTTTTTAATCGATCCCAAATACAGATATTATGATAGACATCCATTAACTGCTGAAAGTTCAACTTTCACATACCCTTACTGTGTCAGTTTACCTATATGATATTCTAAAAACTAGTTTGATTAGGATACAGGACTTTACCAACTCATTTTGTCCTATAACCACGTTTTTATCCTATAAACAGAATTTGATAAAAATATTGAGCTACTCGTCTATAGAGTAGCCCCAACATCTTTCTAAAATAAGTGTATGTAATTATAAAATATGCATTTGTTCTGACGCATCGAACTCTGCTTGGATTTCTTTGCTTGGTTCATGATCCATCAAGCTTACTACAAAGATAACAATGGTAGATAAAATGAAACCTGGTACGATTTCATACAAACCGAAACCAACCGAATTGTTTCCACACAAGAACGGTATGCCACCTACTAAGATACCAGCGATACAACCTTTTCAGGGTCATACGTTTCCAAAGTCAACGAGATTAAGATAGCTGGACCAAAGGCAGCCCCAGAACCCTGCCCCAGCCGCAGAGCCACCATCGTCAAGATATAGCTTTTATGGATTCACAGCCATCACGATTGCAATGGCTGATACAATCAATACAGTGGCACGGCTAACCATAACTGATTCACGGTCTCCTGCATCACGAGCAAAGACATTTGCGGTACAAATCTTGACGACACTGAAGAGGCAGTCACCAACAGTTGTGCAGAGGCTGTACTCATAATCGCTGCTAATACAGCAGACCAAATCAAACCTGCCACAAATGGGTTAAATAAATGCTCGCTCATCACTAAGAATACTGTTTCTGCATCAGCATCTACTAGAGGTGTTGTTAAATATACTTTACCAACAAGACCAACTGCCACCACCGCAACCAACAAGGAGATGACTACCCAAATCATGGCAATATTTGGCTTTTTCAATTCTTTCATCGAAATCGCCATAAATCGCACTAAGATGTGAGGTTGACGAAGTAACCAAGTCCCCAACCTAGGCTGAAATGATACCTACCACAAGGTGAATGTATCTTGTTCCGGTCCCCAAATTGACAAACCTGCTGGAAATTCTGTAGCAATTAACTGTAGCTGTTTCTGCGGGACCACCTAAATACATGCTGCCGTCACAGGCACTAACAAAATGGCAAAAACATCATCATCCCTTGGATGCAATCCGTCCAACTCACAGCTAGAAACCACCTAGAAAGTGTGAAAATAACTACCCCTGCTGTCAATAAAGAGGATGTTACATAATCTAATCCAAAAATGGTGTTAAATAACTTTACCACCTGCTACGAATCCTGAGGATGTAAATCAAAAGAAGAAAAATAACGATAAAGATGGCAGATACAACCGGCACAATTCTAGATGTATCATGAAAACGGTTTTTCAAATAATCCGGTATTGTCAAACTGTTATTCGCTACCTCTGTGTAGTTGCGTAATCGTTTCGAAACGAACACCCAATTTAGCCATGTCCCCAATGCTAAACCAATGGCAATCCATAACGCCGATATCCCTGTTGAGTAGGCAAATCCAGGTAAACCCATCAACATCCATCCACTCATAGTCGGACGCTTCCGCACTCATGGACGTGATCCAGGGGCCTAGCTGGCGACCTCCTAAAAATATAGTCGTCTAAGCTGTAGACTTGCGGTAATAATATACCCCGATGTACATCATGAGGCCTAGATACAATGCAAATGCCCCAATCACTTCAAAATTGTTGTACACCCTACTCCTCCTTTCCTAATCCTCTTACCTTCACTTAAAATTCTATAGAATGCATTTCGCATTAATCTTTCTATTATAACATAGATTATATATATCGTCTTTCATGGATTTTTATACAAAAGGACCCCGCGAGGGTCCTTTTTGCATTTCACATATTCTTATCATTTGATGTTATAGAACACATCGCTACCACGGTATTGAGCCGTTTCTGCCAACATGTCTTCGATGCGAAGTAATTGGTTGTATTTCGCTACGCGTTCAGGAACGAGCTGGGGCACCAGTTTTGATTTGACCAGCGTTCACTGCTACAGCGATATCAGCAATTGTGGAATCTTCTGTTTCACCCAGAACGGTGAGAGATCACTGCTGTATAGCCTGCACGTTTTGCCATTTCAATAGCATCGAATGTTTCTGTCAATGTACCAATTTGGTTCACTTTGATCAAGATCGCATTCGCTGTATCTTCTTTGATACCACGGGACAAACGTTCTGTGTTCGTTACGAATAAATCGTCACCTACTAATTGAACAGTTTTTGCCAAGGCGATCTGTCAATAATTTCCAGCCTTCCCAATCTTCTTCTGCTAAGCCATCTTCGATGGAGTAGATTGGATATTTTTCGCAAAGTTCTGCATAGTATTCTACCATTTCAGCTGCTGTTTTTACTTTACCTTCACCAGCTAAGTGGTATTTACCATCTTTGTAGAATTCAGAGGATGCTGCATCAATAGCAAATACAATATCTTTACCCACTACAAGACCTGCTTTTTCAATAGCTTCTGTAATCACTTGTAATGCTTCTTCATTGGAACCTAAGTTGGGAGCAAACCCACCTTCATCACCTACACCTGTAGCCAAGCCTTTTGCTTTCAATACACCTTTTCAATGTATGGTACACTTCTGCACAATAGCGCAATGCTTCCATAAAGCTAGTAGCGCCGATTGGCATAATCATGAACTCTTGAATATCCACGTTATTATCTGCATGAGCACCACCATTTAAAATGTTCATCATTGGTACTGGCAACTCTTTTGCATTGGTGCCACCAAGGTATTGGAACAATGGTAAATCATAGGATTCAGCTGCAGCGCGAGCTACCGCCATAGATACACCTAAAATAGCATTAGCACCTAATTTTGCTTTATTAGGCGTACCATCCAATTCAATCATAATGCGGTCAATGGCCACTTGTTCAGATGCATCGAAACCTAAGATCGCTGGTGCAATGATGTCGTTCACATTCGCTACTGCTTGCAATACACCTTTACCTAAATAACGAGGAGAATCGCTATCACGCAACTCTACCGCTTCAAATTGACCAGTAGATGCTCCAGATGGAACTGCAGCACGGCCAATCGTACCGTCTTCCAAATACACTTCTACTTCTACTGTTGGATTGCCACGGGAATCCATAATCTCTCTTGCGTATACATCAGTAATTACTGCCATTGTTACTTCTCCTTATTGTACTAACAAACTTTCACCACTCATCGCTTCAGGCTGGTCAATGCCCCCTAATGCCAACATGGTTGGTGCTAAATCACAAAGCCGACCTGGTCGCAATGTCACACCCTCTGGGGCTCCCACTAAAATGAGTGGCACCGGATTCGTCGTATGCGCCGTGTGCGGAATTTCTGTGGTATGGTCCACCATAACCTCAGAATTTCCATGGTCTGCTGTAATTAATAATTGACCATTCATATCTTGAATGGCTTTCACAATTTCTGAAAGCCCTGCATCTACGGCCAAAATTGCCTGTTTGCAGCTTCTAAATCACCCGTATGACCTACCATATCTGGGTTCGCATAGTTCAAGATAATCATATCATACTCGCCACTGCGAATGGCGGCAACTACTTTTCCGTTACCTCTGGAGCACTCATCTCTGGTTGAAATCATAGGTAGCCACCTTCGGAGATGGCACCAAAATCCGATCTTCTCCAGGGAATACATCTTCCTTACCACCATTGAAGAAATACGTCACATGAGCATATTTCTCTGTTTCTGCAATGCGCAATTGACGATAACCACCCTTGGATAGCACTTCTCCTAAGGTGTCCGTCAACAATTCTTTATCGTATACCACAGGTACTGGCAAGTCCGCTTCGTACCGAGTCATGCTCGCCACATAGGAACCTTGCAATACATGTTTCCGTTCAAATCCAGTGAAATCAGGATCTACCACGGCACGCACCAATTGACGAGCCCGGTCAGGGACGGAAGTTAAAGAACAAGATCGCATCGCCATCTTGCATACCTTTGTACCCTTCCACTACAGATGGAATGACAAATTCATCTGTCGTTTCCTCTGCATAACTGCGTTCTACCGCTTCATGGGCACAACCTACTTCTGTGCCACTGCCACAAACCATCGCATTATACGCCAGTTGCACTCGCTCCCAACGTTGGTCACGGTCCATTCCATAATAACGACCGCCTACCGTCGCAATGGAGCCTAAGCCCAATTCCTTACAGTATGCAGCGATATCATCAATATAGGCCAACGCACTTTGTGGCGGTACATCTCACCATCCAAGAAGGCATGAATGTAAACAGTTCCTACGCCAGCCTCCTTTAGCGCCACGAGTAAAGGCTTTCAAATGGTCAATGTGGGAATGAACTCCCCCATCCGACAACAAGCCCACTAGATGTAAAGCTTGTTTAGCTCCCTTCTTCATAAACTTTCACCAAGGTAGGGCGAGTGAATAAAGTCCCTTCCTGCGCCTCTTTTGTGATGCGCGTCAATTCTTGGTACACAATACGTCCGGCGCCGATGTTCAAATGAGCCCTACTTCAGAGTTTCCCATTTGTCCATCCGGCAAAGCCTACGGCCATACCAGATGCTTCTAACAAAGTGTGAGGACACGTGTCCCATAGGTCTAAAAATGTTCGGGGGTTCGCTTGTACTACCGCATTTGTTGGGTCTTGACCGTCCCCAATGCCGAATCCATCAAGGATGGTTAGCATCACTGGTCCTTTTAATTTTGCCATACTCTACCTCAAACCTATGTTAACAGGCGTTAATAGTTCCCTGTAAAGACTCTGCTTCCAAAGAAGCACCGCCCACTAACGCACCCATCTACATGGGGTTGGGCTAAAATATCTTTCGCATTCTCTGGTTTTACACTGCCACCATAGAGAATACGTACTTGTTCCGCAATGTCAGGTGTGTACATAGCAGCGATTTTCTCACGAATGCTTTGGCATACTTCACCTGCTTGTTCCGCTGTCGCTGTACGACCTGTGCCAATAGCCCAAATCGGTTCGTAGGCAATGACCACTTCCGTCATTTCTTCCGCTGGTACTCCATGCAAGCCCATTTCTAATTGGGAATGAATAAACGCCACGGTTTCCCCGCTTTCACGTTGATTTAAGCTTTCACCTACGCAAAGAATAGGGCTCATGCCATGTTGTAAAGACGATACGCACACGCTTATTCACGCAGCGATCTACTTCTTTAAAGATAGAACGCCGTTCAGAGTGCCCCACAATTACGTAGGACACGCCTAAGTCCGTCAACATCGATGGAGATACTTCCCCTGTATAGGCACCAGATTCTTCGTGGAACACGTTTTGAGCTCCCCTACACGAACCTTGGTATCTTCCGCTAAATCGGCTACAGTGCTAATGGCTGTAAACGGAGGGCATACCACCACTTCACAGCTAGCATCTGCCACTAATGTTTTCAATTGTTCTACGAATACTGTGGCTTCCGTATTCGTCATATGCATTTTCCAGTTTCCTGCAATGATCGGTTGTCGCATGATAACCTCCTATGCCTCTTGTAAGGCTGCAATACCTGGTAATACTTTGCCTTCTAATACTCTAAGGAGGCGCCGCCACCAGTGGAAATATGAGAAATTTTGTGACTTAATCCACTTTTTTCAATAGCTGCTACAGAATCGCCACCACCTACGATTGTGGTTGCGCTAGCCTCTGCCACCGCTTTCGCTACCGCATTCGTACCACCAGCGAAGGCTTCCATTTCGAACACGCCCATCGGACCATTCCAAACGATCATTTTCATCGGTGCCAAGGCCTCAGCAAATAACTCACGGCTCTTCGGTCCAATATCTAATGCCATCCAACCATCTTCAATGGCCGTGGCATCTACTACCTTATGATTCGCAGTTTCACTGAAAGCACCGGCTACTACGAAATCTACTGGTAACAATAAATTTGTATTTGTTTCTTTCGCACGAGCAATTAATTCACGAGCTAGTTCAAATTTGTCAGCTTCCACCAGGAAGTACCCCACATTATGACCTTGGGCCGCTACGAAACGTATTTGCCATACCACCGCCGATAATCAACACTTCTACTTTTGGCAATAAGTTAGAAATGACTTCAATTTTGTCGCTTACTTTTGGCAGCCACCGATGATAGCTGCAAATGGGTGTTCAGGATGCTCTACAGCACCACCTACATAGCGAATTTCTTTTTCTAATAAGAAACCAGCTCCCATTGGTAAGTATTTCGTAATCCCTTCCACAGAGGCATGGGCACGGTGAGATACGCCGAAAGGCATCATTCACACCTACTTCTGCTAAAGTCCGCTAAGGCTTTGGCAAAAGGTAGGATCATTTTTCTTCTTCTTTATAGAAACGAAGATTTTTCCAATACCACTACATCACCAGATTGCATTTCACTCACTGCCTTTTGCTGGGATGTCGCTGATGCAATCTTCTACAAAACGAACTGGTTGCTCTAATAATTCACTCAATCGTTTTGCACAAGGAGCTAAGGTAAACTCTGGTTTACGTTCTCCTTTTGGACAGCCTAAATGGGATGCGATGACAACTTTTGCACCTTGATCAATTAAATGGCGCAATGTAGGTAATGTGCACGAATCCGTGTATCATCAGTGATAACGCCGTCTTTCAAAGGTACATTAAAATCAACTCGAACAAATACTGTTTTGTTCGCTACATTCCATATTTGCTAGTGAAAGTTTCATACTGTCTCCTATGTATATACAATAAACATGACAAAAAGGGACTACTCTCGTAGTCCCCAACAGATATAAGCCTCGTTTGCTCATGTACACAGCTAGGTCAACAATACGAGAGGAATAGCCCCACTCATTGTCATACCATGCTACTACTTTTGCCATATTGCCTTCCATCACCATTGTCAAATCTGCATCTACGATAGAACTACGAGCATCACCATTAAAGTCTTTGGATACTAATGGCAAATCAGATACGCCAAGAATACCTTTTAACTCACCTTCAGCTGCTTTGCGGAATGCCGCATTGATGCTTTCTTTAGTTGCTTCTTTTTCAAGTTCTACTACTAAATCTGTAACAGACACATTTGGTGTAGGTACACGAAGAGCAAAGCCATTCAATTTACCTTTTAGTTCAGGTAATACTAAAGCCACTGCTTTCGCTGCGCCTGTGGTAGTAGGAATAATGGACATCGCTGCTGCACGAGCACGACGTAAGTCTTTATGTGGTGCATCCAATACACGTTGGTCATTTGTATAAGAATGCACCGTTGTCATCATACCACGTTTAATACCAAATTCTTGGTGCAACACCTTTGCAAATGGAGCCAAACAGTTTGTTGTACAGCTTGCATTAGATACAACATGATGTGTAGTTGGATCATATTCACTTTCATTTACGCCCATAACGATCGTTTTATCTTCGTCTTTGCCTGGTGCAGAAATGATTACTTTTTAACAGTGCCACCAAGATGAGCCGCTGCTTTTTCACGAGAACGGAATACACCCGTACATTCGATAACCACTTCTACTCCTTCGGAGGACCAGTCTAAGTTTGCTGGATCACGGTCACAGAATACACGTGTTTTTGCCGTCTACTACTAAATATTCGCCTTCTACATGTTACGTCACAGCTTAAATTGCCATGAATTGAGTCATGTTTAAACAGTAAAGCGGAACCTTCAATATCACCCAGTATCATTGATGGCTACCACTTCCACCTCTGGGTTGTTAAGCGCGCGCGCATGACGCATTTACCAATACGACCAAAGCCATTAATACCAATCTTCACTGCCATAATCAAGTCCTCCTAAAAGTATCATTACAACATATGATTTATTATAATTCTATTTTACAAGAATAGAGGGGTTGGTGCAAGTTTTTTATACCTACTACTGCAACATAAAAACGGAGCAATACTAAGTATCGCTCCGGTAAAAACTATACAGTTTATTAGCTAGTAGTAGTTATATTACACAATATTAAACTTATTGTCAATCATATAACCCTGTCATCTCTTCCTTATCATGTGTCCTCTCGTAAGCTCAGACATAGTGCCGCTACGTTAGTACACTGAGTATGATATGAAACTCACATACATTTTCTGTATTTTTAACAGCTTGTTCAAAAATGTTCTACCATTTTACTTAACTGTCCTGCATCACCTTTTTATACTCCTGCGTCAAATATCTTGATAACTTTTCTTTTTAATTTAGCCGTCGAAGTATCCTTTAGTAATATTCTCAAAGTGAGCTAATAGCCATACTTCAAATGTAGAATTAGAAAAATACCTCTATACCTTTATTACCAGCCTCTTTTTAAAATACTATTATATTCATCTTTTGTTAACGCATCTTTATCTATAATAATACCTTTAGGACCAGGGTTTGACTTATAATTTTTTTGCCTTCTTCCAAACCTCACTTGCTCTATGAATAATTTGTGCACCACAAGGTTTAATTTTGTTTATTCTCACAGCACTACAGCGTATTTCTGTGTAAATTCCGATATAGCTTTCTTCAGTTTTACCCTCAGTTACAATGTAGAATACCTTTTTAGCCCCGCTTCCCTTTAGGTTTTTCTACTCATAATCTACTCCCAATGCATCCGCAATAGCCGAGTCATTGATAATTTGGTCAGCTCCATAAATACCTTGTAAGTATCTTCGTTTATATTTATAATCATGACGTTTTTAACTTTGTGTCCTCAAAATCAAACAAGCTATATGAGATCACTTTTACCAAATCTATCCTTCTCTACAAAATAGATTTGATCTGGGCGTCAGCTGCTTGTCCATCAAATCAAATGAGTGAGTAGTTACTATAAATTGACTTCCTTGATTCCATTGATTAAAAAGCTTTTAACAAAACTTCGGTCAACTTTATAGTAACGATGCATCAAACTCATCGATTAAAAACCGCATTCCTGCCTCGCTCTCTTAATATATACGCAGCTAGTCGCAAAAAAATATTTTTGTACCTGCACTTTCCTCCGAAAAGTTTAAAACAAATCTATCACCATCTACTCCTTGATGGGTGCAATACATTTCTGCAACTCTTTGTTCTATAAACTCTCCTGCAGTAATTTCCGCATCTTCACCGCTCATCTTTACTGAAAGCTCACTAGGCACATGGTCGATACGATCACGTACCTCAATATCTAGAATATTGAAATCAGCCGCTTGTAAAAACAGTATAATTTTTCTAGTTAAGTCCTTATTTTGTTTTAACTCCTTAAGGATTAGTGGATGTAACTTATTAGTGTTTGGAATAACAACATCGATAACAAACCATTCATAGCTTCTTTGCTTCCAAAATATTATTAGTTTGAGCAAAAATAATAATAGTTGATTTTTCGTATAGTTGAGGATAACGGCATTAATGATTCAGGCAAAGCTAGTTTTTCGCCATCACGCGAAAAAATGATACAATCATTCACTTGCAAAGACTCTCGTATGACTCTATCTTCAACATACTCTAATTCGTAAGTAAACAATTTGTTATTTTTTAAAAATTTTACTAAAAATGTTGGTTTTGAATTGCCCGCAAAAGTATCTGTTAAGAGACCTTCTAGCTCAGAGCTAGTTGGTTGCAAAAATAAGTGACTTTAACAACTGAAAATATTAATTACATTTGTTTTACCATTCGCATTTCCACCAAAAATAAACGCAGATTTTAGAAGTTTTAAACGCTTAAATCTATGAGTATTAATAGTACCATATGATCGTAATTTAGCTCCCGTTTCCATAGAAAAATATAGTTCTGTCATAAAATGACCTGAAATTTTCAACCTCTACAGATATAACATAGACACCCCTCCTTAAAAACGATTTTTCGTTTTATTCAGTATATCACACCTATTGTTAGGTTACCAATACATTATTCACATAGCACTTGACAAATTAAAATATATAAAATTAAACTTTGTTCTTTCACGCAACTATTTCAATTTTTCTCCATGTCACTTTTCTAACATCTACTTAAAACAGAATAATTAGTCGCTCTGTCATCATTATTTATTAAAAAGTCTAGGTTGATTTACATAAAGCTATAACTTATGCACTTGATTGAGTTTGATGAACTCTCTAACCAATATATGTCCTTATAATTTTTCTATCTTAATTATCCATCCATCATGACCTTTATATAAAGTTGCTGAAGAAGAAAAACATATTTTTGCAAATATCTATTTCCATCATTTTTAAAAATTACATGCATTATCATATCTGTTGGTATCTATAATAGAGTCACCTGAGCTTACTAATCCTAAAGCTTTCCTTTACCATTACATATCTCGATCTATTTACTTTTTATCATAAAACTTGATCCAGTACAAGCATATACTCTTTACGAACAGTCTGTCTTTGTCCTTCTATACACGGATCAATATTCAAGATTTCCGAATATACATATAACATTTCAGGCCATGTATCATATATTCTTTGCAACAGTTCCTTCTTAGTCCATGGAGAGGTTTATGGTCGTATACGCCTAATACTCTAATCTCTGTTTCTGTATTAACTAAAAACAATAACTCTGCAGTCCTTTCAATAAATCGTGGATCCTTTTTATCTTTCCGTTTACCTAAATGTATATGCAATATATTCCAATCATTGAAAAATCAAATCGTCAGGATTATTCAAGTTAACACCTTGTTTTAGATAAATAAGGAATTATATTTCCACCAGCAGCTAGATAATCAAGTATATGATGAACTCGTTTTTATAGTTTTTCAGGTATTCTAATCCCTTTTGCAAAAGAAATTTTATTTTTATTCCCTAATCCTATCTTCCTATTAAAAGCTTAAGATTCTAATAATAGTTTCGTCACTATCCAAATCAAAAATATAAGTCCCTGTTTACGACCGTGCTCAAGAGTATTTCTTTAAAATCTCTAATTAAATCCATAAGCATAACTTTTCATTTCTTAACCTCATAACTAAAAATTATTTATTACGTAGGGACAATTCAATCACGCTTTATTTTTCAAAGTATTTCTTCAATACTAACTAAACATATTTACACAAAATAATTTTACACTGTCCTAATTCCGATAAGTAATGAAATTTGTACATCTTTATATTGTCATTTCTGTACATTTTATGATAGAATTTATACACTTCTTTAGAGTAATCAATAAAAATATTCCTTTGTCCAGACAATGAGCAATATAAGCTTTTTCTCTTCTAAAATAGTATTAACTTGAGTAAAGAATAATAGAACCATTTTAATTTTTCTTCATGTAGCCCTTGTAATATTTAATTAAAAACAGAGCGATTACTCGCTCTGTCTATTCTCTAACTTTACCAATATCGTTCCATAGCCTCTCCTATAAAAAGATGTTTTAGGAAATGGTTTTGTATTTATCAATTCCATTGCGACGCCACATTTCATTACATAAATGCACTGCAAAAGGATTCTTTTTAAATGCTCAAAAATTCCCATATTGGGTTCAATAAACATTCTCCAGTCATCAGAAGCTATTTTGTGAAAAGCACTTTGTGCTGCAGGATTAATTCCATAATGATCTTCTCTTAGGTTGTATTCATTATTTAATCCTATTGGACCTGATGTATCTCCCCATCCAATCGCATGCGTCTTAATGAAACTCAATCTTTTTCAACCATTTTTCTATTTTTAAAGGAGTCATAAGGTCTTATCTCAAGAGGATTTAACGCATTCTCCAACATCCGTTTTTGCAAGTGGATGTTCAGATTTATCAAACCCTAATACGCTACTAGCAATCCGTTCATCTTGAATTTCCCATCCAATAACTACAGATTCATCAAATTTTAACCTTTTTAAACAAACTACATCAGCATCAGCATAATAGTCTCCATGCTCATACATTAATTTCCATCGAAATAAGTCTGCAAATGCTGTAACTTCCTAAATGTTTAAATATTTCTTTTTGGGGAATAATCAAATTTGCATCACATAATTCTACATCATGTGGCACCCCCTAATAAATTGTATGCGTGCAATTTAACATGCATGCCATTTTTTAAAAATGACTTCATACTTAACGCCTCAATAGGGCTAATATTAGTTCCTATCCACAACATATTTACGATTGACGAATTCATTGTAATAAACTTCCTCCTTAACAATACAATATAACACTTATATGTTCTTATTAATCTAAATAGTATGCATCTACAAAGGCAATTGGATCCTCAAACAATTTATAACAGCTTCTTATTTTTCATCTTCCCAATTCCACCACTGAATCACCATTAATTTATCTATGATTTCTTTTGAAACCGATATTTAATAATCTTATTAGCACCTACTACTACAGCATGGAGGTACATCTTTAGTGATAATACTTCCCGCTCAATAACCGCTCCATCGCCTATTGTAACATTATTTCTAATAATGCACCCTCCCCCGATCCAGACATCATTACCTATTTTTGTACTATGACGTATAGGCAATTCATCCTGATAATGAATCTCTGTATTCCAAGTTGTTACATATTCCATTTATGTCCATTTGGCACTACTAACTGGGGATATGCTATTGAAGAAAAGCGCCTATAGAATGAATAATGTACGAAAATATATTATTATATCTCAAGTAAACTTGCCAACAGGCACTCCATAGTACTTATCCAGATAGTATGCGAGCCAAAATTGTCTTTAACGCCATACTTTTTATTGAATATCGTAGTAGATACTCTGGAGAATTCCTGAACCTTTTTAGACTTCGTATTATTCTACACAACCAATAGTCTAGTTTACTAATTTCATACTGCTCTATCAAACTCATCATTTTACCTCTGATTGAAATCTATGCTATCATTTACATATAGAATAAGGGTATTAATTGTATCATGAAACTATTTTTAACCAAATATCCTATAAATTGTTTCAATTCCTAAACAATCCTTCTAATTAATTTGAAATATCTCAACTTCTTTTCAATCTTATCACATTATAACAGTTGTTTGTTTATCCAATATATACGCATCTAAAACCTTAACTTCTTCTAACATATCTTTATGACTCATAAGAGAAAACTTTCACTGCCCTCACGAATGCACTTTTGAAATTCAATCAATGCATATCGTAATCCTTCTCCTTCAAATTTATAGAAGTATTTTTGATTTTTGGTTTATATCTTCATATCTAATCTCGAAATATTCCGTCTTCCACCATGGAGCTGGTACATAGATATAGCCTTTCGTTCCAGAAATAATCAAATCTCCTTCTGACTTAGCATTAATGGCTATAGTGGCTGAAAGCAATTGCTGAATCATAAATAAAGTTAACTTTGAGACAGTGCATCAATATCGCCGGTCTTATAACTTATAAACTCTACTCGTTGATAGTCATATCCTAATAATTTAAATATTGCTAACAAAGGATATGCACCTAATGAAAGTATACTCCCTCCTGCAATCCTAATTTGATTATCTAACTCGTTTCCCAGGACTTGTGTAAAGCTTAGCTTCTACATTCAAAACATTCCCAATCCTTCCTTCTAGCCATTGCGATTAGTTTTTGTAAATGCAGGTGCATAAGCAGTTTTTAGATTTTCCATAAGTACTAATTTCTTGTCTTTCGCCTTATTAAGTAGACTTTTGCTATTTCAGTGTTACAACTAAAAGGGAAACTCTGTTAACACATGCTTATTAGCTTCTAGTGATTTATCAATAATCTCGTCTCTTTTAGATAATGGTAGATTAATATAAACTGCGTCTACATCGTTCATTAATCTATCTATATCTTCATATTGCTGGAGTGTAGGAAACATTTTTGACTCATATGCACTGTCCATTAATTCATTTGTTTTTATACGCACCAACAACTTCAATTCCACTAACAAACTTACATTCATCCAAAAATCTATCTAGTATCTTTTCATTACCTATAACCCCTACTTTTTAGATTTTCTGCATTTCTTAACTCTGTACTTGAAATACCTTGAGTTCTGGGTAAATAGGTAACTTTGCAATACTCATTAAATAGTCAAAATATCCTTCCCAATCAGATCCTACTGTAAAATATCCACATTAAATCGTTTAATATCGTCTATTTTTGACCAAAATACTCTTCAATTATAATTTCATCTGCAAATCCAGTAGCACGAACATTATCAATCCGTTTCATAAGTGATTCTCGAACATTAAATTTCCCTCTAGATTTATCAAAATAATCAGAGGTCACTCAACAATCAAATGGTCCCCTAATGCTTTAGCATTTTTAATAAATTATAATGCCCTCATGAAACAAATCGTATGTGCCATACGTAATCACTTTTTCATAATAATACCTATAATATCTATGCTTTATCTAGTTCGTAAATAACAGTTTTTAATATATCGACTAGCATTTTATTATCATCCACTGTAATATCTCCCAATATGAGCAATCCATAGCACATACAGTTCATTTTGCCACCAGTTGGATTTACATAAATATCATATTTATCTTTTTAAGATATTAAAATCTTCTTAGCTATTGGTCTTTTTAAAGCGAATTGGCGTAATAGCATTACTCAATGGATACGAAGGAATCGTTACTGGCAGCTCTGTGATTCTAACCCGAAAATCAAGTGCTACCTGATTAATTCTTCTTAAATAGTTATCGTAACCTTCCTCATCTATCGTATGTAACATTTTATTCATTTCATAACAAACTCCTGCTGGTGTAAAAGAGTCTGTCCTCTTTTGAAATTATCAATATAGCGATTAAAAATTAAAATAGAGACTTTGTATCCCATTGTTTTTACTCGTTCATTATATAATCTTTCACTGATTATTATAGGTGAGAGGCCTGGTGCAATGCAAAGTCCTTTTTGAGAGCTTATAATTGTTGCATCAATATTGTTTCCTTCCATATCATATGAGATCAATAAGAAATGAACTAATAGCATCTATAATTAAATATGCATTATTTCTAATCGCAAATTCACGTAACAAATTAATATCATATAATTGACCTGTCGATGTTTCATCAATATTAGCTACTACAAAAAGTATTTTATTTCATCAAACTCTTCAAAATGTTTTTGTAAGTTCTTCCTCATCAGTTAATCTAATTTCTCTATATTCTATTCCGTGTAACTCAAAAAGATCTACAAATCTTTTGCCCAAATGTTTCCCCATTAACTACTAACACTATATCTGTTTTATTCATACAATTCATAATTGTAGACTCAAGAGCAGCTGTGCTAGAAGCTGTCAAATAAATGCTCTTTAGAAGACTTTGGTGCTTTCATAAACTTTTTAACAATGCGTCTGAATCTAACATTAATTCAGAAAAACTCAGCTGTTCTAAAAATATGGAATTTGTTGACGTCTTACCTCGAGAACTTCTTCTCGCATTTGTGTAGGGCCTACAGTGAAATAATTTCATGATACCTCCCAATCCTAATCATATTTCCAGTATGCTTCAATTTTATGCCCTCACCCTATCTTCTTCTGGTGGCAACTACATATAATCACCATATGAGCTTTTTAGCATTTCATCATATGCACTAACAATTGGTAACCTATTACCTTCAAACTCCACTTCAATAAAATCTCAAAACCATTCATGGCGATAAATTGTTCCATTATACGGAGTATTTCGCCGATAATCATTAGTTAAGAAATTAATGGTGTTTTCATGGTGTTATAGTAGCCTATAACCTTGCTAACTCTTTTGCTACAGATGACAACGTAGGTAATAGCAAATAAAATTTATCAACTACTTCACTCCATTTTTGTAAATGTCGTTGAAAGTGTTGTACAACTTTACATTGTCGTCTAACTTTTTTAAAAAATCGTCCTTGCTCACCCCTCTCTACAGGGATATGATCCAGTACAAAGATATCCACAAATATACCATATTCAGCAATTCGCCCCTTTCGGAAATCGTTCAAGCAATAACGTATTTGTATCAAAAAATTTTTGCACACGATCATAAAATGGCTGTTCTTATCCATTTCTGGCCAAAACTCATATCTATCTTCAGCATTCGCAATATAATTTCTCAAGCCCTAACGAATTTTTCATATTCAGAACGCATCATGAGCACATCGATATCATCATCCCATGGGATAACCCCTTATGTCGAATAGCTCCCCAACAGCTGTCCCATAGGCTATTGAATATTTAATATCATGTTGTTTACAAAATGCATCAAATCTAAGTAATGTATCTAGTAAAACTTGTTTAAACTCTTTACCATTAATTTCCTTGTTTTTCATTATCATTTAACCCTTATTTATGTTCCAATATGCCTCAATATTATGTCCTATCCGCTCATTCTCAGGGGTAATTCCATATAATCCCCATATATAGTATGTAGCATTTCATTATAGGCGGCAATAATCGGCAATTTGTGCCCCTCAAAATCAATATCTATATACTCGTCAGACCAATTATATTGATATATTGATTTGTTTTCCTTACTTACATGCTTATAATCCTGCGTTAAAGGAAACAAGACTTGTCTTTTGAGTATTATATTTATTCTTTAAGATTCATCAGTCGAAAGTGCAAATCATATCTAACGAGGGCAATGGAATACTATACTTACGAGCAAAATGCATTCCACTTAGTAAAATGTCTTTGAAAATGTTGTATCCACTTCCAATAAAATCATATTTTGTTCAAAAACTCAGATTTGTTCTTTATGTCTACAGGAATATGGTCTAACACAAAATATCGATGTATACACCATATTTAACAACTTTCTTTTCTGTAAAACGCTCATATAAATCAGTGTTATTGTCAAAAACTTTGCACAAAACAACATAAAAATAGTTAGATTCATTCACTGGCCACATAGTATATCGATCTGTATGCTTCTGAATATAACTAAGCCAAGCTTTCAAATTTTTCATATTCAGGTCGTAACATAATGACATCCACATCATCATCCAAGGAATAAATCCTTTATGTCTAACGGCTCTAATGCCGTCCATAGGCAATAGAGTACTTTATATTATGTTCTCTGCAAAACTTATCAAATCTAAGTAAAAGTATGCAAAATAACTTCTTTGTAACTCTTTACCTGTTATTACTCAATCCCATAAGATTTCCTCTATCCATCGCACTCTAATAGTATAAAACACTACCACAATTCTGTGTAGACTTATACGACTTCATTTTTGCTAAAAATATGATTTTTAATTTTCTAGCGATATATAAACTTCTTTCATACACAGTCAAATTACACATCAGTATTTTAATATTTTTGTCTCGTAATTTTCCCCTATAGTTTTCATTATCTTCTAGAGACGAAATTTTTGATATTTCCGATATAATATTTTTCTTTATCTACACCAATGCAATTTCTATCAAGCATATAGTTGGCATCCCTTTAGATACTGATAGTATTTAAACTGATCTATTTCTAAAGATATCTTATTTTGCACAGTACAATTATCTCTGCGGCTGCTCGATTGATAATATACGCATATGTCCCCCGATAAATCTAGAGTCCTCATAATCGTTAGCTCATTAATATTAGTAACTTTACTATAATATTTCTCACTTGAATATAACGCTAACACGGCGGGTTGCTCTTTAGAATCACAAAACAGCTTAAACTCTTCTAACAGCTTTTAACGTTACGTGGTTTGAAAATACAATATCATCTTCAAAAACAACAATGCTTGTTTCATCGGTTCGTAAAATGTCATCTAGAGACATTAATGTGACATTGCACAACCGATTTCACCTTCTGTCAAATAATTATAATCACTAGTCACAGCATTTAGCTCTTCTTTAGATAAATCTTTCCCCATAATAGCATCAAAAAATACAGGTTCTAATCCAATCTTATCACACTGTTTTCGCACGTGTTCTCTTCTGTATATATATTTTTTATCGCTAATATGATACATTATATACTTCTCCTTAAATACAATGTAACAAGTACTAACTACCTTTTGTGCAATATCGCTTACAAAATAGTCTGAATCAGTTTCTCATGACTGTATACATCATTCGCTTTTCTGGCTCTTGCATCGTTTCAGCCTTTCTTTCACTAAGTTGCTCCACCAATTCAGCCATGAGATCTAATATCCGATTCTTCCAATGATTGAATCCGAACTCCTATCTTAAAAGGCTTCACCTCTGGATTTAACTCCTGTGATAGCTAATACAGGTTTGTAAGCCTATAGCTGTAAATGCATACCTGCTTTTTAATTATAGCGGTATCGTTCTGCGCATAGGGCATAACAATCGCATCAACCGATAATAATGCTTCTTCCCAATCTTTTGCAATTAAGCTCTCATGCCGAAATGTAATATTAGTATTATGCTTATATTTTTGCAATTAAATCTTTAAAAACAGCATTATCCTCTGGAGTTGGTGTCGATCCTTGTACAACTAATTCACTGGTACTGAAAAGTTACGATTTTGTAAAGGCTTGTAAAAATGGTTCTAATTGTTTTTCTTTTCTAAACTGTCCAAAAGAATCCTATACGGATGAGGCCCTGACTTTTCTAGTTACAGAGTCTATATCATAATATACAGGAGAAAATACTGGTGGTGCTATGACATCAACGTTACGTAATCCTCATCACTAATATCATCTCGTAAGCTAATAATATGTAAATGAATATTTCTCATATTGTTACTACGACGTGCCTGCTACAAAATTCTCTTTTTCATCTAGTCGCATAGCCATGAAATATAATATGCACTGGTACTGGGTGAATACTTTTAATTCACTTCGTAGTAAAGATCGCACATACCGATAGGTCGCCGTCGGTATAATAATAGCATCACAAACTCCAGATGTAGCTAATTCACAAGCATGGGTAAACCACTTTACTCGTCGTTTTTCTCGCTGTAAGGAACGCCATAGTTTTTGATACCAATTGGCCTTCATAGGTTATAACAGGACCACCTGATGGTTCATGAACAGGCACGCCATAGTCTACTTTAAATGGAAACCCTTTCGGTACAAAGAATATAGGCTCATGTCCTTGCCGTTTCATTTCATTCACAAGGATTCTATCAAATTCAACTTCATGCCCTGCTGGCATGATAATACTTTCTAATATGGCAACTCGCATGGAGACTCCTCTATATATCTATGAATTTATATCAAGATACTCTTTAATTACATCGACTATAGTTTTTCCATTAGATTTATATAAATGATACAACTTCACGTATTTCATCATCGTATAAAAATAATGATTGACCGATGAGTACCCAGCCCATTTTCCATCTAGAAAACCACCTTGTAATAGATACATTTGAAATGCCCCACAGAGGTCTAATTAAAAATATCTTTGATAAAGATACAGATTTATTAGACTTTTTATACTTCTCAGCCGCCAATGTTGTATACTAGTTAAATTTATTAAATATTGTTCCCACTGTATCATAGGGTATAATGATACATAGGCGCTTTAATCGTTGTTTATCATATGGCGTTATAATATCTGGATGTACATATCCTTCTACATAAGAACCTTTTGTTGGCATTAAACATTACGTAATCTGGGCGTAACACTCCATGGGTTGCCTTATTATGATGAAAAGCGATTTTCACGTTGTATTAAATGAAGCAATATCTTTTTCCCTATACTACTTGTTTAATTTCTTCACATAATGCTGAGGCTACATCTTTCATCAGCATCTATATATATCCAGTGGCATGTTGCCTGTGAAATAGCAAATGTCTGCTGCACTAGTCACCGATTGCATATGCATGAGTGTACCTTAGCCCTCAAGCTTTTCTGCAATGAAACGGTTTCATCTGTACTCCCATCATCAATCACAATCACTTCATCTGCTACTGGCAAACAGCTTTCAATACAATCTCGAATATGTTTTTCTTCATTTCTTGTTAAAATTAATACACTAACTGTACTCATTAAAAGCCCTCATCTTCATTGTACACAAGAAGACTATCACCTTATGCATGATGGTCTTTTATTCTATTCTATTGTATCAAGATAGAGTCCCATTCAACAAGATTTGTTGATAGCTGAACAATTGCTCTGTTGTCTTTATAAGCATTCTGTAATTGTATTACTGGCTCCATCGAATAGTTAGCAACAGGCTCAATCTAATGTTTCAACTCGTTGATCTCTAAAGGCCAGTCAAATTTTCATCAATCCAATGATATGGCGTCACTTTCTCGCCTTGTTTTTCTAATAAGATACATCAAACTAAAATATTCACAGTCTGGTCTCATCAACTCCATCATTGTTGGTAATATATTCTGCTGACAACCATGTGTGCTATGACAAAAACATATCATATCTAATTCTTTATGATGCATATAAAAAGCTGTACTCCATATCTTGCGCAACGTATGCACTCTATCAGGGTGCCCACGGTGTGGGTAGCCTACTCATGTGGTCCCCTATGACAATAATTAAGCTATCTTCGTATATATGCTGTAAATACTCTACAAAATGATTTAGATATGGTCACAATACATAAGTCCCAATATCAGCTACATAGCTTTGCAAATTAACTTTTGGCAATTGTGTTTGTAATGCATCTTTTTGACCATATTTCTCAATAGGAATCTTAAACGGCCCATGATTCGATGTTGTATAGATACAATGAAACTCGTATGGATAGAGTTCGCCTACTTCTAATTGCTTTTGTATTCCTTCGATGATCATAAACACTAGCCCATTTGCAGGACTCCCTTTAGGTGTAATATCAAATCCGAATATAACTCCTTGAAATCCAGCAGCTTTTACCATATTTCGCTATTGTAGACAATGAACCTCCATACCACAACGAACAATGATATCCTAGCCCTACTAATTGTTTTGGTAATGATGTTGGCTAAATCATGTTTCCAAAAGTAAGATCTTTCATTTAATTCTAAATCTACATCTCATAAATACCGTTAAATAAAAGAGCTAATAGAGGCTGCGATGTCAAACCTCCTGCTAAAAATTATCAATACAAACTGTATGTTCCTGCTGTCGTATCTTTCTTCCCGCTTCGCAATTGGAATCCTCATACGCAGCATCGAAGGCAGTGACTATAACTCTCCTCAATAATCAAAATTCGTTTTGGTTTATGAATCTGCGCCCTTTAGTAGTCCTTCTCATAGAGTTCAAATGGATTGTGAAGTCAGTCTCGACTTTCATAATTGGTGAAAGCAGCACTGAGATTCCTCATCCGTATACCTCTAGTTTCCTGTGGATGCATGTGCAACTAATTTCAGCTACCCAGATCACTAATGCATGCTTTGGCAAGAATCTGTCTTTCTTAACAACTCGGGGACTGTATCCCATTCGAGGCTTTTTATCATGACGCGGCGTACCACCATACCATCCAATAAAAGCACCATAGCTATCGTAATTTACTACATTGATAACTTTCTGTACAGCCACATTTCACCTACAGTTGGCTTTTGATACCGTACCTAAACCTAATAACCAAGATACAATTCCATAGGTAATACCTATAGATTGGTAATGTATGTAGTATCCACCATCCATGGTTTTGATTAAAGAAAATATCTAATAAATTTCTCTTGTCTGCATTCTTCCTAACTTAAATTGAATTATACGTATCCTTATAATGATAATAGAAAATTAACTTTCTAAAGTACCACATACAGAAGGAATAGATACATAACTCCAAATACAGCTCAGATACTATCTCCATAGGTATTAACAGCTCTAGCCATAGGATGGTAACGTTACGAATACAGAGCACTAACTAATACATACGCATTTAGATCCATTCCCCACCAAAAATCCAAAGCAGGAAACTCTCGTATGCACCGTTTCTCTGCCCCTTTGTATTCTTTGTTGGGGCATGAGATAAAACATACTCTAAAAATTGCCTCTATTATAGGTACTAGCAAAAATATCTTAAAATCCTGTTGCAATCCTTTGCAAAATACTTAATTCCATCTATACGCTCCACAACTTCCCCAGGTATCTTCCATAGTCTCTAGCTTTACCCCCAAGGGTCTGCAATTTTCCACTATTAATGGCATATCGCTATCATGTCCCAATCGATCGTCTACATAGATAATTGGTTCATGGGGTTTCTCTATGCAATCTAGTATCCGCTTCACTAAGTCAATATTCGCCACTTCTTCATTGGCACCTATGTTATATACCTCACCTAGTATCCCTTCTGGAGAATCGTATCAATCCCCTGCAATGGTCCAGCACTGTATCCAATCTCGCACGTTCAGTCCCATCTCCATAGACCGGTAATGAGCTCATCATCGCAATGCCTTTTTGTATCATTAAAGGAATTAATTTCTCAGGGATATTGATGAGTGCCATAGTTGTTAGAACATCTCGATATCGGTCACCGGCAGTCCATAGGTCTTATAATAGCTCAATGCCAGTAGGTCCGAAGATGCCTTAGATGCCGCATAAGGGCTGGTTGGCTGTAATGGGGTACTTTCAGTAAAAAGGTTACCTTCGCCTAGTGGCAATGCGCCATACACCTCATCTGTCGACACATGGTGAAAGCGTCACTACCATGCCGTACGCAAGCATCCAGCAGGACACCTGTACCGATCACATTGGTCTCTAAAAAGACCTGAGGGACCTGCAATACTTCGAAATCCACATGGGTTTCCATGCAAAATGTACCACCATATCCGGCTGTATGTGTCGCAAAAGATAGATTCACGAACTTCGCATCACAAATCGTCCCAACATACTGCGTCAAACGCTCATCACCGAGCAAATCCTTAATATTCTCTTCATTACCTGCACAGGTTCAAGGCATCTAAGCATATAAAGAAATCATTCTGATGAGGTATTCATCATATGTCGCAAGAAAATGGCTACCTATAAACCCGCAGTTCCCCGTTATTGAATATTCATACTACGTTTTCTCATCAACTATAAATTCACATCTATTTGTTTATCATATGTTTTTAAAGGGGTATCATATTTCATATGCCTCCACATAAAAAGAAACCCACTACATAGTAGCGGGCATAGTGGTATGTTCTAAGACAATACTCGTTTACTACTTATTTTTGTATCAAAATATAATAGTTTGTCAATACAAATATGCTTTCATTATACCCCATATCCCACAACAAGCAAAAAGTCGCATAACAAAAGCGTAAAAGCATGCATTTTGTTACAACTCATTCTTTTTATCCCGAAGGATAATATAAGTTAGTTTTAGGGATTCATAGCCCAGATTTGTATCTTAATTATACATCATTGTTAGTAATGTAAATCTTATTTGTGCCGAAACGGTGTCAAGTTTTGATTGGACACAAATAAAAGTTTTAAGCCGTTCTAAACGCCTTGTTTCACATTTCCTTCAGCCTTCGCGTTGGCGCATGGTACGACGTTCTGCACTGCGAATCACTTGGGACAAATGTTTTCATGAATAACTCTTGAATATGCGGATTTTCTCCCAACCCTTCGTTCCAAATGGACACGCCATAGCCTTGTTGTCCCTAGCAAGGTAGCGATCGAATCGGAGCGGTCGCCCCTAGGTAATCCATCAAATGTGCCGACCAATGAGCGCCAATGGCACCACCAATACATCTTGATGATCAATCGCTCTAACAAGGTCAATGCTTGTTTAAAGTTTCGAGAATCCATTCGCTGTGAATACCACTACATTTTGACCCGCCCCTGTACAAAGCATTTTAATTGCAATGCACTATACTCAATTGATTTTGACCATTTGCCATCAAGAGCACCGTTTTATTCAATGCCCGAATGTTGATATGCTTAATAATCGCTTCAATCGTATCGGAGTAATCATCAGCGTAGTTTTTCACCCCTAAGAGTTCAACAATGGTTTTTCCCACCGTTGCACGCAACCCACGGTCATGGGCTTCTTTCATAATCTCCTTGCGCATTTGCACGTAGCATTGATCCACACCAATGCGAATGGTTGTATCAATACATCTGTAATTCCCATGCTCGCTAGATTTTCCACAGCGCCACTCAAAGGTGAACACCTTTCGTATCATATTTTTTTCGTTCCATTTATCTACCAATGCATCGGACAGAAATACACGACGCACTTCTACGCCAGGGTACATCTCGCAATGCGACGTTCCATCGCGCCTACGGATGATTCCACCGCATCGCCGTAAATCGATCCAAATGTTGCTAACACAATCCCACGTTGACTCATATATATGCCTCCATATTTAATGCTTGTGACTGGTTACATAAACACACTTCTTTACTACCTATCGCTTCGTCACACGGTCGGGATTATGTCAATGATAATTTTTCTCATTTATATGAAAGTTACCTCATCTGAAAGTACAAAAGCTCCATCGCATAAGACAGAGCTTTCATGAAGTATTCTACTATCTCGTATCTTAATTGCTATCATATATAGTAATTACGGTGAAATAATACGAGTGCACTGCTACCTTGAACACTTCACGAAGTAACGGCAAAACGACCTTCAATGAGCGTACGATTTCGTTCACTTTCGTGATCAACCATGAGCCGTACCATTATGTTTCACACTAATTAAGCTATTGATGTACTGATTGAAATCAGACTCCCCCATTTTTGTCTTGTAATTTCCAATAATAAACGAGCGAATCGGCTCCCCTTGATACTCTGGACGATCTAGCACCGGCGTAACACAACCTCATACAGAATCGCTATACTGTTGCGGACCTGCAGAACTTTCAAAATTCATAACTAACCTCCTATACACTGTACCTGGCAATATATGTCGTAAATTGATTATACCCTATAATCCTATCTTTTTGTAGCCTCTCCGATAACTCAGGACACCCCTACCTCTTGTGCATCTGCAAACTCCTGTATCTCAGAATACTCAACTAGAGCGATTTGTAAAATGCGGTATGCATCTGAATCAATTAACCAATTACCTGCTATGGTGTCAGCTATGCTTTCATCATCACTATCATGATCCCTCTACCCTATCTAGGTGACCTTCCATAACGTGCACCAATTCATGATATAAAAGTAAACCAAAATACATCCGCCTGCTTTTTGTCGCAATGTAATGCCTACTACAATACTACCGTCATCCATGAAAAGACAGTCCTTGTAAAAGAACCCGGAATCATGCACTAGCACCAAAAGCAATACCACATCGAGCTAATAGACTCTGTATATGCTCAAAAATCAAAGCTTTCATTCGTGGTAAATTCTTCAATGCTACGTAACGCCTATGCTAATGTATCTCTTTCATAGTCACTATCTACAGAAATATGTCTCGCCTGTAGCTTAGCATACTGAGCTCACTACCACTGCACTAGCTATCAGTATCTCCCTAAATTGGCGACAAGCAATTGGCCATGTCATGCTTATCATCTAATACGCTCAAATTAGCACCTCAAAAACTGACATAGAGTTCACATGTTTTTCCACATGATTGCAGCTTTTTCAACCATGATGGCCTTTACTGTCGATTGACGGAAAACTATCGATAAAATTAACTTTCCTTATCTGCCAAATTTTCCGCCTCAACCTTACATGTGATCCTCTCCTGATATAAAGCCTCTAGACGATTCCAAAAACGTGCAGGTACCCTAGCACGCTCCAATCGATTTGCCACCTCATTGTGTTAAAGCTCACCTTGCCCATTCAGTAGATTACGACATGTTTTTCCGACATCGACATGCGTAAGGCAAACTCTTTTTGACTCATATATCGCATATCTAATTGCTCTCGAATCGATTCACCTGGTGGAACCGCATATATGATTTACTGTCCATATCTCCCCTCATTGCATCACTATATGGTAATCTGTTATCTCATTATTTTTACAACTCTAATTTGCTTTTGTATCATCTATCTTTACGAAAAATCAGCTCGAAATGGATGACCAAACCAGCGCATATTCCCCGTACCCTATCTCCATACTAGCATGACAACGACCAATTTGATATTGTATCATTTCCTCTACAGAGTCAGATGCCCTAATCTCATTAGTCCCAAGTTTTATCTTTTTTAGCCATATCTGTCCCATAGGCTTTACAGATTACTACTTTTTATCTTCCTCATTATTCTTTTCTATTTTTCTAGTTTTTGTATGTTAGTATTCAAAGCATCACCTGCCTCATGAGCAAAATTAACCTTACAGGTTAATTTTATCACTATAATTAATGATGTAGCAATATAAAATAAATCAAATGAAAGCAAAAAGGACGGTTTATAACCGTCCTTTTTACCCATATAATAAAGGGTCCTAAATCGTTTTTGTATTAATTACCATATTGCCATATATTGCTATCTCCGACGGCTCGAAAATCTCGCAGCATATTCGCTCATCAATCGTTTTATCTAATCCTTTATACGAAACGAACGGCGGCGCAAGGTTTTGTGTATATAATTGCTGTCATCCTTACGGATGAGCCTTTAGCACTGTCCCAGGGTGGTAGTTTGCCTACAAACACACGAGAATCGTGCAAAATGAGATCCGCAGACCATTTTGTTCCCAAACTCCAATGATAGAACAAGATACCGCTAGCAATGGCATAGTACCCTGCATGGTCACTAGGAAAACTGGCGTCCGCTGCGCGAGATACTGATTAGATTCACTTGGTATTTGATCCACAAATGGTCGATTTTCATAGCAGAACACCAGCTAGGATGAAACTGCAATGAGACATAGCTCTTTCATACCGCACTCCAGTGGCCAAAGCTTTTCACCACGAAGTTTGGGGAAATTGCCTGTGCGGAACCCTTTCACGTATAACCAGCCAATATTATGAGATGTATAGGTCTGGCACAAGTTTAGGAAAGTGATTATCATCCACTGCATCTAGCAGAACACTCCAGTTGGCCATACCATGGTGATTAGCGAAAATAGCGTTAATTCATCATAACACCTTCCATTTCCTCTGGATGCGATATGAGTATGTTATATATAGTATATTTATACCACCATGGTTCTTAGGGAGTTTATGTAATGTAGATTACGCAGATTCTGGGTAGCTCGATACATTCCTATGTCGTGTATATTCTTTGCCATATATACGAGTTTCTTCTATCAGCCTGCACCACGAATGGTCGTATGGTTGTATGACAGTAGTGATATCGCCCAGACGGGATATAGATACTAAATACTCAGCTATGGCATAGATAGTATATATACATACTGCTGCGGTAGATAACATGTATAATCAGTCTCCTAATGGAAGTAAAGAGACGAAGGAGGTTCTTTTGTGTGATCTGTGCTGTTACTGATTAGGTGGAGTAACCTCTGCACGATAATACTCTGCCAATGCTTCTCCTTTTGTGTTTTACTATCAAAGGATGCATACGCGTCAATGCAAGATCGCCAATGTGCATAGTCGAGATGTCGCTAACCAACCTTTGTAATTATCGTGTCCCCAACTGTGATACGCTCTCATGCCAATTTGGCTTTATCAACTAAATACTTTCTCGTGTTTACCTTAGTACGTTGTGTATGTACAAACGTATCCTGTGCCGAGTCAAAATACTGTGCTTTCACCCCATGTACCTGGTTTTCATGTCTGCATGACCATATCCAATACCAGCCATCCAGGCTTCTCCAGCTTACCTGCTGATGCCTTTCTAGCATATTCACCACCAAGCCATATCACGTTACGTCCAAGTTCACATCTACATAGGCACAAAACACATCAGACTACTTTTGGTTTTTACTGTATCATTGTGATAGTCGGACGATCTATATAAAAACCCTTTCAAGGTACTAACTTATCTTTCGGTTTTATAGCTAATTGGTAAATAGAAATATGTTCTACATCTTTAATGCGTCCTAAAGGAAACAATTCCTTTCAGTTTTCTGTACCTGCTTCAAGAGTAGCTCCATCGACAGTATCATCATAAGTTAATCCATTACCAACAACAAATCTTTTTCTTCCCACAGTCGCTGTTACGTATTGTGAATATATGTTGTACACAGAGTATCATCGATTCCTAATTTATAGGCATCACCACCATTTGCCCGATATCTTTATTAAACTCTTCTATCATCAGCATTGATACGAACCGCCGCTTTCGTATTTTCTACTGTAGCTTCGAAATTTTTAGTCGAGCACGGTAATCAGAAGCATAGACTTACTTGGAATTACAAAATCAGACGAAGGCTACTATCAGATCAACATTTTGATATCAACACGCATATCGCTAAATTTAAAGTTCCCTACTTGATCCTCTAAAGTGATTCACGAACGAAATGCTTGTAATTCATTGGCAATTCCACAGCCAATCGTTGGATTGTCGCTTTTTGCTCTGCTGTCACTTCATCTTTGTGCGCATCGGCTCTAGCAATCATTTGCGCCATTTCATAACGAGTGATATTGCGTTGACCTTTGAAAGTTCCATCTGGTGAGCCTTCGATAACGCCTTCTGCGACTAAACGTTCAACGGCTTGGTACGCCCAATCTTGCGCTGTTACATCGGAAAATGGGTGCGTGCGAAAAGCAGATGTCCACCTAGTACAGCTGTCGCTGCTAATGCGGCTACATATTTTCTTCATAATTCATACCTCACATATAACCCTACTACATAAATATTACATACGTATCACGATTCGTCACGCCAAAATATATATCATAAATCGAGTTCCTTGTTTCCTCATTATCTATGATACTCAGTTACATAGCCTATGATACCTACCTCTGTTGCTCTTATCTTATCATAAGTATAGGTTAAATACAATTCATTACTACGATAATTTAACATTTTGATTAATGAAACTCATCTATAATCGCATATATATTCAGCTATACATATCAAGTATAATGAATAAAATCAAGTTAAGATGAACATCAGATGAAGTCATAAAGGTCGCTTACATATAATAATAGTACTAGAATGTACGTCATATCTGCACCAAGGTATTCATGAGTATCATTCGAATAGACTAAGCCACGCTGGCTACGGAATGTACCATATACAGATAGTCCTACATTCTTTGCCAATGTATAATCTAAAGTCGCCAAGTATCCTCGATAGTCAATATTCTGGATATACTGCTTCCATCAGTTCCTACAATCCGGTCCATCAGCCTACTTTAAAATATTGCGCTTTCGCTCCCCATGTATGCGGTTTTAGTATCTGCTCTCCGTATCCAACACCAGCGGTCCATGACTCACCATAGGCTGTATTATGTTCTTCTCGCACGTATTCGCCAGCAAGCCATACCTTGTTATGACGACCCAATGCAAAATCTAGAGACCCACCGAACACATTATCGTACTGCTTATCATACACCGTAACGAGAAGCCTGTCGCCGCCACGTGCTGAGATGGCTTATAGTTCAACTGATACACCGATACGGTATTTTAAATTCCGAATCAAATGTCGTACGGAATCCGCCTAGTGCCCACGACTAAAAGCTGCATTGGATGCTCCTTCCCAACCTTCACAACAGCCCCTCAAAGACTTCGTCATAAAAGTACCATTCCACCGTAGGTCTTGACGGCTATGTTTGTAGTCACATACTTTCCTATATTATGGGAAAGCATAGATTCTATCTAGATTCGTTGATAATACGTATCGGATTCTCCAAATACCTTGTCACCATTCAGAAGACTTTCTGTCGCAAGTCACTGATCATGCATGTATTCGGATTCTGAGTACCGTCAAATTGTACTCTACCGCGATAGTCAAATTTAGAAAGATATTTCGCTTTGAATACACGGGGCTCATCAATATTCGCTTCACGTTGTAATTGATATCTTAAACGAATATCTCCACTGAAAGCAAGGTTGCCCACTTTCTCCTCAACGGTATTCACATTCACACCTAAATTGCGAAGTTCTGTAGCAAATTCCTTAGACAGACGGTGAATCAAAATCATTGATCCGTATCTACCTTACTTTGAACGAGTTATCGCTTTCCCCACCATTTGAGCCATCTCGGCGGAGTTATCTCTCTTTCGCCTTTGCAAGCTCCCTCAGGGTGACCCTCTACGCCCTGCTCAACCAGCTGAGCCATAGCCTGATATGCCCAATCTTTGCGACGTTACACTCAGAAAAAGGGTTTGCTGCTATCACAGATTGCATACCTAACACAACAGCAGCCGTTGCCGCTAGCTTATATCGTTTCATATCTAACTCCTATATAAGTATTATAACCTTTAGCAAAAATTTCTTACTCGGCAAAATTATAATACTAAAGGTTAATACATCCAATTCTTAATCCAGTCTATTTCGATCAAAGTAGTATGACAAGATCAATATAATCATAGTAATACCTACACTGCTCTGCACATGTATACCAAAGCAGAACCCCCGAAGGTTCTTTTTTATATGTAACTATCAAATTAAATTTGTAGTTAAGTTCTGCACAGTAAGATTCAGGTTTTCTTTGTTAAGCTTGATCTTTAGTATCGATTGTTGCGTCGGCGGAAAGACCCACGTTTTTAGCTACAGTGTAATCAACAGTTGCTGAAACCTTTTTGATCTTTATTAACGAGTTCCAAGTTGTACCATACAGTGGAGCTTTATCTTTTACATCAAAGTATTGTAGCTTTTACGCAAGTACCAACTTTGGCTTGATCAGCCATGCCATAGCTGAAACCTGCGGTCAAGCTTCATGCGAGAGACCTTCTATTGTTCAGTGCGAGCGTATTCGCCACCATGACCCAAGCTGTTGTGACCAGCAAAGTTTACATCTACTGCTACCATGGAAATCTTTTTGCTTCTGTTGTTATGAAATCGCTGCCTAACCTTTTACAGAAACATTATTAAATGGCATGTAGTTAACTTGGTAAGAAGTTAGCTTCGTGATTATCATCTTTAGCAACGTCAAGTCGCCATTTACAGTAACCACAACCAACTGTTGCATTTTAATTTTGTCTTTACCAGCTGTTGCAACAACACCTTCAAATGTGTCATCATATGTTAAACCGCTACCAGCTGTTGAAGTCTTGACGACCTGCAGTTGCAGTTACTATTGACCGAAGTTATGTTGAACAGTATACTTGGTCAGCTTCTGCTGGGCGCCGAGCTTCACCAAATTCTTTTTCAGCTGCCAATGCGAACAACTGCTTTAGTGTTGTCGTTTTACAGTTGCATCAAATTTCACGACCACGATATTTGAAAGTAGATTTACGATCAGTTTTGCTCTTCTACTGCTGCTTGTGTAGTCGAGCATCGCCCAGTGAATTTTGAGTTGCCTGCTGTTTTCCAATGTGGAAACACGTACGCCCTAAGTTATTCAATTCGGCGGAGAATTCGTTAGCTAAACGGTTGATGATAGCGTTTTTGTTCAGCGTCACGCGATCTTGACGAGACACGGCTTTAGCTACCATTTGAGCCATTTCATAACGAGTGATATTGTTTTGACCTTGAAAGTTCCATCTGGGTAACCGTTAACGATACCTTGGGAAGCCAATTGAGCTACTGCTTGGTATGCCCAATCTTGTGGAGTTACGTCGGAGAATGGGTTTGCTGCGAATGAATGCAGAAGTAACACCAATACTGCTGTTGCAGCCAATACTGCTAAATGTTTTTCATGATAATTTACCTCTCATGAAAAATAAAAATATAAACTATCTCTACAGTTAGCCAGATCATTTATATCCACCATTACGTTTCCATGGAGTGTCCACGTTTCCTACATTGTAGTAACACGATTCAATAATTAATCCACACTATCTGTGTCTGATATGTACGCCCATAATATCTTAACTATGTAATTGCAAAACTTTTTATATTTTTAAACATATGTGTACTTATAATTTCTTTCATATCGGTATCAAAAGCTAGTATATACAGGCGCTGTGAACTGTAAGTACTATCGAGAACCCCGAAGAGTTCTATAAAGCTATCAAATTAGAATTTGTAGTTCAATTGGGCACGAGTAGCTTCTGCTTTAGATTCATTTAGCTCGGTTTTTAGTGTCAATTGCCCTAGCATATAGCGGAAAGACCAACGTTTTAGCTCAGTGTAATCAACAGTTGCTAAGCACCGTTGCGCTGCTCAACAAGTTCCATGTTGTAGAATACAATGGAGCTGATCTTTTTCACATCAAAGTATTGTGCTTTTCACGCCCCAAGTACCAGCTTTTGCAATGTTGCTGCACCGTAGCCTAGACTAGCAGTCCAAGCTTCACCAGTTAGTACCTACATGTTCAGCACGAGCATATTCGCCACCAACCCTAAACTTTATCGTGACCAGCGAAGCTTTCACGTCTGCCGCCACACCATGGAAAGTCATTAGATGTTTCACCTTTATTTATTATTGTGGAAAGTCTACAGCGTATGCTTTTACAGCTACATTTTTCAACTGGCATATAGTTTACTTGGTATGAGTTGACTTCAAAGTTAGCAGTCTGCTTTCAAGCTTTTCAAATGTATCACACCCATAAGATAACCATAACCAACTGTAGCGTTTAATTTATCTTTACCAAAATGTAGCTACAACACCTTCAAGTGCATCATCATATGCTAAACCGTTACCAAGATTACGTTTTGACGACCTGCTAGTTGTAGTTACATATTGACCGAAGTTATGTTGAACATATGACTTGGTCAATTGCTGTTTTTGGTCGAGCTTGTTTGCCAAACTCTTCTTTTTCACCAACTAAACGAATCACTGCTTTAGTGTTGTCGTTTACAGTTGCTGGAATTTTACACGACGCACGATAGTCGAATGTAGATTTACGAACATCTTTATCTTGTCTACAGTGCTTTGTAACGAAGACGAGCATCACCAGTGAATTTGAAGTTGCCTACTTTGTTTTCCAATGTGGAAACACGTACGCCTAAGTTGTTCAATTCAGCGGAGAATTCGTTAGCTAAACGGTTGATGATAGCATTTTGTTCTGCGTCAACACGATCTTGACGAACCATAGCTTTTAGCTACCATTTGAGCCATTTCATAACGAGTGATGTTGGTTTGACCTTGGAAATGTGCCATCTGGATAACCGTTTAACGATACCTTGCGAAGCCAATTGAGCTACTGCTTGGTATGCCCAATCTTGTGGAGTTACGTCGGAGAAATGGGTTTGCTGCGAATGCAGAAGTCACACCCAATACTGCTGTGTGCACCAATACTGCTAAATGTTTTTTTCATGATAATTACCTCTCATTGAAAAATAAATAAATATAAAACATATCTCCTACAGTTCAGTTAGATCGCTTATATCCTCATATTACTTTTCTATGGAGTGTCCACGTTTCCTCACATTGTAGTAACACAATTCTATAACTAATCCACACTATCTGTATTCGATATATCCTTATCATATCACAGCAACTATATAAATGCAATCTTTTTCGTATTTTTACACACTATGTGTTTTTAATAACTTTCTCGCTATATAGGCATCTAATCTAGTATGGACGAGACTTTTATTAAATGTAGAGGGTTTTTACATAAAAGTTCTCTCATACTTCTTCCATATTACGAAACGAAAAGAATATGCGTGACTATTCTTATATGAGTAGCTCCAACATTTATTATAGATGCAAAAAGAACCCCCGAAGGAGTTCTTTTTCATATTCACTATCAAATTAGAATTTGTAGTTAAGTTCAGCACGATAGAAGTTAGATACTTTATTGTTATCTTGATCTTTCTGCGTTGATTGTTGTGTAGTCGCTAAACCAACATTGTTAGCTACTGCATCAGTTTTACCTTGTACAGACCAAGTTTTTAAGTTTTTGGTTAGCATGGAGCCCAGTATGTAGAGCAAATACCGGAGCAAATTCACCATCAAGGCTAGTATATTGTGCTTTCAAGGACCAAGTACCTTGTTTTTTCATGTTGTAGTTACCATATGTAAGGCCTGCCGTCCAAGAGTTAGAGTGTTTTAACTCTCTGAATTTAGCAAATTCGCCATCTACACTTACTTTATCAGTTACTTGAGCATTTGCATGAACGCCATAGAAATCTAAAGATTTGTCTTTAAGTGCTGTGCCTACTGGAGCTAATACTGTACGAGAGAACGCTTCATTTGCATCAGTAGCACCAACTCTAGTATAGAATGCACCAGCTTTTACGTCTTTACCAAGTTTACCGTTTACTTGGAAAACTACTAATTGTGCATTATCTTTTTGTTCTTGATTGAACAAAGGCGCTTTTTGTAACGATGAGTATCAGTTTCATTTCCAGCTGACCATTTTGAATGCCATATCTGGTGCGTAACCATATGCTACGGATGCATTCAAACTATCTTTACCAAATTTTACTGTTGCACCTTCAAAGTCGCTATCATATGTTAAACCATTGCCAATGAATAAGTCGTGACGACCTACTGTAGTTGTTGCATATTTACCAAAGTTATGTTGTACATATACGGTCGATAGATGTGAGAAGGGCTACCTGCTGCATCAAATTCTTTACTAGCTGCTACGAACTACTGCTTTTGTATTATCGTTTTCACAGTCGCTTGAATTGAACACGACACGATAGTCAAAATTTGAGATTTGTTATTTGAGATAGTGCTTCATTGCCCTCTTTAGTCTAATTTATAAGTATGTGTCTGTATCATTACCAGTATAACGTAAACGAGCATCACCAGTGAATTTAAAGTTGCCTACTTTGTTTTCCAATGTGGAAACACGTACGCCTAAGTTGTTCAACTCAGCGGAGAATTCGTTAGCTAAACGGTTGATCACAGCGTTTTGTTCAGCGTCAACTTGACCTTGACGAGTCATAGCTTTTGCTACCATTTGAGCCATTTCGAAACGAGTGATATTGTTTTGGCCTTGGAAAGTGCCATCTGGGTAACCGTTAACGATACCTTGGGAAGCCAATTGAGCTACTGCTTGGTATGCCCAATCTTGTGGAGTTACATCGGAGAATGGGTTTGCTGCAAATGCAGAAGTCACGCCCAATACTGCTGTTGCCGCCAATACTGCTAAATGTTTTTTCATGATAATTACCTCTCAATGAAAATAAAAATGCACGTAACCCAGATATACCCTGGTCGTGCATTCTTACAATCTTATATTTCAATGGGTTTCCACGTTTCCTCACATGCATATATTGTAAAAGTTCATCGTACCTAAATATATCCACCTGGATTATAACCATGATACCATAGAATACTATACAATTGCAAATAAGTCCTATTTGTTATATCTAATAGCTTTCGGGTTATAGGACAAAATGGGTTGGTAGACTAGTCCCAGTGTAATAGATACATCATGCTAAAAGGAACTCCCGAAGGGTTCCTTTCTATGTATATTCTAGTAATTAAATTTGTGGTTTAATTCTACGGTAGTGAGTTTTGGTGCATAGTACCTTCTAAGTATGTTGCCACGTACTTGTGCATTAGCTTTAAGACCTAAGTTTTTAGTGCTGCATAATCTGCAGTTGCCAACCAGCCTTTGAAGAAAGTGTCTGTTTTGCAGCTGGCAAGTTCAAATAGGTTCAGTCACAGGGCTCCTAATCCAGTTGGAAATATTGAGCTTTCACACCCCATGTGCCAGCTTTAGTGATGTCATATGCACCATAACCAACGCCAGCTGTCCAACCTTCAGTTGCTGCTGGGTTAGCTTCAAAACGAGCATATTCACCGCCTACCCATACTTTGCTATGAGGGCCAAAATTAGTGTCTACAGCACCACCGAAATAGTTTTTCACGTCCGCTATGTTGTTGTACATAGTAAGCTTTTGCATCAACATGTTGCCTAATTTAGCATTCACTTGGTAAGCAGTTGTTTCATAGCGAGCTTCACGAGGGATATCTTGGTAAGCTCCACCAGCCATATAACCATAAGATACAGATGCATTCAATGCGTCTTTACCCACTACTAATTTAGCACCTTCAGATGCTTCATCATATGTAAGACCGCTACCAACTTTCAAGTCATAACGACCTGCTGTTGCAGTTGCATATTTACCAAAGTTATGTTGTACATATACACGATCTAAAGAAGCATTTACGCTACCAGCAGAACCAAATTCTTTGTCACCTGTAGATAAACGTACTACTGCTTTAGTATTATCGTTTACAGTTGCTTCGAATTGAACACGTGCACGGTATGTGAATTTAGAACGTTTTACAGCTGGTACAGCTTTACCATCATTATCGGCATCTTCAGCTGCCGCATTAGCATCACCTGCTGGAGCTGCATCTACCCCTACTGCATTAGCATCATCGGTTGCTGCCGCGATCAGCTGTTGCTGGAGCCGCTGCAGGAGTTCCTGTTGTAGACGTACTTGTACTACTTGTTGTAACAGTTTCACCATTAGAAGTAGTTGTTGTTGTAGTTGTTGTTGTAGTTGTTGTTGAGCTTGTAGAAGATGTAGTACCTTCTGCAGCTGGGCTCTCCTCTACGCATCATCCTCATCTTCATCCTTGTATAGTCATTTTACATATGGATTGTAATCAACACTAGCACCTTCATATTTCAAACGAGCATCACCAGTGAATTTGAAGTTTGCCCGCTTTATTTTCAATGTAGTTACACGAACGCCTAAGTTGTTCAACTCCCAGAGAATTCGTTTGCTAAACGATTTGATGATCGCGTTTTGTTCAGCGTCAACTTGACCTTGACGAGTCATAGCTTTGCTACCTGTTGCAGCCATTTCGTAACGAGTGATGTTGTTTTGGCCTTTGAAAGTGCCATCTGGGTAACCGTTAACGATACCTTGGGAAGCCAATTGAGCTACTGCTTGGTACGCCCAATCTTGTGGAGTTACATCAGAGAATGGGTTAGCTGCGAATGCAGAAGTCACACCCAATACTGCTGTTGCTGCTAGTACTGCTAAATGTTTTTCATGATTTTTACCTCTCAATGAAAATATAACCTAATATCCACAGGCATGATTAGTGATATTGGTTACTTCCTCATCGAGCTACGTAAAGTATCCTTGTTTCCTCTAACTAATCAACTTTGATTTCACCAATACATTCACTATATCCACCTAGATATTTACTTTATGGTACCATACTATCTAGTGAATTGCAAATAACATTTAATTTTTTCTATATCCCACAGTTCTTGTTATCCACAGCGTTTCTATCAACTCTCTATCCATGTAAAGCAAAAAAAGAACCCCCGAAGGAGTTCTTTTTTGATCCTCTACAACCTTAAATTTGAGTTGATTTCTGTGCGAACAAAGTTAGGGTACTTCATGACCTTGTTTATCTTTTGCATCAAATGTTGCATACGCAGCTAAGCCAACGTTATTAGCGATTGCATATTTACCAGTTACCATCCAAGTTTTGTAGTTTTGAGTGAAAGGAGTTACAAATGTTGTAGAGAAGATTGGTGCATATGTATCATAGTTAAAAATATTGTACTTTCTGCCATCCATGTACCTGCTTTAGCCATGTTATAATGACCATAGGATAAGCCAGCTGCCCAAGCATTGGAATGTTTAATGTCTTTGAATCGAGCAAATTCGCCTTCTACTTTCACGATCTTTTACCTACCATAGCATCTGCATGGAATCCGTAGAAATCAAGGCTATCACCTACTACTGGACGATCTGCTTCTGGAATACCAAAAACACCACCCGTACATAAGTTGCAGTAGCAAAAGGCACATCTACTTGTTTACCATTTACTTTTTGTATAGAAGCCACCCACATTCTGAGGGCCTACTTTACCATTTAATTGTAATACAGTTAATTCTGGACTTGATTTACCATTATCACCCATTAAAGATGTAACCGAGTTGCAGGAACAGTAACCATCTTTTCTTTTTGGTTCTCCATCACTTTTTCAGAAGTTTTCCCTAATACAGCATTCAAGCCTGCACTAGTAGCATAACCATATGTTACACTTGCATTCAACGCATCTGTGCCTACCATAGCAGTAGCACCTTCAAATGTATCATCGTATGTCATACCAGCACCAAAAAGCAACATCACGACGACCTGCTGTTACGGTAGCATATTTACCGGGGTTATGTTGTACGTATGCAGTATCTACTGTTGCTTTTGTGCTATCTGCACTACCGAATTCTTTGTCGGCTGCTACTACACGGATACCTCGCTTTTGTATCTTTGTTTACTGTAGCATCAAAGTTGATACGTGCACGGTAATCGAATGTAGAGCGATCGTACATTACCTTCTTTGTATAAAGTTTTCCAAGGCTTCTCCTAAATCTGATTTAGCGGTTTCCAAAGCCTTTCTCAGCCGTTTCCAATTCTTTAGCTTTTTGCTTCTTTTCATTATCTTTTAGCTGTTGCTAAAAGCTTCTTTAGCTATTTGCCACGGCTTTTGCACCAGCTGTTTCTACTGCTGTGCTTTTTCTCTTTACTACTTTTTCAGCGGCCTTTAAGTCGTCACCTTCTTTTTGATTGCCATTAAGCACAACCCCATCTAATTGTCTATAAGCGCAAACGAGCATCACCAGTGAATTTGAAGTTGCCCACTTTATTTTTCAATGTAGTTACACGAACGCCTCAAGTTATTCAACTCAGCGGAGAATTCGTTAGCTAAACGGTTGATGATAGCGTTTTGTTCAGCGTCAACTTGACCTTGACGAGTCATAGCTTTTGCTACCATTTGAGCCATTTCGTAACGAGTAATGTTGTTTTGGCCTTGGAATGTGCCATCAGGGTAACCGTTAACTACGCCTGGGCCGCTACTGAGCTACGGCTTGGTACGCCCAATCTTGTGGTGTCACATCAGAGAAAGGATTTGCTGCAAATGCTGAAGTCACACCCAATACTGCTGTTGCTGCTAATACTGCTAAATGTTTTTTCATGATACTACTCCTTTTCTAAAAAAGAAACCATAGATCGAGTAGTTCTGATACGTATCGACACTAGCCTAAGCATTGGGAGTATCCATGTTACCTCTCTTGACACGGCACAGTATCAACAATCACTATCATTCTCTACTCTTGCGACGAGTGTAACATAAATTATTCAATTTGTAAATTTTTAAAAGTCTTTTAAAATGGATATAGTTTTTCATTTGTTAATCTTTTTATAAAAGCACGAAAAGTATATAGGTAAGTCATAGAATTTTCTACTTTCCGTTCTTCCAGTTCTAGCCAGCGTAACGTGCTCATGTCTAGTTCTTCAACGGCTTGTTCACGATCTCGGACCGTACTTTCAATAGCACTATAATCACTGCCACCTTGCGCAATCATCGCATCATAGGCTTTCACCAAGCCTTCTAGCTCAGAAATTCTAAGTTCCAACTGTGCTAACTCGGCCTCTTCACCTAAGGTTAATTTCTTTTTAGGTATATTGGTATCTTGATCCATCCTATCTACGGCATTACTTTTCAGCAGTAGATGTCGGGTCAGTTCATATCTCCATCTACAGCACCTGTCTCTTTGCACTAAGCTGGTACGTGATTTAGGCACAGCACTGCTAGTGCCTCCTTCCACTGCATGACGTAATACACCTCGTTTTGTATCGCCACCAATGGACTTGGTTTCGATCCGCTTCATAGTCAGAATAACCACCATGATACACCTCAATATGACCATTACCTGTGAATACAAAGAGTCTATCTACCACACGATCCAAAGAAAGTACCGATCATGACACACGGTAATGACAATACCACCATAGAATCTAAGAACTCTTCTAAGTACTTCTAAGGTTGGAATATCTAAATCATTGGTAGGCTCATCTAGAGGAGCACATTGGGGTGCATCCATTAAGATACGCAGTAGTAATCTTCGCTTTCTCACCCACCCGATAGTTGCGGATGGGCAAAGCCATGATGTGATGGAGGAAATAAAAAGCGTTCAACAATTGCTCCGCGCTTAAGGAACTGCCATCTGGGCAAGTGCAAGTACGAGCGATTTTTCTCGAATATAGTCCAACACGTTGGTCTTCTTTAAAAAGGTCGTAATTGTTGTGAGAAAATATCCAATCTGAACTGTTTCTCCACGTCCCCATAGTCCCTTTCGTCGGTTCTAGGGTACCCTTGGAATAGTTTCATCAACGTAGTCTTACCAATCCCATTAGGTCCTACCACCCCAATGCGGTCGTGACGTACCATATGATACGTAAAGTCTCTAATCACTCTCGACCTGTAGCATAGGAAAAGGACATGTTCTCTATATCAAATATGGTATTTGCCCTAAAGCGAGATGCTAATACAATAGGATCTACAGTGACCTACTTTTTGTCGTTTTCCATAGCCTTTCAATTGCTCGAAACCGTTGCAACCTTGCCTTTTGTAGTGTGTACGAGCTTTTTCGCACCACGACGCACCATTGTAATTCACTGGCAATCAGCTTTTCGTCGCTTTTTCCTCAATGGCATCTAATTGTGCTTCTCGTTCTTCTTTTCAAGGATACGTAGGTTTCGTACGTCTCTTGAAATTCATATATGGTCTGATTCGATAATTCCCAAATGGTGTTGCATACGGCATCTAAGAAATATCTATCATGGGTGCTCAATAGTACGCTCCTTTTCTGTCTTTTAAATATAGTTCTAACCATTCAATGGTGGCCTCGTCCAAATGGTTTCGTCGGGTTCGTCGAGCAATAATAAATCACAAGGATAGACCAAGGCTCTAGCTAACGCTAATCGACGTCGTTGCCCCCCTGATAAATACTTTGCTGGGCCCATGTACATCGTGAAAGCCTAAGCGGGTTAATATCATCTTCGCTTCTTGTTCTACAATCCAACCATCTTCTTCATCCATGCGCTGCCAATAATTTCATATAGCTGCGAGGACTCTGGGATCTTGTAAAGGCTCTTTCAAAATCTCGTACCAGTGAAAGCTTTGGATGGTCTCCTAATAGACATTATCTAGTAAGGTACTGACTCATCGATATACGGATCTTGTTCCAATCGATGAATCGTAGCCTTTCCCATTTCCGTTCTATACTGCCCTGTATCTGGTTCCTGCGTTCCCTTCTAAGACTGCTAATAAACGTTGTCTTTTCCCGTTCCATTGACGCGATAAGACCAATTCGATGATGAGAAGCATATGGTGACATTTGACGTCTTTAAATAACAGCCGTGTGCCATATGATTTTTCTATATTTTGTAATGTTAAAGATGTTCATAACTATCGTTTATATGATTCCTAATTCTTGTTTTAATGCACTTTGTAATATTTTTAGAAAAATTTAGATTCTCTTCTTCTGCTTTTATGATTAAGCCAACTAGGAATAGTAAGCGTCACAGCTCTATTATCTCGTCTTTTCTTTAAAATAGGCTTCCCTCATCCCATTTTTACTAGCCCAATAAACTCTCCTGAGCTACATGTGGATATCCGTTGGACTCATAGGCAGCTGGAAATTCTTCTTTATCTTCACTCAAAGAATATAAATAAAGTCCCAATGCATCTTCTGCCATTTCCACTGCCTCAGCTAATGTATTACCTTCTGTAACACAGCCTGGTAGATCTGGAAAGCTGACTGTATATCCTCCATCTCCATCACTGCTAAAAATTGCTGGATACATTTCTTTTTCTCATAGATATACCTCCTATTGTCATCATGATTCTACTTTTATTTAATCCCTGCTTGCTTCAATATAGTATGTAATGTTTTGAGGTTTTAAGTCTTCTTTATGTACAGGTACTGTAACACGCCCGTACTTTTTACTGTATGCTTTAACATATGATGTAGCCTCGTATTCGATCATACATACCAGCCGTCCTTTTTAATACTTTCAATAGATTCTTTCGGCGTTACCAAAATAATCACCAACTTTTCATGAAAATGGATACAAGATTACTAATTACATAGCAAAACAATCCCTATCTTATTATAGTACGTACTTATACGTATGTCAAACTATAGATTTGCATTGACACACCTACTTTCATAGATTAGAATAAACGTAATATATTCATTATTTTATAAGGAGGTTGTCATGGACACTGACACTGTTCAGCAAGAGTTTGAAAGATATTGGTTTTTGAAATTGTAGAAGTTGATGAACGAGACGTACTGTTATACGAGCTATCTGATGGTAGCGAAGAGGAAGATGGTCAATACTGCCATTGTTTCTGATGATGATGGTCGCATTCCTACATGCAATGGATACGCCTATTATTGTATCCGTGTATGATGATAATGATGCATTTCAATGGAGTGTAACACTTCCAAATGGAGACGAGTTGAAAGACTTTATTCTTACGTGTGGAAAGTGCGGAAGAATTGCTAGATACATTTGCAAGATATTCGTCAAGAAAATATTGAGCGTTATGATTCTGAAATGGACTCCTATACTGTAATATAGACAGTTTCACATGTAAAAATAGGGAGACTAAAAATAGCATGACTACTCTGTTTTGTCTTTCTATTATTATGATCTCATTTTTTGTGCACAGGCTTCTGCAGCAGATTTCCTCAGCACCATCTACTTTCCAAGCTTTTCGCCGCTTCATGCATGGCCTGTAAATCGTCTCTTGATTTTGTAATAAAGCACCCGACTACATCATCCAAGTTTCTCAATATGACGTGCCCATTGCCACAGCCTTTTTGTTCTAACAATTCTGCATTAGCTTCTTCTTGCCCTGGAATGGCATTGAAAAGAAAATACCATAGGTACTCCCAATAGTAACGCCCTTCCATACAGGTCAAGGGCCCTGGTTTTAGTCACAAGCAATGTCGCTTTTCGCATCAGATTAGGGATCTCATTGGTATAGCCATAAATATGAAATAGGTCGTTCGTAAAGAATCTTTTCATATGATGTAAGGAGTGTAGAGAGCATCGTTTAATCCTGCCACTACATGAATTTCATCAATGCCCTGGCACCTTATCTAAGCGTTGTAAGGCCTCTTCTACACAGCCTAGAGCCTAATCCACCACCCATGAGGAAGGATCCCGTTTACATAGACTCACTACCATAAGGCTCTGTTAAACGGCTCGTAAAAAGTGTCGCATAATCGGTATACCTGTAACATGAATTTTTTTCTAAAGGGCACTCCCATATTTCAATACTTCGTACACCATAGCATGGCGTAGCTACATGGTGAGGCATCTACTTTCATCATAGCGCCAAAATTGATGGGCTGCAAAATCTGTCATCACAGCCACAATGGGAGTATCGATTTTTCTGATGCCGTTTCAATACACTGGCTGCACCGCAAGGAAATGGATGGGTACATACGATTAAATCGGGTTGTTCTTTTTGGATTAGTTTTTCCATACGATTCTTCAGCATCCAAGATACCACCGTTTGGGCTACACTGCCCTTCCATTCGCCTCCCAGACCAACGATAGACAATATCATAGAGGAATGGAAAAAAATCCAGCATTTTAAAATAGGTTTCTTTCAATAAATTATCAAAAGAAAATGTATCTGTTTCCCCAAAAAGTCCACATGATGTACTATCAGCTGTCGGATCTTGTCTGTTGCCCAATATTCTTGAATGGCCAATGCCGCTTGTGTATGCCCCGTACCAATCGAAGCCGATACAATTAAAATGCGCTGTCCCATGCGACCTCCTTTCCTTAGATAACCTCTAACCTATTCCTTGCCCTTTGAGTAGAACGCAGTCACAATTACATTACGTCTATTCTATCACAATTTAAAGAGATACAAAACTTTCACAGTCCCTTTTACCGATTCTATCCATATGAACATTCCTATAAGTAAACTATGACTGTGAATACTGTATGCTTTTTTTGATAGCTGTTTTATAAAAGAGCCCTAACCATTATATGTTAGAGCTCTAATTAGTTCAATTATTTTTTTGCGAACTGGTGCAGCTGGACCATTCACAAGATCTTTTTAATTGTTTACCTGCTTTGAAAGCTGGAGATTTGGAAGCTGAGAATTTGAATTTCTTCTTTAGTTTGTGGGTTTGCAGCCATGTACGAGCACGAGTACGAACTCGAAAAGTACCGAAACCAATTACTTGTACTTTTTCTTCTTTTTGCCAATGCTTCGCCGATTGTATCAAATAAAGCTTTTTACTGCTTTTTCAGCATCTTTTTTGTCAATTCAGCTTTTGCTGCAACACTTGCAATTAATTCAGTTTTGTTCATGATTGAACCTCCCTTAAAAATAGTATTCTTTTAACTTAATCATTCGATTTAAGTTTCACCTTTTGCCGCTTCCCAAAATTCATCAAGTTCGCTGAGAGTAAAGTCCTCCCATTTTTTTCCCACTCTCGTTGTACCTCTTGTTCTACGTAAGAAAAACGTTGTATAAACTTTGTATTCGTGCGGTGTAGTGCATTTTTCTCCGACTATTTTTATACCATTTAAACAGATTTATCAAGGAAAAAGTACATCTCCCCCTCTTCTTCTGCTTTTTTCTAGGTCTTTTTGAATATTTCTCGTTTAAATTCATCTATTTCTTCATAAAACTTGGCCCATACCCCCTTCTTCACTAGGGCCAATCGAAAGCCTACCTTTACTCGCTTTTTCTTGCAATTTTTGCGCTCGTAATAAGGCAGGTAAGTCCTGGTGAAATTCCATCCAGTATAGATGTTCGTTCATGGCCTTTTTCTTGGGCTTTCAATTCTTCCCAAGTCGCCAATGTATCGCCTATGGTTTCACGATCAGCTCGTTGGAACACATGAGGATGGCGTCGTACCATTTTTTAGCCGTAATATCATCTACTACATCTTGCATCGTAAAATGTCCATTTTCTTCAGCCACTCGTGCATGAAAGACGATTTGTAATAATAGGTCACCCAATTCTTCTCGCAGGTGGTCTATATTTTTTTCATCAATAGCTTCTAATGTTTCATAGACTTCTTCTAATAAATATCTACGCAAGGAGCTATGGGTTTGTAATTTATCCCAAGAGCACCCCTGTGGACCTCGTAGCTCAGCCAATACATCTACTATAGGGATCTAATGTAAATTCACTCATTTCTCGATCGCTCACTTGATGACCTACCTTTCTTCATCGTTTTCTTTCCTAATACCACTAGCTCTTGCAACGTAATCGTCTTTGTCAGGCTCAATGCCACCACATAGAAGACAATACCCACAAAAAATAGAACTCACAACAGCTATGGTATTGGACAGCATAGTACTCATGAAATTATATACCATCGCTGTTCCACCGCCCATAGCCAAGGACGAAAATAAGATTTTTCCAATCTCTGTGAAAGACACATGGAACTTAGCAATTCTATACAACACATAGACATTGACGAGGCAGCCAATCCAAAGTCCACATTAGTAGCCCAAAGCCGCTCCTTCAATTCCCCCATAGGGGTGTCAAATACAAGTTAAGTAAGACTTTCACAGCCGCCCCAAGAGCAATGTCACATAGGTAACGCGGTCCGCCCTAATCCTTGCAAGGCTCCTGTTGTGATTTGCTGCAATCCCAAGAGCCAAATGCTGGCACTCAGTACAGCAATGGCACCCCTGCATGAGGGGTATTAAACATCATGATAGAGATGGGGTGGCTAATACACACAACCCTACAAAGGCCGGTATAGTTACTAAATTGGTCATCCGTAAAGCAGTTTCCATGCGATGGTGTATTTCCTCTAGATTTGCCTGTAAGTCTAACCTTGAAATAGCTGGTACAAGGCTGGTAGCCAAGGACATAGTCACGATAACTGGCAAGCTAATTAAAGACGTTGCCATACCCGTGAGGGTACCCAAAGGCCGTAGTTGCCTCTTCTTTTCCATAGCCAGTGAGCATCAACTGCTGTGGCACGAGCCATAAATCGATAGCGCCGATTAGAGGAATCATGATGTTCGCAACGGCCACTGGAAATGCGAGTAATATTAATTCTTTAATAATTGCCTTCGGTGATTCTAAAGGAGCAGATCCCATGATAGGTTCTGTCTCACGTTTATAATAGTACAACAGTACTAAGAGACCTAAAAGTGACACCGATACTCGATGACAGTGCTGCACGGCTCGAGGCTAACTCAATTCCCTGTGGCAAGAAATACATAGCTGCCCCTACCATAACAAGTGACACGAGCTAGTTGTTCACAAACTTGGGAAATGCCTGTAGGCAACATATTTTTGAAAGCCCTTGGAAAATAGCCCCGAAAAGCAAGCCAATATAGACACGATGACAATAGCTGGCGCCACCGCCAGCAAAGGCACCTTCCGCACGACTATCGGTAATCACCCCTGCCTCTATGATATACGGAATAGCTCCGTAAAGGTGAGACTCAGTAAAGCACCCTATGATTCCCCATCGTAATAAGTGCCACTTTGAAAATATGCCGGGCCCCACGTATATCATCTTGACCTACTTTACGAGCCACCATAATAGAGATAGCCACAGGTAAGCCAGCAGCGCCTATACTAATAATCAACTGGTAAAAGGGAGTATGCCATCTGATACAAGCCCTACGCCTTCACCACCGAGGATACGAGCCACAATGACCTTTGCTAATGGCACCAATGACCTTAACCAACAGGCCTGCGATGGTCAAAATCATAGCCCCTTTCATAAATCTTGTCATCTTACACCTCCGTCGGAAGCTTTTCGCTCAAATTCGGTAAGCACTTGTTCTACTTGGCGAATCACACTGCCCTGTTGCACCCTGATAGGCCCATACCGTGGCGATGATCCACGATGTTTCATATGTTTCCAAATATCTTCACTGATGGTCCCCATATCCCAATCCGCCATTTTTCGATTCATCTTGCCAGAGTGCAGATGATTTGATCCTCTCTTCGGACGATACTCTTCATCCCCTAATGTGCGAGCTCGCTCTTTAATCGCAGCTAGATTTAATCAATCGCTCTACAGGGTTTCGTAGGAGAGCCCAAACCAGTCAATTAATTCATCTACAAAATCATCTAAGCCTGCTTTTCGTATCAATTTGTAATAACCGTTGGTACACAGATATTTTACGTGCTTCATCATGGATATAGGCACTATCTATGAATGCATCGATGCCCATATCTACCACAGGTGCTGGTAATGGTCGCTCTGGTACCTCTTTTTGCTGTGCTTTTGCAATAGCTTCTTCTAGCATGGCTGCATACATAGCAAAAGCCCACAGCTGCAATATTACCATGCTGTTGGGCTCCTAATAAATTGCCTGCTCCTCGAATTTCCATATCCCGCATAGCTAATTTAAATCCTGCCCCCTAGCTCTGTAAACTCTTGGATAGCTTTCAACCGTTTTTCTGCACTTTCATTTCAATACTTTTCAGGACGATACATAAAATAAGCATAGGCCCGTTGGCTAGAGCGGCCTACACGTCCTCGCATTTGGTACAACTGCTGATAAGCCCCAAAGTGGTCTGCATCGTAGATAATAATTGTATTGGCATTCGGAATATCTAAGCCTGTTTCAATGATGCTCGTACACAGTAGCACATCGTATTGACCCTTCGGTAAAGTCCTGCATGATATGTTCCATCATTGTCCCTGCCATCTGACCATGGGCCACCGCAATTCTAGGTCAGGCATAGCTCGTTGCAGCTGTTCTTCCATATGGGTAATGGATTGCACCTTATTATAGACAAAAGTATACCTGTCCACCTCGCTGTAATTCACGGCGTATAGCTTCTGTTACGACTTGCATATCAAACTCTACTACATAGGTTTGTACTGGCAATCGTTCCATCGGTGGCGTGTGGATGACGCTCATTTTCTCGAACCCCTACTAAAGGACATATGCAAGGTCCTTGGAATTGGCGTCGCACTGAGGGTTAAAAATATCGATATTGGTAGCCCATTGTTTCCATTTTTCCTTTTGTGCTACCCCAAATCGTTGCTCTTCATCAACTACTAGTAGACCCTCAATCGTTTAAATTGGATTTGCTTACTTAGTAAAGCATGTGTACCGATTAAGATATCGATATGTCCTTCTTGGACCGCTTTCATAATCTCTTTTCTTTCTCTTTGGCAGAACGGAATCGGTTTAATACTTCCACTCGAATACCAAATTGGGAAAAAGCGATGTACGAAATTTTTATGATGTTGTTCAGATAATACCGTAGTCGGTACTAGCATAGCCACCTGCTTACCGCTCATAACGGCCTTAAACATAGCTCGCATAGCCACTTCTGTTTTACCAAACCCTACATCACCACATAATAGTCGATCCATCTGGTCTGGGGACTCCATAGATGTTTTAATCTCTTGGATTGCTTGCAATTGGTCTTCCGTTTCTTCATAAGGAAATTGATCTTCAAACCTCGTTGCCATGGTTGATCTGGTAAAAATGCATAGCCCTCGATAGAGCTCTCGCTTAGCATATAGCTCTACTAAGGTATCTGCTAAATCATCAATCGATTTTTTGAGCTTTTCGTTTTTAGTCTTTAATCCCATTCCTTTACCGCCCATCTTTATGTAAAGCTTCGGTGTAACGCCTTCATTGCCAATATATTTTTGTAATTGGTCCAAATGGTCCGCTGGCAAAAATAAGCGATCTGTACCCTAGCATAATCGATTTCAATATAATCTCGATGGATGCCTTCCGTTTCGATGGTCTTTCAATCCACGATACTTTACCAATACCATGAATGCTATGCACTACATAATCACCTACAGTGATGTCGGTAAAATACTTTAATCTCCTGCCCTTTATCTACTTTCTTCCGAATTTTTCTTCTGAAAGCCAAAAGATATTTCCCTTCCGTGATGACAGTCAAATTGGCATGAGGCAGTTCAAATCCTTCGGATAAGATACCATCTATAATTAATACAGCAGGAGCTGTCCATTCCCATGTGTCTCGATGTACATAGGAGATACTATTTTCTAGTAATGCACCCTCAATGGCTTCTCTTCGTTGTTGATTTATGTAACACTAATACTATCTGCCGATCTAAAGAAGCATTAAACTTGATATCATCTATAAGCATAGGAAGTTTGTCGCTCATAGAAAGCAATACTTTTACCCATCATTCCTATCGTAGATGTACTTTACCCCCATCCTGTAGAACGTTGCATCATGGCTAAATAAAAGTTGTTGTGGTTGCTTCTAGAGGGATGCTTTCCATTCTTTCCAATCCATATATAGCTCAGCATTAGAAGTATCTTCTAAATGGATTTTACAGATTGCTTCTTCTAATCGTTTTCGGCTCATCCAGCAAAAAGCAAGGCTTCCTTCATAAAGGACAGTATAGACGCTGTTGTTTCTTGTGCACTCTATATGGATAGGTAATACCATACATTCCTCAGCATCTTGAATCGAACGCTGCGTATCCACATTAAACTGACGCATCGTATCTACTGTATCCCCGAAGAACTCAATCCGAAATGGCGAGTCACTTTGAATCGGATATATATCTATAATATCTCCACGCACGCTAAAATGACCACGATATTCCACCTGGTCCACTCGTTCATATCCAATACCTACTAGAGATGCTAATAACTCCTCTTGCGGTATATCTTGTTCTATTCCAATGGTCACAATGTTCTCAAGTAAGCTTTTAGGGTCTGTCACATATTGAGCGGCTTCTTCCATCGTAGCCAGTACAATGACTGCCTTTCCCAGAGCCAATGACCCTAATGATTCCATCTGTTTCGCCTGTGTATCTAGACTCTTTGCAGTCCACTGTGAAAGTGTACGATCCACAATAGGAAACGAAAGTACTTGGACATCTGGCAAGAGACATTGTAAATCTCGTTCCCACATTTCTTTATGTGCCTTATCATGTGTAACAATCACAGTAGGACGATTTGTCTCTTGCCAGTATGTAGCTTGGCTATATATAAATGACTTTTTGTGACCCACCTAATCCATAGATTTGTGTCGTTCCTTTCTTATGAAAGGCATCTATGGTGTCTTTCATCATTCCTGTTATATCTAATATAGGCCTATATGTCATGGACATATATCATTCCTTTCTTTGACACGCCCGTAGTCAATGCTATATGGGTATGTTTCTTTATTAGTGTACTTATTATATATAATGTATGTTTCTTCATTGTTTACTTATTATATAATGATATTTCAATATCGTATACCCTTAGCTCAGTAGAAAATAATGTATGATACTACGAAGTAATATATCGTACTCCTTGACTCTATATAAGTTAGATTTTTCTTATTCATGTATTTTTGAAAGAAAGTGAATCTAGTTTATGTATGTAAGAGTATCGTATACAGAAAAGAGGCTATAGACATCTATAGCCCCTTATGATTATTCTAAGTTTTCTTTAATCGCCGTATTTGTGGATTCTTCAATATAATGAAGGGCTGCATATATTAAATACGCACCTACAGTAAGACCGAAGAAAAAGGCTTTGAATATTTCTTTGTTCCAACGAGTTTCACGTAATCCAGAAACCGCAGATGCTAAAAAGCTTAAGTCTGTAACTTTCATAGCAACCTCCTTGTATCAATACATATAATTTGCAATATCCTTGCAGTAGCATATATATAGGAATATCTACTATTCGCTTATCTTTCTGAAATTGGTGCGGGAGAAGGGACTTGAACCCCCACGCCAATGGCGCCAGATCCTAAGTCTGGTGCGTCTGCCAATTCCGCCACTCCCGCATAAGATGGTGACCCAGGAGGGATTCGAACCCCCGACCTTTTGATTCGTAGTCAAACACTCTATCCAGCTGAGCTACTGAGTCATATGTAAATTGAGTTGGCAGGGCAGTAGGACTTGAACCCACAACCAACGGTTTTGGAGACCGCTACTCTACCAATTGAGCTATACCCCTATCTTTACGACTTTATCAGTATAACGTAAAGTTGATACTTTGTCAAGTGATTCTTGTAGCAGAACCAAGGTATTTAGCTAGGGCTAGCCTAAGCTAGCCCTCCGCTAATGCAAATCAGCAACTTCCTATCCTCCCAGGCCGTTTCCAGCCCAAGTACTTTCGGCGTTTACGAGCTTAACTACTGTGTTCGGGATGGGAACAGGTGGTTCCTCGTAGCCATCGTCACTGAATTTGTCAGGGTGTTCCCTGAAAACTACATAGAAGAATAATAGTTAACTTACAAGTAAGTAAAGCCCTCGATCTATTAGTACCAGTCAGCTCCATGCCTTACAGCACTTCCACACCTGGCCTATCAACCATGTCGTCTACATGGGATCTTACTAGCTTATGCTATGAGAAACCTCATCTCAAGGCTGGTTTCACGCTTAGATGCTTTTCAGCGTTTATCCGTCCCGAACGTAGCTACCCAACTGTACCCTTGGCAGGATAATTGGTACACCAGCGGTTCGTCCACCCGGTCCTCTCGTACTAGGAGCAGCCCCCTTCAAGTTTCTTTCGCCCGCGATGGATAGGGACCGAACTGTCTCACGACGTTCTGAACCCAGCTCACGTACCACTTTAATCGGCGAACAGCCGAACCCTTGGGACCTACTTCAGCCCCAGGATGTGATGAGCTGACATCGAGGTGCCAAACCTCCCCGTCGATATGGACTCTTGGGAGAGATTAGCCTGTTATCCCCCAGGGTAGCTTTTATCCGTTGAGCGATGGCCCTTCCACTCGGCACCACCGGATCACTAAGCCCGACTTTTTCGTCCCTGCTCGACTTGTTGGTCTCGCAGTCAAGCTCCCTTCTGCCTTTACACTCTTCGAGCGATTTCCGTCCGCTCTGAGGGAACCTTTGGGCGCCTCCGTTACTCTTTAGGAGGCGACCGCCCCAGTCAAACTGTCCACCTAGGGACTGTCGGAAGGTCGTTACTCTTCCCGTTAGATTTCAATTAATCAAAGGGTGGTATCCCAACAGCGACTCCACTAAGACTAGCGCCCTAGCTTCTACGTCTCCCACCCTATCCTGTACATTCATTAACTAAAATCAATCCTAAGTTACAGTAAAGCTCCATGGGTCTTTCTGTCCAGTCACGGGTAACCTGCATCTTCACAGGTACTTCAATTTCACCGGGTCCCTCGTTGAGACAGTGCGCAAGTCGTTACACCTTTCAGTGCGGGTCGGAACTACCCGACAAGGAATTTCGCTACCTTAGGACCGTTATAGTTACGGCCGCCGTTTGCATGGGCTTCAATTCAGAGCTTCGAATTACTTCTAACCCTCCTCTTAACCTTCCAGCACCGGGCAGGGTGTCAGCACTCTATACGTCAGCTTTCGCTTTAGCAGGCACCTGTGTTTGTGGTAAACAGTCGCTTGCGCCTCTCTTGTGCCACCCATTCATGCTAGAGCCGTTACAAGCTTTTCACACTACATGGGTCATCCTTTTCCCGAAGTTACGGATGCATTTTGCCGAGTTCCTTAACGAGGGTTTTCCCTGCGCACCTTAGATTCTCTCCCCGCCTACCTGTGTCGGTTTTTGGTACGGGTAGTATGTCTCTACCCTAGAAGCTTTTCTCGGCAACTTAGGATCAATTACTTCGCTCTTTTGAGCTCGTCATCACGCCTCAGCTTTTAGAGTAACGGATTTACCTATTACTCAACCCTACACGCTTAAACATGCACCTCCAATCGCATGCTAACCTACCTGTTTGCGTCACTCCATCGATCAAACAATTCATACTAGTACAGGAATTTCAACCTGTTGTCCATCGCCTATGCTTTTCCGCCTCGGCTTAGGTCCCGACTTACCCTGAGACGACGATCGTTGCTCAGGAACCCTTAGGCTTTCGGTGGAAAGGATTCTCACCTTTCTTTTTCGCTACTCATACCGGCATTCTCACTTCTACCAGTCCACAGCTCCTTCCGGTACTGCTTCAATCCAATAAGAACTGCTCCCCTCACCCAATGGTATTGCTACCATTGCCACGACTTCGGCTCTGCATTTTAGCCCCGGACATTTTCGGCGCAGAGTCTCTCGACCAGTGAGCTATTACGCACTCTTTAAATGGTGGCTGCTTCTAAGCCAACATCCTGGTTGT
>BNJS01003878.1_pt1:297500-435934 | contig 435934 bp, 776 predicted proteins | sample 8540461 | NCBI WGS metagenome assembly BNJS01 (sample SAMD00202454, study PRJDB9452) | human saliva metagenome | isolation source: human saliva | place: Japan
CCTATTTTTCATTTGTCAACATCCACGATGACAAGGAAAGGAAAAATTATGAAACACTCACTTTTTCTGAAAGCTTTTACAATTGGCACACTAATGGCATCCGCTACTTTGGGAGCAATTGCAGCTGACATAAGTCCTGGAGAAATTTCAGTCTGGGACAAGCTGCTCGATCAAGTAGCCCCTTCGTATGCATTGCTAAATCTTGGCGTATCTAGCAAAAACACTTCTGTTCAATCTGCTAAATCACACAAATGATGCAATTATGTCTAAACTCATCTCTTCCTTACAACATTTAGGCGTGTCAAGAAACAATATTCAAACATCTAACATCACGATTAACCCTAATTACGATTATATCGATGGAAACTCCAAATTAAATGGGTATAATGTGAACAATACTGTTGTCGTTAGAATCTATGATACCGCCTCTATAGGCAAGGCTATCGACGCAGCTGTTGCTAGTGGCGCTTCTGATGTAAATTCTCTTACCTTCCAAACAGATGTATCCCAAGAAATGGAAGATCAACTGTCCACATCTGCTATCAACGACGCACGCCATCAAGCAGAAGTGATTGCAAAATCTCTTGGTCGCGAACTAGGCCCTGTTAAATCCGCAAGCTTAGGAACTACACATACACAGACTATGGAGGTAAACCCTAGATATGCTATGCTTGCAGTAAAATCTATGGACTTATCTAGCTCTACACCTGTAGAAAAAGGAGATATGGCAGCCAACAAAACAGCAAATGTAGTTTTCTATTTACAATAAACTTACCCAATCATTCAATAGAAATACATAAAAGAACCGTCATCACCAAGATGCCGGTTTTTCCTATATACAAAAAGCCGTAACGAATTCAATTATGATCGCTACGGCTTTTTCTTATTTCTTTTAGGTACAATTTTAAAACTATCGTGCATTTGCTGCTTCATTTCATCAGTCAATGGACAAGGCCATTCATTGATGTCATTGTGTTTTTTAGTTTTTCTAAATCTTCAGGACTTAATTTTTTGTTTTTCTGCATCGTCGAATGTAATCATGATCCTATCACCTCTGCTTAGATTATTAGAAAATAGGAAAGACCAACTTCTTTCTACCTCTATTATATGACGAAAAGCATCTTCTTGTGAAGATGCTTTTCCTATATACACGATACTTTTTCTTTAGATACGCTAAGGAGAGTATTATGCACGATCTTTAATTTCTTGTTGAATGTTTGCCAAGAATTCTTCCCAAAGGAATTGCCCTTGTTCGCCTACGCCACGTTTACGAACTGCCACTTTTCCTTCTTCCACTTCTTTATCACCCACAACAAGCATGTAGGATACTTTTTCCATTTGAGCTTGACGGATTTTTGTAACCAATCTTTTTCGCTACGGTCATCAAGTTCCACTCTTACATAAGCATCTTTAAATGCTTTGCGCAATTTTTCAGCATATTCTACATGTTTTTCACTGATTGGAAGGATTTTCACTTGTACTGGTGCCATCCAAGTTGGGAATGCCCCTGCAAAGTGTTCAATCAAGATACCGATGAAACGTTCCATAGAACCGAAGCACGCACGGTGAATCATGATTGGACGATGTTTTTGACCATCTTCTGCAATGTATTCCAAGTTGAAACGTTCTGGCAAGTTCATATCCAATTGGATAGTACCACATTGCCATGTACGGCCGATAGAATCGCGAATATGGAAGTCTAGTTTAGGGCCATAGAAGGCACCATCACCTTCGTTAATACGGTATGGAATACCTTTTGCTTCAATTGCTTCACGCAACGCTTCTGTTGCCAATTCCCAGATGGCATCATCTCCGATAGCACCTTCTGGTTTTGTACTCAACTCTACATGATAGGACAAGCCAAATTGAGGTAGATACGACCGAACAAAATCGATAACGCTCATTAACTCTTCTTTAATTTGAGATGGAGTCATGAATACATGAGCATCATCTTGTGTAAAGCTACGTACACGGAATAGACCATGTAAAAGCACCACTCAATTCATGACGATGCACTAAACCAAGCTCTGCCATACGAATTGGCAAAATCACGGTAGGAATGCATTTCGTTTCGCATACACCAAGATACCGCCTGGGCAGTTCATTGGTTTAATAGCATATTCTGCTCCATCAATTTGTGTTGTGTACATGTTTTTCACGGTAATGGAACCAGTGACCAGATGTTTCCCACAAATGTTGACTCAAGATAATCGGAGTACGAACTTCTTCGTAATCGTAATCATGATGTACTTCACGCCAGAAATCTTCTAAGGCATTGCGCACTGCCATACCTTTTGGCAAGAAGAATGGGAATCCTGGTCCTTCTTCTTTGATGACGAACAAAGCCAAGCTCTTTACCCAATTTACGATGGTCGCGACGAGCTGCTTCTTCTAACAAGTGTAAGTATTCTTCTAGTTCTTCTTTCTTTTCAAAAGCAGTACCATAGATACGTTGTAACATTTTATTTTTCATCACCACGCCAGTATGCACCTGCAATGCTTTGTAGTTTGAAAGCTTTTCACCTTACCAGTGCTTGCCAAGTGTGGACCAGCACAAAGGTCAATGAAGTCACCTTGTTTATACGCAGAAATCACTGCATCTTCTGGCAAGTCATTAATCAATTCTACTTTATAGTTTTCATGTTTTGCAGCAGAAGAAATCTAGTGCTTCTTGGCGTTCCATCAACACTTTTTCGATAGGCAAGTTTTCTTTTTACGATACGGCTCATTTCCGCTTCGATTTTTGGCAAATCTTCTGGCACCAATTTATGTTCCATATCTATATCATAGTAAAAACCATTTTTCGATAGCTGGTCAATGGCCAATTGTGCATCTGGCCATAAGCGTTTTACCGCTTGCGCCATCACATGAGATGCAGTATGACGGAATGCATGTTTACCACCATCTTCTGCAAATGTTAAAAAGCTTACTTTGGAGCCTTCCACCAATACTTCACGAAGGTCAGTTAATTCTCCATTTTACATCAGCGGCTAATACTTTTTGCTAAACTGTTTGAAATTTGTTTTACTGCTTCTCCCAAAAGTAGTTCCTGCAGCAAATGCTTTAGAACTTCCATCAGGTAATATAATATTTACTTCACTCATTTTTGTACCTCCCCTAGGTCTAAACAATTTATACGCCATTGGGGATGGCCATGATCTTACCAACAAAAGACCCTCTCACACAAAGGGACGAAGATCTTCGCGGTTCCACCCTAGTTAGTCCCTATATAACGGACTCACTCTTACGGACTATAACGTGTCCCCACAGATTCGATTACAAGCATCGCCTTCACCAAACCAGTTTGAAGGTGGTAACTCCTAAGTCTACACTAGATACTCACAGCCAAAGGTATCTTTCTCTGAAAGTATAGATGATTAAGGTCATGTCCTTCGCATCACTGTTCTTTATATAATAATATAATTATAATAAACAAAAACTATATCTATGTCAAGTGAATTTTTCGATATATCCTTATAGACAAAAAGCACTGCCCTTGTCATCAACGCATCAGTTGACACTTAGGGTGGTGCTTCATAGTCAGATAGGCTCTATTCACCAAAAATTAACTTTTTATCCCACGTTTTCTTTTGCTGTTTCCAACAAGCCTTTGGGCGTGCTAACCCTTTTCTTCGCAATCGATGGATATAACTATGACTGCATTCCAAGGTATCTGCAATAGAGGCTACACTATGATCTTGTAGTAGACTTCTTCCACTACGTGCTGCTCTGCGAGGGCAGCTGCTTCATAGCCGATGTGACCATATCACCATACATGCGTTCCTCGCAAACGATTTCTGTAGAAGGGCCCTCAGCAGGTAATTGTTCCCACCAAGTTTCACCATCTTCGGTTTCTTCCCTGTAAAATGACGCCTTCTTTGCCTTCTTTTCGTAGATAATCTAATAATACGTCCACGAGATGCGATGTACTGCATAGAGAAAAAGGCTACCCCTTTTGTTGAGTCATACCGTTCCACAGCTTCAATAAGACCTATAGTCCCCTCCTGAATGCAGTCCATCATATCTACTTTCGTCGACTTATATACATTCGCTTCCTTTAATACTAGAGGTTGATAATGCTCAATGATTGTCATGCGAGCTTGCATATCCTCTGATTCTTCATAGGCTTTCCATAACTGCTGTTCTTCTTCAGCCGTCAATAGTTCAATTTTATCAACACTGGCAATATAATCATTAAGCATACTTTCACCTCCTTTAGAACCGATATCTCCCACTGCGCCCCTAGATATTTTTCGGTTACTATTATCTAACCATCCCGTAGCACTAATGCTTTGATTCACATCATACTGGAATCCATAGGCCATCCGATCATTATTAAGCCCCCGTGTAACGGTAACCATGAGATCTGGCAACTACATATTTCCCAATAGACACATTAAAAATTATTTTTCCTGTAAATCTCTAGAATCTTTTCCGTCTAGAGATCCAGTTGTAATATTAACCATATCTAGACCTAAAGAATCTTGTAGGACATCTTCGATATAGCCAAAGGCCAACGATTGCAATCCAGATGCCAGTAATGCATTAGCGTCCTCTGAGGTAACGCCACTCGTATTCCCTACATTCCTACCAAATGTCAGCAACGAAATGATTTGTCGCTCTGATAGATTTGGTTCCGCTGAAAAGTTTTAACTTCATCTGCGTCGCCGGGCCTTCCGCTTGTAAAGATACACGATAGCTTTTTACATTGGCCATACTACGTACATTAAGCTCCGGAATAATACTACCAGATACAAATTTTTGCTTGCCCTTCTGTAATCTTGAATCGATTCTTCCAAGGTATTTCAAATATCCTTTTCGAACAGATAATTGACCGCTGGCTTTAGGATCTCCCAGAGTACCTTCAAATTTTACTTTTCCTTGTAAATACATATCGTAGAGAAGTGGATTGTACAAGCGTACATTATCACCTGCATCTATGGCTAAATCAAGACCTAGCGGTATGAGACCCACCGAACTTTCAAAAGAAAGTGGTATTGACGCCACCACATCATGTAAGGAAATAGTACCCACTAAAGTTGGCATATCATGCTTATCCACCATATACAATTCCCCATCCAAAGGTCCCTGTATAGAATTCATGATCCATCTCTAGGTTTTTCATCTGCAAAGCACCATAATAGGAGTTAATATGATTTGCAGCCCATCCCATACTACCGGATATGCCCTGCATTACCTTTTCCCACTAGAGTACTACCTGTCAAGTCTAGCTGATTACCTCTGAACACAAGTTGTGCTTTCAACTTATCGAAAGGCTTTTTCATAGCCTTTAATTTAAGAGTACCTTCAGATAATTCTACCGTACCCTTTGCCAATACATTGGAAGCAGTACCTGTCACATGAACTACACCTCGTATAGCTCCATCTGCACTAGTAACGCCTTTAAACATGAGCGGAAGAACTGATAGATTCGCTTCATTCATATCTACATAGATGTCAAATTGCTTATTAGGGTCTGGTGACATGTATTCGTTATGAACAATCGCATCCAATGGAGCCTTACCTCGAACTTTGATAGAAGAATCTGCTTTCTTAATCATTCCCTGTTGGATATAAATCACTTCATCTTCCATCGTTCCCAAGATACTCAGTTGGTCTAAGGCAATTCCATTGACAACAGATTTTGCCACTTCACTGGAAAAACTCCACTTTAGGAGACTTCGTCTTACCATTTACATTGATAATAAAGTTCCAATCCCTTGACCTTGCACCTCTTGCTGTAACTAGTGGCAATACAGTTTCCCACCGGAACTTTCGACGCCACTATCTGTATATCTGAATCTCCATCTAAGTTAGCTTTGCCCTTCGCTGCAATCAAACCTTCTTTGATAGGTAATGTAAATGTCCGTATATCAACTGTACGCCCCGCATACGTGGCATCAATCATAGCTGTTCCTACTACTTCATTGCGAATGAGGTATCTACGATAGACCCTTTTTACATCAATTCGTGGATTTTCCGTAGTACCACCAAGATCCACAGTACCTCGCAACTTACCATTAATATCTGGCACATTAGCATTACCGAATGATAGTAACTGATGAATATCTCCATCCTCTACATGGGCATATCCATATATCCGTTTTGACGCATCTAACTGAACTCCACCTTTGATTTCATAGCGACTATTTCCAGCCCCTGTGAAAGTCAACTCTTGTAAGTTAAGTACCTTAGGAGTCATGTATAGGCTACCTGCTACATTATGTAATGTAGACTTCGAACCCTGAAGTTCATCAGATGTAATAGCCCCTCAAAAATTGGATCATCCACGGTACCACCTAGATATCCTTGGGCTTCAATATACCCATCTAAATTCACCCCAGTGTTGCGAATAAATGGTTCCACTGGCAATGCCTTCGCTACCAAATTGATATCTAATTTTCGATTATCTAATTTGCCATCTACAATAACTCAGATGCACCATACGTACTCATTTCTAATCGAGGCAATGTAAGCACTCCATCTGCAAAGGAATAGTCACCTCAATAGATTCAAAGAGTTTTCCATAGATTGAACCATCCCAAGCTTTCAAATGACCAGATATCTGAGGATTATGCAAGGTTCCTGTGCTTGTAACTCTGCCTCTGCACCCAACCTGTGATTGGCATAGATGTTACATTTGAGGTAACCTCTTCTAGCCGTACGTCATCGGCCTTAGCCGTCATATCAATTTGCTGATTTCCACCCTAGTTCTAATGAACCCTGCACTTGATAATGACTATTTTTTATAGGATACATCACCTGTGGTCAACTGTAATCTGCCATCTTGCATAGTAGCTTTTCCACTAGAGCCTGATCAAACTTCATGAGATCCAAAAGCTCATGTCTTTACCACTGATTTCAAGAGTTCCACTAGGATTTTCCAAAGATCCTGCTAGGTTAACTGACATCGATACATTGCCGCTCAACGGCTTTTGGAGACCATCCGTTTAAATTTGAAAGCCCAATCTCAGTGCCATGTACATTAACAGTAAATGTACCCATTACCTATTTGTCCATTACCAGTCAATGGGCCAGATCCCATAGTACCATTCATATACGGAACAACAAGAGTAGAGCCATCCCAAGCAATACTGCCTTCCAATGTATTTAGCAACATAGATTGATAACTTACTTGTTTACCTGATACGGTCCCCTGTACAGAAGTAATTCCATTGTGATCCCCCTGAATCGTGATATCACCACTTACTACACCTTGTAACTGTGGCATCGAATCGATAGGCAATTGATACAAGGATAGATTCTGTGCACTAAGAGCAGCCACATATGTACCATCCTCTACGTGATACAATCCAGAGCCCGATACGATTCCACCTTGTGTATACGCCATCATTTCAGATATCTGTATGGTTTGATCACCATAGGCAACATGGGCTGTGCCACGGTTCAGAGCAACCCCATTATACGTGACATCATGTACTTGTATATCTGCACTGCCTCTCACGTTAGAAATAGGCCCCGTTACAATAGCATCCCCAGAAATATACCCTGTACCTTGTCCCTGCGTAAATGGAGCTAAGCTCCACTCTTTCAGTCCAATGGATAGATGTAGTGTAGGATCCTCATCAAATACATGATGCACTGTTCCGCCTAAGAATAGATGCTCATCATTGATTTCAGCTTCTACATTCTGCAACGTAACCACATCACCATGAATTTGAATACTCCCTTTGCCTTTTTGTAATGCATAGTCATCTACCTTAGCCCCTACATTATTAAAGGAAAGCTGCCCTTCTCCATACCAAAATCCACTCCGTTTGCGCATAGTAACAGCCACATCAGTTAGTGTTCCTGTAAAGGCATGCTCTGCATCTACAATATCAAAGCTTTCCAGTATCGGTTTCAACTCTAAATGGCTCGACTCGATATAAAAAGACCTGTCTGTAGTATCGCCTAAGCCTAAAGTGACCTTCCCATGAATCTTGTCATTTCCTAGCGTTGTATCTATGACACTCTCCAAGTGTGCCCTCCATCACCCACGACGGATGCATTGACATTCGTCAATACAAGCGGCGACCTTTTGAGGCATCATCAAAGATACTGTACCATTTTCCAGTCGAATCAACCCGCTAAATTGGCTTTGAGTCTCGCTCTCTTGTGATTTCACAAGTTTGGACAAATTCCATTCACCATCAGCTTCCCGCACCACATTGACATGCGGTGTCGTAACAGTAATCGTACCGATTAATGCATCAGCAGATACATTGCCAAATGGATATTGCAACACATGAAGCCACTGTATAGAGACAGTGACCATATCAGCAGTTAACACTCTATTTCCTTTGGCATCGTCCACTGTAACATTATCGACTTGAACGGATCCATCCCATCCAACATGGAATGATTCATAAGAAACGGTTCCATTCAGTGCTGTATGTAATTGTTCTTGCACATAAGGCCCTATATAGGCTTCACTAAAGGGTTGTAAACCAAAACCAATTCCTAGCATGGTACTACCTATGAAAGCACTAATCAGCCACCCTTTCCTCTTCATGAATCACCTCATCATGGAATTTATTTGTTTGCACCTTGATTGACTACAGAAAGACCATCGCCAATCGCCGTAGTTACTGGCACTCCATCGCTCTTTCTAAAATAGCAATATTAAGATTATAGGTATATAGCACATCTACATAATTATTGCGAGCCGTAGCTAATGCTGTTTCAGCATCTAATACGTCTACGCTTTGTCCCTTACTCCAGAACGGTAACGTAAGGTCTTGATACGATAATCTTCTTGTCCTGCTTCTACCGCTGCACGAGTGCTAACAATTTTTTGTTCTGCAGACTTCATGTTTAAATACGCTTCATGAATTTGTAATTCTACTGCTTCAATTGTTTGTGCATAAGCCTCTTTTGCTTTTTCTACATTTGCCTTAGCTACTTTCAAATTAGCTTTAGATACACCGCCATCCCAAACATTCCAAGATACAGTAGCCCCAATTGTCCAATTTCTGTTATCCGTAGCTCCTACACTAGTGCCTCCCATAGAGCCACTTGCATTAGCATCTACAACAGGCATATCGGACGCATCCACTCGACGAGCAGATTCTTCAGCGGCCTTTACAGCCATCGCTGCACGAGCTATATCTGAACGATGATATACACCATATTGTTTCGCTGATTCTAGAGAAATCACATATGGTTTATATGTCAATTCTTTATCCGCTGTTACGATCGAGGTAGACACCGGTACACCGATATGATTATTAAATCTTGCTTCTGCAACGCTCGCTGCATGTTTCGCTTCTACTAATGTTGTTTTTTTGCATTTTTCCAATCGTGTATTTGTGGCTAATACATCAGATTTAGATACAATTCCTACACTATATTGTAAATTAGCATTTTTAAATGTTCTTCATAGTCACGCACCGTTTGTTCTGCCACGCCAACTTTGTTACGGGACATAATCAAAGATAAATAGTTAGAAGTAGCCGTCAATTTCGCTTTTTGTGCGGCCTCTTCTACCGCTGCTCCACTACCATCACGACTATATTTAGAAGCTTCTATTTGCGCCTGCAATGCTTGGTTATATAAAGGCATTTTTACTCCTAATTTATGACCAAATTCATTACCTGTCACTCGAATAGAACCAGCCTCTTTGATGATATGATTCGCACTATATCCATAAGAAATAGCAGGCTTTTTACCACTTTGTGCTACATCTACTTGACTCAATGCTGCCTCCATAATCCCATTGTGTTTTGATGCAGTTCTCGATTATTTTGCAGTGCCAACTCAATCGATTGAGGCAATGTAACAGACATACTTTTGCTGTTTTTGCTTGTACTTTGGCTTTTTGTATGTATTTGTCATCGCAGCTGCTTGGGCCGTCGCCTTTTGTTGATACGATACTAACTTTACTGTATCAATATGTGGTGTAGCCGCCCCTACTGTACACGCATAGGCAGCTAAAAAGACTTGCCATTGTAATAACTTTTCGATTCATAATTCCTCCTACAATATATCGTAGATATAGTATCTATGATTAAAATACTTTTTATACCAAAATAGTTTTCTATGATGTTTTATGTTGTCCATTCCATATCCACTGTCCCACAGCATATGTATTGTTCCATAAGCGAACATCTGATCGAACACGGTAAAAACCATACTGCAAATCGTAGAATGCACCTGAAAGGGTCAATGGTGATCCTACACCCACATCGAGTCCTAAGCCCAACTTACCATCAAAAAGACCACCCCGCAAATACACTCTGTCTCGTACTTCTTTTCCATAAGTTAAATCCAAATTAGACCCATTGCCTACATTAGAGATACCTAGAGCATACAGATTCTTATTCATCATAAGCTGCACTTCAGCATCAGTCCGTACTTTTGCATCTTTCGCATTATATAGAACTTCACCACTCACTTGCATCTTAAGGTCGGACTTTTTTCCAGCATCGCCTGCTTTCACATCTCCCCCTGTGAGACGATTTAATTTGGTTGTCAATTGTGCTGTATTATGCAGTGTTTCCTTAATATCTGCAGCACTCTTTGGATCTGTCACAACACCTTCCATAGCACCTGCCATTTTTGGAAATACTATCTGTCGTCGTTTTTAAATTGTCTACAATTTTACGCATTTCTGTACCAGCTTGGCCATCTGCATTAAATTGTTTCATATTCGTATCCATTTGGTTCGTCAAGGATTCCATATTGCGAAGTAATACTGACCATATTAGCCGTTAAGGAAGCAATATTCCTCTATTCTCTGCCAACATCTCATTCATTTGTCCTGTCAAATTCGCTGTGTTTTGAGCGATTAATTCTGTAGATTGTAACGCATTGCGTAGGGCTGCCTGTGTTTTTGCATCCCCAATAATTCCATTCACAGAATCCAATGTTGTCGTAGCTGCTTCCATCAACTTAGTGGCTTGTGCCATAGTTTTATCGATTTCGCTTTTTCCCATCCCTTTGATCATAGAGCCATCATCTAGGTATAGGGTGCTTTTTCCCTGGTGTAATCTGAATAAATTTATCTCCCCAATATGCCATCACTTTCCATTGTGAAAGCCGAATCTGTAGGAATCTTCACATCTTTATCAATATCCATCGTAACAGTGACACCTTTATCCGTCACTACCATAGACGCCACTTTACCTACTTTTACGCCGGAAAAGCGCACTGTATTTCCCTCTTTCAATCCTGTAACAGACTGAAAGGAACCTGTAATATGCATACTTGGAGAGGCAAAAATATCAAATCGTCCCAAGAATACGATGCAAATTGCAAATAAAAACTATTCCCAATACAGTAAACAGCCCTACTTTCGCTTCCGTAGTCCACTTCATTCTATCTCTCCTTTCTCTATTTCATCTTTTTTCACTGATTTCCGTCCTTCAATAAACTGTTGTACCTTCGGATTCTTAGAATGCTTAAATGCGTCTGTTTCCGATACTTCAATGAACTTACCTTTATCTAAAGAGGCTATACGATCGGCTACATAAAAAGCTGACTGCATATCATGGGTAACCACAACAGAACTACATCCAAATGGGATTGCATGCTGCGAATGAGACGACTAATCGTACCCGATGTGATTGGATTCTAACCCTGATGTAGGTTCATCATATAGAATAATATTGGGATCTAAGCAACGTGCCCTAGCTAAACTAATTCGTTTTTCATACCGCCTGACAACTCATTAGGCATATATGCCTCCGTTCTAAGCAATCCTACCATTCTCAGCTTTCTCGCTACAGTGTGCTGAATTTCTTCCTCTGTCATCGTGGTATGCTGTCGCAAGCCAAATGCTACATTTTCACCTACACTCATGGAGTCGAATAGGGCGGAGATGTTGAAACACCATCCCCATAGTTTGCCGACCAACCTATCAAACTCTTCATCAGAAATTTTTGTAATATCGATTCCATCTACTAAAAAATAGTGCCACTTGTGGGGCGCAACAATCCAATAATCAATTTTAATAATGTGCTTTTTCGCTCCAGAACCACCTAATATAGCTAATGTTTCGCCATCATGAATCGTTAGGTCTACATGGTCTAAGATAGTTCTATTTTCATAGGCAAGAACTACATCTTTTAATTCAATCATAGTCCTCCTAAAAATAATAAAGCAGATAAAAAGTAATTTAATACAAAGACAAGGATAATACTTGTCACCACAGAACTAGTGGTAGCATAACCTACTGCAGTAGCCCCCATATTGAGTATACATCCCCTTATAGGAACCTACCAAGGCTATCACAGCTCCAAATACACAGGATTTAATCAGCCCATAGGTTAAGTCCGATAAGGTCGATTTGAATCGAATCCGTGTATGTCATGCCTGCCATACCTTTCACCACAGTAGCTACTAAGTAACCACCACCAGTACCAATGAGAATGCCATAAAATGTCAAAATAGGTACCATAATCATACAGGCTATGACTCTTGGTACTACAAGATATCCAATGGGGTTGACTGCCATCACACGCAACGCATCAATTTGCTCTGTTACTTTCATAGTCCCCAATTCTGCTGTAATCGCTGCCCCTACTCGCCCAGCCAATACAACGCCTGCCAATACAGGACCTAATTCACGCCCCATAGCGATGGCCATAATACCACCTACAGTACCTTGTGCACCATAACGAATCAACACATCTGCCATCTGCAATGTCATATCAGCACCTGCAAAAACATAGTAAGGCTTAATATAGGTAACGAGATTAACTCCTAAATGTGCCATTTGTTCAATTGTTAGCTTCCAATTTAGTTTCAGTACTTGTCGAATGGTGCGCCATAAAAAGCAACATTGCTTCCCCGATTTGCGATAAGACAAAGATAACTCTTTTTACCTATCCACTCTAGCCAAGTCATAGTTCCTCCTGATTATATATATCATTCTTCAGTATATCATAAAACTATAGAATGTGCACTAGTACCACCAGACTTTTCAAAAGAAAACAGGAAATACTGGATTACCTCCAATATTTCCTGTTGAATACAATACATCTCAATCGTCAGTACTTTTATTCTTTAGCATGAGATTTCTGTTTCTCATCTCTTCTGGTCTGCTAATTTTGAAAGCTTTTCTTTGATCCGTTGTTTTCGTAAATGGTCACGATCTTTTTATCAACTACATTCACGATAAACTGACCATCACCTAACACAACGTAATCCACGACTACTCAGGCAGCTTCATTTTTCTTTTTCATCGTCATCAGAAGCTCTCAAGCCTTTTTATGTTTGCCCCATTTGGCAACTCATCATCATCAACATCTTCATCGTCTGCTTCTAAACACGTTGTTTTTCACCTTGTCACCTAGACTCTTCCACCATGCTAATATCATCAGCTAAGAACTCTGCCACAATTTGATTGTTCTGATCATCTTCACTCAAATCTTTGAAGTATTCATCAAAGTCTTTATGCACTTTCAATCGTTCTACAATTTCATCCGTGAGATTATATTTCTGCTTTTCAAACAAATATGGTAACGGTATGACACCACCACCACGCACTTCAAGGTATACGTTCCTAACTTTTGATCCTCCGGCACCTTAAAGATGATTTCCTCTGAATCTTTCCTTTTGGTGAGGCTTGCAAATTCACGGTAATGGCAATATCATCGCCAGGCGAAACAATCACTTGATCTGCACTAGCATCGATGATGGTAGCAGTTCGTTTTGCCTCTTCTACCTGTACATCTACTTGAATATCACGAATTTCATATGGTTTGAAAGCATTGTTCATTAAACTTTCTACAATATCAAACAACTCGTCGATAGATTTTTCAGATACTGCACTACTAGAATACACCATATTGCGTCGTTCTAAAGTAGGTAATTTAGATCCACTGGGTGATCTTGATGTTTATTTTTCGCCGTACCACCGCCTACACGATCCAGTGTTTTGTTAAGCAAACTATGAGACAGATGTTGCCACTAGGGTCGGCGTCATTTTAGGGGATTCCACAACAGTAACCCCTGCATTTCGTTCTACACCACGGTCTAGATCTCGTAAATTCATGCGTACCGGAACGCCTTTTCCAAATACACCTACAGTTCCAGCAATGCCTGCACCACGGTCCTCTGTAATAACCCCTACTTTCAGCCTCAAAGGACCCCAATTTAAATCCAGAGTCCATGCTTTTACAACTGTAAAAATGCTAGAGTTATTCATAAAATAACCAGTAGATCCTCGTTTATCAAACGGATGACCAAAGGCAACTACTTTATCTTTATCGACATAGGTTACAGTACCTACCGCCCCCATCTTCAAATCACCTTTTACTAATAGAGCAGCGATAGAGCCACCAGGTACCATTGGTTTTACAATCTCATCGGTACTATCACTGGCCGTGGCATACCCTTTGTAACCAAAGTCTTTGAACTTTTTTGCCTAAGTAGGATAAGGATGCTTCATCATAGCCATCTGCCATCAATAGCGTTCCCAATGGAATGAGTTGTGTATCTTTCAAGGGTTGGGTAGATCTTTTTGGTATCTTTCGTCCCACAGTTTGACCATCTGATCGATGGGTGTGACCATTCCCAGCGTACCATCTGTAAATCCCCATCCATGGCAACAGCACCTACTAATTTTCCATCAATGTATACAGGACTACCACTCATACCGTGGACGATACCACCCTGATGCATCAATAACTGGACCGGACACTTTTTACCAAGATTAAATCTCCAGAAGGGCCTCAGTTGTTTCATAACACCAAGAACCTCAACCTTGAAGGAATCAATCTTGTCACCTTGTACGACTGTATCTGCGCTGACCTACCATGCCACGATGTAAATCTTCTACTTTCATAAATTCTGATTGCATGGGCACTTGTAAAAGCCGCCCCATATAATAAGAGCGCCAGCACACCCTTAGTGCACTGACGCCAAAAACGATGTAATTGCATTTATATCGCCTCTTCTTATTGACCATTCCACAATTGTTATAATTTGACCTCTTGCTACTGTCGCACCTGGTGCTACAGATACAGACTCAACAACTCCATTCACTGTGGCACGAGATGCCACCATAGGTCCACCTAATGTTTGTACGGTTAATAAGGATCTCCTTCTTTTACCACAGTTCCCACTGGAACAACCGTCACTACGTCACCAGATAGTACCGTTTCATGATTGACTGGTGCTGCTTCCACAGTCCCTACCATCAATAGGCCTGCAAGAACGGCCCCCAAACTATATACGAGAGTTTTTTTCATATACAAACACCTCCTAGTTCTTTTCTATATACAGTATATCACGTTTTTAATATCTGCCAAATATGTAGTATTACCATTAGCATGATAAAGCTAATCCCTATACATGCTATAAGCTCATCTATATTGTATCGTTCTTACATGATGATGAACCCTCTATCGCAATTCTTCTAATGTATCCCGCAATTGATTCAGTTCCGATAGCGCTTTTCCCGTCCCCAGAATCACAGAATATCTTGGGTGTTCCATACATCAGCCGGTCGCCCCGTTCGCTCTGTAATCATTCGATCTAGTCCACGCAACAAAGCTCCTCCGCCTGTAAGAATGATGCCATGATCATTAATTTGCGCTAATAATTCTGGTGGAGTTTTCTCCAAAATGCTCACAATACCTTCGATGATCATCTGCACAGGTCGTTCCAAAGCTAACTCTCATATCCTTTGAAGTAATTTCTACCGCTCTTGGCAATCCAGTTTCCCGTATGTCTACCGCGCACAAGGCTCTTCTTCCCTGAACGAGGGTCCACGGTACCAACTTCGATTTTTAAATCTTCTGCTGTCAACGGGCCAATGAGAAGTTTTTTCTTCCGCTTCATATAGCGAAGTAAGGCTTTATCAAAATCATCACTACCAGTACGCAAGCTCTCACTAACTACTACACCAGAGTCACAGATCATAGCAATATCTGTAGTACCGCCACCAATATCGACTACCATAGCCCCCTACTTGTTCCGCCTTTCTATCAAGACCGGTTCCGATGGCTGCCAATGGCTCCTCCATAAGAACTATCGCCCTGCTTGTAACAATACTTCTGGACAGCTCTTTTTCTACCGGTGTAATACTAGATGGCACACAAGCACAATCCTACCGTACAAGCCCTGATATAGGAATGACACGGCGGATAAAGTGACGTAACATATACGCCGTCGTATCGCAATCAGCAATAACACCACCTTTGAGAGGTTGAATCCTCATTCCATCTGGGGTTCTCCCTAGAATCGCTCGTGCCTCATGACCTACCGCAATCACTTCACGAGTCTTAGTATCACAGGCCACAAAACCAGGTTCGTCTAATACGAGTACCTCTACCTTTGACATCATAACGATATTAGTAGTCCCCTAAATCGATGCCAATGTCCGTAGTCCATAAGAGGCTACTTTTTCAAAAATGATAATTTTCGTGGCTCTCGCTTCAATGACGTCTTGGTTGTAGTCCCTATGGTTTCTTTTTCACTCGTCGTTGTTTACGACGTTCATCTTGTAATGATTGGATTCTTTTTCGCTTACTCGTCCACCCGAACAATGTTAGCACCTATCCCTTTTAATTTTGGTCACTAAATTATCGTAACCGCGATCGATATGTGTTAGTTGACCGACTTTTGTTACACCCTTTGCTGCTAGACCGGCACATACTAATGCGGCTCCACAGCGTAAATCAGTCGCTTCTACTTCAGCACCTACTAATTGGTCAACACCAGTTACAAAAGCTTTACGATCATCTACCTCAATGGAAGCCCCCATTTTTGAAGTTCTCCTACATGCATGAACCGATTTTCAAATACGGTTTCCATCACAGTACTTTTACCTTTTGCAATCGTTGTCATCGCCATGAATTGGGCTTGCATATCTGTTGGAAAAACCCGGGTACGGTAATGTTTTAATATCTGTGGCTTTTAAGTTACCATCACTGATAACACGAATACCATCAATATCTTCTTCTACTGTGACACCAGCTTCTTTTAATTTAGCTACCACAGGTTTTAAATGTTCTGAAAGTGCATTCTCTACATATACATTACCGCCAGCCATGGCTGCTGCAATAAGATATGTGCCGGCTTCAATACGATCTGGAATCACCGTGTGTACAGCCCCTTTTAATTCTTTTACACCTTCAATGCGAATGACATCTGTACCTGCACCGCAGAATATTGGCGCCCATGCTGTTTAAGAAGGTCGCTAAATCTACAATTTCTGGCTCTTCTGCAGCATTTTCAATAATTGTCTTTCCTTCTGCAAAAGTAGCTGCCATAATCACATTTTCTGTGGCCCCTACACTTGGGAAATCTAAATAAATTAAATTGCCTTTTAATCCTCTGGCGCTTTTTTTGCTACGAAGTCTTCACCATAGTAATCGTTGCACCCTATGCCTCAAATGCTTTTAAATGCAAATCGATAGGGCGACTACCAATGGCGCAACCTCCTGGCAATGCAATGCGAGCTTCTCCTTTGCGAGCCAATAAAGGCCCCATGACTAAAAAGGATGCACGCATACGACGCACTAAATCATCAGGGTGCTTCTACAGCAGAAATCGTAGAGGCGTCAAAAAGTAATATTTTCTCCATCTTTTGTTACTTTCACACCTTAGAGATGCAATGACATCACAAATAGTATGAACATCTTCCAAATCTGGAATTTCAAGCAGGGTGCTTGGAGTAGATGCCAACAAAGTCGCAGCAATAATAGGTGAGTACTGCATTCTTTGCACTACTTACTCGAATACGACCTTCTAAAGGCGTACCTCCATGAATAATAAGCTTTTTCCAACTGAATTCCTCCTAATCTCTATGTATCGTTACAACTCAATCACCAGATTGAATCATATGTATTTTATCTTACAAACATTCTATCTTAGTATACTAAATCTTTTTCTCTCTATGCAACGAAAAAGACCGTCTCAAAGACGGTCTTTCGAAAAAGTTAGCACTCTAATGTTTTTATTTCACTTTCATAGAAAGTTTTTATCTAATCGATGAATGAGTGTCTACAAAACGAGACTGTTCCTGTTTTATAACGCATCACAACAGAATGTGTACGCGCACCACCTGGGAAGTATTTAATAGAGGACAGTACATTCCCTCTGTGATAGCTGTAGCAGAGAAAATAACATCATCTCCACTCACTAAATCATCAATGGTCAAATACTTATTTAAATCTGTAATCCCATTTCATGGCAGCGACGAGATTTCTTCATCAGTAGCCGGTTTTAGACGAGCTTGCATATCTCCACCAGTACATTTTAAAGCAGCTGCTGCCATTACGCCTTCAGGAGCTCCGCCTGTACCTACTACCATATGAATACGAGAGCCTTCCAAGCCGCATTCCATCGCTGGATTTACATCACCATCTGTAATTAGACGAATACGAGCGTCCTGCGGCACGACATTCATCCATCAGCTTCCTTGATGACGCTCACGATCCAACATAACAACCGTCAAATCATCAATGGCGCGTTCCATTTTAGCTGCTACACGACGTAAATTTTCTGTCATAGATTGATTTAAATCAATCACACCTTTTGCACGTGGTCCGACGCATAGTTTTTCCATGTACATATCTGGTGCATGTAACAAGCCACCTTTAGGAGCTATAGCCAACACAGCAATCGCACCATTTTGACCTTTTGCTATTAGATTTGTACCTTCAATAGGATCGACTGCGATATCTACTTCTTCTCCGCCTGCGCCTTACACGCTCACCAATGTATAACATTGGCTTCATCAATTTCACCTTCACCGATGACAACCGTACCAGAAATAGGCACTGTATCAAACGTTTGGCGCATGCCATCAACAGCTAATTGATCCGCTGCATCCTTAGCACCACGGCCACATAAACGACCACTTTTTAATGCTGCTGTTTCCGTAACTCGAACAAATTCTAACGCTAATGTGCGATCCATTTGATCCTCCCACTTGTGTCTACTATTTATTGGCTGCTTCCCAGTCCGCAAGAAAAACGTGCTAATCCTGCATCTGTTAATGGATGTTTTAAAGATTGTTGTAGCACATTAAACGGTACTGTAGCAATATGTGCGCCAGCTTTTGCACATTGAGTCATATGCATGGTGTGCGAACGCTAGCTGCAATGATTTCTGTAGCAATATTGTGAACCATGAAAATTTCTGCAATATCTTCAAATTAATTGAATACCATCCATAGAAATATCATCTATACGACCTACAAAAAGGGCTTACATAGGTAGCTCCTGCACGAGCTGCAACACAAAGCTTTGGTTAGCTAGAGAAAATTAAAAGTCACATTCGTTTTAATACCTTCTTTAGAGAGGATAGAAACAGCTTTTAAGCCCTCTGCAGTCACTAGGTACTTTAATCACTACATTATCCCCAATTTAATTAACTCATGTGCTTTTCTTTTCACCATTTCTGGAGCAGTAGTGGCAATCACTTCTGCACTGACAGGACCTCTACAAGATCCGCAATTTGTTTAATCGACTTCGTAAGTCACGTTTTCTTTAACAATCAAAGAAGGGTTTGTTGTTACCCTCGCAATAAAGCCCATTTCATATGCAGCTTTTAATATCATCAAAATTAGCTGTATCAATAAAGAATTTCATACTAAACTCCTTTCTAAGCTTCTGGATGAATTACGGCTAAGCCTCCCATATACGGTTGAAGAGCAGTTGGGATACGTACGGATCCATCTGCTTCTTGGTTATTTTCTAAAAATAGCTGCAACTGTACGGCCTACGGCTAAGCCTGATCCATTTAATGTATGTACAAATTCTGGTTTACCTTTTGTTCACGACGGAACTTAATATTACCACGACGAGCTTGGAAATCAGTCATATTAGAGCAAGAAGAGATTTCGCGGTACACGCCTTGACTTGGCATCCACACTTCAATGTCGTATGTTTTTGCAGAACCAAAGCCCATATCACCCGTACATAAAGTAATCACTCGATGTGGTAACTCTAGAGCTTGTAAAAATACTTTCAGCTGTGCTGTCAAGCTTTTCTAACTCCTCAAAAAGACTCTCTTCGGTTTAGCAAATTTTTACTAATTCAACTTTATTGAATTGATGTTGTCGAATCAATCCACGTGTATCTCGACCTGCGGAACCTGCTTCTGCACGCGGAAACATGCCGTAAATGCAGTATAGTATTTAGGCAATTCTGCAGCAGTTAAAATTTCGTTCGCATGGTAATTCGTTAATGTAACTTCTGCGGTTGGAATCAAGAAATAATTTTCTCCTTCCCACTTTATACATATCTTCCGCAAATTTAGGTAACTGTCCAGTGTTCGTTAGTGTTTCACGAGTGACAATATACGGTGTCATCATCTCTGTGAATCTCTGCACTACCGTGCATATCCAACATAAAGTTAATCAATGCACGTTCAAGTGAGCACCATTCCCTTTGTAAATTGTAAAGCGAGCACCACTTTCTTTGGCCGCTCTTTCAAAATCTAAAATACCCAAGGATTCACCTCAGTCCCAATGGGCTTTCACTTCAAAGTCGAAAGAACGAGGTGTACCCTAACGGCGTTGCTCGATGTTATCTGTTTTTCCATCAGCCCCTACCGGAACAGATGCATCGACATATTCGGCAGCATCAATGCTACTTGTTGTAACTCCGTTTCTACTTCACGTAACTTCGCATCCAAAGCCCCAATTTCATCGCCTACTCGTTGCATTTCAGCAATTTTATTATCTGCGTTTTTCTTTATTTCGTTTTTAACTGGCTAATTTCAGCTGTTACTGCATTACGCACTGCTTTCAGTTGTTCTACTTCTTGAATGATAGCTCGTCTTCATCTGTAAAACTTTACAAAGCTATCCAAGTCGCCCGTTGTATGACGACGATCTAAATTTTTTCTTGTACCGTGTCGATATTCTCACGGACATATTTTTAAATCCAACATATCCTGACCTCTTAACATCTATGTAAGTACTTCATTAATCTCACCTTTAATATTAGCACATTTGCTATCACTTTTCTAGCTTATTAGTGACTTACCCTACTAGCAAGTTCATTACCTTCTCGCCTGATATTCAATTTTATCGCCTTATCAATACAATAGTAATGATTACATGCTAAAAGCGACTCACCTTATACAAAGATTCATCGCTTCTGCACCATCCGAACTCAACGGCATGTATGAGTGTGCACAGGTATTTATATTATTCTTCTTCAGTTTCGCTGCTTCTTCTGTTTTTGCCGCTTCTGGTTTCATAAGAGGGAACAACAATACATCACGAATCGATGCAGATCCGTTAAGAATATTACAAGACGGTCAATACCAATACCCAAACCAGCTGTTGGTGGTAAAACCGTATTCTAAAGCTGTAACAAAGTCTTCATCCATACGATGCGCTTCATCATCGCCAGCTTCACGTTCTTTTAATTGCGATTCAAAACGTTGTTTTTGATCGATTGGATCATTTAACTCGGAATAGCCATTTGCCAGTTCACGACCATAGTGAAGATTTCAAAGCGCTCTGTAGTTAATGGTTTTTCCGATTTTGTTTTGTTAGTGGAGAAATTTCAACTGGATGACCATACACAACAGTTGGTTGCATCAAGTTTTCTTCTCATATTCTTCAAACACAAGTTCATGATTTTACCACTGCCATCTGCATCGCCATATTCTACATTTAGACGGTCAGCAATCGCACGAGCTTCACTCAATGTTTCTACTGCATCAAAGTCTTCACCCAGTGTATTGTTTAATACCTTCTTGCATTGTGGATACGATCTCCAAGGAGGAGTCAAGTCAATATCCATACCTTGGTAATTAATTTTTTGTAGTGCCCAACACTTCTTTCGCACAGTAAGATACAATACCTTCTGTTAAAGCAATGGCATCTTCAAAGTTACCATAGGCTTGATAGGATTCCATCATTGTAAAACTCTAGGGTTATGACGGATAGACACACCTTCATTACGGAAAAGAACGGTTGATTTCATAAACGCTTCTAAAACCACCAACAATAAGGCGTTTTAAATACAATTCAGGAGAAATACGCATATAAATATCGATATCCAATGCATTATGATGGGTAATGAATGGACGTGCTGCCGCACTGCCTAGGGATAGCATGCATCATAGGAGTTTCTACTTCCATGAACTGATTGGTGATTCAAATACTCTCTGATTTTTAGCAATAATTTTTGTACGTTTTACAAATGTTTCACGAACACTTGATTTACAATTAAATCTACATAGCGTTGGCGGTAACGAAGCTCTGTATCTTTTAAGCCATGCCATTTTTCTGGCATGGTCGAAGTGATTTAGATAATAAAGTCAACTTTATTAACTTTGACTGTAATTTCGCTTTTTGTGTTTTAAACACATGGCCTTCAATACCTACTAAGTCACCCATATCAAGCATTTTTACATACTTTGTAATCATCTTCCCCATAACATCTTTACGGAAAGTAGACTTGGATATCACCAGATAAGTCACGTAAATTAGCAAGGCTGTTTTACCATGTGAACGAATTGTCATCAATCGACCAGCTAATCACTACTGGTTGACCATCAAAATCATGGAAACTCATCCTTAATTTGGAGTGCCTTGTGTTGAACAACAAATCGTTGTCCAAATGGATAAATATTATCCTCTTCATATTGCGCTAACTTTTGCGGCGTACCAACATTTGATCATTCAAATCCAATTGTTCTGTACTATGTCTTTCTTCGCTCATGAGGGCCTCCTTATGACTTCTTTTACCCTTATTGAATGCTTTAATACTTTAAAACTCACCATACCATCTGGTGTATTTTACTTCAACTATCGCCTTTTGCTTTTCCTAAAATCGCCATGCCTACAGGAGATTCGTCGAAATACGATTGTTGTAAAAGGATCTGCTTCAGAAGAACCTACAATGGTATACTCTACTTCTTCATTAAACTCTTTCGTCCAATAAAGTACTTTGCTACCTACTGATACAGTATCGCCTTTTACATTTCTCATCAATGATCTTAGCCGTATTAATTTTTATTTTCCAACTCGATGATATGGCCTTCGATAGAAAGCTTGTTCGTTTTTCGCATCATCGTATTCAGAGTTTCTCTGAAATATCACCGTAAGAAATGGCAATCTTTAATACGTTCTAGCTACTTCGATTCGACGTACAGATTTATAATGATTTAATTCTTCTTCTAGTTTCTTCAAAGCCTTCGGCTGTAAGTAAGGTTTCTTTTACCTCTGCCATATATGTCTCTCCATTTCTATTCCTTCATATACAGAAAACAGTGCCACGATGACACTGCCTCCCTTATATGAAAAAGTTACTTAAATTTCTTCTTTACAATAGCTATAATTATACTGACTTCTCTTATAAATGTCAGTAAAAGCCTGATACACACACATGAAACATATATTTATTTTCATATAGGCACTTTCGTAAATATGCTTGTGCATCCTCTAGCTGATAAGATCACTATATGCTGTAGGATATCGTGCACAACTATACAGCGATATCTGCAAAGATTCTTTTGAAAGTCCCTGCTTCTTCTAGTGTACGAGGTGCACCAATTTCTATGAAATATGCTTCTAGCGCTTCGATACCAGCTAGTGCATATTCTGTATCCGTCATAATGCACTGTCAATGCCCCCATACTTCTTTAGCAAAACGCATCAAACGTAGCGGTAGCCTTTGGCATATCCACCGTAAATAGGCTGGATGCATGATGGCTAAGCCTGCTCCCATGGGGAATATCATAAAATACTGATAAGGCATGTTCTAAAGCATGTGTCATCCAATCTTGATCTTTTCCTAATCCTAAAGAACGATTTAATGCTAAGGTAGCCCCCACATAATATTGGATCTAGCTTCATAATCTTCTAGGTTTTTCCACAGATTTACGTCCATTGCGAGGATATTTTTTAAAAGACTCCCTTCAATGGCAGAATCTGTCACATTATCATCATCTGGTGTCGATACATATTGTTCCAATCAAATGAGACAACATATCTACAATACCATACGCCACTTGTTCTCTCGGTAACGTATATGTGTACGTTGGGTCTAGTATAGAAAATCGCGGGAAGATAGCTGGTCCGTAGCCGCTTAATTTTTTTTGTGTTTCCCAATCTGTGATGACACCGCCATTATTCATTTCACTACCTGTGGCTGCCATCGTCAACACAACACCAAAATGGCAATCGCCTCTGTTACAGGCTGATGCTCTAAAAGAAGGTTTGCCCAAAAATCAACAGCATCAGATAACTGTAGCGCCACCTAGCAATAAACTTTGGTGCAGTCAATGACAGAGCCACCACCCGACAGCCAATATAAAGTCGATTTGATGTTCTTTACACAATGCAATTCCTTCTCGCACTTTTGTAGTACGTGGATTTGACATGATGCCACTTAATTCGAAAACTTCTTTTCCTGCCTCTTGCAGTACATTGATAACCGTATCATATACACCATTCTCTTAATGCTTCCTACCACCATAGGTGACTAGCACTCGTGTTTCCATAGTTGTAGTTCAGCTTGCCAAATAGATTCTTACTACACAGTCTTTGCCCAAACACGATTTTTGGTTGGATTATGGTATATAAATGATTTCATTCAGACCCTTGTCTCCTTCCTATAGAGATACGCCTATAACCGGTGATAGAAATGAATAGGCTATCGTTCTTTCATAAACTGTATCTGTCTTTAGTCTTTGCTTTTCACCGTTCATATTGATATCATTCGGCTACAAATTGAGGCTCAATGGCAATCCCCTGCATGACTGCCATACTGGCGGTCTCTACCATCCTCATTTAGCCAATTTCCCGTATACACCTGAAAAGTGTGGTGCATCTGTGTGAAATACGGCTGTTACATCCTTAGCTTGTAACACATGCAAATGGCACAACAGAATCCTACTGTACTCCAGCCCATCAACTAGAAGCTGTTACAAAATCATGATCATAACCTTTGTATTGACTGTAATGACATCTGCATAATAGTCCAATGCTTTTTGCAGATCCATCCCTTTTCTAAAATCAAAAGGAGTTCCTTCTACTGATGCTGGTTCTAGCTGTGGAATTTGGTGTTCCCCAAATGGCATATATTGATGGGCCCCTAGTTCTAATACATGACCCGATAAGTCCCCTTCTCCATGTAAATTAAAAGTATACATGGTTCAGTCAAATTTACAAAGGAGTCTTCTGAGGTTGTGTACACATATGTTACCACTAGCGTCTGTTCTACAACTCTAAAGACCGCTTCTACATAGAGATCTCCTGGGAAATCCATCCTCTGCAGATGTAATAGTATGAGATAGATGTACTGCTGTATCAGAGCAATCTTCTTCCACTACATCCCATAGTCGATGTCCAATATTTCCTTTTCCGCTATGCAATAAATTAGGCCCATTATTAGCCTCTAATTGATGGACCACTCCATCCCAAGTATAGTTTGCATTAGCAATGCGATTGGCTCACACGGCCCTACAGTGGCGCCTAACTGTCCATGGCGCAGTTTCATAATCCTGTACAGAATCATAGCCCAATGCCAAATGACGTTGCTAACACTTTATCATAGACAGCTACTAATGGTGGCACCATAATTACTAATTTGCACTCGCAATGTGTCGTTTTCTAATGTATATACATGATGCCTCTTGAGCCAGTTTGTAAGTCGTCCAAATGATTCTACTTTCATCATATCTCCTATCCGCCGATGCGCCACATAGTACGTTCCACCTTCTCAATAGACTTCTCCATCATGACTCTGCGTATCGATCCCTGCATGTGGCCTCTTCAATACAATGCAATATAGCTTGTGCATCGGCACCTTGTTGCACCATGTTTCTATAGATCCAAATCTTCATCTCGCAAGCAAACACAATCTCAAATATCCATCTGCCGTAAATCGAATGCGATTGCAAGAAGAACAATATTGATTGGACAAAGGGAAAAGATAAACCGATTCGTTGCCCGCCAGGTGAGTGGAAAGTATTGAGCTGGACCGAATCCCCAATCGCTCTGTGCATGAAGCTCTAGACGGAGCCCCTACAATACGTTCTAGCTGTGCTTTCCATTCTCGAAATGTAGGAACATGACTCTGTTTGCCTTGGAAATGGCATATATTCAATAAACCGCCACACCACATTCCATGTATCTACCATAGTGTAACAGGTTTCGAACTTCCTCGTCAGACATAGGTTTCTTGCACTACAGTATTGATTTTTATGTTCTTGAAAGCCCTGCTGTCTTTTGCCGCCTCGATTCCTTGCAAGTACACGTTCTAATTGTCCCGATTGCGTCCAACGGCTTGTGCAAACCCTTCTTCTTCTACAGAGTCTAAACTAATATTTAATCGACTGCACCCGGCTGCAAATAAGCTTCTGCCTGTTGTGTAAAGTAAGCTCCCATTGAGTCGTCATCGAAATATCAGTAAACCATCCTGGTCCTGCACTGCCTCTAACAAACTCATATAAATGTGGATACAACAGAGGTTCTCCTCCGGTTAAAGCGTACTGCTTTGATCCCGCCTAACCACAAAGCTTCTAACACGGACATCCAAAAAGATGCAGGCAACACGGGTGCCATAGCTTCTGTAATTTCATGAGGACGACAATAGGTACAACAAAAATTGCAGGCTTCGGTCAACGATATGCGTGCATATTCAATGACACGCCCTTGGCTATCATCGCATTGTATTGTCTCCTCGATAATACTCACTGCATCTCCCTACACGAGATCATTTCACCTTCTAAAACGCGTCCAAAAATACCTTGTGTCGGCATAATACAGCTTCCAACTTGTTGCATAATCTCACAGCCATGATGACATTCTTTGCCGATTTGTGTGACTTCAACAACCGTTTTGCCTAACTCTAACTTTAGTGACCCACTGGTAACTGGATATAATAGTTAGCCCTTCTACAGTAATATTTTTCAGCAAAGTCACCAGGGTTTACATCTGCTCCACTTTTTCGCATGAGCTCAATACTTTCAATACCCTAATAAGCTTAATTGGCGATGCCAAGGGCCTGCATGAGCATCTCCTTCAATACCGTGATTGACCAACAACTCCGCTTCAGGAATATTTCGTCTGACCTTTTGCTCTGCTAATTGATATAGCAATAATTTTTAGCGCTCCATTATATCTCCTTAGATTATTATATTTAAATTTACCTATATAGTTCATATTATAACATGTTTATTTTGTAAAGCTATAACAAAAACACGCCCTCTATGAAAGATCTAATAAAACATTTATTAGCCAAAGGACGTGCTCTTATTTCTCAACGCTAGTAACTATGCTAGCTATCACACTTTTTATTGATTTGTATCTTCTTTGCCCAGTCCATTGAACACTACATTCAATACGACTGCTGAGATACTACCAAAGGTAATGCCACTTTTCAAAAATAATTTTTGCTGCTGCTGAGAAATTATGGTAGAACTCAGGTGCTCCAATTGGTATCATATGCCACACCAATACTTAATGCTACAATCATTAAGTTATGATTATTTTTCAGTAATCTACTTTACCCAACGAGCGGATACCACTGGCAATAATCATACCAAAACATAGCAATCCCTGCTCCCCAATCACTGGGACTTGGGAATCGATGCCACTACAGCGGCTAATTTAGGAATAAAACCTAGAATCATCAAAATAATACCTGATGTAGCCACTACAAATCGGCTTTTTACATTGGTTACTGCAATCAATCCTATATTTTTGTGCAAATGCCGTATAGGGGAAACTGTTCAAGAAACCACCGATACATGTGGATAATCCATCAGCTTGCAAACAAGAACTCAAGTGTCTTTTTCTTTATCAATCTTTTATCTACAATCTCACCAATTGCAATAGCATCACCAGTAGTCTCTACCATACACACAGACATAACGACTAGCATGGCAATAATAGAACTATATATCAAATGTTGGCATACCAAATGCTAATGGTGTCACTAACGCCATCCAGTCTGACTGCCCTACTTCGTGAAAGTTTAACAACACCCTAAGGCGTAGGCAATGAGCGTGCCACCCAGTAATCCAATCAAAACCGATAGATTACTAATAAAGCCTTTTGTAAATCGATTCACTAAGACAACAATCAACAATGTAAGTCCCGCTAACCATAAATTTGTTGGACTTGCGTAATCAGGAGCAGCAGGGATTGACTCCGGCAATCCACATAATAGCCACCGGCATTAAAACTAATGCCGATAATCGTCACGATCGTTCCCTGTTACCACTGGCGGGAATAAACGAATCAAAATCGACTAAAAATAAGGAGCAATCAAAAAGTAAATAGCCCGGCTACAATAATCGCACCATACACAGCTGGCAAGCCATGTTCTGAACCAATGATAATCATCGGCGCTACAGAAGCGAACGTTACCCCTTGAATCATTGGGATTCTCGCACCGACAGGCCCTATCCCTAATGTCTGAATCAACGTTGCAATACCACAAGCAAATAGATCCGCATTAATAAGCCGAATTAAGTCTGCTGACGACAATCCCTAATGCATTTGCCAAAATAATCGGGACCGCTACAGCTCCAGCATACATTGCTAGCACATGTTGCAGACCATAGGAAAACAACTTTGATACGGGAAGCATCTCGTCCACAGGATGGACTTGTTTTGCCATTTCACTCATGTCATGTCTCCATTCATTAAGAAGTTATACTAATTATAATCTACTCATATTAAACCATAACTTATATGTTTGTCAAAAATACCTTTATTAAATACTGGTATTCCTTTTATTTCTTACTAATAAAAAGTGCTGTAACGAAAAATGCAAAAACGTACATTTTGTTACAGCCCCTTGCAAGTTGGATAGTTACCTAGTATAGGTAAAGTATTATTTACCTGTGTACACTTTAATCGTTGGATTATGGTCCTTCATGGCTTGTTCTAAACTGAAAAATAACCATTTCATTCATGTACGTACGCAACTCATCATTATATACATTTTTAGAGTGGCGTTCTAAAATTCTAGAATACCTTCTTTGTAGGCATTCACTTGATCTTTAGAAACGAAACGATGGTCATTAAAGTAAGTTTGGTATTCATCATACAATCGATTTAATACTTTTCGCCCATAACTATCTTTTTTCCAACGGTGGCTTTCAATATAAAAGTTCTTACGAACATTCATATAGAATAGAACATTAGATGCATCTAACTGTCCAGCTGTTATTACTTGATTTGTTTGCAATTCAAATAATTGCTTACTATGCTCTTGTCCAAATGTTGTAGGTATCAACTATTTGTTTTACTTCCCAATTAGGACTTTCTACCGTAATCTTAGCTTGCATCTCCGTAATTGCTTGTAACCCTTCTTTTTCTGGTAACATCAAAGGATCTGCTGCTGCATAAGCAGTGTGTCCCAATGTCATCATACCTGCGATTGCCGCACCTACTATCCAATGTTTACTTTGCATTTTCATACAAAACTCCTTTCAACAATTGACACGCTTCTATTTGATTCTATACCTTTATTATACAGATTATGGTCCTTTTTATTCAATCTGTTATGTTCGAATACTTTATTGACTTTTTATAGTTCCATATTTTACTATAATAATAACTATGATAATATATATCATTATCGAAATTTCCATCAAGGAGGTTATTATGAAGTATTTTGAAGTTCCACCATTACCTTACTCTTACGATTTCTTAGAGCCTGTGATCGATTGTACAAGCTTGGAGGTGCAATATGAAAAATTCCACAAAACTTATACTAACAAGTTGAATCACGCCTTAGAACATCATCCCGATCTTAGATATGGTCATATAGATTGTTTATTAGGGGCCTTAAGCCATGTGCCTAAAGAAATTCAGTCAAGATGTCCGTCATTATGGAGGGGCTTATAAAAACTATAACCTGTTCTGGGATATTCTAACAAAGCTTTACATACTTCTAAAGTGTGAAGGACCTATCGCGGAAACCATCAATAGAACATTTGGCTCCTACGAAGCATTCCAAACAGCATTGACGGAAGCTGCTATGGCACACTTTGGTAGCGGATGGGCTTGGCTAGTCATCAACTCTGACAACACACTCGCTATTACAACTACGAATAACGAAGATAATCCTATCATGGAAATGCAAACAGCCATCTTAGGCATCAATCTATGGGAACATGCCTACTACGGACTATATCAAGACCGTCGCCTTGAGTATATCCGTAACTTCTTTACCATCATCAATTGGGACAAAGTCAAACCAAATTGTATGATACTACGTTAAAGAACCCTACTCGCTTCGGCCATGAATAAGTAACATATTGAAACCACAAAGCTGTCATCCATTGCACAATGAATGACAGCTTTTTATTTATTCACTGAAGGCTCGTCTCTGTCTCTTCAGGTACCGTGCCTACATGTACAGCTACAATACCACCCGTTAATTCACGATATGTTGCATCTTGTAAGCCCCACATCTTGAAATCTGCTAAATACCCCTTCTTGCCCTACGTATCTTCGCAAGGACTCAGGAAGCCACGCATACGACGATTGATCTCGACTTAGTTTCCTAAGATAGGCAAGATCTTTTTCAAAATATAGATAATACGCTTGCTTAAAAAGCCAAACATAGTGAAGCTAGCCAATTCTAACGTGACTACTTTCCTCCTGGTTTTACAACTCGTTTTCATTTCTCGAATCGTCTGTTCAATAGCTTGGCACATTTCGCAAAAGCAAAAACCCAGATACAGCACCATCAAAAGAGTTACTTTCATAAGGGAAGATCCATCGCATCCCCTTGTGTCAAAACGTGACTCTATCTGTATAGCCCTCACGTTCTCTAAACGATCTTTGACCCTACGGCTAACATTTCTGGACTAAAATCTAGACCCTCCACATGGAGAGAGGATTTCTTGTAATGCTGTCTTTTGTGAGCATGCATGTACCACAAGCAATATCATGCGATACGCATTCCCTCTGATTAGCTGTAGTGTGCTATAGCAAATCTACGCCACCGAGCATCCTGGTTAAAAGCTCAACAATGTGTTCATCATATCATAATGCTTTTGCAATATGAGAAAGACATCCTGTACATAGGCTTTTTATCATCATGTGTTTTAAATTCCACGGTCTACCTCCAATGTTACTTCTAATGACACTCATTATACACAGAATGGCTACGTATATTCCATAATCATGTGATGTTTTCTCTTGCCAAAAGCATGAGTAATCCGTTTATAATGTCCTTTATGTCTTTTATGAGTGAGATATTTGTACTCGATTTTTAAGTATTTATAAGTATAAGGAGTTTTTCTATGAGGGCATTATTTCATTTCATCAATAGTTCAGCCTGATTCAACAAATCTGCGTAGGGTCTATATCATCGGCACCTTGATTGCCGTGTATGCACCCTGAGACAGCTGTTAAAGCTTTCACTATTAGGTACAATCTTCGTAGGTGCCTTAAAAGGTGTCAGCACCAGTATTAGTATTTTTTTCTTGGTAATTTCTGCCGTCTGCCGTCATCGTTCTGGACAAAAAACAGGTATGCGATCCGTCATCGTACTCTATTTAGTCGGTACATTTGCTTCTGCAGCGATTGCTGTTGTAGGGTAGTTTCTTATTTCCTACTACATCTGTGTTGACTGCATCTCCTGCAGATACAGCACCTCCTAGTGGCATCACTGCTGTACTGTCAACATTATTAACAAAACGTTGTAGAAAACCCAGTAAAAGCAATTTTTAGGTGGTAACTATATCGGTATTTCTAGGATGGGCTCTATCTATTTCGGTGCAGCTTTACGTAATGCATCTACGGAAACAAAAGATGTGATGGCATCCATTTCTGATGCAATTACATACATCTGTACAATGGATCATAAAATTCGCTCCTCTTGGTAATCATGGGTTTAGTAGCACAATCTATAGGTGAGAAATGGGCTTGGGCGCTCTTCTAACATACGGTAAATTACTACTAGTGCTTCTTGGTTGCATGTTTGTCGTAGCATCTGATTATCAACCCAATCATCGTAGCTATCTGTATATGAAACGCAATCCATATCCACTTGTATTCCGTTGCTTACGTGAGTCTGGTGTGACTGCATTCTTCACTCGTAGTTCCGCCGCTAATATTCCAGTGAATATGGACTTAGCTAAAACGTTTAGGTATTACACCTGATACCTATTCTATCTCTATTCCTTTAGGTGCTACGATCAACATGGGCGGTGCTGCTATTACAATTACTGTTATGGCATTGGCTGCCGTATCTACCTTAGGTATCCACGTTGATATTGCTACCGCTATCTTCTTAGCATTATTGCGACAATCTCTCGCATGTGGCGCCTCTGGTGTAGCTGGTGGTTCTCTCCTATTGATTCCATTTGGCTTGTTCCTTATTCGGTATTTCTAACGACGTAGCAATGCAAGTTGTTGGTGTTGGTTTCATCATCGGCGTCATCCAAGACTCCACTGAAACAGCACTCAACTCTTCTACAGATATTTTATTTACAGCTGCTGTAGACTATGCGCGTAATGGCTACCCCTACAGATAAAGTATAAGTGTATTCATTTTACACATAGTGTTTGAAAAGGTCTACTTGTTCTTTGGTATGGGATGCCCAATAGAATTTATAATTACATATAGCTTATGAAAGTAGGCACTACTAAGGACTGGTACAATCTGACCAGTCCTTTTCTATCCCTTCTATAATAGACATTTTATGCCACTACATATAACATTTTTATAATGATTCTTTTTAGCAGCAATAGCCATATTAAAATACAAAAAGGCAAAGGTTGATCCCATCGTTCAGCTTTGCCTCTAGTTTGTTTTATGTATTTTTATTGTATCCTATAGTTTGTAGATTTCGTCTACTTTCCATCATACTCCATATCCGCACTACATTTGGTTTCACTTCATAAGTCGGTAATACGGCTTCCACTAGTTGCCTCAACTTTTGTGAAAGTTCCTCTTTTCGTATATTTCACATCATGAGGTACTTGTACGTCAAAAACCAATCTTTTCTATTCTCCACATCAATGCGAATATCATATAATGAAAAGCTTTCATCATAGGCTGGATCACCGCTACTAATCGTTGTTGTAATGCTACTGTTTGCTCATTGACAATAATAGGGATCCATATGGATCGTCAATTTTTAACTGTAATTCTTTAAAAGCTAATCGTTCCACTACGATCCACCATGTGTATGAATAGTCATCAGCATCTTGTTTCGCATCTACTTCTACATGGATGGATGCATATTCATGTCCCAGGACCATAATCATGAATCATCAAATCATGAGTTCCCAAAAATACCAGACTTAGATTCTACAAATTCAATGATCTCCTGTACTCGATCTGCAGTCGGGCTCAAATCCCACTAAACGGTCTGTCGCTTCTTTTCAACACTTCAAATCCGGCTTTTGCAATGATAATCGCTACGATTAAGCCCTAAATAACCATCCACGCTCAACTGGAATATACCGCCTAACAGTAAGCCAATAGCAATGGCTACCGTAGCCCATACATCAGATAAAAGCTTCTTTCCCATTAGCACGTAAGATGGGAGAATCAATGCGATTCCCAATGGAGCGCAAAAGAAAGATAACCAAATTTTTCAACACCATAGCGCCTAACATCACAGCCAATGCAGACATAGAAAAACTCTACTACCTCTGGGTTCACAATGTGGTCTACCGCTTCAATCCCCTAATTGAGCTGCTATACAAACAGCAATATAGAAAAACCAATGGATAATAAATATTCCATTCGACCATGTCCGTATGGATGTTCTGAGCATCCGCTTTTACGTCCAGACAATTTAAAACTCAAAAAGGATACTAAAGGATCCCCCGCATCAGCTACATTATGAATGGCATCACTAATCATCGCGATGGATCCAATAAGAAAACCAATGATTAATTCCCCTAAACAAACTAGTACATTTACCACAATACCATGTAACACTTGCCATAATACCATATTGTTGGCGTACACTCCACTATCTTTTACTTCATCTTTATTGTTTACAAATAAATCGGATTAATACTTCTGTCATACTACTCCTCTTGTAATAATCTTACTACATATTTTCTGAAAATCTCTCACAGGAATCATTTTATACATCCTGTAGGTATTTTGTATTCTCAATTTTACTTTCTCATTATATACTTTTATCTCTTTATGTTATCAACTACATTTTTAATTGAGAACTTTATATTTTCAAAATACTTATAACCTATGTCATATACTCATACAACATAGTAAGTATATTTCTGTATGATATCTTACTCTCTAGCTTTACTATTATTTCAAACTTGTATTAGCCTATACCGAGTAGCATGTTCTTTTTCTAGGTACTGTAAGCGTATCAATTATAACCATGCAGTATCATAAAAAAACTGTAGCGATAGAGTTTCCCCTATCACTACAGCTTTTTATTATATATCTCAATTAATGATTACCATTTATGTTTCGTAGAAACACTTGTGTCCACATAGATACTTCTGACAATGTTGGATGTGGAGCCATAGCCTCAGCCAATGGAGATAACAGATTGTGGATCCAAGTACCGTGTCAAACCTTGTGCACGTAGTTCTTTCGTTGTACTAGAACCGATTTCTTCATGAACAGGCACTAATTTCACTTCACCGCTATTCATTAAATGTACATATGGTTTGGAACAAAATCGATGCTTGTGGTCCCTACGATATGAGCCCCTAATAGACGAGTTTCGTAGCTTTGTCTACCACTACTTTGATAAATCCCATCATGTACATCACCTTTGTCGATACCAAGAGCCATACCTTTAGCAGAGTTAGAATAATGGTTGATACCAACTCCTACATCATAACCAGCTTCTTTAGCTTCCGCTTCTGTCATACCAATACGACCTACTTCTGGGTATGTGAAAGTCACCATAGGAATCAAATCATAACGTGCCCAACGATAGTCTGTTGGAGACGTAGCACGATATAAGTTATGAGAGATAATATCCCCTTCATAGTTAGCACGATGACGGAAGGCTGCATTACCATTCACATCACCTAAGGCATACACACCTTCTACAGATGTTTCTAGAAATTCATTCGTTTTAATCCAGCCACCTGGTAATTGTTCAATATGCGTATTTTCTAGGTGCAAATCTTCTACAGACGGAGCAATACCAGTAGCCACTAAGATTTCATCTACACGGATTTCAGATACTTCACCAGTAGTACGATGTTTCACAGTGATCACTTTATCACCATTGTCTACACGTACATTATCACATACAGTATCTGTTAATACATTTACACCGATAGCTTTCATTTCTTCTAAAATATGAGCAGAAATCGCTTCATCTTCTTTTGGCAATAAACGCACATTGCGTTGAATCAATGTCACTTCCGTACCCTGCTGCAGCAAAACACCCCAGCAAATTCTGTACCAATAGGACCACCACCGAAATACAGCTAAACGTTTATATGGTGTTTTTGGGATATTCATTGCCAAATAGTTTCTCACTTGTAATGTATCCCGCTTCTTCTAAGCCATCTACATGGTTCACTTTAGAATGACCGCCGGTACCAATGATAATAGTAGGTGCTGTAATTTCTTCCGTTTTTGTACCATCTTGTAATGTTACATATAACACTTTATCGCTTACAAAAGTGGCTGCTCCATGGTATACATCAGCATTGTCAAAGCTTTCATAAAACTCTTTGACTCCCTTTGCTTTTTATTGATAGCTTTCCATACGCGTTCACTGACAACATCCCAATTTAATAGTAGGTGTCGGCGCTTTCTACACCGATTTTTCCAACCATGACTTTCATGTACCACATCAGCTGCAGTTACCATCACTTTGGTAGGGATACAGCCACGCGTTAAAGCAAGTACCACCAAAACCTGTTTTTCAATAACAGCTACACGTTTGCCTGCATTTTCAATGCTGCATCAGCCACTAAACTAGCACCACCAGTACCAATTACGATTACATCATATTGTCTTTCATTTACGTCATCCTTTTCTAAACCAATGGATAATCTTTATTCTTTAGTATATAGTATATCATACATCGACTATTTTTAGATATGAGAATTTTTACTATTTTCCACTAGCGATAGAATCTAATAATTCAATATACGTTTCTTTTGTTAAAGGCGCCTCAGAAGTTTTCTAGAAATCTCTTCCGCTACCTGTGCCTCATCATACAAAGTAAATCAACGATGGTCATCGCTAAAGGCTTGAGCCGTTTTAATATAGGCTACATCTGGTACAGTAATATTATATTCCGCACTATGGAGCACCCTTCAATGCATCCCCACCCAAGGATGGATGACAGGCATTAAATGAGATACATCTCCCATATCTGTACTTGCTGTCATATGCACTCGTTGACGTACCTGTGTCTGCCCCAAATAAAGGTTCTGGAGTTAGCTCGTAGTAAATTGATTTCATATCTGGATTATCACGCATCGGTAAATACCCTGGTAGATCATGAATGACACAAGTAGCACCTACTGCATCGCCACCAGCTTTTAACGCACGATTCACTCGTTGATTCCCATCCACAATCGCTTGTACATTAGAGGCACGTACATAGCTTTCTACTTGCACGTAATCTGGTACGCAGTTTACTAAGGTGCCCCCTTGATTAATGATAGGATGGAAACGGAAATAATCGCTTTCCTTGAATGTCTCCCGAATAGCATGCACTCCCATTACACCCCATCAAGGCTGCATTTAATGCGTTAATCCCTTCATGAGGGGATGCCGCTGCGTGAGCAATTTTACCCATGGTATTCGATCAGTTTTGCCACAAATCCATTGGAGGTACTACCTAAATTCATTTCTCCAGTCGGTGTATCTGCTGTCTCTACATGCATTTGCATCGCCATATGAATATCATCAAATGCACCTTCATATATAAGCTGTTGTTTACCACCTAAGTATTTAATCGTTCCTTTTTCACGCAATGTATTGCGATAATCCACTTCGATCATCTCTTCTGCTGGGGACCGCAAATAAAACTACATCCCACCGAGGCTTCCATAACACCTTCTGCTTGTAAACCCATTGCTACTGCAAATAAATTAGCAATTTGTACATTATGATCCACAACAATGCGCTGCTCCTGTCATAGGATCTGCCTTTTGGATGACGATGACATACGATTGCATCTAGTTCACCAATCATAGCTACCGTCTTTCTTAGATTTTGCCGCCTTGCAAACGTCCTTTCACACCTGTAATCGCATGTCTGTTGTAAAAGGTATCCCTAATTCCGTAAACATATCTTGTACTTTTTGAGATGTTTTTATATTCTTTATATCCCAATTCTGGCTCATCCATAATGGCGCACTGCTAATGCACGCAATCGATCTTGCCCTGCTACAATGGCATCACACACACGTTGTTTTACTTCTTCTTTTCGTTAACATAGTCTATCTCCTTTATACTGTATGAAAATACCCTTGTCTAAAAGGCATCTATATGACATCTTATGGACTCTATTGTACCATGAAATCAAAAAGAGTTGATAGGAAATCATCAACTCTCTTTATTAAAGTCATCTATAATCTATATGTGATCTATTCAATATTAAATAACACCTTGCATATGTAATACAAAATGAGCCATTGCTGCAGCACAAATAAAAATGTACCCCGCCGTTACCGCTAACGCTACTGGAATAATTCTCCAAGATAGACGACGGAAGGCACCTAAATCTTTTCCTAAGGAAAGACCTGCATAAGCTAATACTGGTGTGGTAGTCGCCAAGAATGTTACTTCTTTTGTTTGTGCAATAATCCATGCTTGACCTGGCATCATTGGTAAAGATGCAATGACCCCCTACTAAAGATACCCAGAAGACCATAGGGAAATCGATTTGCTAATGGTAAATAAGATAATAGCACCAATGATAGCTAAGCCTGCAATGACAAAGACCCCCACAAGACTTGGTCCCAATAGATGCTTGCCATCAAGGATATTACCTATAGCCGTCATGATAGCTGCAATGCATATGACAATGATAAATTGTGTAATTTTTTCGCTGATAGTCATCTTATTTTCCCTCCTCTGCTAAATCTTGTTCACGTGTACGGCCTGTAAAGAAATTATAGGTTTTTTCCATCACCGGCAGGATACGAAAGATACCAGTACACACCTAGTACAGTGGTCAACAAATTGGCTGCCCCTGCTAAGGCTGCAATTTGAGCTTCATAATCCGGATATACTGCAATGATAGGGGCTGTAGAAGCAGCCATCATGCTAGCACTGCCTACGCCAGCGCCCATAGCCAATGCCAATGGATGGAACCAGCCCATTTGTGCAAAGAAACCTGCTAGCACAGAGGCCCACATAGCACCAATTAATACGCCACAGATATACATACCCATAACACCACGGCCCTTCAGGAGACTAAAGCCGAAATTTATCGATGATAATCGCTACATTAGGTTCCCGGTCTACAGAGTAACAAGCACCCACTGCTTCACGGCGCATTCCTACTAATAATGCCACTGGTAAGCCGAATAAAATCGTACTGAAAGAAATGACTAGCTCTTGTAGCATAAGAGCTAATCCCAGCGGTAGACAAAATTTCTAAGTTGAGGACCAATACCTAAGCCTACTTTCACCATTAACAACATCCTGCAATCCCTAGGTAATCGGCTGATTTTTCCATCGTTTCCACAGTTAAAAATTTTTGTAATGATGGAATGGATACAAATAAACCCATAATCAACGCGTAGAGAAGCGGTAAGAATACCGACAGCTCCAAATCGTTGAATTCCAATCATTTCTGCAATGATGGTAATCCATAGAGCCAATAGCATGTAATTTCCAATTTTGTAATACTTGCATACAATACCTCCTATACTAATAACTATATGATTTCTTTATTATAGTAAAGTTTAACCTGCATGGTCAATGTGTGATCGATTCCGAATTAGCAAGAAGGTTGCAAAACTAAAATAAGGGTGAATAGATTATCTATCCACCTCTTATGAGTAAGAGCTAGTATATTGATTTATATATGCCTTATATTTGGATTATGCGTTTACTAATGCTTTTCCTAATGCTTCACATTGTTCTTTGCCTGCATCATCAGGTTCACCTCAGTACTGGTAATTTATCTACCACTACACCATTCGCACCTTCATACGCGAACAGCCCAGTCATCTAACCAGGATCCACCCCCAACCATAAGAGCCGAATAATACTACTTTTTTACCAGCTAATTTTGGTTCCAATGCATCATAGAAAGGTGCAAATTCTGCATCTTCTAATTCTTCTGCACCCATATCAGCACATCCTAATGCTAATTTTTCATATCCAGCAGCTTCGTCAGCAGTGATTTCAGAAACGGATTTTACCACTTCTTGACCAGCATCAGCGATGCCTTTTCACCTACAGCTTCCGCCATTGCAGCTGTGTTACCTGTTCCAGACCAATAAATTACAGCGATCATAATGTTACCTCCCTAGCATGCCGTTACGGCAACCAAAGACTCTAAAGATTTTCCTTTATTCAACTGTGCATGACAGTAGTCACGGCACATTCGAAAACAATGAAATGCGTGCATAGCAGACGCTTGGTTTCCATATACTTTCCAATCTCCACAAACTTTATAGCCTGCTCCTCGGAATCGTATGAAAGCTTTGACATCCTCTAGAGGATATCCTAAAAATACGCCTATCTCATGGGGAAACACATCGCTCATTTCAATACGATGACGTAAGTGTAATAACCACTCTTGTAATGTTTCATAGGATTCATATCCATACTGTTGTAGAAATGCTAGCACCTCAGGTTGTCTCAAATAGTCCTCAAGCATACGTTCACGAAATACGAGTAATAATTTTCGTTTTTCACAATGGCACAATTCATAAAAGAATAGTCCTTTTTGATTAAATTTATCATTATACTCATGTGTTTTTTTATCATATGCAGCCCCTAAATGCTGAGGTCAAAGCAACTAAAATTACCACTTTAATACCTCGAATTGTGGGCGCACAATGGTATCCGATAATCTGCTCGATGGATTCCATTTGTTGTACCTGCCTTTTTACGTATTTTGGGAGAACACTTGCTCTCACAGCAAATAGATAATCCGGATATATATCATCTCGAAAGATGAAAGCTAAAATAATTGAAAAATTATTTCTATTATTATAATACAAATATCTATACTCATGTCAATAAGTATGAGAACTCATTATTATAAACAATTATAGTATAAGCAATCTAACTATAACATACGTCATCTACCACATACCATACCATTACTCACAGATATAGGGGTTCAAGATACAGTAACATCAAAAGATTGCAAAGCTATGGTCTTTATACCATACCTAATCTCGAAGTCTGTTTTCTTAGAATGATTGCATCTTTTCACATATGTGCATCATCTGACACTGGTTAATACGTAGCACGTGCGGGCGACTACCTTCTAGCTAGCAAGCACTACTTGCATATACAGTAGGATACTCCACCTGTTTATACCAAGTATTTACAATTACTTTCCGCTGTATAGCGCTGTTTCTCAACATGTCGATAGGGGTCACAATCAGTAAATCAGTTCTGGGTGATCTTTCTACATACGCATCATAGTCCTGAATCATCTGACTGTCCCATGCGCTCTAGCCTGATGGGAGATGGATGCGCACTATCACACCATCTGAGGCCAAATCCATACAGCAATGTACCCTTCACCATAACGAGCATAATAGTAATTGTTTCTAGACTTATCCAGTCATCATATAAGACTTTGTCACTCAATCCAATTTGTCGTATCCCTGATTCCAACGTCTGTGCGATTCCCGCAGAAATAATACTTTGACTATACCTTCTGCACTACCATATGTTTAGGCCATCGGATCGTAGCGTATTCGCTGCATCTACATCAGCCAATACTTCCCTCTGCAATAGAATATCCTGCAATCGCCGCTAAGGATACCATACTATATTTTTTCACTCATACTAATCCCTAATCTTGTTTCTTTTTGCATCTTAGCCCATGTATCACGCATACCCTACAGTACGATTCATCACGATATGGTCTGGCAGTGCTATCTTTATCGGTTACAAAATACCAGTACGCAAGAAATGATAATGGTCTCCTACTTGTGTATTACGGAATGCCGCTTCCCCTTTCGCAGCTTTTACTTCTAAGGAGTTTGGATTCAACTGTTGTAAGAAATCTTTATCTGCAGATCTCCTCATCTTCTGCTGATAATAGATAGTCATAGAGACGCACCTCCATATCTACGCAGTAGATGCCTTCTACCCAATGTAAGATGCCTTTCACTTTCTTTGACATCCTGTGCCAGATTTTCGTAGCTGGATCGTAGGTACAGTGGATTTCAGTGATATTGCCATCAGTCATCTTTAATACAGATTGACATTCAATGATGTGAGGCACCTTTTTAAGCGGACTTCTTTTACCAGGTGCTAAAGCGGAAGAATTTTTCACTGGCTCTTCCATAAAATCACCACGTTCAATGTATACTTCTCGACCAAATGTCACTTCACGATGCCCCATTGCTTCATTTTTCTGCATTATTCTCAATCACTAATGTTTCTGTTTGTCCCTTCTGGGTAATTTGTGATGACAACTTTTCACAGGGGTCCAATACATGCCATATAGCGTGGTAGCTTTTAATTTCAAATCTTCACGGATACAGAACTCTAATAGACCTACTTCTACCATGCTATCCGCTTTGGCTACGCCAATACGTTCACAGAAATCCCGAATGGACTCTAGGTGTATAACCACGACGACGCAAGCCAGAAATCGTCGGCATACGAGGATCATCCAACCACTTACAAGATTCAACTCAACCAATTGACGCAATTTACGCTTTACTCATGACCATATTTGTCACATTTAAGCGAGCAAATTCAATCTGTTTTGGTTTTTCTGTATCTTCCCAATCTTCTAATACCCAATTATACAATGGACGATGCACTTCAAACTCTAAGGTACATACAGAATGGGTAATACGTTCAATCGCATCAGATACTGGATGGGCATAGTCATACATAGGGTAAATATTCCATTCAGAACCTGTACGATGATGGTCAGCATGTAAAATACGATACAATACAGGATCTCGCATTACGATATTAGGGTCTGCCATATCAATTTTGGCACGTAATACTTTTTCTCCATCTTTATATTTTGCCTCTTTCATTTCTTCAAAAAGTCGCAAATTTTCTTCTACACTACGATCACGGTAGGGACTATTCGTACCTGGAGTTGTAAAATCGCCACGAGTAGCACGAATTTCTTCTGGTGTTTGATCATCTACATAGGCTTTACCCTTTTTGATCAACACTTGAGCATATTCATATAATTTACCGAAATAGTCAGATGCATAATGTACATCGCCATGCCATTCAAGCCCAACCATTTTTACATCTTCTTCAATGGATTCTACATATTCCACATCTTCTTTTGACAGGATTTGTATCATCAAAACGCAAGTTTAGTTAAGCTCATGATATGATTTACTCAGACCAAAGTTAAGACAAATAGATTTTGCATGACCAATATGCAAATACCCATTTGGTTCTCAGAGGAAATCGTGTATGGACACGTTTTTCCATAGGTATTTTCTTCATTGTCTGTATTAATAATCGCTTCAATAAAATTAACTAGTTTGAGGCGTTGTTTCTTCTGTACTCATCATCGTCTCTTTCGATTCCATGTGATTCTTCCTCTCTTATATTGATTATACACAAGTGCACGTTCTGCACATTCTCTTTATTATACCACAGGAACTAGCTATGTTTCATCGATTTTCTTATGTAAACCTAGCATTTCTTCATACCTGCTACGGTGTCTCTCTACTCTTCAGCTGGCTTATAATTGACACTTTCATTGACATGGTCAACAAAGTTTACCATGTACACCAGCAATCAGATTATTGCTGTCAGCATAGCCATTTCCTTGCAGGTGCGATCAGTGAAAGACCCAATATGAGGCACCACTAAAGCATTTACCAGTCTTTTAAGTAATGGATGATCGCTTTCAATTGGTTCTGGATCTCACCACGTCGAGAGCCGCGTAATCGATTTGACCTGTTTCTAATGCATGTACTAAGGCATCTGTATCCACAATTTTTCCACGACCCTACATTCGACAAACAAAGCTGTTTCTTCATCATTTCAAAAGCTTCGCATCAATTAAATGGTATGTTTCCTCTGTCAATGGAGCCATCACCAAAACGATATCACTAGTCGTTAATAATTTGCCTAATGACACATAGGTTGTCATCAACAAGCTATCGTCATTGCGACGATTACGGTTATGATACTGTACAGTCATTCCGAAACGCACGAGCTCTGCGAGATACAGATACACCAATCTTGCCCATGCCTATAATCCCTAATGTCATACGACTTAAATCTTTCCCTTTTATATTAGAAGGTCGTTCCGCCCATGTTTCCCATCCTTAACAAACTGAGCATTTTCATGATTCTACGACTTGCAGCTGCCATCAATGTAAATGCTAAGCTCCGCTGTAGTTTCTGTTAATACATCAGGTGTATTGCCGATACGGGATATTGCGTGCTGTTAAGGCATCGATATCAATGTTATCATACCCCACAGAAGCCTGAGCGATGACCTTTAAATTAGGAGCATCTTTTACTAGATCTTCATCCACTGTAAAATGATTAATACTCCACAAACCATCCGCTTCACGAAGCCATTCTTTTAATAATCTCTTTTGGCATCTTTCTCTGTTTCAGTCCATTGACGTACTGTCACATGTTCACTAAATAGCGATTGCATCTCTTACGCTACAAACCTGGTACTACTACGATTGGTTTTATCTCATCTTTATATACCTCACTTTCATTTCTATCTGATGTATCTACCCTATATAGTAGCTATGTAATTATCCACTGTTGAAATCATTCTATAGTCATCGTCATAGTATCCCTCTATAAAATTATGTAAATTATATCATATCTATCTGGACAATAAAAAGACAGTCCTACTTTTCATAGAACTGTGCTTTTTCATTTTTGTAGATAGCATAACTTACACTCTCAAACGTGCCGAGAGCTTCTACGCTTTCTATACGATGATATGCTATTCCACAAACGTCCTAGAATAACATGTTTATCCTACCAATTGGATTTTTCCTTCATTGAACATTTTCAAATGCATGTGCAATTTGGCGTCTCAATTTTAATCGTTGTGAATCACTTAATACATATTCTACACCATTATGTGCAATTCGCCCATTTTTACAATGCTACTTAAATCATAGAGAATTTCTCTAGCCATACTTGCATTGCCTGCCAATTCATCAATTGTTACATCATAATAATTAGCTAATCCTTTAAGGTTTCCAAATCAGGCTCTCGATATCCTGTTTTCGTAATTTGACAGGGCAGCATTACTAATGCCAATATCACGAGCCACATCTAGTTGACTCCGCCCAATCCGTTTACAGGGCATGTCTTAAATTTTCACCCTAATGCCATTGTATCACCCTTATACTACGTGAGATCTATAGTATAAATAACCTACCTCTATTATAGCATGAGATACAATAGATATGCTATAGAGACAATCCTATTCAGCATCTCACGGGATTGTGTATCTCTCTATATTTTTAGCATTTTTGAATTATATTACACGAATTGAAATTGTTTATCAACTGCACATGCGTATATGAGTATTTTTAATCACTATTAATCAAATTTTGATTGCTATTTTTAATCTTTTTGCATGATAAATGTAATCATATTATTCATGTGATGTTCAGGTGGCAGTAATTGACTCACTCGGAAATACTTCACTATAGTTTTGAATTTTTCGGAATATATTCCACAATTTGTGACATTAAGACATATAACTAATCGTGGATCAAAATTTAGAGTTTGCGCTTTGATTAATACAATCTAAATATACACTATCATCATCTTCCTCAATATAATATTTAAAGCTTTTGTACTGTACTATTTTCACGATTAATAAACGTCAAAATATCATTTGACGATTTTCTTTTAGTTACGACACTAGCACCAATTAACAAATCGAATTGTAGCATAAATTGTATCATCTAACAATAAAAATACAGGAATATCTCCTAATTCTGTTTGCACATAGGATCGAAATACAACCGTATGATCTTCATCCCCAACTTCTCGTTTTCTCAAAAGCATGTATATTCTCTTCGATCAAAACTCTTCAAATATTCTCGCCTTTTCATTCATATATGCACCTCTTTAAAAAAAGAGGCATTGCTTGTCACAATGCCCCATATAGATTATTATATCATGTCTTATCCTTTTTAGATTTTTAGTAGTTTTGCAGTGCTTGCTTTCTTTATTAGTCTTTTCTTCTCTGCGTTCTACAGGTGTTGGTTCTACTTTTACGCTTTCTACAGCTGCAATGATGCGAGTTAAACTCTTTTTGTGTATGTGGATACACACTTCAAAAATAGTATATGCTACTAACTGCTGGATTAAACTCTTCTTCTGCACTCAATAAGCTTATATCTAAAAACAATAGCTTCATACTGTCATTTCTTCATTAATATAGTGTTTGAAAGCATTTAAATTCACTATTTCAATTGATTTACACATCTAATGTAGCTTTACGTTGCTCCGGTAAAACGACCACCTGCAATTTCTAAACGCACATGATGCCAAATGGTGTATCATCAATACTACAAACAACGAGACACAATATCATTATACTCGATACTCGCATCAAATACCACTGTATTATATTGGTCATTTTCAATCTCACGATAGAGTAAAAGATTTGTTAATTCATTTTGTTCAATAAACTGTTGAAATAATTCTGCTTTTTATTCACTGTCTTTAACTCCATCTTTCAATACATTTAAAATTAAAACTCATTACCATAATAATACCACACATATAGGTATAATTCAATGATTAACAAGTTTTCATCTTCATATAAATACAACGATCATTTTCAAAGCGTGCAATACGCACTAAAGAATGCACCTCATAGCCTGCTTTTTCTAAACGCTCGCGACCAGGTTGGAATGACTTTTTCAATGACAATAGCAATACCTTTCACCGTATCACTAGCGCTTTCTACAATTTTCGCTAAGCTCCCATAGCTGCTTCACCGCTGGCCAAGAAATCGTCAATGATTAAGCACTTTCTCTCTCCTGCTGGGTAAAGAATTTTTAGAAATTGTTACATCATAGTTTTCTTCTTTTGGTATAGGAATACACCACAGAATGATATACATCTATCTGTCATCAAAATAGATTTTTCTTGCGCGCAAATACCAATGGCACATCTAGTTCAATGGCCACTTGTAATAGCAACAGCAAATGCCAGATAGCTTCAATCAGTAACAATACGATCAATCCGCTTTATCCCTCAAATTGTTTTGCAATCTCTTTACCAATTTGAACAAACAATTTAGGATCAATTTGATGGTTTAAAATCCATCTACTTTTAACACTCGATTATTTAATACAATTCCTCTGCATCAATACGCTGTTTTAATAATTCCACGATGATCCTCCCTTATTGTTTTCTAGTATCTCAATATATTAATAAATTGTGAAACTACCTCTGTTAATGCATCCATTCCTTGATCGTACCAATACAATACGACGCTCTGGAATATGTAAAGTTTGTCTTTCATTCCACTAAAGAACCCATTATCGAATTTTTCATCATAGCTACCATCTCTGGGCACTAAAGATAACCTAAGTTTAATTTCAACTAAATCAATGAGCACATCTAAGCTGCCCTCAGCTCAAAGCTGGGCTCGTGCATCGATTATAGAGTAACGGCATCAAAAAGTTTCGACTACTCAGCTCCCCCATCTGTAAGTAATAATAATGGCTCTGCCATAATCTCATCAATAGTCCAAACTTTTGTCTCATCTTTATATGTAGTTCCCCCTACAAATATATCTCTGCATAGGGCTCTAAGTCAATCACTTCTAAAATGATTATTATCATATAAACCATCATAGGCATGAACAACAGCGATTTGTGCTTCTCAGCTTCAATCATACTACACATTCACGAGATGGTCGATTGGTAACTCGCAAGACTAATATCTAGTTCTTTTCTTGCCAACTTTTAAAAGTAGGGCAATAAAAATACTTTACTCAATGTATCTGTAGCTGCTAGATGTAAAGCTCTTATATTCACGTAGACAAACGTTCTTGTAGTTTTCATAAGTCCATTATCTAAAATAGAAAAATGCCTCTACAGCTGTTTCAAACAATTCACGTCCAGCTTTTTGTAAAATGCTACCGATTTTGTTGTCCTTTCAAATAAGGAATCCCTAAATCTTTTTCTAATTGCTTTAATACTCTGACTAATGGCTGATTGCGAAAACACCCATTAGCTTTTGCCGCTTTAGAAAAGACAAGTGCAAATCCTACTCCCACAAAGGCACTAATAATTCTGCAGACACAGACATAAATAACCTCAAATTTTTCTATGAGTCATTTTACTTTCACTCTTCTTCTACTATTATAATGCTTATAAGTTTACCTATATTTATAACTATTGTCAAACTGCCAAAATAGATAAATTTTATCTATCTATTTCTTATAAAAACCTATACAAAAATAGTTGCGTTATAGCTTATAAACTAGTAATATATATTTGATAAGAAAAATCTGGGGGCATAACTAATCCCCCCGTATGTATGAAAGGAATTTAACTATGCATTGCGCACAAAAATTGACTGATCATATCTATTGGATTGGTAGCAACGATTGGAGCACTGAACGGTTCGAAAACCTATTTCCAATTCCACATGGGGTAAGCTACAACTCCTATTTTATTGATGACGAAAAAACTTGTATCGTAGACTCTGTAGATGATAGCATTCGTCAAGAATTCTTTGACAATGTAGAACATTTATTAAATGGTCGTGAGTTAGATTATTTAATCGTAAATCACATGGAACCCGACCACTGCGCTACTTTGGTAGAGTTGTTAGACCGCTATCCGAATGTAAAGATGGTAGGTAACAAAACTACATTCCGTTTCTTTGAACAATTCTATGGTCGCCCTGCTCCTGATAACTACTACGAAGTAAAAGAAGGAGACACTATCGACCTTGGTCATCATAAACTACATAGCTACACCATGCCAATGGTTCACTGGCCAGAAGTAACTTGCACTTACGAAGAAACGACAGGTACATTATTCTCTGCTGATGCATTTGGTACATTCGGTACAATTAATGGCAATATCTTTTGCTGATCAATTAGATTTTGATCGTTTATACGAAGATGAAGCTCGTCGTTATTACACAAATATCGTAGGTAAATATGGTGCACAAGTACAAAATGCATTTGAAAAAGCATGTCTCTAAAGATTAACAATATCGCTCCTCTTCACGTCCAATTTGGAGAACTCCTGAAAGCATTTCTTACATCGTAGAACAAATATATGCACTGGAGCACTTACAATGCAGAGAAAAAGGCGTTGTTATCGCTTTTCGGTTCTATGTATGGTAACACAGCTGAAATGGCTCAACAATTAGCAAAAATGTTGTCCTTACGTGGTGTGACAGATATTCGCATTTATGACGTATCAAAACAAACCCTTCCTATATCATTTCTGATGCTTGGAAATATAGCCATTTAGTTTGCATGGTCACCAACTACAACTAGGCTTATACTTGACTATGGAAAACTTATTACATGAACTACAAGCCTTAAACTTCCATAATCACAAGGTATCTATCGTTGGTAACCATTCTGGGCATCCGGCGCTATGAAACGCATGGTTGAGTACTTCACTGATAAGTTCAACAACATGGAAATTGTAGGCACTCCACTAGATATCAAAGGGCATTGCACTGATGAATCAATTACCATTGTTTGAAGAGTTGGCAGATGCCATCGTAGCTTCCCTTAGAAGAAACAGAAATTAAAACTTTCTAATCACTATAACCAAAAGCGACTCTACTCAGTAGAGTCGCTTTTTTACCCTATAAACATATAAGATAATCGAGCTAGTCATCAGATAGTTACTATCCTGAAATGACTAGCTCTGCTTCATGATTCTATTACCAGACTATACACCTATCGAGTATCTCACTTATATGTATAGTACTCACGATGCCTATGTCCTATGTCTATCGACCATATCGTCGCATCATGTCCCTTTCGGCGCTTCCAATATAATGGACACACCATTTCCACGCCCTAGCTGCTAATCGCAAGGCTTCTATTCTAGACAGTCCCTAGAAGTGGACTGTCTTTTTGATCGAGACACGTATCTCTCAACTCTCCTCATAGGATGCTCCTCGTCATGGACTAGTAGTATCATTTCCTTACTTACTCTGCTAGTCCGCTCATACCTACCTAAACCTACTCGGATCGTATGTCTACAGGCATCGCTTTCAGAGATGTTTCATCAGTATGACTATCAGATTCCATCTTTCTCAGATTCTTTCTGATCCCGTGAAAGTGTAATTCCCATAGTACTCTTCCATTTCCTCCCAGGTCATATCTTTACTGGGATTGAGTTTTGTACGTCTTCCGTCGAATCAGATCTTCCCTTTTTAAAATAAAGGACCCTAAAGATAATCAGAATGAGTATCCCTAATTCCATACTCGGATACCTCCTCACCCTTTACTCATGTGTGCCTTTACCATCGATAGTCTGACTGTATAATCACCTTCAGAAATGCTTTCACGCATTTTTGTATCCGCCATAATATTGTTCATTGAATAGTAGTCCATGACACCCTGAAAATTACCCTTCACGTAAAGCTTGAGATAGGCTTTTGGTACTTCTGCTTGAGCTTCTACTACTTTCGCTTGCATTTCTTGTGTATGAGCACGCATTTCTTGTTCTTGGGCCACCGCCATAGCACGGCGTTTTTCTGCTTGCGCTTGGGCAGTTTTTATCCGCTTCCGCTTGATCCGTCATCAATTGAGCTCCAATATTACGTCCTACATCCACATCCGCAATATCAATCGATAAGATTTCAAAAGCTGTACCTGCATCTAACCCTTTATTCAGCACGGTACGAGAAATATGATCTGGATTTTCTAATACATCTGTATGCTCTTCAGAGGAACCTACGGTAGTAACAATACCTTCCCCAACACGAGCAATAATTGTTGCCTCTCCAGCACCACCGACTAAACGGTCGATATTAGCACGCACTGTAACACGGGCACGAACTTTTAATTCAATACCATTTTTAGCTACTGCAGAAATAATCGGTGTTTCAATCACTTTCGGATTTACCGACATTTGTACCGCTTCTAATACATCACGACCCGCTAAATCAATAGCTGCAGAACGTTCAAAAGTTAACTCCATAGTAGCCCGTTCCGCTGCAATTCAAGGCATCTACTACACGGTCTACATCGCCACCTGCTAAATAATGAGCCTCTAGTTGGTCTACCGTCACATCTAAACCCTGCTTTTATTGGCTTTTACCAGAGGAAGCACGATTTGAGACGGAGATACTCGACGTAGACGCATACCAATGAAGTCATAATACTGACTTTTACTCCTGCTGCTAAGCAGATATCCCAAAGTCCTAATGGGACAAAAATGTAAAAATAAAGATATGCCGATACTAGAATAATCGGAAAGTATAACAAATCCAATGTTGCCAATAATTGTTTCCATAATGTCCTCCTATCTCTTTCTGTAGTTCGTCACTACAATACGACCACCCTGTAACGGATACAATGTCAACCTCTGTGCCTGGTTCATAAAATTCACCATCTGTAACAGCATCTAGAAAAGTGCGTCCACCACAATGGTTCCTGCTGGTCGCAACACCGTTTTTAGTCATCCCCTATCTTTCCCCTAACCATACAGATTGGGTCCGGATGACTAGCATAGCCCTTTTCTCCTTTTAGTAGATTGCAAAGCGCAATGTCAATCTCTCTCCAAGTCTTTGTCTTTCGGAAATATCGATATAATCCACCACAGTACAATGACACCCTACTATTGAAAGCACCGTTACTGTGATCATCGCCATAGGGCCTCCGCCCATCCATCATAGATACCCCAGAGGACAGCAATAACCCTGTGAGGCCAAAAATACCAAATCCCAGGTATCATCATTTCGATGAGGAGCAAAATAATACCACTTATGATAAGTCCTATCATAGCATCTCCTTTTCTTTACAATGTCTGTATATCTGTATTATATCACAGACTACGTATAAAAAAGATGAAAAAGAGACCCTCAAAAGAGAGCCTCTTAAATAGTGTTATTAAACGTCTTCACGATATGGAGCTTGACCGATTTCGTAGAAATCGTTTCCTTCGCTATCGATAACAACGATTGCAGGAAATCTTCTACAGTTAATTCTGCCAAAGCTTCTGGACCTAAAGTCTTCATATGCAATAACGTCATATTTTTTTAATAGATTTAGCAATTAAAGCTGCTGCACCACCAACGGCTGCAAAGTAAGTTACACCATTTTTCTTCATGGATTCAATAACTTCTGGTTTACGGGAGCCTTTACCAATCATGCCTTTGATACCTTGATCAAGCATTGTTGGTGTGTAAGCGTCCATACGGCCAGATGTTGTAGGACCAGCGGAACCGATTGGGTCTCCTGGTTTAGCTGGGCTTGGTCCTAAGTAGTAAACGATTTTGTCATGCCAATCGATTGGCAATTCTTCGCCACGTGCTAATGCTTCAGTCATTACTTTATGAGCAGCGTCACGAGCACTATAGATTTTACCAGAGATAAGAACCATATCACCAGCTTTTTAATTTACGGGATTGTTCTTCTGTTAAAGGTGTTTGAATACGAATTTGTTCTGCCATGGTTATTCCCCCTCTTAAACTTCACCGTGAGCATGACGGCTAGCGTGGCAGCAGATAGTTACTGCTACAGGAAGACCAGCGATATGTGTTGCTGCCCACTCGATATTAACGGAAACTGCTGTTGTAGAACCACCTAATTGAGGTCCGATACCAGTTTTGTTAACCATTGCATTGATTTCTTCTTCCAACTTTGCATATTCAGGATGTGCATTGCGTTCTTCAACAGAGCGAAGAAGAGCTTTTTTGGAAAGGAATGCTGCATAGTCCATAGTACCGCCGATACCAATACCTAGTACCATTGGAGGGCATGGGTTAGGGCCAGCTTTTTTAACGATTTCAAGAACTGCTTTTTTAACGCCTTCAACGCCATCAGCAGGTACTAGCATTTTAACACCAGATTTGTTTTCGGAGCCAAAGCCTTTTAACTCAACGTTGATATCAACTTTGTCGCCTGGAACGATTTTTGTGTAAATAACCGCTGGAGTGTTATTTTTTGTATTAACACGATTGAACAAAGGTTCAGCTACTACGGATTTACGAAGGTATCCGTCAACATAACCTTTTGCTACACCAGCTTGAACAGCTTCTTCAAGATCTCCACCTTCGAAGTGTACATCTTGACCAACTTCTAAGAATACGATAGTAAGACCAGTATCTTGGCAAATTGGACGATCTTCAGCATCAGCGATTTCCGCATTTTTAATGATTTGATCTAATACACCTTTACCTACTGGAGATTTCTCACTCTATAGCCTTTTTTTCAATGCATTGTACATATCTTTTTGGAAGATGATATGCTGCATTCATACATAATTCTGCTACCTTTTCTCTGTTACTTTCTCAACGTGAATGTTACGCAAAGTAATCCCTCCTCAACTTAAAACAGAGACCTTTCTCTTGTGTATTATTGTATCACCATTGCCCTTACCTTTTTCAATTCCCTAAGAATATGTTCTATAACTGTTTATTATGATAGATATTTATTATCATTTAATAGTAATATGTATACATTTCTCTATTTATGTAGTCTTTTTCATTAAACCATACTATGCATTCCTTATATGGACAAATATCCACCCTTTATAAACCCATTTAAAATTACACTTATATTTAATCTTTATCAATACAATATTTTCCTACTAAAAACCTACTATTTTTACTCTACTAAATATGTGCTCTATAAAATGAAAAACTCTCTCATTAAACGTATAATGAGAGAGTTTTATTTATCATATTTTATATATGTTTTCTTATGAAATAATAGCTATCTATGATTTATTGATATACATAAATATAGTCTATTTCTAGTTTATATATGTAACATTTGTTATAGACAATGCTACCCACTTATAGTCAGCTGCTTCAATCCATTCTTGCAAATCTGCTTCTCCTCCGATGATATCTTCATCATAGGCCCCTGCTAACTCTGGATAGCGACATACTTCAATAGTATATAGAAATTGCTTCATCTCGACCATTACGGAAGGTGCCAATCCATACACCACGAATCGTAGACTCATACCATTCTACTGGTTGATCTGTATCTTTTCAAAGTGTATTGTTACATCACCACGACCTAATGTTTCTAATACTTCCACTTGCTCTTCCATAGTAAGCCTGTGTTTTCCACATAAATCGTATAGGTTTCACCTGTTTTACGCAACTGTTGCAGAGCATTTTTTAATTCTTGAAATACCGCTTTTACACGGCCAAATTCATTTTGCATAGAAACTCCTTATCAAATCATACAGTTTTCATAGTATGTAGCATCTATTCTTCTTTTCTCCATTCACAGGGACTAGCTGTTACATGCCAACTAGATAAAACCGCTCAGCACCGTTCTTTTCACTTCTGCTACCGCAGCTGTGTAGCATCACTCAAGGTAAGGCCTAATTCTAAACTTTCAGGTTCTACACCGATGACAACAGCATCTTCTAAAGGATCTTCTTGTAATGCACGGATACGTCAAAATATCTTGCATCCTACTTCATGCACAGAAATAGCCTCTGTAAAATAGGTGTTCATTTCCTCATGAGGAAACTCATATACTGTGCCTGGCGCATCACCGCCATTGATAGCATCTACTAATAGCAATTTTGTCATACCTCGCATATAGGTAAGCAATTCCATGCCCATGGTTCCCCCATCTAGAATGGTAATAGGAGGATTAAATACATAATCCTCCCGTAATTGGTTCACCACATGGACACCGAATCCCTCATCAGTAAGCAAAATATTGCCTACCCCTAATAGTACGATGGGATTACTTTTTATTTGGTCCATATAAGTCCTCTATATCTTCTGGATCTTCTGGGTAAAATTTCATACCTGAAACCATACTAGATACTTCTCCAGATTCTTCCATAACATCTTCGCGGAATGCCATATACACATGTATAATTGTAAATAACAAAAATCCCCAAGCAATGTAATGATGAATCATATGCACTTCATATTCTGTAAATAATAAATTTACAGGATTAAAAATTTGTGCAATCCACGTATTAGGATACACTTGTGCAAACATAGCAAGACCTGTACAAATTTCTAGGAATAACATCACATATACCCCAAAATAACTAGTACGAGCCATAGAATTACGCAGAAACGATGCTCTCGTTGCTGTGGTAACATTAGATAGTGCTAATTGTGTCCCACAGACCAATCCAATACGACTTTTTATGAAATCTAGAAACAATCTATCGCCACGATATCGAATTCCACCATAAATACGGAATATAAGTGCAGCAATTAAGATAAATGCTGCGATAAAAGTGAATCTTTACGAATCATCTCCATAGAAAACCAACCGCCCACTGCGATAGTTGGTTCCACTACCTGGTGTAGCTTGGAAACCTGGATTCCCAATGTATAAGCCAGTCCAAAATAGAGCCGTTACACAGAGCACCATTGTCCAATGGAAAATGCGGAGCCATAAACTAAATACACGATAAGGCTTTTTATTTAATGGTAACATAGATAAGCCTCCTCCCTATTTACATAGGGCATCTGTATTGACAGACACTATTTTTTTCACCCTTTTTTATTGTACAAAGTGCGTCACACATGCTAAACAAGGGTCAAAGGAATGAATACCTTTTAAAATTTCCAGTGGTTTATCTGCAATTTTAACTTTTGTATCCATCATATTTGACTTTCATATGCACCATGTTCACCAGCAATTGTTTTTAGGACATGCATTCCAAGTCGTTGGCACGATACATTGATAGTTATCTACCGACCATCCTTTGATGACGCACCAATGACCTAAACCACCACGTGGTGCATCTAATAAAGCCTACACCTTTTGCCTCTTTTCGGCCAAGAGTTAGGATCGAATTTGCGGTATCCGCTACTACAGTATCACCTGTTTTGATGTTTTTCAATCTAAGCGATTATAGAAATGTTGACTCAAAGTTCGCTGCTACTTGTGCATCTAAACCACGAGCCGCTGTACGTCCCACTGTGGAACACATCCACACATGTGCTGGTACGCCTAGCACTTTGGATACGGCATCAATTTGATCTACCATCATTTTCTCAGCCCAAGTTGGGTCTTTGATGATGCCTTGTTTTACTTTTACATAGACAACGATATATTTTGCCAATGGACCCTACTTCGCAGGCTTTGCCTTTGAAATGTAGGGAGATTTAATCCAAGAATATTTTTCTCTTCATCCAAGAATTCCCATTTTTATTGGTTCCTGTTTTAGGACCCTGTAAAGCTGGTTTTCGTTACACCTTCAGTGGATGCAAGGATGTTTCACCATTTGGATATTCAAACCAAGAGTGATTGATTTCTTCTGACAAGAAATCAGGGATTCATCAAATCTTCACCTTCTAAAGCTGTAAATGTTGCTTTTTCCCAACCAAGTTCGAAAGTTTTCTACTACTCCATTAGCACGAACAAGAGACTTTTTTAAAAGAAATCTCCATCTTTTATACCTGTATATGCATCATCTGGATAGCCACCGTAAGCAAGGACACGTTTTTGGCTAATCCACCACCATCAACCATACCAGCTTTCACATATAAATGACCAATCGCTAATAAGTCTGGTAAGTAGAAATAATTGACCAAATCTTTCGCTAACGAAATAGATTCATCTACACTTGCTAAACGAGCCGCATTGACAGGAGCATTCATATCATCCATAGAAATAGAGCAAGGCATGCCCACCCTACAATGTAATGAGGATGTGGGTTTTTACCACCAAAAAGATAACATGTGGCGTTACAATATCACGTTGACGATCTAGGGTGTCAAATAGTGAGAAATCGCCATCAAATGCACTTCTGGAGGCAATAATTGATAATCTGGATGATCCCACCATTGAGCAGAGAAAATCCCTAATTGACCACTTTCTACAATTTTTTTCACTTTTGTTTGAATCGCTGCATAATACGTACGCATTTCCTTTAGGAAACTCCTTTTAGGGTACGCAGATGTGGCAGACTCTAATCTTTTGGTTGTAATCCACTCACATTGTATGTATCTAAGACTTGTTGTTGCAATTCTGCTGTTTTCTTAGGATGCTGCTTTTCAATGCTTCTACTGGGCTTACCCAGTCAAGAGCATGCAAGTGATAAAATGCACAATATGATCGTGTGTATCTAAACAACTATGCATAATATTTCGAATATAGTTTGCATTCTTAGGAATTTGGATACTCAATGCATCCTCTACCGCACGAAGGGATGCAAAGGCATGCGTGGACGTACACACACCACAAATACGTTGTACAAAGGCCCATACATCACGAGGATCACGATTTTTAGCTACTAATTCAATACCCACGCCAAGCTGTACCACTGGATAAGGGCATCTTGTACTTTACCTGTGGATTCATCAACACTAACTTCTACACGTAAGTGACCTTCAATACGGGTCACTGGATCGACTACAACTCGTTTCATTATTGGTCACTACCTTTCTGTTCCACTTCTTTTTGTTTTGCTTCTTGTTCTGCTAAATATTTCTTCTCTTCTTGAATAGAATCATATTTATGTTTTGCCAAGGTAATACCACCATGAGCCACTACAGCACCAAATGCGCCAAATCCAGCAACTGTACCTAATGTATCCACATCGGTGATCGTATTTGGTGTATGAATATCAGGCAATCGTTGGTAAAAAGTTGTCATTGTCCCAGAACCCTTTTTCAGAGCAACCAATACAACCATGTCCAGATTGAATTGGATAGGACAGACCATTCCACCAACGCAAGTTGCCACAAGAGTTATATGTTTCTGGTCCACGACAGCCTACTTTATATAGACACCAACCTGCTTTGGACGCATCATCATCAAAATGTTCTACAAATAAACCAGAATCAAAGAAAGGTCGACGATAACAAGTATCGTGAATACGATTTACATAGAATTGTTTTGGTCTTCCTTCTACATCAAGAGGTGGAGATTTCACCAAATAAAGCATAATGCATGATGACACCAGTCATTACCTCTGGAATAGGAGGGCATCCTGGTACTTTAATGATTTTTGCCTTTTACGATAGAAGAAACAGATACTGTATTTCGTTGGGATTCGGTTTCGCATGCTTGAATACCACCCCCAAGCAGCACAGGATCCATATTCAATGATGAAAAGCAGCGCCTTCTGCGCATTCTTTCAATACATCTACAAATGGTACGTCCACCAACTTGGCAGTAGGATCCATTTTTCATCCAATGGAACGCCCGCCTTCCACGGCCAACACATATTTACCTTTTTTGTTTCTAATAAAGTGATGTAAATGATGTTCAAATGGTTCACCTGATGCGGCTGCCAAAGTATCATCATACTCTAAAGGCAATCATATTTAAAAATTACATCAGATGCGAAGGCGATGTGGGAACGAATAAACGATTCGTCACATCCTGTACATTCATGACCATGCAGCCAAATCACCGTAGGTAATTCTTTTTGCCTCTGCTGCTGCTACGACTTTATTTGTCAATGCTGGTGGTAATCCCTAAAATAGCTGTTAAAGCTACACAGGGATTTCATAAATGTACGTCGGCTAATTTACGTTCTTGGAATAAGTTCCAAAGACTATTTCAATGATTCTTTCACAAAAAGCCCCTTTCTTTGCAATAACTTTATAGCGTCTATACAAATTAGATATACTATCCATAGTATACCATGAAAGATCATTCACTTCTATAGAATATTAAATCACTAATTTGTAAAAATATTTTATACCCTCTATTTATAGTTTTCAATAATTTACGTACAGAGGCTGCCTTTTTTATAACCTCCTATACGATCTTTTTCTTTTTCCTTTTTTATAGCAGATAATCGTTGGTACTCCTTGCACGTCTTTCTTTTTAAAAGCAATCTCTTTTGCTGCATCAATATCAATAGCAATCATTCTTGCTACACCTTGCAGTTCATCGTGTATACATCTAATTCTTCTTTCATTGCATTGACATGAGCACACCATTCTGCTAGTAAAACAAGCTAAGACGATTTCATCCTCACCTTTTCACAACAGCTTTAAAATCTTCATAGGTTGTTAATCGATTCTAAGTTTCATTACAATACCTCCTACAATAACAAAACCGCTCCGAAGAGCGGTTTTGAGCAAGCAATCAATAAGCCGAGTTCTGTCCTGCTTTCGCAGTGGCGATTATCTTTCTAGGCGCATAGTTGCCCTATACGCTCAAGCGGCACAACCCGAAGGTAGGCGGGCAACCCTTAACCCTTTCCTATTCGGCCTTGCTCCGGATGGGGTTTACCGAGCATACATGTTACCATGTACCTGGTGCGCTCTTACCGCGACCGTTCCACCCTTACCACCCGAAGGTGGCGGTTTACTTTTCTGTGGCACTATTCCCTATGAGTCACCCACGCCGGCCGTTAGCCGGCATCCCGCCTATAGACTCGGACTTTCCTCAAGTCATAGAGACTTGCAATCGCCTTTCATACTTACTGTTTAAGTCTAGCATAGACCACCCAGGTGGTCAATAGCTCTTCTCTTTATTATAACCGAAACTGTCTAGACTTGAAAGAAAAAAATCTCGTTGCACTTCACTTTCTATGACTATACTTCTTCCTCTGTAAAAAGCGTCTGTCGGTCATTTGTTTTCAAAATCGTTTGACTCATATATTCTGTACCATAATGGCCTGCATCTACCACAAGTAATGCCCTAACTCTTTTCGCCAGTTGCATATCATGGTATTTGACATCCCCAGTAATATACAGTCTGCCTTCTGCTTCGCTGCAGCCTTAATAAATTCAGCTCCACTGCCCGTGCATAGAGCAATCCGTCGATGTGTTCCACCTTAGCACCACCCCATCGCAATTGACTATGAGGAAATACACCTTTGCAATAACTTTAGTGAGCTCTCTATAGAAATAGGTTCCCTTAGATGACCAATGCGCCCAATATGTTGTGCTTCATATATATGTTCCAATGCCACTACATCACAGGCAATCTCTTCGTAGGGATGAACTTGTTCCATGGCGGCCAGCACCTTTCCTAGTAGTTTCTTTGGAACCACCGTCTCCACTCGGTCTTCTTGTACCGTTTCTACAGCTCCCACATGACCAATATATGGATTCGTTCCCTCTAATGGCAAAAAGCGCCCTTCACCTGTGATGGAAAAGCTACAATGACTGTATTCTCCAATGTGACCTGCCCCGGCATCGCCCATGGCTTTACGCACTTCCTCACTATGTGATGCTGGTACGTATACGGCCACCTTGTAGGCTGACTCTCTGCTAGTTTCTACTAACCCTTTGACACTTTGCAAGCCTAACCGATTTGCTACCTCATCATTCAAACCACCACGAGTTACATCTAAATTAGTGTGCGCACTATATACATGGATACCATGTTGCAAACAAATCTCCTATCATCTTTCCTTGCATCGTTCCTAGATTGATAGATTTTAATCCTTTAAAAATCATAGGGTGATGAGACACTATACACTGTACCTGTTTTCAATAGCTTCTGCTACCACTTCAGCTGTCACATCTAAAGCGGTCAATACTCGACTCACTGCACCTGACATACATCCTACTTGCAGACCGCAATTATCCCAAGATTCTTGTAATGATAATGGTGCATGACGCTCAATGGCACCAGCAATGTCTTTCATCGTAACCATATATACCTCCTATCATATCTCAATAGATTGCACATGCCTCTAATTGTTCTCTTTTTGAATCGATCAAGTCACTGGGCTATCCTGTTCGACGGCATCACGACGCATATGACGGATAGCAATGGATGTGTAATGTTTCTATTCTACGCTGTATATGATTCTACCCAAACTTGAGCTTTGACTCTCTTGTAATAAGCACCATATTCCCACAATATAGATTCTGCAGGTAGCTATTGTATACGGATGTAACTCCTCGCTCTACAACCCATATATCATAATATTGCTTGCCTTCTTGCAAGCACTGCTCATCCGTAATACCATACCCTTGGTGCGACTAGAAAATTGTCTTTAATTCCTCGTCGATGGCTCTGTGGTTGTAATACATAGGTCTGTAACAACTCTGGACCTACGGATATAATATGTTGCATCAATTCTCCGCCCATGCCGCAAATAACAGCGCAGTCAATTTCTCCCGCTGTTGTGACAGCCAATCCATCTCCTAATCGACATTCAATAGGATCTTCTAATCTCCGTTCTTTTCACAATCCTCTTCGCAGACTCTAGGGGACCTCGATTAACATCAATGGCAATTACTTGCGCCAGCTATTTCTTTTTCAATCAAGACCACCGCTAAAAAACCATGGTCTGTCCCTACATCAGCCACAGTTTGACACGGGGGAATCATCGTTGCTACTTGCTCTAATCGTTTTGAAAGTGCCATATTTGTTCTCACGTTTCTAATCTATCATTACTGGCATATATCACATAGAACAACTAATATATCTATCTAATATATCCATCTACTACACACATACTGACTTCCATACCACAAATGCGCAGTCATAAAAAGCTCTCATACTATTATACAATGAACCCTATATAGATAACAAAAACCATCTCACATTGTGAGATGGTTTCATATGGTGGGCCCACCTGGATTTGAACCAGGGACCGACCGGTTATGAGCCGGTTGCTCTACCCCTGAGCTATAGGCCCTCGTTTGGTGCGGATGATGGGACTTGAACCCATACGAGCGTACGCTCACCACCCCCTCAAGATGGCGTGTCTGCCATTCCACCACATCCGCATGAGGATATGTATATGGTGCCTCAGGGCAGAATCGAACTGCCGACACACGGATTTTCAGTCCGTTGCTCTACCGACTGAGCTACCGAGGCAAAAATATATAAAGAGATTCAACTATCTAAAAATAGGTAAAAAAAATGGCGACCCCGATCGGATTTGAACCGACGATCTTCGCCGTGACAGGGCGACATGTTAACCGCTACACCACGGGGCCGTGTACTTAGTACTCATATAATATACCATAGGTATTACATCTTGGCAATACCTATGGACAATTTTATATATTCCTAAAATGCATAGTATATTTTGCCTTAATACACAATTGGGTTTTCGATCCCGAGAACACATTGATTTTTAGAGCGAATATCTCTCACTATCTACATCGATAGTAACGGTTTGTATTTGCGGCTGTTTCATCACATTCGATTGCACTTCTCACCCACGGGATCTACTACCATCGAGTGACCTGCCATTGGTAACTTACCCAATACGTCCACAACCATTAACACTACAGAAAATACATTTGATTTTCTATAGCTCTCAGCTTGATTCAATATTTTGCCAATGATGCAATACGTAGCAATGGCCACTGAGCCGGCAAAAAGAATAGTTCTATCCCTTGTAATGCAGATTTACGAGATTAGCTCAGGAAAATCGAATATCATAACATGTCGCACTGGAGCAAAGTACACCATCTAATGTCAGTGATGAATGGCCGTACCACCTGTGAAAATATTGTTCTTCTTTTAGCGGGGCTAAATCCATGCATCTTATCATGGGTAGAGCAATTCTCCTTCTCAGTTATACACATAGGTTCTATTGTAGATATGACCATCCTTCTTTGACAGCTACTGAGCCCACCAAAGATATTCACATGTATCTGATTGCGCCAAGTCGCACTGCAAAGAGTTGTGCCCGTTGACTCCTTCATCCGCTAAGTGCATGCAAGTCTGGACCCGTCATAAAAAGCCCTGTATTCCATGTTTCTGGCAATACGACTATCATGCACGCCCTTGCTTAGCGTATCACTCGCACTCTATCTCTGGGTTCAAAATTTTTATCACTTGCTCCAATTTGCTGTAGCTACTTTGAACTATCCTAATCGTACTTCTCTCATAGTTCCTCCTAAATGTGCCAAGCCATATGGTCTGTAAAAACTCATTGAGGCTCTAATGGCAAAGGCATGACGCCGTGGTACATACGTATCCGTATGTAAATCGATCTAACTTTAGGTCGACGATAAATAATATGCTCTGGTTCCGTTTCAAAGATGATCACATTTCTGGTACATCTCGTTTGATGACAAGATTACAGCCCTATCTTTGAACCTTTTCCTACCGTAATATCTCCTAGTACCTTTGGTACCAGCACCAATGACATCATCTTCACCGTAGGATGTCGTTTTACTCTTTCGTGAGTCCATCCCCTCAATGTCACACCCGTGGAATAGAGTTACATTATCTCCCACTATAGCCTGTTTCACCGATAACAACACCCCATACCATGATCAATAAACAAACCCTTTCCAATCTGCGCTCCTGGATGAATTTCTATGCCCGTTACACGCCGTGCATGCAAGGCACTACGTCTAGCCAAAGTAAACCAGCCTTTTTGATACAGACGATGGGCAAAGAAATGCCAAAAATAAAGCTGTTATATGCGGATATGTCCACACCACCATAAACCAAGATGTAGCCGCTGGATCTGACTGCAACACTCGCTGAATATTATATCTGGATTGAATTCCATACCTCTCCCATTGTTACCTCCCTATATCAGAGATAGCATGGCCTGAAACCATGCTATGCTCTTCTGTCTATCAATTATGAATGAATCCAATCCACGCTCTCAAATTGAATCATAGATAGATATTTTTCAACTCCCATCTGGAGCTACTACCACTACATCTACATCTGGGAATTTTTGTACCATATTGACGAGCTACTAAAATAGCTGCCGCTGAAGAAATTCAATGCCGATACCCAGTTTCACGCATGAAAGTTTACCCAACTTCTTCAAGTAGCATCTTCATCAGTTACTGTTTGCACTTCATCCATCAAAGAGAAGCATCAAAGTTTTTCTGGAATAAAAGCCAGCTACCCAATTCCTTGGATTTTTATGAACTCCCACCAGTACCACGAGAAATAACTGGAGATCCTTCTGGTTCTACAGCAACCGCTTTAATGTACGGATGTTGCTCTTTCAAGGCTTTAGTAACACCTGTGAATGTACCACCTGTACCAATACCTGCTACGAAAATACCTACATTTCGGTACATCACGTAAAAATTTCTTTTGCCGTTGTTTCATAGTGATGCCGTTGGGTTTGCTGGGTTAACGAAATTGACCTAGTGTTACCGCATTTTGGATAGTTATCAAGAATTTCTTGTGCTTTTCCCAAAGCACCCTTTCATACCTAATTCTTTTGGTGTCAAAATTAATTGTGCTCCATAAGCTTTAATTAATTCACGGCGCTCTTTACTCATACTTTCAGGCATAATGATGATTGTTTTAATAGACAACATAGCACCTAGCATTGCTAGGCAATACCAGTGTTACCACTAGTAGCTTCTACGATAATAGTATCATTTCTTTTAATTAAGCCCTTTTTCTTTTTGCATCTTGCAACATACCTAAGACAGCACGATCTTTTGACACTGCCACCAGCATTATGCTTTTTCTAATTTTACATATACATTAGTATCTGGGAATTCGATATATTGGTGTGTTTCCAATTAAAGTCAATTGCATTTCTTTTATAACAGCCATACTAATTCTCCTCTACTTAGACTTCAATATGACACTTCAAAGTTTATTCCTATTTTTATAGGGATGGGATTTGATTTTTGTCAACTACATTTTTCTCAAAATTCTAATTATTTTTGATTGAAAGCCACCATGCCCCATACGAATACAATCTTCTTTTGTGATTCGGACATCTGCTAACAAGCGTGGCAGTAATCACATCAAATGCGCTAGTATGCTATATAACACCCCCTGGAACACCCTAGTACTGGCGTACTGATCTTCTAAATACGCAATGCACACCATAGAGCCTGGCAATACTGGTAATCCATAGGTCACCACTTCTTTAGCACGACGTGCAATAGCACCTGACGTTAAATCATCAGGATCTACACTCATACCACCCAGTACAGAAAATAATCTCTGCTCCTTGGGACTTTTCACTTTGTCTATGGCCTCCACAATTTGATCTGTATTATCTGGCACAATCTCATGTGCTACTAATTCTACTCATAATGCCGCTACACGGTCTTGAATCACCGCTGTAAAAGCATCTTGAATACGTCCCTGCATAGACTTCACTACCAGTGGTAACAATGCCCCATACTACGCACAAATGGATGCACTTGTATAGATAGACTTTCTTTGCCTTCACGTAATCGTTTTGCTTCCTCCAGCTGCCAAGCTTCTAATAACAAAGGAATACATCGCATGCCCTGCCACTGGTTGTCCTGCTTTCACGGGTGTACCATGAGCGTGTAACAATCGTCAAGTCCCGATACTATTGATTTGCGTGCAGATCCCTCTACATCCACGGTCAATCACTCCATCATGATTTGGCAATCGCTTCAATCTTACCCCTGTTGTACAGGCGTAGGACTGATGGATGAGATGTTCACAGAAAACGATATAATTCTTCCGCTACCGTGCTCCTCATGGATCAAAGTTCATAATCCCGCTTCTTCCATCACATAAATATGCTCTTTTTCCCAATTGCAATAACAATTCCACATCTTCTTCACGGATGATATGGCCCCGCTTTAAAAGGTGTATCTTTTACTTCACCCAATAACAATGCGCACAATATCGTGGCACAGTGCTTGTCCCACTGCATCTTTTACATGTATTTCTTTCATGATCGTATTATCCCCACATTCGTTTTACCAATGGTGAAAGCCAGCCCACATAGGCCATGACCCAACTAATACCTGTCCACCCATGTGGGACAGCATATACCATATACCTTTTTCTTGTAGTATATATCCTTTCAAAGATAAAAGTGAAAAAGTGTTGTAAGCCCACCTAAAAACCTGTAATACATAACAAGCTTAACCCAAGGGTGACACATTGGGATGCCCTTCATATATGCCATACCTAAGCCAATTGAGCAAACGAACCTATCATATTCACTAGATACTGTCCCCCAAGGATACAGCGCACCTTTCGTGACCATGTACTGCCAATGCCATACCGTAGTCATGAGCACCTATGGCTCCACCAATAGCCACTGCTATATATATTCCATTACATCAAACTCCTTTATGTCTTTTATTATACACTACACCCTAGGCGGATTATATACTAAAGTAGTAACAATTTCTTTCTCGATTTATATATAAGATCTATAGTTATACGTTATATAAGCTATATCATCATATATATTATAATAATCATTTATATATATTAGCCTCTCCAGTAGTACTTATGTTGATCCCACTACTTACCCTAGATATACACTGTCTGATATAATCGCATCTCCTATACATACTCATGCAGATTCTATATCAAATATCTATACAGCATGCGAGCAACCACGTAATGCCCCAGTTCACTACTCTCATACAAAGAACTGCCCTATGTCTAAGCAGTTCTTCCTGTGCACTGTTAGTTTCAGGATGTTTTACTAAATCTTGACCCTGCAATACCAGGAGCGCGTCATTTCTTTTTGGAGAAAGGATATAGATCCATTTCTTCTTTCGTCAATAATCCTTGTCTCTAGAATAATTTCTTTTTACACTGCGATCGGTTTCTAACGCTTCTTTTCGCCAAGGCAGAGGCATTTTCATAACCAATATGAGGTAATAAAGCTGTTACAATGCCAACAGAACGATCTAACCAGTACTCGCATTGTTCTTTATCTACTTCAAGATCGATCAACAACTTTATCTACAAATGTATTCACCGCATTTTTTCAAATAGCACATAGAGTTGAACAAATTATAGGCAATCACTGGCTCCATAACATTCAATTCAAATTGTCCATTTTTCTACACCAGGGAAATCGTTAAATCATTACCGATGACTTGGTAACAAGTTTGATTCAACACTTCTGCAATGACAGGGTTCACTTTACCTGGCATGATGGAAGAACCTGGTTGGCGTGGAGGTAATTTTCAACTCTCAATACCACAGCGAGGGCCCGATGCCATTAAACGGAAATCATTGGCCATCTTAATTAATACGAGTGCTGTGACTTTCAAACCAGAAGAAATGTCCGCAAACACATCTGTATTATTCGTAGCATCAATCTAAATTATCTGCCGTAATGAAACGGTTCACCTACAACACGAGATAATTCATCTACTACAGATCTAATATAAGTTGGCTCTGCATTTAGACCTGTACCTACAGCAGTAGCACCCATATTGACAGTATGTGCTTCTAACATAGCAGACTTAATACGACGAATGCCACGACGTACGCCAGAAGCGTAAGCACTCATTTCTTGTCCTAGGGTAATTGGCACCGCATCTTGTAAATGAGTACGACCCATTTTTAAAATTTCTTTGTATTCTTCAGCTTTTTTATCTAACTCATCTGCCAAGCGACGTAGAGCTGCTAATAAAGGCTTACTCTTCATAATCGCATATACTTTGATAGCCGTTGGGAATGTATCATTCGTAGATTGTGCCATATTGACATGGTTATTAGGGGATACAATGTCATATTGTCCTTTTTCATACCCTAAAATTTCCAACGCACGATTGGCCAATACTTCATTCATATTCATATTGAAAGAAGTCCCTGCTCCACCTTGGATCGGATCTGCAGGAATTGATCATTGAAGTTGCCACGTACCACTTCATCTGCAGCACGACTGATAGCTTGACCTATTTTTCATCTAAACGACCAGTACTCATATTCGCCAAGGCACATGCTTTTTACCATTAGCCATAGCTTTTACAAAGTCTAAAGTCAATTTACCTGTAATAAAAGAAAGATTTTTCAATACCACGTAATGTTTGTACACCATAGTACAACTCATCAGCAACTTCTAATTCACCTAGAAAAATCATGTTCTTTTCTCATAGTATACCTCTTTTCATACCATCGATGCTAGCATCACTTTATAAACTTTGTTTCATATGTACCATATTATACATGTATCATGTATACATAATAGAGATACTTTCAGTTATGATAATGCTCCCTTGTACGCTAATATAACAAAATCATAGAGTATTAATTTTACTCATTTTGATAATTTCTATAGATATATAGAAATAGCTATTCTATATGCCACGATACAAGTAAATACGAAACTGCAATATAAGACTTTCATGACTCTCATGAAAAATACTTCCAACCGCACGTTAAAAAGTATGAAAAAGTGGTTTGCAACCGGGTAGCTAAACGATTTCAATTTATACCCTTTTAACTCCCTTTTTAGAAAACAAGAAACCCAGTAACTAGGCTGAGTTTACTGGGTTTTCATCATATTGAATTATTCTGCTGTGAATGGCAACAACGCGATTGCACGAGCACGTTTGATATGCTAGTGTTAATTTACGTTGATGTTTAGCACAAACACCAGAAATACGACGTGGAAGAATTTTTGCCGCGTTCGGTCGTGAAAACGACGAGTTTAGCAATATCTTTATAGTCGATTTGATCAGCATGGTCTACACAGAAGTTACATACTTTTTCTTCTTGGTTTTCTGCCTCTATCTCTTCTCATTGAGAAACCTCCTTTGATATAGTTGTGGGTTCTTAGCTTAGAACGGATTTCTTCCTTGCGCCTGCTGGACCTGCACCAAAATCATCAAAATTTGATGACACCGCCACGAAAGGCATCAAAAGTTTGCGTATCTAAAAGGCTTGACCAGCGAGTTTGCTAACTACTTCAGTTACATATCGTTTTTGTACCGTCTTGTGCATCATAGGATCGAGTCGCAATACGACCTTCTACGAAACAACGGCTACCTTTACGCAAATTTCCCGCAGCTTCTCCTAATTTTCCCCAAGCTACACAATTAACAAACGCAGTTTGTTCTTTAGATCTCACCGTTTTTGATCCACATAGGTATTGGATGCAGCCACTGTAAAGTAGCAACAGCACGACCAGTTTTTGTGTAACGCACCTCAGGGTCAGAGCTAAATTTCCTAAAAAGTTGTACAGAATTCATATTCCTAACCTCCTCAGGCTATTATTGTTCGTGTTTTACAATCAGGTGTCTAAGAACGTTATCGTCGATTTTAAGTACGCGGTCGATTTCTTTGATTTCGCCAGGAGCGGACTTCAAAGTTAATCAATACGTATACGCCATCAGTATGTTTATTTACTGCATAGGCTAAACGGCGTTTACCCCAAACGTCAACTTTCTCAACTGTACCGCCAACACGAGCAATTAAAGCTTCAATTTTTGTCAAAAGTAGCTTTTGTTTGTCTCTTCATCAGCCGGTTTCACAATCACCATGACTTCGTATTTGTTCATACAAAAATCACCTCCTCTTTCGGACTAACGCCCCTATCTCACATAGGGGTAGGAAGATGCTTACCATCAATAAGCCTTATTATTGTACACCATTACTACCTAAATTGCAAGAAAAACATGAAAATAGACACAGCTCAAAGTGGAGCCATGTCTATCTCAGAGTTTACTATCCCACTTTAGGAAATCGTATGTTTTCGCTAAGGTATATAGTACTGAGCTTTTTTGTTTTTGACATTTAGCTTTCCTTTGCTAATTTCTACTAACTTCTTGCGTTCTCACCTATCTTTGTGTCCGTAATCGTGAGGTATAACTGCAGATCCAACTACGGATAGCTTCTACTAATACAACTAAAATCATAATGAACATAGCTACGGAGAAAGCCACCAATGATCCATTTTACCAGCTGGAACATAGTGAAGAATACGTTTTCATAGTCATGCTGCTACTGCCACGATAGCCATGTAACAAACAAGGTACTCCTGTCACCCAAGCGTATCGTTTCTTACCTAAATCGCATGATGATGGTCGTACATACTGCCAATGTCATAGTGCCTAACAACTGATTAGATACACCCGAAATAGATGGCCAAATAGTACCGATGTTACCTTGTAATACTAAATATCCCCACATAATACAAATCAATGCAGCACAACCATATACACCAGGAGCCCAATGTTGGTCATTGAATTTAGGCCAGTATAAGCCAAGTAATTCTTGTAATAAGTAACGACCTACACGAGTACCTGCATCAATCAAAGTCATGATGAATAAGGCTTCAAACATGATACAGAAATGATACCAATATCCCTAACAAATGATGTATTAGGGAAGCGCGAGAAGATATGTGCCATACCTACTGCCAAAGGATACAGCACCGCCAGGACGATGCATCAAAGTCTTCCCCTACTAAGAGCAGATAAGGCTGGCAATTCATGCACTTGAAGTCCCAAGGCTCTAAAAGATTCTGCCGTAGAGTTGATTGCAAAATAATCATCTGGATGCAGTGCAGTAGCTGCAATCATTGCCATCATAGAAATGAAAGATTCTGTTAACATACCACCATAACCGATAGGTAAGACTTCTCGTTTCGTTGGTTAACATCTTTAGGTGTTGTACCTGTAGCAATCACTGTATGGAAACCAGATAGAGCACCACAGGCAATGGTAATGAAAAATATATGGGAATACAGAACCTTTTAATACAGGGGCCACCACCCCAAATATAATCATGTGACTGCTGGCATTTGATTTCTGGCATAACAATGATAATACCCAATGCTAAATGCTCCAATAGTACCAATTTTTAAAGTATGTGGATAGATAATCACGTGTGCTAATAACAACCAAACAGGTAAGGCTGCTGCAAAAAAATCCATAGACAGCTAACATAATTTCAATGGTTTTTAAATCATAAATGAAACCAAGACTGCATATTCACTAGCCGCACATTAGGTCCATAAATGATGGCTGCAAAAATAAGAGCTACCCCAATGATTGTGAGCTTCTTGAATTTTTCCCAGGGACGCAACCATTGTAAATAAATACCGATGAAAAATAGCAATAGGAATCGTTGCAAATACGGAGAAAAATGCCCAAGCAGAACCATGAAGTGCATTGGCTACTACTACGGCCATACCTAGCTAAAGGTAATAATTAACAAAAACAAAGGTAGCGACATGGCACCAAGTCCAGCAATTTTACTGATTTCTTCCCGTACGATATCCGCAATGGACTTACCATCATATCGAATAGAAGCAAATAAAATGACCATATCATGGACTGCACCGGCAAATACAGAACCAATTAAAATCCATAAAGTACCCTGGCAGGTACCCAAATGTGCAGCAATGACTGGACCGACTCAAAGGACCCGCCCCTGCAATAGCTGCAAAAGTGATGACCAAATGTAACCCATTTATTGGTAGGGTACATAATCATGTCCATCATTATGACTCATCGCCGGCGTCAACCGATATTGGTCTAACGTCAATACTTTCGCCGCTATAAATGCCCCATAAAATCTGTATGCCAACATTAGGATACAAACGGAGGCAATCACTAAATAAATACCATTCATGACCATACATACACCCCCTAAATGTCTGATGCGTCACATCCTATCAATATCCATGTAATAGAGATGACATCATCTTATGATCATGCAAAAAAAGTAAATTGGTATTTCTGGTTTTAATTATAGTTACGACTATCATGTATTGTCAATTTTATCATTTTTTTATGAAAAATTGCCAGTATATTCTCAATATTATGTTTTTTAGGGAGTTATATCACTATTGGATATATTAGATATTCCTCTCAATTATGCGCTTGTATATTATAGCTATCTTCTATAGTATATAGCCTGTACGTTCTTCTAAAAATTGCTGATACGCTTCTACCACTTTAATAAAAAGAGTCTCGGCCCATAGCGACATTTAGTCATTTCTCCATCGTGCCGCCTCAGCATTCCCTTTTAATATAAAAAGCTAGCATGTGTTCGAATCTCACGTGTTGCCAGTTCTATTCCTTTGTACTGGCATAACAAATTGTAATGACGTAATAGCATATCAATTCGTTCAGGACCTGTTGGGTTAAGACTATATGTACCTGTTTCCAAGTACTCCTTAATTTGCTTAAATAACCAAGGATTCCCTTGTGCCGCCCGTCCTACTAACACTGCATCACAGCCTGTATACTCTAGCATAGCTTTCGCACTTTCAGGAGACTGTACATCTCCATTTCCAATCACAGGAATGGACAATGCTGCTTTCACTTGTTTAATATAATCCCAGTTGGCCTTACCGCTGTACATTTGTTCTCGAGTACGACCATGCACAGCCACTGCAGCTACGCCTACAGACTCCATACGCTGCGCCATATCAACTACGTTAATGGAACTATCATCCCAACCTAACCGCAATTTAACTGTCACTGGAATTTGTACTGCTTGTACAGCCGCCTCAGCCACTTTCATAGCCAGCTCTGGCGTTTTCATCAATGCCGAACCATCTCCGGATGAGACAACCTTTTTCACAGGGGCATCCCATATTGATATCAACAATAGGTGCGCCTGCCGCTTCTACTACTTTTTAGCACCAATCGCAATCGCCTCTGGATCGGAGCCAAAAATTTGCATCGATACAGGTTGTTCTATCTCTTCCATATAGAGCAAGTCTTTTGTATGCTCATTATTATATTTAATCCCCATGGCACTAACCATCTCCGTACATACGAAAGAGGCGCCCATTTCTTTTGCTAATAAGCGATAGGACACATCGCTAAATCCAGCCATCGGCGCTAGCCCAACTACGACCTGGAATAGTGACATGCCCTATGTGCCAGGATTTCATTATTGATTTCTTTCATAAATAAGTCGTAATCCTTCTAATGTCATCATTGGATCGATGTGGTCGATCGCATCTGTTTCTGCACTAATTAATGGGGCTAGACCACCAGTGGCCACTACTTTTTTGTGCCTCTGGCATCTCACGCTTTCATACGTGCTACAATCCCCTCTACTTGCCCTACATACCCAAATAAAACACCTGCCTGCATTGCACCAACGGTATTTCGACCAATCACAGGCCCTGGATTTTTAATTTCTATCCGTGGTAATTTAGCAGTGCGACCAAATAAGGCTTCCGCAGAAATACCAATACCCTGGAGAAATCGCTCCCGCCTAGAGTAAATGCCACCATCTAATACAGCAGAGTAGGTTGTGGCTGTACCAAAGTCAATAATAATTAGATTCCCACCATACTTTTCATAAGCAGCTACGGCATCCACAATTAAATCAGCCCCTAGTTCACGAGGATTTTCATATTTAATAGAAATACCCAGTTTTAATACCAGGACCTACAAATAATGGTTTCTTATGAAAATACCGTAAACACACACGTTCTAAGGTAGGGATTCAAAGGAGGTACTACAGAAGATATAATAACCGCTTCTACATCTTCTTTATTCACCTTTGGGATCGTGCAGGAAATAAAGTTACTCAACAACATACCATATTCATCTGTCGTTCTACCTCGGTCAGTAGAAATGCGCCAATGAGCCATAATGTCTGTGCCCTCATACACGCCTAATACGATATTCGTATTTCCTACGTCTACAACTAATAACATCTTAATATCCTCCTCCAGTGGAGCGTATTGATACATCTCCTGCAATAACTCTTTCTTCACGCCCATCTTCCAATTGGATAATGAGGTTTCCATCTCTATCTAGGTCTTTCGCATAACCAATAAGTTCTTTATCTGGCGCCTTTACTAGTACATCTTTATGTAAAGGTAACACTATATTGTTTCCACTCCTCTAAGGGTGGAGTCAAAGCCTTCTCGACATACCTTGTTCGTATTGATCCTCCAAGGCTTTTAGAATCACCCCGAATGCTTCCTTACGATCCACTTGCACACCAGCAATGGCAAATGACATAATTTTATCTTTTAAATCATCACTTACTTCTTCAATCGTTGTATGTATTGATACCAATGCCCATGACGATATGGCTAATTTCTTCCATAGTGCCATTCATTTCTGTAAGAATCCCCACTAATTTACGGCTTCCTACCAATATATCATTAGGCCATTTGATACCCGCCTCTGAAAGCCCCAATTCACGGAATGCTTTTCACCAAGGCCACTCCCTGCCATAAGGGTACATTTTGATGCTTCCATAGGTAAAAAGTTAGGGTCGTAAAATTAATGCTAAACCAAAGACCTTTTTCCATACGGTGAATACCAGCCTCTTGCCAAACGACCACGGCCAGATGATTGTTCTTCTGCACACACCACAGTGCCCTCAGGTGCTCCATCCATAGCCAACGCTTTGGCAATCGTATTGGTAGACTCTAAACGCTCTTCGTAAACATAGTATCGACCAAATGTTTTTGTCTGCAAATACGCCTTCCATTTCTTCAGGACTAATCAAATCAGGTTCTTGTATTAACCGATATCCCTTTTTCGTAAATGATTCAATCACATATCACGTTTACGAAGCACCTCAATATGTTTCCATATAGCTGTACGAGACACATGGCATGCCTCAGACATAGCTTGTCCAGACACAAATTGGTCACGATTATCTTTTAAAAAGTCTAGTATTTCATCTCTCACGGCTTGTCGCCTCCTTACCTGCATCAAGGTTTACAATACGATTGTACAGAGGTAACCAACAAAATGCAAGCCTTTTCTAAGATTTTCACTATTCTCTGCGTATCATCTTAGATGAATATATTTCATGTATGAGCAAAAAGCACCCTTCCAAAGGAAAGGTGCTTTTGGTATGATTAGCGATAGTATCGCTTATGATTCTTTGATGTATCGATTTTTTCAGGCATCACAATACCAGCTGCTTCTAGAGGAGTTTTTTTACTATTCTCTTCTGCTTCTCGTTTTGCTTGCCTCTTCTGGACTCAATAAAAGAGCCATAGCGATACAAGTTTTCCACTTGCTTTAGCATCAATTGTTTCTTCTTCTAACAAGGCTTTTCGCCATAGCATGCAAGAAAGTCAATATTTCTCTGTCAACAAGTTCATGACATCCCCATAGGCTTCTGCTACGATACGATGCATTTCTGTATCAATTTTTTTCGGCTACTGCTTCGCCATAATTGCGTTCAGAGCCCTAAGCTTTTACCCTAAGAAGACTTGCTCTTGATGTTCACCAAATACCAATGGACCTAATTCATCACTCATACCAAGACGAGTAATCATTTCACGAGCAATATTCGTCACCATTTGTAGGTCACCAGAAGCACCGCTACTGATTTCTTTCAATACGACAGCCTCTGCACAACGTCCCACCCAAGGCCACGCGAATTTGCGCTAATAGTTGGGAACGAGTCATATAGTTCTTTCTCTTCTTGTGGAAGCATCATAGTATAACCACCAGCGCTACCACGAGGAATAATCGTCACTTTATGCACTGGGTCAGCCTGTGGCCACAAGTGCGCTACGATAGCATGACCAGATTCATGATACGCTGTCAATTCACGTTCTTTATCGCTCACAATATGGCTACGACGTTCTGGACCATAGCTTACTTTTTCACTGGCTTCTTCTAAATCGTGCATAGAAATGGACTTTGCGATTTTGACGAGCTGCTAATAATGCTGCTTCATTTCAATAAAGTTGCTCAAATCAGCTCCAGTGAAACCCAGGTACTTTTTCGCAATCGTTTTTTAAATCTACATCAGAATCTAGCGGTTTTGTTACGAGCATGTACTTTTCAGAATTGCCTCGCGACCACGTAAGTCTGGACGACCTACTGTCACTTGACGATCGAAACGACCTGGGCGCAACAATGCTGGGTCTAAAATATCTGGGCGGTTAGTAGCTGCAATGGTAATAATCCCTTCATTGGCACCAAAACCATCCATTTCTACCAACAATTGGTTCAACGTTTGTTCCCGTTCATCATGACCGCCACCAAGACCGGCACCACGTTGACGGCCTACTGCATCAATTTCATCAATGAAAATGATACATGGTGCATTTTTCTTCGCTTGGCTGAACAAATCACGCACACGAGAAGCACCGACACCAACGAACATCTCTACAAAATCAGAACCACTGATCGTAAAGAATGGCACACCCGCTTCACCAGCTACGGCACGAGCTAACAAAGTTTTACCTGTCCCTGGAGGGTCCAAATAATAAAGACACCTTTTCGGAATTTTTCGCTCCAATGGCATTGAATTTACTGGATTGCGCAAGAATTCAACAACTTCTTCTAACTCTTGTTTTGCTTCATCTGCACCAGCCACATCTTTGAAAGGTCACATTCACTTTGCCTTCTCCTTGCATTTTTGCACGAGATTTGCCAAAGTTCATCACACGACCAGATCCACCTTGTGTAGACTGCATCATAAAGAACCAGAAACCAATAATCAGACAATCGGTAAGGGCAGAACTCAACAAGCTAATCCCACCATGCTGGTTGTTCTGGTGGTTGCGCTGTTACATCCACACCACCTTCAGTCAATTTATTATAGATACTTTCATCGCTTGGTGCATAGGTTGTAAAATTCTGTACCAGATCTTCAACTTTACCTGTAATGGAATGATCCCCTGTAATTGTGACACTCTCTACATTTTTCGTTGTACCTCTTGTAGGAACGATGTATATGTGATTTCTGATTTGCTTTTAGAGCCTTCAGAAAAACGAGTTAATAGCTGCCACAGCTGCTACAATAATCAACAGATACAGGAGTACATTTTTAAGCCTCGCTTCAAATTTTTCTCCTTTCCTAACAATATAAAACTATATTGATACTTGTTAATCATATCAAATTTTTTGTCGAATATATCAACGATTATTGATATACTTCTTCTTTTAAAAATCCCAATATATGTAGTTGACGATATTTTTCATCAAAATCTAAGCCATAGCCGATTACGAAACTCATCTGGAATGACAAAACCTTCATAATCTACATAGAACATCCACTTTACGACGATCCGGTTTATTCAACAAAGAACATAGACGGAACACTAGCAGCTTTTACGAGATTGTAAGTTTTCTAGCAATAAGATAGGACAGTGTGACCAGTGTCCACAATGTCTTCTACTACAATCACATGTTTTGCCTTCAACAGGGCGATCCAAATCCTTTAAAATACGAACTACGCCGCTGCTCACAGTGCTACTACCATAGCTAGAGCAGGAGATAAAATCCATTTTTATATCGCCTTGTATTTGACGTGCTAAATCAGTAAAAACACGATAGCTCCCTTTAACACACCTACTAGGACAACTTCTTTACCTGCATAATCTTCTGTAATTTGACGGCCTAATTCTGCCACTCGTTTTTGAATTTGTTCTTCTGTCAGTAAGATTTCTTTTACTTCTTGTATCATAGTAACTCCTTTCAATCAGGTCTCTTTATTTTCTATGTCACCACATAGAACAACCTTAATTGTATCATATGACGTCAAAAAACTTGCACCTGACGCCAATGAAATTCTTTTTCCTTTTGGACCTTTTCACCAGTGAAAGTAGTGCATCTATACCTTTTGCCCCAGTTGTTCTCCACGTACATAAGGACTTAGTAGACGTTTCCACAATCGACTTACCAACGCATCATGCTCGCCTAACAAGCCTCTTTATCTAATACAATAGTATCTCCTTCTCGTTGCACGTATTGCTTTTCTAGGCGCTCTACTTCACCTTGCAAATAGGACACATCTTGTTGTACTAAACGACTCATTCTGTTCAATGCATCGACAACACCTGGATATCGCTCCTCACAAGTAGGCACAAGGATTTGACGAATCCAATTTCTGTCATATGTGGTATCTTGATTCGATGCATCTTCCCCATGAAAGCAATGTAACCATTGCGCATACTGTATTAACATGTCCTTAGGCACAGACAAACAAGGTCTCCATATATCATCCGTAACAGCTTGCATTCCCTGTAACCCTTCTAATCCAGCGCCTCTGAGCATATGGGCTAATACAGTCTCCGCTTGATCATCCTTATGATGGGCTGTCACTATATACTCGTAGCCTTCTTCATCCGCAATACGTCGCAAATGCTGATATCGTAATTCTCGCCCCATCATTTCAAAGGATACCCTCTGTGCTGTGCCGCCTTCTCTTCCACCGCCTCTTGTACAGAATAGCACGGCATGCCGAATTGCAACGCATACCATTCCACGAGAGATACTTCCTCTACCGCTTCAGGACGAAGTCCATGGTCCATTGTAAAGACCCCTACATGCGTAAACCCTTCTAGATACAAAAAGTGCAACAAATGCAATGGAATCAACACCTCCAGAGCATGCCAACAATACAGGGGTTTCTTTCGTAATCCCTTCTTCCATAGAGCTGTCACACTATCTCGCAGCACCTGTACTAGCTTCCAAGAGTCCCCATACAGCGTTTTCTCTTGACTTCGTGTCACAGGTTGGCTGCTACTACACATACGTTGTCGATACGTATGATACTGATTGATACAGTCCTCTCCATACGAGTTGCTCAACATATGGCGACTATGGTCCACTTGCTCTGCCAACTCTTCCATCGTCAGCAAAGGCACCACCATCTTCACATGTTTCCGTGTTTCATTAGCTTTTTCCACTTCGATTATGGTTTGAAAGTCACCTTGACTTTCATAGGCATCTAACAAGCTATCCACCAAGGGTGCCCAAGAATAATAGGAATTATCTTCCACCATATTGTGATTGCCACCCTTCTAATCCATCCGATTCACTGACTACGATAGATCCAATTTGATACGTATCCATAAGGGATGTAATAATCTCTGCTCCTGGCACAATGATATCTACACGCCCTGCCTGTAATCCTGGCACCTGCAATCGTTCTTCACGGCTCATATACCGAAGTTGTAAAATCATAGCTTCAATAGTACCCCGTTCTAATCGGTGCCCTTGTATCTGTGCTGGGTCATAGGTTTCCATCTTCAAATCGATAGCCGATAAGGTAGTAGCCGTACCACCTATGGCAATAAATTCCCCCAATGGACCTTCGATAGGTAGGGGTTCCCACATAGGCGCCGTTTCTTCCCACACCCTTTGTGGGCCTTCTAATGATACGTTTTTGCATACGAACAGCTCCTGCTTGATAGGATTTTGCTGCATAGACTTTCCTGCATGACCTAAAGCAATTTCTGTACTGCCACCGCCTACATCAATGGTCGCATAATGAAAGTCTGGCGCTTCATACATCGTTGCCCCTCTAAACCCAAAAATCAGCCTCTTCTTCACCGGACAAAATGCGATACTCCATAGGACATACTTGTTGGGCCCGCTCTAAAATCTTTGCCATTTCCAGCTTCACGAATCGCACTCGTAGCAAGACCCTATCCGTACAGTAACGCCATATTCGTCCATGCCCCTATGCATTTCATGTAATGCCTCTAACCCTCTAGCAATAGCTTCCTCTGTCAACTGTCCCTCTATCATCACGTTGCCCTCAAGCGTGTGGTCCACAATTGCTTTCGGCTGATTCTTCCATGCCCTCCGTTATACTCACCTAACAAAAAGGCGAAATGAATTTGACCCTAAGTCCACAATTCCTATCTTAGTTCCTGTTTCTATGGTAACCGACGTTTCCATTATCACTCACATCCCTATCTATTCTATACACTGTTCTATATATGACACAAAAAGTGATACAAATGTATCACTTTTCCTTACGTACATAAGGAACTTCCCTGGTTTTACAAGACCCTAACTCTTCTCGAGCTACACTTTCAATATGTTTATTATCCTCTAAGAGTTTTTTCTGCTCTGATAAGGTTTCATTCTCTTTTTTTAGATCCTCTAATTGTTGCTCTAGCTGTTGCTTTTCTTGATGCAAAGCTATATAATGTATACCCTTGTTGTATCAAAACAATTAGAAATATTACTGCAAGACCTAGACGCACCATCCCCCACATTCGTTTTGAGGACTTTTTGACACGTCTTTTGGGAGTTCTTTTTAGGTCAGACATAGTCACCTCTCCTATCATCTAGTAAGTCCTATATCTGTATTATAGCACATCTATTTCTATTCGTGTGGAAAATATAGGAGTAATAGAGGCGACCTCCGAAGAGGTCGCCTTTTGTATGTGAATGAAAGGATTAATTATTCACCTTTGTAGTTCAATACTTTTTGAGTTACAGGTGTTGCATGTTTTTCGAAGTATTGAAGTGCCACTTCTGGGAACATAGCGTATGTTAATACGTCTTCTTCAGTTACGCCAGTGAAGCCTTTTAGCTTCTAGGTCAGCACGCATTTTTTCCATTTCTGGAGCTACATCGTCAGCTGGACGATGAGTGATAGGAGTTTCATCTCCAATGATCAATTCTTTAATTTCTGGTTTTACAGCTGCTGGAAGAGCACCGTATTTTACCACGAACTAAGTCTTTACTTCAGCTGGAGTAGTCATATACCGAGGGTTTCCTTGAGATTGGAACAATACGTTCATCATAGCCATTGTACCAACGATTTGGGATGTTGGAGTTACCAATGGAGGGAATCCAAGATCTTCACGAACGCGTGGCATTTCATCCATTACGTCGAAGAATTTATCAGCTATACCCATTTCTTTCAATTGGTTTTGAGTATTGGACAACATACCGCCAGGGATTTGGTAATGACGAACTTCTGGCAATACTTCATGAGCTGGAGTTAAGCCGAACTCATCAGCGATTTCTTTACGAACACCACGGAAGTATGTAGCTAATTCACGCATTTTAGCAAGGTCTAAACCAGTGTCATATGGAGTGTTTTTGAAGATTTCTACGATAGATTCAGTTGCTGGTTGGCTAGTTGCATGACCGAATGGGCTCAATGCAGTGTCGATGATATCAACGCCAGCTTCTACTGCTTTTAAGTAAGTAGCAGATGCTAAACCGCAAGTGAAATGGCTGTGTAAATCGATATCGAATTTGTCGCCGAATTCTTTGCGTAAGTCTTTTACTAAGGATTCTGCATCATATGGAGCTAATAAGCCAGACATATCTTTGATACAAAGGGAATCAATACCCATTTCTTTTTAATTCACGAGCTACTTTAACGAAGCTTTCATTTGTATGAACTGGGCTGATTGTGTAAACCATTGTACCTTGTACATGAACACCAGCTTTGTTACCAGCTTCGATAGCTGCACGCATGTTGCGAGGATCATTCAATGCATCAAAAATACGGATACGGTCCATGCCGTTTTTCTTTTTGCTTTTATGAACAAAAGCTTCTACAACATCATCTGCATAATGTTTGTAACCCAATAAGTTTTGGCCACGAAGCAACATTTGTAGAGGTGTATTTTTTAAGTTTGCTTTTAAAGTACGAAGACGTTCCCAAGGGTTTTCGTCCAAGAAACGAATACAGCTATCAAATGTAGCACCGCCCCAGCACTCTAATGCATCATAACCAATTTCATCTAATTGTTGTAATGCTGGAAGCATGTGTTTCATGCGCATACGTGTAGCCAAAAATAGATTGATGACCATCACGAAGAACTGTTTCAACTAATCTTACTCTTTTTGCACTCATAATCCTTCTCCTTCACATTGACCCTTTCCTATCAAGACGTTTCCTCTCGATAGAAGGGGAATTATTAAATACATGAGTCTAAGTTATCTCATGTAAATGTACATAACTATATTAGACTACTAAACGTGATATTTGTCAACCAAATTACATGCTTTTTAGTCATATGAATTTTATCGATATGCTTCCATGTTTTTCCACTATTTTAGGGGATTTAAAGCGTTTTTTTAACGATATCAATTGTCAACAATGACGACTTATTTAACCTTTTTTTGGAGACGTCTCTAAGACAATATCCTTGCCATTTCGTTTTGACTTGGATAGAAAAATCTTTCACATCTTCTTTGTAGTAATCCATCTTAATAGCTAGTAAGAGCTTCCCAATTTCTGTTTTTTTATCCGCTCTGTTAAAAAAACTCTTGATAAAAATCATCATCCGTTTTTGCAGAGCTAGGCTTATTATTTGCTTTACGCACTGTAGTGGCATCATCTTTCAATATAGCAGTTTCAAAATGTTTCTTGTTCCTGAAACCCTTTCATCATATCTGCATCACTTAAGCCTTTTTGAATTTTTAAATTTTGCCATTGTATGACTTCCTTTTCATATATTATGTAAAATTTTGTTTTTATTATGACTAATTGTTATAGCTTTTTTCTAAAAACAGTGAATTTTTCTCATTGCAGAAATCCATCTATTGTTTTTTTCTTATCCCCAGATTGGCTATCTTTTTCCAGCTTCTTTATCCTTTTAAAAATAGACTCAACAGTAATGTCTGTTAATTCTTTTGGGTTATCGTAGGTATAAATTTTATTAAACCCTACCCCTAACTTACCTTCATAGGCTTCTAATGCTCTATTTTTATCATCCACTTTTACAATGTAGATTTGTTGGCCCTGTGTGACACCGATCAAGCGGAATTTGCCCTGGTGGGTTGATGGCACGCCAACCGCCTTCTGTGCCATTGAACATAAATACATCACCTGTGCGAGCATTATCATAGAAGAAGCGATCTTCATTATAAAACATACCAATACGCCCAATATCTGAGGCTTGCATATACACACGGCGAGTATCATAGTTAGCATCCGTCCGGTATACCCGGTACGCCCCATCACCGACACGAACTTTCATATACACCACATTGGTCGCTGCAGAATAAGCCACATCTGTAATGCGAGATCCCGTTGGCACCGAATTAATAGTCGTATCAATTTCATGGTCTGGCGCCTCTGGATCAATACGAGCCAGTACAATATCATTGTGATGACCGCCATACAACCCTACAATGGCTAAATTACGGTCTGACATCCATTCAAAATACGACACTTCACGTTCTTTTAAATCTAACGTCACAGGTGCTTCTTTACCCGCTGTATAAATGTCAAACTTTATTTTGCTCTACTACCGCCATATATTTATGGTCATGAGAATAATAGCGAGTCCCTCTTTTACGTCAGGGAAATTCTTATCTACTTCTTTCTCCATTTGTCACCTGAAAGTGCGTGGTGGGCGCCAAATATACTTGATCTAAGTATACATAGATACCACCTTGTAAAAACTAAGCCTCAACAAAAAGGCTGTTGTTACTTTTCCAAACGTATTCATAGACTCTCCTATTTTTACGATAAATACAGTAGGAATCATCCGTTCACCTAATAAATCTGCTGGTTTATTCACAGTTTTTCCATTGTAATACAATGTAGTACTGGAACCACCATCTAAGTTAGCCGCGATTACAGCGCCTTCTTGATACAAAATATCCTGTACATCACGCAATGTCGCCCCTGCAGAATAAGCTTGACGTCCATCGATGACTCAAAAATAATACAGTACCATCTTTCTTTTTGAGCAATGGCCGTACTGAGGTCCAATGCCCCAACCACCATCTCCATCAGTGATCATTTTTGCCGTTCACAATCAATGGAGGTCCAAATGTAAGGCCTTCCTTGGCTCCCATCTCTTTTTAGTTCTCGTTTATTATACGTTCCTGCAATCAAGTTACCAGACTTCGTAAAACCGATAAAATCAACTTCTTCATCAGGTCCTACATCTTTACCGATCACGTATTCTCCATCGTGCAAAATAAAAACCATAGGGAGAACGACCTGTACCAGTACCATTCGGGTCATGGAAACCACCACCATTAATGGCTGCCACAGCGCCATTCAAGCGAGCAATGTTACTAGTCGTTTCTCCTTTTTCATTTAACTGGGGCGCCGTAGCTACTTGAATACGTCTAGGGTCCGGAATTTCTAGTAAAAATCCCTGTGTAGCGGGTAGACTCAATTTTACGTAGATTCAAGGAAGTGTCATCTTTCACATCAAAGCTAAACAACTCCTGACTTTTCACCAGTCCCTACAGTACCCTACGATATTTTGTATTTCCTCTGGACTAAACAACCACGTAATATATTGTGGGTGACGAGATCGCAATATGGCGCCTACCACTGTGCGCTTAATATTATCAAAAGGGCCCAAAGAGAACCACTACTGGCGATGTGACCACTGTAAATATAAACATGAGAAGATGAATTTTACCCATCCTTTTCTAAAAAAGAACCCATCTATTCTGCTCCTTATATATGTATGCATTTCCTATTCTCAGGAAAAATTGGTTACACAACGTTTGAAACCTATCCTCTGGGGATAGTAGCTCTAGTTAAGACTCCACATTTCGTAATTCCTCTACTCGTACACGAATCGGATCTCCCTCATACGAGAAGTCTGGATATACCTCTTGCATAGGTTCTAATACAAACAGGCGTTCCCAAAAATATGGATGAGGTACTACTAGCCTGTGTTCATCCACTCGAACTGCATGTCCCCTGTGCATCTTCTATCCAAACAATATCTAAATCTAATGTTCTTGGTCCCCAATGTATCTCCCTGCTGTCTTCCTGCTAATCGTTCGATATGTAATATAGTGTCTAGCATGACCACTGGTTCAATGCTAGAGACTACTTTCACAATACCATTTAAAAATGGACCTTGTTCCACTGGCCCCCAAGGTGGCGTTTCTATCCAACCAGAATGAGCCACACTATGAACACCTGCTGTGTCTCGATAATTCTGAAATAGCGAACATCAAATAGCTTTCACGATCACCTAGATTAGACCCAATGCCAATATAATAGGTGTACATTATATGTCCCCTCGCGTTACGACAACTTCTACATGGTCAAAGAGACCAGGAATCGGCGCCTCTGGTTTACGCACTGTCACAGACAATCCTGTCAACCCTTCATAATGCCCCCAAATGGCTTCCGCAATTAAGGTCCCTACGCGCTCAATCAAACGATGTGGCTTACCTTCCACAATCTGTTTTTGTGCGTTCATAAATCTCAGCATAATTAATAGAATCTTCTAAGTTATCGGATTGGCCCGCTTTTTGAAAGATCTAAGGCCATGGAAATATCTACAAAGAAACGTTGTCCTATTTCGTTTTCACTGGCTAGATTACCATGGTAGCCATAGAACGCCATATTGCACAAATTAATTCTGTCCATTACTCACCTCGTAATAGTACATCCGCCACCGTGATGGCCCGCTTATGCATTTCCACATTGTGAACACGGACCATATCCACGCCTTGAATCATACCAGTAATACAAGTGGCTACCGTTCCTTCATCTCGCTGATCCGCTGGCAATTCATTTTAAAATCGTCCCAATGAAACCGCTACGACTAGGCGCTAATAACACTGGATATTCATAGACTGTAATTTCTCCTAATCGTTGGATGACTTCCACATTTTGGGCATAATCTTTACCAAAGCTAATGCCAATGCCTGGGTCAAGCCAAATATTCTGCGGTTTTACCCCTTCTTTCAAAGCTAAGTCCACAGAGGAGAAAAAGAATGCTTTCATATCATCGATGATATCATCATAATCTGTAGTATTTTTGATTTGTGCATGATAATGATCGGCACATCGTATTTTCGCAGCTACTGCCGCCATATCCTTGTCATATTTTAAACCCCAAATATCGTTTAAAATATGAGCCCCATGGGATAAGGCAAAGTCTGCCGTTTCTGCTCGGTATGTATCCACCGATACAGGGATGGTAGCCACCCTCTAAAGACAGGCAATAGAAATGTCTTTTCATGCGCTCAATTTCGTCAGCAACAGAAATTTGTGTATGCCCTGGGACGTGTCGATTCTACACCCTACGTCGATAATATCTGCACCCCTTGCTCAATCATCTCTTTTCGCATGAGCTACAGCGGTGTCAGAAGTATTGTAACGACCTCCATCAGAAAAAGAATCGTGAGTGCCATTTAAAATCCCCATAATCAATGTACGGTCTTTTAGCTCTAATTGTTTACCATCTTGCCAGTTGTACTTGCGGTACTTAAACATGATCGTTACCTCCCTAATAACACCAATGCTTCCTCGCGTAATGTCCCCATGGGTTCTAATATACCCGGTGAGCGACTATCGTTTTTCGCTACCGTTTCTTGTGCCACTTCGCCTTTCATGAGCATGCATAAATGAGTGGCTTTCCACCATTACCATGGCACCCAATACATCGCCCATCTTCCACTAAAGATGTGGCAATGTCATGGGTCAATCGTTCTTGTAATTGTGGGCGCTTTGGCATAGACATCCACTAATGCTTTCAATCGGCCCAAGCCAAATACTTTACCATCTCGTGGTTGATACACAATATGTACTTTTGCCATAGAAAGGCATTAAATGATGTTCGCAAATCGAATAAAAGGGATGTGATTCACTGATACAAGACCTGTATGCTCCGTAGGATATACATCACCTAATGCCTCTTTTTCCAGTGCTATGACGCCAGAAAAACAAGCCTTCAAACAGCGTAGCTACACGTTTGGGCGTATCTGTCATGCCCTTTGTCTCTAAATTGATATCAAGACCTTCTAATAATTGGCGCACACCCATTATAGCTTGTTCTTTCATAGTCATCTCCTAAATAATTTTCGTGGTCCAATCTTCGATAGTCCAAATATCCGTCACCCAAGATTCGTAAAACTCAGGCTCATGACAAACTAGGACAATAGTTCCTTTTAAAAGCTTGTAATGCCCGTGCCAATTCTGCTTTTGCATCCACATCCAAATGGTTCTGTCGGTTCTGTCTAGCACAAGTACATTATAAGACTCTTGCATCAATTTACATAGGCGAACTTTTGCATTTTTCCCCTCCAGATAAGACGCGCATTTGACTGGTAATATGCTCATTGGTAAGTCCACAACGAGCCAAAAGCTGCACGCACCTCAGAATTAGTCAAGGACGGATAGGCATCCCAAATATAGTCTAAAGCCGTTTTAGAATTATCTCGACTGTCTTCTTGAGCGAAAATATCCAATTTGTAAGAACTCACCTTTTTCTATCTTGCCAGATAGAGCTGGAATCATACCCTAATAAGGTTTTTTTAATAAGGTTGTTTTACCTAACCCATTCACACCTTGGATGGCAATTTTTTTCCCTCGCTCAATGACTACTTCAACTGGTCGTGTCAAGGGCTCATCATAGCTCAAGACAAGATCCTTCGCATCCACAATAAAACGGCTTTGGGGTGCGTCCCTTCTTTAAAACCAAAAGATGGTTTTATCTTTTTCTTGTGGTTTTTTCTAAGATTTCCATTTTTCTAAGCGTTTCGCTCTAGAGTTAGCCATACCACGTGTAGCCACACGAGCTTTGTTGCGCTGAATGAAATCCTTCATGTCTGCCACTTCTGCTGTTGACGCTCGTACGCACGCAAAGCTTGTTGCTTTTTCACTTCATAAGCCGCTAAGAATTGGTAATAATCGCCAGTGTATCTTGTGAGCTGCGCTTGCTCGATATGATAAATCACGTTCACTACAGAATTTAAGAACTCCACATCATGAGAGATTAAGATAAAGGCATTTTCATAATTTTTGCAAATAGTTTTGCAACCATTTAATATGGTCCACGTCTAAATAGTTCGTCGGCTCATCCAAGAGCAAGATAGTTGGTTGCTCTAGTAATAGTTTTTGTGAGCAATACCTTTCGTCCGTTGACCACCGCTCAAGTCCATGACGTCACGGTCAAGACCGATGTCCATCAAAGCCCTAAACCTTGAGCAGTCCGTTCGATGGTCGCATCGATTTCATAGAACCCACGTTGCTCTAACATCTCTTGCCATTCGCCTGTAAGCTCCATGAGCTCATTCATTCTGCCCTCAGAACAATCGCCCATTTCTAAATAAGCATCTTGCAATTGTTGCTCAATACCATAGAGAGAATCGAAGGCCCCTCGTAATACGTCACGAATGGTCATTCCTTTCTCTAGAACACTGTGCTGATCTAAATAGCCTACCGTCACCCTGATTGGACCATTCCACCTTACCTTCATCGGGCATTAAATGGCCCTGTAATGATATTTAAAAAGGTGGACTTTCCTTCTCCGTTGGCTCCGATTAAGCCCACGTGTTCCCCTTTCAGCAAAACGGAAAGATGCATCATCTAATATTTGTCTCGCCCCAAATCCATGGGTTACATTTGTTACTGTTAAAACACTCATATTCATTCTCCAAACTATCGTTATGTATCTTTTTATTATACGTTAACATGACAATAATTTCTAGTTTTTTTACATATCTGTCCTATTATTTTTTTATAATTTCTGTGTATTTACGCATGACACCGTGAAAGTGTATACTAATAACATTCTTAGAATATCCTAGTTTCAGTGATTTAAATATCGTGCATGATCTTGTTGTTGTTGTGTTTTTTGTTTGTCCACAAAAGGAGAGTGTCCTATGAATCACGTACCTACTATCCTATCTATACAAGATATGAGCTCCGTCGGTCGTTGCTCATTAACCGTATTTATCCCTTTAGTGAGTGCCTTACGGTGTCAACCAATCTCCCTTACCAACAGCGGTACTTTGCAATCATTTAGAATATCCTAACTTTGAATTGGTAGACATTACCGATCACCTTGAAAGTTTCTACAACTGTTGGAACAAAAATGACATCACTTTCGATGCCATTCAAAGTGGCTTTCCTCGCATCGCCAGAACAAATTCGTCTCGTAGAAGATGCCATCGAACGATTCGGCAAAAATAAACTCGTTGTGGTAGACCCTGCTATGGCAGATGATGGTAAGCTGTATTCCATTTACAACGATGAAATGGTGAAAGAAATGCGTAAACTCATCACCAAAGCGTTCATCATCAAGCCAAACTACACAGAGGCTTGTTTCCTCTTAGACATGCCCTATGACCCTACACCACAATCGGAAGAAGTCATCTATGATATGTGCCGCCGCTTATATGCGCAAGGCCCAGAATATGTAGATCTTATCTAGCTTGCCATCGGAGGATCTCTGCCCTTATCGCCGTCTATCGTGGTAGTACAGACACCATCACATGGGTATCCAATCCATTAGTACAAGTGAAAGCCCACGGAACGGGGGATACTTTTACAGCTATCTTAACAGCCCTCGTACTACGTGGCTATAGCCCTGAAGAGGCGTCTCGCATTGCAGGCCAATTTACCACAGAGGCAGTGAAGTTTACTCACAAGGAAATCGGTTCCCTTCGTGACGGCTTAGCCCTTGAACTACTATTAGATCGTTTAATTTCCATTCCCAATCCATAACCAGGAGGTTTCATGAACACTTACAAAACAAACAATGATATGACTCAAGCTACTAACACAGCAACATCTCAGCATATACAACCGGCTACATCTACTAGCTCAAGATCCACAACAAAAAGATATCATCTATATCGGATTATTATCCGCTTTATGCATCGTGTTTACGACTATTAAAGTACCTTTTACCAACAGGCGCTATGGTGCATCTTGGTTCCGCTGCCCTATTCTCCATGGCATCCGTATTCGGCGGATTCTATGCAGGGCTCGCTGGCGCCATCGGATCTGGCATTTTTGACCTCATCATGGGCCATTCCCAATACACCTTATTCTCCATCGTAATCAAAGGACTAGCGGGCGTAATTGTTGGTGTATTAACAGTAGGTTGAGACCTACCGTTCCTGCTCGTTCCGTATCTACCCTCGTATCCTATTAGCCATGTTAGTCGGTGCTATCTGGACAGCTAGCAGGTTACTTTCGTGGCATGGTGGGTCGTGCTCGAAAAGCTACTTTCGCTGCCGTCACAAGACTACCAGCATCCTTCCTAACTAGCGGCATCGGCATCTTAGTAGCCTTGCTATTAATCCCTATCTTGCGTCGCATCCCTCGTAAATAATTTGGCATACTGTTGAAAGTATGGTATACTAGACATAATAAAAGAGAGCCAATAACGTGTCGAAGGCGTTAGGCTCATCTCAAGGTACTGGGGAATTGAAATAGCCTAACGTGTTGAGGTGGCTAGACCTCATCTGTTAGGCGTTTTTCATATTCAATACACATAGTCAAAAACACTGAGGAGCGCTGTTATGTGTAGTAGCCTTGTGGCATTTCTTACTACCTAAATCATATTAATATAAGAAGAGCAGTGCGTGTTCCTGAACAAACATTATGAAATACCGTTTGCGAAGGAATATGCACTGCTCTTCCCTTTATATGATTCAATTACAAAAGCCACAGGCTACATAACTTAGCCAGCGACGATTTTGCTCATAAACTTCTCATTATTAATAATAAACCTTTCATGTGTACCACGACCGATAACTTTTTCACCTTCTTTAGCCACTACCTCAAAGGTTACTTTTCTACCGTCAACAGCTACTACCGTTGCCATTGCAGTTATAGTTGCGCCTAATGGGCTAGCTGCTTCATGACTTGTTTCCATGCGAATCCCCACGGATCCTTCGCCATCTCCTAAATCACCTTGAATCCCAGTATAGGCTGCTTTCTCCATCAATGCTACCATCGCAGGTGTAGCAAACACAGGTAAGGTACCACTACCCATGTATTCCGCTGTATTGTAAGATTCCACTACCACCGTAGCCATACCAAATTGTCCATTTTCGATTTCCATAGAAACTCCTTTCTAATATATTATTTATAGAGAATACCATTTGCTTACATTCTAGCACTTTTTGCATTTTGTGTCGTTTTTTCTCTTTAAAAAGAAACATAATTTTTTTATATCTGCTCTGCATGCATACGAAGCCAATTAACAACATCCTCATAAGTCTTCTCACCAGAAGCTATATCAATAATTAAAGACTTTCTTTTCTTCTAGAGTAGCATTAATTATATATCCATTGGCCTTTAAATATATAAACATACAATGTAATGCAGTTCGTTTGTTTCCATCTATAAATGGGTGATTCTTTGCTATCCTCTACATAATTGCGCTGCCTTTTTCATGTACCGTAGGATATAAATCATATCCACCAAAAGATTGAAAGGCTGTAGAGATAGCTGACTCTAATAATCCAACATTTCGTATCCCAGGCGATAGAACAAACTGTCTTTCCAAGTCAGAATGAAAGTTTAGTATATCTTGTAATAAAAGATGAATAATTGCATGCATTAGCAGTTCTCTAATTCTTTATATAATTCATAGTTTTCTGTAATCAATTCTGTGAAAGTTCTTTAAGCCTTTTTTTCTAATTCCTTATTATTCTCACTAGTAATAACTTTTAATATTTTTTATTATTTGTATCATCTGTATTCATCATAACCTCCTGAGATCTCATAATGATATTATATGTATTATAATTAATATAGGATATAATTTGACTCTATTCTAACACTTTTATTGGATTTTTTCTATTTTATTTTCCCCACAAACATTTTTACAATAATCTTCCCTATAAAAGGTTTACATTAACCTTCTTACAAGAGTTTTTACAATAACCCCTAATATTTCTTTTCTAATCCTATTACATTTTATTCCCTTGATAATATTTCTCACTATTTTTACAATAAACACAAGAAAAGGAGTGATGTCTCATGCCTACTATATCTATACATCTTACTGAAAGTGAATACAAAAATCCTCCAGCAACATATTAAACGTAAAGGGCTGACTATCTCACAATACATAAAAGCAATGCTATTAGAGGAAATTGAAGACGAATACGATGTATCTATTGTTAACAAGTATACACAAGAAAACGGTTCCATGAAGTTCCTACCATCTGAAGAGGCTATCAAGGAATGGAATATTAAGTAGTTATTCAAGTTAAATTACACAAAATAGCATAGCAAAGTGGGTACCACGTCTTTACGACGAGGTACCCACTTTTTTGGTATGCATAGTTAACTATTGTTATTTAGTTTTTATGCCATACCCATGCGTTGCATAAGCATTTTAATTTGTGCTTTCATTTCTGCATTTTCTGCATCTTTTTCTAGCATTTTCTGCTTTCAACGCTGTGATTTCATCTTGCATTACATATACGGAGGAGATTGACCACCTTTTGTAACGTTCTGGAAGGTTGTCATCTTCGCTTGTACCAAAACGGTATGTAGCGCCAAGATTTGCCATGCCTTACCGAGATCCCATTGTGAATCCAGCATGTTACCATCAAGTTTTCATTTGCATAGTGTGCAAGACCCTAATGCCAATGCTTGTTACCCAGAGTAAGAACCAACACCCGCTAGTGATTTGAGATTTTCTCACGGATCATAGCTCAATGGATTCAACGCTGCTAATGCGGCAGAATGTGCACCTATTTCGTTAACGCGTTGTGCAGTTTTTTCCAACGCTTGACCCTAATTGACCCGTAGTTTTAGCAATCTCTTCTTGAACTTGACCAACAGTAGCTACATCGTTAGCACCCGTACCAGGTTGTAAAGCCGTGTAATCTTACCATCTTTTGATAGTGATAGTGGACTCTTTACCATTAGCATCTACACTCTTAACAGAGATACCATCATTATTGATAGTGGTTTTTGCTTGTGCTATTAGCTAGTTTTTCCATCTTTACCAAGTGGAGCACCAAATTCAGCAGTTTTAGCATTTACAGCTTTTAGCTGTTACGCTGCTGTCTCTACCGTTGATACCTACTTGGTTTTCACCTGTTCCTGCTGTGATAGTACCATCTGTACCATTCATTTTGATAGCATTGGCAGAATCTTTATCACCTAAAGTAAGTGTATCAGCATTCACATCTTTAGCTTTTACAGTTTTAGCTGTTACACTACCATCTTTACCATTGATACCTACTTGGTTTTCACTTGTACCAGCTGTAATAGTAGCATTTGTACCATTGATAGCAACTGCATTTTTCACCTTTACCAGCTGTAATAGTGCCATTTATCGCCATCTAAAGATACGGCTTTATCATCTTTACCTGCTGTTACTTTTATTTGCTTGTACACTACCGTCTTTTGCCATCAAGTTTGACTTGTTTACCGTTTGCACTCGTCACCAGCTGTAATAGTGCCATCAGCACCATTCATTTTAACTTCTTTTGTCACCTTTACCAGTAGATACAGTTCCTTTTAGGTCCATCTAATTTAACTTTAGCGTATCACCAGTGCCTACAGTCACATTACCATCTTTACCATCTAGCTTAACTTGTTTATCATCTTTACCCGCTGTTACGCTACCGTCTTTACCATCGATTTTAACAGCTGTATTGCCGTCTGATCACCCAGCATGATAGTTCCTTCGTGTCCATCAAGTTCTACGCCTGGGATCATCGGAATGATCTCCATTAGGATCATTTAGCATCATGTTTACTAAGAGTAACTTTTTTCACCAATGTAGCATGGAATGTTTTAACTCCATCTTCCATTGTAGAAGAAATAGTAATATTTTTGTCACCTTTAACATCAACAGCATCGCCTGCTAATTTTTTTAAGTTTCTTTTTCCCTTCAACGGTAAGACCTTCTAGGTTTTTTTCAATTTTTCAATATCAGCACCAGTTCCAACGTGCATCATTCAATTTAGCATTAAGAGCTTTTTAAAGCATCCCCTACGTTATCAGCAGTTGCCGTAGTAGCACCACTTGCATCTGTAATATTATAGGTTGGAGCCTTTAATGTTCCATCTTCATTAACAGCGGCATCACCACCAAGAGCCTTAGCAATTTCATCTTTTGCTCCATGTAATTGGTTACCAGTGACAGCATCTTTGGAATCAGCTTTTGATTTTTTTCCATCTTTAAGTTGGATAATGTAGTTGGTTTATCGGAACCATCTGGATTCATTACACTTGCACGAAGGTCATCGCCAGTAACTGGTGTCGCTGCACCTTTTTTATTGCCAGTTTCGTCAACATCGTCTGCCAAGTAGTAATTACCATCATTAGCTTTCACTAGACGTTTACCTTCAGGATTTGTGTACACTACAGCACCAGCTTCGCCATTACGCAATGCATTTACTTTTTCAGTTAATGTTTTGCCATTCAAGCTTCATCTTGACCAGTGATACCCTTTATCAGCTGCTGTTGCATCTGCTGCATCTGCCGCTTTTACCAGTCGCTGCTTTACCATCACGACCTTCAGATGTTGTATCTCCAAGAGCGCTAATTTAGCCAAATCATCTTTTAACAGCTTTAGATAAACCCTACAGTGATTGTATCACCTTTTTGCTGTTGTTTCAATTTCGTTAGCAGTACCTTTTTACTTTTAATGTTTCGATCTTTTAAATTCAAGGATAATTTAGATGCATTAGTGTCATCATCTCCAGCATCCGCTGTACCTTTGTCATCAACAGTTTTATCGCCAGCGAAATGTAATACAGTGTTAGCACTCTAATTCAGTTTTTTTAAATTGTCTAATTTTTCTTTTTACAGCTGCATTAGTTGCAAGGTTATTAGCAATATTTTGATTGATGCCATCAATTGCATTTTTTTAGTCTCTTCAAGTTTTTGTCGTACGATCAGCTACTGTATCCGCAATACCATTAACTTTAGTTGTCAATGCACCAACTTTATCTTTGTATCGTCTGCAAGAGCTTTTACATCAGTTAACCTTTTCATCAAGTTTTGCCTAATTTTTTTCTTCGTTAGTTGCTACTTTTTCCTTCTAGTGTATCAATCTTACCTTCAGCAGTGCCTACACGAGTGTCTAAAGCTTCTAATTTAGCTTTTGGATGCAACACCTTCAATCACAATATCTTTTGCCTGCTGCTTCTGTTCCTTCACCATTTTCTTGTTTTAAAGTCACATTGCCATCAGCATCTACTGTATATGGGTTACCAGTTTTCACATGTAACTCATCAGTTTTTATCGACTTTGTTTCCATTCATGTTCGCAATCGCTGTATTAATAGTATCAGCATCCGCTTTTTAGCTAATTCTGCTGTTACAGTTGCTGCATCAGCTTTTTTTAGCTAATTTTTTTCAGTTACATCTGCTGCATCTGCTTTTTGCCTACTTTCTGTAGTCAATGCATCTACAGCTGTTCTGATCTGCTTTTTGCATTGATTTTTAGTTGTTAAATCAGTAACGTCTTTTTAGTTGCAATACCAGAAATTGTGAAGTTTTTATCAGCTTTTGTCTGTTCAAGCCATTTTCTTGGCGTAATGTAACAGTACCAGCTGTTTCGATCTCACTTCATAGGTATCTGGAGCTACATGCAATTCATCTGCTTTTGCTTACTTTATCAGCTGTTGCATTTGTGATAGCAGTATTTAACTCATCTTTTGCTGCTTTTTAATTTTTCTGCATTAGCTGCTTCCGCATCTGCTAATTTTTTTATTTAAATCTGTAGCAGATACTTTATTTTCCATGCCTTTGATGAATTTATCAGCTGTATCTTTATCAAGTTTATTGCCGATTACTTCTTTTCAATGCATTGATATCACGTGTAGCAAGAGTCGCTTTTTTTCTGCATCAAATGTAGCTTTATCTAACTTACTACCAAGTTCAGTATTCACACGGTTTTTCTCAGCCGTGAATTCCTCTTTGCTTACTTTTTGGCTAATTCATCATTAATCGCAGTAATTTCAGCTTTTTCTTGCAAGACCTTGATGATAACATCTTCTGTTGCTGCTTCAGCACCAGTACCATTTACTTTTTTCAAAGTTACAGTACCAGCATCAGATACATCATATGTGCCTTTTTTTCACATGTAATTCATCTGCTTTGCTTACTTTATCAGCTGTTAAGTTAGTAATATCAGCAGCATTTGCTTTTTTTGCCTCAATTCTTCATTTAATTTTGCTGTGCTTACTTTTTATCAGCCAACGCTGTATTCATATCAGCTGTGCTAACTTTTTGCCAAGCTCAGTGTCTACATAAGATTTGTCAGCTTTACCATCAACAGCAGTTTTTAATTCATCTAATTTTGCTTTACTTGCTAAACCAGTAATTTTTACTGCTTCATCAGTTTTCACAGTACCTGTGCCATCTGCTTTTGTCCAATGTTACAGATCCATCAGTAGCTACAGCATATGTACCTTTTCTTTCACGTGTAATTCAGCAGTTTTATCTAATTTATTGTTTGTCAAATTAGTTACATCAGCAGCATTTGCTTTTTCGCTAATTCTGTATTTAATTTTATCATTGCTTACTTTGTCAGCTAAGGCTTCTTTTACTTTACCAGCTGTTACCAATTTATTGGCATCGCCAGCTGCATTCACGTTAGATGCCAAGTTTGGAGTAACCGTTACTTTGCCATCTGCACTTGTATTGACAGAGATTGCGTCACTATTAGCACTTTTAATGGATCCTGCTCCACCTTTAGCATCGATTGTTACAGAGTTACCATTTGCTGTTAATGTGATATTTTTACCAGCTACTAATTTTACTTTATTAGCATCTGCAGCACCTTCTGTTGTGTTAGGTACTAAGTCTGTAGATGTAGCACCATTTACTACTGTTACTGTGCTAAGAGATGCATTACGTAATGCTTTCAACTGTTTTACGTTCACTGCATCGTTATCATTTGTACCGCTAGCAACGCTTGTGATACGACGAAGAATATTGCTACCATTACCTACAGAGATGATACCATTACCAGTGTTATTCACTGCATCATTTGTTAAATAACCATTTGTGTTATTGCCATCAGCTTCTGTTGTTGTGGAACCTTCACCTAATGCTACGGAGTGAGCTAATGCAGCATTTGAATTTTTACCGATTGCATTGCTGATGTTCCAGATGCTTTTGACGTATTACCAAGGGCAATTGTGCTATCAGCAGATGCAGATGTGCCATTAGAACCAATACCGATACCACTTTGACCGGTTACACTAGACATATAACCAATAGCAACGGCACCGCCAGCATTTTCACCAACAGTCATATTAGAACCAATACCTACGGATTGGTTACCCAATACATTTGTAATATAACCGATGGCTGTAGTGCCATCTTGTTTTGAACTCACTTGGAAACCAAGACCTACTGATTTATTTCCTTCTACCTTAACTTGATTACCAATCGCTGTGGAACCATGTTGTTTTGCTAATACATCAGTACCGATAGCAGTGGCAGCTACACCAGATGCTGTTGCTGTGGAACCCATAGCAAGGGCACTAGTAGAATCAGCAGATGTTTTCGTACCAATCGCAATGGATTGTGTGCCAGATGCATTAGGAGCCTCTGCGCCTTTCATAGCACTACCAATAGCAATAGCTTGCACACCGCTAGCAGATGAACTTGTACCAAAGGAGATTGCGTTTTCAGCTGTTGCTGCTGCAAAAGTACCCATACCGAGAGAGTGTACCCTTCCGCATGAGTAGATGTACCGATGGCTACCGCACTTCATCCAGATGCTAATGTTCTACCCTGCATCACTGTTACCTCTGTTATCATTACTGGAACCGATGGCATGGCATTTTTACCAGTTACTTTTTACGAAATAACCAAGAGCTGTACCATATTGTGCGGCAGATTCAACATTATTTCGAGCACCAACACTCAACGCTTGGTCTCGCATCTACGCTGGAAATATAACCGATGTTTGTAGCACCTGCACTACGTACGTTGATATCGAAACCTACGCCGACGGCTTTATTTGTTTCTACTTGAACATTCTTACCAAGTGCAACAGATCCATGTTCTTTCGCATATGTACCAGAACCCTACGGCTACTGAATCTACGCCAGTAGCTTTAGAACCATTGCCAAGTGCTGAGGATCCAGCACTGTTAGCCACAGTACCTGTACCCACTGCAAGAGAGTTAGTTGCTCCTGCTGCTGCTGTTTCACCAATTGCAACAGCACCGAGCCAGTCGCTGTGGCACTATTTACCAATGCTAAAGGCACCACCGCCATTTCTTGTACCCTCTGAATCGCCGCTTGAATCGTTGCTACTTGGGCACTTACTGTTAATGCTGCCAGTACGCTAGCTACAACAACTTTCTTTTTACCTGTTGTGTTTTTAGCTACTTCCAGATACTACGATGTAGCATTGCTTGGATTTACTCCAAATAACCTTGAATAACTTGTTCATTGTGATTCTTCCTCCCTATTGTACTAATCACTTTACCATATTTAACTATACGTAATTACTTTTATTATGCCAGCTAATACAAACTACCCTATTAGCTGATTGTTCACATACTTACTGTTTTTTCATGTATTTCATTTATGTATAGGTCGTCAGACCCTAGTACATAATCACACATATCTATCTAGTATATTATACCTCAACACATCGAAAACTACCAATGTTTATTTTTGATTAATTTATACACTTTTTTACAATAAATATGGGAGAGAACTGTTTACCCCCCTATTATTATCAGAAGTTACACGATTTTGATAACATCACTTTCAGCACTTATTGTGCCTCTTTATAATCTAGTGTATAATTCCTACTGTTTTCTATACATTTAAATTATATCAGTTATATAGATGTTTTCTCAATCGGGATAATTATCAAAAGTTTATACATCTTAGTTATAATTAAATCTCATTTACTTTGAAAAAGCACGTTTTGTTAATTTTATGCAATATTATCATTTCATATTTTTTTCGATGTAGCTATTATGCCCCTATCTTCATGAAGATACGATGAAATTTCTATGAAAGAATAATGAAATATTATTTTATTAAAATAAAATGGACACCAAATCTTTCGACTTGGTGCCCATTCTTTTGTTATACATCCATATATTACATATGTGTAGTCCTATTATTTTTTTAGCTTCTAGCATCGTTACACGTTCAATAAGCATTTTAATTTGTGCTTTCATTTCCTCATTCTCTGCTTCTTTTTTAGCATTTTCAATATCTTTTCTAGCATTTTCTGCTTTCAAAGCTGTGATTTCATCTTGCATTACATAGACAGAAGAAATTGGACCACCTTTGTAACGTTCAGGAATCATGCTGTCTTCGCCGCCGAATCGGTATGTCATGCCTGCATTAACCATGTTTTCACCATTGCCTACGCTGACACCTACATTAAATAGTGTGTCTTCGTTTGCATAATGAGCCACCCCAATTGCCACTGCATTATTACCTTTATAAGCGCCGTATCCAGCCATGACCTGAGATTTTTTCAATGGATCGTAACTCAATGGATTCATTGCTGCTAATGCTGCTGCATGTGCCCCTACAGTATGTACTTTATTTTTGTAATGCACCTGCTGCTGCACTTACTTGACCTACTGTAGCAGCATCATTTGGTGCTGTACCAGGTCCCTACATTATGAATCGCATTGCCACCATTATCTAAGCCATCTGCTGTTAAAGTAACAGATGGTTTATTCAATTCCTTCACTGGTGCAATCGTGATACCTTCTCCGTTCACTGTGGTTGTCACTAATGTGATTGGATTGCCCACTTTGTCTGTTTTTATATTTCACAGTTCCATCTGCGTTCTTAGCGATATCCTTCGTACCATCTGCTTTTTGTGATTACCTCAGGCAAGTAGTAATTGTAGGACGTAGAACCGTCTTTCATCTGTCACATCTTTTCGCCAAGCGTACTGTCATCGTAGCTGGTGCTTTTGCAGCAGTTGCAGTCAATTCCACTCCGATATTATTATCCGTCAACCGGCCATGTAGCATCCACCTTTAATGGCTAATGTATCTCCCTAATCGCCACTGTAGTAGACGCTACACCAGTATCCGCCGCAAATACACGGCCTTTTTGTAATGTGTCAGATACATCTTTCATTTGACCTTGTGTAGCTGCTTTTACTACGATCTAGTATCCGTTACTTTGCTGGATCCCATTTCGTATTCGTCAAACCAGATACTGTACCATCTTTTAATGATTACAGTAGATGTTACTGTACCATCAGGTTGTTTTGTCGTTACAGTGACGCCTTCAGAGGTTACCGCCGTATTTGGTTTTATTAGTATCACCAACTTGAACTGTATTCGTATTCACTACATCGATCGTAGCATTCGGCGCTGTCATCGTACCTGTTGTACCATCGATAGTAATTTTGTTACCATCTTTACCAAATGTCACTTTCTCATCAAGTTTCGCTGTGAAAGTTTTTACTCGTGATGTATCATCCGTAGCATTTGTTACAGTAATACCATCTCGTGCCTACTACTGACTCAAACCTGTTACCACATCTTTACCAGCATTCGTCAAGTTGCTCAAGTCTTTTTTAGCAGAATTACCTTGTAATACTTGAATTGCTTCGGCATTTCTTTGCCTATGTTAGTAGCATTGATTGTAATATTGCCGGCATTTTTAGTGATGTTAGCTGTGTTAGTAGCAATATCTCCTACATTCTTAGTAATGTTGGCTTTTGTTAGTTGCTATGTTTCCTGCGTTAGTAGCAATATTACCCTGCATTCGTAACAATATCTGCTTTTAGCTTTCGTCATATCACCTTGTAATACAGTAATATCTTGCTTAGCTTGAGTCATATCACTTTTTAATATAGTGATATCGCCTTCTGCTTTAGTTAGACGAGTATCAATACCATCAATTCGATTGATTTGAGCTTTAGTCGCGTCCGTCAAATCTACAGTATATTCACGTTCGCCTTTAGCATTTAGATTGCCACCTGTTACAGATACGCTGCCATTGTCAGCTGCTTTCACAGTCGTATCGCGGCCATTCACTGTATATTTTGTAACATTGTCTTTGGTTTCTGTGTCCACTGTAACATTATTACCAGCGGCTACCTTCACTGCTCCTTGTGCGGCATCGGTAATTACTTTTTTACCTGCTGTAGTCAAGTTGCTCAAGTCTTGGTTGGCTGCATTGTCGATAGCGCTACGTGTATCATTGTCTAGCCAATGTTGACTATACCATCTGCTGCAGTGGAAATCACAATACCTTTCTTAGGTGTCACTCCATCTGTAGTTGCCGTTGGGCTCGCTGTGCCTGCTTCTAGATTTTTAGGTGCTACTGTGCCAGTACCTGCTACGAAGTTCAAACCTTTTTCAACTTCACTGTATGTGCATCAGCATCCTCGGCACTATTTTGCACGGTATGTAATATCTGCTTCGATATTCTTAACCACCAATGTAGTGTTTCCAAAATCTACACTTGGATTCGTCGGCGGTGTTACTGTTCCTGTATCAGGATCTGTGCTACCTGCTTTGCCTGGTTTCACAGTAATCGTTGCATCACCGTTTTTGATCACTAGATCAGTTTTACCATCCCCAGCGATTTCTTTTGATGTTACCAAGATTTTTCCGCTAATTTCACATCGAATCCATCACCCTACAGTGTTTTTCACCACATCAATGTTATTCGTACCAGTACGTGTAAAGTTTTCCGCACCTTTCACTTTTTAAGGCTTCACCAAGGTTGCGGTGTACTTTATCTGTGTCTGCAGTGTCTTTATTACCGTAGAAGTCTAGACCTTTTGTAGATAATGTAGTGTTAGTATTGTTGATACGAGTATCTAATTTAGTAATCGCATCACCTACATTGTTAACAGGATCAGATGTATTAGTACCATCATCTTTTTGTGATGTTATACGTAGGACCTGTAAAGGATCCATTAGCATCCACTGTAGAACCACCACCAAGGGCTGTCGCTGATCAGATTTTAATCCATGTAACTGACGACCTGTCACAGCATCGTTTGAAGTAGCTGTTATGGCTGCTTCTTTGATGTTTGTTAACTTAGTTGTCGCTACTTTATTGGCATCATCTGCTGCTGGAGCTGTCGTACCATTTGCGTTGACAAGGGTTGCTACAATCGTTGCTTTTATCTACTGCTTCAGGAGCTATCGCCATTGTTTTTCAGCAGAGTTTTTACCACGCCATTAGCATTCACTTCTGTGGCTTTGTAGTAATTACCATCCGTAGCTTTCACAATACGATTACCATTAGCATCTGTATATACAACAGAACCTGCTTCACCATGACGTAAAGCATTTACTTTGTACGTTGCCGTTTCCTCATTCAAGCCATCTGCTTTCGCAATGCCTGCGGAGGCAATCGCATCCGTTTCAGAACCTAATTTGCCATCACGGCCATCTGCATTTTTCGCTGACAATTGGGCTAATTTATCTGTCACAGCTGTAGAAAGTCCTAATGTATACGTACGAACTTTATCTTCCCCTAGAGTACCACCATTGACAGTCACTAATGTGTTGTCAGATGTTACCAAGGTATCGTTAGCATTTACAGTGTAAGTTGTTACATTGTCTTTAGTTTCTGAGTCCACTGTGACATTCTTACCAGCAGCTACTTTTACAGAGCCTTGTGCGGCATCAGTAATTACTTTTCTTACCTGCTGTAGTCAAGTTACTCAAAGTCTTGGTTGGCTGCATTGTCGATAGCGCTACGAGTATCATTGTCTCAGGCCAATGTTGACTACGCCATCTAGCTGCTGTGGAAATCACAACACCTTTTCTTTAGGTGTCACTCCATCTGTAGTTGCCGTTGGGCTCGCTGTACCTACTGCTAGATTTTTAGGAGCCACTGTACCAGTACCTGCTACGAAGTTTAAAGCCCGTTTGTAATTTCCAGTTTTCACTGTGTGTGTCTGCATCTTCCGCAGCTTTAGTAGGAGTAATATCTAGCTTCTATTGTTAGCCACTACGTAGTATTTCCGTATCTCACTTTGATTTAGTCGCAGGGTTACAGTTCCTGTATTGCGATCTGTACGACCTGCTTTTACCTGGTCACAGCAATAGTATCGCCATTTTTGATTACTAAAGTCAGTGTACCATCACCAGCAATTTCTTTGATGTTACCAAGGTTTTCGGCTAATTTTTACATCGAATCCATCACCTGCAGTATTTTTTCACTACATCAATATTGTTCTGCTGTTGCTTCAGCACGAGTGAAAGTTCTCAGCACCCTTTACTTTTTAAGGCTTCACCCTAGGTTACGGTGTACTTTATCTGTGTCTGCAGTGTCCTTATTGCCACTAGAAGTCTCAGCCTTTTTCAGTAATACTATTACCTCAAATTAGTAATTTTTCATTTTGACCTTTATTTGTTGCATCTAATTTTTCAATAGCATCTTTTATGGTGTTTGCATGATCGGTGCCACCAGTTGTATTAGTAATATTGAAACGTCGGTCCTGTCATTGTACCATTTTCTGCAATTGTTGTACCACCGATAACAGTAGCTAAAACCACCTACAGCTGTTAATTTTACCTTTTGTAGCATCGGATAAATCTAATGTATAGGTACGAACTCGATCCGTAGCACCCTAAGTCACCACCAGAAATAGACAATCCATCACCTGCAATAGCTACTTTGGTATCATTCGCATTCACTTTGTAGGTCGTTACACCTTCCGTTGTGGTTGCATCTGCATCCACTGTTGTGTTAATACCAGGTGCTACTTTTACTACTTTTCTTTGCAGCGGCTTTTTGCTAAGTTAGTAATTTTATTATTACCATCATCAGATAAATTACTTAAGTTTTTTTATCTGCTGCATTATCAACTAGCACTCACGTGTATCACTATCTAAACCAAATGTAACTCACCATTATCCTCTGCCGTGAAATAGCTAATCCTGATTTAGGGCTCTACTAGCATCGTAGTTGTTGGGCATCGTGTACTTGCTTCTAGATGTTTTGGAGCACTGTACCATACGGCTAAAAAGTTGAAGCGATCTTGCATTTCACTGCTGTCATCATCATGTTTGCAGATCCATTTATAGGAAATATAGCATCTAGGTTAGTAGCTACTAATTTCGTATCTCCGAAGTCAATACTACCTGTATTTCCATCTTTAGGAGCTTTACAGTCACCTTAGTATCACCATTTTTAATCACTAGATCGTTTTTACCATCACCAGCGATTTCTTTAATGTTGCCAAGGTTTTCTCGCTAATTTCACATCGAAACCATCACCTGCTGTATTTTTCACTACATCAATATTGTTCGTAGCTGTTGCATTCACGAGTGAAAGTTCTCAGCACCTTTTACTTTTAAGGCTTCACCTAGGTTACGGGTGTACTTTTATCTGTAGTCTGCAGTATCTTTATTACCGTAGAAAGTCTAAAGCCTTTTTTTCTGTTAATGCATTTGTTGCTAGTCTCACCAGCTTTATCAATTTTATCGGACAAAGTATTGTAATTATTATTTACCGTATCGTCCCAAATTTGCGTAATAGTAGTATTTTGGCTTCATTTGTATTTTGTTTAACTTATCGATAGCATCTTTTAATGTAGTAGCTGTTTCAGTGCCACCTTCTGCTTTTGTAATATTGAAAGTTGGTCCCTGTTACAGTACCATCTGTATTAATTGTTGTACCACCGATGACAGTAGCTAAACCACCTACAGCTGTTAATTTACCTTTTTGTAGCATCGGATAAATCTAATGTATAGGTACGAACTCGATCCGTAGCACCTAAGTCACCACCAGAAATAGACAATCCATCACCTGCAATAGCTACTTTTGTATCGTTTGCATTCACTTTGTAAGTAGTTACACCTTCCGTTGTAGTTACATCTGCATCCACTGTTGTGTTAATACCAGGTGCTACTTTTTACTACTTTCTTTTGCAGCTGCTTTTTGCTAAGTTAGTAATTTTATTATTACCTTCATCAGATAAATTACTTAAAGTTTTTTTATCTGCTGCATTGTCAACTATCTTTCACGGGTAGCACTATCTAAAGCCAAATATGTACACGCTTTGCTGCCGTGAAATATATCCTCTAGCTTCTGAATCGTTAGCCCTGATTTGGGCCTGTTTCTGTCTAGTATGTTGTTGGAGCTCGTACCAGTACCAGCTACAAAGTTGAAGCCATCTTGCTAATTTAACAGATTTTGTATTCTGTCTCCAGTGCCAGCATTTTACAGGATATATATATATGCATCTAGGTTATTAGTTACTAATTTTCGTATCTCAAAAGTCGATGCTACCTGTGTTTCCATCTTTAGGAGCTTTTACAGTCACCTTTAGTATCGCCATTTTTAATCACTAAGTCATGTGTACCATCACCAGCGATTTCTTTGATATTACCAAGGTTTTCTGCTAATTTCACATCGAAACCCATCACCTGCCGTATTTTTCACCACATCAGATATTATTCTTAGTTGCTGCAGCACGAGTAAAGTTCTCAGCACCTTTTACTTTTAAAGCTTCACCTAGATTACGGTGTACTTTTATCTGTAGCTTCAGCATCTTTATTACCGTAGAAGTCTCAAGCCTTTTTCTGTTAATGCATTCGTTGCCGTTGCACCTGCATTAGTCAATTTTAGTCAGATAAGTCATTGTAATTATCATTTACAGTCTTAGTCAAATTACTAATAGTAGTATTTTGGCCTGTCATTGGTAGTATTTAATTTTATCGATAGCCTCTTTAATAGTACTTGCTGTTTCATTTAGTACCATCTGCTTTTTGTAATATTGAAAGTTGGTCCTGTCACTGTACCATTCTGCAGCAATTGTTGTACCACCAATAACAGTCGCTAAACCGCCTCACAGCTGTTAATTTACCTTTTGGTAGCATCGGATAAATCTAATGGATACTTACGAACTCGATCCGTAGTACCTAAATCACCACCAGTAAAGCGCAAGGCCATCTCCTGTAATGTCTACTTTTGTGTCATTTGCATTCACTTTGTAGATTGTTACACCTTCCGTAGTAGTTGTATCTGTATCCACAGTTGTGTTAATACCAGGTGCTACTTTTTACAGCTGTTTTCTCGCTGCATCTTTCGCTAACTAGTGAACTTTCTATTTACCCAGCTCTCAGATAAATTACTTAAGTTTTTATCTGCTGCATTGTCTACTTTTTCACGAGTAGCTTTGTCTAAAGCCAAAATGTAACTTTTACCATTATCTTCGCTGTAATCGTTAAAGCCGGATTTAGGACCATCTTCCGTTATGGTTGTTACGTCACTTGCTACGAAGTTTAAGCTTTTTGCAGTTTCACAGATTTTGCTTCTGTATCTGGTGCACTATTCGCACGGTATGTCATATCTGCTTCTAAATTATTAGCCACTAATTTCGTATCGCCAAAATCGATGCTGCCTTTGTTTCCATCTTTAGGAGCTTTTACAGTCACTTTAGTATCGCCGTTTTTGATTACTAAATCGTTTGTACCATCACCAGCGATTTCTTTGATATTACCAAGGTTTTCTGCCAATTTCACATCGAAACCATCACCTGCCGTGTTTTTTCACCACATCAATGTTATTCTTAGCTCCTTCAGCACGAGTAAAGTTCTCAGCACCTTTTACTTTTTAAAGCTTCACCCTAGGATTACGGTGTACTTTATCTGTAGCTTCAGTATCTTTATTACCGTAGAAGTCCAAGCCTTTTTCTGTTAATGCATTTGTTGCTGTTGTACCTGCATTAGTAATTTTAGTAGATAAGTCATTGTAATTATTATTTACCGTAGTAGTCAAATTGCTAATAGTAGTATTTTGGCCTTCATTTGGTTTTTGTTTTAACTTATCGATAGCATCTTTAATAGTAGTTGCATGTTTCACTAGTACCATCTGCTTTTTTGTAATATTGAAAGTTGGTCCCTGTCACTGTACCATTTTCAGCAATTGTTGTACCACCAATAACAGTCGCTAAACCACCTACTGCTGTTAATTTACCTTTTGTAGCATCGGATAAACGTCTAATAGAGTACTTACGAACTTGTCGTAGTACTCTAATCACCACCAGTAAAGTGATAGGCCATCTACCCGCAATAGCTACTGTTGTGTCATTTTGCACTCACATCTTTGTAGCATCTTGTTGTACCTGTACCAGCAAAGTTTTAGTATCTGTATTACCATGTGAATTGTAGCTAGTTTTACATTAGCAGCTGCTTTTCGCTGACTGATAATCTTTTACTTCCGCATCTGATCAGATAATGCTTAAGTTTTTCTATCTGCCGCATATCTACTTTTTCACGAGTAGCTTTGTCTGCCGAAATAGCAATACCTTTACCATTATCTTCTGCTGTAATCGCTAAGCCGGATTTAGGGCCATCTTCTCAGTTGTGGAGTCTGTTACGTCACTTGCTACAAGTTGAAGCCATCTTTGCTAATTTAACAGATTTTGCTTCATCTGTTTGCAGTACCAGTTTGCATAGGATATATATTAGCATCTAAATTAGTTAGTTACTAATTCGTATCTCCAAAAGTCGATGCTACCTGTGTTTCCATCTTTAGGAGCTTTTTACAGTCACCTTAGTATCGCCATTTTTAATCACTAGATCTGTTTTTACCATCACCAGCGATTTCTTTGATATTACCAAGGTTTTCTGCAACTTTCACATCGAATCCATCACCTGCAGTGTTTTTCACCACATCGATGTTATTTTTTAGCTCCTTCCAGCACGAGTAAAGTTCTCAGCACCTTTTACTTTTTAAAGCTTCACCTAGATTACGGTGTACTTTATCTGTAGCTTCAGTATCTTTATTACCGTAGAAGTCTAAGCCTTTTTCTGTTAATGCGTTCGTTGCTGCTGTTCCTGCATTAGTAATTTTAGTAGATAAGTCATTGTAATTATTAGTTTACAGTATTAGTCAAATTACTAATAGTAGTATTTTGGCCTTCATTGGTTTTTGTTTAACTTATCGATAGCATCTTTTAAGGTAGTTGCATGTTTCACTAGTACCGTCTGCTTTTGTAATATTGAAAGTTGGTCCTGTCACTGTACCATTTTCAGCAATCGTTGTACCACCAATAACGGTCGCTAAACCGCCTACTGCTGTTAATTTACCTTTTGTAGCATCGGATAAATCTAAGTAGTACTGTACGAACTTTGATCTGTAGCACCTAAGTCACCACCAGATATAGCGCAAAGCCCATCTCCCTGAACGGCTACTTTTGTATCATTTGCATTGACTTTGTGATTGTTGCACCTTCAGTAGTAGTTGTATCTGTATCCACAGTTGTGTTAATACCAGGTGCTACTTTTACTACTGTTTTCGCTGCTCTTCGCTAAACTCTATAATCTTTCATCTTTTACCCATCATCAGATAAATTGCTTAAGGTTTTTATCTGCTGCGATATCATACTTTTTCACGAGTAGCTTTGTCTAAGCCGAAATGTAACTTTACCATTATCTTCTGCTGTAATCCGCTAAGCCCGGATTTGAGGGCCTTCTGCTAGTTGTAGTATCGTTACGTCGCTACATAAAGTTGAAATCCATCTGCTAATTTAACAGATTTTGCATTTGCTACTGCGTCATCGTTTGCACGATATTTTAATAGATGCATCTAAAGTTAGAAGCTACTAATCTCGTATCTCCGAAAGTCGATACTACCTGTGTTTCCATCTTTAGGAGCTTTTACAGTCACCTTTAGTATCGCCATTTTTTAATCACTAGATCAGTTTTACCATCACCAGCGATTTCTTTGATGTTACCAAGGTTTTCTGCCAATTTCACATCAAGAGCTTTTCATCATCTTTCACAACTCTAATGTTGTTTCTCACTCTGGCACCACGTGTGAAAGTTTTCCCACCTTTGATTGTTAAAGTTTCTCCCTAAATCACGGTGTACTTTACCATTAGTCTGTTGTATCGTCACCAGTAAAGTTCAAACCTTTTGTTGTAGCTGCTGTTGTAGCTGCTGTTCCTGCATTAGTAATTTTAGTAGATAAGTCATTGTAATTATTAGTTACAGTATCAGTCAAATTGGTAATCTTAGTATTTTTGACCTTCATTGGTTTTGTTTAACTTATCGATAGCATCTTTTTAAGGTAGTCGCAGTTTTCACTAGCTACCGTCTGATTTTCGTAATATTGAAAGTCGGTCCCTGTCACCGTACCATTTTCAGTCAATTGTTGTACCACCAATCACAGTCGCTAAACCACCTACGGCTGTTAATTTACCTTTTGGTAGCATCTGTTAAAGCCGATAGTAACATCATCACCTTTTGCAGTTGTTGTAATATCTGTAGCATCACCTTTTGATATGTAGTGTACCAGTTGCTAATGCTAAACTTACTTTCTCCACATCAGCATCTTGTGCATCTTTTTGTTACATTGCCTGCAAAAGTCTAATCTAGCATTACCTGTAACAGCACGTATTCAGGTTAGCAATTGCTTCATTAACATAAGTCTTTACTTGCTGCATTGTCATCAACTGTTTTCACGAGTAGCTTTGTCTAAAGCCGAATGTAACTTTGCCATTATCCTCTGCTGTAATCGCTAAGCCGGATTTAGGACCTTCTGCCGTAGTCGTTGCATCGTTACTTGCTACATAATTAAATCCATCTGCTAATTTAACGGATTTCGCATTCGTTGCTGCGTCATCGTTTGCACGATATTTAATAGATGCATCTAAATTAGAAGCTACTAATTTCAGTATCTCCAAAGTCGATACTACCTGTGTTTCCATCTTTAGGAGCTTTCACAGTCACCTTAGTATCGCCATTTTTAATCACTAGAGTCAGTTTGTACCATCACCCAGCGATTTCTTTGATATTACCAAGGTTTTTCTGCTAATTTCACATCAAGAGCATTTATTATTTTTTACAACTTTAATGTTGTTCTCAGATGTACCTCGTGTAAAGTTTTTCTCCACCTTTGATTGTTAAAGGTTTCTCCCAAATCACGGTGTACTTTTACCATTGTCTGTTGTATCGTCACCAGTGAAGTTCAAAACCTTTTGTTGTGGCTGCTGCTGTAGCTGCTGTTCCTGCATTAGTAATTTTGTTAGATAAGTCATTGTAATTATTAGTTACCGTAGTAGTCAAATTACTAATCTGTAGTATTTTTGTCCTTCATTCGTTTTGTTTAACTTATCGATAGCATCTTTCAAGGTAGTTGCAGAGTCAGTACCACCAGTTGCATTAGTAATATTAAACGTTGGGCCTGTTACAGTTCCATCTGCAGCAATCGTTGTTCCACCGATCACAGTAGCTAAGCCACCTACAGCTGTTAATTTACCTTTTGTAGCATCGGATAAGTCTAATGTATAGGTACGAACTCGATCCGTAGCACCTAAGTCACCACCAGAAATAGCCAATCCATCACCTGCAATGGCTACTTTTGTATCATTTGCATTGACTTTATAAGTCGTTACACCTTCCGTTGTAGTTGTATCTGTATCTACTGTTGTGTTAATACCAGGTGCTACTTTTACGGTTTCTTTCGCAGCTGCTTTTGCTAAGTTAGCAATTTTATTATTACCAGCTTCAGATAAGTTACTTAAGTTCTTATCTGCTGCATTGTCTACTTTGCTACGAGTATCTTTATCTAAGCCGAATGTAACTTTACCATCATTCTCTGCTGTAATCGCTAAACCAGATTTAGGTCCATCTGCCGTAGTTGTTGCATCGTTACTTGCTACGTAATTAAATCCATCTGCTAATTTAACAGATTTTGCATTTCCTACTGCGTCATCGTTTGCACGATATTTGATAGATGCATCTAAATTAGAAGCCACTAATTTCAGTATCTCCAAAGTCGATACTACCTGTATTTCCATCTTTAGGCGCTTTCACAGTCACCTTAGTTTCGCCATTTTTTAATCACTAGAGTCGTTTGTACCATCACCCAGCGATTTCTTTTGATATTACCAAGGTTTTCCGCTAATTTCACATCAAGCGTCTATTATCATTTTTACAACTTTAATGTTGTTCTCAGATGTACTCGTGTAAAGTTTTCTCCACCTTTGATCGTTAAAGTTTCTCCCAAATCACGGTGTACTTTTACCATTGTCTGTTGTATCGTCACCAGTGAAGTTTAAACCTTTTGTTGTGGCTGCTGTGAGCTGCTGTTCCTGCATTAGTAATTTTTAGTAGATAAGTCATTGTAATTATTAGTTACCGTAGTCAGTCAAATCAGTAATCTTAGTATTTTTGACCTTCATTTGTTTTGTTTAACTTATCGATAGCATCTTTTCAAGGTAGTTGCATTTGTCACTAGTACCGTCTGATTTTGTAATGTTGACGTTGGGGTCCTGTCACTGTACCATTTTCAGCAATCGTTGTACCACCAATCACAGTCGCTAAACCACCTACAGCTGTTAATTTACCTTTTGTAGTATCGGATAAAGTCTAAGTAGTAGGTACGAACTTTATCCGTAGCACCTAAATCACCACCAGTAAGCGCAAGACCATCCCCAGCAATAGCTACTTTTTGTATCATTTGCATTCACTTTGTAGGTCGTGACACCTTCTGTTGTGGTTGTATCTTCATCAACAGTTGTATTGATACCAGGTGCTACTTTTACTGTTTCTTTCGCATGCTGCTTTTGCTAAGTTAGTAATTTTATTATTACCAGCTTCAGATAAATTACTTAAGTTTCTTTATCTGCCGCATTGTTCACTTTTGTCTACGAGTAGCTTTTATCTAAGCCGAATGTAACTTTTACCATCATTCTCTGCTGTAATCAGCTAAACCAGATTTAGGGTCCATCTGCCGTAGTTGTTGCATCGTTACTTGCTACGTAATTAAATCCATCTGCTAATTTAACAGATTTTGCATTTCCTACTGCGTCATCGTTTGCACGATATTTGATAGATGCATCTAAGTTAGACGCTACTAATTTCGTATCTCCGAAGTCGATACTACCTTTATTTCCATCTTTAGGCGCTTTTACAGTTACCTTAGTATCGCCGTTTTTAATCACTAAGTCATGTGTACCATCACCAGCGATTTCTTTGATGTTAGCCAAGATTTTCTGCTAATTTCACATCAAGGTCATTATTATCTTTCACAACTTTAATGTTATTCTCAGATGTACCACGTGTAAAGTTTTTTCTCCACCTTTGATCGTTAAGGTTTCTCCCAAATCACGGTGTACTTTACCATTGTCTGTTGTGTCGTCACCAGTGAAGTTTAAACCTTTTGTTGTGGCTGCTGTTGTAGCTGCTGTTCCTGCATTAGTAATTTTAGTAGATAAGTCATTGTAATTATTAGTTACAGTATCAGTCAAATTGGTAATCTTAGTATTTTGACCTTCATTGGTTTTGTTTAACTTATCGATAGCATCTTTTTAATGTATTTGCTGTTTTCAGTGCCACCTTCTGCTTTCGTAATATTGAAAGTCGGTCCTGTCACTGTACCATTGTCAGCAATCGTTGTACCACCGATGACATTTGCCAAGTTACCTACAGCTGTTAATTTACCTTTTGTGGTTGCCGATAAATCTAATGTATATTCACGAACTCGATTTGTAGTACCTAAGTCACCACCAGAAATAGCCAATCCATCACCTGTAATGGCTACTTTTGTATCATTTGCATTGACTTTGTAAGTCGTTACACCTTCCGTTGTAGTTGTATCTGTATCTACTGTTGTGTTAATACCAGGTGCTACTTTTACTGTTTCCTCTCGCAGCTGCTTTTTGCCAAGTTAGTAATTTTGTTATTACCAGCTCCAGATAAATTACTTAAGTTTTTATCTGCCGCATTGTCTACTTTTTTCACGAGTAGCTTTATCCAAGCCAAATGTTACTAGTCCATCTGCACCAGTTGTAATAGATAAGCCTGCTTTTAGGTCCTTCTGCTGTTGTAGTTGCATCTGTAGCCGCTACGAAGTTCAAACCTTTTTTCAATTTTTACTGTGTTCGCAGCTGTATCTGCAACGCTGTTCGCACGGTAAGTAATATCTGCTTTCTAAATTAGATGCTATAACTTTTTGCATCGCCAAAGTTAACAGTTCCTTTATCATCACCTTTACCTGGTGTAATTGTTACAGTGTTAGTACCATTTTTGATAATTAAGTTATTTTTCATCGCCAGCGATGGATTTTATTCTCGTTAAGGTATCAGATAATTTAACAAGTAAACCATTAGCCCCAGCAGAGCCATCTTTTGCTACTTGAATGTTCGTATTCAGTGTGTTAGATGTATAATTAGCGCCACCTTTCACCGTTAATGTGGTATCTAATGTACGAGCTACACCTTGATTATCATCACCCGTAAAAAGTAATGGCTTTTACCTTTGAAAGTATCAAACTCAGATTGGCTAACTTTTTCCTCCTACCGTAGTGGTAAGATTTGCAATCTGTGATGTATGAGTATTCACTGTTGTATTGATACCATCTACTACAGATTTTTTAGCAATATCCTTAATTACTACACGAGTGCTTTGGTCTTGGTTATTGCCATTTTGTTGAATCAACGATGCGTTCCCATCAGTCCCAACTGTATACTCACCCGTTTTTGATGTGCATCTCTGCAGTTTTATCAATTTTTAGCATCAAGAGCTGTTTTTCACAATCCCAGAAGTAACTAGTTTACCTTCTTCATTCGCTGCTCCTACAGCACTTGCGATGTTAGGGGTAATCGTTACAGCGCCATTACTTGGATTTACTGTTAATGCCGTCGTATTTCCACTAGTAATGGAAGTCACTACATCCTTAGCCTTAATGGTAACTGTGCCATTATTATTTTCAATGGCAATGTTATCGCCTGCTTTTTAAAGTAACACGTTTTTTTGTTTCACCTTGAACTGATGCCGGTGTTACGTCTGTTGCTGTCGCATTCTCTCCACTTTTGAGTACGCACTAACCATTCGTTAGCTTCTAATGCTTTCAATTGTTTTCAAATTTACTGCATCATAGTCACCAACAGCCCCCTGCTAAGCCTGTTAATCGACGAGCAATCGTTTTGTCCATCTCCAGAGGATCGTTTTTACCAATTGCCACAATGCCATTTCCTGCATCATTAGCCGCATCTTCTGATGATTTATCTAATAAATAGGCATATGTTTTTTTGTGCGTCTGGCACTTTGTTGGAAAGTGTTACTTCATTCTCACCAATCTCTGTTCCCCAGCCAATCGCCACGCTACCTTGTCCGCCTAATACTTTTTGCATTTGTACCAATAGCTACGCTATGGTTCGCTTTAGCTTGTGCAGACGTACCAATAGCAATAGAACTTTCACCTCCAGCAATTACCTCACTTTGATCATTGCTAGAACCGATAGCAATGGCATTTTTATCCCCTGTCTTAGCTTTATAACCGATGGCTGTGGAGTATGTGCCTTATCTTCAATACCAATTGTAGAACCAAGACCTACTGACTGATTGCTTTACCGTAGATTGGTAACCAATATTCACGCTAGCACTCGCCCTATCAGTCGTATTTTAGATGATAACCAATAGTAGTGGCAAAGTTCGTGTCCTTGTACATTTACTTTCTTACCAATGGCTACAGCACCTTCTCCAGAGTTGGCTACATCGTAACCTAATGCTGTAGCATAATTGTTAGCAGCCACTACCTCATTACCGATGGCAGTTGAGCTTAGGTTTCTAGCTTCTGCATAGGCTCCGATGGCAACAGAGTGTTGACCAGTAGCGCCATCATTATCTCTATTTGTTTTTAATGTGATATCACTGCGCACCTCATCACTTTTATTTGCTGTGGCATCAGATTTCACAGATAGAAAAGTCCAAACCAGTTGTAGATATCTTTACATTATTACCATTGGCATCGATAGCAATATTTTTACCGGCTTCTACAGAAATTACTTTTTTAGTACTTCCAGATGGGGCCGTCGGTGTTATATTGGACACTGATGACGTAGTCGTTCTGCCAGTCGTCGTTGTTGTTTTAATGCCTAATGTCCATTCATCGGATTTTTTAGCCACATCTGTAATGGTTGCAGTCTCGGTTACATCTTTATTTTCTCCATTTACATAATTTAATGTAATGGTACCTGCTGCATTTGGTGTATAGGAAGTTGCCTTAATATGGCGTTCTCCGCTTTTTAAGGAACTTTCAATCGCTTTCGCTTGTTTCAAGTTGACTGCATCATAATCGTTTACACCACCTGCTACACCTGTCAAACGGCGTGCAAAGCCAGTATCTGTAGAAGATCGTTTTGTACCAATCGCTACGATACCATTCTCTTTATCCGCCACTGCATCTGTTCCTGTTGTGTTTGTTAACATATACGGATATGTTTTTTGTGCTGCCCCACTGGATGTACCTACATCTGAAGCGGTGATTTGGGTGTTCGCGCCTAAGGCAATACTACCAGATCCAGCCAGTACCTTCGCATTTTTACCGATGGCAATACTATTTGGGGCGTCCACAGCTGGTGTAGTTCCTGCTGTAGTTCTCCTTCTGCTACACCAACAGTCGCACCCCTCACCAATGGCAATACCAGATGTACTAAACGCCTTAGCACCGTTACCAAGAGCTGTGGCACTGGCTTTTGTGGATTGTGCTGCTGCACCAATGGCTGTAGAATTAGCCGCTGTAGTATTGGCTTGATAACCGATAGCAGTAGAGCCACTGCCAGCTGCTGTAGCTGCATTACCAAATGCACTATCATTGTCATTCGAAGCACGAGATGAGCTACCTACTGCAATAGTATCTTTTGCTTGTGCTTGCGCATCATTACCCATAGTAATACCACTGGTACCACCAGAGGTAGCACCTGTACCAATGGCTATGGCATCAGCCTTTTCTGCTGATAGCTCCCTTACCAAGTGCCGTAGCATTGGCTTCGAAGCTTCGCACCTGTGCCAGCTGCAAAGCGTCGTTTGCACTTGCTTTGGCACCTGTACCAATGGCTGATGCATTCTCTGCCGATGCTTTTGCTTTTGTACCTAACGCAGATGCACTTTTTCCAGATGCTAAAGCACTATACCCAATAGCAGCCGCTTTTTCCGCTGAAGCTTGGGTTTTTTCTTTATTATCATCCAAAGCGTTTCCGTCACCACCACCAATAGCGATGGAGTTAGCTGCTGTAGCAGCAGCACTACGTCCCCAAAGCTGTTGCGTTACCTCCAGTAGCTACCGTTCGTAAGCCTACAGAAACATCGCCCCATTTTTTGATAGTTCGAAATTGTAGTTTCATCATCATTCCAAATAAATGTTTTAGGAGTCCCATCTGCATTGAATGTATTAGCTCCTGCTAAGGATTGGATACCCATAGCAACGCCACCTTGGCTATACCCACGAGCACTTACACCGTGGCTGCAGCTCCCATTTTTTTTGACCGCGCACTTTCACCAACCGCGGTAGCATGTTCTGTGGCTACAGATTTATAGCCCATGCCGATACCATAGTCGCCATTAACAGTTGCATATCGACCTACAGCAACAGCATAAGAATTTCTAATATCAGTATCTAAGCCGACTGCCAATGAAGAGTTCCCTATAGCGACCGCTCTTTGTCCAATAGCTATACTAGGATCTGTTGTACCGTCACGTTGTGTTCCTACGGCATAACTTTTTACCTAACGCTATCGAACCATCTGACCCTGCAAAAGATCCAGATCCTAATGCAATCCCACCAGGTTTAGCAGTCCCTTCATCCACTAGCCTGTACAGATACACTCATATCTGCCCCCCACAGCCATAGCCGCCAGAGATACTTGCACTACGATTTTCTTCTTTACCCAGAATGATTTTTAGCCACTTTCAGATACAACGATATAACATTGTTTAGATTTACTCCAAATAACTTTGAATATCTTATTCATGTTGATACAATACTCTCTATATACTAATAATAGAACAATACCTAATCTTATTTACTAACTGATTTATACTTCTTACTGCACTGTGACACTACATAACTCAAACTGACTTGTATCGATAACAACCTCCTGACTCTGGGCCATGTCCTTGCTTTAGTTCTACATGACCTAAGCAAATGCTTATGTATTGCATTATATTCATCTCTAGGATTTACATAATACGATAGGTAAACATTTGCTCTTCTGAAACGCACCTTTTCCTATTTTACATTCTGCTATTATATCTATCTTTTTATAAAAGAATTATGAAAAACCTATAAATTTAATAGAGTTTTTAGTATATTCCTCACTATTTTTACACTAAATTAGTATAGTATTTCAAATTGGCTTATTTCAATATATAAAAGGAACATCGGCATGCTACTGATGTTCCTCTGCTTTCATTTAAAATGGGTTTTCAGTCTCCATTCCGACCTAATTCTGCTCGAATTTCTTGTACTGCTTGTACCATGTGTTGTAAGCTGGCAACAGTTTCTTTCTCACCACGTGTTTTTCAATCCACAGTCTGGGTTTATCCATACATGTTCTACTGGATTTTTGAAACGATCAAAACGTATAACATCTTTGATTTCTTCTACGCTTGGTACTCGTGGAGAGTGGATATCGTACACGCCAGGGCCTACTTCTGTTTGGAAGTTATTTTTCCAATAAAGCATCTAATAATGTTAAGTTAGAGCGTGACGCTTCAAAGGTAATCACGTCTGCATCCATCGCATCGATTTCAGAGATAATATCTTCAAACTCACTCATAGCACTATATGCGTATGAATTTGCGTTTCCATTTTCACTTTCGCATGGCATAGACGGAATGCTTTAATAGCAAAGTCTGGGTAATCGCTATACCAGTCAGCACGGCGCAATGGCAATTTTTCACGAAGAGCCGCTTCATCGATTTGGATGATGCGAATGCCTGCTGCTTCTAGGTCAAGCACTTCTTCACGGATGGCCAAGCCGATTTGGTACATCATTTCTTTCGTAGAAATATCTTCACGAGGAAGGACCAATTCAAAAATTGTCACAGGGCCTGTCAACATGCCTTTTACTTGTTTTATCCGTCAAGCTACTAGCGTATGCATTATAATCCGTGGTGATGGCTTGTTTCGTTTGATATCGCCGAACACGATTGGCGGTTTTACACCACGTGTGCCATAGGACTGCACCCATGCATTGGATGTAAACACATAGCCATCTAAATTTTTCTCCAAAAATTCCACCATGTCATTGCGCTCGAACTCGCCATGTACCAGTACATCTAAGCCGATATCTTCTTGCAATTTGATACAGTCTTTGATGAATTCTTTTTGCTTTTTGCACGGTATTCCGCTTCAGAAATCTCCCTTGGTGGAACAATTTACGGTTTTCTTTCACCGTTTTTGTTTGTGGGAAAGATCCGATGGTTGTGGTTGGCAACAACGGTAATTGGAAGATGTTTTTGTACTGCTTGGCGTTCTTTGATCGTTTGTGGACGGTTGAAATCTTCTTCTACCAAGGCCGCTACCGCTTGTTGCACGCTTTTATCTGTACGAAGTTCAGATTTCACGAACAATGCTTGGTTCGATTGGAACGCTTCGTGAGACACGTAATCTGAAAGCTCTGCTAGATCTGCAATTTCTCTTAATTCTCCTAATTTTTTTCATAGGCGAAGGAGAAATGTTGTAACACCTCTTGTGAAAGTTTCGGTTCATTGCACACGGTATACGGCACATGTAGCAAGGAGCAAGATGTACTAAGTACTACGTCGATACCCGCTGCTTTTTAATTCATCCAATTTTGCCAACACTTTTTATAATCTCGTGCCAAATGTTTTTACCATTCACTAAACCAGCAAAGAGTAACTTACCTCGTAGGAACCCATGGGTTTTCACTAAGGATTCCGTTTGCTTGCCCTCGATAAAATCTAAACCAATACCGTCAAAGTCAAGGCCCGTTACTACGTCATAGGCATCACGGATATCTCCGAAGTAGGTTTGCAATACTACGTGTAAGCCTTGTTTTTGTGGAAGTAAGCTTTCATAGATGCGAGAGAACAATGCTACGTCCCCTTCGCTAAGATCGTATACCAAGTACGGCTCATCTAATTGAATCCAGGACACCCCTTCTTTTTGGCCTCCTTGAATATATCCACATAAGCTGTGATGACATCATCCACTACATCATCGATTCCCTTGCTACCTCTGAAAATCTAGCTAATTGCAAGAATGTGAAAGGCCTACTAACACAGGTTTGGTTTCGATACCTAAGGACTTCGCTTGACGATAGCCATCTAGGAACGCTGTAGAACGCAATTGCAAGTTCACATCATCGTCGATTTCTGGCACCAAGTAATGATAGTTCGTGTTGAACCATTTCTTCATGGAGAAAGCTTTCACATCGCCCGCCTCACCTTGATAACCACGAGCCGCCGCAAAATACGTATCTACCTCACCTAGCCCTAGAGCTTGATAACGTTTTGGAATCGCATTCAACGTGAACGCTGTATCCAACACACCATCGTATAAGGAATAATCATTGGATGGAATGAAATCTGCCCCAGCCGCCTGTTGCACTTTTCCATTGCACCTCTCGTTGCTCTTTCACAACCTTCGTCAAACTCTCTCAGGCTCACATCGCCACGGAAATAAGATTCAGTAATAAATTTTTAACTCTCGTTTTGCCCCAATACGTGGGAATCCAGTTACAGAATATTTCATATATCAACACCTCCATAGTGTACATCGATAAGTATCAATCTGATGCCTCATACTATACTCTTTGAGTGGGGATTTGTATAATATGTATAAAAGATAGTCAATTATAGTTTAAAGTTATAATAATTTTAATTACCTAATAGTTATATAATAAGGAAATGTATAAATTTTTCTACTTTATTAATTTGAGATTTCTCCAGTATCTATGTTATGATTAAACATATAGCAAAAATTCATCTTATTTTTCTCTTTACGAATGTAACCCTATAGTACCTTTCGTATGACCAAAGATGTCTAATGCGTCTAACAATACAACATTCCTAAAAGAATATATCTCCTTAGAAAGGATTCTCTCATGCAACAGTATTTAAAACAGTTTGCTACTTCCAAATGGTTTGATGTCATTGGTGTTGTACTTGTTGTTAGTATCGCTATCTCCGCCGGATATCTTAATACTCGACTTGAAAAGTATGTCGATTGGGGTCCTTGGACTTCGTTAGTTCCATTCGGCATTATTTCTGTCATCAATGTTGGTATTTCCATGTTATCTACACGATTTACAGGAAAATTAAGCAACTGGGGGAATTACCTAGGTATTGTCAACACAATACTCTCCTGTGTAATAGACTTTATACTGGGCAATAAGGCGGCCATTATTACCTATCCTATTACATTTATCATCTACACATTTGCTATTAAAAATGGAAAGACTCTCATGGCAGGCGTTCCTAACACGATGACTCCATCCCGAAAAATATCTAGTAGGCACTATCATCACTATCGTTGCTTTTACCATTTCAATCGTAGCTAATTACATCGGTTTTAATGGGCATATGAATTTCTTATCAACACTAACAACGATCGTATTTGCCTTCTCACTCATTGCCAACCTATTCAATGCTTTGAAATTAGATACACAATGGCCATTTTGGATGGTTTATAATATCGTTCAACTGCTGAAAGCTTTCACCCAAGGCAACTTTGCAAACGTAGGAAAATACATATTCTATATCATCAATGCCATTGGTGCCCTACTATTCTGGAAAGACAAAGAACAAGCATAATTGTTTCTACATATCGATACAAAAGCGGATAGCTCAGCTTGAGCTATCCGCTTTAGAGTTTGTATCTTTTAAGATTTTGTTACTAAAATACTATGTACAATCCCCTGCACCATCTACTTGACAAGACATTTAGTTCCATCCCTATATATATGTATAATTTGTAATTCCATATCTAGGTAAATATTGAATGTCAGCAATCATAGAAGCGCATGCTCTTTTCCAATTTGAATCACCTGTTCTACAGACATATTTGTAATACGGGCAATCATCTCTACTGATAATTTTTCATGCAACATACCAATAATAGCCTTCTAACATACCTTCTTCTTTCTCCCTCACGCCAGTATTTCTTCCGATCCATTTCTAGCTTCATATACTCACCCCTCCATTCCTTACTTTGTTTCACTACATGCACAATCTCATCCATCTGTTGTACTAAACCATCCACTGGTGGTCTACCATCTACATAGTCTAAAAAATTCTGTAATAATTCCGAAACATCATTCATTTGTGCCTTAGTACTTAAAAATATAGTAGTTAAACCATCTTCCAACTCTCTGCCCGGTTCTTCTGTACATTTTTGTATACGTGTACTTATGTCGCTTGCCAGAAAATATAGGAAACGTACAGATAAAAATGACAAAACAATCATTCAATGTCATATAGTCAGCGCCCTTTTCCATCGAATAATGGTCAATCGCACTATGATAAAAATCGCGACCGTTTCACTAACTCATAGCATATTCTTATACGTTTGCATTTCAATATTGTAGATAGTTCCTTTCTCATCATTCACATACACATCCAAGCGCACACCTTTATCATCAAGACCAGATTCCATTGTCTTTTTCTGTTTCAATATACGCAATATCAAGAATTGAAATCTCTAACAACCGTTCTAATAATTCCTTACAAATTGATTCTTCACGCATTACCTTTTCAAAGATAAAATTATCTTGAATACTCAGATCATCAAAGGGCTTTGAATTGCATAGATATACCTCACTCTTTTGCACTAACTAAATTATACCACATCTATAATGCAGTACGGTAGCACACTATGCACCACCCATCTATACAATTCATAAACTGTCACTTATACTCCTTTAAAATTTCCTACCAGTATATATTCCCTAAGAAACTGCAGTTAGACGTAGTAGATTTGGTGCCGGATCAGTAGTATTTTTCCTAAAAATATGAAGAGATAAGCCCAACTCACATTGATAACTCTTTTAATTTTTATTACAGTATAAATCATGCACACTGTTCATGAGATTTAAAACTACTGTTAAGTAACAGCAATTGTGGAGAAAAATAAAGGTTCTATAATAAATGTTGGGGCTACTCATATAAGAGTAGTCGCCAGCATGTTACAATAAAATAGACATATACAAATTCATACCGTATCATAAAAAGTAACTACACAATCAAGAAAGGATGAGTCATATATGTCTACAGTCAATTATACAGAAATTATCTTTAAAATTAAAGAGGAATATATCAAACATACAAGAGTAAATGAGGACGGTTCTGTCTACTTTACTCTTGAGATGCCGGTAGCTGAGCAAGTATGTCCACATTGTGGGAGCGAGTACTAAGAAATCCAAAGGAAAACGATCTAGAGAGTAAATTTGGCAATGTGCAGCATCATACAGTGACGGCAACTTACTTGCAAAGACGTTACAAATGTCAAGAATGCGATCACACTTTCACAGAAAAGAACCCTTTTTGTTAGTCGTTAGTTGCGACTCAGTAAAACTAATATGGAGTATCTATTTAGACAATTAGGCGAAAAAGGATCTTTTCACCGAGATGGCTAAACGCAGTGATGTTTCTTGTATCTACAGTCAATATTCGGTATTGTCTCTAAATTAGCCATTCCAAGCCTGCGGAATTACCTGCCTATCATAGGTATTGACGAATATAAAGGAAATGCTGATGGGCAAATGTACCAAGTCATTATAACCTGATTTGAGGAATCATTCTTTCGTAGATATTTTACCAAAACGAGAATACGAGCTCTTATTCAATACTTCAAAACCTTTTCTAGAGAAGTCAGAGAACAGGTTAAATAATCAGTTATGGATATGTCTCCATTATTTAGATTAGTGATACAAACTATGTTCCCTCACGCACATACATGGCAGATCGTTACCATGTGTGTCGCTTGGTAGATTGGGCCTCGAGCGTGTACGCAAGCGTGAACAGAAGCAATTAGTAGCACACTCTAGAATACTCAAATATAACCGGAGGATCCTTATGAAGAATCCGGGCAAATTAATCTGAAAGTGAGCGAGTAAAGTTGCTAGAAATATTGCGTATATCCGAAGATCTACGGCGGGCATATGGGCTTAGATTAGCCTTTAGAAAGATATTTAGGATATGCAGCATACCCAATCGAAAGATATCTACAGTTATGGTTAAATGCAGTAGAAAACAGTCATCTAACAGAGTTTAGTAATTTTAAAACCTCCTTTGCCAGCTGGTTCCCTCTAAATTGTTAATGCCTTTGTATTACCATATTCCAATGGGTTTACAGAAGGCTGTAATAATATTAAAGTATTAAAGAGAATAGTTATGGGGTAGTCATTTTGATCGTTTCAGAGTTCGTATACTTTTATTAAGCTAAAAGAATAGCACGAAATATTTTCTAGCTCGTGCTAAGAACTCTTTATATGAGTGGCCCCTACATTTGACAAAGAGCTGAAAATAAAAAGCACCTTGTCGAAACAAAGTGCTAATACTGGTGATCCAGGAGGGATACGTAAGCAACTTGGTGCGCTAGGAACATAGCGACGACGCACACTTTAATCGATACGATGTTCACCCCGTAGCGCAGTGCGAGGCCCTCAAATGAAAAAGCACTTTGCCGAAACAAAGTGCTAATGCTGGTGATCCAGGAGGGATTTCAGACCCTCCCGACCCACGGCAGAAGGCCGTTGCTCTATCCAACTGAGCTACTGAACCATATGTAATTAGTGATCATATTAGGTTGTTTTTACTGTAGATAATAAAATAACCCATCACACAGACATTGTCTCTGTATGGGAACTAATCATATACTCTAATATGAATAAGTGGAGCGGGTGAAGGAATCGAACCCTCGCAACCAACTTGGAAGGCTGGGGCTCTACCATTGAGCTACACCGCACATAAGAAAATGGTCGGAGCAGCAGGATTCGAACTCGCGACCCCCTGGTCCCAAGCCAGGTGCGCTACCAAACTGCGCTATGCCCCGATATCTTCTATCCACTCAGTAACGATCCATCTTAGCTGTCGCCCTGGGAAACACTGTTTCATACCATTTTATTACTTATCGTAACAACAAATATATAATATCATATCCACTACATCTATGCAAGTATTTTTATAATTTATTAAACTTTTTCTAAGGTTAATTGTATAATGAAATTGAACAATTAACCACTCTCTCTAATAAACAGCTATATCAATATCATCAACCTATCGACAATGTATCTAACCAAAAAGGACACCGCATCATGGCAGTGTCCTTTTTCTTATATATAGTATTCATCTATTTCATCAGCATCACCCACATAGATTTGTAGAGTCTGTGCATCTTCTGCATGTACACTTTTAGCAATCCGTACTGTATACTTAGTTTCCTCATCAATCGTCAATGTATCTCCATCTTGTACATCTGATTCCAAAAGATAAGACAATCGCCGCTATTGCACGCACAGAAGCATACATCTCTTCAATCTCCCAAGGATAATGCAGCAATTCAATATAGAGCTTTCCATAGGATTCCATACCCTGTTGTATGTCCAGATACAGTACCATCTTCTTCAAACTCAAAATCCACCCAAATCATGTTTCCCACAGGTAATTCATCATGGCGCAATTTGTCAGTTTCTGCAATATACGCCATCGGCTCATACACAAGTCCATTTTGTATGATACCTACTGCATCGCCTTGTTGACTGACTGAAAGTAACTTCATCAGCAACGCTTCTTGTGCCATACGATCACTAGGACCATCTACAATACTGATAGCCACATGATCTGCATGACCTGTAAAACAGCGCCCATAGCATCGTCCCATAGGTAGTTTTTCATCGCCGCTCCTTCAGCTATGATGGATGGCTATAGGGAAATGGAAAAGGCACGATAACAACTTTATAGTCATCAATGAGTAAGAAGTGTGCTTCTTCTAATTCATCTTCTGTGATAGACTGCATATCTTTTCGAGCCATACTGCCGTACTTGTACGCCTTCTGGGCTTATTACAGAGGAAATATCCCATAGTGTAAGCAAGTCTTTTTAACCGTGGGAAAGTTGAAACTATCATTCTCTAGCATAACCATCCCCATACAACCTCGTTTACCGATAGTTGGTGGCTCTACATGCTCTAACACCTTATCTGTAAGACTAGCCATAGCGCTAATCAATAAACGATTCACATCATCATTGATATCGATTGTATCTAAATCAATGGATAATGACTTTTCCATCACTACTTGCACTGACATCGATCTACAGAGGCATCTAAACCGTTTTGCAGCAACTCATAATAGAAAATCGATTAAAGGATGGGGCTATTACTTCTAAGGTTTGACTTTCACCATCAAATAATAGTATTTGTCCCACATGACCTTGCTTCGTTGGATGATAGTCGATATACAACCGAGATGCCTCAGGCCCCTCGCCTGTGACTGCCAACAAGCAAGCATCCCACTGACTAGTACGAGCACGTACTTGCTTAGGTTTAGCTACAGACAACGCCATTTGTAATACGTCTAAATCCTCTACAGTGTGCGCCATCATTTCCTTAGCTGATAAGGGTAAAACTTTTTCCCTTCATGGATGATACATGGGGAAAGGAACCTGCAAAGACGTAAATTGTTTTCCCAAAGGTTCCGTCCAGCATATTTAGAAAATACGTCACTCCTTCTGGTGTACGAGATACTTGCGCAGTAACTGCATCCAGTCATTAGGCGTAATGGCTTTTCCATTCTTTTTGAATTTCTTTCCACAATTCAGGTCATGAATCTGTATACACGGTACACTTCAGACATATATCGTTCTTGTACTGTCATGCCGGAATCGACCACTTCAATGTTCGCTGTTTGACCAAAACGGCTACGATCTAGGAAGGAATGAACTATTTCCATCGCCATATCTAGATCTGCCACGTAATAAAAGTAGGAAGCCATACCATCTGGTACACTCATATAGGTGGAACTCACTACATTAATTCCGTCTAAGGCTTTAGAAATTTTCCTATCCAATCGAGTAAACTCACTTCTGGATATTGGCTTCTCTTGTGCCATATCAAAATTAACACGAATGTGATGCAATGTTCCTACTTCGGCTATCATGTGCGCATCTAAATACAACTTAGACCCATATGGCAAGGCGATTTCTTCCAATGCTTCTGCCACTACTGGTATCAAATTAGGATCATCATCCATAGAGAAGCGAATGATACAATGATCAATCTCTCCATTGTCTAGGTATACGCTTTCACCTTCTTCTACGGTCCCTACATGCTCTAATTGATAGCGCATCAACGTTTCTAACGATTTACGACAATCATCATCAAACTTTGCTGGAATATGTAGGGTATAGCGATACCTCTGTCCGTTGCTATCGCTTTTTTTACCATTCGTGTCTAGTTCCTCATCGTAATCTATACCAATACTTTCATAATTTTTACGTCCCATGTATATCTCCCTTTACTCATTCTATTGTATCTAGCAAAGTAACGGATACGAGGCAAGATTGTAAGATTTGCTTTGCAAGTTCTCGCGTCGATTCTGTGGTACGAATCATACAAACTCCCTCTGCATTCACCGTCGTCATAACTCCTACATATTCATAACCTTCCAAAATGCGATTCACATAATTGGTTTGGCTTCGATCAATCTGAAAGTACACATGCTGCGGATCATAGGCAATTGCTTGTGTGTGCATAGTCTGCCTCCTTAGAACCTATTATTTCTAGTTTCACGGCGCATCATAGAAAATTCTTCTAATGGTGTGTCTGATATACAAAGCGCAATTTCATTTGTGCATGTTTAGCTACATCGATGTCATTGCCATCTTCATCAGTCATACGTGTAATGACGTGTTTTACCAATGGTCCATGGGGCTGACAGAATTCGACTTCTTCCCCTACTTTGAAATTATTGCGTTGTTCCATGTACGCATAGCCTTCTTCTGCATTGTATCCTTCGACAAGACCAATGAAGTCATGGGTTTTGCGTATTGGAAGATTTACCATAGTTTTTGCGCTTCTTCACCTGGTTTTTCCATAGCAAAAAGCTTCTGTATAAGGACGATGGATTTTCTCTAACTCTGCATACCATTCGTCACGTACGTACCAGTCATCGCCCTCTTCTAGGAATGCATCGATGGCCTCACGATACACTTTAGATACTGTAGCTGCATAGTGAACAGACTTCACGGCCTTCGATTTTTCAAGCCATCTCACCCGCTTTTATACAATTCTGGAATGTATTTCAACAAGCACAAATCTTTAGAGTTAAAGATATATGTACCATGTTCATCTTCTTCAATTGGATAGTATTCACCTGGTCGATTTTCTTCTACTAAATTATACTTCCAACGGCATGCTTGTGTACAAGCACCACGGTTTGCATCACGATTTGTCATATAATTACTCAACAAACAACGACCAGAGTAAGAAAATACACATCGCTCCATGTACGAAAGCTTCGATTTCCACATCTGCCTTTTCACGCATTGTTTTGATGTCTTCAATGCTCACTTCACTGGGCTACGACGACACGAGCCGCCCCTTGTTCTTTCCAGAATTCCGTCGTCAAGTAGTTTGTTGTATTCGCCTGCGTACTCACATGCAATTCTAAGCCAGGAGCTACCCGTTTTGCCAATAAGAAAATTCCTAAATCTGCTACGATGATAGCATCTACCTTAATGCTTTCAAAAATTTCAAGTAGTCTTCTAGGCCTGTTAAGTCCTCGTTATGAGGAATGATGTTACAAGTCACATAGATGCCATGACTATGTACAAACTCCACAGCCTCTTTCAGTTGCTCATTATCAAAGTTTGAACTAGCTGCACGCAACCCGAAGGACGACCTGCACAATGATACTGCATCCGCACCATAGCGAATGGCCTTTTTAATTTATCCATATTGCCAGCAGGTGCTCAATAATTCACATGTCGTTTACTCATGATTATATCCTTTCCAAACACTGACACTCATCCCATCCCCCATAGGATAGATGGTGGTGTTGTATTTATCTTTTTGTTCTACATATTCTAAATAGTGTTGCAAGCGTTTCACGATGGTCTTGAATCGACGAGGTGGCTCTTTACCGCCTCGTACATAATCGCGAAACAGTACATTATCTGCTAGTACCACAGCCCCATCAGACAGTTTTGGTTCTATGATTTCCACATTGTTTTAAATATTGACCCTTAGGGCCATCTAAAACACTAGGTCAAAGGGCCCTTCTATGGCATTCACCAGTTCTGTTGCATCCCCCTGCAGCAATGTTATCCGTTCTGCATAGTCCGACTGCGAAATGAAATGTTTTGCCATACCATGACGTATGTCATCTAGTTCAATAGAGATCAGCTGACCTTCTTTTATCCATATGTTTTGCCAATAACAAGGAGGAATAGCCTATGGCTGTCCCTACTTCTAAGACTCGTTTTGGCTTGTACAGACCGATTAAATCTTCAAACAGTTCTACTTCCGATTCTCGTAAAATAGGTACATCATGCAACAATGCATAGATTCGTTGTTCATTTAAAAATATCTTAATTTTCATCAAATTTGATCCACTATTTTTAAATGTTCTTCATAGGTTTTACTAAATGATGATGCCCTCTTTGTCTGCATACAAAGAATAAATAGTCTGTAGTTGGTGCATACAATACGGCTTCCATCGATTTTAATCCAGGATTTGCAATCGGTCCTGGCGGCAATCCTTTGTGCAAGTATGTATTATAAGGGCTCTCTAGTTTTGTATCTTCAATGGTAATCACGGTTTTTGGATAGCCTAGAATATATTGAATACTGCTACACGATTCGAGTGGCATCCTCTTTCAAACGCTGGCGGAATACAGCTGCGATAATAGGACGATCTTTCATCAAATTTTGCCTCTTTTTCTACCAGACGATGCCAAGGTGATAAATTCGAAAATTGTCATGCCTTGAGCTTCAATATCTTGACGCATTTTAGGTGTTAATTGACGATTCATTTCATCGGCCATCATCTTCATTACATCTGCCGCAGTACTACCTACAGGCACTGATGAGGTGCTGAGGGAATCAAGATCCCTCTACACGATAAGTTACTGGCTTTTGGTCCGTACATGCATAAATACGAGAGTACAGTTTTCCTTGCTCCATGAACGCAGCCTGCGTATCGATGCCTTGTTCTTTCAATGCGCTTTCCAATTTCACCAATTGTAAAGCCTTCTGGAATGGTCAAGGTAATACTTTGAATCTTACCTTTTTGTAATCGATCAATAATTTCACTCAAGCTTGAATGATGTGGAATTTGATATGGCCCATGTTGCAACGTATCCATAGCACCTGTCAATCGCAGTGCTGCCCGGAATACTGTTGAGATACTATCAATCCTTTTTCATATAATGCCTCGCCTATTTCCCGCCCCTGTTTGGTCTTTCACTAATGACGATGGTTTCCACATCATCCTTAGAGCCTCCTGTCCAAGGAATATAATATGGCTGCTAGTGTACTCAGTACCACCACTAATGAGATACTAAGACTTATCCGTATGTATTTTATATATCGTTTCACGGCAATCTCCTTTTCAATGAATACTGTTATACCATTTTACAGGTATATATAGCAATTTTCTATATAAGCATGGTGTCAATCCACGCTTTTAACACAAATCATTTCTTAAGTTGCCAATAGAATCGATAGCTTTTAAAAGCACACTAACAATGCAAATATTCTTGTATCCAAGTAAACATATCTAGTAGTATACGACAAAAGGGGCTGTTACTATTCTACAGCCTTTCATATATGTTATTCTTCTCACTTGTCATCAAAGAAAAATTTGTATGCTCCCCAATCCATCTGCATGACTGGTTCATCGATATGAACTATCAGTTCTTCTGCCTCTCGTTCCACGATGAGCACTGTCACTGTCTGTTGTGCCAGATGTCGCGTTACATAGTCGCCACTGCTAAGGATATAACTCATGGCACGCTCTGGATCCCATGGACAATGCAGAAATTCCACATTTGAGTTGCGAACTTCTCCCATGCCGCACTTGGTATACAAAGATATAGTTCCACCTTCTTCTAAAGTCGAGGTCAACCCACACTAGGTTCCGCTCTGCGTCTGCACATCATCCTCGTGGTGCTCTCGGTTTCTTTGTAGTATGTCCGCTTTATAGAGGACGCCATTTCGTATAGATAGTAGTTGAGCCCTGCTCTGGCACTGTTGCCACTGCAAGCAATCTCGACAGCAGTACTTTTCTTTGTCTTATACCCATTACCTTTCCACGACACCAACTCGATACATAGCCCGTATGTTTCATAATCGTCCTAGCTCATTATCAAATAGGTGTCTCTCAGCGCTGCTGTAGTGCTTCTACTGCCTCTCACCGGCACTTAGCAGTGAAAATGTGCTACTACCATCTTTGTAGTCATCAATAGCTAAAACGCGTGTGCTTCTCCATATCTTCTTCTACAGAGTCCACATCTTTCTGTCACCACTGCTGCTCAGTCCCGTTCATCCCTCCTGGAGTCGTTAGGAAACAGTATCCCAGTGATTTGCATGCAAATCCTTTTAAATTGCTCCCACATCAAAGGTAACATGTTTCTAACAATACCATGCCCATACAGTATCCACTTGGTAAGGGTGGTAGCCGCTCATGCCATCTTCTATGGTACTTTCAGCTAGACATAGCATAGTACTCATCGGGAGCTGATTATCAATGTCATGTCAGGTCCAATGTTTCTACATCCAAATTCAAGGATGTGTTCCTATAACGCTCTCTAGAATGGAATCCGCTAAACTGTCGATTACATCTCATCCATAATCTCTCTAACAGGCGCCCGGCTGAGACGGCCCCAACACCTCATGCAGGCGTGTCATCGTCAACAGCATCACTTTGTCCTACGACCGGATTTGATTTGTCGGGTTAGAGTCAAAGGTAGAAACTGCGATGCACCTTCCCTTCCCCAGTGAGTCGCAAACAGGCACAGATTTCTCTGTTTGGAAGGCGCTCCGTACTTTGTGACGGTTTTGCATCAGGCCTATTATATCCACATTTCATCGCATCTCTGTCCGTGAAGATCAAATTCTAGCATTTGACGTGCTGACAGCAAGTAGAATCGTTTGCCTTCATAGAGGAAAACATAGGGAATGTGACCGTCATGATGTATTCCCGTATGATACGTACCATTCACAATATTGAGTCAGAAATCTATGCCCTTCGTTTGCGTATCTGGATAGCGTCGTACCAACAAGTGCACCCACTCTCGGGAAGAGATGCCTTTCCTCTAATGGCAGACCACAAATCAGGCACTCACCTCACGATAGATGCTGTATATATCTGTTACATAAACCGTTCATGAATGGTAGACCAGAGGTCTACCACATCGATAGTAGCTCCTGTTCCTAGCACACCACGACGAAGATACTTTCTCTATAGTGCTCACTGCAAGGTCCTGTCTGCTACATAATACGCAAAAGGTAGCTGCTCCCTCTGGGATACGTAGTGTGGTGCCACCGACGATCGTTATTTTCTTTCAAATCCTTAGAAATTTTTGTATCCAATAGATTGAACTGTTTCGCATCTCCCAATGACGCGTCCAACACAACATGGATATGATGTAAGTGCCTAATTCTGCAAATAACATTTTCCATTTTGATATAACTTAGCACCACAAGGGATACCTGCTTCTTCCAAACAGGAGTATTTCCTCTACGAATTCATCCCTTTCATACATGGAAAACCGAAGTACGCAATGGTCAATTACACCATTTTCTTTATACACTGATTCCCCTTCATGCACATTCCCTATATCTTCTAACATATCCTCCATCAACGATTCTAAGACTCTCGCATTACATCGTCAAATTGACGGGAATATATGGTTTCATACTGAATTTGTCTGTTCTTTTCTGTCTGCTGCATATCTCTTAGTTCCCCCACTGTTACATAGCATCATAAAGAAAAAGGCTGTAACCAACCGTCCTGCGACAATCTGTTACAGCCCTCATGACTGATTAGTCCATTTCTTCGTACAATTTGATGACAGCGTCGAATTCTTCATCTGTTGGAGCTACATATACTTGTTCTCCATCTTCATCATCAATGCGTGCGATGATCACTTCTGGCTCATCATGTTCTGTTTCTTCTTCTGGTGGAAGAGATACTAGAATAGCAAATGCTTTTCCATCATGTTGAATCAACATTTCTTCTTCATAATATCTTTCTTCTCCATTTTCGTCTTCAATCACGACTAGGAAACTTCCCACCCATCCCTTGCTCGATCATAGTAACCTCCTTATGAACGACTATCTAAATAGCCTTGTAAAATGACAACTGCTGCCATCTTATCAATGACTTCTTTCCGTTTTTTACGACTTACATCCGCAGCAATGAGGGATTTTTCCGCCATCACTGTGGATAAAACGTTCATCCCAAAATACAACTGGAGTGGAATGACTTCTTTCTCATCTTCTCCACAAAGGCTTCTGTTTTTCCGCCGTCTCCCTTTGGTGCCATCTATATTTTTCGGCATGCCCACCACAATAGTGTCTACCTCATATTCACATGGATTAATTCCGCTATACGCACTGAAAGTCTTTTCGTGAGACTGTACGGCGAATGGTTTCGATGCCTTGCGCTGTAATATGCAACGCATCACTGCATGCTACACCAATGGTCCGACTTCCCACATCAAGTGCCATAATACGCATTATAATTGTTTCGCTTTCACATACTCTTTCACAAGTTCTTCAATGAGTTCATCACGTTCGATACTACGAATATCTTTCACGTGCATTGTTGTAAATCTTGCTATATCGTTGGATCTCGAAATTAGATATCCTGTAATTTGGCTAATCGGATTATATCCCTTTTCTACCAACGCTTGGAACACATGTTGAAATACTTGTTCTGGTGTTAACGGTGTTGTTTGTACCGGTTTAATCACCATTGTTTTATCTGAAAGATTCATATAATCCCTCCTTATCCTAAGTGTTCTACTGAAAGTCGCATCTATGAATGCGATTATCCAACCATGGATTGGATTGCTTCTTTACCTGCTGCTAAGGCTTGGTCCATCGCTGCTGGATCTTTACCACCAGCTTGTGCCATATCTGGACGGCCACCACCGTTGCCACCAGCTGCTTGCGCTGCTGCTTTTTACAATGTTACCACAATGGATACCTTTGCCGACTACATCTCTGTAGCCATGCAGACAAAGTTCACTTTATCGCCACCAGCAGCCCTAAAAGGACTACGCCGGAACTGAGTCATCGCGAACCATATCTGCCATGTCACGCACCTCGCCCATGTCGGATACTGGTACAGACGCTACCACCGCTGTCACATCGCCTACTGTAAATTGGCCTGCTAAGACACCATCAAGGTTGCCGCTGTTCAATTCTTTTTTCACTTGATCTAGCTCACGCTCTACCGCTTTTGCATGATCAAGCATTCTGTTGCACTTTACCTACTACTTCTTGCGGTTTTTGCTTCCAAGAGCAGCTACAGATTTTACTGTTTGCTCTTCTTGTTGTGCTAAGGCAAGAGCTGCTTTACCTGTGACTGCTTCGATACGGCGCACGCCAGAACCGATACCACCTTCAGATGTGTGATACGGAATTGACCGATGAAGCCTGTATTTTCTACGTGCGAACCACCACACAATTCGATAGAGAATTCTGGCACAGATACGACACGTACTTCGGAACCATATTTTTCACCGAACAATGCCATCGCACCTTTTGCTTTCGCTGCATCAATAGACATAGTTTCTACTTCCAATGTGGAGGCACGAAGAATTTGTTCGTTCACCATGTTTGTAATGGTTTGTAATTCTTCTGCTGTGACAGGAGAGAAATGTGTAAAGTCAAAACGCAAGTAATCAGGCGTTACTAAGGAACCTGCTTGGTTAACGTGCGTCCCCAATACGGAACGCAATGCAGCATGCAATAAATGTGTTGCTGTATGGTTACGTGCCGTATATTGACGACGTTTCATCCCATCCACCACAAAAGTTACTTCGTCGTTCACAAATGCTACCTTCTACCACATGTCCACACATGGTACGTAGTGCCTTCTGGTAATTTTTCGCTGCATGCACTTCACTTTCTACCCAATGGACCTACGATGAACCAGTGTCACCTAATTGTCCGCCTCCTTCTGCATGGAGATGGAGTTGTTTTTACGATGATCGTCACATCTTGACCATCTTCAGCACGGTCGATAGCTTTCGCCCTTCACCGATAAGAAGTACTGTAGATGCTGTAGCACTTTCATCATCTAGTATGTTCATTGGATAAATGGGTAATGTCTGGAGTGGCCACTTTTGCATCTACTCATCGAGCTCACGAGCACGTGTACGTTGTTCGTTCATGGCACTTTCAAAACCGGCTTGGTCGATGGTGAGCCTGCTTCATGAGCAATTTCTTCTGTCAATTCAGGGAATCCGTAAGTATCATATAACTTGAATACATCTTGACCTGGTACAGTAGTCGTACCATCAGCCTTTAATGTGTCCAGCAATTGGCTTAACATATCAAGACCAGATGCCAATGTTTGGTTGAATCGTTCTTCTTCGTTTGCCACCACCTCGTTTTACAAAAATCTTTGTTTTTCCACGATGTTCGTGATAGCTCCGCCCAAGATATCTACTACGATATCTACTAATGGCACCAAAGAATGGTCCTTGAATGCCCCTAATAGGCGACCATGGCGAACACAGCACGGCGCAAAATGTACGGCGAAGTACATATCCACGGCCCTCATTGGATGGTAATCACCATCAACAATCAAAGGCTACGATAACGACGAATATGGTCAGCAATAACTTTTAAAGAAATGTCTGTGCTCGCATCAGTATGATAAGTAACACCAGCTTTTTTTGCTGTGGCTTCGATGATTGGGAAAATCAAATCTGTTTCAAAGTTGCTTTCTTTGTTTTGTAATACAGATGCCAAACGTTCTAAACCAGCGCCGGTATCGATATTTTTCTTAGCCAATGGTTCGATGGGCACTTCTAGCTGTACGGTTGAATTGCGTGAACACAAGATTCCAAATTTCAAGAAATCGGTCTATCACAACCTGGCGCACAGTTTGGATCATCACAACCACGTTCTGGTCCTAAGTCGTAGAAAATTTCACTATCTGGACCGCATGGGCCTTCGCCAATTTCCCAGAAGTTATCCTCTAAGCGACTGATATGGTTTTCTGGTAAACCGAGTTTCATTATGCCCAAGTATCATACGCTTCTTGGTCATCTGGATATACTGGTAACATGGTAATCATTTTCTTTGTCCAATTTGATGACTTTCTGTTAAGAATTCTATGCCTAATGGATGCGCTTTTTGAAATAATCACCAAAGAAAGTTACCCAACATTTTCAGAAAGAATGTATGGTGGCGTGCTGTACGTCCCTACGTTTTCAATATCACCTGTACGAATTGACTTTTGGCTTGTCGTAATTCGTGTACAAGGTGGCACTAATTTACCTGTGAAAAACGGTTTCAATGGCGCCATACCTGCACGATTAATAACAAAGATGGGTCGTTATCTGGAACAGAATAACTCTCTTGCTTTAAATGTCCTTTACTTTCAAAAAAATTCAAATACGCTTGGCGTAATTCATTTCCTGTCATGGTTTCCCTCCTAAAATTGTCTATTGCTTTTATTATATCATATACGGCTGCTGAAAGTATCTACTTTTCCTGTCATGGTCACAAAAATGTAATGACATAGAGTCCATATGGCCGTTAACACAATAGTACCACCTGGGTGCAAAAGTCAAAGCAAAAGGCACTGCATAGTCCACCAATGACGAGATAGTACGGAGTATACGGTGGCAATGCCCCATGTTAGCTTTAAACCCTCGTTTTCCATAAATGAGCGAAGCAGACTGGCACAAATCATAAGGGGCACTGATCAGCAGAATCCCTACTACGGTCATCCCCATCACAACGACTAAGGCCGTTAATACAGCAAAAATCATGATTGACACGATTTCACATTGATACCTACGAAATACTGAGCAATTTCTTCATCAAAAGAGGTGGCATTACAGAGATGATACAAATTTCATAATAATCTCTACTACGATAGCCACTGCACCAATGCCATAGATATCTGTCATAGTTACCGTCAAAAGATACTGCCGAATAAAAATTCAATAGTCCAGTGCTAGGCATCTTTTACCATGCGTGGGAGAGAGATGGCTTAGCTAAACCCACCATATAGTGCCATAATCATATCTGCATATTGTTTTTGGTGACGGCGCAACTTATGCCCCATGGAAGAAGTCACTGTTAATACGATGGCTCCTGCGGCGGATATACTTTCAACAAGGATGCCCTGTCACACCAGCAAATGCACATGCCCCTAATCCATCACCGAGCATAGATTGTCGTTTAATGACGATGAACATACCGATCAATGGGACACATAAGGGGCTACAATCAGCGCTAAGAATGCACGTTGCATAAATGTATAGGATAAAATGTCCCATATTGGCCTCCTACATGCCATGCCAAACGAGATCATGATGACTATCCATAAAGCCTTCATGCAAGGTCCATAGTAACACTGCATGTCCATCCACACATAAAATCGTATCTGCCACTTCATTGCTTCCGTTACACTCATGGGTAAACCGCATGATAACGGTAATATTTTCTGCTGAGCGCAACACTTCACAAATTTTTCTTTTGCTTTGTTTCGTAATCTGAGTACCACTTGTGGGTTCTATCTAGTAAGGAGGAGAAGTTCGGTTGCGACGCGCTAACGCTTTCTGGGCTTAGCATAACACGTTGTTGCTGTCCACCGCTGAGTTCACCGATACGTCGAGTTAGAAACTCTTGCATACCCACTCACTTCAAAGCATCCAGAATCCGCCCTTTTTATCTTTCTTCGCTGGCACATGAAATCAAAAGCCAGTCCCACCCACTCTCTTCTACGGTAGCTGGAAATTGGGCCGCACTTTATGGCCAAACTTTGCGGCACTCAAGTGAATGAGTCCTTCTCATTTGTGCTTCTTTGGGACTAATTCCATCTAAACAAAGGTGTGTCCTGCTGTAGGTTCTAATAAGCCTGCTACCATGCAACCGTGGTTTAGCAGAACCATTGGGTCCACCACGAGCAAAAATTCACCTTTTGGGTATCGTAATTGTCATATTGTGAATGACTGGCACGTGCCCGCATAGAAAACTGGTGCACATCTTTGTAGAAGGAATGCCTGCGTGTGTCATGGTTAACTCCTTTGCGTTGCAAAACACGCATTATAGGGTGCAAAAGCTGTAATGACAGTATCATTACAGCTTGTGTGTGATATAGTCGCGTTTAGCGTACATATAGCGTGGTCCCCAATAGCTATCATCAATATCTGCTAAGCGGCAACACCACTACCGATGTGGCACTGATAAACTGTCCATCTCCAATATAAATACCTGAATGGGAAACGCCTGCTCATGGTTTTCAGTAGAACACTAAATCGTCCTTGGGTTGCAAACTTTTGTTTCTACTACTCCCCACTGTGCTATTGTTCATCCGCTTGGCGTGGTAATTGAACGCTCCACTTTCTGAAAAGGTATGACAGAATGTATCCAGAGCAATCGAAAACCTGCTGAGTGTTGTACGCCACCAAATTTGTGCAGTGCACTCCTGTGAAAGGTATTTCGCATGGGTCAATATTTCCTCTCACATTTGGTACGATACTGGCACATTGTTCCTGTACGTTGCAGCTTGTATGATTCGTCACCTTATGTCACTGCGAACCGCTGCAGGCTGCCTTGCGCGTCGGTTTCTTTTGTTGCTTCACAGATGTCGTAAATCGCTTTTGAGGTGCCTTCCTTTTCGCCTGGATTTTGTCGCCGTCAACTCTGCATCTGAGAAATTTCTTTTCACCTTTCGACACTGGTTTTGGTAGCGCTAGGCATCCCGTCATGCCATCAGTTTTGTGGTAGGTCGTGTCACCTAAGATACTCATCCACCGGCAAGCCCTGATCTTTACGATACAATCATGTACGAGCCCACTTTGTATTGGCATCATATTCGCCTGTTTCTCGTGCTTTGTAGCCTGCTGCAATCAGTCACTGTACGAATGGCTACAATCTACGCTTCGTATCACCATATTGATACGCCCCCTTGGTACAGGCACTAACACACCTACAAATGCAGCAAGTATTGGGCATTTCTTTGTATACCCTGTCATAGAGACTCCTCCTCGTAGTGTATCTGCTTTACTTACGTTCTAAGTCGCAGTATGCGCATCTTTCACCAATATAATGGTCGTTGTTTCACTCTCTTCCAAGAAATTCGTCCCACATATTCACCGATAACACCAATGCCCACTGGTCTATGCCTCCCAAGAAAGAAGATGGCCACACCACAAGTGTGGTAGAAGCCTCCAAATCCGCTGATGACATTATCGGAGAAAGAAATGAACGAATAGAACAGTCCAATCATAATGATGCTCGTTAGCTCCACATAATGGTCCAATGTACAGCGCCAAACGCAAAGGGCACTGCAGAAAATGCCGTAATTCCATCTAAAAGGCAAAGCGCCATCATCTTAACGCTAAATTTTGAAGTCCCTGCAAATCGTGGGAGGTGCCGCCAAATGGAATTCATGCTGTACAAACCTAAGGCTCTCATGATGCCACGCAAGAATCTGCCGTGTTCTCGAAATGTTTCAAGACTTCTAGATTTGCTGATTCATCAAACGGAAGTCGGATCACGCTTCAACGATAGGTACATTGGCTAATTTATTTAATATCTTATATTAGTATTTAGACGTAAAGTGGATTTTGGCCCAGCTTGCATCTTCTGCGGAGTCACGAATGGTACGAACCAGCGGTCTGCGCCTTCTTCCCAATGTTTTAACTAACCCAGGAAATCAACTCTGGTGGATGTTGCATATCTCCATCCATAGTAATCACCGCATCACCTTTAGCAGTACACCAAGCCCACATGTCATGCACAATTGATGCCCAAAGTTACGCCTTAGAGCAATAGCTCTTTACCTTCGGATCTTCTTTACCAATATAGCGCAACATAGCTGCACTATCTCACTCGACCCATCATCAACGAAAAATAATTTCATGGTCTTAGCCAAGTAGTTTGCAATACTTCTTTTACTGTCGTATAAAATTTGAATGTTGTCTCTCTTTCAAGTTATATACAGGCACAACAATGGATATAGTGGGGCGATCCTCCTTTTACTTCTTTACCCATCTATTTTTGCATAGATTGAGCTAGGCCGCTTTTGCAAACTCCACGCTGTATGTGGCGTTCTTTCCGCTTTGCACACACAGAACGTAAGTGCGAACGCCATACACTTCTCCCACAAATGGTACGTTCGACTGAGAGTGCTCCCGCTGTATATGGCGTTCTTTCGCTTTTGGCACACCCAGAAACGTAAGAGCGAACGCCATACACTTCTCCACAAATTTACGTTCCGCTGAGACTGCTCCGAAGTGTATGGCGTTCTTACATTTATATATTACTATGTACCGTCATGAAATCAGACATTAACACAATAAAGTGAAGAACAAGCAAGCATTGTTGGTACTGGTGATTGTGTATTCCACCCAAAGTAATGTCTGACATGTGGGTAATGATTCCTTTATTTGTTGTGGTAATGTTTCCCCCACTCAACACCGATACCAGAATGTCCCTTAGCATGGTGTGGGAAAATCTGGGGCTAATCAAGACACACCCAAACACCGTAGGAATTCGTAACGATGTTAACAACTGGACATCTTCATCATGAATTGTGTTCCATAGTTCAACATAATGTTCACATGCGGTATGTGTATTCCATAGTTCCCGGCTGTCTTAGATTGCCATATCGTATTAGATTGCGGGCAAAATGAATTCGTTCTTTGCTTTTCCAAGACAACCTAATTGCTCTAGATTCGTGGTTAACTTTACCATGGTATATCATGTGGTCTACCAATGGTATCAGCGAGTTGGAGATGCAATTAAACGATAGGTCTCAAAATACGACACAGAGTGTACAAACGCGGAAACTCCCCATCCAGTTGCCTTTCCAAGTCTCGGCAGCTCATCATCTGCCTGAATTCTTTCATGCTACACAAAGCTTATCCATATAAATCTAGGCTAATGTCATCATTTAGTAGTTGTCGATTCGTAATCAACACTAAAGTATTCAAGAGCAGATTGTTATTTTCCATAGAGTAACGGTTATAATCGCTCACATTTATTTCGTAATGTACTGAGCAAGCTTGATATCTTCATCGCTTCCAAGGCAGCCTCTACTATCAGCGATCCTCAGTTCGTAATCTCCCTCTCTTGCTCTTTCTTTTGAAGAACTTCCAATGTCATGTGCTCAGAATCATTGTTAATGCTGCCAAGGTAACACCATTTTAAAATCAGAGCGTCTCAATGAGTCGAGAGAGTAGGGTTATCGCAATAAGGCAAGAATAAACGATAGGCTGAATCACTTGCAGTAATTGGTTTCCCCATCACCTTGCTTAATGTATCACTAACACGATTGCCCGAAGATTGGTATGATACTAATTCTCTGTTGGGACATGCGCGTTGTACA